>Ga0302252_1000035_pt1:30000-211666 | contig 211666 bp, 163 predicted proteins | sample AAG_RA_Leu_MG_FD_193511 | JGI IMG/M metagenome (GOLD analysis project Ga0302252, IMG submission 193511) | Enriched activated sludge microbial communities from anaerobic digester in WTTP, New Holstein, Wisconsin, United States - AAG_RA_Leu | ecosystem: Engineered > Bioreactor >... | reverse complement strand
CTGTCTGGGCTCCTCCGAAGTGCTCCGGCGAGGCGGTGAGGGCCGAGCCCATGAGCTCCGTGTCTTCCGTTTTGCTGACCTTGAAGGTGCGGGCTATTCCGAAATCCACCAGGCGGAGACGCCCTTCCCTGTCCAGGATAAGGTTCTGGGGCTTGAGATCCCTGTAGATCACCTGAGGCTCGAGGTGGTGCAGATAATCGAAGATCTCGCAGAGCTGGGAGGCCCAGTCCAGTATAACGCTTTCTCTGATGAACTTTCCTGATGTTGTGGAGATGAGCTTCTCGAGGCTCCTGCCTTCTATGAACTCGGTTACCAGGTAATGAAATCCGTCTTCTTCGAAAAAATCCATGAGCTTTATGATGCCGGGGTGATCGAGTCTCTCCAGCATGAGCCTCTCCCTGGAGAGAGCGCTCATCCTGAGGGAGTCTATGGACTCAACTTCCTTGATGAAATATTCGCGTCCGTCATGTGTGCCCCGATAGGCGATGCTCATCCCTCCCACAGTGAGGAACTGTACCGTGTATTTTCCCTTCAACACCGTGTTTTCCGGCAGTGCCAGCAGAGGAAGGCCGTCTGCAGCTTTTCTCATGTCGGGTGTAGGAACGCGAAATCCCATTGGATCTTCCTTTCCTGCCGTCGATGTCATCAGGCTGTGACTAGTGGCAGAGCATCCATGGTCATCCTGGAGATGTAACTGAATATCCGCTGAGTGTTGTGAATCTCTGGATATCTTATATTATAATTATTTTGCTTCTTTTGTAAATGGCGGCAGTCATGCCTGACATGTTGCGGAGAATATTATCTGCAGAGGGCGGCATCGACAGACCTTACAGGGTGGAGTGCGATATGATGAAAAGGGCTGTGGAGATTGGGATTGCGATCTATCATCGGCAGAGCGATGATGACAGGGAATACCTGAAGAACAGAGCCCGCCTGAAGGGCCGGCCTCGCTGATGATATGGCTCTCTCTGCGTCACCGGGCCTTTTTAACCCATTCCTGGCAGACTGACAGATAGGCCTTGGCTTTGTGCGGGCAGTCCTTCTGATATGTGACCTTGAAGTGATCCAGCCTGTTGATGAATATGCTTCTGCCCCAGAAGACAGACGCTTTCCGAAGGTTCGCAGGCCAGAAGCTCCGGCCCGGATTCTGCAGGATATGGCCGGGATATTCAAGCAGGGCGTCCGCCTTTTTCCCCGTGCAGAGTCCCTCATCTGTGAGATAGCCGAGAAATTCTTTCCATTGCGGCCCGCCTTTCGCGGTATCGTCTTCATCAAATGAGATCTCGAGCCCGATTTTCGGCAGGACGGACTCTCCCAGGTCCAGGGCGAGGACTGTCGAGCCGCAAAAGCCCGAAAGCAAATCTGCCAGCTCATGGAGCTCCTCAGATGACCCAGGCCATTTCATCCCGTCAAGAAATGTGATCATATCCTGCGAAGTCATGTCCTGAATGCATATCCTCACGTATTCTCCTGGGCGCGATGTCATCGTCCCGATCTGGAACAGCATCGAATGCTCCGGCAGCAGCCTGAGGGCCTCGGCGAAGGCAGGACGTATCCTGTCGAAAAACCGCCTGCCCCGAAGTGAAGAGATAACGCTTTCGGAAGCGGATAACAGCCGTTCCGCCTTTTCTTTCATTGAGAGCTTCAATCTGTTATGTCTCATGAATCTCTCGAAGGAGAGAAAGACTCCCGGTGCGGGCACTTCCCTTACCGGACGGTCCAGGTCGAACTCGAGCCACAGAAGGCCTGCCACATCTCTCTGCCCCGGCTCTTCGATACGGCTGATCACTTCTCTCACTCCGTTCCAGATGCCATCTCGGGGCCAGAATCTCTCCTCGCGATCGATCCCTTCGAGTATAGCCGCCATCTCAGGCAGAATCGAAAAAGCCAGGTCCGCCTGTGGCCTGTCGTCGCCGAGCCTGCACTCGAAGCCGAACATGGAAGTAATCTGTGAAGGAAATATGTCTGTTATCCTCTTTATCTCCAGGAGATGATCAGCAGAAATGAGATCGCGGTGTATCCTGTCTTCAATGACTGTTATATAGTCAGTCAGGGAGTTTTCCATTGTTTACAGCTGCTCCGTCAGTACTGCAGGGTCACGACTTTTCACCGGCCAGCGATATTATTCCGTCTATGATAAGGAAGATCACCACTCCTCCCAGGCATATTATTGTAGCCATGCCTATGTATGTTGAGAGATCTATCAGGGCGTTGCCCCATTCCTTCTGCGTGGCGCTTACAAAGGGAAATCCGCACAGGTGGAAGATTACGATGACAGGAACCAGCAGGAGCATGGTGACGGCCAGGGCTGGAAAGAAGTGCTGGTAGTCTGTGGAGCTCGGCGTGATTCCGGGAGCTATCGAGAGCGTCAGAGCGATGAAGAGATAGGTTCTTATGTCCAGATAGTTCAGCGACACCGTGAAGTCCACGAGATATGTGATATATGTCGTCACATACGTGAACAGGAATGAAAAGGCTCCGGGGATTGAATCGATCCTTATATAGCTGAGATCTGCATATGGAAACGGAGGGATGGTCGAGCCGGGAAGCAGAATCTTTATCGCCAGGATAAGGGCGGCGGTGCAGCCGAAGAAAGGCGCGATGGATATAACCATCTCGCCGAGATAGCCGGTCCTGCCGCGCATGACCTCTCCGAGAACCCATCGCCCCGAGCCGGGCGGGTCCTCCCTGGGAGAGAAGAGCTTCACCTCTCCTATAGACGTGCCGGCCACTATGCATCCGAGGAAATGGCTCAACTCGTGAAGGATCGTGCCCGGGGCGGTAAGATACACCGATGTCCTGAAGCCCAGCACCCTTGCCATCAGTACCTGGAGCCATGAGGCCAGGATGGACAGGATGAAGAGCTGAAACGAGATAGGCGCAAAGAGGGTAAGCATGCCGAAAAAGCCCACTGCAAGTCCTGTCAGCACGTGCTCCATCTAAAGAGCCCCCTGTTTTTTCTTCACGACATAATGGTCTTCTATCAGGCCGTTCAACTCTCCTTTTACAAGCGCGCCTGTCACTTCGCCGAACGGAACGGTTCTTCTCCAGTATTTCCATCTCGCGCACACCTGGACAGGCATCAGGCTGTCCTCGCTCTCTCCGCTGAACTTCGCCATCAGGCTCTCAGGGATTACGAGGAAAGCGCCTTTCCCGAGGAAGTCGTTGGCGCGGTATGATGACTGGACCCGGATGACCCGCTTCCCTGATTTCTCGGCGAAGATATGCGGCTCGAAGCCCGCAACGGCGAACTCCTCGCCGGTAATCTCTTGCTGCGCGGCAGCAGGGAAGAGATCCAGGCTGTATCTTGGAAGCGCGATGTTGAAGGTTATCATGGCCATTCCTGTCAATGCGGCGGCGACGAGAACCGGTGGCGCGCTGATCCTGATGATTCTTCCGGTGTCGATGAAGAGACATGCGCAAGAGGCTGCAAGCAGAAGCTCAGTAAGCACGATCGGCAGTGTAACCGCTCCAGGACCGAAGAGGCGCACCGCGAGCGGGATAGCCGCCACCGACACAGCAAGCGGAATGCAGGTCAAGATCTTTCCATACAGCGGGATCTCTGATTTCCGGCCGCCTCCGAGAGCCCCGGCCATCAGCAGCGCCGCAGCCGGGATTATCGGCAGCACGTAGTATTGATGCCTTACGTCCGGGAGGAGATACACTACGAAGATGGAGGCGCCCCAGATGAGCATGAGCGCCATTTCCTTTCTTCGATGTCCCCCGGCCCTCACCATCTCGATCAGCGAGGTGATGAAGAGGCCTGTCCACGGTATCAGGTAGAGAAGGAGGTAGCCTGGAAGGATGTATGGCGGATATGAGACTGTGTCGCTGAACTTCCCTGCGTTTTCTCTGAAGATGAAGAAGATCAGCCAGTTGTTGAACAGCCCTCTGAACGAGAGCATGAGCGGCCACAGAGCGTTGAACGCTATCACGATCAGCACTCCGGCTATGGACAGAGGGGTTTTGAAGATTCCCAGCCTCCTGTATATGATGCACCAGGGAATAACGGCGAGCACCAGCATTATGGCCGATACCGGCCCCTTGAGCAGGCAGGAGAGGCCCATCAGCGCAAAGAACGCCAGCAGATACGAAGGCTTTTCATCCACAGCGGCATATGTGAAGCAGAGCAGTGAGCCTGTAATCAGGCATACGAGCGGGAGATCCATCATGGCCGCGTGTCCGTAGACGACTGTGCCGAAAGCGGTCGCGAAGAGCAACCCTGCCAGCAGGCCTGCGCGCTCGTCAAAGAGCTTTTTCCCCATCAGGTAGACGAACACCGAAGTCAGGATCACTGATATGGCCGAAGGGAGCCTTGCCGCCATCTCCGAGACGCCGAAGAGCGAGTAGCATATCATGATCAGCCAGTACATCAGGGGCGGTTTGTAAAAGGCGTAGTCGCCGAACCACGTCGGGACCCACAGGTCGTGATTCTGCAGCATCTCCTGCGCGATTCTCATATAGACCGCCTCGTCCTCATGGGAGAACGTCACCCTGTCTCCCAGTCTTGCGAGCGAAATAGCGGCTGCAATGATGATGAGAAAAAGCAGAGAGCCGCCGAGGGCTCTTCTGCTGCCTGCGTTTTGTGCTGTTGTGTCCATTTCCGGCTCTCCAGGCCTCTTTTCGGTGTCGAGTCCCTTTTCTGCCTTCCGGCAATCAGGTCCTCTGGATTGTGAAAATAAAAAGGGGCACTTTGACATGCCCCTTGAATCCGTCAGGGGTATCAGGTATCAGGCCCTCCGCCCTGCATTCTGCGCCCGCTGCGTATTTGCCTGCGCGCCCTGTCCGCTCATCGCGCCTTCCCAGGGCTTCGCTGACGCCATTGCCATTATCTGTGCTCCCATGCTCTGGCCGGCCGTGTCTGAGCCGTAGAGCCGTGAAGTTGCGTTCTGCCAGTCCTGTGTGCGCTCGTAGTGATCTCTCAGCCTGGCACCGGCGAACTCCAGGTTGTAAGCCGGGTTCTTGTTGCCGCGGGCCACGTCGTAGTCGGGGTTCAGCTCTTCCGAGAGATGGATCGCGCCTTTCACACTGCCGTCATCTGACATTGAATTGCTGTTGAACTGGCTGTCGTTCCACGCAACCGCCTTCATGATATCCTGGGGGATGCCGTACTTGGCCGCCACCTCTTCGAGCATCTGATTGACCTGCGCCCTGTCGGCGCCAGGGCCGTACTGGGTCACCTGCTGGCCCAGCTCCGGCTTTGGCCTCGGTTTCATGGAAAGTGGGCCGCCGGGAGAGGCTATCTCCTTTGCCCTCATCTCCGCAGCCTCTCTGCCGCCTTCGCCCAGGCCCATGCCAGGGCCCTTGCCGCCTCCGAGAGAGCCGAGGCCGCCTACGCCGAGAGCGCCGAGGCCGCCAAGCCCGCCGAGTTTGTCAAGCAGACTCTGGCTCAGTTCGCCCTGTTGTGCCGCCTCGCCCTGCTGGCCCTGCTGCTGCTGCTTCATCGCCTGGCGCTGCTGGAGCGCCTGCTTCGCCTGGGAGAGCTTCAGCTTGACCTGCGCCAGCTCGGCCTTCTTGTCGGCGAGCTCCTTCTTCTTGTTTGCGACCTGGTCCTTGAGCTCGGCCACTTTCTGCTCGAGCTCCTTCAGCTTGTTCTCGAGCTGTGTGACTTCCTGCTGCAGGTTGCTGATCTTCTGCGATACCTGCTGCAGCTGGCTGTCCACCTGGGATTGCGATGTCTGGTTCTGCTGAAGCTGCGCCTCCACCTGCTGGAGCTGGCATTCGGCCTGCTGCTTCTGAACCTGCGCCTGCACTTTCTGTGCCTCGAGCGCGGCTATCTCCGCTTCCATTGCTGCCGCCTGCGCTTCGACGGCCGGCGCCGCAGCTGCTGTATAAGGGTTGGAGGCCAGCGCCGCAGCCTGAGCGTGCAGTGACGCCGCTGTGCCTCTCATCGTGGCTATCTGGCCTGTAAGCTGCGCTATCTGGCCGTTCAGAGAGGTAATCTGGCCGTTCAGAGACTGTTTCTGGCCGTTCAGCCGGCTTTCCTCTGATTTCAGCTGCTGCTTCTGGTTCTGCAGCTTCTGCTGCTCCTGTTTCGCCTGGTTGAGCTCCTGCTCTTTCTGCTTCTTCTGGTTCTCTATCTCGTGCTTCTGAGACTCCATCTCATGAAGTTGCTGCTCGAGCTGCTGAATCTGCTGCTCAAGCTGCTGCACAGCAGACTCGAGCTGGCTCTTCTGCGATTCGAGCTGGGATATGGCGTTCTGGAGCTGCGATATCTGGTCGTCGAGCGAGCCTGAGAGGTTTGCAAGGTCGCTGAGGGACTGGGTGCCCCCCGAGATGTTCTGGCCGCCCTTGGAGTCGTTCTGGTTCCCCACGCCGCCCTGGTTCCCCAGGTTCCCGATTGACGGAAGCATGGGCATGCCGTGGCCGCCCGGGATCTTCATCGCCTGATCGGTGCCCATGGGCATGAGCTGCGACTGCGGATTCATCTTGTTCATGTAGTCCTGGAACTCTGTGCAGAATTGCTGGTGTTTCGCTGGATCATCGAGCAGTTTCATGATCTGTGACATATCCTGCTGCGGTGCCAATGCCGCCACTTCCGCGGAAGGGGTGGTGGTGAACGCAGGTTCATAGGCCAGCTCCTGAAGCTCGCCCGGCTGGAGTGCCGTGCCTTCGATCGGCTTCACTCCCTTGTCTGGTATTGCCTGTCCGGCTGTTGCAGAAAGATCCTTCCCACCGTAATAGGGACCCATCTGCCGCATCGGGGAGAAACCTTCTATGGATCTGATATCATCTGCCATGTGACCAACTCCTTCTTTTTATGACTCCCCCGAAAATAGTATACTCCTCCGTATACATTATCACGACAGACCGCCTTATTGTAAAGTGGCTCCGGCAATTATTTTTTTCATCGGTCCGGACCCGGATCTGCCCTGAGTCATGACAGAACCGGCTCAGGCGCGGGGAATGCCTCAGCGGCCTGCCGGTCCGGTGTTCCCGTCAATGATGACTGGCGTATCGTCGATTATGATTGTCGAGGTTCCATCCCATCTGATCTCCACATTTCCCGCCTCTGCCGTGCCTGTCGGGATGACCGTCACAGCAGCAGGCCCGCCTACCGCATCCAGTTTTATCCTGGCTGAGCAGAGTTTTTCTTCCGGGCCTCTCACTCTGCCGTCATCGAGCCATGCGACCCAGACCGGGCGTGATTTACCTGCAAAGGTGAACCTGTAGAGCTGCAGATTCTTTTCTGACGGCACCCTTTCAGCTGTCGAAAAGCCGTCAATCTTCCTGATCAGCAGCCTGATGGCGTGAAAGACGGGCCAGAGCCTTCCCTCCGAATCAGTCAGGCCCATGTATGGATTGGGAGTTGTAAATCTGGCCATCATTCTGTCCCAGTCGTTGGGCATGCCCATGAAGACCTTCTCGAACCCGGAAGCAAACCTCGTCACGAAGACCTTCACTGCAGTCCTGGCCTGCTCTGCCCGGTACCATTTCTCCGCCCTGTCGTGGAGAGGCGAGCTTTTGTTTTTCAGCGCCTTCAGGATCTCCGGACCTTTCGGCACCTGCAGCGACCTGTGAAAGCAAGTGATCGGGCTGTAGGTGAGATACGGCTCGGACCTGGCCTCCATGTCCCATATTGCTCTTTTCTTCCCGGTCTTCGAAAGCTCTTTTCTGACCCAGTTGAAATAGCCGGCCGACATGGTGGGATAAGGCCCGTTTCCTCCTGCATCGAGAATGTCGTAATCATCTGCCAATGCAATTGTTCTCTCCTGGAGCTCTCTGGCCCTTCGCCATACCGAGCGGTATTCGTCTGACGGAAGGCCTTTCAGGAACTCGCTGAACCTCTCGTCGAGCATCAGGCCGTCACTGTCATCGTGGAACAGGTCGTTCCACCTGATCCCGTTTGAGATTATGCGGACATTCGGGCTGGCCTTCCTGGCGGCCTTTCGCGTCTCTTTCAGAAGCTCCGCATAGTCATCGACCGTCCCTGTCCAGAACATCGGATTCGAATACTCGTTTCCCACCTGGTAATGGAGAACAGGGTATCTGAGGCCTTCCATGTCGTTCACGCCGTCTCCATCATACCGCTCCACGAGTGCAGTAATCCATTCCCTGTAGTCTTCCATGTGACTGCCGGCAGGAAGCCGGTCCGAGTTGACGATATATGGCTGAGCGATTGGGATTCCCTTCGGGCTGTACCTGACCGGACCGGCGAACCATCCATTCAGCATGCGCAGAGACATGGCGATCTGAAAATTCCGGCGCTGCCACATTCTCACGGCGCCGTCAAGCTCGCTCCAGCTGTAATGGTGGGCTCCATTTGCAGGTGGATGGGGCTCTATCTTGATCCAGCTTATCTCGGCGAAGTTGACCCATCCAAACCCTGATACCCCGAAGATTTTTGCCCATTTCTCATCGTGATACTCATCCTGGAGCGGGAAAACATAATCGAGCCCGAAACGGGACTGGAGGGAAGGAAGCGCTTCGGCAGTCGGCTCTGAGGCCCGGATTCGGACAGTAAGTGCCGCCATCGCGATGATCAGTATGATTAGTGCGAGCCCGGCCCTGCGGTGAAGGGCTGCGTCAGGTATTGAGCCTGCCTCTCCTTTGAGGGCAGAGTCCTGAGAAGGAATGACCGCGCGGCGAAGGGCGTCGGGAGGAGAAAGGCTGGCATTGCGGCGTGCAGATGACTGAAACAGGGCTTTTCCCGTCCATTCCGCATATCCATTGAATGCAGCGGCTCCCTGTCTCCCCATGTTCTCCGCCTCCCCTGTTTTTGATCTTATCGAAAGCATCCGTAATTACAGGGAATTGGCCATCAGCTGAATCGGCTGCGCATGTCTTTTCAGCCGGCTGTCAGATATGTTCACAGAGCCGAAGCCGGCGCGCCTGCCTTTATTTCTTAACCTGCTCGATGAGCCATCGCGACATATCCTCGGTGAGGCCAGTGAACTCCTTCTCGTGTCCGTTCAGGTTTCCGCCGCCTACGGCATAAAAAAGATAGTGCGACGGCTTGGCGCCCTCCTTGTTGCCGTAAGGAACCATCACCACGCGCAGGGCGTACTGGCCTTTTTCCATGGCGGTTCCGCCGAGAGCCTTTATCTTGTCTGTATTGGTGAGCCGCATCTCCACGACGCCGTTGCTATCTGTGACAGACGTGCGTACCGGCATATCAGGAGTAAACATGCCCTTCCCAACCAGATTGACCTGCGGGCCTGACGGCGGCTCGGCGCGCTTGAACGGCACGTTCCCGTTATACATCTTGTACTGGCTGATCCGGCCCGCGTCGCTGAAGGCTTTCAGCTTCTCCGGGTCCACGTCTTTGGCCGGCATGGCCTTGATGGTGGAGATCACGACATTGATCGGCGTTCCCTGCGGGAGCGCTTTGGCCAGCTCTGTCCGGTCGCTGGGATCGAGAGGGCTGCGCCACTTCTCCGGGAGGGTTGAGCGGATCTCGTTGTTTCCCTGCAGCAGCGCCGGGATCCGGTCATGGTTTCTGCCTGCGGCGAAAGGCGTTCCGGCGAGGGATGGGGAGCCTGTCTCGCTGTCCTTGCGCTCCACCTGCTGCGATGCCTCGTTACCCTGCGCCGCTTTCTGTCCGGCCGGCTTCAGGGTGGGAAGCGGCTGATTCCTGATGGCGTCTATATGGCTAAGCACGCCGTTATAGAACTGAGAAGTCTCTGCCGCCTGCCGGGGCGTCATTCCCTGAACGGGTTCCAGGGATTGCGCGATTGCCGCCTCCCGGTTTTCTTTTCTTCCGGCTGTCTGAGCGGCCGGGTGACTGCTTCCTCTGGTGTGTATCTGTGAAGAGACGTTGCTGATTGAATCGGCCATGGCTGTATTCCTTTCCCCTGCAGGCTTTTTTCCGAAAGCGACAATCTCACGGCGGCGCTTCCGCCCCCGTGCACAAATATATTATATCTTTTTTCAGAATCAGGCTATTGACAGGAAGTTAAATTTTCACACGGTCTGCCAGGTTCAGGGATGCCTGTGCGTCGAGACGACTGTGCCGAGGGCGAGGCCGCCTTCATGAAGATGTGGCTCACTCTGAAAGATTGGGTGAGCGCGACATTAGGTCCAGGATATCCGGCTGTCCTGCAAATGCCTCAACTGGCCGCATTGCCGCTGGAGCAGGCAGGAAAGGGTCTCCGGAAGAAACTCGTCGAATTGACGAGGCCTTCATCCTGCGGAGCCGGGAGGCCTTCACCCCGATAAGAGCCGCTGTGCTTCTCTGGCCGTTGCCCGTCCGAGAAATGCGCAGGGTTGATTTCTCTTTGCGATATTGCGTTCGGCACGCCTCGGGGTTATGAGATCTTTTTCTGCTCCTGTGGCTTGAATCCGATGATCTTTCGGCCATCAGCATATTTCAGGAAGGGTTCAATGCCTTCTTTCAGGCCTTGTCCGAACGTGAATGTCAGGTTGTTCGGAGCTGTGCCTTCTATTCTCAGAGCCATCAGATCGTGCAGAATATAATTGTGATGGCACTTGCACAATGTGATGAGATTCCATTCCTCATCGCCGCCGCCTCTCGAGCGCCATATGATGTGATGAACCTCCAGATTTCTGCGGCACCTGCATCCAGGCACCTGGCAACGGAAGCGGTCTCTTTTCAGGATGGCATAGTTTCTTGCCAGTTTCAGGTGGATTCGCTCTGTTATCAGATATTCCCGGAGAAGCGTCGCGAGAAACCCTTGAGGGCCAAAGCCCAGAGGATCTTTGCCATAGCCCAGGGGACAGACTCCATTTTCTTCAAAAAATGGAGTCTGTCCCCCTAGTACCAACTCATGTCCCCGGTTCTGAGCTGATATTCTCTCGAGATACAGCAGCGCAACGAAGTTCCATATTTCGAGCATCTCGTCAGGCAGAAAGAACCTTATCGGCATTGTGGCTGATTTCCTGCGAGGCCAGTTTTCTTCTTTGTTCTCTCCGTTGACGTCACTGTCGCCTTTGTCGCTGTCATTGTCGTCGTCGGCGAGGATGTCGAGAAGGAAGGTTTCCGCAGGATCGGAGCCTTGCGGCATCTTGACAATCTCCCGGGCTTTTGAGAGAACATCTTCGCTGTGTCCAGGCCGGCAATCGGAGTCTTGCCTGCAGTGGCAATCGCAGTGCGATTTGCAGAGGCAGCCGGAGGTTTTTGAATCGGCACACAAGGCTGGCACTTTGCCTGGATTCGGTATATTCTGATTGCTCCCGTTCTCATAGGAGGAAGCTGTATTATCCCGGCCTGGAGCATCCTGCCCATTTACATCGGCACACAAGGACGATGCCTCATCCCGGCCTGATATCTTAAACGCTTTTTTGCGCGCACACAAGAGCCTCTTTTGCTTCCTCTCCTTGGCCTCGGCTTCGTAAATCAGCATCTCGTCCACATCTTCGAAGTAATTCCACGGCTCTTCGAGCCGCCTGTCACGCTCCATCACATCCTGTTCGTCATCCTCTTCAAGCGGCCACGATGAGCCGATGGCGGGGCCGTTATACCAGGCCCCTGTTCTTATTATCTCCTTCATGGTAAATCCTCTGATCATGATGTATCCGTCATATTTTGAATTAGGCAGGATTGCCGGAACGGTGTTCAACGACGGCAATAATTTTAAAAACTCCCTCGGTGTATGACAGTAAACAGTCAATTATGCAAAACTCATAAAAGCCTGGCAGAGCCTGCAAAAGCGGAGCCCAGCGGTAAGGCTCATTGTTCATCATCATGTGCCAGATGATGTGTAAGCGTATCTAAAAGCAAAAGGCCCGAGTTACAATTTCAGAAGCTGCCTGAAACACTAACATTTTGATGGTACTCACAATGAGTACAGGAGAAGTCCATGAAAGTCAGATGTAAAAGCATTGTGCCTATTGATGAAAGAGATCATACGTATCCGCATTTGACACTGGGAAATATATATAGTGTCATCGATGAAGGCACTAAATCAGCTTATAGAATAATAAATAACGAAGGAGATCCTTGTATCTATGGCTCAAGAAGATTTGACATAGTTGATAATACGATGGATGATGACTGGATAGTTGAAACCGATGATAAAGGTGATTTGATATACTTTTATTCCAAAGAACTGATGCAATATGAACATCTGTACGAAGATTATCATGATGACAAGTTAGAGGCGATAATGGCATTTGATGACTATGTCCTCAGGAAATTCAGAAAAGAACACGGGGAATTGGAAGGCTTGATTAATCATCCTCAACACCAAAAACCTCGCGAATCTATGCAATACACTTTAAAAAAGTATAGCAATGAAACAATGAGGGATGCAATGACCCAGGCATTTAAAAGATATGACAATTTAACAATTATGGATGTAAGATGCCTGGATAGCCGTCCGACAGATCAGGATAAACCAGAATACCCAGACATAACTGAGGGTAATGTTTACTTTGTATTGGGAAGTGAAGGCGACTTCTACAGAATAATCGGCGATTCCGGCAAACCTTATCTATACCACAAAAGCAGATTTGAATTGGTAGAGCTTGAAAAGGGACTGGATTGGGCAAGGGAAATCGATACGATTGTCGGAGAGATTTTGTACCCTCCAGGTCTCACACCGAGTGTATTTGAAGAATCTTTCTTTTATGATCTAAAGGCCAGAGAAGAAATTTCTATGTACGCTTACAAGATTTATAAAAGAAAACAGGAGAAAATCTATGATGCAAGATTAAGTATCCCAATTGTTCAACACTTCGAATCCGGGAAGAAATCCGATGGGAAGCAAGCGTGACTATGAGCTACCGAATTGTATTTTCTATTGATGAAGATCTTATTATGTTTCTCAGAACAGGCACCCACGATACTTTATAGCCTGACCCATCTTCCGGACTTACAGGCTTACCTGGAAGAAATGAAGAATCTTATCGTTAAAGAGTTCAGTGGCTGTTGCCAGATATTTGCAGGGTATTGATCATCACCATTGCTGGCTTAGTGATATATATCTCCGGCCTGGATAAAAAACCACCCCGACCTCATGACTTACATTCAGGTGGTCGGGAGTTCTGCTGGAGAAGATCATTGGTATAAGGAAGTCGGCTTTTCTTCCTTTCTCGGCCTGGGGCATATGGTAAAATCTATCCCCAGCACTCGACCTGTATTGGCAAGCTGAGGGAGGGAATGAGAATTGTATCGACCATTTTCCAGCCGTGAAATATTGGATTGCTTTGTGTGAAGAAGCTGAGCCAGCTCTTTCTGCGAAAGACCGGCCGCGATTCTTAATTTAGCAATAACGGGACCAATGTCTTCCAGCGAAACGTCACCGATTTCTTCTATCACATCATAAAGATCTTTTTCCTTCAGAGAGCGGTATTCTTGTATTTCCTTTTCAATTTGCTGAATCATTGCTTCAGGACCGGCGCTGTAAAGCAGCAACGCTTTCCCAGAGTGGCGGGATTTAACGTCATTGAGAAGGCTCTTCAACTCGGAGAGCTTCTTTTCAGATCGTTTCAACTGCCTGTCATTTTTGATCATAGTGCCACCTCCACGATACCTTTTGAATACCCGCTTCGATCGGTTCCGAAAAAATTTATCCACCAGTCAAGTAGTTTGTTATCAGATTCATTAACCACATATGCATCAGCGGAATATCGTGTTTTCATTTCTTTGGGACTGCTCAACAAATCGGCATATATATCATCTTCATCAAAAGTACAGGGCACGACAATAATACAATCATAATCAGCGGGCTCTGTCTTGTCTGTTACAAAACTTCCATCCAGCAGAAAGCGTGCAATGCCACACGAGCGTGCAAAATGAAGAAACTCCCGCAGATTGATTCCGAGTTCTTCTCTTCTTATGCTTCCAGAGCAAAAACGAGAAAACACCTCATCTTCATTGGCAGGATGTATTCCAGCCGGCAGATAGCCTCGACGATTATACTGTGGAATCATACTCTCATTTTAACATATCAAATTTGATATGTAAATCCGGGACCCGTTTTTTGACTATCACAGACACCATGAGGCATCTTGTCAGTATTCTGACGAAATGAGTTTCTAATAACAAATGGAATAGAGTATAGAACTGTTTCAGGTATCTTCTGTCTCCCTCATTATTCTCTCCATTAAAACAGCAGCGCCCTCGTTTCAGCGCGATGAGAAGGAATCGGCAGATGCTGCAAGAAAAGTGACAGTGAAGGGTGGTGTTGCAAATGATTAAAATCGAGATACCCGGAAGAGAGCCTCTGACGATAGAGACCCTGGTTCTGGACATCAACGGGACGATAGCCGTGGACGGCGTCGTTACACGCGGGACATCGGAAAAGATCGGTCTTCTGCTGCAGAAGGTAAAGATCATCCTCGCGAGCGCTGATACGAGAAAAAACGCTTCCGCCATTGCATCGGAGCTGGGCATAGAGCTCCGGTTGATCGCCCCTGACAGGGAGCGTGAGGCGAAGGCGGCACTTCTACAGAGCATTGGAGCCGGGACCTCCGCCGCCATGGGCAACGGCTTCAACGACAGCCTGATGGTAAAGGAAGCCGCTCTCGGCATATGTGTGCTCGGAAGAGAGGGCGCTTCACCGGCAACGCTGACGGCTTCGCAGGTTGTTGTGCCCACAGCCGAAGATGGCCTCGACCTGCTGCTCCGGCCGGAAAGGCTGATCGCAGGGCTCAGGTGCTGAGAACATATCCCCTGCGGTGTTCAGAATAGTGATCCAGCAGGTATCCGGTAAGTGTTCCGTCGCAGAATCCGTCATGCGCTGATGCCGATGATGAATCGGGAATGCCGCGTGAACGGCCCGCGAAGCCTGCCCTGGAAAAAGAAACGCCCTGCCTCAGGCATATGGGAGGATCGATGAACAGGATTGGATTTCGCTGTTTTATTTCTTTATTTATTTTCACGCTTCTCTCTTTCCCTTATGCCGGGCTGATATCACTCATCCCGGCGGTGGAGAGGCCGGCATTTGCCTCAGATGATGGATCTCAGACCGCCAGCCCGGTCCACCTGTGGATCAGCACGAGCGACGGGAAGATGCAGCTTCAGCGAAGAGACGATCTTCACTGGAGCGCTGATAAACCGCAGGCGCAGTTTGAGATTGCAGTGGATGAAGGCAGGAGATTCCAGACCATGGAAGGCTTCGGAGCGTCCTTCACCGATTCGTCGGCAGTGCTTTTTCAGACGCGCCTCAGCGCCGAGGCGAGAAACCGCGCGATGGACGATCTCTTCGGCAGGGACGGGATAAGGCTCAACCTGATCAGGCAGCCCATGGGCTCATGTGATTACAACATCAACCTCTACACATACGATGATGTGGATAATGACGTCAAGCTCGAAAAGTTCAGCATCGAGCACGATAAAAAGAGGATAATACAGTGCATAAGAGAGGCCCTGAAAGTCAACCCCGATATCAAGGTCTTCGCCACGCCGTGGAGCGCGCCCGGCTGGATGAAGACGAGCGGCTCCATCATTGGAGGGGCGCTGAAGCCGGAACATTACGGCGCATACGCCGCATATTTCAGGAAGTTCATAGAGGCGTATAAAAATGAAGGCGTTCCTGTATACGCCGTCTCCGTGCAGAATGAACCGCTCTTTGTTCCTGCCCATTATCCCGGCATGTCATTTCCGGCACGGGAAGAGCGGGATTTCATCAAAACGGCTCTCGGCCCCGAGTTCAGCAGTCACGGCATTGACACGAAGATCTTCATATACGATCACAACTGGGACAGGCCTGACTACCCGCTCGAGATCCTGAAGGACAGGGAGGCGAACCGGTATGTGGCAGGCGTAGCCTGGCACTTCTACGGAGGATCCCATGAAGCGATGTCAGAGGTGCACGACGCATTCCCTGACAAGGAGGTGTGGTTCACAGAAGGCTCAGGAGGCGAATGGGTTCCTGAATATCACGATGCCTTCATGGACCAGATGAGACACGTAATCCGAGTCCCGCGCAACTGGTCGAAGACTCTCGTCTGGTGGAACATCGCGCTCGACGAGGAGCACGGCCCGTCCCTGCTCGGCGACTGGAGCACCTGCAGAGGGCTCGTGAAGATAGGTACCCGGACAGGCAGAGTGACGAGAAACGTGGACTACTTCACGATGGGGCATATAAGCGGGTTCGTGGACAGGGGCGCTTTCCGCATAGAGTCATCGTGGCTCCCGGACGAGCTGGAGAACGTGGCCTTCCTGAACCCTGACGGCTCGAAGGTGCTTATAGTGTCAAACCGCACGAAGAAAGAAAAAACCTTCACCGTGACAGACAGGGGAAGGCATTTCAGCTGCACCATCCCTGCGGAAGGCGCAGCGACGCTCAAGTGGTGATCGGGAGCTCAGCTTACGCGATTCTCGAGCTGGCTCCTGACATATGAAGCTATTGTCTTGATGAACTCTGTGGCCAGCACCAGCTCATCCCAGTCCACCTTGCTTTCAGCTGAGAGCTTCTGCATCCTGAGGCAGTCGTCATTTCTATAGTAGCGCGGAATCACGCCTGAAAATATGAATCCGAGATCTTCGGCTGCCTTTACCGCTTCCAGAAAGCCGCTGTCTCCCATAGGCAGATCGACGACACAGACGGAGCAGCCTTTCTCTTTGAAGCCGTCAATGGTTCTCCCGAGTGCTTCCGGAAAGTCCCTGCCGCATCTGTGCACTGTGATGATAAGCGTTCCGCTGAATGCAATGGCCGGATTGAGCAGCGTTTCATCTGCCGAGGGCTGTTCTGAAGCTGCTTTCGGCCTGAGATCGATTCCCAGGTTCGAATAGATCTTTCCTGTTATCTCCCAATGATTCGGCGGCACGAACACGACGCTTTCCGCGCTGTCCTCGAGGTTTGCGTAGTATGTCGTTATCGTTACGCGTGAATCGGAGTGTTTTACGATACCGAAGTCTATGCCTCCCGGGGCGAAGTTGAGCTGCAGCCCGCACTCTCGTGCCCCCGCCGAATAGCTGGCCTTCTGGGAATAGGGGTGATTGGCCACCGCTTCGTTATACAGCCCCTTTATGCCCATTGAGCGGGCAGTCGAATGCATGAAGGAGAGAATCTTTCCGAAGACCCCCATGCCCTGAAATGCAGGCGAGACTATAGAATGTCCCCTCTCAGGGATCCCCATTGAGGGAGTGAAGCTCATCGACACGTGTCCCGCTATTCTGTTTGCTGCGGAAGCCAGGAAGCTGATCATGATGCCTTCTGCATTCAATCTGACTATCTCGGACGGGTCGTAGAGCCATTGAAGGGCGTACGTGTCTCCATAGACCTCCCTGAAGAGAGCTGCCACGCCTTCGGCGTCGGCCTCGACAAACCTTCTTATCACCAGCTCTGATGGATTCATTCGGCACCTCACCTGGAAAACATCTGTGACAGGGCTCTTCGCTGTATCTTGCCCGTGGCGGCTCTGGGGATCGCATCCATTATGTGGATCTCCTTCGGGACTTTGAACTGCGCAAGCCTCTCGCTGCAGAAGCCTTTGATCTCCTCCGGAGAAGCCTGCCTGCCGAGCACTACTGCGGCGTGTATCTCTTCGCCGTATTTAGGGTCGGCGACTCCGAAGCACGCCGCCTCGGCCACGAATGGGTGCTCGAGCAGCACGGCATCGACCTCTGCCGGCGATATCTTCTCGCCGCCCCTGTTGATCAGCTCCTTGATCCGACCTGTCAGGCTCAGGTAGCCCCGCTCGTCGAGAAATCCCTGATCGCCTGTGCGGAGCCATCCCTGCACGAAGGCGGCCGCATTTGCCGCCAGGTTGTTGTGGTAGCCCTTCATTACGCTTCTGCCTTTTATGCAGACCTCTCCCCTGTCGCCTTCCTTAAGGAAATTTCCTTTATCGTCGACTATCGCAATCTCTATCCCTGTGGCGTTCCCCACCGTACCTGCGACGCGCTGCAGGGGAGGGAGAGGATTGGAGGCCATCTGGTGGGAGGCCTCGGTCATTCCGTAGGCCTCGAGAACCGGCGAGCCGAAGCGCTCTTCCATCCTGTGCATGGTGGCCGGCGCAAGCGCCGAGCTGCATGATCTGATGAACCTCATCAGGCCTTTCGGCGGCTTCTCCTTTTCGGACAGCTCGAGCAGTATGTGGTGGATCGTCGGGACGGCCGAAAACCAGGTGGCCCTGTGCTGTATCACTTGCTGCCAGAAGCTGTGAGCCGAGAATTTCGGAGGTATTATCAGGGTTCCTCCGGACCTGAGGGTCGAAAGCGCGGCTCCGATGAGGCCGTGCACGTGAAATAGCGGCATTACGATAAGACTCACGTCATCTCCGCAGAGAGAATACGTTTTTATTATATTATTTATCGAGCTCGCGAGATTTCCGTGGGTGAGAGGCACTCCCTTGGGCCGCCCCGTAGTGCCGCTCGTGTGCAGAAACATGGCCGTGTCGCTTTCCGACGGAACAGGCGGCTCTCCAGTGTTTGAGGAGGCAGGATTGATGCATTCGAGAAAAAGAATGCCACTTCCGCCTGTGCCGGTCTCCCAGACGGGCAGATGCAGCGAGCCTGCCGCCTCTTTTGCAGCGGGACAGGTGTCCCGTGTTGTTATCACAGCCTTTGCCTTAGCGTCTTCGATATAGAATTTCAATTCGTCGGCGGTGTATGCGGAGTTGAGAGGCGCCGCTATGGCTCCGATGGAAATCACGGCGAGAAATGAGACCAGGAACTCGGCGCTGTTGGGGACAGCAATGGAGACAACGTCGCCATTTGCGACGCCGTTTTTCCAGAGCAGCTCCGCCCAGCTCTGAATTTTTTCAGACATCACGGCATATGTCATTGAAGGCCCGCCGTCAGGGATCGTCACGGCCGTATCGTCATTAATTGAAGAAGGGAAAAAATCCCTGAGAAGTGAGAATTCCTGTTGAATAATCGCAGTCACCCCCTCTGGTCGATATACTCAGGAATTCGAAGGTTCCACTGCATTTCCTGTAAAACGGGGACAGACTCTTTTATTGAAAAATGGTGTGAATGTCTACTGCGACAGCTTTTGCAGCAAATGAAGGAATGGTGCTCGGCAGGGCGAAATTATGTCTTCCCTGTTGGATTCTTGAATGTTGCAGTTATTCTCTCAAAAATGGACCGGAGGTAAGACATGGATCCCGTCTTCAAATTCAAGGAAGTATCTTCGACACCGCTCTATGGCTTTTCTGCAGGCGAGGCGTTCCGCGAGAGAGTCCGCTCTGGAAAGATCCTGCCGCTGTGCGGGATACACGATTCATTTTCCGCGCTGATTGCCGCCAGGTATTTTGAGGGTGTTTTTCTTAGCGGCTTCGGTTTGGCTGCAAGTCTCTACGGCCTGCCTGATATCGGCTACATGAACTGGCGCGACATGCAGGACTTTGCCGCCCGCGTCCGCCTGATTCTGCCGCGCGCTCACATTCTGGTGGATATAGACGACGGCTTTGGCGAAGAGGTAATCTCCGCCAATACGGTCAACTATATGGAGGCTGCAGGAGTTTCAGCTGTGATGTTCGAGGATCAGAAGCGTCCGCGCCGGTGCGGTCACTTCGAAGGCAAGCAGGTTCTGCCTGCCGATCAGTATCTGACAAAGCTCAGGAGCCTTCTAAGCGCGAGAAGAAGCCTTTTTGTCATCGCCCGTGTCGATTCCACCGATATGGACGACGCTTTCAGGCGCGCCAAGCGCTACGTGGAAGCAGGCGCAGATGGCATAATGATCGAGGCGATCCACGATCTCGATATCGTGCGCAAGCTCGAAAAGGAAATCAGCATCCCGATAATGGTAAACCAGCTTAACGGCGGGAAGTCTCCGAACTGGACGGTAGCAGAGATGCAGGACGCCGGCGTTGACATAGTGATATACAGCACTCCCACGCTCTTCTCGGCGCAGCACGGCATGCAGAAATATCTGGCCGATCTCGTGGCGACAGGGAGGCTTCCGAACAACGGGACTGCGACGATGAGCGAGTGCGTCGAGATGCTGCACTCTCCGCCGAATTACAATTCGTTCAAGAAGGCGCCGTCTGGAAACAACCGCCGCTGAAAGCCGCATCTGCCGGAAAACGGGGACAGACCCTTATATTAACAAATGAGCTGAAATAATCATGGAAATCAGAGAAGGCCGGGATTGCCGGGAGCAGCAGAAATGAGAATCTGCAGCAGGCCGGAGGCTTCATCGCCGGCGGAATAAGGCTGAAGATAAACAGGAGGGCTTCCCGGCAGCGTGCTTTCCAGGGATGGAACGGTGCCGCAGATTGACCGTCGATAAGTCTTCTGCTATAATCGCCTGAGAGTATTGAGGCTCTGCATGTCTCTTTCGCTGCAATGATCGATTCCTGAGCAGAGCATCGAAGAGGGGGGGGCATGGACTTGAGCAGCCGTCTTTTTTCAAATGCAGCAGCGATTCTTTTCACGTGCCTCTTCGTCGTATCGCTATTCAATAATGCTTCGGGAAGGTCAGATATGAAGTTGACGATCACATCCGGCAAGACTGTGTATCACAGAGGGGAACCTGTTGACATTGAGATAAAGCTCGAAAACACCGGCGATCTGCCGCAGAGGATTAATAAGAACTTCATAGTGCACGTCGATCTCATCCCTCATTTCACGGATATCGCCACAGGAGAGAATCTCCTGTGGCTCCCTCCTCCATTCCCGCTCCCGCTGACTCCCGACTCCTTTACCTTGCTGGAGCCTGGCAAAAGCCTGGCCATCAGCGCCAAAGCGCTCAACAGGCTGCTTACAGTGACCCAGGAAAAAGGATATCCCGCTCCAGGGAGATATGTCATCAGATTCGATTACTGCTGCAATACGAAAGACTTCAGGACAGGGAAGACCTTCGAGGGCTGGAATGGATCTGTGACATCGAACACGCTGGAGATCACGATAGAGAAATGACATCAGCCGCCCTGTTTATTCAGCAATATAAAAGCAGAGACTCTCATGCATAGTGCAGAGTCCCTTACTGCACTCTGACGGCATCCGGACGCTCCATGCAGAACCATGAGAACAGCTCGTGAAAGCTCCCTCCAGGGCATTGAGCCTCAACTTGCAGAAGCCCTGTGCTCTCTTTCGGAGTACTTCTTCTGGACCGGACAGAATAGTTCCAAATCTCCTCCCCTTCCTGTAAACCTCTTCTGTTGTGAGACGTTCTGATATGTGGAAAAGATCAGCAGGAGGCATTTGATGGTGAAAAAGCCCAGACATTCCGGCAGCACCCAGCCCGAGGCGGCCGGAGCCTTCCTGAGCGAGCGGGCAATCTGAGGAGAGGTGAGCATTATGTGGAACTTTTTCAAGAAAGCCATTGCGCAGAGCTGTCGGCAGAGCAGAGAAACGGCGGCTGAAAAGATGCACAGAATAAGCATCATACTTTCAATGAACTGCTTCCCGATGGGAAACCAGGGATCGTTCCGCGTGATGACTCAGGATATCAATATCCGGAGCGCCAGGATCTTCACATCCCAGAAGATTTCCGAAGGACAGGAGATCGACGTCCACATACTGCTGTATTCGAATGTTCCCCCGATTCGGACAAAAGGGCATATCATATGGTGCAAAGAGCACACGAAGGACGGGAGAACGACTTATGAAGGCGGAGTAGAGTTCGAGCCCATAGACGAAGACAACGGAAGATTTCTCGAGAGGTTCATCGAGCAATACAGCATCGCCCGGTATGAACCTTCCATTTTCTTCAATTAGCTTTCTTACCTCCCAGAACTTTACTGCAGGTCCTTCCGGGGATCTGCAGTAAAGCACCCTGCCGGACAATGGCAGCAATAACCGGCTGAGCATCGTTTTCTTTCCGCGCTGCACAGTGGAAATCACAGGTTTACACTGCTGTGATGGGATAATCTTTATTCCGGCATATAATGGATCTCCGGGCAGGACATGGCTGAAACAGAGGAGAACAGGAGCATACATAGCCTCTCGGTGAATATCTGATATTTACCCATCGGACTCCGAGAGTGCAGGAAGCCGACGGATGCAGGAGGACAGCATGAATCGCCGCCCTGACAGAGAAGAAATCGCACTGCGCCTCAGAAAACTGGCAGAGTCGCCGTCCCCTTCAGAGCTGGACATGGGAGCGATGTGCTATGATATGGCAGAACCGCCTGACAGGATTGACTACGTCTGCCCTGTCTGCGGAGAAAAGACTCTATACTCATTCGAAAGCGATGAGAGAATTGCGGATATGTTCATGCTTCAATTTGAGCTCAATGAGTGCCGGAGGATAACGCACAACCTGATCGGGCTCGATGCAGAGCTGGATGAGACAGAGTTCTGCATGCGGTGCCGCCCTGAAGTGACGGAACCCGTGCTGGTCCTGAAGGTCAGGTATCCTGAAGGAGGAGATGCAGTGGAGACCAGGGGAGTATCCAAATCGGATCTTCAGCTCCTCAGAGCTTTCATCAAAGGCAGCGATCGCATTGCCGGGGATACCGGCAGAGAATCACCGCTCCAGGATCATATGAAAAGACTCAGAGAGCTTCTCGGCATCCCTGTCTGACGGTCAAGCCCGGTCAGGATTTCTGCTCATAGACGGTGACGCCCTTGTGCCAGCCTGTCGGCCCTCCCACATAGCCCGGCGGGTGGTAGTGATGCTCCACTCTGGCGACATATTTTTTCCCGTCCAGCAGAAAAGGGGTCTCTGTGCCGAAATCGCCTCCCAGCAGGCTCTTGGCTTTTGCCGAGACTCCTGCCGGGACCTGTCCTCTGATGGGCTGATATCCCGGAGGCGCTCCTGTCGTCTGCCCCGAGCCGGCCTGACCTGTTGTAACAGTTGTCGGAGAGCCTGAACCGGCCTGTCCGGCAGTCTCATTGGCGGGAGTTGATGAGCCGGTCTGACCGGCTATGTTGGAAGCCTGTTGTGCTGAGCTTCCCTGAGTGCCGGAGCTCCCAGAGGCTGTATTCGAGCCTTGGCTGGCCGGAGCAGCCTGTCCGGCGCTTCCGCTTTTTGAAATCTGGCTCTCAGGAGGGGTGCCGGAGAGAAAGCCTCTGAGGGCGTGATCGGTTCTCGGCCCGTACAGTCCGTCTACTCCTGTTGAGCCTACAGAGTATCCTTTCGACTCGAGGAAGCGTTGCAGCGCCTGGATGTCATTCCGCTCCACATGTCCGCTCTGGACGTGGGCAGCAAGCTCTGTCCCCTGGAGTTCAGGTGCATTGTCGAGGACCATCCTGATTGCCTCCAGCATCTGCGGATCCGAGCCGTCCTTCACATACGACTCCTTCGAGAGGGCCTGGATGGCCGGCGGATAGCGGAGCTGGTCTATGTGCTCGGTGACCTTGTTGTAAAACCCGTTCAGTTCCTGCGCCTGCTTCTGGTCCAGCCCTTCGACCTGCTGAGGTCCCGACTCGGCGAGCTGTGTCTCTCTTGCCTGCTGGCGCTGCAGAGCCTCAGTGCTCTGCTGGGATGCGATTTGCGAGCCTGCCGGAGTGAATCCGGCTTGTGAATTTACATTTATGGACATGGCGGCAACCTTTCTCACACGAGCCATACTGGCCACTATTAAGTGTTGACATCTTGTATTAGTAAAATTATACCGGATTCTCATCGGCATGTCAAGTCAGTCGCATTCAAGATCCGCTTCACGGTGTCGAAGACCTCGGGAACACCGGGCTTTATCAATGTATGACTCTGAGAGAATCATCACAATTTCTACTTTATCAGTATGAAAAACACCTGGCTTTATGATATAATATTAACCGGATTATTCATCTGCCCCGGCGCTGACACTGCGTGCAGCCCGGAGCAGGCAGAATTGGGGTTCAAAGGGGGAACATCCATGAATACTCGTTATGCTTTTTTTCTTGCTGCCATTCTCTCGCTTTCGCTGCTGTTCGGATCTGGATGCGGCGGCTCTTCAGGGGGAGGAGGGGGTTCACAGAGCGGCGGCTCTGGCTCACACTCCGGAAACAAGGGAACAATCCTCATCACGGCGCCCTTTCCTTCGAAGGCCGGCTCGGCTCTCAAAAAGGCGCTCAAGGCTTCCAGGTTCATTCCGCTCAACGTCTACATTTACGTAGTGACCGTCTGCGAGCAGGGAACAACTACGGCCGTCGTCACGCCGGTCAACATCAACAGGCCTTCGTCTGGAGACACTGTCGACGCATCGATAAGCGACGTTCCCATCGGATGGAAGACAGTCCGTGTCTTCGCATACGACTCGGGAAGGAACCTGCTGGCCCAGGGCGCCTCGGATGTGGAGGTCAAGTCGACGGACCAGGGCTCGTCAGATGTGTCGGTCACACTGACTTCCACGAGCGATGCGCCTTCTGTCTCCAGCACTACTCCGGCAAACGCGCAGACCTCGGTCAGCATAAACACGAAGATCACGGTTCTTTTCTCGATGGCCATGCTGGCCTCGTCTGTCACGGCAGACACGTTCTATCTCAAGAGCCCGCAGGGCAACGTTTCCGGAACGGTGACGCTCGACGGGAGCACGGCAGTGCTCGCTCCCTCGGAGGCACTTCAACCGCTCACAACATACACCGCGATGGTGAGCGGAAGTGTGCAAAACTCGAGCGGCCTCTCTATGGGGACAGACTATACGTGGAGCTTTACTACAGGTGAGAAGCCCGACACTACGCCGCCGCAGGTCAAGGAGACGTCGCCGGCCGGCGGAGCGACAAATATCGACACAGGAGTCACCATCTCTGCAGTTTTCACAAAGAACATCGACCCTGCCACCGTGACGTCGTCCACCTTCACCGTGACCTCGGCAAAGGCTTCAGTTCAGGGCGCTTCTTCTGTCAGAGCAGCCGTGAAAAACACGATCTCCGGTAAGGCGGCCACTCAGGGCACCGCATCAGAAAAGACTGCGGTACAGGGCACCATCTCCACGCTCGGCAACTCGGTGAGTTTTGTGCCCACGACAGCCCTGCAGGCAGGCACAGTCCACACCGTGACATTGAGCGGCTCCATCAAAGACCTGGCCGGAAACGCCATGGGCACTGATTACACATGGAGCTTCACCACCCAGTCCTCCGGCGGCGGTGGCGGCGGCGGTGGTGGTGGAGGCGGCAGCACCGCTTCTTGGCACAGGGATATTCCGAAGCCGACCTTCGAGACGATAAACGACATATGGGTCACAAGCAGCGAAGCGGTCGCAGTGGGCGACAAAGGGGTTATTCTGAGGTTCAACGGCTCGACATGGTTGCCCATAAGCAGCGGAACCTTGAATAACCTGAACTCAGTCTGGTATGACGGGAGCACTACCTATTATATTGTCGGAGCGGCTGGAACGATGCTGACCATGAGCGCAAGCTCGCCGTATACTGTCAGTACGATGACCGGCGCGCCTGCAGTCGATCTTTGGGGGATATACGGAAACAGCGGCCCGCCTGTCGAGTTTTTTGTCGTGGGAGCAGGAGGCACTATATCGTATTATAATGGTGGCTGGACATCCAAGAATGTGGTAAGCGGCCCTGATTTCCTTGGTGTCTGGTGTGACGGTACCGATGTAATCGCTGTTGGAACAGGCGGAGGCATATATCATCTGGCAGGCGGCACGCCATGGGCGGGCAGCTTTTCCCAGGAGGCCTCAGGCCTTACATCCAATACCCTCACCTCAGTGTGGGGAGCTTCATATATAGATCTCCATATCACAGGGTATTCCGGCACATATATTTACAGAGACAACTTGGGCTACAACAATTATTCCCCTTCGGGAATGACCGGCATAGACTTCAACGGCGCGTGGGCGGCATCCGGGTATGTGAATATCGTGGGCTGCAGCGGGACCATCCTGACGAATATCACGGCATTTGATTATTCGGCATTGACATCAGTCTCGAGCGGAACGAACAATCAGCTGAGAAGCGTGATGGGGAGCAGTTCCTCTGACATATTCACGGTGGGCTACAACGGCACGGCGCTCCATTCAGGAGGCTCGTCGTGGTCGGTGTCGCCCGGCACGGTATACAACCTCTATGCTGTGTGGGCAGACTCTTCATCTGGAAAGGCGATCGCCGCCGGTCAGGGCGGCACAGCCCTCGAATTCGATTCCAGCGCGTGGAAATGCCTGAATTCAGGGACGCTGTATGAGTTCAGAGGGGTGTGCGGGTCTTCCATCACCAATGTCCTTGGAGTCGTATACAATTCCACCGGAGCCGGCAGTGCCGATTTTTACAGCTTTGATGACTCATCCACGTCCTGGAGCTCTCACAGCTCAATACCCAGCTTCAATCCTGAGGACATATGGTGCCGTTCAGGCTCTGATTTCTATGTGGTCGGAAAATCGGGCACGGATACGCAGGTGTACAGATGGAATACACCTGTGGCATCGACGTGGAACCTTGTAGGCGGCAACATAGCAAACTTCACAGGGCTCGGCATATGGGGGCCTTCCACAGGAAGCGACATCTATGTGAGCGGCACATCAGGCACCATTCCGTACCCGAGAATCTATCATTATGACGGAGCGAGCTGGTCCAGCGCATACAACAACAACTCCATATCGCTGCAGGATATCTGGGGCTCGTCTTCCGGCAACATCTGGTCTGTCGGATGGATGGGCGCCTCGGTAAACTGGAACGGAAGCGCATGGAACAGCACCACTATAGATGCAGGAGCCAATTTCCGGGGGGTGTGGGGTGATTCGTCCAGGTTCTTTGCCGTCGGATTCACAGGGGTGATATACTGTTACAACGGCTCTTCGTGGACCTCCCAGTCAAGCGGGGTAACCGCCAATCTCTGGAGCGTGTCAGGGATCCCGAACAGCACCGTATTTGTCTCAGGATACACCGGAACGCTCCTCAGATATTATTGACGGGTATGGACCCGGGCCTGATTCCGGGAGCCGTGGCGAGGCGCAGATCTTGGGTCACTTTTTCTTTTCACGCTTTCTGCCTGATATGCCGCCGTTGTGGCGAATATAATCGGCGGTCGTGTATTCGTCCATTGTGAAATACATTCAATATACCGTGCCTGATGTTCTTCAACACTGAGACATAACCTGCCTTTGAATGTCCCTTGGTTCCATCTGCCCGCTCTTGACAGATGGTTTTTTTGATGTTATGATATACCCTACCAGGGTATGGTATGCTATCATTAAGGCGGCTTTTTATGGAAAAGAACGCGGATATTCTTGAGCGCTTGAAGAGAGTCGAAGGACAGATAAGGGGCATACACAAGATGATAGAAGGCGAGCGCTCGTGCTCCGATGTAATGACCCAGCTTGCCGCAGCGACGAGTGCCCTCGACAAGGTCGGGTTCATGATCGTGTCGAGGAGCATCAGGGAGTGCATTCTGGATAATATTGAATCTGGAAAAGATCGGTCAGATGCAGTGGAGCAGGCAGTGAAGCTGCTGATGAGCTTATCACGTCACAGCACGTAAGAGGGGAGAGGCATGGGAAAATTGGTTTCCGTTCTCACCGTAATATTACTGGCAGTATTATCGCTTGCGCCTTATGCACGCGCTGACGATTCAGCGCCGGCTCCGGCCGATCTGAAGAGCGTCTGCAGGCTTGCGCTGCAGAAGAATCCGTCGCTCGAAGGCGCGAGGGCATCAACGTCGATGTCAGGCGCGGCTCTCGACAAGGCGCGAGGCGCCCTTCTGCCTACTGTGACGCTGAAAAGCTCGTACATGTATATCAGCAAGGCTACCTATTTCGGCACGACGCCGATTCTGCAGAACGATACGCTGATTCACAGGGCCGAGCTGCTGCAGCCGATCTTCACAGGCGGCCAGATGCAGGCAGCGGCAAAGGCCGCCCAGTGGGGCCTCAAGGCGTCGTCGAGCCAGGAGGATGCGGTGAAGGACCAGGTGATTACAGAGGTGACAGAAGCATATTACAGGGCCAGGCAGGCCGTTGAACTGGTGGCAGTTGCGGAAAAGAGCGTCGAGCATCTGGAGGCCGGCCAGAAAGACGCCGTGAAGCTGTTTGATGCAGGGACGGTCATAAAAGCTGATGTTCTGAGAGCCGAAGTGGCTCTAGCATCTGCCAGAGAGCAGTTGATAAAGGCCAGGAACATGCAGGCGCAGGCAATGGCATATCTAAAGACGACTATCGGCCTCTCCCAGGATGAGAGCATAGATATAATGCCTCCCGGCACAGACGACCAGTCCATAGATACAGACCTGGTGAATGACAGGAAGAGACCGGAGGTCGAGGCGGCCGAATACTCGGTGAAATCAGCAGAATCGCAGCTGAGAGCCGCATATGGAGCAGCGCAGCCGAGCCTCTACACGATGCTGGATTACGAGAATCAGCCTGTCGGGGCGCAGTTTCCGAGACTGTCAAATACGTACGGAATAGGCGTGGTTGCCAGGCTGACTCTCTTCGATGGAGGCCAGACAAGGGCGGCAGTCAACGAGGCGAAAGCAAGCCTCGCCAAAGCCAGGGCCGAGCTCAAGTCGGTCAATCACGCAATCGAATTGCAGCGTGAATCTGCAAAGCTCGATCTGAGCTCCGCAAAGTCGAGGGTCGAGGCCCTCACCGCGCAGGTCGGTTCGGCAGAAGAGAGCTTCCGCGTCATAGAGATTGGATACAGGGAAGGCGTCAATGTGCTGACCGACGTGCTTTCCGCCGAATCGATGCTTACTTCGGCCAGGACATCGAGGTTGCAGGCGATGTATGATCTCAGAGTCGCAGAGGTTATAATGCTCAGGGCAAAGGGCGCTCTTGATTCGATATGGGAAGGAGGCGATAAAAAATGACGGTTGAACGCATGCTTCGTCTTATTGCAGGATTCTTCATAGTTCTCAGCGTGTTGCTCGCATATTTCGTCAATCCCTGGTGGATGGCATTTACCGCTTTCGTAGGATTGAATCTGTTCCAGTCTGCGTTTACGAACTGGTGTCCCATGATGACAATACTCCGGAAGGCCGGAGTGCGCAACTGCGCATGATTTCTAGTTTACCTGGAGGTTGTGGTGAGAAAGTGGCTTTCGAGGAATAAAAAAATACTGATAGTTGCGGCCTCAGTCACGGCGGCAGTTGTTGTCGTGGTGCTGGTGCTGCAGGGTATCCTGTCTCACAGAAAAGGCCATGGAGAGGGTCTTGAGCCGGTTCCTGTAAAGGCATTGACTGTGGCGCTCGAAGATATCCCTGATGAAGTCTGGGCATCAGGCTCCGTCTGTCCAATCCAGAAAGCCAGACTCTCACCTAAGATTGTAAGCACGGTATCCGAAGTCTGCGTTCGCGAAGGCGAGCGTGTAAAGGAGGGGCAGGTGCTCGTGAGGCTCGAAGCGCGCGATCTCAACGCGCAGAGAGATTCGGCATCTGCCCAGGCCGATTCGGCGCACTCGATGTACGGTAAGACGCTCGATGCCGTAGGATTGCAGAGGGCCCAGTCCAGGTCGGCGGTTGTGAGCGCCGAGACATCGCTTGCCATAGCCAGGCAACAACTCTCGATGGTTCAGGAAGGTCCGAGAAAGCAGGAGAAGGATCAGGCCCATCTCGCCTTCCGTCAGGCTGAGGCAAATTACAAGGTCGCCGAATCAGATCTGTCCCGCATGACAAGGCTCTATGAGCAGGGAGTCATCCCGAAGCAGCGCATGGAGGTTGTGCAGGCTCACTATGAGACGGCGCGGTCACAGTATGGAATTGCGGAAGACGCCATGAAGATGGCGGATTCGGGAGGGCGGCCGCAGGATGTGGCCGCCGCGAAGGAGAGAGTCCGCCAGGCCGAGGAAGCCCTCAGGCTTGCCAATGCTGCGGTAGTTCAGGATTCGATGGCAGAGAAGGAAGCGCTTGCCCAGGGCGCGAGGATGAGGCAGGCTCAGGCAGGCGAGCGCTTTGCGCAGGCTCAGGCAGGCTACGCGGAGATCACTGCGCCTTTCAGCGGTCTGGTGACGGGACGGTTTGTAGATCCCGGCGATCTTGTGTCTCCCGGCGTCCCGCTCTTATCAGTCGAAGACAACTCCCAGTTCCGGCTCGAGGTTCAGGTTGCGGCAAGGGATATTCAGAAGGTCAAAAAAGGCATGAGAGTCCCGCTTGATATCGGAGCCGGGCACAAAAAGGGAATGGGCCGCGTCATTGTGGTCTCGCCTGGCGGAGATGTCTCCACAAGGAAGTTTCTCGTCAAGGTAAGCATACCTTCGACTATGAGCCCTGTTTCCGGAGACTTCGGAAAGGCCGCCTTCACGGTGGGGCACACGCCTGGGATTGTTATCCCTGAGGCCGCCGTTCATGATCAGGGAGGCATAGTGAACGTATTCCTCGTGGGAGCCGAGGACAGGAGCGATATGCGGATCATCCGGACAGGCCGCACTTTCATGGACAAGGTGGAGATTACGACAGGCCTCTCTCCGGGAGACAAGGTTGTGCTGTGGTCGGCCTCTCCTCTGACTGACGACATTCCCGTAGCGCTGAAAGAGGATCGATGATGAAGAGCCATCTGGGATTTGCAGGCAGGATAGCCGCGTACTTCATAGATTCCAAGCTCACCGTATTGATAATAATCACGTCGGTGATACTGGGACTGTTTGCTATTGTCGTGACTCCGAGGGAAGAGGAGCCGCAGATCATAGTCCCCATGATAGACATCTTCGTCGAGATGCCGGGCGCATCAGCCCAGGAGGTGGAGCAGAGAATCACCACTCCTATGGAAAAGCTGTTAGATGAAATCCCGGGCGTCGAATACGTCTATTCCACGAGCAGTCCAGGCCTTTCCATGGCGATTGTCAGGTTCTATGTGGGCCAGCCTGTCGAAGACAGCATACTCAAGGTGTACAACAAGCTGTATTCCAACTTCGACAGGATACCGCCAGGCGCAGGGAAGCCCCTCATCAAATCCCGCTCGATAGACGATGTGCCTGTACTCGCTCTCACGTTCTGGGGGAAGGGCTATGACAGCTACCAGCTCAGATCACTCGTGGCGAGGATCGATGACCAGGTAAAGACGGTGAGAGATGTTTCCGAAACCACCCTGATCGGCGGACGGAGAAGGCAGATCAAGGTGACTCTAGATGCAGGAAAGCTTTCGGCGTTCAATCTGACGCCGATTCAGGTGCAGCAGGTAATCGGCACCGCGAACAGGAACATGCCTTCAGGCTCTCTGCAGACAGACAATGAGGCCATAGTGATGGAAGCCGGGGAGTTCCTGGGGAGCGCTTCAGATGTCAAGAAGCTCGTCGTGGCAGCGAGAGCCGGCAAGCCTGTCTATCTGGATGACGTGGCTGATGTGGAAGACGGCCCGGAGATCCCGAACAACTATGTTGGCTTCTCGTTCGGCAAGAACCTGCACGGCCGGAACGAAAGCACGCTGGCCGGCCACTACCACGCCGTCACTCTCACAGTGGCCAAGCGCAAGGGCAAGAACGCCATCCATGTATGCAACGCCGTGCTGGCAAAGGTGGAGTCGCTCAATGGCAAGCTTATCCCTTCCGATGTCCATTATACCGTCACCAGGAACTATGGAGAGACATCGAATGAGAAGTCAAACGAGCTTCTCGTACACATGCTCATCGCAGTAATATCGGTGACGCTTCTGATCGCCTTTGCGCTGGGGAAGCGTGAATCGCTCGTGGTGGCTATAGCCGTGCCGGTTACGCTTGCCCTGACAATCCTTGTTTTCTATCTCTACGGCTACACGCTGAACAGGATCACCCTCTTCGCGCTTATATTCTCGATAGGTATTCTCGTCGATGACGCGATTGTCGTTGTGGAAAACATAGTCCGGCATTTCCGGATGCCCGAAAACAGGAACAGAAACCTCATGGAGGTGGCCGCAGAGGCTGTGGATGAGGTGGGAAATCCAACGATTCTCGCCACTTTCACAGTCATCGCGGCCATCCTGCCGCTTGCATTCGTGGGAGGGCTCATGGGGCCGTATATGCGCCCCATACCGATCGGAGCGAGCGCGGCGATGATCTTCTCGCTTTTCATAGCCTTCGTGATATCTCCGTGGGCGTCTCTCCGTTTCCTTAAAGGCGAGGCCTCTCACGGCGCCGAAGGGGGCCACCATCACGCAAAAGGCTCTGGAGCCGGTTCTGATGACGTCGGTGGCCCGGGAGGAGAAAAAGTTCCGATTGACGGCTCAGGCGGCGGAAAGACAGGCAGTAATGCCTCTGATGAGGGCAAAGGCGCTGATGAGTCCGGTAAAAAGGGCTCAGGAACAGATAAAGAAGACGGACTGGCAGAAAAAGAAGGCTGGACGACGGCATTTTACAGAAAGATAATGAACCCCCTGATCGCCGACAGAGGCAAAAGATTTCGGTTTCTCATCACTATTGCGGTGCTTCTGATGCTGGCGCTCGCCCTTCTGCCTCTGAAGCTCGTCGCCGTAAAGATGCTCCCCTTTGACAACAAGAGCGAATTCCAGGTCATAATAGACATGCCTGAAGGCACGCCTCTCGAGAAGACAGCCGCTGTTACGAAGGCGATGGCCGACTATCTGAGGAGCGTTCCTGAAGTGACGGACGTGGTGAGCTATGTCGGTACGGCAGGGCCCTATAACTTCAACGGCCTCGTGCGCCACTACTTCCTGCGGCGGGGCTGCAACGTTTCCGATATCCAGGTTAACCTTGTGCCGAAGCACGACAGGAAGCGCCAGAGCCACCAGATTGCCAAGGCCGTGAGGCCTGAGATCCACAGGATCGGCGCCCTCTACGGAGCCAACGCGAAGGTGGCCGAGGTGCCTCCCGGCCCTCCTGTCCTGGAAACCCTCGTAGCCGAGGTCTACGGCCCTTCCATGAAGTCCCGCCTTGCCGCGGCGCAGCAGATAAGGCAGATCTTCGAAAGCACGGAAGGCGTTACAGATGTGGACTGGTATGTAGAGGCGGAGCAGCCGAAGCTGAGACTGCTGCCTGACAGGGAGAAGGCAGCTCTCGCCGGCATAACGACTGAGCAGCTGGCCCAGAACGTGCACACCGCCGTGGCCGGCTCGGGCCTCGAAATCGCGCATATCACCCAGGCGCCTGAAGATGTGCCAATATTCCTGCAGCTTGCAGTTAGCCAGAGAAGCTCTCTCGAAGACATACTTAATCTCGGCATACAGGGGCAGTCAGGCGCAATGGTGCCTCTCAGCGAGCTCGTCCGCGTCGAGAAGACGGTGCAGGACATCAGCATCTATCACAAGAACCTGAAGCCTGTCGTATACCTGACAGGCGACGTGGCAGGTAGCCTCGAGAGCCCTGTCTACGCCATCACCTCGATGGATGGACGGATAAACCGCCTCGTCGCCGAGGACGGTTACAGGATGCGCACTCTGACTACAGCTGCGCCTGAAGACACGACGAAGCCGTCGATGAAGTGGGACGGCGAGTGGCATATAACCTATGAGGTGTTCAGGGACATGGGGATTGCATTCGCCGCAGTGCTGGTGCTGATATATTTTCTCGTCGTGGCGTGGTTCAAGTCCTTCAGGACTCCTCTCGTGATAATGGCGCCAATACCGCTGACACTCGTCGGGATCCTGCCTGCTCACGGCATCCTGCACGCATTTTTCACCGCGACCTCGATGATCGGCTTCATAGCTGGCGCAGGCATCATTGTGCGAAACTCGATCATCCTGGTGGATTTCATAGAGCTCCGCAGGACCCAGGGCATGTCCCTCGAGGAGGCTGTGGTGGATGCGGGAGCGGTGCGCTTCCGGCCTATGCTTCTCACCGCCGCCGCAGTGCTGGTCGGCGCAGGTGTGATCCTGTTCGACCCGATCTTCCAGGGTCTCGCCATATCGCTGATGGCAGGCGAGATAGCGTCTACTCTGCTGTCCCGAATGGCTGTGCCGGTTCTCTATTACATGAGCGAGAAAAATTCGCTTTAAATTTTCTCGAGCGCGACTGTACACTGTGCCGGAGGTAAAGGCGGCACGATGTTGAATACATCATTATGTAACCTGCATACTATGTAACATACACACGAAGGGAGAGTTTTCAATGAAGATAGCATTGCCAACGCACGGAACCGAGATTGACGGCCACTTCGGCCATTGTGAAGCCTTCACGATTTTTTCCGTCAACGATAAGAAAGAGATCGTGGGAGAAGAGGTAGTGACTCCTCCTTCAGGGTGCGGATGCAAGTCGAACATCATTCCGGAGTTAGCCAGGAGAGGCGTGTCAATAATGCTGGCAGGCAATATGGGCGAAGGCGCCCGGGCAATCCTCGAGGAGCACGGAATAAAGGTCATGCGGGGCTGCAGCGGGGATGCAAAGAAAAATGTCAATGCATGGCTCTCAGGCGATCTTCGCGATTCCGGCGCTGGATGCCACGGGCACGGCGGCGGCGAGTGCGGACATCATTAGTCATGGCCTGCAGAGCCTGTGCGCCCGCGCACTGCGTCCCTGCAGCCGTCTCTGAGTCTTATCAGAGAGATAGCGAGGCCGTCGAGGACATCTCCCCATTCCGCCACGTGATGCCATCCGTCATCGGTGAGAGTGTAAAGCCTTCTTGCCGGCCCGCTCCCTTCAGTATCCCAGGAAGATGTGATCTTGCCGGCAACCTCCAGGCGGTGGAGGGTGCGGTAGATTACCGCTGTGTCGAGCCCTGCGTGCGTGACTGCCAGGGTGTCGGCCTCCTGGGCTATGAGGTAGCCGTAGGCATCTCCCAGCCGCGCTATTGTGAGGAGAACGACCGGCTCGGCAAAACGGTAGATATTCCCCATCTCGCATGAGCAGGCGCATTTGCCTTCATGTCTGCAGTGACGGCCCCGGGGCATTGTCTCACCTCGAAGTTGCTTAAATTTTCAATGCGCATTGCTATATGTGCAATGCGCACACATTATACACAAGGCCTGTCAGATATGTCAAGGCGGCAGAATGCCGGGTAGCGCTCCCATATTCATGCATTGTTTAAAATTGGTGAGATGGAGAGCATGGGATTATGAATATCTTGTTGTTTCACTTATGCTCGGACTTGTCTTTCAAACTCTCCTGCTCTCAACCTCCCCGACTCTCCCTTCTTACGCTTAACTGAACGGTTATCACGATCGTCCGATCTCTTGACAAAGATATATGTAAGTTATATAATAAGTGCAAGTTACATATAGAGGTGGCAGTGAGAAGAGAGCGTCGATGCAGGAGAGACGGAAACGGCGTCTGTTCATGTGAAATGGGCAACCTCTATCGCTATGCGGAGCCTGCGGTGCTACTCTCAATCGCCCGGACAGGCAGAATGCATGGATATTCAATAGCGCAGGAGGCGGCGGCCATGTCTGTCACTCACGCCGGACTCGACACCGGCATCGTGTACAGAACGCTCCACAGTCTTGAAATGGCGAAGATGGTTGTTTCAGAGTGGGAGTGTAACGACGGCAGGCACGCAAGAAAAGTGTACAGACTGACCCCGGACGGAAAGAAGCATCTTGCCGAGTGGACAGAGGTCATCGATCATACAGTATCATGCCTTTCTTCGCTGAGCGCCGCATGCCATGTGATTATTGATGGCAGAGAGATTGACAGTTGATTTTTCTCGTTTATATGTAAATAACGCATATTGCAGATAACAGCAATGCGCCAGGTCGAAGGCATACAGTGAATGGCGCAACAATACTTGACTGTTGAAGGAGATTGACAATGCTCATTTCGGTTGCAAGCGGAAAGGGCGGAACAGGCAAGACGACGGTGGCCCTCAACATGGCATCGGTGGCAGAGCCTCCTGTTCAGTTGATGGACTGTGATGTCGAGGAGCCCAACTGCCATCTCTTTCTCGCTCCTGTCCTGACGGAGAGGACACCTGTCACTATTGACACACCAGATATACAGCTTGATAAATGCACATTCTGCGGCAGATGCTCGAAGGTATGCCGCTTTAACGCCATAGCGGTTGTCCCCGGAAATGCCATGGTATTCCCGGAACTTTGCCACGGCTGCAGCGGATGCTGGCTGGCATGCCCTGAGTCGGCAGTTTCCGTTAAAGCCCGTTCAGTCGGTGCAGTGGAAAAGGGGAAGGCCGGTCATATTGATTTCGTCCATGGAAAGCTCGATGTAGGCGTGGCCCTCTCTCCGCCTGTCATAAAGGCGGTCAGGAGAGAGTCGATGCAGGGTGGTATCGTGATAATTGACGCGCCTCCAGGGGCATCATGCCCGATGGTGGCCGCAGTGAACGGAACGGACTTCTGCGTCCTCGTCACGGAACCAACGCCTTTCGGCCTTCACGATCTGGCCATCGCGGTCGAGACGCTGCGGAAGATCAAAATCCCCTGCGGAGTTGTCATCAACAGGACAGGGGCCCGATATGAAGCTTTGTATGACTATCTTGACAAGGAGCGCGTGGAGATACTGCTCGAGATACCTTTTGAACGGAAATATGCAGAGTCTTACTCGCACGGCGATGTGCTTGTGAAAGCGCATCCTGAGCTGAAATCCGGATTTACAGAGCTTTTGAGCGGCATAATGAAAAGGGCTGCAGCAGGAGGAAGATAGCGGCAGGCCTGTCTGCTTATGAGAGGTGGAAAATGAAAGAGCTTGTTGTGATAAGCGGGAAAGGCGGAACCGGCAAGACCAGTATGGTCGCATCTTTTGCCGCTCTTGCCGGGAATAGCGTTCTTGCCGACTGTGATGTGGATGCCGCCGATCTTCATCTGATACTCTCGCCGTCATTGCTTGAAAAGGAGATTTTCAGGAGCGGATACAGGCCTGAAGTAAACAGGGAGCTTTGTACAGAATGCGGCAGGTGCAGAGAGCTGTGCCGGTTCGGCGCCATAGCGGCCCCGATGACCATCGACCGGCTAAACTGTGAGGGCTGCGGAGTCTGCGCCGATCACTGCCCTCATGGCGCCATAGCCATGGTGGAAAACACGTGCGGAGATGTCTTTGTCTCATCTACCAGGTTTGGCGTCATGGTTCACGCTGCTCTGGGAATTGCCGAGGAGAACTCGGGGCGGCTGGTCACCAGGGTAAGAAGGCTTGCCAGAGAGAGGGCTGAGGCTCTCGGTGTGCCGCTTGTAATCGCCGACGGGAGCCCTGGTATCGGATGCCCGGTCATCGCCTCGATAGTCGATACATCCCTTGCGCTGATAGTGAGCGAGCCTACAGTCTCCGGGATACACGACACCATGAGAGTCATATCGCTGGCAAAGCACTTCAAAGTCAGGGCGGCTGTTGTAGTCAACAAGTGCGATCTGAACAGTGCGATAGCTGCCGCGCTGGCGGCAATGTGCAGGGAGAATCAGGTCCCCTGCATAGGCGAGATTCCCTTTGACAGTTCATTTACCGATGCCATGATTCAAGGGAAGTCGGTAGTTGAGTACCAGGACGGCGGAGTATCCCTGGCATTGAAGAACCTGTGGATCTCCATAACCGGTATGCTCGGAGAAGGCAGCGCCGCCGCTTCCTGAGCGGCTGTCAGGCAGATGCCGCAGAGATGCGTTATTAATAGAGAGCCATATGGCACAGGAGGATGATGGAGATGCGCAGTTGCACAGAGATGGAAAAGGAGCAGCAGCGGGTGGAGCAGGATCAGGTGATAAGGCACTCGCTTTCGCTGATAAAGAGAAAGCTCGTGATAATGAGCGGCAAGGGTGGCGTGGGAAAGAGCACAGTCGCAGTGAACCTCGCAGTTGCCCTGGCGGCGCAGGGGAACAGAGTCGGGCTTATGGATGTAGACCTTCATGGCCCCAGCGTGCCGACTCTGCTTGGAATACAGGGCAGGAGACTCGTCTCCGGTTTCGACAGGATTCTGCCTTTCAACTATAGCGAAAACCTGAAGGTTCTTTCCATAGCCAATCTTATCGATGAAAAGGACGAAGCAGTGATATGGCGCGGACCGATGAAGGCCGGAGCCATAAAGCAGTTCATCTCCGACGTTGAATGGGGAGAGCTGGACTATCTCGTGATAGATTCCCCTCCCGGAACTGGCGATGAGCCTCTCACGGTGGCGCAGGCAGTGTCCGGCGGAGAGGCCGTTGTGGTGACAACGCCTCAGGAGGTCTCACTGGCAGATGTCCGCCGCTGTGTAAGGTTCTGCGGCAGAGTCAGGATGCCTGTGCTTGGAATAATCGAGAACATGAGCGGTTTTCTCTGCCCCCACTGCGGCGGGGAGGTCACGATATTCAAGAAGGGAGGCGGAGAGGAGGGCGCCCGCGCCATGGGAGTTCCCTTCCTGGGATCCATCCCGATAGATACAGCCATTGTCATGTCGAGCGATGAAGGCAGGCCGTTACTGGCAGGCAGCCCGGAGCTCGTTTCATATGAGCCGTTTCGTGGAATTGTTGACAGGATAGCCGCAAATGAGGCCGGGGAAAAAGATGCCGGTGCCCTTCTGAAGAAAGACGAAGCCGGGAAAGGTATCGAGCAGGATGAGAGTCGCGCGGCAAAGGAGGTGAAACATATGAAGTATGCAGTTCCGGTGGCAGATGGAGTTCTGTGTTCACACTTCGGGCATTGTGAGCAGTTTGCCATCTTGACAGTGGAAGCCGGTAAAATGGTTCTGAAGGAGCATGTGACCCCTCCTCCACACGAGCCGGGTGTATTGCCTGAATGGCTGGCATCCATGGGAGTGTCTGTGGTCATAGCCGGGGGAATGGGCTCGAGAGCGCATGAGCTTTTCAGGGCCAGGAATATAGAGGTCATCACGGGAGCGCCGCAGGGGTCTCCTGAAGAGCTCGTGACGCAGTATCTGGCGGGAACGATGAAGACTGGTCAGAACGTCTGCGATCATTGAGATCGGATGAGTCATTAGCGAGTGCCGACTCTATGCCGGCACGATAAACCGTATCTGGAGGAAAAAATGCCAATCTATGAGTACAAGTGTCCGGAATGCGGTCACAGGGAGGAGATGCTGTTAAAATCCAGCGAAAGCGGGCCTGCCTCGTGCAGTAAATGCGGAGCTGCAGGCATGGAAAGGATCTTCAGCTCGTCCTTCGCTGTGAGCATGGCAGGGAGGGAGTCTGCAGGAAGATCTGGCACATGCTGCGGGTCGTCGACGCCCTGCGCCAGTCCGAAACACTGCTGCGGCGGGTAGAAAGGAGTAAAGAGTATGTACGGAAATGGAAAAAATAACAGCCAGGGGGGGCAGGGAGGCAGAGGAAGAGGAAGAGGTCCTGGAGGGAGCGGCAGAGGGCCAGTCGGAACCTGCGTCTGTCCTGCCTGCGGTACAGAAGTGCCTCATGACCGGGGAATTCCCTGCCTGACTCTTCCCTGTCCGAAATGTGGAACCGTGATGGTGCGCGGCGAATAGAAAGGAGAAAGCACGATGAAGGCAGCAATAACTGCTCAGAAGGGAAGCATGGACAGCCAGATTGACGGGCGCTTCGGCAGATGCCAGTTTTTCATACTCGTCGATACAGTATCCGGAGAGCACGAGGTCTTTGAAAACCCGGCGCTATCGGCAGGAGGAGGTGCAGGGATTCAGGCCGCCCAGTTTGTTGCAAATAAAAAGGCGGACTTCGTGATCTCCGGCAACTTCGGCCCCAAGGCCTATCAGACTCTTCAGGCGGCAGGAATAAAGATGTATTCCGCCCATACGAGGACAGTCAGCGAGGCTCTGGAGGATTATAAGAGCGGGAAGCTTTCTGCAGTATCTTCTCCTACTGCGCCTGAGCATTCAGGTATCTGAAGGAAAGGAGACTGAACAGAGATCAGCGGGCCACTGGAGTTAAAAATAGTATATGACAACGACATTCATGCAGACGTGAAGGCTCTTCGCCTTTCAAAAGCCTGGGGCTTTTCAATCCTTCTGAAGCGCGATGGGGAGACTGTGCTCTTTGACTGCGGGTGGAGAGGCTCTCTGCTCCTGAGAAATATGAGGCTTCTTGGCGAGGATCCTTCTCTCATAACGAAGATCATAATTTCTCATGATCACTGGGATCATGCCGGAGGGCTCCCAGAGGTTCTTGCGGCGGTTAAAGATGCGGAAGTCTTTGTGGGCAGAAGCCTGAGCCCCACTCACAAGAGAGAGATCGGACGAATTGCGTCTCTGAGGGAGATCGACGAAGCTCAGCCAATACTCGACTGGCTATCCACGCCGGGCGAGCTGGAAGGTCAGATGAAAGAGGTTTCTCTTGTGCTGCATTCATTTGCCGGCCCTGTGTTGATAACCGGATGTGCCCATCCGGGGCTGGACTCAATTCTGGAAAGAGCCTCATCGCTCCATGGGGATATTCATGGAGTGATAGGAGGTTTTCACGGCTTCAGGGAGATTTCGGCCCTGTCTTCTCTCTCTTTTGTTGTACCATGTCATTGTACAAAACACAAAAAGCTTTTCTTCAGGGAATTCGGCACCCGGGCACTGCATGGAGGAGTCGGCTTTGCAATGAGTCTTTGATCTCTCTTCAGAGCGGTGAGTGTCTCATTTTTGGAGGTGAACCGTGCAAATGAATACAGATGTTTCTGATAATGATATCAAGGAGAAGATTCTGTCTGCAATGAAGGCAATATATTCGGAAAAGGTGCTCTCATATTTCAAGAACCCCTGCAATATGAGCCGCCTCAATGACCCCGATGGCTCTGCATCAGTTAAAGGTATCTGTGGTGATACCATGGAAATGTATCTTATCATAGAAGAGGGTATCATAATAAACGCTACTTTCTTTACAGATGGATGCGGCACCACTCTCGCCTGCGGCTCTTCTGCAACAACTCTCGTGAAGGGAAAGACTGTAAGGGAGGCGCTTTCGCTCTCGCCGGCTGATGTGCTGCAAGACCTGGGCGGACTCCCCTGGGAAGGGGTGCATTGCGCCATCCTCTCCATGATAACACTTCAAAAGGCGATAGCAGACTATATACTCAACAATGAGGAATGTGAAACTAAAGAAAAGAACGATGCCTGATGATTATTTCAGTGGCAAGCGGGAAAGGTGGCACGGGAAAGACAACAGTTGCAGTCAATCTCGCTCTCTGTGCAGGCAGAGAGCTCACAATCGTTGACTGTGACGTTGAAGGTCCCAATACCCATCTTTTTCTCTCTCTTAGATACCATTCAAGCAGGGTTTTCTCGTTGAAAATTCCTGTCATTGACATGGGACGCTGCACCTCATGCGGGGTCTGCTCGGAGTTCTGCGCCTATAACGCTCTTGCGGTGCTGGATGGAAAAGTGCTGGTCTTTCCTGAGCTCTGCCACAGCTGCCTGGGGTGTGCTCTGCTCTGTCCGGAAAAGGCCATATCTTTCATGGAGAGGCCGATAGGAAGAATTGAGAAGGGAGAAGTTGCTGTTGCACGCGGAGAGCCTTCCATCAGATTCATAAGGGGAGAGGCGCATATCACCGAACAGCGTTCGAAGTTTCTTATAAGGGCAGTGAAGGAAAGCATTGACAGTGATTGTGATGTGATCGTAGACTGTCCGCCAGGAACAGTTCTTGCCGCTGAAGCGATGAGAAGCTCAGACATGTGTCTCATCGTCGCGGAGCCTACGCTTTTCGGCGTTTCAGATCTCTCCAGAATATATGAGCTTACGAAGGCAATGGCGCTGCCTGCATCAGTGCTGATAAACAAATCCGGTTCTTCCGACATTCTTGTGGAACAGTTCTGCACCTCCCGGAATATCAGCATAATTGACAGATTGCCTTACAGTCTGGAGGTTGCAGAAAGTGTTTCGAAAGGGAGTGCCATTTCAGCGGGACATGAGAAATATCGCAGTTTTTTCAACACTGTTTTTTGCCGGATCTTTTCATCTTCTCTATGAGCACATTGGAATCAGGAGTATACTATGATGAATATTGCTACAGAAAAAGAGGAGCATCTCAGCTGTTTTGCCTGCGGCCGGAAAAACGACCACGGGCTCAGGCTGCACTTTACACAGGAAACTGATGGCTCTGTTGCAGCGGAATTCCTTTGTGACGAAGCATTTCAGGGTTTTGAGGGCACCATTCATGGGGGAATAACTGCAACAATTCTCGATTCTGCAATGACGAACTGTCTTCTCATGAAGGGTGTGACGGCGAGAACGGCAAGGCTCAATATCCGTTATTATGACCGGGTTGTTACCGGCAGGTCCGGAAGAGTGGTTACCGTGCTTAAAAGGAAGATAAGAAATGCCTTTCTGCTTAATGCCTGGTTTTATCAGAGTGAAAGACTCTGTGCAGAGGCCCGTGCAGTATTCATCAAAGCCGGTGACAACGGAAAGAGCAAAGACACGCCTGGAAGGTTGGAATCTCCATGAAGCAGATCTGTTTTCTGAGCGGGAAAGGCGGTACAGGGAAGACCACACTCTGCGCTGCATGCGCCTCCCTGGAAGGAAGGACGGTGCTGCTTGACGCTGACGTGGAATCTCCGAATCTTTCCATTCTCATTCCCCACGAGAAGCTTCATCCAGAGGTCTTTTCAGGAAGAAAGACCGCTCTCCTGGATACTCAGGCTTGTACGAGATGCCGCCGCTGCGCAGATATCTGCGCATTCGGTGCAATTTCAGAAGACCAGTCAGGAGATTTTGATGTCACTGTATTTCGCTGTGAGGGGTGTGGACTCTGTGAGAGGATCTGCCCCTCCTTTGCAATTACAATGAGGGAACCTGCAGGCGGTGAATGGTACGTCTCAAAAAGTAAATTTGGTCCCATTGTCCATGTATCTCTCGCACCGTCAGAGGAGTCGTCTGGGAAGCTCATCCGCATCCTCAGGATGATGGCAGAGAATCTTGCAGAAAAGGGCGGTTTCTCCACGCTTCTCATTGACGGCCCTGCCGGTCTCGGATGCCCTGCCATCTCTACTCTGGCCGGTCTTGATGCCGTAGTTGCCGTCACAGAGCCGACCATTGCCGGGTTCAGTGATCTCGAGAGGATTGTGTCATTATCAGGACATTTCAACATCCCCACGTGCCTGTGCATAAACAAAAGCACGCTGAATCCGGATATCAGGCGTGAGATTGCCGATTACTGTAAAAAGAGAGAAATCGCTCTTGTCGGAGAGATCCCCTATGACGATTCTTTCATTGAGGCTCTTGCAAAAGGGGTGATTATGACGGAATATGACAAGGGCTTTCTCAAAGACTCTATTACCGATCTCTGGAAAAATATCCTGCATTTTGTGGAGGGATGACGTGGAGAAAATAGCCTACAAGTCGATCGGGATAATTCATACACCCTTTACCGATGTGAGCGGGATGCCCATCCAGACTGCAGGCGCCAGAGATGTGCCTGGTGTAATTGAGATCTTCGACAGGTATGCCGCCGGATTATTAGACATAGAGGGCTTTTCCCATATCATCCTCCTTTATCATTTTCACCGGTGTTCGGGCTCAAAGCTCGAAGTGGTGCCTTTTCTCGATACTCAAAGCCACGGTATATTCTCTACGAGGGCTCCCTGTCGTCCGAATTCCATAGGCTTTTCCATTGTGCGTCTCATCAAGAGGGAGGGGGCTGTGCTGCAGATCCTCGATGTGGATGTAATTGACGGCACGCCTCTTCTTGACATAAAGCCTTATGTGCCTCTCTTCGATCAGGTTGAGGCTGACCGCATCGGATGGTTTGCAAAATCGGGTGAAAGGGTGAAAGAGATGAAGGCTGATGACAGGTTCTCCAGCGGGATGAGTTCTCATCCTGACTAGTTGAAATGACTATTGTGCATATCGAGCCTGGGTGAAGCGAAACGTGTTTTCCGGGAGGTGCTGAAAGGTGAAGGCTAAACATAACTACTATATCAATGTGGCGATGCTCTTTTCTTTCCTGACTGTCACTGCCACAGGGTTCCTGCGGTGGATTTTCAAGCCGGGGGCAGCTGAGGGAATATGGGTGGACGTGCTGCAGGCCGGATGCAGATTATTTGGCTTCCTCCACCGCTGGTCCGGCCTGCTCTTTGTCATCCTGGCATTCTATCATATCTACTATCACTGGAACTGGATACTGGAGATGTCGGAAAAGCTGAAGAAAGAATATTCCGAGAGGAACAGTTTCCGTGGAGAAGCAGACAGTCAAGAAAACCAGTGAAAGAAGACTCATCATCGTTTTATTGGAGGTTTGAATGATGTTCCAGGAATTTTACAGGCCTGCAACGATCTCAGAGGCGGTCGCGCTGAGAAAGCGCTATCCTTCGAGTGTGTATCTTGCAGGCGGCACGGAAATAAATTCGAGTGGATGGTGCATGCGCCGTTCCGGCGCCGTAGAAGTGGACCGGGCTGTTGGAATCGCTCATCTGCCCATTGGTGGTATTGACAGGACTGATTCAGGGATAGCTATCGGTGCAAACGTTATCATTCAGGAACTTATCGATAACCCCGACTCGCCGCCTCTTTTGGCGGAAGCGGCCTGCCAGTGTGCAAACCGCAATATCCGGAACATGGCTACAATCGGCGGAAACATCGGTGCCAATAAATCCTGTTCGAACCTCATCCCTTCACTTCTTGCGCTCGATGCCCGAATCAATCTGGCCACTGCAGCATGTGAAACAAGCATTCCGCTTATGGAGTATATTGCAAAGCCCGACCCTGCCGCTCTTATTCTCTCCGTTGCAGTAGCCAGGGAGAGAATCAACGGGTTGTGGGCCACCTGCAGGCACAGCCGGACAGTAAACGATATTTCGATAATCTCTGTTGCAGTCACGCTGTTCGGAAGTGTATCCAGGGTTGAAAGCCCTGTTGTGGCAGTCGGGGGAGTGGCGGCTTCGGTGATTCGGCTCTCAGAGCTTGAAAAGCAGATTGATGGAGCCAGTCTTCCCTCCCGGGATGAGATTGAGGCCATGGTAAAGCCGTTGGTGCACCCTATTGACGATCTCCGGGGCAGTCAGTCATACAAACGCCAGGTGGCAGGGGTGCTTGTGGCCAGGGCGCTTCATCATGCGGCAGCAGGCAAGGGAGGTAAGGCATGAAAATCACCATTACTCTCAATGGTCTTGGACGTCAGCTTTATACCGAGCCGGGTGAGCGTGTGGATCTGCTTCTCAGGCGGGAAGGAATTATCTCTGTACGCGACGGCTGCAACGGTGAAGGAACCTGCGGCGCATGCTCCATAATCCTCAACGGGCGCCTCGTCAACTCGTGCCTCTTGATCTCCGCTCAGATTGACGGCAGCGATATTATAACTGTCGAGTTTTACTCAAAACATCGGACTCTTACGGCAATTCAATCTGCTCTGGTTGATACAGGGGTTGTTCAATGCGGATACTGCACCCCTGCCATGGTGCTTGCCATCGAAAGCCTCCTTAAACGCTCCCCGAATCCAGGCCGCAGTGAGATTAACGATGCTCTCTCCGGCGTTTTCTGCCGATGTACAGGGTATCAGCAATTCTACCAGGCTGTTCGGCTTGCAGTGAAAAGGCTTGCCGATCCTGACTTTATCTGTCCGATTGCCCCATCGTTCCGTGATGACACAAGGGTTGTGGGTAAGGTAAAGCGCAAAGTTGATGGTGCAAAGCTTGCCCGGGGAGAGAGAGCCTTTGTAGAAGACATGGTCGCGGCAGGGTCGTGCGTCCTGAAGATGATGCGCTCGCCTTACGCACATGCCTATGTCAGATCAATTGACACCAGCGAGGCAGAAAAGGTGCCGGGAGTCATCTATATCCTCACCCACAGGAACTGTCCCGACATATATTACAATCAGGCCGGCCAGGGTTTCCCCGAGCCTTCTCCTTATGACCGCAAGCTTATCAGCGAAAAGGTGCGGCACGTTGGTGACCGTGTTGCTGCGATTGTGGCGGAGACCTGGGAGGCTGCAGCGGAGGCGGAAAAGAAGATAACTGTGGAGTACGAGGTTCTGGAGCCTGTTTTAACCATTGATGAGGCTGCGGCGCCAGATGCCCCTGTCGTGCATAACAGCTTTGTCGAATACGTTTCAGGAGCTCCAGACGATCTGGAGACTTATAACGCCGGCGTCGAACCCAGGGACGGGCGCATTATCTATCAGTTCCCGATACACGCGGACCCGCACCGCAATATTGCGGCAAGTGTGCAGGGAGGCATCGGCGATCTGGAGAAGGGCTTCCGGGAGGCTGATGTCATCCTGGAACGCGAGTATGAAAGCTCCCAGGTCCAGTGTACTCCTGTTGAGCCGCACGTGGTGTACACCCATATGGATGGCGACAGACTCGTGATACACGCCTCAACCCAGGTGCCGTGGCATCTCCGGCGCATCGTCGCCCGCGTTATCCAGACAGATGAGAATAACATCCGCGTCATCAAAGAGAGGGTTGGCGGCGGGTTCGGATCCAAACAGGACATCGTTCTTGAAGAGGTTGCCGCGTACCTGACCTGGATTACAGGGCGCCCCATCTTCCAGCGCTTCACACGAGAGGAGGAGTTCATTGCTTCCCGGACGAGGCACGTGATGAATGTCAGGATCAAGCTTGGCGCCAGAAAGGATGGCCGTCTCACCGCCATTTACATGGACTTGAAAGCGAATACAGGCCCGTACGGCGCCCATTGCCTCACTGTGCCGATGAATGCCTGCTCCAAGGCTCTTCCCCTGTTTCTCTGTGAAAACATGGCCTTCAATGTAACGACATACTATTCGAACATCGCTCCTACCGGCGCTTATCAGGGTTATGGCGCTCCCAAGGGCTCCTTTGCCCTCCAGCTTGCTGTTGCAGAGCTTGCAAGAGAGCTCGGGATGGATCATCTTGATATCATAGAGAAAAACCGTGTCCGCGAAGGTGAGATGCTTGAGATTCTCCGCTGCCTTGGTGAAGGAAGGGAAGGGAAGCCTGAAAAGGTGATGAGCTGCGGCCTGGGGCCGGCCCTTGCCAGGGGGCGGGAGCTTATTCAATGGGGAGAGCTTGTGGAAAGCGATGATCCGGACTGGAAGATTGGCAAAGGCTTTGCCGTGATTCAGCAGGGCTCGGGCCTTCCTGGCCTTGATTCGGCGAACGCCGAGGTGAAAATGCTTTCTGACGGAACATTCCTGCTTCTTTCCGGCGGGACCGATCTCGGTACCGGACTTGATACTGTCTCGGTCAAGTTCGTCGCCGAGACGCTGTGCGTGGATATGGAAAAGATAGCCATCATCGCGGCAGATACAGATATCACACCTTTTGACGTGGGAGCCTATGCCTCGAGCGGGACATATTTTTCAGGTGGTGCCGCCCACAACGCAGCCAAGGCAATGCATGACCGCCTCATTGCAGTGGCAGCAGAGATCACGGGGGAAAAGACTGATGATCTGAGGCTTGTGTATCCCGGCAAGGTTGAGGGCAAAACAAAATCCCTTACCTTCAAGGAAATAGCCCATTATGCCGAAACGGGAACAGGATGCGGCCAGCTTATCGCCACAGGGCATTTTACCTCAGATAAGGCCTCATTCCCTTATGGAGCGCATTTCTGCCAGGTTGCGGTGAATGTGCGCACCGGGCAGGTGAAGGTTCAGAAGTATTTCGCCCTTCAGGACTGCGGAACGCCGGTAAACCCGGAGCTGGCACTCGGACAGATCTATGGCGGTGTTCTCAAGACTATCGGCCACTCGCTCTATGAGCAGATGCTCTATGACGACAGGGGCCGCTGCATCAACCCGAACTTTACAGACTACAAGGTTCCGATGATTCAGGATCTGCCCGATGAGTTCAACGCGGAGCTTGTCCCTACCGATGACCCATACGGCCCTTACGGAGCGAAGTCCGTGTCGGAAATTGCGTGCAACGGAGCGGCGCCGGCAATAGCAGAAGCCATCTATGATGCGGTGGGTGTCTGGATGCGTACCTGGCCGTTCACTCCGGAGAAGATACTCACTGCCCTGGGAAGAATCTGAAATGTCTCGGGATTTCTGCAATTCCGCCGTAATGACGACGTGTGCCTGGCCCCTGTAGGGGGATATTGTTTGAAGGGATAGGAAAAACGGGAACTGTGGTTTCCATTGCTATATCAAATCCTTATTGAGATTACTCAGCATTTCCTTGATAACTGATTTCAGCTCAGGCAACCTGTTTTCAACAGTTTCAAAAATGATATCATAGCGAATACCAAAATATTCGTGGATCAATTTGTCTCGCATGGATGTAACTCTTTTCCAGGGTATTTCAGGGAATGAGTCCTTTGCTTCCTGCGGTATGTTTTTAACCGCTTCACCTATTATTTCGAGATTCCTTATCACTGCATCAAAAGTCTTGTCATCACTGCGCAGGTTCTCACTATCCATACCCTGTGTATACCGGCTAATCTTTTCTATTGAGTCAAGTATGTCATCCAGGTAAAGCCTGTAATCTCTCGTCATAGTGACACTGCCTCCTTCATAATGCGATCCCTTATCCTGGGTTTGAGAGTATCTCTCATCACCAGATCAACCTTTGCGCCGAGCAGATCACTGAGTCTCTCTTCCAGTTCCATGAAGATAAAGAGATCGATAGGTTTTGTAAATTCGACAAGGATATCGATATCGCTCTCTTCTTTTTCCTCACCACGGGCATAAGAACCGAACAATTCCAATGATTTTACGGCATAACGATCTTTTAAAAGGGCATAATCACTCTTCAACTTCTCACGTAATTTCTCAATGTGCATAGGAGTCATAGCATCTCCGCCTTTTTCACATTTCTCATATTCATTTTATGGTATCATATTTCACTTTATCTCAGCCACCAGTTTCCCGAACCTGGCGCAGTTTACCACCACGCCATCATCAAGATGTATTTTAATACATTAAAGACAAGCTTTAAACATAGATAAGAGAGGAAGAGGTTTAACTTATTTCTTTTGAGAAAAGGATAAGAGTTCTAATCCGGTCTTCCGAGGTGATTATATCAAAAAGGTGCCTTTGGGATCAATCTTATGCCGTGCAGATTTGACGTTCCTCCTTATTTTTGATATTTTCAGGGTTAGTCACGCCTACCGGCTATTTTATACACACAACAGAAAGGAAAAGCGAAAAATGACTCACAGTTGTAGCGAAAATTGACAATATAGTAAGAAAGGGGTTGACTGAAATTAACTGCAGCTTAAGTGAAGACTTTATTAAATGCGCTGAATTTCATGGCCACATATGTCCAGGCCTCACCATTGGCTATCGTGCAGCACAGGAGGCTCTTCGGCATCTTGAGGAGGAAAGAAGCGGAGACGAAGAAATCGTTGCAATCGTTGAGACGGACGCATGTTGTGCAGACGCGATTCAGGTATTGACGGGGTGTACTTTTGGCAAAGGCAACCTCATCTTCAGAGATTATGGAAAAATGGTGTTCTATTTCCTGAGCAGGAATTCGAAAAAAGGTGTGAGGCTTTCAATGAAGCCATTTTCCAATGAAAGGCCCGATTCAGAAGAGGAAGGGGACCACGAAGAGATACTACTGCAACGTGATGGGAAATATCCGGAATTCAAGCCTGAGATAACACGGGATATTCTCCAGAAGCCGATTGATGAACTCTTTGAAATAAAAGAGGTGGAAATAGACATTCCCCTCAGGGCAAAAATAGAAATTTCAGAGCTCTGTGATATATGTCATGAACCAGCTATGCCTTCAAAAATGACTGTTTCCGGCGATCTCAAAGTGTGCCGGGAATGCAGGTAAAAAAAGAAATGTAAGACACAGTTCAATGTGCACGTCTTGTAAGGGATCATATCTATTCCCAGCGATACGCTGTGCCTCATTGAGGGCACAGCCCCGAAAAGGCGTGTATTGTCATTTTTAAGGTATGCGTTTCTATTGCGGCATATCAACCCCTCAGGCCCGCGCTGAGCCTCTCCGGGCAGAGCAGAAGATCAAAGCCGTCCCGTGCCGAGGGAACGACGATCTGCGACGCCATGAGCGAAGCGGGAGAAGCGCCTTCAGTGCCGAGGACACAGATCCCGAGAGCAGCTTCCTTGAGCATAAAACTGTCGTTGAAGCCATTACCCATGGCTGCCGTACCGCCAGCCCCATGACTCCGAAGAATCGCCGCCTTCCCTTCCCGCTCATCGCTGTAGACAACAAGCCTGAAATCTATTCCCAGATCCGCTGCAAGAGCCGCCGCGTTATTCCTCGTATCGACGCTTGCCATCACTATCCTGACCTTCTTAGAGAGAAGGGCTATCCTCTCCGAGACCTCAGGGGGGATTATGCCGTCAACGGCTACAGTCCCGTTCAGGTCCACGAGTAATGTCTCTATCCTTAGAGGCTCTCTTCCAGGAATCTGAATGGTTATCCTTTCTTTCAGTGCCTATTCAAGACCAGATCGTTGATTTCACATCCTATGTCTCTCGCGATGATCGGGCATTTTGCGACAAGGATGGAAAACACATCTGTTCTTGCTGCCGCTCCGATTCCCTCATAATTACCCTGTCCTTTTAAAAGAACCAGGTCAACTGAGTCATACACACTTTTGAACTCATCTGAGCAGCTCTGCAGGAGGACCCCTGGAGCATCATCACCACTGTCAATAACCGAAACATTCTCATTAAGATGAATACCGGCCAGATCTTCTCTGGTGATGTCATTCAGGACAGCTCCGCCTCTCACAGACAGGTATACTTTTCTGTCATATAAAAAGTGATTGATGAAAAATGAATCAAGCACTATCTCTCCGCAGTTGTCAGCAACATACAGTATGGACTGCGCCGAATTCAGGGATGCCGCAAAAGAATCCACAGAAAAGTTCCCTTTGAAATCAGATTCCAGCTTTTTTTCTATGAATTCAGTCAATGACATCTGTGCCAGGCCGAATGGCCCGAAATCGATGATGTTTCCTGTGGCAATAATCTTTAACGCCGAGAGAAGCCTGTTTTCACTCTGATCTATCAATGACGTGATCCAGGGAATCATCTCCTGTGCCTTGTGAGTATAGTCATCTTTCATAGTCTTATAAGGGTCGGGATTCCCTGATATACGGCGAATCAGGCGGTGTATCTCTTTTCCCATGACAGCAGGAGACTCTTCCTGTGGAAAAGTCAGAGTTTTCTTGAGAACTTCTTTTAATATATCCCACCGAAGGGTTTCATTTTCTGTTGCAAGCTTTCCCGCTTCTATGGACTGCCTGACAAAGCAGGCATAACATTCGATATAGCTTTTCATCTGAGATTAGCTCTCCTTCATTTGTTTAAGCGTATCGTGTACATTATTACTGTTCCCGATCGTTTTTCTGCCCCCTTTCAGAAGGATTCTCCCCGCTGTTTCCGGTTCTTTGCTCTCTTTCATCTTTGACACACCATCTCTTCAGGTTGAATATGACAAAAACAGTGATGAAAAAATAAAACAAAATCCTACTATTGCAGGCGCCGTGGGAAAATCCAGCATCTATGCAATCAGGAGCTCATAATGTTGTCGTCAGTTACGCTCTCGAGTGAAAAAAAGACTGCAGTGGCAGTGGCCTTCTTTCTTGATCTCTTCATCCATCTCCGGGCAGGGGCAGAGTATGTCCTTCCCTTTCAATGGTGGTTTGTTTTTCTGCTTGCAGGGGCACACATATTCCCCCACCGCCAGATAATTCTCTGTCATCAATCCTGCAACTTTCTTCACACGCTCATTATCAGGATTGAGCATGAGACCTTTCTTTTCTGCGATGGCTTCGAGTCTTTTTACGTTTTCCTCATATGCTTCCATTGTAGCTCTACTCCTTCTTTCTCTATTCATTTAAGGTGTTGATTCTCTCAGAATCCCATCAGCCCGCAGCATCTCGAGCATATGGGGAACACGCCTCCGCATTCTTTCAGTGTCTTCCTGAACTTCTGATATCTCTCACCGTTGAAGATGTCAAGGAGGCTGTTTTTCTGTATGTTTCCAACTACGTAATCAGGGAAATCCCTGCAGGGGGCCACATCGCCGTTTGGCATCAACTCAGCGATGAGCCAGGGAGTGACGCACCTGCCGAAACCGAAGAAATTGCCCGGCTCGGCATAATAGCGGGGAATATCTTCCAGCGGAAGGTCCGGTATGAAGAGATACGGGAAGGGATACTTCTTCTTCTTAATTCTCTTAACAGATTCCACAAGAGCAGAGGTGTCGATTTTATCCACATCGTGGAGATAGCCATGCCACGATGTGGGGGTGCAGTCGAGCTTTTCCTGGAATATCCTGGTATGTGCTTTCCCGAGCTCTTCAGAGGTGAACCACGAGTAATATATTATCATGCAGTCTGCCTGTATTTCTCTACCTATGTCAAGTATCTGGTCGAGAATTGCCGCGTTGTCACGTGATACGGTGACGAGTACCATGATATAGGGGAGAGTCCTGTTTTTCGCCTTCTTCAGCTTCTGAACGGCATCAATGCCTCTGGCAAGGCTGTCGAAGCATTCCTTTGAACCTCTGATCTCATTATGTATCTCTCTGGGGCCGTCCACTGAGAGCATGAGCGCTTCCCAGCCGGTGTTGACGATCTCCTCGGCGTTTTCTGCGAGCTTGATACCGTTTGTCACCAGGGAGATGACAAATTCCTTTTCCTTCATATAGCGTATGAGGGGTATGAGATCGGGATAGAGAAAAGGCTCTCCTCCCCAGATGTAGATAAGTGGTTTCAGGTGGGCCACTTCGTCTACCATCCGCTTGTATGTTTCCAGCGGAACCACTTCTTTCAGCTCTGTATTTGGCTTTGCATAGTTGTAGCCTTTCTCGCCCCACTGGCCGCACATCTTGCACCTCAGGTTGCAGAGGTTGGTTATCTTGATACTGATCTGCGACAGAGGCAGGCTTTTGCCGTCCAGAAAGTTATAATCATATTTAACAGTAATGTGCTTGCGTATCAGGCCCTTTACCGTTCGCCTGAGAATATAGGGAGTCCTCAGCATGGTCGTCAGGAATTCAAAAGGAAGATGGCTGTGTTTTTTTTTCATCTCTATCCACTCATTTCTTTTATCCGAAATATGTTTTTCATCTGAAGCCTGGAGTGATAATTATGTAAGTTACATATAGTTTCGACAGAGACGTATTCACAACCTCTCTTGGTTTTGATGCTGATATTTGTTGAAAAGTGAGATCTCCTGAAGAAGCCTGTCTGAAATGTTTGTTGCTATTGACATGGAATGGTTTTTGCTGTATTATATGTAAGTTACATATAGCTAACTTCATATCATGTTGCAGCTATTGTTTGTGAGAGCGTAGTGATAAATGTTCATGCAGGGTGTAAGTTTGCCCTGCTGATAGTGCAGGAGTTGGAAATGCCCGTTGTGAGATTGAAAACAGGTATTGACTGTTATTATGAGGAGGCCGGCTCCGGCGAGCCTGTGATTCTTATTGCGGGAGTCGGAGCCGATCACGCCGCGTGGATCCCGCAGGTGGCTGAATACAGCAGGCTTTACAGGGTTGTGACTATAGACAACAGGGGTATCGGGCGAAGTGATGCTCCGGGAGGAGTGGAGGCGTACACGGCTTCTGAAATGGCGGAAGACACGGCTTCCCTGATGGACGCCGCCGGTATAGAGCGAGCCCATGTGATAGGCCAGTCTCTTGGCTCGGCAATAGCCCAGGAGCTTGCGCTGAAGTATCCGCACAGGATCAGAACGCTTCAGCTTACTGTCTCGTGGGGGAGGAGTGATGAGCGCATAAGGAATCTGAGCCGGATAATGAGCATACTGATTGAAAGAGGGCTGATGGAAGAGTACTACGCATATATTCACACACTGGCCTTCAGTCCGGATCTGGTGGATACCGTTCCGGATCTCATCGCCCAGCTCTACAGAACGAATATGCTGGAGAGCCCCAAAAGGCCCACAGTGCGCGGGCTTCTGGGACAGTGGCACGCAGTGTATTGCCACGATGCTCTTGACAGACTCGGGGCTCTCAATGTTCCTACACAGGTCATAGCCGGTGAAGGGGATATGCTGATTCATCCCCTCTATGCCAGAAAATTGGCTGATTCCATAAGGGGATGCCGCTTTCAGAGCTTCAAGGGGGAAAAGGCCAGCCACCTGCTTAATATTGAAATGGCGAGACAGTTCAATTCAGTTACTCTTGAGTTTATCAACAGCTGCCGGCCTGGGTAATTGCGCGTGAGTTCCCGGCATCCATCAGTTGGCGCAGAATGTCTGCCTGCCTTTAATCTGCGCCACAGATAATATTGCGGACAGATGATGCGGAATACCGGAGGAGGTCGTGGAAGATGAAGAGCTCAGTAATCATAAGGGATATCATCGATTCATTTCCTGGGGATTTTCCCGTCAGAGACATCAGGGTATGCTGCCACTGGACAGCGGTGTCCAGCAGGTGGTGCGGTCTCGCTTCGACGTTCATGGTTTCGTGCCCAGGCGGCGAAAGATCCGCGGCGGGGAGCGTGGGAGCTTTGATGGATAAAAGCGCAGGGCGCCTTGCAGAGCTTTCCCTGTCAGAGAACCTCATCGAGGCGACAATAGGGATGGCCTCTCTGAATTCACTGATTGAGATAGACGAATCCCGATGCTCTGTGGAGAACGCCTGTGATATAATGGCTCCCTGTTCTGAAGGGAAGAATGTGGTCATGGTCGGTCATTTCCCTTTTGCCGAAAAACTGGCCTCCATTGCCGGAAACCTTGTCATAGTGCAGAGACCAAAGGGTGAATGCCCTGCCCTGGACGAAAAGGAAAGGAAGGCTCTTGAAGAGGCTGACGTGGCGATAATAACAGGCACTTCCCTGATAAATCACTCGCTGGATGGGATTCTTGAGCATACAGGCAGCAAGGCTGTGAAGATAATGGTAGGTCCTACAACACCTCTCTCGCCGATTCTTTTTAATTACGGCTTCAGCTATCTCTGCGGCGTCAAGGTTGTCGACGAAGTGTCGCTCATGAGAACTATCAGCGAAGGAGCAACTTTCAGAGAGACTAAGGGCGTCAAACTGCTTACCATGCATAAAGAGCGCCGCACTGTGAAATGACATTGCGCTCCCGGAGCGTCAAAGTGATTGCCTGGTGAGATGCAGCAGATTGGTCTTATATTGCTCTTAGCTGCGAAAGGGGAATGAGGCTTTCAGGCAGAAATCCGGTGTGACGATCCTTTGCTCGGATGTCTGTCAGGATGATCATATGAAAGGGGGAAATGATATGGCTGAACAGGGAGAAGGGTGCGTCGTACCGGCCGGCGGGCCGGTCGGTGCTCCCGGGACAAAGGAGATGCCAGAGACAAGGGAACGAAAGGAGGAGATCAGAATGATGGCAAGAGTTGGAAAGACGGCTCCGGACTTTGAGGCGAGCGCCTTCTTCGAAGGGGCATTCAAGAACGTCCGGCTTTCAGACTATAAGGGGAGGTGGATAGTCCTCTGCTTCTATCCAGGTGACTTCACCTTCGTCTGACCCACCGAGCTGGCGGCAGTTGCCGCCCGTAAAAGCGATTTCGAGGCCCTTGGCGTGCAGGTTCTTTCAATGAGCACGGACAGCAGGTTCATCCATAAGATATGGCAGGAAGAGGAGCTCTCCAGGATGCTCCCAGGCGGTTTCCCCTTCCCGATGCTGTCCGATGGAGGAGGCAGAATCGGCAGTGTATATGGAATCTACGACGAAGAGGCCGGAGTGGATATTCGGGGCCGGTTCCTCATCGATCCTGATTTTGTGATCCAGGCGATGGAAGTGATGACTCCCCCTGTGGGAAGAAACGTTGAGGAGCTGATCCGGCAGGTGAAGGCGTTCCAGCACGTGCGTGAGACTGGAGAAGTGACGCCTGCAGGCTGGACTCCCGGAAAGCCGACCTTGAAGCCTGGCCCGAAGCTTGTCGGCAAAGTGTGGGAGGTGTGGAAGCCTGAGGCTGTTGCTTCCACCGTGTAAGGCATTCAGGCCTTCTGCCGGCAGCGAGTCTCTGTAATCGAGCCATTGGAGACTGACACTCTCAGTCTCCAGTGGCGCTATTGTTAAACAGCATTACTGATCGTGATCATTGTGAGATCCGGGGTATGGGCATAGGGCTCAAAATGAGATGTTTTTCAGGGATGCATATTGATAAAGTCCTGTCAGCGATCCTGGAGGTCTGGCACTGTCATCTGCAGTTATCGGCATTTCTTTCAGGGGCGTGCTTCTTTCGATAGCTCATGATTGCTCTGTGCACCCCTGAGAAGCCTTCCAGAAAAGCGATCCCTTCAGACTCACAGAGCTCTTTCAGGATGGACATCCACAGCCTGATCTTGAAGTCTGCCAGTCTTTCCATGACTCCTTTGCCCTCTGCGGTGAGATGCACAGTCACCGCCCGCCTGTCAGCGCTCTCCCGCCTTCTCTCTATGAGCCCCCGCTTCTCCAGGCCGTCTGCAATATATGTAGTGGTGCTCGGCGGGGCAGAGAGCAGTCTGGCAAGGTTCTTCATCCTTACCGGCCCGATGTGAAGGCTCTGCAGCACTCTCACCTGCAGAAGCGAAAATTCGCGAATATCTCTTGAGGCCGCCGGAATGAGCTGAAACATGGCATCGCCGATTTCAGCGCACTTCACCGCCATCTCTCTCAGATATGCTTCATCTATGTTGGAGGACGAACTATCCATTATCTGAATCTTTTTCGTGATGAAAACCGGAAAACATCCCGCTCCCTCATATTTAATACGTTCCTGTCTTTATCGGTGGCTCTAGAATTGATATTTCAAGGAAAGGCTCTGAGTGAAATCACCGTATCCCATCCACGTGTATTCGCCATTCCAGGACAGGTTGAGGCGGTCGCCGTCGAGCTTCCAGTCGATCCCCAGCGAGGCTGTACTGGCATCATGCTGCGCATTTCTGTTGCAGAAATCTTCCATGTTGAACGAGCTGAAGCGATAGCCTCCGCGAAGAGCGAAGGAATCGCTGATGCCCTGCTCGATGCCGACCATTGTCCTCATTGTGCCGCCCCTGTAGAAGGCAACCCCGCCTCCTCTGCCTGTTGAGACAGGATGGTGGCCGAACTGAAAATCAGACCATTGATATTCTATATCGCAGGCAAGCTTTGTCCTCCGCGAAAGGGCCCATTGCCCTCCGCCACGGAGCGCGTTATACTGAAGCCTTTCCCTGCCGCCGATGTCGGTTCCGTTCCAGTAATTGGAGCCATCGCCGTAGCCTAATGTATACTGAAACCCCCAGCGGAAGGCGCTGCTGCCTCCTCCCTGCACGGCAAGGCGATGCCTCCAGCTTTGTGACTGATTCTTCATATGGAATCTGGAAAACCGTCTTCCATCGAACCAGCCTGTGCCCCAGGCATATGTGTCATCAAGATACATGAGCCCGTAACCCCATGAGAGGTTCCTGCTCATCGGGGAGCTGAAGGCTGCGAATATGCGTGAGCCCGTATCTCTGGGTTCTGTCATCGGCGAGGAACTGAAGGAAGTATCGAACATATCTGCGCCAAATGCCATCACGCTCCCATGACCTCCTAGAGGCAGCGCCATGTACAGCCCTGTATCACTGAGCTGCGCGGATATGTCCTCATCCTTGTCCCTCCCTGCGGCGCCTCCTGTGCCTTTGTAGTTTTTCTGCGTCCATGTGACCATTGCATCGGCCTTCCGAATTGAATGAAGGGCTGCCGGATTCAGAATCACCGATGCAGGCGTTCCTTCAGTTCCCATGTACGCTCCGCCCAGAATGGCCATCCGCTCGTATGGTGTCGTAAAATACTGATTCTCTATGGACATGATTGTGAAGGCCGTGCGTTCTCCGTCTCCGGCTGAGGAAGGGCTGTTAAGAGCTGCTATGATAAAGAGAGTTATCGCAATTGCCCGAATAATGGTTTGGCGTAGTCTGCTCATAATGCACTCCTCTTCTTAAGGCTCATTGTAAATTAGTTCAGTATTCGAATATTTCGTAACTCGAATAATATATCATATGATACCTCTTCTGTCAAGCCCGGCTGAACACCGGGCAGTTTGCACTGCCGAGGTGCCGATCTCAGGAGGGAGCACTCCAGTTTTCAAGCAGAGTGTACAGTAACGCCCAAAATAAACACCATCAGGAAATGGTGATTATTTTGCCAGCCATGAGTTCTCATCATGGCGTTACTTATGCTCTTGAGTATAAAGTGGTAGAGGTGGAGAGAATGGTGAGATGGGGAGGGAATTGAATATCACATCATAGGGTTAAGGGTCAGGGGTAATGGCAATTCTGGCAGGCTTTTTGTGCAGACAGTCGCTTTTACCATTGATCCAGTCCCCCGTATCCTGTACCCAATACCCTGTATCAAATGATTTGTTCTCCTCCTGATAATTCGAATCTTGTTTCCCCGATATGTATGTATCACCACCAGCAACTGCCCCGTTGATGATAATGATTTTCAAATTTCCCTGGTTTTATGGAAGAAGCATGCCCGCCCGCCTCCAAAATCGCTCCTCCTGGAGCCGGATGAATATGAGATCGCCTCTTGAGAGCTATTCACAATCGCCGGGCAGGCTTTTTGCTATGTACTGAAAGTGGGGAATCCAACGCCATATGATGAATTTCTTATTCCTGTGACAGGCATAACTCCCCTTTGGAGACAGAAAAACCCTAGAAAGCAGAAAATTCGGCAAAATATTCTTGCTTTGATGGCATTTTTCTGCCAGACTTTCGAGGAGGCAGAAAAGCAGATACCTATCCTTCAACAGGCTCAAAAAGACTGTCCGGGGCCTTTCTTATTGAATCCAGAAGATCTTCGAAGTAGCCGTTGAAGCTGTATATCCTGCCGTTTTTCACAGCCTTCCTGAAATCAAAGCGGGCATCCCTGGAGGAGCCTGTGCACAGGAAATACCTGTACTGGCTTTCCTCATCAGGTCTGTATAAGGTGAGTCCCATATCATCACACAGAGTGAATCCGGCTTTTCTGGCGGGGTCGAAGGAAAGCTCGATTATACGATCGCCTGTCTCCCATTCCGGATCAGGATAGACGCTTATATCAGGAGTTATCGCAGAGGTAGATGTCAAATAGAGCTTCACTTTCTTCTCCCGCTCCCATGAATTCCCTATTGTGTCGACCCAGCCATCCACAGTATTGAGTCTGAGGCCTCTCGTCGGATCGATGGCGTACCAGCGCCCGTCGTCGCCTTTGACTATTGTCGAGACGTGAAACCTCCACTCCTTCCCGTGGCAGTAATTCAGAACGCCTACCATGAATATCTTGCGAATGCTTCCTGGAGCGAGGCCCATCCTGCAGGCAATCAGATGAGAGGCCATCGCCCTTCCATAACAGAAGCCCATGATTCCTTCAGGATCATACTTTTTGAGCATCTCAATGCCTGCAACCTCGTGATTGGCCACTGCATCAAAAAGATACTGCCTTTTTTCTGCAGTGAGGGAGTCAAACCGTGGAGGAGACATGCTCTCGATCTCCAGGTATTCTCTCATCAGCCTGTCATTGCCGGAGTCGCCGGAAGCTCCTGCAGGGCCTGATCTTCCTCCCGGCAGGACTGTGAAAAGGCACAGCGCCGCAGCGATCATTATCAATATGGGAAAACTCATCTTGAAAGACATCTCAGGCAGTTCCTTTCCTGCAGCCTGGTATCTGCTCTGCTTTCATAGCACCGCAACAGGCTGCATCTAGCCCAGCGTCTTTGCAAACCACTTTGCAACAGCCATTATTGTCAGGACCGGCGGGAGCCCCGGCGAGGAAGGCAGTATGCTCCCGTCACAGACGAACAGGTTCTCCACCTCTGTCTGCAGACGGCTGTCCACGACTTTTCCGATTGCGCAGGATGCGCCGTTGTGACCGCCGTACAGGCCTTCCCGCTTCACGATTGAATCGGCTTTCGCCCCTATCGCGAGAAGGAAGTCCTTTGCAGCTTCCCCTCCCCTGTCGAGCCTCTTTCGATCCCTTGCTGTCGCCGGCTTTGAAAAGGTTCCGTCAGGGTACACCGCGCCGGTTGATTCGTCGGCGATCTTGACAATTACCGTCACATGGTGGCTCCTGATATACTCTTCCGCTTTCTCCTTCAGATAGTACCTGAGCTTTTCCTTGTTCTTGACATAGCCTGTAGAGAGAATGAAGCCCTCCTCTGCATGAAACTCTGCATTGACGAGCTGCATTGGCGGCTCGGCGGAGATGTCGATATCCGGAGTAAGGCCGTACCACAGCTCGCAGATATCTATGAACAGATTCTTTCCGGCTTTCTCAATGCCGGAGCTCTGCAATATGACCGGCGACTGTATGCCTCCTGCGGCGACTATCACTTTGTCTCCCTGATACTCTACGGTCCCTTCCGGGCCTTTGCACCGCACACCCCTGGCCTTTCCCTGCTCCACTGTTACCTGTTCCACCTTCGTGTCATAGACTATGTGGAGCCCCAGCGACCGGGCCTCCTTCAGAAACTCCAGAGCTGTCCACTTGGCGCCTGTAGGGCAGCCCAGGCTGCAGTTTCCGCACCGTATGCATTTTGTATGATCCATGATCTTGGGCATCCGCTCCATCCCGATCCCGGCCTTTCTGCAGATATCGAGTATCCTGATCGAGCCTTCAGGAGACAGCAGTGAATCGTGGATTGGCGCGATGTTCAGCTCGTCCTCGAGCTCCCGGAACTCTTCATCGAGCACCACTCCGTGCGCTGCAAGCTCCTTCTCCAGGCACCGCACTCCGTTTGCATTCATCATCACCGTCGCCCCGCCTGCTCCATATGCGGTAAATACATCGGTTCCCTCGATGGATTTTTCTATCACGAAGGGGAGCGGGAACACATTACTTCCGCTCTCCACAACCAGGACGTCCCTGCCTTTCCTGCAGAGCTCTCTTGCAAGAACGGCTCCGCCAGCCCCTGAGCCCACAATGATATATTCGTGCTTTTCAGACATGCGCCACCTCTTTCTTTTCCGGTAATCCAGCCAGAAATCCAGACTCGATGAGATACTCGATGACAGTCTTCATATAGAGATCGTATCTTTCAGGATAATCCATACCGAGAGCTTTCAGCTTAACCATCACTTCCTGCGAGCTCCCCTGCGGGATCGGCTTCCAGTGACGGCTCGCAGACTCTTTTTTCTCTTTTGTGTAGAACTCTTTTATTGCATACAGGGCATTCTTCTCATCTATGTGCTCGAGATACTTCTCTCTCCAGATATTCTCAGGGACGATCGCAACTTCGAAGCCGTTCTGCCTGAAGAGCTCCATATACTCCCGCCACGATATTTCGAGAGGATTGTTCAGGTTGTATATGTTGAAGCCCTCTGATACAAGCGACAGCTTCACGACAGCCATTCCCACCACATCGACAGGCATCATCTCAGTCGTCCGCTTCCAGTCAGGAGCAGCCTTCATCTGCAGACAGCCTTTGACACGAAGGAGCGTATGGTTTCTTTCAGGAGTGCATATGCCGTTTCTGCTGTCTCCGGTTATGTTTCCAGGCCTGAAGATGTTTATATCGATACCCTCCGCTCTTTCCAGTATCCTCTCACAGACCCACTTGGAAAGCGTGTAGCCGTTTGAAGAGACAGGGCCGTCTGCAGAGTCGACCTCAACTGTTCGGCCTTCCTCGTCGCGAATGCTGGCAGTGCCGAGCGTCGAGATGTAGTTGAAGCTCTTCCTCCTGCCTGATGCGGCAACCTTCAGCAGTTCCACCGTACCCTCCACATTGGCCTTTCTGAGCCTCCTGTAATCATACATATGATGGACCATGGCGCCGCAGTGGTAGATGCTGTCCATGTCGCTCATCAGCATCTCTTTGGTCTGATCGTCCATCCCGAGCCCCTCTGCTTCAAGATCGCCCTGGACTATCTTTATCCTGCCGTGCTGCCGCAGATGGTCCTTCCCATACAAGGCAAGCATCTCATTGAAGCGCTTTTCGAGATTCTCCCCTCCTCTTGCCAGGCAGTATACATCAGCATCAGTTGCAGAGATCAGCGCATCGAGCAGATACACGCCCAGAAATCCCGTCGCACCTGTCAACAGGACTTTGCCGGGCTTCCTGTGATCTCCCGCAGAAGAGTAAGCGGTCTCCATCTCTTTTCTCGCGTCATGCATCGCAACGGAGAGGTTGTCATCCACTGTTCCGGATGTAATGCCGGTTCCATCGATATGCGATGCAATTCCCCTGATCGTAGGCATCGCGAACATCTGAGCAAGGCTTACCTCTGCGCCCAGTTTCCTCTTTATCCCTGAAAGCATCCTCACTGTAAGGATTGAATTCCCGCCCAGCTCGAAGAAGCTGTCGCCGGTGCTTATATTTTCGATGTTCAGGAGCTCCTTCCATATCTCCAGCAGGGCTTCCTCAGTCTCTGTCACGGCAGCAATGCATTCTCTCCTTGAAATGGCCAGATCCTCAACCCTGGGGGGCGGGAGCTTGCTGCGATCAACCTTGAAGTTGCTCGTCAGATGAAAAGACTCCTGCCTGATGAAGGCAGTAGGTATCATAAACTCCGGAAGGCTCCGGGACAGGAATGACTTCATTTCATCGACAGTCACATATATATCTGGATTCTGAGGAACCCAGTAAGCTATCAGATGCTGCTCCCACGGTACCACTGCACACTGTTTCACCGCGCTGTGCTCGAGAAGCTTCGACTCAATCTCCTCCAGTTCTATCCTGAATCCCCGGATCTTGACCTGGAAATCGACGCGCCCGAGAAATTCAATAGTGCCGTCGTTATGCCATCTGACGAGATCGCCAGTCCTGTAGAGCCTGAGATTTCTCCCCTGGGCTCTCTCGGCGGCTGTGATAAAAGGATTGTCCACAAACCGCTCCGTCGTCAGGTCAGGCCTGTTCAGATATCCTCTGGCAAGGCTGTCTCCTCCGATATAAAGCTCTCCAGGAACCCCTATCGGCACAGGGCTCCGCTTCTCATCGAGCACATATGCCGAGTAGTTGTACAGCGGCCTTCCGATTGGGATGCGGTCTCTCTCGATATGACTGTCATCGAGAATGCAGTATGTGCCGTAACACGTTGTCTCGGTGGGGCCATAGGCGTGCACAATCTTCAGGGATTCGGGCCTGGCTTCGAGAAGCTTCTTCACGCAGCCGGTATTGACTGCCTCCCCTCCGAACGATACTGATGAAAGCCCTGTCAGGATCTCCAGATCGCAGTCTATAATGGCATTAAAAAGTGCCGTGGTGAAAAATGCGGCGGTTATGCCGTTATCTCTGATCTCCTTTTTCAGAAGGTCGAGGTTTTCTATCTTTTCACTGTCTATTATGACAAGTGTCCCGCCTGAGAGCAGTGATCCCCAGAACTCATAGACTGACGCATCAAAGGCATAGTTCGAAGTCTGGGTCAATACATCGCTTTCGGAGAGCACTTCCTTTCTTATCGTGAGAAAGTAGTTGTGAACGGCTCTGTGGGATATGCAGACGCCCTTTGGATTCCCTGTGGAGCCTGAAGTGTAGATGATATAGAGCAGATCATCGGCCCGGTTTATCGCTTCAGGCTCTGAGTCGGGCCAGAGCCTGCATATCTCCTCATCGACTGGAAGCACTATCCTGCCGTCTTCTCCCATGAGGGGGAGCTTTTCTTCAAGGTCCTGCTGCGTCAGCACCACTTTGACATCAGAGTCATCCATCATGAATCGAAGACGGTTCTGTGGATACTTCGGCGGCAGCGGCAGATAGGCCCCTCCGGCCTTAATGATGCCCAGTATTCCCACAATCATATCGATGGAACGCTCCACGCATATGCCGACAGGTGTATCAGGCGACAGTTCCCTGCAAAGAGAATCCCTGTAGATCTGCCTGAGCCTGTTCGCAACGGCGTTTGCCCTGCCGTTCAGCTCCATATATGTCAGCGCTTTCCCCTTGTGAATAACAGCTTTTTTATCAGGTCTCTTCCGGACCTGCTCGAGAAACAGATCGGATATGGTTCTGCTCTTGTCATAAGATATGCTGTAGTCGTTAAAGCTCTTCAGTATCCTATCTCTCTCTTCCGGCAGCACTGTGTCGATATCGTGAACCCTTTTTTCCGGATGTGTTATCACTTCTTCCAGCAGGGCCACGTAGTGATCGAACATGCCCTGCATCGTATCCCTGTCGAAGAGATCGCTGTTGTATTCCCACAGGATGGAGATATCCTCGTCTTCGGCCCTTCCTTCCTTGTATGCAGCGTGCTGCTCGGCCCTGGGGATGCAGATCACGTTTATGTCAGTCTTGGCAGTGGCGTTGTGCTTGATTATCAGATTGCCCTTCATGCCTGCGAAGTCAAAGTACGGAACAGGGCTGTCGTGGAATGCAAAGAGAACCTGGAAGAGAGGGTTTCTTCCAGCGGTGTTCCCTGCCTTCATCCTCTCCACTATATGCATGAACGGGAGATCGTGATGCTCCGTGTCCTGGAGCATGCACTCCTTCGTCGTCCTGAGCAGCGTTTTGAACGATGGATTTTCTGAAAGATCTGGGTAGAGAAGCACTGTATTGACGAACATCCCGATCAGCTTTTCGGTTTCCTTCAGCGATCTGTTCGCAACGCCTGTGCCTACGAGAAATTTCATCTGCCGTGAATATTTTGAAATCAATACCGCGAAGGCCGAGAACATCGTGTTGAAGAGCGTCACCTTGTTGGCCCTGCTGAAATCCCTCAGCCTGTGGTAAAGCTCTTTCAACTCGAGCCTGATCAGCCCTCCGTTGAAGCTCTGAACGCTTGAGCGGTGATGATCCTGCGGCAGATTGACGATCTGCGGATAATCCCTGATCTTGTTTATCCAGTAACTGAGCTTTTCCTCGAGAATGGGCCCGGAAAGATAATTCCGCTGCCAGATGGCGAAATCGGCATACTGGATTGGAATCTCCTCGAGGGGAGATTCTCTGTTCTCGAGATATGCAGTATAAAGTGTCTTGAGCTCTTTGAAGAACAGCGAGACTTCCCACCCGTCGTGCACGAAATGATGCTCCATGTGGAGCAGGATGTGCTCCTCCTCTCCCAGTCTGTACAGAATCCACTTCAGGAGAGGCAGTCTCGTATAATCGAAGGGCTTTGATATCTCGATCTCCATCAGGCGGTCTGCCTCTTTTTCTCTTTCGCCTTCAGGCATGCAGGTCAGATCTGTCACGGCGATATCTGCCTTCCAGGGAGCGTGCACGACCTGGACAGGTCCATAGCTGCTCTCCTGGAATGTGGTGCGCAGGATCTCATGTCTCCTTATTATCTCGCTGATCGCTCTGTTCATGACCGCGAGATCGAACTTTCCATTGAAGCGCACCCCCACCTGGAAGTTGTAAGCCCTGTTGTTCGGCACCAGCTTGGAAAGGAACCACACCTGCTCCTGCTGGAAAGTCAGGGGGATGTAGTGACGGTGCTCGGCCTTTGGGATGGAGATCAGCTCGCCTGCCCACTTTTCGGCTTTGCGCGAGATGGCGGCGGCAAGCTTCTCTATCGTGGGATATTCGAATATGTCCCTTATCTCCACTTTCGTGCTGAACCTCTTTCTCAGCTCAGACGCGATCTGCGCCGCCATCAGGGAATGCGCCCCAAGATCGAATATGTCCTCGTTTATGCTTATCTTCTCGATATTCAGTATCCGGGAGAAGACCTGGAAGACTTCATATTCAGATGAGTCTCTCGGCTCGATATACTCCTTCGCTGCCTCGGTATCTTTTAGAATGATTGATTCCTCGGGAGCAGGAAGGGCTCTCCTGTCTATCTTTCTGCTTGTTGAGAGGGGAAGGCTCTCCATCATTATAAACACTGCAGGGATCATATACTCAGGAAGCTTCTGCCTCAGGTGAGCCTTGATTGAAGAAAGGGCAGGAGAGCTTCCAGGTACCGGGGTAAAATAGGCGGCAAGCCTCTTGTCCCTGCCTTCCTGATAGGGGACCACGGCGCACTCCTTTATCCCGCCGTGACGGGCCAGCACCTCTTCTATCTCTCCGGGCTCGATTCTGAACCCTCTTATCTTGACCTGGAAATCAACGCGCCCCAGGAACTCAATCGACCCTGAGCTCCGCCATCTCACCCGGTCGCCGGACTTGTACAGGAGCAGGTTCCTGCCTGCTTCCCTCTCTTCCTCCGTCGCAAAGGGGTTGTTTACAAAACGCTCGCCTGTCAGCTCTTTTCTGTTCAGGTAGCCTCTTCCCACACCTGCCCCTCCGATAAACAGCTCGCCTGCCACACCGGCAGGAACGGGGTTCATAAAACTGTCCAGAATATAGACCTTCATATTGGAAAGCGGGCGGCCGATCTCATTGTACAGGGTATCGTCGCCGAAAACCAGCTCCGTTGTGCCAACGGTACATTCTGTAGGGCCATACTGGTTTATCAGCTTCCTCCCGCTGCTCCAGAATCGGACATCCCCGCTGTCACAGACATCTCCGCCTACCACCATCGCGGTGAGCGCCGGCAATTCACCCCTGGGCATCGCGTGAAGCACTGCGGGAGTTATCGTGGTTCCGTTTATGGAGTGCTTTCTGTAATATTCGAAGAGCTCCTCCGGGTCTTTCCGTATCTCATCAGAGGCTATGTGAAGGGCTGCACCGCTCAACAGGGCAGGATATATATCAGCAACTGCCGCGTCGAAGCTGATTGATGCAAACTCGAGCAGGCGGTCGCCAGCCTTTATCCCGCGCAGCGATATCTCATTGAACACGAAATTTACGACATTTCTGTGGTTTATCATCACGCCCTTGGGCCTGCCTGTCGAGCCTGATGTGTAGATCACATACGCCAGGTTCTCCGGGCCGCTTACCGGCTCAGGGTTTCCTGTCGGATATCTCGATATGAAATTCCAGCCGCTGTCCAGCGAGATAACACCGTAATCCAGCTCATTGAGAAAGAGAAGCTTTTCAAGCAGAACATTCTCGGTGATGATCAGCGGGGCTCTGGCATCATCCATCATGAAGCGGAGACGATCAGTCGGATAGGCGGGATCAAGGGGGACATAGGCACAGCCCGCCTTCAGGATGCCGAGCATCGCCACTGCCATCCCGGCAGACCTGTTCATACATATTCCGATCGGGGTGTCCGGCAGAACATCCTCACCGTACAGGTTCCTGTAGTGGGCCCTGATTGCGTGTGCCAGCGAATTGGCGCGCTCATTGAGCTCCCTGTAGGTGAGGCTGTCATCCCTGTAGACTACGGCAGGCAGGTCCGGGGTTCTTCCAGCCTGTTCCTCAAAAAGCCTGTGGAGCGTCATGTCTTCAGGAAAGGGTATCTCTGTATCGTTCCATTCAATGAGTATTTTTCTGCGCTCTCCATCTGTCACGAGAGGAAAAGAGAGGGCCCGGCAGTCAGGGTCCCTGCTGTACTGCGAAACGATGAGCGCAAGATGCTCGGCCACCTGTTTGATGAACCAGGCTTCATGGAGCCCGTTGTCATAGGCAAGCCTGAAAGCTCTATCGTGATCGGAAAAAAGGACTATGTCGTGCATGGATAGAGCCATTCCGTGAAGCTGCGTATCAGGTTTCCCCATCTGCAGCCTGAAGTAACTCATCTCTTTCGGGCGGGACGCGGCTCCGGAGACTTCAGTTGCTCTGGCTGCGAGGGACCGAAGGGTATCATCATTACTCAACGAGATGACAAGCGAAAAGGACTCCACCGGTGCGGCCTGTGATTCCACTGGTGTGGTATGCGGCTCAACCGACTCGGCCTGCGGCTCCCCACGGCCATAAGGAGGCTGAGCCGTGCTGCATGTGAGCTCGATTTCGCTCTGCTCCATATAACGGGCAAGCAGCATCCCCCATAAGGTGGAGAGAAAGGAAAAGAACGGGTATCCTTCACTTCTAAGATGGCTCTCTACGGTCCGGATCTCTTCTAGGTCAAACTGGAAAGTCATTGATTCTTCTGACATGCAACCTCCTTCTGAACTGTAAAATCAGATGGGACGACTCGGTCAACCAGAAAGAAATGTTGCATTGATCCGGAATGTGTGCTTATCAGAACAAGTTGACACTGTCAGTATTCAATTAAATCATACTGGAAGAATATCCTTTCTCAACAACAAGGTTGCTGGCTGGCTGGGAGGCTGGATGGATGGGAGCTGGCTGGATGACTGGCTGGATGACTGGCCGGATGAGAATCAGCCAGATGAGCCTCTGTCCGTCCGGGTCAGAAGAGATGATATGAGGGCCAAAGCGTATGCAATGGCGGCAAGAAGAAAGGCATGGCTGAACCCTGACATCAGCAGATCCTGTGGAATCTGCGAATTACCTGCATCGATGCCCTTATTATGATGTGAAGCACTGTATACAATCTCAAAAATACCCACTCCCACGACTGCTCCCAGGTTGGTGACAGTCCTCAGGATTCCTGAAGCCATACCGTGGGATTCCTGAGGAGCAGCGGTCATAATCTGGTTATTGTTGGGCGACAGAAACAGACCTATTGAAAAACCCGTCGTTATGAGAAACAGCAGCACAGGCCACAGTCCCTGAAGCTTGAGCGTTCCTGCAAAGATGAGACATGCGGCCAGGGAGATGGCAGTTCCGGCAACACACAGGATCCGCGGCGAGATCCTGTCTGAAATTCTCCCGGCAACAGGGCCTACAGTCATGTTCACCAGCGAGAAGCTCATCAGCACTATACCTGCCAGGGCCTCCTCGAGGCTTTTTGCCTGTATGAGATAGAAGGGAAGGATAAAATTGGTTCCGGACGCCGCCATGAATACGAAAAAGTTCGATATATTCGCAAAGGTAAAATTCCAGAACCTGAATATACTGAAATCCAGCAGGGGATCACTGCACCTCTTCTCCCACAAAACGAGTGCTGTAAGAAGAATCAGCGATGAAGAGAGAGAGCCGAGGATCAGCGGAGATGTCCATCCAATCTCACGGCCCATATTAAGTGAAAACATCAGCAATATCAGGCCGAAGAATGAAAGAAACAGCCCTGCCGTATCAAATCCGTGGCTGGGCTTCACAACTTTCTCCTCTTTTGGGAAATACCGCAGCGTTACAGCAATGGCTATTATCCCTACCGGAATATTGATAAGGAAGATCCAGTGCCAGGAGAGAAATGAGGTGATAACCCCTCCGAGAGGCGAGCCTACACTGAATCCTATTGCGGCTGCAGTCGTCACCACTCCAAAAGCGGCGCCTCTCATCTGCTGGGGAAGATATCGCGTGATGATGGCCGAAGGAACCGTAAAGAGAGCCGAGCCGCCAAAGCCCTGCAGGCATCTTGAAAGGACGAGCATCGTCATATCTGTGGATATTCCGCACAGCAATGAGCCGACAGTGAAAATAACGTATCCCGCTATGAAGACCCTGATGAGCCCTATCGTGTCTGAAAGCTTCCCATAAAAAGGGATTGTGCTCGTGAGTATCAGCAGGTATGCGATGATTATCCTGGAAACCGTTGTGGTCGAAACGTGCAGTGTGCTGGCAATGGTGGGGAGGGAAATGTTTACTATGTAGTTATCGAGTGTACACATGAAAACAGCGAGGGCTATGCTCCCTACGATCCACCGCTGCTGCCTGGCGTCTGTGACGACTATATCTGCCATAGAATTTACCAGCTCTGCCAGCCCCGCCATTTCTGCCGGTCTCATTACCGGCTCTGATGTTACGTTGACTTTAAAGCGAACAACGCTTAACTCAGGTCCGAATACTGTTCGCGAGCGCCCTGAATGAGCCCCCATGATCGCCTGGTATGGCACGCCGGAAATCAGGTGCACCTCAGGAAAAACCTCATCTCATCGCCATCACACCGGCTGCTTCTCCTTCTGCGCACCGTAGAATCCCGGCAGCTTGAACTTCAGCGTCACCTCTCCTGAATCTCTAAGGGATTTTTCAGTAAAGCGGCAGTATATTTCATTTTTTACCTGCTTTTTAAATGGACGGGTTACTGCAATAAAGTGCTTCTTCACTGCTGCATCGGCTCCTTCCGAAGAGAGAAGAAATGGGGACAGACTCTTATATTAACAAATCGTGCTCCCGTCTGCTCACAGCGAAATGCAGACCTGCCTGAATGCCCGCTGCATAAGGGGAGAAGGCCGGAGAGCATCCTGCAGAGGGATGTTCGCCCGCCGCCTTCGCCGGAGCGGAAGCGGTCATATTGAAATCAGGATTGCCAATGATGACCGTCTCGCCGCTGTTCCCGGACTTCTCTCCGAATCGCAGAAGGTCTCTGCCGCTTGTGAGATAATAGAGGCTGTATTTCTCCACCATGTAATGTCCCGTTTCATCCTGCAGGGCCCCGAAGGGGATCAGGTTAAGGTCGCCGTCAGGTGCAGGAAACAGAGTAGTCCTCTTCCCGATGACCTGCCTGATGGGCGAAACAACGAGATCATAGAGGCGTCGGCCTTTCCCGGCCAGACATTTCTCGGCTTCCGATTCATTGAGGATCTGACTCTCCCAGAGTGTTCGCGTCTTCGCGATCTCGGCACGGAATTCCATGACCGCTTTTCGATGGCGGCATCCTCCGGTCCACAGACCTTTTCCGTTATTCTCAGGGCTCGAGTGTTAAGAGGATCTGCTTCGTTGTAACGACACTGATCGTGGTAGAGGTCGGCCAGATCTCCCAGGCTCACCGCCGTATTGGGATGCTCCGGTCCGAAGGTTTTTTCTGCTACCTCCAGCGTCTGCCGGGCAGCCTGTATGCCTTTCTCGAGCCTGTTTTCACTCCAGAGATGTCGAGCCTTGCTTTTCAGCTCCTCCCGGAGGCTCGCCTGGGGATACGCGGCTCCATAGGTAAGGATTACTGAAAGCATTACGAGAGACAGTGTGAGCAGCGCTGTTTTCTCATGTCCTCACCCCTTTATGCCGGATTGTCCGGGTTCGAGCCCGGTATACTGAACAGGTATGAACCATGTCTTATGTACCCGGATTCTCCATAAGATCCGTGAGGCCTCTTGAACTGTAAGCGTCTCAATATCCCCACGTCCTGCGACCGGCAATTCAATGACTACCTTTATCATGCAGTATCTTGCAAAGGCGGGGGCCTTCAGGACAAAATCAACAGTCTTTTCAAAGCCGAGCATACTCAAAGGATTCTTCCAGTATGCAGAAGGAATTGGAAAGGTCGGAAAAGATCCCACCAGATGGATGAGGGGACCGAGAATCGACCGCCTTGAAAGACTGCCTGGCTTCCTTACGCCGCGAGAAGTCGAGTTGCTCATTTGTTGATGTTGTAGTCTGCTCACTTGATTTCCCAAATTGCCTGTGCTTGGCTAACTGAAACTGCTCCATAAAAAAGTTTAACTGAGCTTTGAGTTGCTCAATCTCACCAGCCTGCTGATTTATGATTCTACGAAGATCTTCAGGACTTTCCGGTAGTTGATTTTCTATGTTAGATATATGCTGATATTAGCATAATAACGCCAATAAGTCAATATGTAATTACAAATATTCCCAACAGATTAAGGTTATAGGAGACAGTCATTTCATTTTTTTAACAGGAGCTATGTACGGCTATATCACAACATGAGCTGACACTTTTTTGTGAGCCTTAGGCTGGTCAATGTCAAACCGTCCAGCAGCCATTGCAGCTGCCGACGGCTGATGGTCCTGTGGAGCCACGGCTTTCCGCTCATCTGTTGACGGAGTATCACCTCTCCTGTGGGGTGGTCGCCCTTTTTACGAAATTTTAACAAATCGGCCAATTGTTACGAAATCGCCTCCTGACTGTTACGAAATCTTCACAAAAAACACCCCCTTTCAGAGAAAGTTGTTAACAATCCGGCAGTATAATAGAGCTAAAGAAGAGACAACATCAAGGAGGTATACACAATGTCAATACCAGTAGGACCAAGAGGACCACAGCCAGGACCCCTTCCTCATCCCCCGGGCCCCACACCGGGTCCGGTTCCCGGACACGGCCCGCAGCCCGGCCCGCAGCCCGGACCGACACCTCCGGGACCAAACCCGGGCCCGCAGCCTCCACCTTACTGGAAACCCTTTCTGCCTTATTGATATCGACGGCCCGGAGATGAAGGAATAAAACAGTATCCAGCCACAGGGAAGTTCTCTGTGGCTTTTGCGCTCTAAAGTGCGCCTGTACCCGAGAGAATAAAATCCACAAGAGGGAGCCCTGAAACGATGAAGCACTGGTCCCGTCCCGTGTTGAAAATGCTGAACACCCTCTCTGCAATGAAACGGGGAGAGACAGTTGCCCTTGAGGATGTGGTGAAGGCATACCGCTCTCATCATAAGAGCGAGAGCACTGCATTTTCACAGAAAGAAGAGAAGCCGGATAATGAGGAGCGTGCCGAATCGTTCCGGAGCCTTCTTGAGAACAGGGAATCCTTTCTTGCAGCGCTTGAGAGCGGCACTTTCATAGACGCGGATCAGCTGTACCTGCTGGAGGATGAGATCGCCGCTCACCGGGAAAAGCCGAAACTGCCTTCTGCCGATATCACCTTCAATGAAACCATAAGAAAAAACTACGATGAGTTCGACTCCTTTCTCAAGGAGCTCTCCCAGAGAGGCCTTTCTCATGAGCGCTTCATCGGGACAAGAGAAGGCTCTCTTATCGAGACGCTGAGAGGAATATACGGCGGCACCCAGCCGGAGCTCTCAGTCATCACCATCTGCTCCTTCCTGGGGAACTCACCGCTGGTGAGCATCTATGAAGATATCTTTACAGAGCTCGAGACCTTTCTCTCCACCGGAGAAAAAGCTTGTCTCTTCAATGCCTGTGAGCGCTACCTCTCCACGTTGCCGCAACAGGACAGCGGAAGCGGCCCGGAAAGCTCCGGCGTGCTCTGCACATTCTGCAGCGCGCCCAACGAAGCTTCCAGGGCAACATGCGTACGCTGTGGCGCCAGGCTGATGTTCAGAGACTCTATCATGTCATCAATTCACATGCATGAAGAGGAAAAAGTGCCTGAGAACATTGCCGGGCTGCCTCTTCCTCCCGTCGCTGAACCGCTTGTCTCCCTGCTGACACGAGTCGAAAAAGGCGCGTACAGCGAGGAAGATGTCTATCTCACCCTGGAACGTCTCGATATCGCACTGAACCAGGCACTTCAAAATCTCGACCACGACAGGACACTCCCTGAAGAACAGCGGGAATCGATGCGTGCCGTTCTCGATCAGTTCTTCCAGGCCCGGGAGGAAGCAGGACATTTCCTGGAGTCATTCGACGCGTCAGTTCTCCGAAAAGCGATTAAAATCTTCTCTGATGCATCAGTGAATGCGAAAAAAGCGACAGGCGAGCCGGATGGAAGCATCATCTGATCTTACCCATTGCTTCAGGGACGCTGCCTCCAGAGGCGCCCTGAGCAACCCGCTTCATACTCAGTGGAGCATAACTAACGCACCATTCTAAATATGAAATTTACAATGGGCGCTAGTACAGGAGGCGGTGGGGCTTCCCAGAGCATATCCGGCCAATCACGCTGACACCAGCACTCCCTTCAGGCTCCCATTGTCCGCTCTGCCAGCGCGGTATCCTACGCATACGGGGGAACTCACATGGCCGAACCGGATGCCATTGGCCATACACTCACCAGGGCCCTGGGCTGGCTGAACCACATCAGGCCGCCTAAGATAAGAACTGTTCTGGAAGCCTGCAATACTCTCGTCGAATCGTCCATCGAAAAAAATGCGGCGATCTGGCCGTGAGCAACGGGAAAGGCGAAACGCTCGACTCACAGGAAGTGAGTGCCCAGATCAGAAATGCTCTGAAGGCAAAAGAGCCGGCCCTCCCTGAGAAGCTCCGCGGACTTGCTCCGGCAGAAACAGGCATCCCTCTCGACAGCGAGCTTTCAGTCTCCTGGCGCGGCAAGGTGCTTGCAGCGGGAGAAGCCCTCGATCTCCGGGCGGAAAACAGAAGCGGACGGACCCTGAATTTCCGGCTTGTCAACGGGATGACGCTCGTTCCTGAAGATGAAAAGAGCCAGCAGATGGGATAATGATATGAGAGGACGAAAAGGTGACACTCGCGCCGGGACAGGTTTTCACAAGGACCATAACGGCCTTCTGCCTGGAATACGAAAAGCCGCTGCCCCCCAAAGCCGCGATTACCTATCTCTTTGCCGCCAATCTCCCCAGGTACGAATCTTACATCAGCAAACTCAGAGCCGGAAGCGCCCTTGCCGCAGGGCAGAAGTATCACCCGGTCGGGCTTTCTGTCAACCAGTACAGCACGGCAGTCATACAGAGGACGCTCTGGAAGGAGAATATGAAGCTTTCAAAGCGCCCCCATAACAAGGAGACGATCAATGAAGACCTCTTCTTCGAAATGGAGCGGATGAGAAAAGACAATGTCCCGCAGATGAAGATCTCCAGCTTCGCCGATAATATCTGGAACGACATAGTCCTGACGCAGGACACCGCCCCGGCACACAAGCCGGTGAAAAGCTTCTTCATCGACCGATAGCGGAGAATCCCCACAAGACAAAATGCCGGTGGAACATCTCTGTCCCGCCGGCATTTTCGACTACTTCAGAGCCTTGTCAACTATCTCTGCCCGTGTATATAGTTGTCTTCCTCGTTGCGGAGGATCGATATCTTCCTGATGAGGAAGTCGTTGTAGTAGGATCCTTTGCCGTCATCGGTGTTTCTTACCAGCGGGTAGATGTAGAGAGGCATTCCATCTGCGCTGATCACCGTGCCTCCATAGTCATGTTTGCGGACATAGGCGGCGGGGAGCTGAAGAAGATGGTATTCAAAGCCGGTGCGTGGATTCAGGAGTTCCAGGGCTATTGACAAAATGGCTCAGAGGCAATATACTTTCAGACGACTGGTGCTTTAATGCTTAATAGGGAATTCCGTGTGAATCGGAAGCACTCCCGGTGCTGTAATGGATTTGCGAAAAGCCTCCGCGCCCCGGCCGGACGATCCACTGCCCTGAAAAGGGTGGGAAGGTTTGCCGAGTAGCGTATATCCAGAGCCAGAAGACCTGCCAGCCATGTGACAATTCAGGTCATCGCGGAATGGCCGGTTGGGGCTTAAACGGGTAAAACCCCATTCTCCTTTCAGGATGGGGTTAATTTTTTTTTTGGAGGAAAGAAATGGAGATAAGAGCATGTCTGGAGCCGGCTGTCATTGAAGACCGGGACACCAGCCAATATGTCAATGTGAACGCATTGAAGATGGTGGATCAGTTCCTTGGCAGAAAGAGCTGGAAGCTGAAAGAAAACAGCAATATGAGCTATTCACTGCAGGGCCTGAACAATCACCTTTCTTCAGAGCTGAGCACATTATACTGGCTTTACAGCATATACCCATCCGGGATAAGAGATGCTCACCTGAGTGGAGATATGCACCTTCATGATCTCAGCATACTCGGCGCATACTGTGTCGGCTGGGACCTTCAGAGCCTGCTTATGGAAGGATTCAGAGGTGCATCAGGCAAGGTGGAGTCCCTCCCTGCCAGGCATTTCAGGAGCGCTCTGGGTCAGACAGTGAACTTCCTCTACACCCTGCAGGGCGAGACAGCGGGAGCTCAGGCCTTTTCCAGCTTTGATACGCTGCTGGCTCCTTTCATCCGGCATGACAGACTGACCTTCGACGAAGTCAAACAGGCAATGCAGGAATTTCTATTCAACGTCAACATTCCGACAAGAGTCGGCTTTCAGACGCCGTTTACCAACATAACGCTCGACCTGAAGGTGCCGCGCCATCTCGAGCATATGCCGGCCATCGTGGGCGGGAAGCCATGCGGGGACTGCTACGGCGACTTCAGGGATGAAATGAATCTCTTCAACAGGGCATTTCTGGAAGTGATGCGCGATGGAGACGCAAGGGGCAGAGTCTTCACCTTTCCCATTCCGACATATAACATCACAGAATCCTTCGACTGGGATGATTCGTCGTACGATATTCTGTGGGAGATCACGGCAAAATACGGCGTGCCGTACTTTGCCAATTTCATCAACTCAGACATGTCTCCGGAGGAAGCCACCAGCATGTGCTGCAGGCTCAGGATTGACAACAGGAAGCTGTACAGAAAGGGCGGCGGCCTTTTTGGAGCCTCTCCGCTCACCGGATCGATCGGAGTGGTTACGCTTAACATGCCGAGAATCGGCCACCAGCAAAGTACTGAAAGAGGATACTTTCAAAGACTGCAGTATCTTATGGAGCTTGCCTCGGAGAGCCTGGAGATCAAGCGCGGAAAGCTCGAGGAACTGGCAGACGGCGGCCTGTACCCTTACGCTTCATTCTATCTGAAGAGCATCAGGGAGAGGTTCGGATATTACTGGAAGAATCATTTTTCCACAATAGGCATTGTCGGCATGAATGAGTCGTGCCGCAACTTTCTTGGTGAGGATATCGGCTCGGAAAGAGGGAGGGAGTTCACGCTGAAAGTCCTCGATTATATGAACCGGGCTCTGATCAGGTTCCAGCAGCAGACAGGAAACAGCTACAATCTTGAGGCGACGCCGGCTGAAGGGACTTCGTACCGCCTCGCCAGGCTCGACCATGAGCAGTGCAGAACAGCGTATTTCTCGGATACCGCAGGTGTCCGGGAAGGGAAGGCTCCGTTCTATACAAACTCCACACAGCTTCCGGTGATGTATACCGATGATGCCTTCAGAATCCTGGAGTTGCAGGATGAGATACAGTCGCGATATACAGGAGGAACGGTTCAGCATTTCTACCTGGGAGAAAGAGTTCACGATCCGGGCGCAGTAAAGCGCTTCATACGCAGGGCCTTTACCTGCTTCAAGCTGCCGTACCTGTCGATTACCCCGACCTTCAGCGTCTGCCCTCATTGCGGCTATATGGACGGTGAAAAGGAGGTTTGCCCTTGCTGCGGATCTGCTTGTGAAGTCTATTCGAGAATCACCGGCTATCTGAGGCCGGTAAGCGAATGGAACGAGGGGAAGCAGCAGGAGTTCATGGCAAGGCGGAAGGTGACCCTGTGAGGCTTGGCGGCTTCATTCCGTTTTCTCTTCTCGACTATCCGGGCAGGGTTGCGGCGGTGGTCTTCACAAGCGGCTGCAATTTCAGATGTCCATACTGTCATAACCCTGAGCTGGTCTCAATGGATGCCTCCCGGCCTGGGCCGGATATGGCCGGAATCCTGGATTTCCTTTCAGGGCGGACATCGCTGCTGGACGGAGTGGTGATAACCGGCGGAGAGCCAACAGTTCATCAGGACCTGGCAGATTTCGCAAGAGAGATAAAATCGATGGGATATCTTGTCAAGCTTGACACGAACGGCAGCAGTCCAGCCTGTCTCGGCTTCCTGATCAAATCCGGTCTGCTGGACTATATTGCAATGGACATCAAGACAGCGCCGGACAGATACCGGCAGCTGGTGAAGGCTCCCTTTGAAAGTGAGAGCCTGATGAAATCTATCAGGCTCATCAGGGACTTTCCTGATTATGAATTCCGCACGACAGTGGTTCCCGGGCTGACCGGCATTGAGGATCTCTCTGCAATAGCATCTATGCTCAGCTCTGAAGGGGCAGACAGAAACTACGTGCTGCAGGGCTTCAGGCCGGGTGGATGCCTCGACAGGTTTCTGGATAATGAAAAGCCATTCCCCGAAGAGACTCTTCGCCGCTTCGTGGAAGGCATAAGGCACCGTTTCGGCACCGTCAGCCTGCGTTAATCGTATAACAGCGCAGCTGTTCATGAAAATGTGAGGTAAGAGACAGTGGATACAGGAATAAAGAATGTGGAATATGCCCTCAAGAATCGTTTCGCTTTCCGGCTGGGTACCACCTCTTTTATCATACCGGACGATATAGAGCCGAATGTCCGATATCTGGCTCCTCTATGGCATCAATGATTCCCATTGCGGAGGGGAGAGCAGTTTCTCTCACGGCGCTTCCTGACCGGACTCTGCTGAATGGAGCCTATACCGTCCGCTACATGGTACGGTTGTGATCCCATATCATCAGTTTCAGATTCCCCATTCCGGCGGCTTTCAGCGCAGGTCCGAGATGGTTCTTGACGAAATCCCGCTCCTCCTCGGCCGTGAAGATGCAAGATTCCCACGTTTGCGCGGCCATGGGCTCGTTTTTCACAGTCAGGCCCCATATGTGAATTCCCTGGGCAGCGTAGGCTTCGATGAATTTAAGGAGTCCCTGCCGGATAGAGTCCGGTTGAAGCCGGCGCTAATCAGACAGAGCACCGGAACATTTTACATGCGGACAGATTTTTTGTTCCCCTGTCAGCACTTTTTGAGCAATTTTTCAGCGCCTCCTCATATACTGAATATGACGAGCATTTAAAAGGATGGTGCATGAAATGATTAATACAGCCTTTAATGCAATCAGCGGACCTGTCGGGTGGAACATCGGAATCCAGGCGGGGAATGGACAGGATAGAAAGAGGAAGCCGGAGGGAGCACAGACAGGTGATGCGTTCGAGCCTGGCTCTGCATATCCTGACATGGCCCTGCAGAAGAGAATGCCCGCGCTGATAAACACTGCACCGCTCCGGGAAAAGGCAGACGTTTCCTCCACGGCGGCGGAAGAATCGTCCGGAGAAGTCAGGGACGATGCATACTGGCAGAGCCAGTTCAAGACATTCCTGCAGTGCCATTTATGGGACCTGTCCGTGAGGCACGAAATGCAAGAGGGATAGTTATTCGAGAGCAGGCAGGTTATTATCTCGCCTGCCCACTCTCGCCTGTTTATAGCTGTGAGAAATCTCCATTGTGATTATACCGGGTCAGTGCTTCAGCTCAGTTTTCAGTATTGAGGTCACTGAAAGAGTACCTGATAGTGCCTGTTTTTGTGTCCAGCTCAACAACGCTTTCTTCATTGCTGAGTGAATCCTTTATAGTGTAACGCTCGATGGAATCAGATACTTGTTTATCCCACGTTCTTTTTGTTTCTTTATTATCTCCATCAGCAACAGTGGCTCTCACATTCATTGAGGTGATCTCTCTGCTGTCTTTCTCATATTTCAGAGCGCCATCTGCTCCTGTGCATTCCCTGCCATTCAGACGAAGTATTTCGCCCTTTCCGGTGCCAAACCAGACAGAGCCCTCTTCTCCATCAGCATCCAGCACATGTTCCGGTTTGAATACCTTCCCATTGATTGTGACATATTCTTCTGGTTCAGGGGAAAATTTGTTGTTATCAAGGTAGACAATGTCCCTGCCCACAGCCTCAACCTCTTCCAGCACTGCCTTTGCTTTCTTCATTGCAGCTGGATAATCAGGTTTGTATATGACTCCTTCTGTTGCTGTTCTGTTTATCATTTTGCACCTCCGTTGTGTTTCTGAAACAATTATATGCGGTTCAATGAAAAAAAATAATAAAAGAGCCTTAAATATACCTTAAAATTGTTAATATCTGGGGCGATAGAGTAGATTGACCGGTAGACTTGCCGCTTTGGCGATGATTATGCTGCAGTCGGATTTCGTCAGCAGATGGCTCAACTGGCCGCGCTGCTGTCAACGGCTCTCTTACTTCGCATCTGAGCATGACAGAGGCCTGAAAGCTCACTATGAACAGTTTCTGAGGCAGGGTGAGATGTATCCGGCAGCAATATGGAGCCGGTATGCCTTTGATTCCAGAGATGTGGCCGAGCATACCGCAGAAGCTGTCACCACATATATTGAGAACCCTGATAAACCGAAACGGGCGGATCCTGCAATGTATCGCTTCGCTGAGGTCTTCACCACGTCCGCGCGCTATCCCGCAGTCCGTTTTTAAGGACAGGAGCTTTGCTCCAGTCGTCCTTGCGAACTTATCGGGTAGGGGCTCTGGAGGTCCTGTTTCAGCCCTCAAAAAGCGCGATTCACCCCATGCGAGAATCCCATGTCAATAAGAAAGAGCGCCGTATCGGGATGGTGCTCTCATCGTGTGAGTATTAACCCAGTTATCGGCAGGGATCAGATTTCCATCCTTCACCGTTTCATTGTCCGAAAGAACTATCTGAAAATACTGCATCAGGACCATGATGGCGAATCGCTGTTTTCCTATAATATGAATACTGGAAAATGCAATCACACTTTTCAGTCTCTCTGCGCCAAAACTGATTCAGCTCTTCCAGAACTTCGGAATGTGCAAAGGAGGTATCGCCATGGCATCAAGGATTCCCATTGCGGAGGGGAAAGCTGTCTCTCTCACGGCGCTTCCTGACGGGACTCTGCTGAATGAAGCCTATACTGTCCGCTACAAGGGTGTCGGTGGGATGAGCATAGTCTATGAAGGTCGAAAGGACGACGAACGATACTTTGTCAAGGAAGTTGCAGCGGATGAAATAAGAAAAGTAATGGCGCTCACACAGGAAAAGGCGATGCTGGAGAGGCTCGATCACCCGGCCATCCCTAAAGTTCATGACCTTTTTGATTATGAAGGCTATTTCTATCTTATCACCGACTATATCGACGGCGAAAGCCTGGACAGTCTCGTGCCCTCAGGCGCTGGCGTGTTCATCGGCGAGAAGGAGATCTTTTCATGGGCCTGGCAGCTCTACGAGATCTTCGAGTATCTCCACCAGCAGTCTCCTCCGATCATTTTCAGAGATCTGAAGCCCCATAATATCATGCGGGATCGGGATGGAGTTCTGCATCTCGTCGATTTTGGTATCGCCCGCGTCTACAAGGAGAATGGAGCGAAGGACACCGTCTCGATGGGAACGGTGCTTACAGCATCCCCTGAGCATTATGGCGGTAAACAGACCGATATGCGCTCTGATATCTTCACGCTTGGCGCAACGCTTCACTATCTGCTCACTAACGGCAGCAACATCGAGAGAGGCCTGTTCAATTACTGTTCAATTCGCGATGTCAACCCCGCGCTGTCACCGGACCTCGACCGGGTGATTCTCAAGGCTGTAGAGATGCTCCCCGGGGATCGTTACCAGAGCATAGCGGAGATGCGCCAGGCGCACCTGAACGCCTTTCAGAACAAGCTCGATGACCATTTCAAGGAGGTGTTCTCCACCAAGGATCTGAGCGGATGCCTGAATCTTGCCTCTCTCGGGATCGACAGCAGTGTCCTGACCCGGAAACGCCGGAAAGTAGTGCAGAGAGATGCGACGGAGCTGGGGAAATGGGTCTTTTCAAAGGATTCAGCCATCAAATGGTCTCTTGTCGCTCTATTCTTCTTTATAATCGGTTTCATAGGGATCCAGAGGACGGTCGCCGGCACCCCGGCAACCTCATCATCCATTTACTGCCAGGATGCCGGGGTGCCTTCTCAGCAGCTCCCGACTCAGGCCGTTAAGCCCATTCCGGCCGCTGAGCAGTGCCGGATTCTGCCAGGCGGCGGCTCTCAGCCTCCTGTTTCCTGTCAATTGGTCAATAACCTGTCCGCCATGCCTCAGAATCCGCCGATCTATCACAGGGAGGTCCAGGCCTCGCAAACTGCCTGCCAGTATGGAGCTGCCTCGATGACGCCTCAGAAGATGATGACGGTTCGGAAGGCCGAATCAGCGCCGCCCTCTCTGGGTAACTGTCCGCAGAATGTGTTTACCATCACCGGGGCCAACGGAAGCACAACCCGATATTCAATCCCTGAGGGGACAGGTGAACGAAGGCCTCTGCAGGCAGGCCTGCTTATCAATTATTCCAGCAGATCATCCGAAAATGAATCAGTCTGCGCAGGAGGGCAGGACGGCCGGAGCAGCAGGCTGCGGCAGAACGCCCAGAAAGAGACTTCCAGGGATTCTCAGGTCTCCTCACAAGGCAGCTCAGGCGCTCAGGATTATGGCTTCATCCCGGCAAGCAGTCCAGATTCCGGGATCAGCGACAGATCCTCAGCCGGCCAGAAGACAGACTATGGCTTCACTCCGGCGAGCGCTCATAAAAAAGAGACCGGGTCGGTGCTGACATGCCCGGTACTTTTGACTACTAAAAAATGATATGTATCAGCTCAAGATCCATGACCATGGTGTCATGAGCCTTGGCTGCTCATCAGCGCAGTGAAGGATATCCTGAAGTCTCCGCCTGTTACGGCATGGATGAACGGCGGATTCTTTCCGGAAGATCGGCCCATGCCTGTCGATTCAGCTCTTGAGCTTATTCGTGGCAGGCTGCGTCTACTTCCAGACCACCGAGCTCCCTGCCCACTGCACAGGATATCTGCCCTCTGTGCACTGTCGGTGTTGTTCATTATGACAGCCACTAGTGAATCACCTGCTCGTCTTGATGTACTTTTCCGCTGGTGTTCGGTCAAGTCCGACCATGATTCAGCCTCAAAGTCCGATTGCGATCAGGTTCCAAGAACTCATGGACTGGATGGTTTTCCAGATCTTTCCACCACCGGAGTGTCGAGCATACTTCTTTTTTAGTCCGAGAAGAATCTTGCGGGGCTGCCGAGCTTCCATGGAATGAATTCAACCTCTGTGCGCCATGTGAGAAACAGAATCTTTGGATTGGCATTGTCTTTAAGGCGATTGATGAAGAAACCTCTGTTGCTGTCAAAACGTTCGAAGGGGAGCACTCCCGAAAAGCTGCTGAAATTGCAGGTCAATGGCCGACCTGATTATATGATATTCATATAAAAGGCCGGTTCGGTGAAGATTGAATGGTTTCTTAGACGGTTACTATTGTGAATCCGGCATCATGCATCTTATCCTCGGAATATGCATTTTGGCTCATCTCTTCATCCTTTTGCTGAAATATCGTGTCCGGGAATCTCCTTGCCGGCTATAATAACATCAGGATTTACGTCTGTATCATCTGTTTCGGAGAGCGATGTGATATGCAGATTCCCATTCCTTCTGGTGGCCTTTCAGTAAACAGTTCAGCCGGCCTGCTTTTTGGCGTCGTTGACGATCCGGCAGTCAAGAAGGCCGAGAATAACGTAAAGACGCTCCGGAAAAAGCATCAGGAAGTATGCAGCGACAGGGAGCTTCCTTACGATCAGCTCGTGTCCCGTTATCAGACACTCTACAAGAACTCGAGAGCCGAAAAAGCCGTATCTCATATCAAAACCGCAAAAATTCTGGGGATTGGAGCCGGGCTGGGATCTGCAGCAGCTATCTGTGTCGCCGGCCTTGGGCTTGCAGCTTCGATCGGCCTGGGAATATGCTCGCTCCCCTTCAGCTTTTACTGCGTGCCACAGTTGTATGCACAGCTCGCTTCCAGGCTGGTGATCCCCCGGCAGGTGGACGGAGCAGTGAGAGAAGTGCTCGGAAAAGAAGCGGATCGCTTGTCAGAAGAGCTCGGAAAGGCTGAGGACACACTGAATACTCTTGTGGCTCCTTACCTCAGGGAAGAGTCTGAGGAGCAGAAAGATAAAGCAGTTGAAGTGGATGCCAGTCAGGAATATGTGATAATCGACGGGATAAGACTTCCCAGAAAGGCTGAGCCGCCGGAGAGCATGCAGCTCCGATTCATTCCGGGATGTCTCAGGAAAGCTCTCCAGGGGCAGTCTGCCTGATAAGCCCGGCTTCAATTTTTCATTCACACAGAGGACCTTTTTGATATATCGAAGATTTCAGCGGAAGGACGAAGGCATGCGGAGGGTTTATGATTCACAATCTGACTGATTCAGCTTTTGTAACTTTCAGAAAGGCTCCTGTCACAGCAGCCAGAGATCCTGTGAATTCCGGAGAAGAATCTTCCCTGGCCCGACCTGATTCCAGTGAGATACCAGAGGAGAAAGAGTGGACATTTCTTCATTACGGGGCCGGCGACAACGATCTTGCTGATTTCATAAGTAAAAATGTTGATCAGATGGAATCCGCAGGCTCTGATTCCCACACGAACATTGTATCGCAGCTTGATCTGCCTGATCAAAGCTGTAAACGATACTATCTTACCAGGGACAACAGGCACAGAGTGATCACCTCGCCGGTTCTTCAGGACCTCGGATCCGGCGTCAATATGGCCGATCCCAAGGTTCTCACTGATTATATAGTCTGGGGTATGACCAGGTATCCTTCGAAGCATGTGGCGCTGGTAATCGGCGATCATGGCGGTGGAACCGATGGAGCCATAGTCGACGTAAGCGACGGCGGCAAGCGCATGATGAAGCCTCCGGATATTGGCAGCGCATTAAGGAATGCGGAGGCAGTAACTGGCAGGAAGCTCGATGTCATTGGTTTTGACTGCTGCCTCATGGCCAATACGGAAGTTGCCTATGAGCTGAGAGACTGTGCGCAATACATGGTCGCCTCCGAGGAATCCGAAAGCGGATATGGATGGGCATATAATAACTTCCTGTCTGAAAGAATTCTCAATGACGTGCAGACAGCATTGAACAATAGAATCAACGTGGGGCCGAAGGACTTTGCAAGAAAGATAGTAGACGATTCAGAAGGTGTAGAAGACGATCTTCCCACCATGTCAGCCATAGATCTCTCGAAGATGCAGGATCTGGCCCGCTCTATAGACAATCTGGCTCAGGCTGTACTTGATACCTCTGTTCCCATGGGTGAGCTTGAGAGAATATCGACAGAGACGCAACACTTTGCCGGCCTCGGAGATATCCATGATTTTGCCAGAAGAATATCCATATCCGACGCCGTTCATGACAAGGCGCTCAAAGCCTCGGCAGCCGACGTGATGATCAGAGTGAAGGATGCAATTATCGCAGAGAGACATTCCGAAGAATATCCCTTTGCTAATGGTCTGCAGATTGAGCAGAGAGGTGATGACGCATCGGCCCATGCTTACCGGGAGCTTGCTTTTGCAAGAGATACGAAATGGGACGAGTCACTGAAGAGAATCGCCGGCAACAAATGATGGCAGACAATAATGAGCTGATTGACTGCGATCCGGATCTGGGGTATGAGGATGAAGAGTAACGGTCGGTTCAGAACATTTCCAGCTATGGAGGCATGTAATATCTTCGATCCTCCACTGATGACTTCAGAAAGTTGAGCTGACCAGGTGCTTGAACGTGCCTCCCTCTTCCTTCAGTTTCTTCAGCCTTATCCCATCGATGATGATATAGCCGGCATCTTCCGCAATGGATGGCTGGTGATTGAACTCCGAAGTGTCCATCACGACTGATTGTTTTGCAGTAGTGGGATTTGCCGGTTCAGAAGGGAGCTCGGACTCTATTTTGTCAAGCTCATTCTTTGCATTCTGAATCTCTGCGGCAGTTCTGTTCTTCTCATCCATGAGCTTTTCTTTCATCTCACATGCAATTTTCCGGTTTGTCAGGCACCTGCTGAGCGGAACTGAGAGTATGGGGGCGATTATCGCGCCGCAGAGTGCAGCCAGTGGAAATGTCCCGGAGCAGGCTCCAAAGTAGACAAATCCCATACCTCCCACAAAGCTTCCCGTAGCAAGTTTCAGAGAGAGGTCCCTGTAGGGGAATGAACCCTTTACATCATATCCGCAGTTTTCAAAAAGGCCTGGAAGCGCCTTGAAGAGCTTTTTCTGGGGCAGATTGAGCAGCCCGTCCACTCGATCACAGCTGGCCTGCAGGGTCAATATTTTCTGGCGCGCCTTGACTACCTTATCGTTAAGAAGTATTGATGAAGCATAATCTGTTTTTATTGCGGTGAGCTGATTTCCTGTGGCAATCATCGTGATGCTCCTTAACATGTTCCGTTTTCAATTACAATGATAGCACGCAGTGGAGTGAATCACAATTCCAGATTTGCAACAGGTAATGAGGCCTGTTTGTAATACATAAAAGGCTGGTGACAGAAGCCGAGACCATGGCGATGCTGTATCCGCGGGAGTGAAGATCTGATATTATCCTCATTTCCCTTTAATGCAAAACGCGGCTTTTCCGGATGTTCTCTGATAAGGATTGAGCCATGAAGCTTCCTGCCTGAGAAGAGAGGATTGGAAAACGTAGGCAGGCAGACAGGATGAATGCAGGTTCAGGAAACTCTACCGTGGAGCGCCCAGCGCTCTTCTGGTTCCGTCATACATGCAGTATCCGGCCCTTGCAGAATAGGTTATCGGCGACAGGAACTCCTTGATGACACACCCTGAATATGACTTATTGCTATAGCAGCTTTTGTCACTGCCCAGCAGGAAGGGAAACAGGATCGAGCCGCTGTACATTGAGCCCCATGCCGCTCCCGCGACAGCGCCGATGAGGCCCATGGGAAGGGCGAAGGCCTCTGCAACGACCCGTTTGACACGGCTGAAGAAACCGGCTGAGTGCTTTATGCCTAAGGCGTGCCTGGCGTCATCGGCAATGTTTCGGCCTAGCTTTGAAGCGATATCACCTGTTTCGTCCAGTGTTTCCTCCATTGCCTCCTTGCCCCCTCTGAGGCAGGCTTTCGCCTTTTTCAGCCCCCAGGTGACGGGAGCCATTGTCTCCTTCAGATAGCATCCGAAAGTGGTTTTCCTGTCATAGTATGCTTTTTCATCTGCCACGATGAGGGGGGCGATGGTGCAGCCACTGTAAAGCATGCCCCACAGCCCGGCACATGTTCCCCCGATGAGCCCGCATGACATGGCAAAGCTGTTCGTGATGAGTCCTTTGAGGAATTCCTTCACTCCCGCCTTCTTTTCGCCCAGAAGTGTTTTCTCCGTGTCCTCTGTGACAGTTTTCATCATGTCCTTTCCGTATTGGCCGAGCTCGGCAAGCTCGTCTCTCATGGCGTTCCTTGCGTCATTGTGGAATCTCTTCGCGCCCTTTGCCATCAGCGTGAAGGGCTTCAAAAACTCCTTCCCGATATACCGGATGGTTTTTCCGTATGGCGCCTCTTCCGCTCCGTTAATCAGAGGCCCGATGATTGTCAGATCATAGAGGATGCCGAGCGACATGCCTAGAGCTCCGCCGACAACTCCTGCAGGAATCGCATAAGCCTCTTCCACGACGCTTCCTGCTGCCGCAACGGGATCTATCTTCGTTCCATGTGAAAAAAGGCCTGATACGAAAGGAATTGACATCTTTTTCACAGCAGGGATGCCTGAGAAATTAAAACGTTCTGCACTGGACGGCGGTACGCTGCCTGCATTGCTGCCGGCCTGAGTGCCGGCAGTGTGATTATGGCAGGTTGCACTGAGATTCTGCGCAGCCGATCCAATGGCGTCCATGAATGCTCCTGATGAGTCTGGCTGCTCTTATTGTATGGTACCTTTGGAGACAGTCACAATACAAGAGCTGCAAGCGGCATATCGGCGTGGTGAACGGCAGGAATGAAGGGGTTACATTCGGGCTGCGGCTGGATCTGATGTCTGAGCAGTGCAGTGGAGGCTTGCTGACCTGTATCTGCCGCTCGTCAATTCTCACGGCAGTACCATCAGCGATTTCCCCTGAGGAACTGCACTGCCACCCTCTTTCATCGCTGAAGCTTCGACGCTTTCTATTTTTTCCCTGTCAGATCAGGGAAAGGCTGCGGAGGAGAAGGATTCTGCGGTTCAGGCAGGAGCCGGTACTCATCGAACACCATGGCATCGGCAAGTTTCCGTCTGTCTTTCAGCAGATGATAGAACGCTCCCGGCTGTGAGCGAATCGCGCTGTCGGCACTTCCGAACTTCTCAAACCCATTGTGATTTTTAAGCAGCGCAAAGGCCGCAGACTCCTTTCCGGTTGAGGCAAGAACACTGGCTTCAACGACGAGAAGAGTCTCCTCCATGCCTCTCTCTGTATAAAGGCGGCCCTCCTGTATCCAGCTTTTTACCGTGTCCACAGCCTGCATCGCAATGGCCGGATGCCCGGCTTCCATGGCTGTCATTGCAAACTCCATCAGAATATCAAATGGATACCTCGAATATGACCGTATCGGTATGATCCTGATGCTCATGGGTTCTCCTCCGCGAAGGATCTCGATGTTTGCCGGCTGATCCGGAGTGAGTCTGTTGTATGCCATCAGAAAATTCCTCTCTTCTGTGTGGCTTTTCCCGTCAAGTCCGGTGATGATATCGCCGGACTTGAGACCGGCCCTCTGCGCCGGCGTATTGTGCGTAACATTCACCACTATCATACCGTCCCTGCTCTGCTTCGAATGAATCCCCAGGCGATTATATATCCGCTTCGATGCCTGTTCATAGGCCATGCGGCAAAGCTTTCCCCGCAGATAGAGAGGCATCGATGCTTCCGCAAGCCTCTGGCCGTAGTTCAGCAGATGGAGCCCCACGGGAGCGGCCTTGATAACCTCTTCGGCTATTGTCACGGCTTCTTTCTGCATCCCGCATCCGTACATTTTCAGCGCTCCCTCGGCACGCCTGAATGTATCAATCTGTTTCTCATCAGGCTTATTGAAATCCATTATCTGGAGCATATTGGCGTTTTTAGTCTGCCCTGCCAGCGCAATATGATGCCCATCGGGCGAAAAGGCGGCTTTCTGCACCCCGCTGTCAAAATACCATGGATAGTATACCGGTTGCAGCCAGAAGCAGGTCGTTTTATCAATAAGGGCGATATTGTATGAACTCGGTGAAAAGTCGAGATAAAACCTGCTGTCAGGCGAAAAGCACTGGAGCGCGCTCTTATACGAAAGACTGCATAAAATCTCACCTGTGTCAGCGCTGATAAAGTCCCGTGTTGCAAGTCTTTTGCTGCCGTCAAGAACAAATCTCACCAGATATCTGCCATCAGGGCTGTAGAGAATGCTTCCCAGCCTGAAGGTCGTAGTCACGGAAGGGAGCTTTCTGAGCTCCTCATTCTTCTCCAGTGAACGGGCATCAAGGATCTTAATCCACACTTCTGTAACTCCTGAATCTCCAACCTTGGACAGGATCGGCATGGCAAGCTGTCTGCCATCGGGACTGAAGACTGCGGATGCCGCATTTGGCATGCCGGGGATGCCGGAGCCATAGGCAAAGGGATAGAAATGTCTTTTTCCGTTTGCCGTTTCAACAATGATCGTGTTTCCCTTATCGGGCGTGGCCTTGAACTGCGCAGAGAAAACAATATACCTGCCATCGGGGCTCATGACGATGTCGTCCAGGGTTGGAAATGCGTCAAACAGCACGTCATCGCCCCTGGCAAGGGAGACAATCGTCTTCGGGTCTCCGACACCTCCGACCGTCCCGAGAGAATAGAGCAGGTTCTTTACCGTCTCGTGAGAGCCGTCCTTCAGTTTTTCCGCTCCTGGGATGTCAAGATGATAGATGACGGTCCTGTCGTCCTTGCTCATGGCGACTGCGCAGGCGGAGTTATTCTCAGCCATGAGTACAGTCATCAGTCTGCCGGTTGATATATCCCATCTTGCAAGAGCATTTCTGTTTGAGAATCGCGGGTCATAATCCTTGAGATCTCTCCCTTTCCCAGGGTACATATATGAGACGAAGAGACTGTTCCCGTCTGAAGAGTACCTGATGAATTGAAATCTGCCTTTCATGTGAAAGGAGAAGTTTTTCAGGGAGGCAACGGCTCTTTCCCCTTTTCCTGATGTGCCTTTCTTTTCCACCAGCAGTCCTGCGTTCCTGAGAGACCCGATGAGTCCGTCATCTGAAGAGCCTGAGCCGCCTGCCAGTTTCTCAAGCTCCCCGCAGGTATACATTTTTACAAAGAGCCCTTCCGCTGTGCTGCCGGAGGAATGTCCGGAACTGTGGCTGTCACGAACAGGTGTCTCAGCGTTCTCCCCCTTTGCTGGTTTATCAAAGATCTGTGCCGAAGCCTTGCCCTCCCTTATGAGCTTTCCATAGAAGGCAACCTCCTTGCGCTCCTCCTGGGTCAATCCTCTGGAAGCTTTATCCATGAGCGCCTTGAATCTCTGGACCTTTTCCTGTGACATACTGTTGAAACCCGTTTGAAAGTAATCAGAGCTCAGATCCCTGAGCTCCCATTTTTCATCAACAGGAATGGATCTGAAAGCCTTGTTTTTCAGGTCATAAGCTCTGTTCTGACTGGAGCCCAGGCTTTTCTGAGGTCCTATGATGCTCAGGCCTGTATAGAAATCCTCGCTCAGCTCTTCAGCCGGTGCCGGACAGGAGCCTGCCAGAAGCGCAATCAGCACGGCAGCATATAAGATTCGTTTCATTTCAGCCTCCCCTGTCTTACATCTATGAAAGCAGTTTTTCGCATATTCACTGCATGCACGTCATTCTGAAGGTGATGAGGCCCTCCCCGGGATTCGGACAACGGGAACTCAGCCTTTGCACTCCGAGGATATCGGTTTCCCCTGTTACTGTGCAGGCACTCATGTCATGGAAGATACGCAACTGCAGCGCCGAGGATGAAAACTCTGATGTGCATCGTATGGAGGTCCGCCGGGCCCGGCAGAAAAATGAAATGAATGGCGGCCATTGAGAAAGACATTATCATATCGACTCCCGGGCTCAGTCAATCTGCCGGTCTACTGTCCCGGCAGACTTTGCGTGATCTGCGCCAGGCCTTTGTATTTATTGTCAGGCGATACTCTCACGAGGTATACCGTTTTGCCGCTGCCGAGCCATTCGTCGACCTTTTTCTTCGCGTAGGTGCCGTAATACACTGTGGCGCCTCCGCCGCTGAATGAGAAAGGCTCTGTTGAAGTCTTTGAAGTGCTCACTCGAACTTCGCGGTATACCGTATCGGGCGAGGAGTAGGCGACGAAGCCGTAGTCTCCCGCTCCCAGCGCATAGGCCCCGGGAAGGAAGGAAATGAGAACAAGAGCTGCAAATGTAGTAAATAGATACTTACATTTTATAGCCATAACACCCTCCTTATAAAAAAATGAGTAAATAAATGTTACCATTTATTTACAATATTGTCAAGATTGCGCCTGGACTTCATTGCACACAAAATGCATGGCGGGGACAGAGATGCTCCTGGCGCACCGCTCGATCAGATCGGGGATGGCAGCCAGTGGAAGTGATCTCCCTGCACAGCGGTGCAATGCTCCTCGTATGGCTTCCGGATCCGCATACCGCGTCCGGAACTCCCAGTGGCTTCAGCCTGCGAGTGTCTCAGCTGTCATGATCAGGTATTTCCGGTGCTAAGATAATCACCGCCCGTGCCAGATGAGCAACGGAGGAATCACTTATGAGGCTGATCTGAACTGTGGTTTGAAGGGCTCAGATGTGCAGCCGAGCGCTTTTCCTTTTCAGCTTGACGCCATCACTGATATGCCTTCCAGAGAGAGGGCAGTTATCTTATCCGCTAACCGGTGTCCCTGGAAAAAAGTATGAGTAAATGCTAATTGTCACACGAGTTACGCATATGAAAAAGCATGTTTTTTCCCTGGATGGCGAATTTAAAGAGAACAGGAAAAGAATGTGGTGAGAAATGTTTTCCTCTCCCTATCTCCTCCATCCCAACCTCTCCTTTATTACACCAAAATTCCTTATTTCAGTGGCATTGAGATCAGATGATGCTGTTACCTCAATCATTCGAGGATTTGATTGCCCCTGATCCGCCTGTGTGGCTGATAATTGAGCTTGTCGACGAATAGGCTGTAAAGGGTCTTGAAACAAGCAGGAGTGGAGAAGGTAATGCACTCTGTGATACACAACCTCAATGCGCCGGCCCACACCGAGTGCCTCTCAGTTCCGCAGTATCAATCGGCTCCTTCTTCTCCAAGCCGGGATCCACTACCACAAAGCCGCACCGCAGCCGCCGCACTTTTCTTCCCCGGGCGTCCAGGGCTCACCGCAGACCGGGCAGCAGACGCAACCTTCGCTGAGTATGTTCTGTGTTCTTTTTCGGGGGGAATTCATGTCGGGAATACTCCCGACAAGCTCAGCCGGTCGTATGCCCTGTTCATCCAGGGCTCTTTTCTCAATTGCCATCATCGCTTCCCTTGTCCGGTGCACCTCGAACCGCGCCTCTTCGAGGCGCTCGTGCGGCTCGTCCATCTCTTTCTTCAGGCTCCTTCTGAAGGCACGCTTCCTGAGAAATCCCGGAACGAGGAAAAGTACAAGTGTAACAGCGAGGGCTGCCACTGCCTCTGTGACGGGAATCCTGTTCTGACCGCCGACGAAACCGCCCATCAGGTGGAAAAGAGCTGCACATATCACAATGAACAGAACCACCTTGCCTCGGGCCAGGAAGTCCCTCGTCAAGGAGCCGACCATGCCGCTGCCCTTATGTTCGTCCCGGTTGGTTTCCACAAAGCTGACAAGCGCGGCCTTCTCATCCACCTTCTGCTGCTCGAGCTCACATTCCCAGAGCGCCTTTCTGTGAGCCCTGTCTGCAGCGAGGTATTCTTCCACGAAGCCCTTCGCTTTTTCACTCAGGGCCGTCTTTCTGTCAGTCCGGGATAAGACTGGACCGGCTGTGGCGTTCCTGTCATCTGAGAGGCCCTTTGCATCAGAGCCTGGCTCTGGAGCGGCCCCGGTTGACCTGACAGCACGGGTGGAGTCTCTGAGAAACTGCCGGGCGTAGTTCTCATCCCATGATTCCCTGTAAGGAAGAAGACGGGACTGGTTTCCGCTCTGTTGCAGGACGACGCTTATTCGCACGAGACAGAGACCTGTAATCACCAGGCCGAGCACACCGCCGATTCCTCCTATCCACAACGGCCAGTGCCACAACTCCCGCACGGCTTCAGCAGAGCTGAGCCCCGCCAGGCAGACAATCATCATCACAAGCACTGCCAGCCCCTTCCGTCGTGCCGTCAAGACAGGCTCCCGTATGCTGGGATTCTCTCCTTCACCGAGAATGTCGATCTTCATGATGCCGGACTTCACCATGCCGGAAGTCCGAATACGGTCCTTCGCAGGGTTCATAAGAGGTATCCACAGAACAGTGATTCCATGAAGTGCACATATAACGGCACAGAGCCCCGAGGCTATGGAAAGGACAGCAGGGATCGGGCAAAAGGCGTATAAAGGCATCACCCGGTAATGAGCAACAAAAAACAATATCACCAGTGTGGCCAGGAACATCGAGATTATTACCAGAGCGCGGTGGAAAATGGCTTTCCTCCACCCTGTCATCTCCGGTTGATAGATCCCGCAATACGGACATGGTCGAAGTTCATGCGCGGCAGTGTGATGTCTGGACGGGGAAGACTTGGTGTTATCTGCAGCTCCAGGCTTCACAGCATCTCGTTCCGTTCCATTCGGAGGCACAAGAACACGGAAGACAGTCTCGCAGTTGACACAGCAGTACTGCCTCCAGCATGAGATATCTTGGATGGCAGAGCGACCGGTGACGATGGGCACCTCCGTGTTATTCGGGATTCGGGGTTTCAGTCATAGAGAACTGTCATGGTATATCTTAGAGTCCTGTTTCCGCAGCGGGGACAGACAATGGGCCTGTCCTAACTCTCTTTATGGTGTCATCGTCAAGGGTACAGGCGGCTTTTCTGCGTGCAGGGCAGGGATAAGTGGTGACGGTCTTCTGTGACGAGGGAGCATAGTTTTTCCTCACGGCATCTGGGCTTGAAACACTCACACGTCCAAGCGGTCTTACGATCTTTTAGCTGACTTAGGAGACATCTTCCCGGTATACTCGCCTCAGATTGCCGGATCAAAGTTCCTATACTTCAATTTCTTTCAGGCACTCCTGCTCCATCGTGATGGCAATTTTACGCTGTCACATATACCACCTCTGGTAATAAATACTATCATACGGCAGGAACCGTGTCAATGACGAGATTCTCTGACGAGCCCATCTGTTTTCGAGGCACCGTTGGAACTCAACACAGGTGACTTCGCAGGGTGAATAAATGATAATGTGTCTATAGGATTTATCCTACAACGAATTGGGATTTTTCTTTCTTAATAATGCGACTCCGGTTCCGATATGAAAGTTGTAGAGATTCATGTATGGCATGAATCGCCTTGCCGGTCAGGAGTGAGTCCTGAAAGTCGAAGGTATCACAATGTCGCCGCTTTATGTAGCACTTTATCCTGTCATCCTCTTTCAGTTCATGATGCTCCTCACTGCATAACACTGCGTCATCATCATGTAGAAGGCACAAGGGAGGGTGTGGCAGCGATCTCTGATCTGACATCAGGAAATCTCAACAAGGAGGACATGAAATAATGGGTATATGTGCGACATTTCTGAAAAACATGGGAGTAAGGAAAAAGATGCTCTTTCTGGTGGGTATCTTCGGGCTGGGTTTTATTCTCTTTGGCGTAATTGCCTTCTCTACCTTGAATGAGCTTAAGGTTAACGGTCCTGTCTATCACGGCATCTCCCTCGGAAAGGATCTTGTGGCAGACATTCTTCCTCCGCCGGAATATATTATTGAGACTCATCTTACAGCCTTCCAGATGATGAATGAGAAGGATGCCACGAAGCTGGGCTCTTTCATGGAAAAGATAAAAAAGCTCCATTCGGAGTTCAGGGACCGACACGAATACTGGAATAAAGAGCTTCCAGACTCTCCCATGAAGGAAAACCTTATCAAATCTGCCTATGAGCCTGCAGAAGAGTACTTCTCGATGCTCGAGAGCCAGTTCATTCCGAGCCTCCAGCGCAGTGAGAGGGAAAAGGCTCTGTCTCTGCTTGAGACATCGCTATCCGAAAAATATGAGAAACATCGTTCCGCCATAGATAAAGTGGTGCAGATGGCAGAGATGAGAAACAGTGAGGCTGAAAAGGGCGCGGCCGAAACTGTTAAAAACCGCACAGCTCTCATGCTCCTTCTGGGAGCAATCATTGTGATACTGTCCTCGCTCTTTGCTCTGTATATAGGAGCACTGATTGCAAAACCACTTGACAAGGTGGTGCAGCTCGTCCGGAAGATGGCTGCGGGAGATATTGATCAGCATGTCGACTATGATGCTGAGGATGAGATCGGGGTAATGGCGAAAACACTGAGAGACATGGTGGGATTTTTGCGGAGTATTGCTGTGAATGTCAAATCTCTGGGAGAGGGTGACCTTTCAACGGATCTTCAGCCTCGATCTGAGAAGGACATCCTGGCACATGCCCTCAGGAGTTCCACAGAATCTCTCCGAGGATTGGTGGCCGAGGCAGGAATGCTTTCGAAAGCAGCAGTGAAAGGCACGCTCGACACCCGAGGAAACGCGTCAAAGTTCAAAGGTGCTTATCACGATATCGTGCAGGGCGTCAACGACACACTCGATGCCGTCATCGGACCCCTCAACGTGGCAGCCGAATACGTGGAGCGCATCTCCAGGGGTGACATACCGTCGAAGATTACTGACTCCTACAACGGCGATTTCAATGAGATCAAAAACAACCTCAACAAGTGCATCGACGCTGTCAACCTCCTCATTACCGATACCACCATGCTCAGCGGGGCTGCTGTAGAAGGAAAGCTCGATACCAGAGCCGATGCATCCAGGCATGAAGGGGATTTCAGGAAGATCATACAGGGCGTCAACGACACGCTTGATGCCGTCATCGGACCTCTCGATGTGGCAGCCGAGTATGTGGAGCGTATCTCAAAAGGTGATATCCCCTCGAAGATAACAGACAGTTACAGAGGAGATTTCAACGAGATAAAGAACAACGTGAACGGTCTCATAGACAACCTGAACCGTTTTGTGGAATCCATGAAAAGGATGAACGATGAGCAGAGAGCCGGGGAGTATGATTTCTACATCGATAGTGCACCGTTTGTAGGTGTATATCGCGTCATGGCTGAAGGAACCAATGAATCCGTAAAGCTCCATGTCGACAACATTCTTGCCATACTGGGCATAATCGGAGAGTACGCTGACGGGGATTTCACAAAGAATCTCCGCCCCCTGCCTGGTAAACAGATAATTGGCAATCAGCTCATGGACAAGCTTAAAGACAACCTGGTGGCGCTTGTCAAGGAGATGAACACCATGGCCGAGGCACAGGAGAGAGGTGCGTTGGATGAAGTCATTCCTGCCGATCTCTTCAAAGGCGCCTTCAGAAACGTTGCAGAGGGAATAAATACCATGGTTCTCAATCACGTCGAGCTGACATGGAAAGCCATGGAATGTGTCAACGAGTTCGGCAAGGGAAACTTCGAGGCCCCTCTCGAGCGGTTCCCCGGCATGAAGGCCTTCATCAACGACACCATCGAGCAGGTCAGGGCCAACCTGAAAAATCTCATCGAAGACGCAGCCATGCTCTCCGAGGCCGCCGTCGAGGGGCGGCTCGATACCCGGGCTGATGCAGCGAGGCACCAGGGAGACTTCAGAAAGATCGTCCAGGGAGTCAACGATACCCTCGATGCCGTCCTCGACCCCATCAGGGAGGCCGCTACGGTGCTCGACAGAATAGCCGAGCGCGACCTCACCGCCCGGGTGAAAGGCGACTACAGGGGAGACCACGCCAGGATCAAGGAGGCCATCAACACGGCAGTCGAAAACCTGGACTCCAGCATGGTGCAGGTCAATGTTGCCTCAGACCAGGTCGCCTCCGCATCGGCACAGATCGGCACAGGAAGCCAGGCACTTGCCCAGGGAGCCTCGGAGCAGGCCAGCTCCCTCGAGGAGATCTCGAGCTCCCTGCAGGAAATAGCATCCATGACAAAGCAGAACACCGGCAACGCCATTGAGGCCAAGGGGATGACGGAGAACGCCAGGAACTCCACCCAGAGAGGCGTCGAGAGCATGAACAGACTTTCGGAGGCCGTCAAAGCCATCAAGAGCTCTGCAGACCAGACGGCCAAGATCGTAAAGACCATAGATGAGATAGCCTTCCAGACCAACCTCCTGGCGCTCAACGCCGCCGTGGAGGCCGCACGGGCCGGAGAGGCAGGAAAAGGCTTCGCCGTCGTTGCCGAAGAGGTCAGGAACCTCGCCATGAGAAGCGCTGAGGCAGCCAAGAACACCGCCAATCTCATCGAGGAATCATCCAGAAATGCTGACAGTGGGGTCTCCTATAACCAGGAGGTGCTCAAGAACCTCGACGAGATAAACAGGGAAGTGAACAAGGTCAGCGACATGATGGCCGAGATCGCTTCCGGATCGGAGCAGCAGAGCCTGGGTCTCGACCAGATCAACACATCGGTCGAGCAGATGAACCAGCTCACACAGCATAACGCCGCCAACTCCGAGGAATCGGCCAGCGCCGCGCAACAGCTCGGTTCGCAGGCCCAGGAGCTCCAGCAGATGGTGGAGACCTTCACACTGAGCTCGAGAGGCACTGAAGGCTATGCTGCCTTGCAGCGGGGGACGAAAGCCCGGAACACTGAGAGAGTTCCCGTCGGCGCCGTGGCGGCGAAGCCCAGAGGCCACCGCGGTAGCGGGAATGGCCATAAAAACGCACAGATGCCCACCAGTGCTCAGCACCTGATACCACTTGATGATTCAGATTTACATTCACTTCAGGAGTTTTAAGGCTGAATTCGGGTTGAGTTAATTCCCTCGTTTTCAGACGATGACTTCGAGTATATCATCGACCACAGCTTCAGCTGTGGCCGATAATTATGGTGGCGAGTATTAAGGATGAACGCTGGGTATCTCCTAATCAGCTTTCATCTTTTCTTTCACTGATCCTCATCCCGGCTGATGTCTTCTCATGGCTATCCTTATTAAAACCCCGGCATGTTTCCATAATTGGTTCTGCCGCTTTCATATTTCAGTTCATAGTCAACCAAATCGGATAATTGAGGTTATTCTCCTTGAAGTTGGAGGAATGCTCCAGCCGGCTTCCACTCCACTGTGAGCATGCCTGAAGAGTTTACAATCTGTTTGCTAAAAGTTAACGTGAATTTTACATTAGAGATGAGCTTTCACGGCTCCATGTCGGTATATACAATCATCAGGTCGAATGCCATACCGGTAACATGAATCACAGAGATGGCGGCAGGGTATCGGATGAGCGGCTTAATCGAAGAATTGACATCGGTCCGGATATGACAGGGATGAAAAGGATACAGATAAGTGAACAACTGAGTGATGAGCGAGGGGACAGACTATGCCGGATGATATTGCCATCAGCGAGATTGGCAGAAAAGAAAGTACGCTCTCTTCGACGGCTTCCCAGAACGGTAGTGCGCCAACACCGGCCTCTCGCGGTGATCTGACGCCGGCTCCAAAAGCTGGAGGCACTCCATCCACAGGAGCCCATAACAGTCTAACCAATCCTCAGGATCATTCCACTCTCTCCTCCGAGTCTCTTGAAGAGAATACGAAATCCCCGGTGAAGGCAGTGTCCACCGAGTCTGCCTGGCCGACAGGCGCCATGGGAGAGGAGGACTTCACAAGTTCCGGCGCGACAGGTGAAAAGAGCAGGGATGATGCGCTTGCGTGGTTCAATGAAAAGCTCAGCAGCCTCGGTGAGATCGATCCCAATGCTTCAGAAGGTCCCACGAACGTTAATCCAACTGAGGCGGTACAGACTTCGGAAAAGGGAGCCTCCGCGCAGCAGGCGGCTCCGGTATCGAAGGCCGGGCCAGAGAAGAAAAAGACATCACTGGATTCACTGATTGACATGTTCAAGGACCCCTCTCTTCCTGGAAAGACAGCCAGGGAGCGCATGCAGTATGTGTTGGACAAGACGAGAAATGGCATCAGCAGCATGCATTTCGCACAGAGGTTTGATGACAGCGGATTCAACAGCGATTTCCAGGACGGGAAGCTTCTGAAGAACCCGGAGCTCTCGAATAACCAGGTCGGGCATTTTCTCACAGCCGTTGACTGTGCTTCGACTCGCGGACCTGCCTATTACGGATATCAGAGAGCCGCTATAGGTCATGAGAAGGTGGGGGATGGCGAGGGCGGCGTGTTGAACAGTATCAGGCAGACATGGCAGACGAACCATGAAGATGTTACTCACTTTGAGTCAGCCGTCGAGAGCGCGAAGGCCGGCAAGAGGGATGATGTCAAGAAAGATATGGCAAAGATTCTCACCGATCTTCCCTACGAGCACGAGCCCTGGCCTGCCAGTCATCCGAGGAGAGGCAACAGCCATCAGGATCTGGCACTGACGGCCTACGGGTACGCTCTGGAGCAGAAGATACAGGATGGCTCGCTGGCAACCGCCCAGGATGTGGCCCAGTGGCTCGAAAAGAACCTCAAGTAACAGATGCTGTGTTATCACCCGCCACGGGCGCAGTTCAGGTCTTTTCTTATATAGACCCGGACGGGGTTCCCATAAAGCCCGCCGCCGAGATCATCCGGGCTCTGTACCTTTATCTGTTCATGGGCTCCCATCTTGCTGGTATATGTCCCGTCGCGTTCCTGTATGATGGCGTGAAAGCAAAGCGGACCGTTGTATTGGGCTCCCTCTTCTCCCTGCGCGTCTTTTACTATCTTGTACCGTTCGCCGTCTGAGGGCGTAAGCCCGTAAAGGACAACCTTTTCAGCGCCATTCTGAAGAGAGAAGTCCATCGTATCGAGCGGTTTGAACCCATGCTGCGCATAGAAACTGTCATATTCGTCCACTGTTATCTTCGGGAGTATGATCTCGCCATCATTGCGTATACTGTGCGCAATGCAGTTGTATCTTCCGGTGGCTTCAGACACAGCCTCGTACCGTATGAGCCGCGGATAGTCAGACTGGTGTGCCTTCAGATAGGCATCGAACGATTTTCTGATCTCGGGGTTTTTTGATATGTCCAGCCCATCTTTGACGCTCGATTCGGTTTTTCCGACGCTCCCGCCCGGGCTTCCGGACTGATTCAGCCACCAGGGCCTCATCGGCTCGTTATTACTGTCTGATATGTCTGCCGGCTGATCTATGAACAGCAGGGCAGGGTTTTTCGCGCCCAGCTCTCTTGAGACCTCAACACCGGCATTAAGACAGCTGTCGAGGCTGATTCCTGCAGTCTTTCCGCTTTCTCTGGCGGCTGGCAGACTGTTTTTCCCGGGCATGATGCCGGCTTCTTTTTTCCGTTCCGGCCGAGGCTCGGATACAGATGTCTTTTCGACGATGACGTTTTCCGGCATCCTGTCAGGCTTCGTTATATTTATGAGATCGCCTGGCGGCATCTGCCATGGCGGGACTGACTCCTCACCGCCTTCAGCCATGTGAGGATATGAGCCGCTGCCAGGAGCGCCGGCTTTGAGGTGATAATGGAGTGTGACGCTCGTCAATCTATCCATTCATTTCCTTTCCCTTATATAAACCCTGACCGGATTGCCGTAGATACCGCCGCCGAGATCATCGGGGCTCTGTATCTTTATCTGCTCATGGGCTCCCATCTTGCTGGTATATGTGCCGTCTTTTTCCTGAATGACGGCGTGAAAGCACAGAGGACCGCTGTACCGGGCTCCCTCTTCTCCCTGCGCGTCTTTCACCATCCTGTACCTGTCCCCGTCTGAGGGCGTGAGGCCGTAGAGGACGACTTTCTCCATACCTTCCTGATTGGAGAAGTCCAGCGTGTCGAGCGGTTTGAAGCCATGCCCGGCATAGAACCTGTCATATTCATCGATTGTGATCTTCGGCATTTCGACTTCCCTGTCATTTCTGACGCTGTGCGCTATGCAGTTATAGCTTCCGGTGGCTTCGGAGACGGCCTCGTACTCCCTGAGTCGCGGATAGTCAGCCTGATGAGCCTGAAGGTATCTGTCAAAGGACTTTCTTATCTCAGGTCGTGCCGAGGTATCGAGCTTCTTCTTTCCTCCGCTTCCGGTTTCTTTGCTCTCAGTCTCTGCCCAGCCAGGTTCCCGGGCAGGAGAGCATCCCATGAAGTCGAGGAGCGATTGCCACGTCGACTCGAGCCGGCAGTTGGTCTGAACCGTTGAGAATCCCTTGTCCGGGGGTTCTTCCACTTCCGTGAGCTCGAAAGGTGAATACGCTTTTTCCGCTGCCTGGATCGGGGCGCTGTAAGCTCTTCTGGCAATGGGATCGAGTGAGTCGAGCGGATCGGAGCCATGCATCAGGTTCTGTGTGCCTAGATATACCTCGCCCATGAAACGCCTCCCAGGGTACATAACATCATTCATTCCCTCAATAAAATATGGGAATAGTTCTTTTATCACTGTCCCTGACATCCCGGTAAATAAGAAATAAGTTACATTTTTATTGCTCCAGTGTAAACAAATTGTTGCCGGAGGGTACGGACCGTTCTGCAGGTCAATACAGCAAAGAAGATTCCTGTTTCCCTGAATCCGGAAGAAGCCTGCCTGTCTGCGCCTGACGGGGTTGCAGCACTGATTGAATAACATTTCTGCCTTGGGGGGTTTACAAAACATCTAAATGGTGATATACTATATATGTAAACAACATCTATTGGAGAATATATGGGAAGAAGAGGTTCGGGAAGAGGATTCAGAGGCGGAAGAGGCGGGTCAGGCCATCACGATTCCGGAGGAGATCAGGGGTTTTTTGAGCCCTCTTCCGGTTCGCCGCGGTTTATCGAGCCGGTTCTCCTGCTGCTCCTGTCCAGGATGGGCGATTCGTATGGATACCAGCTCATCAGCGAGGCGGAAAAGCTCTCCTTTTCATTTGTGCCTGCTGATTCCGGCAGCGTATACAGGGTTCTCCGCCGCATGGAGACGGAAGATCTGGTCATTTCATCGTGGGAGTTTGGCGCATGCGGTCCTGCCAGGAGGACTTACAGGATTACTGAACAGGGCAGTTCGGCTCTGTCAGGCTGGATTGGATATCTGAGGCGGCACAGGGACGCTTTGAGCCGTCTTATTTCACTGTTTGACGGGATCTGATGTATTTACACCTGCTGTTTAAAGCAGAACAATCACACAGGAAAGGAGGGATTATCATGCCGGGATTTAATGGAACCGGGCCCATGGGATATGGGTCCCGCACTGGAAGAGGCCTGGGCATATGCGCTCAGAATCAGCCGGATTACAATGCCGGCGGCTGCCGCGTCTATGGACGCGGCAGAGGAGGAGCGGCCAGGGGCTGCGGCCGCGGCTGGGGAAGAAGGCGGGGACGCTCGGAAGAGCCTTCGCAGGGATTCCAATGCAATACGCAGGATCGACGGAGCTCCCGCTCTCTTTCCAGGCCGGCCCTGGAAGATGAGAGGGCATATCTCGAGGATCGGAAACAAATCCTCGAAAGGCATCTGGCCGAGATTTCAATGCGGCTTGATGAAATTGCGCGGAAACAGGCCGAAGATCTGAGCAAGGAATCATAGCATGCCGCGGAGGGCGGGAGACGTCACGCTTTCCGCCCTGTAGCGTTTCATCCGGAAAGCCGGAGCTTTGCTGCAATAAGGTATTTATTCATCTGTCGTTCTCGTGGCCGTAAACACTGGATGACAGGCAGCCTCACAGGAAGTAGGATACACTCATATAAGCGAGAAATATCTCAACTGTGATGTATCTGCAAAGCTGCAATAGATCGGCGCGCCTTTCCTGTGACAGGGCGCCGTCTCTCGCCGGGAGGCTGAATGGAATCTGACACTGAAACTCTGTGCCCTGTCTGTCAGCAGGAGGCGCCGCACTGGGCCTCCATTGCGGGATCGGCTTACCACCGCTGCCCTTCATGCACTCTCATCTTCCTGTGGCCGCTCCCTGAGCCCGAGGCGGTGAAGGCATACTATGAGGGCGCCTTCGCGGTGATTGCCTGCCGGAAGCAGAGGAGCGAGGCAGATTTCCTCAGACTGGTCAGTTCCCACAGGCCCGGCTCGACATTACTGGATGTGGGCGCTGGATGGGGCGATCTGATCTCAGAGGCGGAACAGATGGGATTCCAGTGCGAAGCTGTCGAGATCAGGGAGGATTGTGTCGAGTCGCTCCGTGAGAGGGGATACCCTGTCTTCCGCGGCACTTTCCAGGACTATCATCCGGAAAAGCAGTATCACTGCATCACCATGCTCCATACGCTGGAGCACATGGCCGACCCTGCCGGAGCGCTGAGGCATGCCTCGTCGCTCCTCATCGAAGGAGGAATATGCGCGGTTACAGTGCCCAATGCGGATTCTATCGCTTTCAGGCTCTGGCGGCAGTACAGCGAATGGTTCCAGCCCGGAGGCCATCTCTTTCATTTCTCCCCGACTTCTCTCGGGAAGCTTCTTGCCAGCGAGAGCTTCGAGATCGTCGAGCTCGTGACGAGGCGGAGCTTCGCCCCGACATTCCTGGGGCACACGCTCTTCTATCTTCCCATAGCCGCTCTGAAAGCCTCCGGCCTTTACTACGGCGTCAGGAAGCAGGTGGGAGATTCGAAGGGCTCAAAGAGCCGCTCGAAGCCGCCCCTCGCGCTCTCGCTGCTGCACGGCTATCTGGAAGCGTCCCATCTGCTGTCTCTTCCGTTCCATCACCTGTCGAAGCCGCTCTGGAAATGGTATGAGAAGAGGCTCATGGGCGACGAGATTGCAGTAGTGGCCAGGCGGATGTCGTCCCGTTGAGCCTGGCCGGGCATGGTAGAGGATGCTCCTGAACTGGCGTTGAATTATATTCAAGACAGAATACAAAACTCGGAGTGTAACCTATCTCCCTCTCTCCTTTCTTACACCCATTGGATGGCTTTCTTGACATCGATTTCAGATATTGCTCCAGGTCTTCTGCATCCATAGAGTGCCCATGAAGTGAAAAAAGACACCATTCGTGGATGGTGTCTCTGCATACAGAAACTGTTCCTTCACCAGTCGGCTATGGCTGGAAATTCTTCAATACAGAATCATAGTTGGCCTTCTTTTCCCATTTATCCAGATCATACGTTTCGTTGCCTGTTGTGGTGCCTTTTCCCATGCCGCCGGCGCTTGATACCTTATAAACTCCGTGGGTGCCGTCCGGATTTCCCTTGTTTTTGACATCGACCATTTCGAGCACGCACAGTCCGAGGAAGTGTGAACTCGAATCAGCCGCAAGCGGCATCGCAACCGCAAGCTGCTCGTCATACATCGCCGCCTGCGCATTTTCATCTCCATACTCAGGCCAGCCTGATTCAAAGAAGCAGAAATACATATCCTCGCCGTCATTTATCGATTTGAGCATATTGGGATACTGGGTCTTGATCCTTGTGGTCAGTCCAGTGGCATTCTGGAATGGATTGATGGAAACGACAAAGCGCTTCTTCCATACATCGTCCAGGCCGAGGGCCTTCAGCTCTTTTCTCAGCTCTCTCAGCGCTATTTTGCATTCCTCTTCCGCATCGCCGGTGTACCATGTCGGCTTTGTCGCCGTTGATACAGGCGCCGTTATCGCGACCTTCTCATCATCGGAGATGCCTAAATCATTTTCCGCCGTGAGTATTTTCTGTATTATCGACGCCGTCTTCTTTGCATTCTGGCTCTGTTGGCCGAGATCGTACTCGTTACCGAGGGCTATCATTGTGACGCAGTTGCGGCGCTTCCCGCCGGGATAGATATCTGTCACAAAGTCATTGATAAATCCCTTCATGGTATTCTCGTCAAACGGCCAGGAGTCTCCCGACACTGAGCCGAAGGCTCTCCCGACAAACCATGCCGATATGGGATAGGCCATCTTGAACTGTTTGTCTTCAACATACTGGAAGAAGCTGGTATGATCTCTTTTGCCGTTCAGGTATCCCTCTGTGCCCTGTCGTGACCAGTCGTAAAGATGGAGGAATTTTACGCCGAGAGTCTTCATGTTTCCGAGATCGTCCCTGGAGGGCGAAGCCGATGCTCCCCACATGGCTTTGAAATCTTCATTATAGAAATCGGCGTCAGGCCAGGGTCTGGCGCCAGGGCTGAAACTGTCCGGATTGGGGGCGTAGCACATTCCCTTTATCGGGCGCATGTTGATTACCCGCTGAATCGGTGCCGAGATGTCGCCTGAGGCATCTGTGGCTTTGAGAGTGCACATTGTGATCTCTCCTGCGACAGCCTTCACTCCGGTTATGCTGCTTACGTTCACGCCCGATTTGCTTCCGCAGATACTGTAATTGTCTCCGGGGGTCACGTTGTAGAATACGCCTGTGCCCTCGGCGTTCGTATCGCTGTCGGCCCAGTCAACTGAGCTGCCGTTGACGTATCCGACATCGGTAAATTCTGCAGGGAATTGATCGACGTCGACGTTTTGAACGCCGACCTCTCCGCCTCTGGCTGAGCCCTGAACGATCTTGACGAGTATGCAGCCCTGATCAGTTGATAAGGGGTGGTCGGCTCCCATGAGGCCTGCCCATTTATCCTTGTGAAGAATGCTTCCGTTGTTCACCGTATCGGAATTGACCTTGAAAACAAAGTTGGTGTTGATATGATTGTTTTCTGTCACTCTCAATATATACTCGCCGTATGGCAGACTGCTGAACGAGTAATTGCCCTGCTCATCAGTCGTGGTGGTGGCTGACTGAGTGTCTGCGCTTTTTTCGCTGATAGAGCATGTCGCATTCTTGACAGGCGTCTGCCCGTCTATTTCCGTGATCGTCCCGGTGACTTTATAGATCGCGTTCAAATCTGTGCCGGTGCCTCCGGCTGACGATACAGTCCCTGAGCTGCCGTTGCTGCCGCATCCGGATAGCAGACTGACCAGAATTACAAGTGACATGAGAATGAAAAAAGAATTATTTCTGTGCATGCCGAGCCCCCTTTCTAAATCCTTTTTATTGATATGGAAAGCGCTGCGCCTGATCCCCCCCTTCTGTTCTGCATATGTCATAAAAAGCGACTAATAGTGCCGTTGTCTGTCACTTTCAGCATGCCGCGCCGGGATTCCTGGCCTGAGTTCTCTGCGGCACGGGCTCTCCGTTCCAGGCAATGTTATCGATGCCGCCGCAGATAGCCGTCACGCCATGAATAGCATCAACACCATCATACCGGCGGGAAGATTATAGTATACAATAAAAAGCTTAAAATATCCTGAGAATCTTTCAGATAATTGTATCGCTGATGTATATGGAATATCGGATTTTTCAGGAAGCAATTAATGCTCACCAGACAATGAACCTGCGGCCAGCATTTCGTGACTGCATTTCAGGGACCATAAATGTGCCGTCTGTTCTGTCTGTCCCTTTTTCACCGGCAAAGGCAGGATTTCAGATTCCATCAATATCAGCATCGCCTGGCTGCATCTATTTTGATTAGTATAGAGGAAGACTCTTTTTATGTATGGAAATACCTGAATATATCGAGGTTATTAAAATGCAGAACCAGGACCTGCTCTTTTTTATCTTTTCCCTTTCCGTATTTTCTGTTTATCTGGGCGCTACATTTTATTTCACATACAGGCGGCGCGAAAAACTGAAAGTGGTTCTGCGAAGCCTCGGAGAGAGTCTCGGGCTTGACGATGTAAATATCAAGCCCGGCATCTATGTGCCGCTCTACACAGTGGCAGGCATTTACGAGGGAATAGGTCTGGAGATTGAATTGAAGGCTGTGGAAAGGAATGTGCCTCACGAGATAACTGTCAGTCTTCAAGTCGCCTCTGCCTTTTCACTGCGCATATACCCGGAGGACCTCAACGAAAAGCTTGAAAAGCTCGTCGGGGTTATAAGCGAAATTGAAACAGGCGTTCCGAGCTTCGACTGCAGATTTGTGATACAGTCGGACAATCCGTCACAGGCTGTGAGCTTTCTGTCATCAGCGGAAAACAGGGATATGATCGACAGCATGATAAATGCCGGCATCAAATACATCGATATTGGCAAGGGCAGAACAGCCATAAAGCTTTCTATGTTCGATCCCGAGTCCAGTCTCAGGCCGGACAGGATAAAATCGATCCTGGCCGACCTCATGACGTTGTCAAGGAAGCTCTCCTGACAGCCGGACGATGAGTTGCAGGATCAATGCCCATCACTTGACGTGAACTTTCTGATTCCGGAGGTGTTTTTATTCCTGGATAGAAGGATCATGGAGAATACCTTCATGTTAGCAGAGGGGTGGGGCATCGTGAAAGGTCTGATATATGGCAGGGTTGTCGTAATATGCCTGCTTTCGATCATTCCGCTTATGCTCGGCCTGTGGTGGATAGCGCTTCTCTATATCTTTTTCTTCGCCGTTCTGAGACTCATCGTGCTCCTGAAGACAAAGTACCAGGCCACCGGGAGATACCTGAAGGCGCTGGCACTGTGCGACATTCTGCTGGCCGCGTTCTTTATCATGTCGACTTTCCTTTTCAATGAGAGAATGGAGAATTCCGGCATGCCCGGCGCCACTAAGGGCAGCGCAGTGGAATTGCTGGCGGCAATATTCTTTTTAACACCTCCGGCGATATTCGGCGTACTCGATCTCATCTTTGCCGGAAGAGGCAGGGCCCAGAGCAGTTGATGCCGGCTGTTCAGAGGCTGAAGGACTTTTCCCCTTCCTTCAAGGCGGTGTAGAGCATGCCTGCGCCGAACAGATAAAAAACCATCCAGTGCCCGGAAAACAGCCTTACATCATAGGCTCTCTGCTTTTCATACTCGTTCTCCGATATCTCCCTTACGATGTGCCCCTTGTTTTTAAGGTAATACGTGCCGTTTTCGCTCACCGGATTGCATCCTCCCTGCTTCAGCACAAAGATCGTGAAGAAGAAGTTGAAAAAGGCATATATGAACAGTGCAATTGCCAGGACCCTGAAGGCTGGAGGAATACGTGCAAGGATGTCACTCTGCTGCCTTTTCTTCAGAAACATTATGGCTGGTATGAAGACCAAGAAGATTCCGATATGGAGCAGCCACATGTATGGATATTCGCTTTGGACATCCACATTGAAGAAGCTGAGAGTATGGGCGAGAAGGCTCAGGGTGAAACCGGCCAGCGCAAGAAGAAGCAGAGGCGTAATCAGCAGTTTTCTCATCAGTTCAACCATCGAAATATTTTATGCTCATGCTTATTATATCACATTCACACCGTAGTTGTGATCTCTGGCAATCTCCACCTGCCCTGGAGCGCTCGCCCTGCCACACAGGAATTTCTGTCTATCTGTCAAAGTACTTGACCCATCAGGACCTGCTTCAGATTCAGTCCGGCATATCTCGTAATGTTAAAGCCCTTTCATTGTATGGCCCTGCGCGTTGTCACAGTGGTTATCACGGAGGATAGTGTGAAAAGAGCTGCAGCAGATACAGGGGCACGTCATACGCCTCATTCCGTCTCCATCGCCAAGATATCAAGGCCGTCTGTGCCAGGAGCAGTAAGGAGAGCCCGTCTCTTCGAAATGCTCGACAACCTCCGCAGGAAGCCTGTCGTCTGGATTGCCGCACCGGGTGGCTACGGGAAGACCACCCTCGCTGCAAGCTGGCTCGGCACTAGAAAGCTTCATGCCCTCTGGTACAGGATCGATGAAGGCGATTCCAACCTGGAGGCTTTTTTCTATTATATGGGGCTCGCCGCCTTAAAGGCTGCGCCTCGAAGGAAAGGCTCGCTGCCACTCCTGACATCTGAATTCCTTCCAGGGATAAAAACCTTTACCAGGAGATATTTCGAGTTACTGTTCGACCGGATCAGGTCCTCGCCGATCGTGCTGCTCGACAACTATCAGGAGATTCCTGAGGACTCGCCTTTTCACGCGATACTGGCCAGCGGACTGGATGCCATTCCTCCAGGCGCGCAGGTGATTGTGCTAAGCAGGAGGGAACCGCCTTCCGAATTCGCGCGCCTTCTTGCCAATGGCAAGATCCATTGCCTGCATGGACAGGATCTTCGATTCACGCTGGAAGAATTCGGCGAACTGGCCACCATGAAGGGCATTGATTGCAGCGACGGCGGGATGATGCAGCGGATCTACGAAAGGACGGGCGGATGGGCCGCCGCTGTAACACTCCTCATTGAGCGCAGGAGGCGGGAGGGGAAGCACGATTCAGCCTTTGACAGGGTGGGAGGTGAATCTCTTTTCAGCTCTTTCACAGGCGAGATCTTCGGAGCGCTGGAGCCTGGAGTGCAGGACTTTCTTCTCAGGACATCTTTCCTGCCTTCAGTTTCGCCAGGCGTGGCGGAATCTCTCACAGGGCACGCAGGAGCGGGTCATCTTCTCGCCGACATGAGCCGCAACAGCTTTTTCACAGACAGGCACCACGAGTCGGAATACCGCTATCACCCACTCTTCAGAGAATATCTGCAGGCGCAGGCTGAGAAGGCATACACAGCAGAGGAGCTGGTAAAGCTGCGCGCCAGGGCGGCGCAGATCCTGGAGCAGGCCGGGCGTATTGACGAGGCTGCGGCGCTATACTGCGCCGCAGAGTCATGGGACGGGCTTATGGCGCTGACAGGCAAAGTCATCGAGGGATACCTGGCCACCGGCAGGAGCGGCGTGGTTGAGCAATGGCTCAGTCTGATTCCAAAGGAACACAGGGACAGGAATCCCTGGAGCCTTTACTGGCTGGGTCTGTGCCTTCAGGGCCGCAATCCGTCGGGGAGCTGCTCCCTCTACGAGCGCGCCTTTGCAATATTCGAGAAGAATGACGACATGGAAGGGGCATATCTCTGCTGGGCGAGATTCACCGAGGCTGTCGTGAATGCCTGGACAGACTCAAGGATACTGGACTGGTGGATCGCATGGCTCGACGACAGAATCGGGAAAGGCCACCCCTTCCCTTCAGAGAAGGCGGAAGCGGACGTTGCGGTGAGCATGATTTACATCCTCACCCACTGCAGGTTCGACCACCCCGACATAAACCTGTGGGCCGACAGAGCGCTCTCAATGACATTAAGTGAGCCGGGCAGGGCCCTTCGGATAAAAGCTCTCATATACATATCCCAGTACTATACTTTCATGGGCGACAGGGAGCGGATTATGCCGGTCCTGGAAGAAATGAGGATTATAAACCGCCGCATGGGCTGTCGGCCGCTGCTCTCGATCCAGTGCGCTCTCATGGAGGCGGCAACGCACTGCTGGGCGGACATGAGCTTTGAAGGGGTCATCCGGTGCGCAGAGGAAGGCATTTCCTGCGCTGAAAAGCACGACATCCACATCTTCGATCATCTGCTTCACCAGATGTGCGCAGCAGCCTCGCTGAGTGAGGCTGACCTGGAGCATGCCGCTTTATATCTGCAGAAGATGGCATGCTCAATAGGCACGCAATTCCATGCATTATGCCATTTTGATCATTTGAGCGCCTGGTATCAGTTTCTCCGCGGTGACCTTGGCCGCGCTCTGGTTCATGCAGAGAGCTCTCTCGGCAAGACCCTGGAGAGCGGCATGTATTACTCTGAGATTATCAGTCGCCACCTCATGGCACAGGTTCTCCACAGGATGGGAAGGCATGATGAGGCGGAGATTCATCTTTTACGGCTCAACGATCTTTCGCTGGCGTCGAGGAGCCCTTACTTTATCTTCACAACGCTGCTTATCCAGGCCCAGTTTGCCTTGGAGCGGGGAGATCAGGAACAGTCTGTCAGTCTGCTTGCGCGAGCTTTCAGGACCGGCTGTGAGCACTCCCTGTTTGTGCCGTATTACTGGTGGGACCCTGTCACGATGAGCCGTCTCTGCTCGCTGGCTCTCGACAGGGGAATAGAGGTTGAATACGTGAAAAGGCTCATTACCATCAGGCGGTTGAAGCCTGAGCCGAAAGCGCCTGTGCCGCCTGAATGGCCATTGTCCATCTAGATAAGAACCTTCGGGGGCTTCTCATTTCAAATAGCCCTCGCCCGTTGGGGCAGGCCCATCCTCCCATTTGACATTCGTCTATTATTCGTCTATTATTTGTATATAACAACCTGCGGAGAATGACGTGTTTGAGCCGAAATACAACATAACACCAAGACTTCTGGCGAACATTAAAAAAATTGGTATCGCCGTTGCCGATTTGAACAGAAGGAGTTTTCCAGAGACCGTACTGGTCCGGTTTGAAAGAACAGCCAGGGAGGTTTCCACATACTCTTCCACCAGTATAGAAGGCAACCCTCTGCCATTGACGGAAGTCAAAAGAATCATAAGGAATCAACCGGGAAATCTGAGAGACAGCGAAAAGGAAGTAATAAACTATAATCGGGCTCTGGAAATTCTAGACGAGGGTATTCGAGGAGGCAGTCTTAAATTCAACCTCAGGCTTGTTCTGAAAATTCACAGTCTCGTCTTAAAGGACCTGGCTGACCGTGCCAACACCGGCCGCCTCCGCCGGGAGCCGGTCTTTGTCAATGATCCCGGAACTGAAAAGACAGTGTACTGGCCACCGGATCATCAGGATGTCCCTGGCTTAATGGACGATTTGATTGAATTCACAGTCTATAACAAAGACCGGCTCGATCCCCTGATTGTAGCCGGCATATTTCACAAACAGTTCGTCATAATCCATCCCTTCCTGGACGGCAATGGCCGCACAGCGCGCCTTGCCACTAAAACAGTTCTGGCTCATATGGGGCTTGACACTTTCAACCTCTTCAGTTTTGAGAATTACTACAATAGTGATGTCACCAGGTATTTCAGGAATGTCGGCGTTCCTGGTAATTACTATGATCTGAAGGGTAAAATTGACTTTACGGGCTGGCTGGAGTATTTTACTGACGGTATAATAGACGAATTATTGAGAGTTGGCAGGCTCCTGGAAAGTGAGATGGCTGCACCGGCAACTGCTCTAAAACCCCATCACCGTCAAATACTTGATTTCATCAATGAAAACGGCTTCATCACGAACGGTGATTATGCCGGACTTACCAGCCGGGCCAGACCGACCAGATATCAGGATTTCAATAAGCTCATCATGCTGGGATTAATCGAGCGCCTGGGAAAGGGAAAGGGAACGTATTACAAGCTGAAATAGCCTGGAGAGGCCCGGAGAGCCATATAAATGGCCTGGGCAGACTGATTCCTCAGGCGGGACATTTGTGAATGGCTCCGGTCAGAGAGAAGCAGGCTCGGCGCAGCACGGCCTGTTCCTCTTCTCCAGGAACCAGTAGAGAGCCAGGCCTGTAATCGCCGAGAGGCCTGAGTATGTGTACATGGCGGCGTAACCCGACCCGCCTGCTATGATGCCGCAGATAAAGGATCCTCCGAAGGTGCCGGCATCTGCGGCTGCGGTGAAGAGGGCGTTTCCGGAACCCCTGTCTCCTGGTCCTGCTCTCTCGAACATGAGGGCGTTCATCGCCGGATACACCATGCCGTGGCCGCAGCCCAGGAAGAAGCCAATTGCCTGCGGGATGATCCACGGGATCGCAAGGGCGATCTGGCCCAGAGCCTGGAAGAAGATGCCTGGGATTATGATGGTGACCCTGCCGAAGCGGTCTGCCGCCCTCCCTGCGACGAGTCTCGAGAGAACAGCGCCGGCAGCGTACCACGGGAAGAATGTCGAGGCGTTCCCGTGGCCTGCACTCTTCAGATACGGCGCGGCAAAGTTGTAGATCGCCCCCAGCGAGGCGCCGAACATGGCGGCGATGAACACCACGGCCAGCACTTCCGGACGCCTGAGAAGCCCGAAAAACCCGCTCTGCGCGCTGCCGGGCCTGTGATCTCCCGCAGGGAGGAAGAGGATGCACAGGCTTCCGAGCAGCACCAGCATCGACGAGCCTCCAAAGAATACGGCGCTGTTCCCATTTGCAAGCTTCATCACGTATTCACCCACTATGGGTCCTGTAGCGCTGGATGAGAGGCCGGCGATGCCGAAGATGCCGATCCCCTCTGCGAGGCGGTCCTGCGGCACGTAGTCTGCTATCCAGGTCCATATGGCAGTGAAGAAAAGGGCGAAGAAAAAGCCGTGGACCACCCTGAGGATGGAGAGTGTCAGAAAAGACGCTTGAAGCCAGGGATAGAGCAGGATCAGCACTCCTGACGCAAATGATCCGATGATGATGAAAAGCTTTCTGCCTTTCCTGTCAATCCATCCTCCCAGGAAAGGGCGCCCTGCGAAGGCCGCCAGGGATGTGAGGCCCATCAGGAATCCTATCTGGATGTCGTTCCTGCCCATCTCCTTCAGCTCCAGCGGGTAGAGGACGAAAAACTGCCCGCCTGTGGATATGAGGAAGAAGCCGACAAGGGCGAGCAGGTATGGCCACGACAATAGAAAGTGGCTATCCCTGCCGGGAGCCTTGAAGGGTTTAACTGCAGATTGTGTCATAGTTTCAGAGTCCAGGCTTGTATGCAGGAGGAACCCTTATCCTGTCGCGGATCTGCTGGTAGTCGAAGTTGCTGCCGGCGGGAGTCTGAGGCGTTCCTGAGCCGCTGCTCTGTCCTGAAGATGGCGCGGCGGTCTTGCCTGTGCTGCCAGATGCCGTGTCAGAGGTCTTTGGCGGCTCCATGGTAGCGAGGGACTTGCTGTCGCCCTTCTGCATCAGCGTGTCTTTCTGCAGATTCCACTTCTCCCACTCTGACATGTTGAACGACCGCACCTTGGTGGCCTGTGAGGGAAGGGCCTGGGCAGCCATGATGATGACGCGCTCTTTCTCCCTGAGCACTATTGATTTGCTGTTTTTAGACACTGACGCCGAGCCGGTCGAGACCAGATACTCTTCCGGAAGTTTCTCGTTCCTGTCTTTTGAGACGCCCATGACCGCGCCTTTTGTCGTCACACTGGCTGTCGGGGTCAGCACCTCGATCTGATTGCTGTCGCCCTGCGATTCAGGGAGTGAGAGCCACATCCTTCCATATTGAAGGTAGAGCTTTTTCCACTGGCGCGATCCGCCTCCGGGGCTGCTGTCGGGGGGATAGACAGCGCAGAGCGTATCGTTCGTCACCGTGACGATGTCATTTCCGTTGAGAGAGAAGATGACATACGAGTTGGGGCCGGCATAGATCCAGTCGTTTCCCTTGAACGTCGTGTCTTTCGTCAGGGCCTGCCATTTCCCGTTTTCAGGGTATGTCGAGACATTGCCGTAGATATGGAGAATCTTCGGCGGGCCTGATATTTCCTCTGCGCATGGCCTCATATCGCGGGCTGGTATGAGAAATGCGGCGGTGAGGCATATTACGGCAATTATGGCTGAACTGATCCTTTTATTCATCATGTGGACTTCCTTCCTTTCCCTATGGGAGATTACCGGATTCTCAGAAAAGATTCAGCAGAACAGCTTGGCGGATAATCTGATAAAAGCTTTACAGTTCGGCGCGCAAAGGTCCTGTAATGATATCATGACAGATTTTTCAGGAATTTGCAATCCCGGCAATGATGATTCAAACTGTTTTACAGCCTGCCGGTGCCCGCTCTGTTGCAGAAATCAAGGCCGGATCGAGAGTAGGAGGTCCGGGATTTCTTGAATTCCAGTATATGTGCAATGAAATTCCTCCCGCTTTTTTCAGCAGATCGGCGACATCTGATGGCCTCAGGCGCCGGGACGTAAGTGCAGTATAATCGACACCTTCAACGCTGCACTCGACTCTGCTATAATGGAGTGTATGAAGCTCAGAAGACCGATTGATTTATATCTGATCGTGTTCTTTTTTCTCGCCGTGCACGGCGCACTGATCGTGCGGCCCCATATCTATGAATTTGATGAGGCAGTGTATGTCGCCATTGGAAAGTACCTGTTTTCTCACGGTACTGTCGGCCTCTTTGATGCTCAAAGACCTCTCGTTATAGCCTTTATTCTGGGTCTTGTATGGAAGGCGGGACTGCCTGTCTCCATATGCGGAGAGATGATAATCCTTGCCTTTTCCGCGCTTCTCATCTGCCTGGTATACAAAATCGGCTCTACCCTCTTTGACAGCAGAGCGGCATTCTTCTCAGCTCTCCTGCTTGCCGTATCACCTGTGTACTTCCATTATTCCAGCCTGTTTTTCACAGAGATACCGTCGGCGCTCTTCGCATTTCTTGCTTTGTTATGCTATATGAAAAAGAGGCCCTTTGCATCTGGAATCCTTGCAGGCATCGCCTTTCTTGTCAAGTTTCCCCAGGCGCTCATATTCATATCGCTGCTGGCTGCTATTGTCACAGAGGGCCTGTACTGTCGGAACAGCAGGGATTCACTCCGGGCATTGCTGAAAGATGCCCTCTGCATATCAGGCGGCTTCCTTCTTGCGCTGCTGCCCTTCCTGATATTCAATATGATTGTATACAGCGACATAAATCAATCGCTCTTTCGCCGCCTCTTTCATCCTGTCTTTGCCCTGATGTACGCGCAGAGCGACAGTTTCAGGGAAGTGAAGGGATTCTGGGAAAGCAGGCTCTATTATCTCATCATGGCAGTGAGGGAGAACCCGCTTCTGATATTATCTGTTCCGGGATTTCTCCTCTTTTTGACAAGGGCAAGATGGAGAGACCTGCAGAGCAGGATTCTGCTCATCGCATTCGTTGTTACATACGGCTATTTCGTTTCCATAATAACAAGAGATATGAGGTATGTGAACATTCTGCTGCCTTACTTTGCCCTCTTCTCAGGCGCAGCCATCTCCCGGCTCTGGTTCCGCTTTGAGAAAAAGGCTGCAGGCATGCATTGCATGTTGAGGAACGCTGCCATCGGTCTTTCTCTCTTTATTCTTGTTGCAGGAATAAACAGGGCTCTCTGCGGAGTGGAAGAGTCCTGCCTGTTGAGGCCTCGCGAAGAGCCTCCAATGATTAGAGACTATGGCAGGTATTTCTGCAAGAATCCCCCAAAGGGAGCCATCCTGACCTGTGACCCCATTCCAGCCGGATACTGCGACTGCTTTTTCATCCAGTATTTCTCAGTTGAGGCTGCCGAAGAGGAGATGAAGAAAGGGAATGTAGAGTATGTCATCTTCAATATCATTATTTTCAGAGAATACTTTGTCGATAAAGCCTATGCCGGCCGCATGGACGCCTTTCTCGAAAAGCTCTTCAGGGAGAACCGCATTGTGGCCGAGGGAGATCATTTTAACGGAACAAGGTACTATATCGTGAAACTCAACAGAAAGGAGCCGGAATAAAGCTGCCGGCATATGGCATGAACGAAATCAAACTGTCGTCCCAATCTGATGAACCGGTGGACGGAACTGTCCCCCAGCCGGCGCAGTTCTGCTATCCCATCAGCAGAAAGGCGCTGTTCTGTGGATTTGCCCTCACAGCTCTCTGCTTTTTCGTATATTTTTTCACTCTTTTCCCGAAAGTCACTCCCGGCACGAATGGCTCTTTCATTACCCAGGCCTTTCTTATGGAAACCGGTCCTTCGCCGGGATTCTCGCCATATATCATTGCCGGAAAGCTCTTCACAATGCTTCCTGTAAAATCGGCTGCCTGGAGATTGAACCTGATGAGCGCGTGTTTTAATACGCTCTCTCTTCTTCTTTTGTATATGATTCTGATGTCCATGACAGGCAGAATTGCACCTGCCCTGTCAGGAGCCGGCGCTCTTGCCTTTTCTTCCGCCTTCTGGCTTTCTTCTGTGACCGCTCATCCGGCTGCAGTGCTGAACTTTTTGACGGTGCTGACGCTTTATTGTGCCTGTCGATGGAAGGCCTGTGAGATTTCAGGCCGGGATGTGAAAGCTCTCCGCTGGCTTTATCTTCTTCCACTCATAATGGGGCTCTCTCTCACTGTCAGTCTCATGCCTCTCTGTCTGGCTCCCGGACTATTGTATTTTGTCTTTGCCGGGAAAGGAAATCGGGACAGAAGGCGGTTAATCCCATTCGCCGGCTTTTTTCTGCTCGGATTCACCCCTTCTCTGGCTGTATTTCTCTCGCCCAGCCTCAGAATGCTCTCCCTGACAGATCTCCCTGCGGCGATGGCGGTGTTCCGCGATCTTCTCCTTTATCGGGACTGGGGGGCAATTCCCTTTATCACAGATGGCTCACTCTCCCATTGGGGGCCGTCTCTCCTCGAAAGACAGTTCCTCCTTACAGGAAGTCTCATACTCAACTCTCTGACTGCAGTGACAGCGGTCATTTCCATCATTGGCGCTCTGTGGATTTATGAAAAGCACAGGGATTTCGGCATTGCCCTTCTTGCAGGCCTCATCCTGTCAGGCCCGCTCTGGCTTTTTTTCTCCAGAACGCCGCCTTCAGATGAGGGCATTGCTCTGATGTCATACCATCTCTGCATTCCGTTGATTGTTCTGGCTCTTTTTGCAGGATATGGAGCCGGCTGTCTCATCGCATCTCTTGAAGCCAGAGGTCCTTCAGGACGGCATCCGCTGATATTCTCGGGATTCTGCGGCGCTGCCGTCATTGCCCTCTGCGTCGTGCCTCCCTGTATCGGCTCTACCTCCAGTATAGTTCCGGGCATGTCTGATGCGGCCTCCGAATATGGCCGGAATGTCCTGGATGGCATCGAAAATGGTGCAGTGCTTGTCGCCGCCGATGACACCACATCATCAGTGCTTCAGTATCTTCAGTGCTTGGAATCACAGAGAGCCGATGTGACAGTCCTGCCTGTATACCCGCCTTCATGGCGATCGCTCAGACTTGTGCATGAGCGGCCCTGGCTCCTTACAGAAAGACGCAGTGTGAAAGAGATTGAAAACAGTGTTTCTCAGGGCTACAGGGGCTTCAGCGATTCCAGGCTCTACATTGAGGCTCTGCTGAAGAACATCCCAGGCAGGTGTATCCTTTACGGGGACATCGCCATTGTAAGACAGAATCCGGATCTGCTTTCGTGCGGCTGCCCACATGGCCTCACCTTCAGAATCCTGCGGGGCAGTCAAAGAAGCTCTCTGTTTTCGGAGTTCTCTGCAGGCAATCAATCTGTCTGGAGCTCCATCACCGTGGGCTCCATGGAAAGAGTCAGAAACTCCGAAATGGCAGGCGTAAAGGAGATATTGCGTCTTTATGCCGAAGCTTTGATGCTGACAGGAATATACTATGCCATATATGGGGATTACAATGCCGCTGAACTATGGCTTGTAAAGTCTGTCTCCGCCATGTCATCATTCAAGCCTGCACAGGAGCATCTGCAGAGAGTTCGCGATCTCAGGAGGAAGCGTATCGAAGGAAGATGATGAACGTTGTAGATAAGGCTCAAAGCTCAATGACTGTTACCAGGGTGATAAGGAAGATACTCACGCATCTTGACCACTGGAAGTTTCCGGAGCGTCCTCTCCCTTTTTACGCACTGAATGAATATGGGAGTGCTCCCGATGTTTATAGGAAAAAGGACAATATCCATAGAAGTTAGTATACTCACGTTCATGAGCTTTCGACAGCTGCCGGATTCGTGCGCCGTCTTCGAAGGCGGGCGTTGCTGTCTTGAAAATCTGAAGCTGTCCGTTCGAGTCTTTTTCTTTTATCAGGAGGTAAAAACCGCAATGCTCAATCGCTGCAGACATCCTGGAATTACTCTTGCAATCTTTTTCGCTCTGTCCATCGCCCTCTCGGGATGCGGCAGCGCATCCACGGCAGATGCGGGCCCGTCTGCTTCTGCCGCGAATTCGTTCAATTCGACTGATGTGAATCTCGTTTTCGTGGTGACTCCCGATCTCAAGAACAGCAACGGCGATATAAATGAAAAGACAGCCAACCTGACAAATCAGGGCCTCCGCCGGGCTATGAAGCTCGCCGTATGGCTTCGAACCAGCCTCCTCGGCTCGGTCGACGTCAAAGGCATCTATGCTCTAGAGCCGACCAGCCACCTGCAGACCGATGCGAACTATCCGGACCTGGTGCCGCTCGAGTTCATCGAGCAGTTCGCGATGGTGAACCAGTACAGTGAATTCGCTCCCCAGACCGTCACAGGCAGCAGCTTTCCTGTGAACTTATCGTACAGCCAGTCTTCGGTGCCGGCTGACGCTCCCGTTCCAGCAAGCTTTCCCGCCGGCTGCCGGGGAATTGACTACGCAGACAGAAACGGCGACAACGAATCGCTGGTCAGCAGCATTATCGCAAAGAATCAGAGCGGATTCCACGTTTTCGCGATGCCTTTCGATACCTTCAAAGGGCTGCTCAGCGGCCTGAGGTCGCAGAACGCATACGATTATACAGTTCCTGCCGCGCATGAGGGGCCCAATGTCCTTTACGTGCTCACCGTCCCGCCTGGCGGCAAAGCCGCGCTTGCTTCATACGATACGGGAGTTGTACCAGGCACGGCCTATCCGGAGCTGAATCCGCCGTGGAAGAACTCGCCGAGCAGCTATCAGACTCCCTTTGAGATTCAGACATCCAATGTGAGCGGCTCTGCGCCGCCGAGCGGCATCAACAGGAATGAGACAGTCTATTTCATAAGGCACGGCGAGGCGCATCCATCATCAAAATGGGATGACGGCAACCTCGTCATGGAAGGAAACTGGAGGGCGCTCTATCTTCCCTCAGCCCTGGCGGCAAAGATAAAGACCCCTGATTTCGTATACGCGCCGGATCCGTCACAGCTCATCTCCCATCCCTGGACCGATACATACTCTTATGTGAGGCCGTCCCAGACAGTGGCTCCATACGCCATAGCGAACGGCATCCCATACAATGTGGCCAGCACTTTTCTCTATGCCGTTCCTGGAAGCACGTCAGAGTCCCAGGCTCAGATCACCCTTCAGGCGGCGAATTTCTTTTTCACAGGCGGCAGGTTCACCGGCAAGACGCTTCTCATTTCATGGGAGCACGCTCATATCCCCATGATAGCGCAGTCTCTGGTGAATCTGTACTTTGCCGGCTCGTCCAGCGTTCCCACAGTGCCTCCATTCACCTCCTGGCCGGACGACGACTACGATACCATCTGGACTTTCAATCTCGACGGCAATGGCAACCTGACTCTTGACAATCATATGTGCGAGGGGATTGACAGCAAGACGCTGCCGTCCACTGCACCTGCATACTGCATCAAGAACTGAACGGGCTGTTTCGTCCTCTCGATGATGGCCGCGCGCCCTTCTCTACAAGGAAAGCGCAGCTGTATTCTGCCGTGAAAACAAGGGCCAGAGCTGACTTTGAGTCCATGTCCCAGCCCGACCATCGGATAACGTCTTCCCATTGACCACTTGGCCACTCGATCACTGCAGTAATACCTGGAAATTTGAGATCCGAACCAGCCTGCCGATTGTTCTTGCCTCATTAGATGATAAATGCTATATTATACTCACCAGCATAATTAACGCCATGAGGCAAGCCTCATGGAATCAAAATAAACCCAGTACATGATGGCGTTTATTTTGAGCGTTAATATAGAGTTATCCTTGACGAAAGGAACGGTGATCAGATGGAAAGACGCGAGTTTCTTCAGAAGGCAGCCATTGTCACGGCTTCCGCGCTTCTGGCGCCATTTCTGGGCGCGACTCCGGCCCATGCAGGAGGAGTCGCTGCCAAACTTTGCAACAACTGCGGATTCGGCAGCAAGGCGGACAACTGTGTTAAATGCGGAAACTGGGTCGGCTCCACGAGCTATCCTGCAAAGCTGTGCAGCAACTGCGGCTTCGGCAGCAAGGCTGACAACTGCGTCAAGTGCGGCAGCTGGGTCGGCTCGACGAGTTTTCCTGCGAAGCTGTGCAGCAACTGCGGATTTGGCAGCAAGGGGAGCAACTGTGTGAAGTGCGGAAACTGGGTCGGGTAGAGGAGCGGCTGCACTCAGGCATGTGCCTGTGTGCCCTGATTGCCGCCCCGGCCCATCATCGCCGCCACAGATTCGTCATACAGCGCCTTGAGGCGCCTGAAGTGATACATGAAGCGCTCCCTGCTCATCCTGTCTGTGAGCAGCGCATAGTCTTTCCCGTCAAAGTGACGGAGATCTATATCGAGGGTGCGCCAGTCCATATTGTAAGGCGAGATGAGCCCCTTTTCCCAGGCATAGTACCATACGGCCGTGCCGGGGAATGTCACGAGAGGGCTGAACGAGAAGCTCTTCATTATCCCTCTTTTCAGGCATCTCTCGATGAACCTGTATGTATCTTCCAGTTCCTCCTCTGTCTCTCCAGGCGCTCCGATGATGAATGAGCCCACCGCGTTGAGCCCTGAAGCGGTACAGGTTTCAAGCGCCTTTTCGTTTGTCTTCACATGAGAGGCTGTGCCCTTGAGGTAGCGCAGAGTCCTCTCAGAGCCTGATTCGATTCCCAGGTGGACAAAGTTGACGCCCATCTCCTTCAGCGTGTCTGTCATGGACTTTTTCGCCAGCTCTGCCCTCAATGTCACTGTCAGATTGAGCCTGCACGGGAGCTCCCTCGAAAAGAGCTCCTTCATCGCCTCCACTCTCTTCCTGTCCACGGCAAAGAGGTCGTCCATGAATATGAAGAAATTCATCCCGAAGCGGCTCATCATCTCTCTGAGCTCTTCGAGCACCCGGGCGGGGCTGTAGGCGCGATAGCTTTTCCATATCCGCGGCGATGAGCAGAACGCGCACTTTCCCGGGCATCCCCTCGAGGAGAAGAGCCACTGCAGATGAGGCTCTATCCCCTTCCAGACGCGCATCGGGAAGGGAAGGCTGTCCAGGTCGGCTATTTCGGGACGTGATGGAGTGAGTATGACCGTGTCGTCGGCGGGGAAAGCTATTCCTCTGATCTCAGAGAGCCCGGCGCTCGCTGCGGGGCCCTTGTTTTCCATGAAATGTCGCACCACCTCCGAGAAGGTCACCTCTCCTTCGCCTGTGACCGCGCAGTCGAATACAGGGTCGAGGCTTTCCGGAAGCGTGCTTATATGCGCGCCGCCCAGCACGACAGGGATATCGTACTCCTTTTTGATCTTCCCGGCCATCTCGATGGCTACCTGATAGGCTGGCGATGTGGACGTGATCCCTGCCAGGTCGGCGCCTCTCGCTCTGAGTTCTTCAAAATCGGTGCAGATGTAAACCTCGACTTCAGGCATGACCTTTCTCAGGTAACCTGCCAGACAGGCAAGCCCGAGAGGGTAGAATATGTGCCTCTCCCTGTCGAGAGTCGATGCTTCCAGAAGCGCTACTTTCATTGAATCCTCCGTCAAAATCCTGGGGCCGATCCGCTCACTTCCTCGCTGCGATACCGTAGATGAAGTCTCGGAATGCGCAATTTATGATGAGCTGCAGCTTCTGCATGTTTTCAGCAAAGGCCCGCTCCATGACCGTGCTCTCAGAGCCTGCCGCGATCTGCGTGAGGGTAAGCATCTCTTCAGGAAGGTACTGCCTGTTCAGGACAGCAATATCTCTGAAGCCCTGCGCTTCCAGCAGGAACCGGAACGTGAGAGGATGGATCGGCGTCTTGTGTGTGAGATCGATTGTGAAGGTCGTAAGGCCCCAAAGGCAGCCAGGATTCAGTGTCTCGGCTGCCAGGGCTCCTCTGTCCCTGAGTGTTCTATATGCTTCTCCGACAAGAGCCTGAAAATCCGCAGGGGTCAGGTGCTCTGCCACATGGGAGATGAAGATGCCGTCAAGGGTCTCATCTTCCAGTGATTTCAGATGGGACAGCCCATCTTCCTTTATTACCGTGAGGCCTTTTTCTCTGCAGTGCTCAAGCATGTCGTCGTCGATGTCTATTCCGTAGGCTTCAGCAGCTCCCCGCTCCCTCAGGAGTTCGAGAAATTCTCCTCTCCCGCAGCCTATGTCGACGACTCTATGGCATCCTGTAAAGAAAGACAGATATTTCCGCTGCTCTTCCCGAACCTGTTCTTCGCCCCCTCTGAAGCAGTTCTCAAAATCCAGGTAGGAATATTCCATTGTCTTCTCCTCCGGGCCGGCGCCGGGAAATCTCCGTGAAATCCGGCCTATGGTCTTCTTTCGGCTCTGCGGGATATTTCCTTCCCGGCAGATCGGATCATTTCTGAAGACCGCTCCTCCCGGAGAGCCTTTCGGCGCCTTCCCTGTCCGTGACGGGCACCAGCCCCTCCGAGGCCATCATGTAGTGAATCTCCCTCTCGGCGTTCCGCCTGAGCTCCCGAGCATCAACGCTCCTGCGATTACAGCGGCCGCGCCATAGATAAGAAGGCCGACGTGGCCTGCTGTGATGTACTTCCTCCAATCCGGCAGAGAGTTGCGCAGAACGCGGGCAATGCCTGTGGTAAGCGGGATGCAGACAGGGAGTATGCAGTTCGGGAGCTTTGTGCCGATCATCGAAAGGAACAGGAACTTAACGACAGACCGGATGATGAGGAGCGGCACCGGCTTTCCCTTCCTCTCCAGGAGGGCAGAAAAATCCCCGCTCCATGGCGCCAATGGCAGGGGGGTTTTGAACCAGATTCATGTTTCGCGGGGTCTATTTTACCATGATGCACTGAACGTTTCCATTCAACTGGCTGTTGCCGAAGCCCGTATCGAGTGAGCCATCGGCGTTGAGCCGGGCCAGATTATTGCACGTTGTGCCGTTGATGGCAGTGAATTCTCCGCCGATGAGTATCTTTCCATCGGGCTGGAGGGTAATTGCAGAGACTCTTCCATTGGCGACGGTGCCGAAATACGGGTCAAGGATGCCGGTGCTGTTGAGCCGCGCGATGTAGCTCTTCTGTGTGCCATTGAAGAAAGTGAAATCCCCGCCGATGAGTATCTTGCCGTCAGGCTGGCAGACGATGACCCGAACAGTGCCATTAGCGCCGGTTCCAATGTCAAAATCAATATCGCGTCCGCCAAATCCCAGCGTATCCAACCGCGCGATCCCGCTCCAGTCGATCATTCTCATCTCATCGGTGTCCCAGTACTGGGTGAATTGCCCTCCTACCAGTATTTTTCCATCGTTCTGCCGTGCCAGTGCGTGGACGATATTGTTGGCACCCGCCGTGAAGAGCGTGTTGAGCGCGCCGAAAATGTTGATCTTCGCCATATAAAGCAGGGGGTTGTTGTCATACTGATTGAATTCTCCGCCAAGCATGATCTGGCCGCCCGGGAGAGGGAGCACTGCATTTACGGGGGATGCGGGGCCCGCCCCGGTGTTGAATGATGTGATCGTGTCGGGAGTCTCGAAATAATAGACCAGTGGATCAGTATTGTCCGGCGCAAGCCGTGCAATATATTTTTGAGACATGTAGAGGTCATCCTTGTTATTCGCTGCTGTAGTGAATGCGCCGCCAAGCAGGATTCTCCCGTCGGCCTGACTGGCGATGACATGGACCGGCCCATTCGTTCCCTTGACATGACTATCGAGGCCGGTCAGCGGATTAATGTTGAAATAGACGGCGCCATTTGATGTGAGCTCTGCGAGGCGAGGCCGTTCGAAGCCATTGACGGTCGTGAAGCTTCCGCCAATCAGGAGCCTCCCATCCGGCAACGAGTTTAGTGCGTTGACTGTGCCGTTTGTGCCGGTACCTGTCGAGAAACCCGTGTCAAAGGAGCCGTCTGCGTTGAGCCTCGCGATGTGGTTGTACTCGGGCCTCTGTGTTGTCGGCTCGAAGCTTCCCCCGAAAAGGATCTTGCCGTCGGGCTGCCGCGCAATGGTATCAATCTGTCCATTGAGACCGGTGGAGAAATTGAAGGAGGAATCCCTGGCACCGTCTGCGGTGCAGCAGAGAAGATAGGTACGGTTATCGGTCCAGCTTGTCGCGCTGACGATCACCTTTGTCGTCAAGTTGTCGTCAAAGGTGCAGAGCGCACCATGATAGGCATACATGTTGCTGGCGGGTCCGAGGAACGCGGGATTGAAGGATCCGTCCGGCGTGCCGTCGTCATTCAGGCGGAGGAGGCCGTCACTGATTGACGTGTGATATACTCTCTCATCAGTGGTTATGAATATCTTTCCGTTATCAAGCATCGCCATTCCCGTCACGCCTGCGTTGGCATAGTCATCGTCGCCGTTCAGTGCAAAGCCGCCATCGAGGCAGCCGTTAGAATCGAGTCTCAAGATATCTTTCCTCATCCCGCCCATATATTTGTGAGAACCCGTGATGCCCCAGACCAGGGTCTTGCCGTCCTGCAGGGGCGTAATCGATGTTGTCGACCACAATATGGGGCCTACGGTGCCATCATAGTAGGTGTCGTACGCGATATGCTTCACCACGGTTTCGCCGTTTTCGGTCTCTTTGACCTCCCATGGCCTGAAGCCGTCGTCAATTGTGCCTTGTTCAGTGAGCCGGTAAATACCAGACCATTCACTGGATACATTTTCTACTTGTTCCAGCATGTGCTCCTGGCAGCCCACGAGTATCTTGCCGTCGCTCTGCCTGGCCACTGTAGAGGGAGCCCCATCTACCAACAGATTAGAAGGATACGTTTCACTGGGAAAGAGGCTTTTGGTAAAGCTGCCGCCGGCAGCGATTTCCGCGAGATAGCACCCGACGCTGTCGCCACCTGCGTTCTTATAAAAGAGATCGCCTCCCAGGAGGATGCTGTTCGAAGGCAGGAGCGTGATGCAGCCGCTATAGCCCTGTATGTCGAGGCCATCGCAAGTGAAGGAGCTGTCGAGCGACCCGTTGCTGTTGAGGCGGACTATTTTGTTGCAGGCCACGCCGTTGAAGGTGCTGAAAACGCCTGATACGAGTATCTTCCCGTCAGCCTGTGGAATGATCTTTGTCACTTCGCCGTTGAATGTTCCCACGTTGAATGTCGGGTCGGGAGAGCCGTCGCTGTTCACCCTGCCGATATTTTTGAAGGTGCTTGTGTTATATGGTGCAGCGGCCATGAAGTCACCGCCGATAACGATTTTGCCCGTGAAAGCGGTTGTTGGAGATGGCGAAGGCGTAGGAGATGGCACTGTACCGCCGCCTGAAGAAGACTGCGGTGTAGATCCGGGCGATACGGTAGGCACCGGGTAGGGATTGGTGCTGGGCGAAGTCGTGGGATAAGGAGATTGTGTCACACTTGGCGAGGGAGATGGCTGAGGCAAAGGGATCTGGCACCATTGATCGACCAGGATGCTGCTTGTTTCAGATGAGATGGTCATCTCGTAAAAGGGCTCATTAGAACCAGGCCAGAAGAACTCAAAGGAATAATTGACATTCGGTTCGAGGTTGTTGACAAAGGCCTGCCCGTTGCTGTATGACATTACAGCATTCCAGTCAATCACGGGAGGCGTCGTGTCGGTATAATATCCTATGTTGATGACGCCGTCCGGCTTGACGACAAGCCTGTAGCCCTGGAGAGGATTGCCGGGATTTTTTTCGGAAGCCTGTCCCGGTGAGCCAAGGAGATGGATTGTGCAGTGCCATTTTGTTGGATCAAAAGGATGATTTACGCCGGCAAAGGATGACCACTGCGATAGCTGAATCACTGTGGGATCTGCAGTCGTGGCAGATCCTGCAATTGCTATATCTCTCGTTTCGTAAGGCACGAAGCCGTCTTTCTTAACCTGCAGCGTGCCCGTTCCTGCATGAAGGCCGCCGAAACTGTAGCGCCCATCACTGCCCGATGTCGTCGTATAGGTTTCATCACCGGCTTTAATGAAGTCTTTGAGAAAGCCTTTCGTCTTGATGGTGAGGGTGCAGGCAGCTCCCGGGACAGGCTGAGCCGATATAGAATCCCTTACAGTGCCTGACAGGGAAGCTTCCCCCGTCGAAAGGAGAGAAGAATCACCTCCGATAAATGCTGAACCGGAGCTGCCGTTCCCGCCACAGCCTGAAAGATATGGCAGCAAAGCGAAAAGAACCAGAGCAAAACCGATTGACGATAAGGGAATTCTGCTGCACATTTAGCGCCTCCATCTGATGATTTCTCATGCATAACGCCTGAAAAACAGATCAGTATCATCGAAGTCAAAGTCATGACAAGGAGTGCTGCGAGTTGACTATAGCATTTCTACATCAATGGGCTCGAGATAATGCTACCAATGTGGCTGTCTGAGAACTCTCTATGATTGCGATCGCTGCGATATATCTTTCCGGGTTCAAAATAGCTGAATGATGTTTGGCGGAAAAAATTAAAAAGCATGTATATTTTACAACGGAATAGTCTATGAGTCAATGGAAGGGCAGACCCCGGAATTCACCGCCCTATAGTATCTCTCGGAACGGGAGCAATCCCAAAAAGATGCACGAGCAGAATAGATGACAAAAAATTAGAGTTGTGAGGCTGGAAGCGGGGTTTATTTTGATTCCATGAGGCTTGTCTCATGACGCTTCTTATACTCTTTTGTATAAAACCCGGCCGAAACATGAGCGGCGGTGAATCAGGTTATGTTACCGAATTGTTAATATGAGTCTGTCCCCAATTTATTAAGCAGATTTTTTGCGGCGTCACCCACGCTCGGCGGGTGCTCAGGGCTTTCTGCCACAATTTTCAGGTACTGCCGGGCTTCGATTTCCGTAGAAGCCAGATCACCCAGGATCTGTACCGCCGCAATACCAGGGCCGACACGTCCAGTCTTAAGTATTTTATCCAGCACGGAGAGATGGTTCGTTTCCCCTGCCGCGAAAAGCCCTATAGCCGCTGCATTGCTGCGATTCAGTTCAAGCCTTACTCGACAGGGTTCGGCAACCTCCGATTTCCTGCGGTGCTTCAAACCAGAGATCACTGATAAGGCTTTATCCCAGATGGTGCCAGGCGGACGCATTTGAAAGGTAAGATAAGCAGGCCGGGCTGGAATCTCCATCTCAATGACTGTAGTGGAATCAGGCCGGGAAAGCATTTCTCTCAGATAATCACAATCCCCTGCCCTGCCCAGGCCTCTTGCAGCCAGGGCTCTGAGATGATCGCACTGTCCTTCCTCTGTAAACCAGGTCCTGGAAGGAGCAAGAGCCATGGGCTCTTCAAAGAATCGCCGCAGCAGCGGGATGGACTCCTTCAGACGCAGAGTTCCTGCAGCCGACACTCCTGAAAGTACAATATTAAAAGAGGATGAGCCCAGCAGATTCATGATACCGGAATGAAACTGCCCGGGAATCTGTTTCTTCTTTTCCAGGATCTCTGCCGCTTTAGTGCGGATCTTTTTATCCTTTGAATTCAGGGCTTCAAAAAGAATGGAAAGAACCAGATGGCTGTCACAAGTCTCCATTGCATAAATAGCCGCAATCTGAGAATCATGGCAGGGAGGCTTTTCACGGACAGTCTGCAGCAGTACGTCGAAAGACTCATCGGTGCCGATTCGGGCAAGCGCTTTTGCGCTTTCGTGTATCAGGTCCAGGTAGACACCTTCAGATTCTTCTCTGACTTCCGTCCAGGTTTTGCCCAGAAACATCCGGGTGAGACCGGGGATGGCGGCGTCATTTCCTTCAGTGCCAAGGACGATGGCAGCCTCTACCTGCCTTCTGCCGGAGCGGGATGAAAGATCACTCAGCGTATACATCTTATATTAGGATTTGCCGCCTGCAGGCTCTCTCCTCTCGGGTCTCTGAATGCTCTGGAATATGATGGATTTTGATGGTGCTGAAAGGGACAGATTTTCCTGATTTATCCCTGACGGTGTGGATCAAGCGACGCTCACCTTACAGGTCCAGGTCTGCAATTACACGAAGTGGAGCGTCCTTTGGCACATCGGCAGAGGAAATGATTATCAATTCAGGGCATGAAGCATCGGCAAGCTTTGCGGCTATCGTCAATCTCACAGGGTTGACAGGGCAGAAAAGTGGAGGAGAGGTTGGAGGTGGCGCCGTGATAGTCCTCACAAGGCTGCGAATTGGCGGCGAAACAACCATCAGCGGGTCGATTCCTGATGCAAGGCAATGAAGAAAGAGAGCTTTGATCTCGACGGCGACTGCCTGGAACAGCTCTTCGCTCATTGTTCCGGCAAAGTCAGTAGAGGCGAGCAGGAGTTTTTTCTCGAGCTCCCTGTCAAGAGTCAGTATCTTAAGGCTCCCGTCCCGCTTGATCCTGTCAAGACAGACCATCTTCGCAATGCCTGCTCTTGCCGTTTCACCGCAGTCCAGCCCGCTCCGAGCACAGGAGCTGTTCCTCTTCATTATTTCAATGATTTCAGCCAGGCTGCCGATTGGAAGCCCTTCCTTTAAAAGATCGTGGAGGATTATGTGCAGATCGTTGCAGCTGAGCCTTTTAGGAATGAATGGCGAAATAGAGGCTTTATCTTTTTTCTGCAGGGCTTTCACACGTGCTCTCACTTCCATTGGAGTCAGAAGCCAGTGAAAGACTTTTTTTATCAGACCTGCCATATGCCGGGCAATGACAGTGTGAGGATCCAGTATTTTTAAGCCTGATGCTTCTGCCTTCCTGCGGGCAGATTCATCTATCCACAGGGCCGGCAGGCAGTACGCAGGCTCATGAGTCCTGGTTCCTTCAATACTGCCAAGAGATTCTTCAGGTCCGACGGCGAGCAGATGACCGGGAACAACCTCCCAGAGCTCCCGTATCAGATTCTTCTTTCCATCAGTGACTGAGATGATATATTCTCCTGCTCTGAAACTGCCCTCAGTAAACGTGACAGGAGATACAGTATAACCCAGGTCATTTTCAAGATCATCGGCAAAGGGCTTTAGGCAGTTCATGAAAATATCTCTGTCAAACCAGGTGCCGTGCCTGCAGCCCAGTTCAAGCGAGAGCAGCGGTATGGGCTTCTCAGCCTCTGTTGACCTCTTGTGACGGCAAAGCAGTGACGAAATCCCTGAAAAATCACTGAAGGTGTTCAGGGGATTCAACGGGTAAAGCCTTGCTGACAGCACAAAAGCACCTGCCACTATAAAAAAAGGAAACCACATGAAGGGCCCTTTATTAAGGAGCACTATACCTCCGATCAATGTGAAGATTACTGCCAGAATATATAAAAGAAAGGAAGCCCTGCCCGGTCTCCTTCCAACTGCGCTCCAATAGTAAGGATCTCTTGTAAGGACAGTGGCGCAGGCCAGGGCCAGCAGCAGTGCCTGGTAAAGAATAACGTGACAGATTCCGGCGCACAGACATGTAATTCTGATGAGAGCTTCTTCAGGCTGAAAGCCATGGGCTTTCCCGATGGAAAGACCAATCGGTATGGCAAGAGCGGTGATTAATACAGTAAGCCAGGCATCCAGAGCCATAACCCTTCCCGTGAACGACAGGGCACTGATATAATTGGCCTCCTGATAATAGTGCTTTTCTCTCTCTTCCTCTTCAATTGAGAGCTTCATGCGGTTTATCTTCGATGGGGAGCCGGAGGCAGGTGGAAAATAATATTTTTCCATAAGCAACATCTTATCTTTCACTCTGGCAATAATGAAAAGCTCAATCATGAAAAGAAGAGCTGTCACCGTACAGCATTTTACCAGACCTGTCTCCGATAAAAAGCCGCTGAATGCTGAGATGACAAGACCTGGTGATTCACCTGCCATTCCTGTCCACAGGATAATTCTGAAGCATGCGATAAACACTATTATGCGGAATAATGTGAATAACAGAGCCAATGTGGGGAATGCCGCAAAGTGAAGATTGTCTTTTACTGAAAAGGCGATTGCAAAGAGCACAAAGGAAACCCCGACAGAGAGCATCAAGAGCGTATCGATCACCCATGAGGGGATTGGACAGAGTATGAAGAAGAGAGGTAATGCAAAGAGAAGCAGCAGAATCAGCCAGTCAGATGCCTTCATTGGCTGCAGTCTCCTGCCCTTCTCTCACGGAAGGCTCTCTCCATATGTTCCGGCTGATAATCAAAGATGAGGGTCCTCAGCCTGCAGCCTTCCTGTTTCTCTTTCCAGGCAGCTTTGAGCTTCATCGGTATATACTCCTTTATTCAGATAAATCTTATCAGAAATGAACTGCCAATACAATGTCTTCGGAATATAATCCAACCAACAGGTATGAACACAGGGTCATCTACCATGGATTATGGAGTTCAAGAGTCCGGGGATTGAGGATTGATTAAACTGCAGGAAAGGAGGTGAGACAATGAAAAGCAAAGGATATCTCACTGTTTCAGTGATAATTATTGCAGTGTCAGCCGTAATTGTCTGCATGGGGGACACCCAGGCAGACACGTTTGGACTGAGACCGCCTTCCTTTGCGAATAAGAATCCAAATCAAATACCCAACTTATTTAAAATCACCTTGACGACAATAGGCTATACCCCTGAGTATCTCTATCTCGATAAGTTTACCGGATATTACTGGTCATGGAACGATGCCGTAGGCAAATGGCTGACATATTACGAATTGACCGGCAGCGGCGGTTTCATCCGCACACAAAATAGTATCAAAACCCACTTTGAGCGGGATAATTGGGGATCTGACGATAAAGGAAGAACCACCGCTACGGGGTTTATAAAGAATCACCGTGGTGAAGTAACAAGACAAAGATGGCATGCGACGTGGGAGAATAACTGAAGCTGTCGCAGGGGCTCAGGATGGGCATACATATGGGTTCCCTGCAGTTTCTGCATCTCTGCCGATGAAGATAGAGCCTGGGAATCCTCCTGTTACGACGGCACCTCCCATGAGGATGAAGTGGCCTGAGAACAGCAACAGTCGCTTATCCATTAACGGGAAGGCTTATTTCGTTATTGCCGTTATGCCGTGTCAGGAGCCCCTCTACAGGCAGTATGCTGCGGAGAAAACAGAAAAAGTGGAGAATTCGATGAAAAGAGAGCGCTTATGGTGGCTGTGCCTGGCATGAGATTGCTCCCAGAGGCCCTTTTCCAGGATAATCACCTGGGGAGCGGATTAAAGTTCCTATCCTTTATCCTTGAGAGCCTTTCGGCGCCTTCCCTGTCTGTGACGAGCACCAGTCCCTCCGAGGCCATCAGGTAGTGAATCTCCCTCTCGGCGTACCACATCAGGTGCGGGAATTCGTCCTCCCTGGCGATGTAGAAATATGTGCCGGGCTTCCCGAGAAAACGCTTCTTCTCATATTCCTCGCAGCAGTATGTGATCTTTCCCGCATCGCTGTAATAAACGAGGCTGTTCGACGTGTCTATGCCTGCCGAGATCCCAACCCTCTCGCCGTTCCGCCTGAGCTCCCTGATCATCATCGCCATCGGCTTCATGGGTCTCACATGATCGAAGGCCATAAGGATGTGGACGATGCCGGGGTAGAGGATGCAGCAGAGAGCTATGATGGCAGATGGGAAGGTCTTTCTGTTCCAGCGGGACGCTATGATGCTGACTGCCGGTATGAGCAATGCGATGACTCCCATCGATATCAGCAGCGGTTTCATATACAGATAGTGATCGCCTGTTCTCCCCAGGATCACAGCTCCTGCGATCACAGCGGCCGTGCTGTAGATTAGAAGACCGACGTGACCTGCTGTGATGTACTTCCTCCAATCCGGCAGAGGGCTGCGCAGAACACGGGCAAAGCCTATGGAAAGCGGGATGTAGACAGGGAGTATGTAGTTCGGGAGCTTTGTGCCGATCATCGAAAAGAACAGGAACGTCACGACAGACCAGATGATGAGGAGCAGCACCGGCTTTTCCTTCCTCATCACGGCCCATTCCTTCACTAGGAGCGGCAGGAAGAACGTCCACGGGAACATCCCGCCGATCAGGACAGGAACGTAGAAATAGAAAGGCCCCGACTGGTTGCAGATAGGCGAGACGAGCCTTTTATACATGAAATAGCCGAAGACAGGCTCATAGAACTCCCTGCCGTGCCTGAATGACAGGATTACATACCACGGCGCGGCTATGGCGAAGAAGATTATGAGGCCAGGCAGCCATCTGAGAGTCTTCAGAGTCGACAGCCTCCCTGTAAGCAGCAGGTAGACTCCGAAGATCAGGAGAGGATAACATAGGCCAAAAGGCCCTTTGGCGAGAGTGGCGAGGCCGCTGCTTATCCAGAAGCCGAACGCCCACAGGGGGCGCGGCTCTTCGCTCTGCCGCCACAGGCAGTAGATGGACAGCGTGATGAAGAAGATCATCACCATGTCCAGCAGCGCCATCCTCGCCTGCAGGAAGAACTGGAGCGTCGTCGTAAGGATGAGACCAGACAGCAGTGCGTCGCGCCGGATTCCAAAAAGCGAGAGGCTCAGCAGATATGTGAGAGGCACGGTGAGCGCTGCAAAAAATGCCGAGACGAAGCGGATGGACAGCTCGTTCATGCCTGTAATCCTGCTCACCGCGATGGAGAGCCAGAAGTAGAGAGGCGGGTGGACAAACCACAGTTCGTCATTCCAGTAAGGAGTGAAGAACTCGCCCTTCTCGACCATCGTTCGGGCGACATAGGCGTAGAACGGCTCGTCGCTGTCCCAGAGGGAGTAGCTTCCCAGGCGGTAGAAAAACAGCACGAGCGCCAGCGCCGTCAACCCGAGAATATACGGATCGCCTGTTATCCAGGCGATCTTCTCCGAAAAGGGTTTCTTCGGCTCACTGTCCTCAAAAAGCATATCAAACTCCGCTTTTCTCCAGATAATGACCTGAAAGTTTCCCTGAAATCCTGCTTCTCTCCTTCCCAAAAAAGTGGGGCAGCAACCACTTTTTCATGCAGAAAACAGCCTGGGAAACAGCTCCTGGCTGAACCCAATGCCATGAATCAGTGAAGTGTGATTTCGAGAAAAGAATATCAGGCTTTCACTTCCATTGCGGCTGACCTGTATCAGAAGATTTAAAGGATGATACTGTGCAGGTGTTAAAGTAATTACTGGCTTTTTCATCATGCTCAATGTATGCAGGAGCTCAACACCGGCAGATATCAGGCACACAGTCCTGAAAGCCGTTACTGTTTTCGGATATCGAATCAACCACAGGGACAGGCGAAAGGAGATTGCCTATGGACAGCGTGCTGTTTCAAAGCGTTCAGATCGGAAAGCTGACTGCCAGAAACCGTTTTTCGATGGGTGCGGCGATAGATCACATGGACGGTGAGCCTGAAATGAGGATCAGGCGCTTCGCCGAATATGCCGAAAAAAGTGTCGGGCTGATCGTGTCAGGGGCAACCACTCTCGACGATCACGATACGTGGCGGAGAGTCGCCGATGCGGTGCATGAAAAGGGCGGACTGATAGCTGTTCAGTTGATCGCCGACAAGACTCCCGGCGTCATGGTGTCGCCTCTTCCAGAGGGCAGCAGATTTTATACCCCTCTGATCCCGTCTCTTTCATACAGGGAAGATCTCAGGGGCTTCACCGATGACGAGATTTTCTCGTTGATTCAGGGATATGCCGACAAGGCGGGGAAAGCAAGAGATATCCGCGCCGATGCAGTTGAGATACACGCAGCGCACACATCGCTTCCTGCCCAGTTCCTGTCTCCCGTGACGAACAGGCGGAGAGACCTATGGGGCGGATCAGTCGAGAACCGCGCGAGGTTTCACGTGGAGATACTGAAAGCGATCCGGAAGTCTGCCGGAGAGGATTTCCCTGTCATAATAAAGCTCGGCGTGGAAGATCCTGCCGTATATGAAGATGGCCTCACCCTCAAAGACGGTGTGGAGGCGGCGGCGATGCTTGCAGAGTGCGGATATGATGCGCTTGAGATAAGCCAGGGCCTCATGGAGTTCACCGACAGCGGGGCAGGCGGCATGTGGTCCAACACTCCATTGAGAATGCACATAGACAGGCCTGAAGACGAGGCGTATTTCAGAAATCAGAGCAAAGCGGTCAAGAGCCGCGTATCAAAGCCGGTGATCCTGATCGGCGGAATGAAGAGCTTTGAAGTGATGGAGGATGTCGTCAAAGGTCAGTATGCCGATATGGTCGGGCTCTGCAGGCCGCTCATATATGAGCCCGGCCTGATAAAGCGTTTTGCCGAAGGCGACCTCGGCAGGTCGAAGTGCATATCCTGCAACCAGTGCGGCCTCTGCGGGCAGAAGGGACTTCCGCTGGCGTGCGTATTGCATGAAAAGCAGTGAGCTGTTCCTGCTTCTCCCGGCCTGCCTGATTCAAAAAGGAATCAACTGTCCCTGCTTTTTGAGAAACATTATTCGTGCCGGGGGGTCTAAGCCAGTACGTTCACTTTTATCAGGGGGAGGCATTAAAATGAAGACTCAGGCTCTGGTCGCTGTTATCTGCATCTCTGTTCTGTGCGGCGTGCTGATGCTCATGTCAACGAGGGTTTCGGCCGAGAAGGATCGGGTTTCCGAGGTGAAGACTCTCCATGATGACATCATGATCTGCAACCTGCTTACCGGGCTCTATCTGTCCGATGAACAGCTTCAGAAGCTGATTCCTCTGGCACGCCGGGCCGGCGAGCTGAAGGAGCGGTTCGACAGAACTAAAGAGGAATACATGAAGAAGGGCTGCGATGTCCTCCAGGCGGTGCGAAGTGATGTAATCAGAACCGGCGACGCCAGCGAATCGACTAAAAGGCGCTATCATGAGATCAAAGGGCCGTTTGAGAAAGAGGAAGATGCCTTCAAGGCTGAGATGAAGAGCCTCAACGGGCAGGTGCAGTCCATACTGACCGAAAACCAGAAATGCATCGTGGCCAGCTACAAGCCCTGCATCATACCGATAAGAAGCATCGCCAACCCTGAGAGGATCGGGCAGGCCGGCAACAGCGACGGCGTCATAAAGGCCCTGACAAGGGCGAGGGAAGTTCCGGAAGAAAGGTATGAGCAGGCGAAGAAGAGATTTCTCGAAAAGGTGACTCCCAGGCTTGAAAAGGAGCTGGATGAGAAGGACATCCCGGCATTTCTTAACAAGATAAGCGCTGTGATGGACAAGGTCAGGAAGATGACTCCTGAGGAGTTCGAGCTCCAGAAATCCTCTCTTGCCGAGCAGTTGCAGCCCAAAAGGGATGTCGACGAAGGCGATGCGCTCCGCAACAAGATAAACCGCTTCATCCTGAACGCCCGCTTCATCGATGTGGCTTCAGCCAGGAAGAAGCTCGCAAATGGGTCTTCACAGCCATAGTGCTGAATATGGCTTCAGCAGCAAAGACAGAACGGCAGCTCAGGGCCTCCAGGGCTGCCGTTTCATATGAGATTTCATGTTATTCCGCAGAAATGTATACGGTCACTCTGCCAGTCTTTTCATGAGAGTCTGTCTTTTTTCCAGATAGTCGTCGACTTTTTCTGCAAATTCTTCATTCACAGCTCCCTGATACTTTTTGATGAGATCATCCACAGCCTCACGAAAAAGCTCAGACTGGGCTATCCCTGTTTTTGCCGAGATTTTCCGAATAATCTCAAACTGCTCAGGCGATAGTGAAGTCGTTATCTTCTTTTTGGCCTTCAGTGTCATGGTCGTTCTCTCCCTCTAAAGAAATCATGCCATAACCTGCCAGTACATGCGATGACCATATGGCCCTGGGTCGAATCCCATATTTCCAGGTAGTTCTATAGTGATCAAGTGGTCAATGGAAGGAATTTTCTTTCAATCCCTCGATCCATTGATCCCTCGGCCGCTCAGCCGCTTTGCCGGCTTTCATCGGCTCTCCCTGCGTCCCTCCCTGCCGCCGCGCGATTGCAGAAACTGCCCGACCCTGTCCCTGCTCTTCCACTTCCATTCATTGTCTGATTCATACTGCGACTTGTCATAAGGCGTCTCGCCCTTTTTGTTCACGATATTTATTCCGGCGCCTCGATTGACCAGCAGTTCGGCCTTGTCGAGGCTGCCGCTGATTGCCGTGTCGTGGAGGGCTGTGTCGCCGAACGAATTGACGGCGTTTATGTCTGCGCCTCTGTCGAGCAGCGCTGCAGCGGCATCCGTGTTGACACGGAAGAGAGGAGTGGAGCCGTAGCTGTCCCCGGCTTCGATAGAAGCCCCTCTCTGAAGGAGAAGGAGCGCAATCCCGGCGCTGCGGGCGCAGTGAAGAGGGGTCAGTCCCTCGTTGGAGACAGCGTTGACATCGATGCCCCGGTCAATCAGAACCGCCGCGACACCGGCATCTCTGGCTTCATGAAGCGGAGTGAGCCCTTTACTGTCCCGGACATCCGGCGATGCGCCTGACTCGATTAGAAGGCTTGCGACCTCCTTTCCGGGCGCGTAGAACAGCGGAGTCCTGCCTTGTCGATCAGGAGCGTTCACATTGCAGCCTCTGCCGAGCACGAGCTTTACCATCTCGGGATTCCCGGAGCTCACTGCGTTGTGCAGGGCGTCTTCGGCTCCGCTTCCCTTGTCCGGCAATCTGACTCTGGTTTTCAGCATGCTCATCACGTCAGCAGGCATGAATGGCGCCGCTCTGCCAAGATAGCTCAAATCAGGCGGGTACAGCTCAGCGCCGCTCTCTGCAAGCATTCTGATGATGGCCGAGTATTCGTCTCTGCTGTCCTTTTCTGCCGCGAACCGGTCTATCGCAATGGACAGAGGCGTTCTGGAAGAAAGCGTATATGAGCCGACATCAGCGCAGTTTCCATTATCCGCCCCCTCGTCCAGAAGATACCTGACAATCTCCCGCTGCCTGCAAGCCGTAGCACCGAAGAGCATGGTGGCGCCGCTTTCATCCTTTGCGTTGATATCGCCGTAAACTGAGAGCAGGAGCTTCAGCAGCTCGAGATATCCTTTCCTGGCTGCCAGATGAGCCGGCGGATAGTATCTCTCAATTGTGAGGTCTCGCATGTCCAGGCCTTCCTCGAGGAGTTTCCGCACGGCTTCAACATTATTGCCGATAAGGGCGTCCCTGGCGGCGCAGAGCTTTTCCCTGGGTATCCCATCGCGCTCCTTTTTTCTGATGTGCCTCTCCTCTTCGATCAGAGCCGCTATGCCGTAATCATTGACAGATTTTGCAAGGTCTGAGGCTGTGGATCCTCTGATATCCTTCCTGTCCAGGCTGGCTCCATGTCCGAGAAGCAATTGCACTGTATCTTTCTGCCTGAGAAGAGCCGCCTCCATGAGAGGAGTCCGCCCCTCTTTCGTGATTGCCTCGATATCGGCTCCGGCGTTGATCAGCATCTCCAAGATCTCGCGGGAGAGCCCTGCAGCTACGTGAATGGCGCTGTGGCCCTGCGCGTTCCGCTGGTTTACGTCGAAGCCCTGAGAGAGAAAAGAACTGACCTGCCCGATGTCCCTGCTTCCCACGGCCCTGTGAAAGGCGTGCAACTCTTCCATTGATTCCGCTGCGCCGGCCTGCTCCTTCTGGGGAGGCTTTTCCTCTTTAGCGAAGAGTTTTTTTAAAAACCGGTCCATCAGATCACCCCCATCTGATACGCAGCCTTCTGCGAGAGCCCCAATCTGAAAGCAGCGGGTCAGATTCAATATCAAAGCTCAATGTTTCCGGCATCATTTTTGGCGGAATTTTGATTATCTCATCTTTTTCTGACCCGAGCTCACAATGCAGATGCCGCTGATTATGCTCTCTTGATTAAGGAATTTCTATGATGCAGGCTGAAGACCTCCAGATGCCGCGCTGAGGCGTCTGTTTCCCGTGGTCATTTGTAAATTTTTATGACATGCCGGCATTTGTAATGAATGTAAACCGGCTCGTTCGGCGAATCTATTCAGGACAATGCTGAAGGGGGGACATTCCGATGAGAAAAATTCCTGCATTGGTTCTGCTAATACTGCTTGCTGCGGCACTTTCCGCTGAATGCGCGACAGCTGCCGAAGTCTCCGGCAGGGTGACTGTATGCGCCGTCAAGCCTGTAACAGCCGTTCCCTCGGCTGTCGTGCTGATAGGCAGAGATCTGCTGATCACGAACCAGAAGGACAAGCCGGATACGATAACCAACCCTGAGTACATAGTGGCAGAGACGAAGACAGACAGGAACGGCTGGTTCTTCCTCAGCGTCCCTGAAGGAAATTACACGCTCATCATCTGGAGGGAGCATTTCATCCCTGTCTGCATGAAGATAACCATTTCAGGCAAGGAGAACTACCCCTGCTCGCTTGTGCGCGATCAGCTTCCAGGATGGAAGAACAGGCACGTCACTCTCGACTATAAGAAAAAGTGACGGTTCTTCTGATTCAGTCTGAAAGGCGATGAGAGATATGAGAATGAAAATCATCTGCACAGTCATGCTTTTCACGCTTCTCCTTTCCGGCGCAGCCACGCCGAGCTTTACAGAGATCCCGCCCTCTGCCCTGCTTGTAGAATCCGATCTCACGGCGCTCGGCACGCTGAAAGATCTACATGTGATTAGGAAGAGCGGAGATTCGTGTCTGTATGGGGCGACACTCCAGGTGGAAAAGATACTTCACGGCAATGCGGATTTGAACGATGGAGCAGTTGAGCTGCGCTGGAATGTCGTTCCGGGCTTTTCCGGGTCATTCAACCCTGCAGATCTGGGGCAGGGTCGGGGCATCTGGATTCTGACAAGGTTTTCCGGAGATGGCAGCGGCGTTTTCTTCACAGCAGACCATCCGAGCCGCTTTCTGCCGCCTGAGCGGCTTGCAGAGGTCCAGTCCATCCTGCGGAAGCCTGTCTATCGAATTTCTCTCTCTGCTGACGAATATGTTGTCGGGAAACCCGTCGTGGCGGCGTTCACAATCTCGGCTGAAGCGGACGGCGTGAAGGCAGACGCATATCTGCAGGTGGTAAAAGGGAAGCTCATCTTCGCAGGGCCTGTCGAGATACACGTTCAGAATGCGAGCGGTGAAGTGAAGAGGCGCGGCCATCTGCTGTCCACAGCGGCGGCAGGGCCTGTGACGATCAGGAAAGGCTTGCCTCTCTCTGTGGATGTGGACCTGTCGAAGAGCTTTTATCTTATAAGTGACGGAAGCTACACCTTATGGTGGGGCTCCGGCTCCATAGTCTCTCCCAGATACACCTTTTACCTCAGGAAGCCTTCAAAATGAGCATGACAAAGGCGCCGCGATCGCTCGGGCGCCTTCTCTGTCGATTGATTCTGAGCAATCTCCGGCGATTCTCTCTATTGCGGCGATTCCGTGCCCTGAGGCGATGAAGTCTCGCCCGGAGCTCCGGTCGGGGTCGGAGAGGCTCCATCTGGAGTCGACGTTTCTCCGCCAGGTGTCGCAGACACATCAGGCGACGCAGCCTCACTGGGCGAGCCTGACGGACCCGGAGACGCCTCCCCTCCCGGCGAAGAGCCAGGCGAAGGAGATATCTGGGCGGTCTCAGGGAACGACTTTCTCACGAAGATGTCCGAAACCCTGTCTCCTGTAATCGTGAAGCCGATCCCTGAAGACGGGTACACGAGCTTGTAATGCGCCTTCACATCGGGAGGCGCCGGATAGATTTCGTATTCTTCCCCGTAAGCGGCGATCACGTCTCCTGCCGATGAGACCTCGACGCTGATCTTCTTGTCTGTCATGAAGCGCATATCCATGCAGTTGAGCTGTATCACCTTTCCTCCGCTGTCTATGACGGCAAGGACCTTGAATTTATTGTGGGTATAGAGGAGCATTTTGTCCGCAGGCAGAGGCTGGGAGGTGCTGCACTCCTTCGTGATGGACTGGACCGGCGCGCCGATTTTCAGCGGTCCGATTGACTCGCCTGTCTTGATCATCTTGTCGGCGAACAGATCGGACGGGAGCCCCCCTTCCTTCGCGCCTTCCTCACTGGCAGTCCCGGTCTTTGCAATCAGCTCCTTGACCTTTTTCATCACCTCGGCGCTCTGATCGGAGCTCCTGAAATTCCCGTATGCGAAGGGGAGATACTGGAAGGCCATGAAATATGCCTGATCGTTCTGAGCCCTCTTGAAATCGAAGCCGCATGAGCTGTCGTACAGCAGTGACAGGAGCAGGTATCTGAGGCTGTCGCTGTCGTTTTTGTTTGCGAGGCTCGCCTCTCCGAGGAGCCTGTTTATATTTGCGCTGTCCGGCCTGGTCGCCAGCTCGTTTGTGAGTATCTTGACTGCAGACGCTCCATCGCCTTTCTTGACATAGAGCGCGGCAAGCTGCTCGTTCTGCCCGGCCGAGGGGACTTTCTCCATCAGCGTCCTGAAGCTCTCAAGAGCTTTGTCGAAGTCTCCCTTTTTCTCATAGGCCTGTGTGAGTCCTGACAGCGCGTTCGGATCGTCAGGCGATATGGCCAGAACGGCCTTGAACTCGCTTATGGCTTTGTCGTAGCTGCCTGCCGACATCGCCTCCTGGGCCGCTTTTGAATGTGCGCGAGCCTGTTTCATCGGGCTCATCATATTGCATCCGCATATGAATGCTGCCAGCACTGCAATGGCTGCAATCATTCCGATTGTGCGCTTCATGAGTGGTCATCTCCTTTTCTCGATGGCTTTTCGATGCGAAATTCTCTCCTGATTGCGGCTATTCCTTCACGGCGCCAGATCGGAGCTCTCATGCGGCAATCGGCCATGATGCCGGAGTCTCCTTATTAAAAAGGCGATTCCGGTATTATTGGTAAAAACCTCATATGCAGGGTATATGCGATTGAAACGGCGAAGTTCTTTTACGTCCACATATCAGAGCTGTGCGATTCGAACTCCGAATCTGAAGCCATTTTCGAGAGGTGAGCCGAATGAAATCCATCCTGGTGCCGATCATGCTGCTGTGTCTTTTATTCTGCCTCGTCGCTCCCTGCTGCCCCGAGGCGGAGGACGGGATCGAAGGACAGATCAACTCTCTTGTCAAGAAAGGGAACGACCTTCTCGACAAAAACGACATCAGGGGGGCGACGGAGAGCTACGAGGCGGCCCTCGAGCTCTCGAAGAAAAACAACAGGAAGCACCAGTGTGGAATCTGCCTGATCTGCCTGGGAAATGCGTGCGAGACAGTGAGAGACTATGGCAAGGCGATGACCCACTACTTCGGCGCGTCTGAGTACTTCCGGGAGAATAGCGAAAAGGACTGGCTCTCCACAGCGCTTCTGTGCATCAGCAGAGTTCACGGAAAGCAGAAAAACTACCAGGAAGCCAACGCAGCGCTGGAAAAGGCGCTGAAGCTGAAAGAAGAGAGCGGTGACAGGGCCGGGAGGGCCCTGGTGCTCGCCTATATGGGAAACAACTGGAAGGTGCAGGGCAATCACGAAAAGGCCATCAGCTGCCTCAAAGAGGCTGCAGCGATCAAGGAAGAGCTGAAGGATTTCGACAGCCTCGCCAATATCTACAACACAATCGGCTTCATCTACTATTCCTGGACTGAAGACACGAACAGCGCTCTGGCAAACTACGAGAAGGCGCTGAATCTCTGCGTCGACAGAGGCGACAAGGTCATGGAGGGAGTCGTGCTGACCAATATGGCCTCAGTCCATGAATCCCGCAGAGACTACAAAAAGGCCATGGAATACTGTGAGAAGGCCCTCAGGAAGAACGAGGAGTCAGGCCACAGAAAGGCCATGACAACAGTGCTCAACATAATGGGCGGTATATACAACGTCCAGGGCGAGTACGGCAAGGCGCTCGACTGCTTTAAACAGATGATCCCTCTTGCAAGGGATGAAAAAGACTGGCTCGGCCTGTGCCACACCTACAACAATATGGGAGAGACCTACAGGTATATGGGAGAGTCCCAGAAGGCGCTCGAATGCTACGACGCCTCGCTGAAACTGGGGGAAGAGATCGGAGACAGGGCCGGATGCGTGGCCACTCTCAACAACAAAGGCCTCCTCTACAGCGGCCAGGGCAGGCTTGACAATGCGCTCGCAGAGTATGGGAAAGCGCTGGTGATCTGCAGGGAGACCGGCGACAGCGCCGGAACGGCTCACACGCTTGTGCTCACAGGCCTCGTGTACAAGACACAGGGAGATTATGACAGGGCTTTTCAGCTCTTCGGAGAGGCGCTCGAGATCTGCAGAAAGTCAGGCAACAGAGAAGGCGAAGGAGATGCTCTCAACAACCTGGGCCTCATCTGCCTGCGGCGAGGCGATTATGACAAGGCCATGTCCCATTACCGCAGCATGCTCAAGATAAGGGAGGCGCTGGGCGACAGGCACGGGATCACCGTCGCTCAGATCAACCTCGGCGCAGTCTGCAGGGAGTATGGAGATTACCGTGAAGCGCTGTCCTGTTTCGAGAAGGCCCTCAAATCGGCTGAAGAGACGGGAAACGAAGCCGATATTGCAAATGTTCTGAACCACTGCGGCGAGACGTGCAAGCAGCTGAGCGATTACGATAAGGCGAGGGACTACCTTTCCAGGTCGCTGATGAGCTACAGGAAGCTCAGAGACAGATCCGGCGAGGCAGATGTTCTAAGCAACACTGCCATTCTCGAGAGCTCCCTCGGCAATCATGAAAAGGCGCTCACCCTCTGTGAAGAGGCGATGAAGATAAAGGGAGAGATCGGCGATATACAGGGCGTCTCAACGATACAGAACAACATAGGCTCTGTGTACCTTTCCAGGAGCAATTTCACAAAGGCGCTCGATTACTTCGAAAAGGCCCTCGCGACTTCTGAGAAGGTCGGCGACAGGCCGCTCTGCGCGACGATTCTGAACAACATAGGGTCAATCTACAATATCCAGGATAACTATGACAAGGCCCTCAGTTATCTCGAGAGAGCGCTCCGCATTTACGAAGACATCGGCAGCAAGGCCGGCGTCGCAAACACGCTGAACAATATGGGTGGGCTGAACAGGAAGAAGGGCAGGCCGGTTAATGAGCTTGAATACTATGACAAGGCCCTGAAGATGCTCGAGGCCATGGGGAACAGGGACGGCGCGGCGTTTGCGCTTAACAACATCGGCGTGTATTATTACTGCCGGGGCGATTTGAAGAAGTCGGCTGATTACTGCAACAGGGCTCTTCAGATAGCCAGATCGACGGGGAACAAGGCTGCGGCTTCCACGAGCCTCGGCAACTGCGGCTTCCTTTCGCTGTTCAGCCACGATCTGCCGTCGGCGGAAAAGTATCTCGGAGAGGCGCTCGAGCTCTCCCTGAAAACAGGCGACATGCAGAAGCTGTGCGGAGATTATTACGGCCTCGGCCTCTGTGAGGAGCAGAAGGGAAACCTGAAGAAGGCTGTCGACTATCTCAGGAAGTCTGTCGAATGCAGCGAGGAGCTCAGGAAGTTCTCTGTCGGCTCGGAAGAGGAGAAGGCCTCATTCTTCGCCCAGAAATCTGATGTGTACAAGGCGCTGATAAGGGTTCTCTTAAGGCTTCACAACATGAAGGAGTCTCCGAGGAACGAAGACAGGTACTTTGTCGACAACGGAGCGAAACGGCTCACAGGCTCCACATATGAAGAAATTGCATTCTATTTTGCCGAGAAGTACAAGGCAAGGACACTCACGGAGATGCTGAGCGAGCGCATCGGCGGAATATCGGTGGGTGTCGACAAAACGCTCGTGGCCAGACAGGCCGAGGCGATCAAGTCTCTGTCTGCGCTGCGCAACAGGATCGAAGAGGCTCAGGCTCGTCCGGGAACGTCGTCTGAGTTGCTATTGAAGCTCAAAGAGGCGATGGCGGCGGAAGAAGACAGGTATGCGAAGGTAAGGGACGAGATCAGAAAAAGCAGCCCGAGATATGCGTCTCTTGTATATCCAGAGGCTCCGACTGTAAGGGATGCGCAGAAGATCATAAGCCCCGGAGCCGCAGTGATGGAGTATATTGTGACTGATGACGCTCTCTACTGCTTCACGCTCACCAGGGACGGCTTTTCATCTGCGAGGCTTGGTGTCTCGAAAGCGGCGATCGAAAAGCAGATTAAGGAGCTCCGGTACTATGTGCTGGGGAAAGAGGACGAGCAGGCCAGAAAGATATCCCGGACCCTGTATGGAGATGTGTTTCTGCCTTTTGAAGCCGGACTCGGCTCTGCGAAGCGGATTACCATCATCCCCGACGGTGCTCTGTCGTATGTTCCGTTTGAGATGCTGTATCAGGGGAGCGGCTATCTCGTGTCTCAGTATGCCATTTCATATGCTCCATCTATCAACTTCCTCTCCCTCGTCAGGAAGGGAGGCAGCGGGAATACGCGGTTCCTGGGCTTTGGCGACCCTTTCTTCGGACAGAATGATGGAGGCGCCGGCCAGGACAGCGGGGGAAATTTCACACGTGGATATTTCAGGGAAAAAGGGGTCTCATGGACCTCTCTCCCAGGGACGAAGAAGGAGATCGAAGGGATAGCGAAGTCAATCCAGGGGGAGAAGAGCATATTTACAGGAAAGGCCGCAAGTGAGAGTAACGCGTCGAAACTCCTGGGAGGCTGCGGCACGATCCACTTCGCCACGCACGGCTATCTCGACGATGAGAAGCCTATCCTCTATTCCTCTCTTGTGCTCTCCGAGCCGGAGAGCGGCCAGTCTGACGGAGTCGACGACGGATATCTCAGAGCGGCCGAGATATTCAATATCCCCATCGATGCAGGGCTCGTCGTGCTGTCAGGCTGCCAGACAGGACTCGGTAAAAATCTCAGCGGCGAGGGTCTCATGGGCCTTTCGACATCGTTTTTCTATGCAGGAGCGAGATCGCTGATAGTGAGTCTCTGGTCTGTCGATGATGAGTCCACGTCGCTTCTCTTCCAGTACTTCTATCAGAACATCATCACGATGCCTCCTGCGGAGGCTCTCAGGGAGGCCAAGCTCAGGCTCATCAGGGAGAAGAGGGAGAGCCCGTTCCTGTGGGCGCCTTTCATCCTCATCGGAAATCTCTGAGCAGGATGCTGCGACACAGTAAAATGGAAAGAGCCGGATTGCGTCCGGCTCTCTTTGAATCTGTTTTCTGTCAGAGCTTCTCAGTCTATGAAAGATCCCGTGCCCATGTAATACATCTCTCTCTTGAGCTGCTCGTCGAATGTGATCGTGCCTGTTTCGCTGTTGAGCGAGAAGGTGGTCTCCTTCGTATAGAAATCGGGCACGCGCTCAGTCGTTCTGTAGGATGTGATCTTTCCGTCGTTGCTGAACGATATGCTGCCAGTGCCGCAATAGTCTCCGTAGCACATGATGTCTATCGGTATATGCTTTGTAAATGACCTGGAGGCGTTGAGAGACTTTGTCCCGGGCTTTCCCTGGCGGTCTTCGACATCTGCCGTGACTGTGAAGGAGCCAGGAACTCCGTCGAGATGTGTATCGCACAGCGCCAGTTTTCCCTTCGTCGGGTTCAGGTCTATCGAGGACTGGTCAAGAATGGCGAATCTGTCGACGAGGCCTTCCATCTCAGCTTTGCATTCGAGCGCTTTCTTGAACTCCTTTACCTCAGACGGGCTGGCGAACTGCGGATTTGCAAGGCTCATATTCTGTATCATCGTCTATCCCCTCCGGAATTCTGTTTCTATCTCTGTTCACTTTCATTATATATTCAGCAGGGGTTCCTTTCCATATGAAATCTGTATCAGGCAATTTCGAGCTGCAAGATGCATTTTTTCCGGGGTTTCCTGCAATTCTCCCTGCTGACCGGCCTTTGCGCTTATCATGGAGCTGCAGCCCGCTTCGGGCTTCCGGCTGAAAGAAGTCCTGCCTTAAAGGAAAAAGGCAGTCAGGGAAGGAAGATATCGAGAGAGCCATGCCTTCCGGCAGGGGCCGGGGAAAGGAGCGTAAACGGTGAAGATACTCATTCTCGGTGCCGGCGCGATCGGCACCATGCTGGGCGTGAGCCTCGCGCTTTCAGGGCGCTCGGTCGCCTTTTACGACAGGCCTGAGGTATGTGGCGAGATCTCCGCGAGAGGGCTGAAGCTCGTGGTAAATGGTGTCGAAAAAGAGCTCCGTAATGCTGGAACGATATCGGAGGAAGGGCTTCGCGAGATTGAAGAGCCCTTCGATCTCGCCATTCTGTCTGTCAAAGCGTACCACAGCGATGCCATTCTGGGCATGCTCGACAGGAAATCGTTCGTGTCTCTCCTGACCATACAGAACGGCGTGGGAAATGAAGAAAAGCTGGTCAAGCGGTTCGGGCCGAAGCAGATTTTTTCAGGTGCCATCACGCTTCCTGTGGCTGTCAGGGCCCCCGGGGTCGTGGAGATAACGAATCAGAAGGGCGGGATAGGGATCTCGGCTGTCCACGAAGGAGATTCGTGCAACGAGATTGGAAGCCTGTTCCGGCGCGCCGGCTTCTCCGTCGAACTCTACCTGGATTACAGAGAGCTCAAATGGTCAAAGCTGCTTCTGAACATGGTCGGGAACGCCCTTTCGGCCATTCTGGACGTATCTCCTGCCGGCATATTCTATGATCGGCAGCTGACCAAGATTGAAAAGCTCGCCTTCATGGAGGCGCTCGCCGTCATGAAGGCTCAGAAGCTCGATGTGGTGAACCTGCCCGGCTATCCGGTGAAAGCGCTTGCAACGATGTTCTCGCAGCTGCCGCCGACTCTGATCGAGATGATAATGACAGCCAAGGCGGGAAAGGCGAGGGGCTCGAAAAAGCCGTCTCTTGCCATAGATCTGCTGTCACAGTCACAGTTTTCGGAGGTCGAGGTTCTGAATGGAGCGGTGGCGAGAGAGGGAAAGCGCCTGAATATCCCTGTGCCTGTCAATGAGGCGCTCTACGAAATTCTGACGGCGATGGTGAATGGCGAGATCGCCGGAGACTCGATGAAGGGAAATGCAGATGCGATAATGCGGAAGGCCGGCCTGCTGTGATGATGCCGATTTCGATGTGCCGCTCTGTTTCAGCTGACCGGTCGATGGCGAAAAAACAGGAGGCCTTCTGAGCTCTCAGAAGGCCTTTCTCTTCAGATCAATTATGATCCGGGGGATGGAGGGGTGCGGGAAACCTTTCAAATCAGGCTGCCGCGTAGGCCGATGCCATGTAGCCGGGAGCCTGGTAACCGCTTGAGCGCTGCATCGACTGAAGCTGCTGCATCATGTCGTTGAGCATCTGTGAAGGATCCGTTCCGTTCGAGTTTATGCCCTGAATCTGAAGCGAATTGTTCTGGGTCGTGCCCTGGTTGCCGTTCAGCTGTTCCATCTGCGCCTTGAGATCTTCTATCATCTTCTTCAGCTCTTCGTGCTCTTCTTTCTCGTCCTCGCGGTTTTCCTTCATCTGGTTGCTCATGTTTCCCATCTGGAGAACCGCTGCCAATCCGAGACCTATTCCAATCGCTGCTGCTGCTTTCATTTTATTTTACCTCCGTAGTTAGATTTTAGACATACCAAGCTCCAGCTATTAACAGTCCCTCTATTTCGTTGTTCTGTCAAGCGTATCGAGCTTTTCTGTAATTAATATCACTGATTTGATGGGCCCGGTAAAGTTTGAACTGTTAAAACCACGTTAACAATATTTTGCCTGCATGTTAATAAAACATCGCCAAATTGTAACAATTTTCGACAGCCGGGGGTTATTTTTGCCAATTTGTTAGTGCTTTTACCAGATCGTTAACAATGAAAACTTTATGTAACTTTTTGTTAAAGTTGTTAACAGAATAAAAATGGGGACAGCTTACTAATATTTACAATATTAACAGAATTAACAATTCTATGAGAGGTCCGGCATCAGGAAAAGTGGGGCCTGGGAGCACTCCCGGAAAGATGTGAAGACTCCATCAATCTTAATCAGGAAGAGAAATTGCAGGCAGTGTAAGAAAGGAGAGGCGGGGATAGTGGAGAGAAGGAGAGTAAGATTAATTCACGGGCATTGGAGTCTGTCCCGATTTCAGCTTTCGAGGCCTGTCCGGATCACTTCCTGCGCCAGGGCTATGTAGTCGTTTCCTTCCTGCATCTTCAGCACTCCGCAGAGAAGCGACTCCCTGTTGTCATCTGCCATGAACGAGTCCACGTCGCCGATTCCCTCTTCGAAGAGCGTGACTCCCTTCCTGACGAGATAGATGACCTGCCTGCTGAAATCCTCTGCAAGGCCGTTTCTGAGGATTATCTCGAGTTTGTCCAGGATTTTCGGGAGTTGCCTGTCCTTGAAGGACATGAAAACCTCCCTGGTCTGCTCGAGCCTTTCGGAGAGAATGTCTATGCCGGCTTCTCCTTTCAGGAAGCAGTAGCTCCCTTCGAGGATCGGCCTTATAAGTTCGGTGTCGTAGGCGTGCTCGGGCTTCAGATACTGCATCCTCGAGCCTCCTCCGCCGTCCGTGACGTCCAGCATCGAATACTGCGGGACGGTCTGCTCTTCCGGCTCGAAGCGGAGGAGGGGTATCCTGCACTGGATGCAGAACTTTATGCTGTAGTCGTCATAGCTGCGTCCGCACTTGAGGCATCTCATAATCTACCCGTCCTTTTCTGCAGTGGTTCATGGTCATTTCTATCCCGGATCGAATCTCTCCTTCACGCCGCTCCTGCAGGCGAGAGCTGAGCTCTGTGATGACCTGTATATTTTATGATAACGAGGACTTGCCGATGTGACAGGGCGAATTATTCAGAGTGTGATGCTCAATGTATTGCAGTTATACTCAAGAGCATAAGTAACGCCATGAGGCAAGCCTCATGGAATCAAAATAAACCCCGCTTCATGATGGCGTTTATTTTGAGCGTTACTATAAAGGGAGGGTTTATGATGTCAAGCCGCGGCGCAATAATGATTATCATGCTTTTTGCAGTCTGCGCACTGCTCTACTCTGCCGGAGGCTGCTCAGGCTCAGGCAGCAGTGAATCGAATGTATTGTATGACAGCTCGGGTTCCGGCGCATCTTCTTCACCGACGCCTTCCAGCATCTATCCGCCTTCGGCGCAGGTCACGTCGTACTATTTTCCAGCCAGTCTTGTGTCTCAGATGAAAAGCGATGCCGCGCCGATCATAAGCTCATATGAAGGGCTGAACGTGTTTTCGACTTCGATGTATGCCAAGGCCTTCATCGAGGGAACGGTAACGGTGAAGGACATTTTCGACGCAAGAATTCCGGTGAACTACCAGATATTCTGCAAGTATGCCTACGACAACTTCGGCGTGAGGCTGAAACCGATGACGGCATCGCAGATGGCTCTGAGGGACGATCAGGCCTCTCCCTCGCCGACTGTGTCGCCATCTTCGTCTCCGTCGCCTTCGCCTTCGAGCACCCCGTACTATCTCCGGTATGCCGCCGCAGCGAACCAGTTCATAGCGGATTTCGAATACGACGGTATACTGTTCCGCCCTGACGAGCTGCATCCAATATTCACGAACCCCGATACAGATACCTGGCTTTTCCTGGTCGATCATCCTACGAACAGCGCCGACATCTATTACAGCACGCGAGTCCAGAACCGCAGCATCGGGATAACGGGAGGCCTGGCGATGAGGGCGATGAATACGCAGGACCCTCTCTACACAGAGGACTGGATGTACTATGTCCCGAACGAGAGCGTCTCCAACTACTCCCCGTTTGTCAAGTCGTCGAAATGCCCTTGCCCTCAGCAGAAGCTCGTCTCCGCGACGAGCAACTATGTCCCTCAGGACGCTTCCGCCGCGGCGCTCGCAAGGCGCAGCCAGTACGGCATCGTCCCTTCGTCGCTTTCCAACAGCACCCTCCGGGTCGGCGGCTGGAAGAACCAGCAGTACATTCAGGACATGGTGACCAACGGGATCAGCTTCACGAATGCCCCGACGAGCGGGACCTGGGGCGGCTGGGGCCTGTACCTGCTCCCGCTGCGGAAGGATTTCTGGGAGTAGATTCGATTGCGAAGCAGAAACGAGGGAGCACGAGCTGTTCAGATACAGCCGTGCTCCTCTTTGATGCAACCTCTTCAGCCGAGGATTCTTTTCACTTTACGCCGCAGGCATCCCCGTCTCAGCGGGCAGGCTGATTCTGCCTGATTCTTTCGGGGCCGACCCATTCATCCCAGTTACAGCTGTAGCCTGTGTAATGGATGAACGATTTCCCGTCCCGCTCGGCGAGGACAGCGGCGGGATACCACTCTCCGCCGTCTTTCACAGAGACCTCCCTGAACTTCCGCCCGTTCACCTCTCTGATCCTTTCATATCCGACCCACTCGTTCCAGAATGGAGCCAGTCCCCTGTAGGTTATCCAGTGGAAGCCGTCTTCCACCTTGACTATGACGCCGTCGAACGGGGCGCCTTTCCATAGCGCCTTGACCCTGTCGCCTGGCTTCCATGTGATGAAAGTGATCTCGCTGATCGATTCTTTTCCTTGCTTTTCTTCGAGCTTTTTTGAGGAGATGCAGAACTGGAGGGTGTACTCTCCGCCCCTGAAATTCACTATCCTGGCAGGGAGGCGCTTGTTCTGATGCCTGGCGCAGACATAGTCGCCGATCCTGTACGGCCCGGCAGGAGCGCCGAAACGCGGCTCCCGGGCTGCGTTGCCTGAATTTCCTGCGTTCCCGGAGCCTGCTCCTTTTTTCGATGCGCCAGCCTTCCCGCCGTCGCCTTGAGGGCCCTCCCCGGCCTCGACTGCTGAGTCTCTGACCGGGCTTATCACAAGCGGGCCCTGCGCTTTGAAGAAGAAGCGGCCCGATTTCTGCCTCTCCCTGTATTTCATCGCCGTCGCAGTCTCGTCTGAGAGCTCCTGCAGGCTTATATTGCCGTCGCCGTCGTGATCGAAGAGCGGTTCTCCCCAGAGCCCGTCGAGCAATGACTGGCTGAATGTCTGGCTTTCCGCGGCGGGACTGGCGGAAGATGATGAGGTGAGGCAGATCCCGTCGATGCCCTTCCGGCACAGAGCCTGCGCCACGCTGATCAGCGCTCCCGAGTAACTGCAGTCGGCGAGAAGGATGACTCTGCGCCCTTTGAAGCACCTCTTCAGTATCGCCTCGATGTCGCCGACATCGACTGCTGTCTTTTCTTCCATCCCGTTCATCGTGTCATAGCCTGCAAGAAAGGTATGGCCTGATGCAGTGAGCACGCCGCGGCCGGCGAAGTAGAAGATCAGCGTCGAGCCCGGCCCTGCCGCTGCGGCTCTTTTCTCAATGGCGGTCCTGATGGCTTCACTCGTGGCGCCTGCGTCTGTAAGGACAGTCATATGATCATCAGGCACGCCTCTCGCCTTCAGAGCCTCTGCGATCTCGAGATCTTTTCTGTTCTCAGCGCTGAACGGAGCTATATCCCTGTCCTTCCGGCAGAGCGCCCCCACAATGATGGCGTGGGTGCGGCCGTAGTCGACGGCATCGCAGAATGCCTGTGATACCGTGATTATAATGAAGAGCGCGATGAATGCGATATATCTTGCCATTGCCGCAGTCCTTTCATAAATTCTGACAGGAATTCACAGGCGGGCAGGCATTTCCCTTCCTCCGGCAAGCTTCCGATTGCAAGCCGGTGAGCCCATTCTGACTGTTCTGGAGGATGTGCCTCGTATAGGGAGAAGTCTTCGATTACAGCCTTGACGGCTGAAGAAAAAAGAGAGGTGGGTGTGATGATGCTGAACCGTAGCAAAACTGTGAAGGCTTTTGCAGTGTATCTATTCCTCGTTTCCCTGCTTATTGTGAGGATATCTGCAGGGCAGGCGTGGGCGCAGAAGGATGGGCGTCCCGCCTATGACATCGATTACATCAAGTGGCTCGAGAGCCGCTCGATGCTTTTCCAGGCCGAGCAGCTCGCCAGGAAGTACCAGGTCTCCGGAGAGCTGTGGCGCTATCCTTACGCGCTGCCTCAGCCGCGCAGGGCGGCGGCGTGCGCGTCGGTGTGGTTTACGGCCTACCCTGCAGCAACAATAACGAAGAATGGCGAGTCTGTCATCAGGACGCTCGGCGATGAAGAGCTGTGGAAGACATTCCAGCAGATAGGTATAAAGGCCGTGCACACAGGGCCTATGAAGAGGGCCGGCGGCATAAGGGGAAGAGAATACACTCCCACGATAGACGGGAACTTCGACAGGATAGCGATGGAGATAGACCCGGCATTCGGCAGTGACAGCGAATACATAGGCATGTCAAAAACCGCCGCGTCGCACGGTGCGGTGATAATCGGCGACATAATACCGGGCCATACCGGAAAAGGCGCAGATTTCAGGCTCGCAGAGGGAAACTACAAGGATTATCCCGGAATATATCACATGGTCCCGATAGATCAGAAAGACTGGTCTCTTCTGCCGCCTGTGCCGGCAGGGAAGGACTCGGTGAACCTGAAGGAGGAGACTGTGAAGGCCCTGAAGGAAAAGGGCTATATAGTAGGCCTCCTGACGCGCACGATCTTCTACGAGCCCGGCATCAAGGACACAGACTGGACAGCCACTGATGCGGTCAAAGGCGTTGACGGCGTCCCGCGCCGGTGGGTATACCTGCACTATTTCAAGGAAGGGCAGCCCACGCTGAACTGGCTTGCTCCCAACTTCTCGGCCGAGAGGCTCGTGATCGGCGACATGCTCAATTCGATGACGGTGCTCGGAGAGAAGATGCTCCGGCTCGACGCCAACGGATTCCTGGGCATCGAGGTCGGGAAGAAGGACGGGAAGGCCTGGTCTGAAGGTCACCCGCTGTCTGTCACATCGAACGAGCTGATCAGCATGATGACTAGAAAGCTCGGAGGCTTCACGTTCCAGGAGCTGAACCTGACTCTCGAGGACATCAAGGCCATGTCCGGAACAGGAGCGGATCTCTCGTATGACTTCATAACCCGCCCTGCCTATCATGACGCCCTCGTGACAGGCGACACGAGCTTCCTGAGGCTGATGTTCGGCCTTATGAGGAAATACCAGATAGATCCGGCAGGCCTGATCCACGCGCTGCAGAATCATGACGAGCTGACTCTTGAGCTGGTGCATTTCTGGACTGGACATGCCAATGATCAGTTTTCGTTCAGGGGAAAGCAGGTCAAAGGGAGCGAGCTGCGCGACGACATAAGGCGTGAAATGCTCGAGGTGCTCCTTGCCCCGAAAGCCCCCTATAACCTGAAGGCTTCAAACGGAGTGTCGTGCACGACTGCGAGTCTCTGCGCCGCGGCGCTTGGCATAAAGGATATTAAATCTCTTACTGCAGAAGAGAAGGACAGGATCAAAAAGCTCCACCTGCTGCTCGTGATGTACAACGCGTTCCAGCCAGGCGTGCTGGCCCTATCAGGCTGGGATCTGGTGGGTGCCCTCACCCTGCCCGGCGATTCGGTGAAGGAGCTGCTGGCAGACGGCGACACGAGGTGGATCAACAGAGGGGCCTACGATCTGATGGGAGTGAACAAGGGAGCCGCAAAGTCGCCGACAGGCCTCCCCAGGGCGGAGAGTCTCTACGGGACTCTGCCTGAGCAGCTCAAAGATCCTGATTCATTTGCCAGCGCTCTGAAGTCGTTCCTGAAAGCCAGGGAACAGTGCCGTATCGCCGAAGCTGAGCTTCTGCCGCTGCCTGATGTAAAGAACAAAAGCCTTCTAGTGATGGTGAGCAGGCTTCCTGACAGGAAAGGCTTCGCAGTGACGGCCCTGAACTTCGGAAAGACAGCCGTGGATGAGACAGTTGTTCCCGGAGAGCCCAAGAGCGGAGCAGTGACAGATCTGCTGCTCGGAAAGGCTTCAGGCTCTCTCGGCTCAAAGGGCGAGCTCGGCATAAAGCTCGCGCCATACGAGGGAAAGGTCTACCTCGTGCAGTAAGGCCTGGAAAACAGCCTGACATGAAAGAAGACGGGAGAGATCCCGTCTTCTTTTTTAATCTGAGCTGCGTCCCGGGCTCTCTGATATTCCCATATCCACCAGACTGGTCCGGGCTCTTCCCTTTTGCCGTGAGCCGGGTCTACGGCTCTTTCCTGTTTCCGTCATCGCAGCCTGCCTGGTCGTCTCCCTCTGCCGTCTTTACCTTTTCGAATTTACACAGCGATGGGGTTATCATCGCTCCGATCAGGATCAGTATGCCTCCGAAAGCCACGGCCAGCGCGTGATTGCCTCCCAGCAGCTTCATTATAAGCGTTCCGAGGCCGAGCGATACGCAGACCTCCGGGATCACTATGAACATGTTGAAGATTCCCATGAAGATGCCGTACTGCTGCTTCGGAAGGTGCTCGACGAGTATCACGTATGGCATCGCCACTATTGACGCCCAGCCGATCCCCGCTGCGATCATCGGGAGATACAGCAGTTGCGGGCTGTGTATGAACGGTATGGCGAGGAGCCCGACTCCGCAGATTATCAGCGCAGTCATGTGGGTGTAGATTCTGCCCATCCACCTGACCATCAGAGGTATGCATAGTGCAAAGAGCGGTGTGGCTATGCCCTTGATGATGATCGTGTGTGCTCCCCACCGGATTCCTTCGTCATAGAGCGGCGAGTTGGCGTCGGTGGCGCCGAAGACGTATCTAGCCACTGCAACTGTATAGAAGATCCAGAAGCAGAAGAGCCCCATCCATGTAAAGAACTGCACTATGGCGAGCCTTTTCATCACCGGAGGCATGTCCTTGTAACAGCTAACCGTCTCTTTGAACCATTTCCTGAGAGCCTCGCCTGTCGACTCGCCCTTCCCTGATTTCAGCTCTTCCAGGTTGTCAGGAGGGTATTCAGGCGTGGTTATGATAGTGTAAAGCACGGCGCACAGGAATATGGCGGCGCACAGGTAAAACGACAGATGCATCGATGTCTTCCCGAACGACGACAGGGAGGGATTCAGCTTGAGCAGGTCGAGCGACGCTATATAGTTCCCCAGAATGGTTCCGAGGCCTATCATCAGGCTCTGCATGGCATATCCTGTCGGCCGCTGCTTCGTGTTCAGCTTATCTGCGACGAACGCCCTGAACGGCTCCATGCTAATGTTCAATGACGCGTCGAGGACCCACAGGAGCCCTGCGGCCATCCACAGCGAGGAAGAGTTCGGCATCAGGAACAGTGCGAGTGTGGCCAGGATGGCGCCTGTCAGGAAGTAGGGCCGCCTTCTCATCTTGAGGCCCGGAATCCACGTCTTGTCGCTCATATAGCCGATTATCGGCTGTATCACGAGCCCTGTGAAAGGCGCGGCGAGCCACAGCAGCGGGATCTGCTCCGGGTTGGCGCCCAGCTTTTCATAGATCGAGCTCATCCTCGCGAACTGGATCTCAAATCCGTGCTGGATCCCGAAGAACCCGATGCTCATGTTCACTATCTGCCAGAGTTGAAGGTCCGGTTTTTCGGCTTTTTCCATTTAGTTGCTCCTTTCAGGCTGGGGCGAGTATCTTCTTTCTTGCGCCAAGCAGGCGCTCTGCCGCCTTTTTTGTCCCTTCCACGGTCGGCACGAGGGCGAACCGCACGAAGCCGTCGCCTGGGTTTGAGCCGTCCGGGAGGGTGCTCGCAAGAGCCGGGCCCGGCGTCACCACGAGGGCGATATCCTCTTCCAGGAGCCTTGCTGCGAACTCCAGCGAGCTTATTTCAGGCGGGACAGGCTGCCAGATGTAGAAGGTGGCGTCGGCGTACCCGTCCGGGAGGCCCATCTCCTTCAGCGCCGCCGTCATGATCTTCCTCTTCTCGTCGTATTCGCTTCTCATGGCCTGCACATGCGTCTCGTCCGAGAGCGCCGCCACCGCGGCCTTCTGGAGGAATGTGGCGCATCCCGAGTCCATGTTCTCCTTGGCCGACAGGAATACCGATATGATGTCGGCGTCGCCGGCCATGTAGCCCACGCGCCACCCAGTCATGTTGCTGCGCTTGGAGAGGCTCTGGAATACAACTATCCCTTCCTTCCCATACTGCAGGATGCTTTCCGGGGCGCGATCCCTGTACATCTCGGTGTAGCACTCGTCAGATGCGATGATTATGTCGTGATCGCGGCAGAACTCTATCAGCTCAAGATAGAACTCCCTGGGAGCCATCACTGTAGTTGGGTTGTTTGGATAGTTTATCCAGAAGATCCTGGCGTCCTTTGCCACTGCGCTGGGTATCGCTTCCAGATCGGGAAGGAAGCGCTTCTGCGGCCTGAGCGGCACGAAGTAAACCCTCTTCCCTGCAGCTCTGGCGCCGCTGTAGTATGGAGGATAGCCGGGAGTCGGCACTATCACAGCCCCTCCCCTGATCGTGTTTGGAAATGCGAATACAGCCTCCTTCGCGCCCAGCGACGGGAATATCTCGCGCTCAGCGTCCATCGTCACGCCGAAGCGGCGTGAAAGCCATGCAGCGACTGCATGCCTGAACTCGTCAGAGCCCTTGTTCTCAGGGTAGCCTGAGCTCTGGTACTGCTTCATTCCCTCCGCCGCCGCGGCGAGAACCAGGTCAGGCGTCGGCGCGACAGGGTCGCCTATCGAGAAGTCTATCACCTCCACGCCTTTTTCCCTCAAGGCCTTCTTCTTCTCCCTCAGAGCCACGAAGGGGTAGCGCGGCAGCTCTTCGAGCCATTCGTTCGGCACTGCTGATGTTTTCCTTGCCATATCTCGTCCTCAGTCTTTCTTCAGTCTCCACCCCGGATCTCTGCAATCGGGCTCCGGGATGCATGATTCCATCCATGCCCGGAGCATATCGGTATTCATTCGTGACAGAGAGCCCTTATCCTTTGGGTGTTTCTACTTTTGATTCAGGGCTGATTCCTCGTGATCGCAGATTTTCTCGATTGGAGTGTAACAAGGGTGAGATGGGGAGTGTGGGGAGGTGGTGAGAATCCTGGAAGGATTATATGATGTGTATTCAATTTAACAAAAAGTTAACATATGCGGTCATCACTGCTATATCGGTTATGCTATAATGAAGTGAAGAGAACCAGACTCTGTAGATAAGGAGATGTGAGAGATGGTAGATTTTAATCCGATTTCACAGGTCAACGCACAGTATACGACAGGTCCAGCCAGGCCGGCCGGCGAGAAGAAAGCGCCTTCAGAGCCCTCCGCGGCGGCAGTGAACGATGGCTTTTCAAAAGGCTCTTCATCGAATGAGGTGTCAAAAGCCATTCTCTCACAGCTTTGCGGCACAGATGACACGAGAGAGGCCGATGCCTCGAAGATCCTCAGCAAGCCTACGAGAATCCTTTCCGACAACTACGGCAGAGTCACTCATCTCGCCTTTCAGATCTCCGACTACGTAGGCGGCAGCATGAGAAACGAGGTAATCAACGCCTACAAGACAGTCTTTCAGAACATGGAGCCTGACACGAAGTTCACTATAATAGTCGAGAGCGACAGGGACAAGAGCGATGTCGAGAAGATGATCAAGTCCAATAACATACCGAACCAGGAGCGCTTCCAGTTCATCAAGCCGGGAAATCTCGATCTCACCGTATGGGCGCGCGATCAGATGATCGGCATGTATTTCCCTGATGATCCGTCGAAAACGGCCCTCCTGAACCAGAGAACTCTTCACAGCTGGCACAACGACGACGAGCAGGTTCCGCCGTATGTTGCGGCGCAGAACCCCTCCATCGTTCTCGATCCGGAGAAGAGGATAAGAACGGACGGCGGTGAGGTAGTGTCGAACAACCACGAGACATTCGTAGGATTCTTCTCGATTGCCGCAACGGCAGAGAAACTGCAGCAGATGGGCGTAGAGGATCCATCGTTCAGATCGGCAGTCATATCTCACTACAACACCAAATCCGGCCAGCACGTGGTCGAATCGAAGGATCAGAACCCGTTCCCGTTCATGCTGGTGCCGAAAGAGGTTCCGGAAGACATGCACGAGCGCGATTTCAAGATAGCGCCAAATCCGGAATACAAGGCGCAGGCTCTCAGATCGAACGAGATGGCCGAAGGTGATATGTGGATGAAGGCCGCCAAGGATCTCTTCGAGAAGCAGTTCGGACAGAAGGTAATGGTAATGGGCGCCGACGACCCGTCGACTCCACAGGTGGAAGGCCCTGCAAACGATCATCTGGACATGGCGATCACGCCGTTCGATGAAAAGACTGTCGCCGTGGGCGATCCCAGCATGGTAAAGAGAGCCCTTGAGAAGATGACGCCGAAGCGCAGGAAGGAAGTGGAGAAGCAGCTTTCAGAGCTCCTCGAGAGACCTGTGAGCCTGAGAGGCTTGACAGAGAACAGGGAGCGCTCAGACTATCCGAACCAGCAGCAGGACTTCGATAAATATGCAAGCAACATGGAGAAGGAAGGCTACCGCGTTCTCAGAGTCCCGTACTCCGAGCCCACGTGGGGCACACCGAACATCACATACAGTAACAACCTGATAGAGCGCTTCACGAAGGAAGACGGCACTCACGTGAAGAGAGTGTTCCTGCCTGTATACGGCATCAAGGAGCTCGACAAGATAGCGCTCGATACATATAAGGGCGAAGGCTTCGAAGTATTCCCGATACCTCTCGCCTCGCTTGCCTCCCGGAAAGGCGCGCTGCGCTGCATAAGCCAGTGGCTGGCCCGCAAAGGCACTCCCTAGAGCCGGGGGTTCTGTAAGGAGATCAAAAAAGCCGGAGATGCTCGAAAGCTCTCCGGCTTTATACTTATCCTGGCTGTCTGCGCTTACTTGACGAATTTCTCCATCGGAGCGAAGAGCGTCTCGTCGAGCCCCACGTTGAAGGCTATGGCCTTGTATACTATGACGCGCTGCAGCACGTCGTTCCTCATTATGTCGAGCCTGAACGGGAAGAACCGTCCGTCTTTTGTCTTATTGATCTCCTTGTAGAATACGGTCTTCTTCACCTCGCCCTTGTCGCCTTTCGACTTTACAAAGAGCTTGAGCGGTACCCACCGCGCTTTGTCGATCCAGACAGTGGTTTCCTCATTAGGATTCGTGGGATTGGTGATCTTGATCATCGTAGTCTGCACGTTATCGATCATCTCGGTCCCTGTGACTGTATAGTTCTTATCTATATCCTGCGGGTATTTGACTATTCCGAACGGGATGTTGAGCGGCGCGCTCGGCTCGTCGACTTTCTTCTTCACGGGATACTGGCCGGTCGACAGATACTGCCACGCGTTCTTGCCGTCCCTGATGATCACCATGTTCTTCTGATCGAGTGCGCCTCCGGGATCGGATGTGACGATGTCTATCCGGAGCTTGTTCGGGCTCTTGAAGTATATTTTGTCCTTTCCTGACGACGACATGGTCTGCGAGCCCTGGCCCTCGGTGGATGCCACGTTCTCTTCGAGCTCGATCACCATATCGCCGATTGGCATCTGCCCGCCTACGAGATACAGGTGATCGATCAACTGCCGCGCGTTGGCTTCTGCAGCATATGCCGCGGAGATCATCGCGACAGACAGCAGCAGGACGGCAATTGAGATGAATAGTTTTTTCACAGAGATTCCTCCCTCCAGGATTCGTATTGCATTATTATTACCATATTTTATGCGTCTTTAATCCCACCGGCCTTTTCTATTATATCACAAAACGCAGTCAATGCCCATGGCTTTGTGTATCCTGTCATGATTTGGCACGTCATGTCTCTAAGGCTCTCGCCGAGCGCTCCGTGAGAGGGTTTTTGCCGCGGAGGGAGAATTGGAATGTGGAGAGCACCTCATCCTATGCTCCGTGGAGGCTGGCCACGATGAAGAAGAAGCACACCATACTTGTTGTGGACGATGACGAAGTAATCCGCATCATGATGCAACAGCTTCTCTCGTGCTCGAACTTTTCCGTCGAGGTTGCGAGCGATGGCGTGCAGGCGATAAACATGGTCTCTGAGGCGCCGCCTGATCTGATCATCCTCGACGTGTCGATGCCGAAGATGGACGGATTCGAGGTATGCAGGCAGTTGAGGGCCGACGAGGGCGCCAGGGACATCCCGATCATCTTCCTGTCCGCCAAGTCAGAGCTGGAAGACAAGGTGCGGGGCTTCGAGATGGGAGCAGACGACTATGTTCCCAAGCCCTTCAGCTATGACGAGCTTCTGGCGCGGATCAAGGTCTCTCTCCGCAAAGGCGAGCGACTCGAGCGGGAGCGGAAGAAGGCAGAGACCCTCGAAGAGGCCTCCAGGCTCGACGAGCTTACCGGCCTGTACAACCGCAAATACTACGAGCTGATGGGCCGGGAGGAGCTGGAGAAGTGCCGGCTCGGTAAGGAAGCCCTTTCCATGATGATCTTTGACATCGACAGGATGGCGAAGATAAACGATGACTATGGCTTTCAGCAGGGAACGAGGACAATAGCGCATTTTGCTTCCATCATCAGGGAATACCTCCCTGAAAAAAGCCTGATGACCCGCTATGAGGGGGCTCAGTTCATCGCCCTGGTCCCGAAGTGCAACCTCAGGGAGGCCGAAAACCTCGCCGAAGAGGTCAGGAAGGCCACGGAAAGCCGTTCTGTCGATGCGTACCCATCCGGCTACTTTTCCATCACTGCAAGCATCGGCGTTGCCGAGTGGAACTTCGGCGAGAAGATCGAGTCTCTCTTCAAGAGGACCGAAGGAGCTCTCTACCGCGCCAAAAAGACAGGCAAGAACAAGATAGCCTGCGGATGACCCCGCTTCTAAAGCCTGTGCGAAATCAAAAAAGCCCGGCTGCCTGCCCTGCAGGTCATCCGGGCTTTTACATTGCTGTCCTGTCTACGGCGCCTCGACCACCTTGATCGTGATTTTGGATGTCTTGCCGTCTCTCCAGACTGTAAGCGGCACGTTGTCGCCGATCTTGACCGAGTGGAGATATTTTCTCACATCTTCAGACGTCTTGACAGGCTTCCCGCCTATCTCCGTAACCACGTCCTTCTTCTGCAGCTTCGCCGCCGCGGCCGGGCTTCCAGGCATCGCATCGACGATTATGGCACCTTCCTTCATTGGAAGGTTCAGATACTGGGCGAGCTGCTCGTTCACGTCCTGCATGTATATGCCTATGAAGGGCCTGCTTACCTTGCCCTTGCTGAGAAGCTGCTCCATCACGTTCTTTGCCGTGTTGATCGGGATTGCGAAGCCGATGCCCTGCGCGTAGGGCACGATCGCCGTATTGATGCCGATCACCTCTCCCTTCACATTCACGAGAGGCCCGCCTGAGTTCCCCGGGTTGATTGCTGCGTCAGTCTGCAGCAGGTCCTGGAAGTCCTTCGAGTGCTCCGACAGGCTTCGCCCTCTTCCGCTCAGCACTCCAACAGTCACGGTGTGCTGGAACTGGTACGGGTTTCCTGCGGCGATGACGCTCTCGCCGATCTTCAGCTTGTCTGAATCGCCCATTACGGCGGCAGGAAGGCCACCTGCGTCTATCTCGACGAGCGCGATGTCAGAGAGCTGATCAAGCCCCTTAATCTTTCCAGGGACGCGTCGTTCGTCGTTGAGTGTCACCATGATCTCGTTTGCGCCGTGAATGACGTGCTCATTTGTCAGGATGAGGCCTTTCGAGTCTATGATGACTCCTGAGCCCTGGCCCTGCTGGGGGACGACCTGCGTCTCGTATGACGGGTATCCGAAGAACTGGCCGAAGCCGCCGGCCGGTCTGCGTATCTCTGTTAGCACCTTCGTGTCTATGTTCACCACGGAGGGGAGTATCTTCTCCACCGCTTTCGTTATCTCGTTGCCTTCCGAGATGACAGTGGTCTGCGCCGGAGACGAGCCCGGCCTGATGTCGACCGGTGCCTGCACAGGCGCCTTTACGAAGAAATGAAGGAATACGATGACTATCAGCGCGCCTACGAAGGCGCCGAGAAGTCCTGAGAAAAAGTGCTTGCCCATTGAATCCAAATCCTCCTAGAATAGTCCTTTTTTTCCGATGCTGTGTATGTTGTCCTTCGATGTCTGGGAGGGAGATGCCTGATATCGAATTGCGGACAGGGAGCGGAGATACTTGGCCTTCAGCTCCCGATACGATTCTTCATTGACTTCACCGAGTATGAAGCGCTCCTCGAGCGACTCCAGGAGCTTCTGAATTTTCTGCCGCTGCGCGTCTTCGGCTGTCGGCGGCCCGGATGGCGCGGCTTCTTCAGGAACCGCTCTGATGGCGGCCCTGTCCGGCTCAGGCACCGCGTAAAGCTTTTCCGGCTCCGCTACCGGCCTGTTGTTGTGCATCTCGATGAGCTGCTCAATCTTCTGCTTCTTGATCTTGTACTCGCTCTCTTCGATGAGCCCCATTACGAGCTGCAATTTCATGTTTTCCAGCGACTGATACAGCGTCGTCTTGTCCGGAAGCCTGTCCGGAATGGCCATCGGCGTCTCCGGGACAGGTTTTTCTGCCCTGATTGCAGGCGCGGTGTGAGCGGCTTTTTCATGGCGGGCAGGCGGCTCAGGCGCAGCCTCCCTCTTCGAGGAAGCTATCTCGAGAGGCTCGCTGGCACGCGGGGGTTTCCTCATGCCTGTATCGAGAGAGAGCTGCGTCGGCTTCGAAGGCTTCTCCGGCTCCTCTTTCCTGCGTCGGGGCTCTATCGTGAGCGGGATCTGGGAAACCCTGTCGGCCCGCTCAGGAAGCTCGAGTCCTTCCCTCTTCTTAGGCTTTGCCGGCAGCTCAATCGGCCTGTGGGCCGGCCTTTCCGCCCGGAACGGACTCTCCTCTTCAATCCTGTCCTGCCACATGTCCTCTCCGACCGGCGGGTAAGGCGACAGATGGCCGTGCTCAGACGTCGCAGGCTCGCTGTCGAACTCGTCCGAGTATGTCACGTTCATCGAGTAGTCGCCGTAAGAGGGCTCGTCCCTTCCCATATAGCTCGAGATCTCTATCGGCGTCTCGCTCGTGTCGTAGCTCTCTCTGTGAATCAGCTCGCACCGCTTCACCTCTGTCAGGAACGTCGAGAGCTCGGAGCGGCGCACATTGAGCTGATTGTCCTTCAGATAGACGAAATCTATGTGATCTCTGGTGTTGAAGAGAATGCCGTACTCTATGCCCTGTTCGTCGAGCGACTTGAGCGGGACGTTGCAGAGCTCCTTACCGTCAAAGGATTTGACCATCAGCGCCGATGGGGATGTGGTCTGAAATGCCACGAAGCTCCTGGCGAGGTGCAGCACGCGCGAGTCGGCCTGGTGGACCAGGTTGAAGTTGTAGGCGTCCTTCGTGACGATCAGCAGGTTGCGCACCCCGCGCTTTGAAGCCTCCAGCAGCGCAGTGCCTTCACTGCTGATGAAGGCGTTTTCGACGTCCGTGTCTTCGAGCTCGAAGCTCCTCAGCGTCTTCTGCGTCATCCTCTCTATTATCGAGTATTTGACGCTTACACCCTGCGCCACCTTTTTAGGGTTGGCCACGAGAAAATGGCTGAAGTCCCTCGAAATGCTCCAGCGGAAATAAGTCTCGAGACTCACCGGGTGAATGACCTTGAAGAGGCTCTGAATGCTCTGGGTGGGGATGTCGTATATCAGAAGCTCATACTCCTTGAGGCCCTTGTCTGATTTAGCAGATGCGAGGGCGCCGAAGATCTTCTCTGCCACCTTGCTCCTGGGTGAGGTCTTCTGGATGCAGATGCTCGTCCCTTCGCTGTCGAGGACTGCATGGTCTATTGTGGAGCCTGTCTTCTGAAAAGCCGATGTCGACAGCTTTTTGATCGCTTCACCTGTCGGCTTCTCTCCCGGGCGGAATATGAAGAGGCCCTCATTGAGCTTGATTACGACACATCCGTTGTTCCCGACTCCCACGAAGTGGAACAGCTGTGGAGGCAGCTCTGTGGACCATAGAACTCTGTCGTCATGAAATAGCTTGATCTGCTGATTCTTTACTGCGGCAAAGTATCGTGAATTTGTGCTTCCATAAAAGTAGTGCATTGACTGAACACTTCCTTGCCTTGTTTGCCCCTGTGTAATTATAACAGAAAAGGCAGCCCCATACAACATAAGGACCCCTTACGCTACTGAGGTTTCTTCATTTTCTTGAGGAATTCCTCTGATAGGGTACAGATGTAGTTCTCCGCAGGGAGATTCTCTGTCTGGACCTCTCTGATGCTGGTGAGATATGCGATGGATTCTTCCTGTTTTCCTTCCAGCCGGAGTTTCTGGCCCCTGAAATACAGCTCGGCTACCGGGCTGAATGCCGTTGCGGCTCCTGAATCAAGGCTCTCGGTGAAGATCTTCTTCGCCTCATCCTTTTTTCCCGATGTCTCGAGCAGTTCTGCCAGAAGTATCGCGCACGATATATCATCGCTGTTGTTCTTGTAATACCTGCCCAGGATCTTCTGAACCTGCGCCATGTTCCCTTCCTTGAAGATCCAGCTCCTCATGGCAAGCCAGTCTTCCAGGCTGAACTTCGTCTGGGCGGCTTCGCCAAGACAGTCGAGGGCCTTTTTGTCATCACCCAGGTTGAAATATGCCTTCGCCATCTTCATGTATATCGCATCGCGCCTGGCTTTCTGCAGTTTCAGCAGCTTCTTCAGGGTCTCGAGGGCCTGGCTGTATTTTCCCTTTTCTAGCTGCAGGTTTGATTCCTCTATCAGCTTCATTATATCTTTCATATGGCCGTTCTCATACACGATTGTCATGGGGTTGTCAGCATTCTGCGCCAGGAAGCCCAGATCCGACACGATCTGCGGAGTGTCCGGAGGGCCCATGTGGTTCTTTCCGGCACAGCAGACGAAATACATCGGCTTGTCTGCAATGGCCAGATACGATGCCGAGTAGGTGTCCCTGTTTGCCTGAGGGCAGGTGGGAATGGCTTTCAGATATTTCGGGGTCAGCTCCGAGAGCTTCTTCGGATACTGCCCCTTGTGCTGCCTCGCGTATTCGTGCAGCCCCTTCTCGAGAAGGCACAGTGACTGATAGCACGATGAGTAGCTTCGCTGAATCTCCTGGATCTTCTTGTTCCGCAGGTGCCCCCTGATGATCAGCCCCACAGCCGCGACGATGACGATGACTGTGATGATCACTATGATGTTAGAGCTTCCGCGGGCTCTGTCGTGTTGTGCTGCTGTTTTCATTAATGCCTCATTCTGTGAGCCTTTATTACTGCGTGCCGACGCTCAAAACAGCCGCCATCAGAGTGGCAGCTTTTCGGTGGATAATGCCGTTCGCTCAAGCCATGCTCTCGTGAGTATTATTTTACCCGGAAGGGAGAATACCTTCTTTGCAAGGCAAGTGATGCATACCGGGCCGATATGCGCCTGCAGAATATTGTGAGACTCTCCAGGAGTAATGGGCCCGCTGCCGAAATACCCAGGGAAAAGGAGGGTTTGAGCCATGAAGATAAAAGGATCTGAAAAGGCCGCACAGGTCACGTACGCAATAAGAAACATAGTATCAGCAGCGAAGGAAGTTGAGAAGACAGGGAAAAAGATAATCTACTGCAACATCGGCGATCCCAACAAGTTCGACTTTGCGACTCCGCCTCACATGATTGAGGCAGTATATAAGGCCATGCTGAGGAACGAAAACGGCTATGCGCCGTCAGGCGGTGTCGAGGAGGCGCGCCATGCAGTCGCGGAGCACGCGAGAAAGAACAACGGCATAGAGACATCTGTCGACAGGGTGTTCATGACCGCAGGGGCCAGCGAGGCTATTGAACTGGCACTGACGGCTCTTCTGGACCCTGGAGAGAATGTGCTGACGCCGGCGCCTGGCTACCCGCTCTATACGGCGGTTATAAAGAAGATAGGAGCCGTTCCGAACCCTTATTATCTCGACGAGTCGCAGGGATGGTTCCCTGATGTCGCAGACATGGAGAAGCGCATCAATGACAAAACCAAGGCCATCGTTTTCATAAACCCCAACAACCCGACAGGCGCTGTCTATGACAGGGCCATCCTGGAGGAGATACTGAAGCTCGCGAGAAAGCACTCGCTCGTCGTCTTCGCCGACGAGATATATGACAAGCTTCTTATGGACAAAAAGCACATCTCGATCGCGTCCATGTGCGACGATGTGCCGATTCTGACCTTCAACGGCCTGTCGAAGTCGTACCTGGCTCCGGGCTGGAGAACAGGCTGGATGATAGTCAACAACATTCCCGTTGACGACGATTACTTTGCCTCGATCAGGAAGCTCCTCGACGCGAGGCTCTGCAGCGTGGGACCGCAGCAGTTCGGCGTGAAGGCGGCGCTCGAGGGGCCGCAGGACCACATAAAGGCCACGATGGACAAGCTGAGAGCCCGCCGCGATCTGGTAAATGAAAGGCTCAACAGCATTCCCGGCATCAGCTGCGTGAAGCCGGATGCGGCGTTCTATGCAATGCCGCGCCTCGATTCGGATCTCTGGGAGAGCGATGAGAAGTTCGTACTCGACCTCGTGAAAGAGACAGGAGTGCTGTTCGTGCACGGCTCAGGATTCGGGATCAAGCCAGGCACGAAGTACTTCCGCGTAGTCTATCTGCCGCAGCCCGAGCTTCTCGGGGAAGCCTTCGACAAGCTCGAGGATTTCATGAAGGCCAGGGTCTGAGGCGCTACTCGCTACCGCCGTTCATCTCCAGCAGTCTGATGATGCTCGACGCCCCTTTCAGACGCGCAAGCGCGAGGGGCGTTTTATTGTACACGTTCCTCGCGTTGACTGGCGCTCCGCTGGCTATCAGCAGCGCCACCACGTCGTAAAAATCCTTCGACGATGCTATGTGAAGCGGCGAGTTCCCGTCCCTGTCCCTGGCTGTCAGGGAGGCTCCCTTCCCTATGAGGTACTCTATCATCACGGTGTGCCGCGCCATCACGGCCCTGTGCAGCGGCGTGCATCCATCCCTGTCCTGCGCCTCCATGCTGGCGCCCTGGGTCAGCAGGAAGTCCACCATGGAAGGAGGTGCCCCGTAGATGGCCCTGTGCAGCGGCGTGAATCCTGTCTTGTCCCTCGCGTCGAGCGACGCGCCAGCCAGAATCAGCAGCATCGCCATCGACATGTATCCCTCCTTGGCGGCCCAGTGCAGAGGCGTGTATCCCCTGTAGTCCTGCGGGTCCACCTCGGCGCCTCGGGCGATCAGCATCGTGGCTATGTCCTCGTTGTTTCGCATGATGGCCCAGTGGAGGGGCGTATAGCCGTTCAGGTCTTTTCCGTTTATGTTCGAGCCTCTTTTCAGGTATTCTTCAGTCTCTTCCAGATCGAGCGATTTGATGGCATGGAATATGTCGTCGTAAAGCATTGAAGCCTTTTTGCGAAGATGTGCCGGCGCCTCAGAGCTCAGGCCCGCTCTGTCGGCCTCTTTTCTGAGCAGCTCTGCGATCTCCCTGTATTTGTAGTCTTCCGCCATCTCGAGAGGCGTTTTTCCGCGGTGATCCTTCTTCGACAGGGATGCGCCCCTGTCAATGAGCAGCTCCACGATCCTCGTCCTGCAGACCAGCACTGCCTCGTGGAGGGGAGTGCGTCCCCTCGAGTTCGGCTCGTCGAGGCGAGCCCCGCGGGAGATGAGCAATTCGGCGATCGCTCTGTGGCCGAGAGAGGCCGCGATATGCAGGGGCGTCTCGTCATCGCTGTTCCGGATGTTTTCGTCGATTCCGCGCATCAGCATGTCCTTGACTACGGCATAATCGTTTCTGCTTATCGCGGCAAAGAAGTGCTTCTCATCCTCCGAAGTGAATCTCGGAAGCTGCACAGGCTCTTTTTTTCCTCTGATTCTATCGTACTCGGCCCGCTTGACGGGATCGCTCAGCACTCCAAAGGCTTCATTTAGCTCCTTCATCTTCTCGAATCTGTCCGGAGCGTTGCTCCACTCGGGATGATATCTTGTAAAGAGCCCCTGATAAGCTTTTTCTACGGCTTCCTGATTGGCATCCTCATTGATGTTGAGAAAACGGTAGTAGTCCTTCATCGATCGTGCACCTGCGTTACCACCCTCGGCAGAAGAGGGTTGATCCTCGTCGTGACCTCGTAGTTGATGGTGCCTATCAGCTCGGCGAGCGTGTCAGCGCTTATGGTCCCATCGCCCTGCCTGCCCAGCAGCACCACCTCGTCTTCCAGCGATGCCTTCGGGATGTGCGTGATATCAACCATGAACACGTTCATGCAGATTCTCCCTAGGACAGGCGCCTCTTTGCCGTCTATCAGCACGTAGCCTCTATTCGACAGGGCCCTGTCGTATCCGTCGGCGTATCCCGTCGGAATGACTGCTATCCTGGCAGGTCTCGTGACCCTGTAGGATCTGCCGTAGCCTATCGTGTCGCCTGGCTTGACGCGCTTCACCTGAGCGATCCGGCTCTTCCATGTGATTACCGGCTGAAGCTCGAGCAGGTGTTTCTGCGTTTCCAGGGCTGTGATGAGCGTCTCTTTCGACGGCCACATGCCGTATGCTCCGATCCCTGCTCTCACCATCTCGAAATAGGTGTCAGGAAAAAGAAGAGCCGCGGCCGTGCAGGCGCTGTGCCGGATCAGCGGGGCGCCTCCGAGCCGAAAGGTGATCTCCTGAGAGAGTTTTTTGAACGTCGCGAGCTGCTGCTGCGCGAAATCGTGGCAGAGAGTGTCCTCGATGTTGGCGAAGTGTGTGTACAGGCCTTCCACGGATATTCCGGGAGACTCGCCCAGGATTGCAAAGGCTTCGTTCAATTCCTTCCCGTTCAGCCCGAGGCGGTTCAGTCCTGTCTCCAGCTTGAGATGCACGCGGGCCTTCAGCCCTGACGCTCCGGTCTTCTCTTTCAGCGCTTTCAGCACGTCGAGCGACGAGACGCCCATCGTGAGACCGCTATCGATCGCCGATCCGAGGTTTGCAGAGGGGATGTAGCCCATTACGAGAATGGGGCACCTGAGCCCGTGACTGCGAAGCTCGAGCCCTTCTTCCAGCGAATAGACGCCGAGCCAGTCTGCCCCTCCCTGCACAGAGATCTCGGAGACCTCACGGATTCCGTGACCGTACGCATTGGACTTTACCACCACGAGGAGCTTCCTCTCATTTCCCACGAGCCTCCTGAAAAGCCGCAGGTTGTGCATAAGCCTCTCACTGTCTATCTCCACCCAGTTCAGGTGGCGGTGCGTGCCGGATTTACAGGTTTCGGCGTCTGTTGTTACTTTTTCTGCTGCAATCATTGGTGGATACCCTGTGCCCGTCCGTTCTCCGGGAGCCCTTTCCTTCATTGAAAATCAATTACATTATCAGTCCTTTTGCATTGTATGTCAAGTCTAATAGAAGATAGAAGATAGAAGATGGAAGATGGAAGATGGAATATCTGGAATATAAATCTCCTCTAATCCTCAACTCCCCATTTCTTACACCATCGGATGCCCTGAGACTGTTCCCGGCAGGAAAACACGAGGCATTGATGAAAGTCTTAGTCGATCGGGCTGATGCCCATATAACTGCCGGCGAAGGGAGACTGCCATGGATATAACAGTTCGAGACAGATTCATAGAGCTCTGGAAGCGCTACTTCAACGACGCCTCCCTTCCGCTGGCCTTTCAGTTCACAGACGACGCGGCAAAGGCTCCAAGGGCGAGGAAGTCCAAAGGGCACAGGTGCATAATCGCCGATCTCGGCCTCGTCAGGAGAGGAAAATCCCTGCTGTTCGACTCGGAAAATCTCGGTTGTATGGGCAGCAGACGCTATCTCGGCTTTGCCGGCTCGCTCTGCCCTGAATTCAACTACTTCCTGTCATGCGGCATCCCTGGAAAGGTGGAGGGAGAGCGGTACAAATTGAGCCCCGAGATGGTCGGCGAGTTCATGAAAAAGTCCACATTCATGAATGCTCCGAAAAGCCACGTCTTGTTCAGGCGGTGGGATCTGCTCATGGAAGATGATGAGCCTGAGGTTGTGATATTCCTCGAGAGGCCTGACGTGATCGCAGGGCTCTACACGCTGTCGAACTACGACAGGAGCGACCCATTCAGCGTTATAACGCCCTTCGGCTCGGCGTGCATGACCACGATGATGTATCCCCTGCTGGAGGGAAGAAATGACAATCCGCGCTCAGTTCTGGGCCTGTGGGACCCGTCGGCGCGCCCCTTCGTGCCGCCCGGGACGCTGTCTCTCTCCATGCCCTTCAAAAGGCTTCTTGTGCTGATTGAGTTCATGGAAGAGAGCTTTCTCTCCACTCCCACATGGGAGATGATCCAGCACAGGATTAAGTAGGGAGGCACTGCGCATCTTTCTCATGTCATGCGATGATCTTCAGGCAGGCTTGTCTTTGCCTGTCTGCTGGTTTCCGGCGCTTTCGCAGAGCGGCAGGCTGAATGAGAATGTGCAGCCCCTTCCCGGCGTGCTTTCCACACCGATTCTGCCTCCCAGGTTTTCTATAATCTGCTTCGTGATGGCGAGGCCGAGGCCTGAGCCGCCGTGATCGCGCGAGCGGGCCTTGTCCACTCTGTAGAACCGATCGAAGACCCTCTTCTGATCCTCTTCAGAGAGCCCTATACCCTCGTCTCTCACGGAAACGAACGCCGAGTCCTCATGCGCTCCGACCTCGATTGAGACGGATGAGCCCTGCGGGGCATAACGCAGCGCGTTGTCTATGAGGTTTATCAGCACCTGCTCGACCCTGTCCGAGTTCCCCATCACTGTCGGACGGGCCATGTAAGAGGCTTTGAGCCCCACGTCGTGATTCCTGGCCTGCGGCGACAATTTGATCAGCACGCCTTCCACGAGCGCCGAGATGTCCAGCGGATGCACCTCCATCCTGATGAGCCCCGACTCCATCCTGGAGAGGTCCAGCAGGCTCTTCACGAGCCTCGTCAATCTGTCCACCTCCTTGTCAATCGAGAGCAGGAAGCTCCTGGCCGTATCGTGGTCTTCAATTGCGCCATCGATCATCAGCTCCGCAAAGCCCTTTATCGATGCCAGAGGAGTCTTCAGCTCATGGGAGACGTTGCTGACGAATTCGGTCTTCATCTCGTCGAGGCGCTGCAGTTCTGTGATGTCGTGCAGAATCATAACGAGGCCTGGAGGCTCCTGCTGCTCTGAAGAGAGAGGCGAGTAGCTGATCTCCATGACCCTGTTGAACGGGAAGCCTCGGACTACCTCTTCTCCCTCCTGGCCTGATTTGAGCGCCTCTGCAGCCAGCTTTTTCAGATCCCTGAACGGCGATTCGTCGCGCAGGAACATCTCCTGCTCCTTTCTCAGGCCGTGGATGCCGAGCAGTTTCCTCGCCGCCGTGTTTACCATGATTATCTGCCCGTCATTGCTGAAAACGAGCACTCCGTCCGCCATCGTTGACAGCACGAGAGAGAGCTTGTTCTTCTCGTCGACCAGCTCGTCGAGGGTGAGCTTCAATTTCTCCCTCATATAGTCGAACTGCCGCGCCAGCACGCCGATTTCGTCGCCTCGCCTGCGGGGGATCCGGTGCGTCAGGTCTCCCTCGGCTATCCTGTCGGCCGATCTGGTCATCTCCCTTATCGGCCCCGATATATAAGCCGACAGAACGAACGAGAGCAGCAGAAGCACGACGAGCGAGACGAGGAAGCCCACGCCGTATTCTTTTTTGAGGCTTCCGAGGATCTCCCTGACATACGCGAGGGAGCGGGTGATATAGACGACTCCCACTACATGCTCCGTCGCCGTGGTTCCCTTCGTGAGCCTTATCGGATATGACAGCGAGAGCATCGACGATGAGCTCCTGTCGTCGCCGGCGAGCATGTGGATGCTCTCCTTTCCCTTCAGAGCCTCCTCGACCTGCCACATGTCCTCCATCGGCTCTTCCGGCCTGCTGGCAGTGTCGAAGAGCACCAGGCTCGAGCGATCCAGGATCCTGACCCTGCTCGCTGACTGCCACGCCAGCCTTTCTGTCATGAGCTTGACGAAGCGCTTTTCCCTCATCGACGGCTGCTTGTCCATGAAGTGGTTCTCCCACAGCCTCGAGATTATCTGCGCATTTGAAGATAGCGTCACTTCAGTCGTGTTGATGAAATGCTTTTCGAGAGAGCTGAGTAGAAAGAATCCTGTGATTCCCATGGCAAAGAGAATGACGAGAAGATATGAAGAGATTAGCTGCCAGATTATTTTTCGAAACACCGAAAACCCTTACCGATTTGTCTGATTCTCTCCAGGATCCTGGAACATATAGCCCACGCCACGGTGAGTGACGATATATCTCGGATTTGAGGGGTCTTTTTCTATCTTTTCTCTAAGGCGGGCGATTGTGACGTTGACGATCCTCGAGTCGCCGTAGTAATCGTATCCCCACACGTGATCGAGGAGCACTTCCCTTGTTATCACTCTGTCCTTGTGCTCTATCAGATACGCCAGCAGATCGAACTCCCTGGGAGTGAGATCTATCTTCTTCCCTGACAGGAAGACTTCCCGCCTGTTCTGGTTGACAGTCAGGTCCAGGAACACCTTTTCCTCGTGGATCTCTTCGTGGGGCGTCCTGTTGAACCTCCTGAGGTGCGCCCTGACCCGGGCTACGAGCTCCCTGGGGCTGAATGGCTTGGTCAGGTAGTCATCGGCTCCCAGTTCGAGGCCGATGACCTTGTCGAACTCCTCGTCTTTGGCCGTCACCATTATTATCGGCATCTGCATCTCTGTGCTGAGCTGCTTGCACACCTCGTACCCGTCGATGATCGGGAGCATCACATCCAGCACGATGAGGTCGGGCTTCCAGGCGCGCGCCTTGTCTATCGCCTCTTTGCCGTCGTAAGCCTCGCTGACGACATAACCAGCCTTTTCGAGGCTGTATTTTATGATCTCCACCATGCTCTTTTCGTCATCGACAACAAGAATCTTGCTGCTCATAGCCTTTCACATCGTTCCTTCCGTCCCTCGGCGCCTGCCGCCGAGGCTCTGCCTGCCTGCTAGAACCTCACTTCGACCTTCTTCACTCTGTCATCGTACTTCTTCTCTTCATTTTCCGCTGTTCCTGCGTTTGGAGACTGCACATGGGCCACGCCGTTTATCGAGATCACCCGCTCCTTCGCGTTCCATGCGAGGGAGAGGCCGAGGCCTTCCGCCACTTCCCTGAGGGGCACGATTGTGCGGCCGCGCCATATCATCACGCCCGATCCGGATCGATCGTCAGCCGCCGACAGCGTGACGGTCTTGTCTTCCCTTGTTATCGTAACTGTTTTAGTGCTCTCATCCCATTGCATTACCGCCCCGATGGGCTCGAGGAACTCGCTTATGGCCAGAATCTTCTGTTCGCGCTTCAGCAGGGGCAGAGACAGCTTGACTGGCAGCTTTTCGTTTATCCTGAGAGCCATGTCGCTGCCGAGGATGGCCTCGCAGACTCCCTTTTTAGCTTTGACGATCTGCTCGGCCTGCGAAAGGTCTATCAGCCGCGCAAGCTGATATTTTTCCAGCTTCGTGTCGAGGAGGGCCTTCATGCTGGGAACCTTGCCGTACACATCAGGGTAGACGGTCATGTAGAGCATCCCTGTATCGGCGGCCTGCCCTATCACAATCGGCTCGTATACTATCTTGACTGTCATGCCGACAGATACCTGGTCATAAAGCGCCTGCGCATCCCTCGGTATCATCCTGATGCATCCGTGCGACGCCGCCATTCCTATCGAGAGCGGGGAGTTGGTGGCGTGAATGCCGTATCCCGGCAGCGCGAGGCCGATCCATCGATCTCCCAGCGGGTTCTCCGCGCCGGGCGGGACGGGTTTCTCCACGCCGGCCCACTCAGGCGGCAGCCACGTCGGGTTCTTGGCCTTGTTCGCTATCTTCGTGTCGCCCACAGGCGTCATCCACTTTCCTGTGGCGCCAATGGCCACCGGATAATACGCCACGAGTTTCTTATTCTCGAAAAGGTAGAGCATCCGCTCAGGAAGGTTCAGTACGAGGCCGTTGTCAAGAAATGCAGGGGCTATCCTGAGCGACGGCACCAGAAGCGAAGTTCCCTCCTTCACCTGAACTGTCGAGATTCCGTTGGCCATCATGAAATGATCGATCGAGAGGTGGTAGAGTAGACCGATCGAATAGAGATCCTCCCCGGCCTTCACTATGTGCCTCTTTGCCTGTCCTGTCACAGGCAGGAACGGAGGAAACCCGCTCTCCGGCTCCTGGCAGAATGCCTCTGCAGGCAGGAGCGCGGCGCAGAGAATGATAAAAACGGTGAGTGCAACAAGCGTCCGTCTCATGGTGATCTATTTCTTTCCTTCCCGCTTCAAACCCTTTTCATATATTTCGCGCCGGCCCAGTCCTGTCGCGCGTGAAATCTCCCTGGCCGCGTCTTTCAGCGAGAAGCCCTTCCTTTCGTATTCGTCGATCATCGTCCCGATGTCTGCAGGCTCTTTTTCCCCACTCTCCGCATCGGGAGAGGCGCCTTCCAACACTATAGTGATCTCTCCCCTTGCCTGCCCGTCCGCCTGGTTCGACAGCAATTCGTCCGGGGTGCCCCATGTGAGCTCCTCGAAGGCCTTTGTAAGCTCTCTGGCTATGCAGAGCCTCCTTCCGGAGAGAAAGCGCGCGCATTCCTCCAATGTGGCCCTGAGGCGGTGGGGAGCCTCAAAGAAGATTACAGTCCTTTTTTCCGCTGCAAGCTCTTTCAGCAGCTCCTCCCTCTTCTGTCTCTTTCTCGGAAGGAAGCCCTCGAACACGAATCTCGCCGTGGAGAAGCCCGACAGCACGAGCGCCGTCAGCACTGCAGAAGGCCCGGGAACTGCCGTCACATCTATTCCCTCCGCCCTGCATCTCACAACCAGGTCGTGGCCGGGATCGGAAAGCCCGGGCATTCCTGCGTCGCTGACAAGGGCCACCGACCTGCCCTGCATGATGAGCGCCAGTATCGCTGCGCCCTGTTTCTCCCTCTCCTCTTCGCGGTATGTGAGGAGCGGCCTGTGGATATCATAGCGGGACAGCAGTTTCCTCGTTCTCGAGATGTTCTCGGCGGCAATATAGTCGACTTCGCGCAGCGTGGAAAGGCCGCGAAGAGTAACGTCTTCAAGGTTGCCTATCGGCGTGCCGCAGAGGTACAGTCTGCCCTGGGGATGGCTGTCCATGATATTCCTCGAGAGGCCTTCAGATTTTTACAGACAGAGAGTTCGGGACGATGCAGATCGAGCAGGGCGTCCATCCCACGACCTCTCCGTCGGTCTCGACGAGGACCTTCGGCTTCGTGCGGATCTGGATCTTGCTCGCCTTGTAATATTTTATCTCAGGGAGCATCAGGTGGACTCCGATGAAGGCGCTCATAACCTGGCGGATCACCCCTGCGTAGCTTTTCTTCGGGAATATGCAGACATCCAGCAACCCGTCATTCATTGAGGCCTTAGGCGTCACCTTGACCTTCCATCCGTACGACGAGATGTTCCCGACTATTATCAGCCAGAACGCCACATCCTCTGTCTTGCCGTCGATGGTGAGTCTGGCTCTCGGGGCTTCCTTCCTGTATTTCCACGCCATCCTGAGTCCTGTAATCAGGAACGCCAGGCTTCCGAGAGTCTCCTTCAGTTTCGAAGGGACCTCGGAGGCTGCATGCGCATCGAGGCCGATCCCTGCAAATGACAGAAAATACCTCTCCTTTATCTTGCCGACGTCGACTCTCCTGACCTTCGCCCTGTCTATGAACTCACAGGCCCTCTGGATGTTGAAGGGAATTCCCATCTCCTTCGCGAGCACGTTTTCGGTGCCTATCGGTATCAGCGAGAAGATGACCTGCGAGTTGACGAGGCCGTTGACCACCTCGTTCACGGTGCCGTCTCCGCCGGCGGCTATGACCCATTCATAGCCGTCTTTCACGGCCTGCCCTGCGGCAACTGTGGCGTCGCCCTGTCCGGTAGTCTCCCTGACTGTGATCTCGTGACCTGCCGAGGTGAAATACCCGGTGATCACCTGCACGGGATCAACGCCGAGCCGTTTCCATTCCTGGCCTGCTGTCGGGTTGATGATCAGGAGAATGCGCATGCGCTCCTTCTTTCAATTCTTTACGTCCATTCGCTGATGAGGAGCTTGTACTCCGCTATCTCTTCTGATGTGAAGAATATGGGGATCTCCCTGGCGGCGCTCTCAGGCGAGTCTGAGCCGTGAACTATGTTCATGTCTATTCTCTGTCCGAAGTCTCCCCTGATGCTGCCGGGAGCCGCATTCTGCGGATTTGTGGCGCCCATCAGCGTGCGGACCTGATCCACCACGCCTGCTCCGCGGATCACCATAGCCACTATCGGGCTGCTGGTCATATAGTTGACTGTCGGCTCGTAGAAGCCTTTTCCCTTGTGGGGCTCGTAAAGCTTCTCAGCCATCTCTTTTTTAAGCCAGAGGAGCTTCAGCGCTGCAAGCTGAAAGCCCTTCTGCTCTATTCTGGCTATGATCCGGCCGATGAGACCGCGCTGAACGCCGTCCGGTTTTATAAGTAACAGTGTCTGATCCATATGTGCCTCCTGGTGTGTATGATCTGCATATTTTGCCTCGATTCCCCCATGACAGGAGAACGCTATTCTGTTCTATGGTCGGTACGGGAATCCTTCTTTGCGCAGGGAGCCCTGAAAGAGGAGTGATCATGACAGGGCAGAATATATCTTGTTTAATTTGCAGAACAGGAGAACATAATGGATTTTCATATCCTGCTGGACTGGCGGCTCATATTCATCATCGCGCTATCAGCTGTAGTAAGCCTTCTGACCTCCGCCACTGTTGCCACCAGGCTCGCTGCGCTCGTTACAAGGCGGGTGGCAATGGCTTTCACGATATACAGCATCTTCTTCATGATCACTCGCTTCGCAAACCTCTTCTACCTGCCAATTCTCGGGACATATGTGGACAGGGCGGAGAGCTCGGGAGACATGTCGAGACTGCTTCTGCAGATAAGGTTTGTCATATTCGGGGCTGCGGTTGGGGCTGTGCTGGCCTGGCTCCTCCTCCCCACCCTCGTCGAGGTATACGGGCGGGCCATCGCGTCGCTCGAGCGGCATCAGTCGATGGTCAAGGTGCTGATTCTTCCTTTCATAAAGGCAGTGCTTCTGATCATGTCACCCTTTGAGGGGCTTTTCAGGAAGGTGTTCAGGCGAGATCTCCGGCTCTTCGGCCTGACTGTTGCAGATGTCAAGGCAGACAGGGGCTTTTCGCCGGCAGGAGTCTTCTCTCTCTTCAGGGCTCCCAGCAACTTCGGTGTGTCTCTGCTGAAACTGGAAGGCGTGCCGGCAGGCTTTCTGGTCTTCAACGTGTTCGCGACGGCTGTCTGGACCGTGGGGGTGCTGGCCGCCATCTATGTGAGCGCCCTCCACCCTGAGTTCAAGCGCACGGCGGTGCTGCTATCCGGACTCGTCAACGCCGTGGCCGCGATCTTCTTCTCGATGGTCGTAGACCCCAAGGCTTCGCTGATCACCGATCAGGCCATAGCAGGTACCCGTCCTGAAAAGCATGTCTATATAACCGCCATATTCCTGTCGCTCGGCAACGTGCTGGGCTCTCTTCTCGGCCAGGCTGTGCTCATGCCGGGTGTGAAGGTTATTGAATGGGCCACTTTAGCTCTCGCAAAGGGGCCTGTGGGCGGAAGCATCCTGTTCGTCGTTATTGTGGCTACGATTGTCACGATGAAGGCCTCCACGACTGTTGCGGCCAGGATTGCCGCAGTGCTAACCACGAGGGTTGCGACGGCGATAGCAATCTATAACTTCTTCTTCCTTATAACGAGACTGGCCCAGCAGGTCTACGCTCCGATAATAGGCTCCCTCGTCGACGTAGCGATCAGGAAGAAAGAGTTCGGCCTGCTCGAGGGGCAGATCAGATGGGTCATCGTGGGATGCAGCATCGGAGCATTTCTCGGGTTCATCTTCACGCCCACCTTCGTGGAGATATACAGGAAGGCCATCCTGGGCATGGAGCGGTTCGGCTCCCTTCCGAAGCTTCTGGCTGTCACGTGCTTCTCGCCGAAGGCGTGGCTCTCAGTGATAAGGTGCCTGAGATTCCCTTCATTCTTCGGCGTGCGCCCCCGGGATATCAATCTCATCCCGAAGAACTTCATCGTGGGGAATGTAGTGGTAATATCAATCCACACGATCGGCGTGATGGCTGCGACTTATGCGAGCGCCCTCTATCCTGAATACGGGAGGACCGCCACTCTGCTCTCCTCTGTAGTGAACGGCGTAGCCACGATTGTGCTGTCCATCATAGTCGATCCCATCTCGGCTCTTATCACCGATGAGGCCGTAGCGGGGAAGCGCCCTCTGCAGCACGTCAAGATAATGGCCATCTTTCTAACTATTGGAACTCTGCTGGGAACCCTTCTGTCGCAGCTGATCTTCCTTCCGGCCGCCGAGTTCATAAGATTCTGCTCGCAGATCCTCGCCCGCTTCATGTAAAAAAGTGGGGACAGTTAACCACTTTTTACAAAAAAAGCAGTAAACTGTCCCTACTTTTCTGTCCGCACTTTTCTTTACCGGTCAGTTCCTGTGTTGTAATTGTAGTTGTTGCAGTTGGTTCCGCGCCAGTAAGGGTTGTAAGGGGTTAGCACGCTCCTGTTCGGCATCGTGAAAGCGCAGCCGCCGTAGCGATGGTATCTCCCGCACAGACTGCAGTAAATCAGCCCGTTGCACTGTCCGGGAACTCCGTATCCGGGTCCGACATATATTCCCCCATACGGAACGCCGCCGTTCAGGTATATTCCTGTGTTGTAATAAGGGTTACTGTAGCTTCCGGGAGAATCTGTATATACCGTTGTGCCGTTCTGCGCAGGCTGCAGTGGCTGCCCGTCAACGGTGACCTGTCCTGAAGTCGACGGCGACGCTGTGGTTGACGGTGTGGCCGCAGGTGCAGGTGCGGCCTGCGCGAAGGAAATGACAACACCGTTCCTGTCCTCGGTTCCATAGGATGACCATCCTGTCACTACATAGCTTCCCTGGGGCATGTAGAAAGTCGCCCCCGCGGCAGGGCATCCGTCGTATATTATGTTGTTGTTTGAAGAGTTCATTACCTTGATTCTGTTGACGATTGGAGCCACACTCATTACTCTGGCGTAGTTGTATGTGCCGCGGTTGTTGACCTGTGTAACATAGCCTCCGGATGAGGAATTGACTCCGAAAGATACTGATTTGTTCTCGTCAGTCCCGGCATAGAGCGCAGATGACGCGATGAGTACGATGAGGCAGATAAATGCGAGGCCTGTCCATTTTTTCACGGTGGCACCCCCTTGAAATAATCACACCTTAATTGTAATCCAAAAATGCTGTACCGTCAAACGTCAAAAGGACTATTCTGCGGTCCTGAGTCATGACTATGCCGCATTAATGATAGAGTTCCGACCTTGCATACTATTTTTGGCACTCTGCCATGCCGATCTCGCCCAGAATTCTCTCCCTGTCCCCGTCGAGAGCGGGCGCAGGTTGGCGGCTGACAGGGTCGTCATATCCTGACATCTTTATGGGGTTGCCGGCCATCTTCATCACCGTACCCCTGTCGTCTTTTGTCTCGATGATCATGTTCCTGGCCTTGACATGGGGATCTTCCACGACGTTTCTGACATTGTTGAGCGGGCCGCATGGAACTCCGGCGCCGTCTACTATGGAAAGCCATTCGGCAGTGTCTTTCAGAAGAAGGCTTTTCTCTATCTCACCCTTCAGTTCGTCCACGTTGTGGCAGCGCTCGGGATTTGTGGCAAAGTGCGGGTTATCCAGAAGCTCCGGACGATCCAGTGCATTGGCCAGTTTGCTGAAGAGCACGTCGTTGCCGGCTGCAATGACGATATAGCTGTCTCTGGTCCTGTATACCTCAAAGGGGGCGATGGACGGATGGCGGGCGCCGAGAGGCCCGGGAATCTCGCCTGTCGAGAAATAGCGGGCCAGCGCATTTTCCAGGATCGACACCTGGCAGTCCATCATGGCCACGTCTATCTTAACTCCCTCTCCTGATATGCCTCTCCGGTACAGCGCGCTCGAGATGCCTATCGTCGTATAGAGAGCCGCCGTAATGTCGCCTACAGATGTGCCGACTCTTGTCGGGCCGCAGTCCCTGTGGCCTGTGATGCTCATGATCCCTCCCATGCCCTGCACTACCATGTCATATGCGGCGCGAAGGCTGTATGGACCTGAGTGGCCGAATCCGGAGCATGCGGCGTAGATCAGGCGGGGATATCTGCCGTGAAGGACATCCCATCCAAATCCGAGCTTTTCCATCACTCCGGGCCGGTAGTTCTCGACGAGCACATCGGCCTTTTCCAGCAGCTTTTCGAATATGGCGCGGTCATGATCGGCCTTGAGATTGAGCGTGATGCTCTCCTTTCCCCTGTTTATCGACGCGAAGTAAGCGGAAACATCGTTGATGAAAGGTCCGAAGTGGCGCGAGTCATCGCCGGTCTCCGGCACCTCCACCTTGATGACCCTGGCGCCCAGGTCTGCCAAAATCATTGTACAGAAAGGTCCGGCAAGAACTTTGGAGAGATCTACCACGGTGATTCCGGAAAGAGGGCCGCTGCATGTCATGACTTTGCTCCTTTATTCTGTATTATAGTAATATATTATATATATTATATATTTATATACTACATTATGGCTTCTAAGATTCGTGAGCCTTCTGCCGCCCTCCTTCCGGAAGGCTCTGCCGCCCTCATTCGGGCAGGTTCCACGCAGCAATACCGTGGTTGTCTGACGAGCTTCGGCCAGGCCGTTTCATGTGCTGGATGATCATGGCATGGTCATGCACCGGACGGAATCCTGGAAGAAAGCCTGTAGTTATGCCGATTGAGCTGATTGTCCGGGAAATGGGTCCGGCGCATGGTCCGGGATCAGGGGGTCTACTGACCCCCAAAAAGAGCATTTTTGCATGCATTTTTCATGGCAGTTTTGGCCGGAAATTTTTGTTAACAGAAAACCAGAATACGAAATAACCTTATAGCAACGGGGATAGAAGGTGTTTAAAAAAAATTCTGAAAATATTTGAAACCCCCTTGACAGGGGTATTGACGTGTGATATATTATGTATGCTCCTAAGATAAATGGTTTTCTGAATAAGAAAATACATATCGATGGGAGTTTTGTTCCTTGAAAACTAAATAGCAGGAAAAAACAAGATGTGCGGGTAAACGCCAAGAACGAATTTTCCATAATTTTTTGGAGAGTTTGATCCTGGCTCAGGACTAACGCTGGCGGCGTGCCTAACACATGCAAGTCGTGCGGAGTTACAGTAGTAGCAATATTGTTGTAACTTAGCGGCGAACGGGTGAGTAACGCGTAGATAACGTGTCCTTTTGCTGGGGATAACAACCCGAAAGGGTTGCTAATACCGAATACACTCGTTGCAGGGCATCCTGTGACGAGAAAAGCTCCGGCGCGAAAGGAGCGGTCTGCGTCCTATTAGCTAGTTGGTAAGGTAACGGCTTACCAAGGCGACGATGGGTAGCCGGTCTGAGAGGATGGTCGGCCACACTGGAACTGAGACACGGTCCAGACTCCTACGGGAGGCAGCAGTGAGGGATTTTGCGCAATGGACGAAAGTCTGACGCAGCGACGCCGCGTGAGTGATGAAGGCCTTCGGGTTGTAAAGCTCTGTCGGGAGGGACGAGTAGGGACGGTACCTCCAGAGGAAGCCTCGGCTAACTACGTGCCAGCAGCCGCGGTAAGACGTAGGGGGCAAGCGTTGTCCGGAATTATTGGGCGTAAAGAGCTCGTAGGTGGGATTATAAGTCAGCAAGTAAATATCTCGGCTCAACTGAGATCTCATTGTTGATACTGTAATTCTTGAGGACAGGAGAGGAAAGTGGAATTCCCGGTGTAGCGGTGAAATGCGTAGAGATCGGGAGGAACACCAGTGGCGAAGGCGGCTTTCTGGCCTGATTCTGACACTGAGGAGCGAAAGCTAGGGGAGCGAACGGGATTAGATACCCCGGTAGTCCTAGCCGTAAACGATGGGCACTAGGTGTAGGAGGTGTTAATCCCTTCTGTGCCGCAGTTAACACAATAAGTGCCCCGCCTGGGGAGTACGGCCGCAAGGTTGAAACTCAAAGGAATTGACGGGGGCCCGCACAAGCAGTGGAGCATGTGGTTTAATTCGACGATACGCGAAGAACCTTACCAGGGTTTGACATCTAGGGGAATCATGCAGAGATGTATGCGTCCTTCGGGACCCTTAGACAGGTGCTGCATGGCTGTCGTCAGCTCGTGCCGTGAGGTGTTGGGTTAAGTCCCGCAACGAGCGCAACCCTTATCCTTAGTTGCCAGCGAGTCAAGTCGGGCACTCTACGGAGACTGCCGTCATAAGGCGGAGGAAGGTGGGGATGACGTCAAGTCAGCATGGCCCTTACGTCCTGGGCTACACACGTGCTACAATGGTCGGTACAATGGGCAGCAAGACCGCGAGGTGGAGCGAATCCCATAAAGCCGATCTCAGTTCGGATTGGAGGCTGCAATTCGCCTCCATGAAGTTGGAATTGCTAGTAACCGCAGATCAGCTACGCTGTGGTGAATACGTTCCCGGGCCTTGTACACACCGCCCGTCACGTCACGAAAGCTAGTTGTACCCGAAGTCGCTGACTCAACCTTCTGGGGGAGAGGCGCCGAAGGTATGGCTGGTGATTGGGACGAAGTCGTAACAAGGTAGCCGTATCGGAAGGTGCGGCTGGATCACCTCCTTTCTAAGGAGTACAAGTATTTCGGTTTTTTTTCGGTGAATATCTTGCACATCTTGTTTCCTGCGTTTAGTTGAACTTTGTTCTTTGAAAAGTGGATAGCGTTAATGTCAGAGTGGGTGCATTTTAATTGCATTGTATCTTTTAACGGGTGAGTAGTTCCACCGTTAAGGGAGTGGTTCCAACTATTATGGTTAAGATATTAAGGGTATGCGGTGGATGCACAGGCGGAAGACGTCGATGAAGGGCGCAGCGAGCTGCGATAAGCTCCGGGGAGCCGCAAGCGGGCTTTGATCCGGAGATACCCGAATGGGGCAACCAGTGACGCAATAAGGCGTTACAGTCAAGGTTGAATATATAGGCCTTGACGGACAACCCAGGGAAGTGAAACATCTCAGTACCTGGAGGAACAGAAATCAACAGAGATTCCCTCAGTAGTGGCGAGCGAAAGGGGAATAGCCTAAACTGACTGGACGTGATAGACGGCAGTCGTTGTTCAGTTGGGGTTGTAGGGCTGATTGTGATAGTTCTGCCGAATTATCGGAGAGTAAGAAATCTTCATGCTAGCCGAACACGGCTGGAAAGCCGGGCCACAGAGGGTGATAGCCCTGTAGGCGAAAGCGTCGAAGACTCTCTAAGTCAGTCCCTGAGTACCATGAGGCACGTGAAACCTTATGGGAAGCCGGGAGGACCATCTTCCAAGGCTAAATACGATCTTCCGACCGATAGCGAGCAAGTACCGTGAGGGAAAGCGTGAAAAGAACCCCGGAAGGGGAGTGAAATAGAACCTGAAACCGCATGCTTACAAGCCGTTAAAGCACGATGCATAGTGAAGCAATTCGCTATGCTGGTGTGATGGCGTGCCTTTTGTAGAATGAACCGGCGACTTACTATACGTTGCGAGGTTAAGGACGTGAGGTCCGGAGCCGAAGCGAAAGCGAGTCTTAATAGGGCGCGTCACCGTAAGGTGACTAGTAATGTGTAGTAGACCCGAAGCCAGGTGATCTATCCATGTCCAGGATGAAGCACGATTAAACTCGTGTGGAGGTCCGAACTGATCGTTGTTGAAAAAACGTCGGATGAGGTGTGGATAGGGGTGAAATGCCAATCGAACCTGGTGATAGCTGGTTCTCCCCGAAATAGCTTTAGGGCTAGCGTCCAGGGTTTATGTGCAGGGGTAG
>Ga0302252_1000035_pt1:0-27500 | contig 211666 bp, 163 predicted proteins | sample AAG_RA_Leu_MG_FD_193511 | JGI IMG/M metagenome (GOLD analysis project Ga0302252, IMG submission 193511) | Enriched activated sludge microbial communities from anaerobic digester in WTTP, New Holstein, Wisconsin, United States - AAG_RA_Leu | ecosystem: Engineered > Bioreactor >... | reverse complement strand
CAGGAGGAGACTGAAGATGAACAATATTGCAATTCCACTGCCGATGACCCAGAATACCGCTCCGGCTAAGGCGGAAGAAATGCTGAAGAACAGCAGCAGCGCATCACCCGCTGCTGAAGAGAAAGATCCTCCGGCTGCTGCTGGCGATGCGGTAACAATTACTTCCGGAGACGGAAAAGAACAGAAATCCTTAAAGGATAAATTCGCTTCATGGCTTAAGAGTAAAATAGATGAACAGGGCCAGCCTCTGACGGCAGGCCGCGCAATCGGAAACATAGCCCGGGACACACTTATCGGAGCGGCAGGCGGAGCAGCGGTAATAGCGATCGGAGCAAGTCCGGCAGCGATGGGAGTCGCATCGGCAGTAATAGGCGGTGCGGTGCTGGGACTGGTCGGAACAGGAGTTGGCGCATTCGTGGGCTATCTGATAGGTGGAGCAAAGAATGGCGCAGACGGCTCCTCGAAAGGCGCAAAAATGGGCGCAGCACTGGGCGGCCTCGGACTTGGAACGCTCGGAGCGATAGGCGGATATGCGTCAGGAGCAGTGGAAACATCTATTCTTGTCAGCCTTGCAGCTCATATGGGAGGCGGCCCGCTCGGAGGAGCGATAGGCGGAGCTGTAATATCCGGAGTTCTTTCAGGGATAAGCAACCTGCGCAAACTGGAGAGCGATGAGCAAAAAAAGGAGCAGGCGGGAAAACCGCTGCAGGCACAGCCGTAAAACGAAAACCTGATGAGTGAATGAAAGGGAAGCGGAGGATACTTCCCTTTTTTGCTATATGAGCTCTGTCTCGGAAAGATTCGTCAATCAGTTCTTTATCCGGTACCAATAAGCCGGGCTTCCAGGATAACTTGAGTTAGTATCACAGATTCTGTCCGGATTACCGGGATCCAGAGTGGCTGTATGCTTCGCTCCCTGCCTGTCAGTCCACGTGAACTCCTTACCGACATTTGTCCACTGCGCAGGGTGGGTAATCTTCTCGCCTTTGATGTCCTCAAAAATAAGGGTGAAGCTGCCTGAGCCGTCAGGTATATGGACAGTATAGCCGCTCGAAGCTTTCCACTTTCCTGCCATTGCGTCGGCACCGAAGATCGGGAGCGTCATCAGCAGAGCCAGCACGGATACCAGCATGAGCATGCGTTTCATGATAAGCCTCCTTTGTATCGATAATGAGATTAGTGCCTGTGATCAATGTTAGCAGAAATGAGGAGGCGTGGCAATAATCTTATCAAAAGCACATGTAACATTTTTTTAATGTGCGGGTAACAAAAGGTTTACAAATAATGTGAGAAATGGCACATGGAAGTAACCGGCTTTTCCTCTACAATGAGAGGTAAGAAAACGACGGAGGAGAAAGACGATGAACACCATAAGCAGAGATTACTCAGTTCAGAATTACTATGATTCAGGCAGATTCAACCAGGCATCTCTGGCCTTCGGGGGAGACCAGGTCGCATATAATGACACGAGCGCCGTTCTCAAGAAATCCGGCGAGGTGACCGGTTTTTCGCCTGCCGTCTTTCTTGAAAACTTCAGCTCAGGCGAGCATGAAGTGTCCGGCACTGACATGCAGGTCACCAAACCGGGAATGCTCGGAGGAATTTTCGGCAATGACAGTTACAACGGAGACGGCAGCACCGGCTCGGTGTCAATGAGGAAGGATAACGCCTATGTAGATATCGATGCGACAGTCAATGACAAGAAAGGCTACTCGTACCCGGTTCAGTTCAGCGCCGTCGGTATCAACGAGGAATATGACGGGCACGGCCAGTTCGGAGCGCTGATCACCGTGGGAGGCGAAAGCTACAACGGCAAGATGATACCGATAGACAAGAATCAGGTCTTCTATCTCTACAAGGATGACCAGGGGAATTCGCACAGAATATCCCTCAAGAAGGATGAGAGCACAGACAAGACGAGCCTTCAGTTCAGCCCGCCCTATGCGACATCGTCAGTCCAGGACGGCAATGCCCAGTCTTCAATCAGGACGATAGAGTTCTGAAATCTGTCGCAATTATCATGAGAATATTACTGTGCATGTCTATATTGGCGTTTTTTCTCGCATCTTTCGCGATCATCGGCAGCATGGTGCAATCGGCTTCTAATGGATCTCTCGTCCCGATTCTGGATGAGAAGATGCCATCGCGGAAAAAGGCCGATCTTGCCGCCCGCCTGAAAGCGATGGGAGTCAGCTATTCCTTTTCAGGGAACTCGCTCCTCGTGGAGAAGTACCGCAGCGAGGAACTTACGGAAAAACTGCGGAGCGAGGGGTTTATCACGAAACATCTGATGCCGTCCCTGAAGGAGATCGAATCGAGCCCGGCCTGCAGGACGGACAAGGCGCTGCTGATGCACTGCTCAACTGAAAGGTCCTGCTCAGATTCCATCCTCGATATAGACGGGGTCCGGGACTGCTATATCCGCTTCCTTTCCGGGAAGCCGAAGCGTGATGACAACTGGAACAGGGTGTTCGCCGTCCTCTATCTCTCCAAAAAGCTCACTCCCAATGCGCTGCAGGGAATTTGCTCCATTCTCTCGTACTCTTTCGAGATCCCTTTTGAGGATATCATTCTATCCGATGAGAGGGGAAGGCTCCTTATCCCTGGGCAGGAAAGCGCTTCCAGTATCGATGAAAAAGGCGGCAGGGCAATTTGGGATTCGGTTCCCGCCGCCTTCAAGGACAGTTCGTGGCTCACCATATGCCGCGTAATAAAGAAAGACGGGATAACGAAGAGGGAGATATTCATCTTTGCCAGGAATGAGAGAGACCTGGAGCGGAAAGACGAGATAAGGAAGCTCACAATCCGGAATCTCTCTCAGAACGCCGTCGATTTCAATGAAAATAACGATATCTTTTCTGTTGATATCCTGGACAGGCTGAAGAACTTCATGGCAAAGTGAGTAAGCTCCTTCTGAACAGGACCGTCAATGCCCTGTGCCCTGTTGATTCCTATCCTTCCCTCATAGCCTCCGCTATGTCCCTGGCCTCCTTGAGGCCGAGGTTCGTTGCTCCGCGCACCACTTTTATCGCATCGATGAGCCTGTCTGTTTTCACCATCTTCCTGACCTGCGCTCTCGCCTCGTCAGGGAGCTGAACCCCGTACTGGGCGAGAAGCCTGTCGACTTCACCGAAAGGCCTGCCAGTTTCCGCTTTGCCATGCGGAGTGGCCTCCATTGAGCCCGGGATAAGCTGATTGGCGATTGCGTGATATTTTGCGGTCACGGCATCCCATTGGTATCCGGATGAAACGAAGTGATCGACAAACTCTTTCGCTTCCTTGAGCCCTGCGCCGGAGAACTCGCGCACGAGCTTGATTGCGGCAATCTCCCCCTTCTCCATAACGCACTTTTTCAGCTCCTGCTCGGAGAATACGGTGATCTCCTCTTTTGGAGCCTTTTCATTTTCGGATTTCTTGAAGAATACGTCGAAGATACCCATTCTGAGAGCCCCCTTTTGCAATCAACCGTCCTGGACGCTGCTGCATGAGTGCTGCCTTTTGCCAGGGATTTTTTGGAGATGCTGCGGTGCATAACTCCGTACTGAGCTCAGACCTTCGGTATGTTGCTCCCGTAAAAGATCTCGGTCATCTCCTTCTTGAGCCTCTGCTTTATCTTCTTCTTTTCTTCCCTGTCCAGCTCACCTTTTGTCGTGCCGAACAGGTAGTTGGAGAGGTTGAACTCCTTCAGCAGCATCTTTGTATGGAAGATATGCTCCTGGTACACGTTGACGTCGATCATCTGGTAGCGGTCCTTTATATCGACAGGGATATAGTTCTGGATCGAGTTGATCTTGTGATCTATGAAGAGCTTGCTGCCGTCCACAGCCCTGGTGAAGCCCCTGACCCGGTAATCGAGCGTCACTATGTCTGAATCGAAGCTGTGAAGCAGGTAGTTGAGCGTTTTCAGCGGGGAGATACGGCCGCACGTCGAAACATCGATGTCGGCCCTGAAGGTGCTGATCCCGTCATCAGGGTGGCTTTCGGGATAGGTGTGGACGGTTATGTGGCTCTTGTCGAGATGGGCCACGACCGCGTCAGGAAGCGGGCCGGGAGTCTCGCTTTCAGTCGAATCCTCTATTACGCGGTGTTCCCTGGCATGCTCGGCTTCTGCCACCAGCATCGTAACGCTCGAGCCCTGGGGATCGTAGTCCTGCTGGGCGATGTTCAATATCTTGGCTCCTATGATTTCCGCTACATCCGTTAGGATCTTGGTGAGCCTCTCGGCGTTGTACTGCTCGTCGATATACTCGATATATCCCTTCCTGTGCTCCAGAGTCTTGGCGTAGCATATATCGTACATGTTGAAGCTCAGGATCTTGGTGAGGTTGTTGAATCCCAGTAGTTTCAGCTTTCCCTTGGATTTTATTCTCACGGCGTCTCCTAATCTGCATGGTGGTGGTTTTCTCCCCCACCCATAGAGAGAGTTTATCAGATATAAGCCTCAAGGTCAAGAAAAGCTGCTGAAGACATGACTTCTTGCCGCGCCGATTTGCCAGTCGCAGATTCTGGCAGTGACAAATTGAAATTTCCTGATATAATGGTATCGAAGGCTCGGTCTGAGCTGTAAATGAAAAATGAAACCGGGGGGAGCCATGATATCAGGATTGACACCGACACCGATGGGCAGCACAAACAGCGCCGGCCATGCCGGAGGCGCCATGTCCTATATCAAACCGGAAGATCTGGACGGGGCTCTCAGCGATGTCAGGATCCGGGGCGAATCCTGCGACAGGTTCATTGCCGAGAAGGAAAAGGAGCTGCAGGCCTGCACCAGGAAGGCGAAGATGTTTGTAAAGCTCACCGACGGGGCCGGAAAATCAGTTCTGCCCATAGCCATAGCCTCGCTGGCAGCCTCGAGCTGGAACCCCCTCTGCCTGATAGGTGTGCCTGTCTCGATAGGAGTGCTGGCCACAGCTTTCAGTTTCAGGAACAAACTTTACCAGTACAACGCGCGCCTGGCCCGGGCCGATCAGGATCTCAAGGAGCTTCAGAACATGAAGCACGAGATAACTAAGGAGCGCACCTCTCTCGAGAGGCAGAGCGGCGAGCTGGAATGGATCAGGAAGGCCGCCAGGGTGGCTCAGGAGATCTCGCCGGATAGCGGAAATTCCATTGCGATCGATGACAACTGCGTGATCATCGGCGGAATCAGGCTCGAGCGCGCAAAAGGCGACTGAGGGCAGCCTCAGGAAGCGTGTGCATCTAAATGCACAGCGCGCCCTTCAATTCTAGCCGGGCAGCCAGGTTCGGCGTACAAACCGGATTATCAGGGGGATGACATGGAGATTCAGAGACTGCACAGCGCAACAATTCTTCCAGGGATCAGCATGGCAGGAAAGGCAGCCGATGCACAGCCTCCTTCGGATACATTCACTCCGTCGCAGTCTGCCGTTCAAGCTCCGCAGTTCTCTGCAGAGGAAATCGGGAAATTGATCCTGCAGAAGGGTCTTATGACTAAAGAAGACAAGACGCCTCAGGATGTCCTCGACAGGATAAGCAGGCAGATTGAGACTGCCCGCCCTGAGCTGGAGGAGCTGGCGAAAGAGGGCGTCAACATGACAGCCCTGTCAAAAAAGCTCTATCAGAGCGCCGATGACCCGCATATAACATCGTCGCTCGAGACGAAGGATAAGGCCGAAGGTATGCCGATAGTCCGCGCCGATGGATCTGTGGTAATACAGGAAGGGCTTTTTACGAAGTATCTCACGGCATACTCGCCTACGGGAACGCAGCTCTGGAAGAGCAAGGACCTCATCGACAGGCAGCCGGCCCTGGACAGCCAGGGGAACTTCTACTTTGCAAAAAATCAGGGCACTGTTTCCTACGATGCCAACGGCAACAAGCGCTGGGAGCTGGACCGCTCGAAGAAGGCGCCTGGCTATAAACAATACGGTGAATGCCACTCAGGCGACTGCAGCGGCTCTTCAGGTGTTCCCGCCATAGATGAGAAGCGGAACACGATGTATATGGGCGAGCATTACGGGAAAATTATTGCCGTTAACAAGGAAACCGGCTCGGTAAAGTGGATCCGTTTCCGGCCCGGCATGGTTGCGAGCTGCGACCCGACTCTCGACAGAGATGGAAATGTCTTTGTGCACGACGACAACGGCTACCTGATGTCGCTGAAGCCAGACGGCGGCGAAAACTGGATCCTCGGCGCAGGGTATTCGAAATACTACCCGGGAGACGCGAAGACGATCAACGACGGCGGGACTGAGCGGTGGATGAAAGACGTGGGACTGTCCCGGCGCAAATACAAATACGATGACGGCGACAACTACTGCGTCGGAACTAAGCAGATCCTCGTCGGAGACGATCAGAAAGTCGCGTTCGGCATGAGCGACGGCAGGATGATGGTATTGAACCACGATACCGGAAAGATCGAGATGTTCTTCGACACCGGCGACGCCATCTATTCGGCGCCGATTGCGACAAAAGACGGGAAGATCATAGTGGCGAACACGAAGGGCCATGTCTTCTGCCTCGATACGAACAGCACAATTGACGGGAAATATGGAAAAGAGATGAAGCTCCTGTGGGACCGGGAGCTCGATGAATACGCCTCTCCGCAGATGGTGGACAGCTCAGGCAGGGTCTACGTGTCTTCGTCGAAGAGAGGCCTCATCGTATTCAATCCGGACGGCTCGCAGGACTGGGCTGCTGCAGTGACCCCCAGGGGCGGTATTGCGGAAGGTAAGGACGGCTCGGTGACAATCTGCGATCTCCATTCTGTTGTTTCATTACAGCCTCTCAGGGAGAGGATCAAGTCGCTGAATCTCGACGAAGTCTCGCCTGAGTCCGGTTCAGAAGCGGCGAATCAGCTTTCCATAGAGGACGACGGAGGGTCTGTGAACGTTGGCGGAGTGGTCCTGAAGAAGAAGGACTGAATCGCTACTTCGTGAGGGTCAGATAGTGCTGCGAGCGGTCGAAGGGATGAAAACCCTCCCTGCCGGCGTAGATGAGCGAGCCGGAGCTGTCGAACTTCAGAACCACGCTGGATTTTTCTCGCACATCAGGCGTGAGGTCGCAGATATCGGCGTAGTATGCTGTGGACATGTCGAACGGGAGCTCTGCCGGATCTCCGTTGAAAGGCTTTTCAAGAGAATATACGACAACCGTCTCTCCTCCCCTTGTCCTGCGGACGCTCTGAGCGGCGCATACGGCATCTTTTTCGCCGTCTGCGAGCCCTCTGGTTACCAGATATCTATAAGCGTCTTCCGGGGCCTCAGGAATGTCCTTTAACTTCATGTCAGGAAGGTGTGGCCTGGTATCGCATGCCGATCTTATATCTTCTTCGCTCAGGATGTTTCTCTTCATGAACACATCACCGGCTATCTCCCTCATCTCAGCATTGCCGGTCTCGAGCATGCACTGCGCCATAGTCTTGAAATCGGGCTTCCACCACGGCGATATCTCGACACTCTCGGCGAGGAGACCTGCCGCTGCTCTCGACGCTTCCCCGAGAGCCCTGCCGCTTTCCATCCCCTGCGCGACCAGCTTTCCATGGAGGGCGGTGATGATATCGTAGACTGCTCCGGAAAAGATCTGCGAATAGCTGTAAACATCGTTGCTGAGCGTATCTGCAGACGGCTGTCCCGGAACGCAGGGAGCCGCATCATCTCTGTCGACATAGACGAAACTGTTGTTGATGTCGCGAAGGAACCTCTTTTCCGGCGGCGTTCCCTGCTCGTCAAAGTAGCGGTACAGCATATCGCCGCCGCCTTCCTCGCAGATCCTCGTGGCCCTGCTGCTCTTCGTGAGGTCGCCGCCTGTCTCCTGCAGCACCTTCTGCCTCTCATCGTCTGAGTCGAGAGTGTGAAAGAGCGCCGTCAGGTCGGCGAAGGCCTCTCTGAGCGCGCAGGTTTCAAAATCGGACGGCGAGCTGTACTTCGATTCGTCCCATCCCGGCCTGAGGCTCGCATGGCAGAGGTGGCCCAGCTCGTGGGCGAGCGATTCGCTTTCGTCGGCAGGGTGTATTGTCGTGATGCCAGTCTGCCGCGAAGGGTAAGGCGTGAGGTTCACTTCGAGCCTGCCTGCGTTGAAGGCAGGCATCCTCTCCTCTCCGCCCCAGAGCGTGATGAAGACTTTTTTATCGTCGTGCCTGTATGACTCGATGGAGCGCGACAGATCGCTGATGAATGACTCGTATTTTTCCTTCAGCGCCTGATCCGGCACGCCTGCGGCTATCTTCTCCCTGGCGCAGTCTGTCTCTCCGGCGTAGTGGGTGAAGTAAGTCGTCGGCCATTCGAGCGGCTCGCCGAGGAGGCTCTCATACATGGATACAATCTGGTCTGCCTGCACTGCCGTGTTCAGCTTGCTGCTGAATGCCTGCTGCGAACCGGACAGTATGGCCTCCCTTTCCTCTGAAGAAAACCCGGGCCCCTTTTCATCGGCGACGATCAGGCGTCTGCCATCCATGATCTCTTCCAGCTTCTTCCTGGAGATGGGAACTGTCACATCGTCCCCGACGATTGAGCTCTGATATCTCAACTTCAGCTCTACAGTCTCTTTGCCTGCGACGGACTCAGGGCAGAGCTTTGCAGCCTCTGCAGATGCAGGAGGCGCTGCCTGTGCAGGAGGCCTGTAGACCGGCGATGAGCCTGCCTGGTTGATCATGCCGCTGTTCCTTTCTTCGTCCGTTCTGGCAATACGGGCCATTTTCTATAATAGCTCATTTCGCTGTCAGAATAAAGGCTTTTTTTGTTAACATCCATCCATTGCACTGGAGAATCTTGCCATTTCATGTCTCTCCCTATATAATGTCAGTACGCTCCTGCCGCTGAAGGCTGCATAAGAGCGCCCTGAAAGGATGCGAGACGCATGACAGAGAGGATTCATTACATGGCGACTGCCGCGTTGATAGCGGCGCTGTATGCTGTCCTCACCATGGCTTTCTCCCCCCTCTGCTACGGCCCTGTGCAGTGCAGGATAAGCGAATCGCTGTCGGTGCTGGCCCTTTTCACTCCCGCCGCGATACCGGGGCTTTTCATCGGATGCTTCCTGGCAAATCTGATGGGGCCCAACGGATTCCTGGACATCATCAACGGCTCGCTGTGCACCCTCCTTGCCGCTTTAGGCACCTATTACTTCAGGAAGCGCCACATCGCGCTGCCTCTTTTCTTTCCCGTCATAACGAGCGCGCTGGGTGTCTCCGCCTACCTTTCGATCCTCGCCAGGACGCCCTTCTGGTACACCTTCCTGTCCATCTTCGCAGGGCAGGCTGTGGCGGTTTACGGCCTCGGACTGCTTCTGGTTCACATCCTGAGGAAATCCGGTCTGGCCGCATATCTGGAAAAACAGCAGCAGGCCTTGACAAATTAATTTGATTTGCTATAATGATGACAATTTAACAGCTTACAATATGTGCGGAGATGGCGGAACTGGCAGACGCGTACGTTTGAGGGGCGTATGGGCGACCGTGTGGGTTCGAGTCCCACTCTCCGCACCAATATTTTCCCCCGAAATCCCCCGGAATCACCGATCTTATCACCCCGCAGAGAGCTTTCTCTTCATTCGTCTCATTTGTGCCATTCGCATCATTGTTAATATGGGAGTCTGTCACCTGTTTTGGGGACTGGAATAATGGAATAGTGCGGTACTGGAATGATGGGTTCTGGAAAAACGCGTTCCAACATTCCACCATTCCAATCGTAGAGCGAAGCGGAAGTAAATTCAGAGTCTGTCACTATTTTTCAGGGTGAAGGAAAAAGCAGAGATGCGCATAAGTTTATTGTACAGGGCCTGTCCTGTTTCACCGGGCAGGCCTGAGCGCTGAGATACTGAAAGCGGGATGCTTTAAATTGGACAGATGCGGCACTGGCTTCACTGTATCAGGCAGGGGCATCATGAAGCGCGGCGGGGCGCTGATTGAGGGCCCTGACTTCATGCTTCAGATTGGTGTCTATCCTGAGACGATCAAGGACACGATGAACAGGGAGAAAGGCGTGCCTGATCTGTATCTGCTGCCTGAAGAACTCTTCGACACGGATACAGGCGTGAGCGCAGGCGATCTCGAGTTCCCTGTCTATTACAACTACTATTTCAAAGGGAGAAAGTGCCGGTTCATCTGCAGAAAGCATCAGCTCAGGCCGCTCGTGCAGGTTGTCAGGGAGGCGCTCTTCGGCCCTTCCGAGATAATGACCGAGCGGGAGTTCATAGGAGGCAGGGAGGCGCCTGGCTATCCCGATCTGATGAAGGAGATGGCCTTCTACAAGGAAGGCGGAGGTTTGCCTGAGGGCAGGCTCCGCATGAAGCACGTCATCAGGCCTTATATCTTCGATGATGACGGGACGATAACCATCGACGGAGTCAAGATCTCTACAGCGGGCCACAACTTATATCGCTTTGAGAAGGACGGGGATTCGTGCGAGTTTCATTACGAGCCTGCAAGCGCCGTGACAGAGATGCCCGGCTCAATCGCGCCAACTCCTGGCGACGGCAACGGCTTCTATTCTCCCCCCATCTTCGGCGTCACCGTGATCGGAAGCGGCCACGGCTTCGATGCTGATGCAGATACTGCCGGCTTTATAATATGGGTCGACGGGAAGGGCATCCTCATCGATCCGCCTGTAAACTCCACCGCGTGGCTCAGGCAGAATCACATAAACACGCGCCTGATAGAGGATCTGATACTCACGCACTGCCATGCCGATCATGACTCAGGAACGCTGCAGAAGATACTGGAAGAGGGCCGTGTGCGGGTTCACACCACAGAGACGATAATGAACAGCTTCGTGACGAAGTACTGCGCGCTGACAGACCTGTCATACGATGATTTCTGCGCGCTCTTCGAGTTCGAGCCTGTATACATCGGCGAAAAGGTAAGGATCGCAGGCGCAGGGTTCGCGTTCAGATACACTCTCCACACAGTTCCGACAATAAGCTTCGAAGTCACATTCCAGAATAAATCGTTCTTTTACTCATCAGACACGTTCTATGACCCGGCAGAGATACCGGCCCTTCACGAAAAGGGCATAATCTCGAAGAGCCGCATGGACGATCTTCTCAACGTACCTTGGAACGACAGCGTCGTCTTTCACGAGGCTGGAATCCCGCCTATCCACACTCCCATCTCGGTTCTCGAGGCGCTGCCCGACTCGGTGAAGGAGCATCTGTACCTGGTGCACGTATCTGAGGCTTCAATCCCTGAGAACAGGGGGCTGAAGCTCGCGCTGCCGGGAGTCTCAAGCACGATCTCATTCGATGTAAAGCCTCCTGAGACGAGCCTCGCCTACAAGATGCTTGATGTGATGGCGCACATAGACCTCTTTAAGGACATGCCTGTCGAGAAGGCCCTGGAGTTCATCTCGTTCGCTCGTCACAGGCGGTACGCGCCGGGCGAGGTGATCATAGCCAGGGGCACGCTAGGCGAGAGCTTTTTCATGGTTCTCTCTGGCGAGGTGGAGGTGATCCAGCAGAATGTGCTGCAGCGCCTCGTCTACACGAGATACGACTATTTCGGAGAGAGGGCAATAATTCTGGGATTGCCTAGGTCCGCCGACATTGTCGCCAGGACACCTGTGGAGCTGCTGTGCATGTCGCGCCACGACTTTCTTCACTTCATCAAGGACAGCGATATTCCCGACATATTCAGGCGCCTCAATGTAAACAGGCTTCTCGGAGCGAGGCAGATCTTCGACAGGCACCGGGTCCTCGCTGCCCTGTCCTGTCTTCAGAAGAACCAGCTCATGTGCATGATGAAGCGGGAGGAAATGGCGATGGGGAAGACGCTCTTCGAGCCGGGCGATCCCATTGCGGCGTATTATCTCATCGAGCAGGGAGAAGTGCTGATGCAGACAGGGGACAGGGAGGCCAGGCTGGGCCAGGGAGACGTGATAGGGGAGTTTGACAGGAATCTCTCTGTCACGGTGCACACAGGAAAGGCCGTCGCGCTCACCAATCTCTCGCTTTTCATGATTCTGGCTGACGATATGAGAAATTTCTTCGCCGCCAACCCCGGCACGTACATCCGCTTCCTCAGACTCCGCGCTCAGTAGCCCTGCCCCTGTGACATTCCTCGATTCTCCCCGTCTCACCAGGAACCTAATGCTGAATCAAAGAATTTTGGTGTAAGAAAAGGAGAGGTGGGGATGGGAGGGGAGAGGGAGAGTAAACTTTGATGCAGGGTGCGGTGTACAGGGTACGGGGTACTGGATCCGGGGCATAAGCGATTGTCTGCAGAAAAGCCTGCCAGAATTTCCATGACCCTCCACCTTATAAAGAGATATTCTGAATCCCTCACCATACTCCCCATCTCCCCATTTTTGCACTCTGATGTGATCGCTTGTCAGTGAGGCTTTTCTTCTGTCCCGCGCTATTCCCTCCTTGCTGCTCTCAGCCTCGGGAGCAGGGCTGTCATAGCAATGCAGAGCAGCGCCGTGTCAGGCACGATGTAGGCCGCGTTGTAAGCTATTGAGTACAGAAGAGGATTTGCAGGCACTGTTTTTAAATACTGCGATATGAAAAGGGCTCCCGACAGGACGTGGCAAGCGAAACGCCCGGCCATTGCCGCGATGCACGCCATGAAGACACCTGAAGACTTAAACGGCGTTCTGCACAGCAGCCCGGCAAGACCGGCAGAGCCGTAAGCGAGCGGGTAGTCGAGCAGATACTGGACGGGGTGGATCACGAAGGGGGTCTGCAATGAATGGAGTACGCCGAAGCACGCTCCAGCCATGAAGCCGGCCAGTGGGCCTCTCAGCAGGGAATAAAAGACCAGCGGGGCCATTACAAAGGAGATCGAGCCCCCCTGTGGCAGGCGCAGCCTTATGAACGAGAGCACCACGGCCAATGCCACGGATATACTCCCCTCGAGTGCCGCTCTGAGCAGCGGTGGGCGCTCCGGTTTGTTTTCCATATGGTATACAGGTCAGAAAGTTTTCCTGCTGTCGATGAGCATCGTGACGGGACCGTCGTTGCAGAGATACACCTTCATCATGGCCTGGAATACGCCCTCCTGGACAGTGAGGCCATGGCCGGCAAGTTTTCCGATGAAGAAGCGGTACAGCGCGTCTGCCTTTTCTGGAGGGGCCGCCTTCGAAAAGCTCGGGCGCCTTCCCCTGCGGCAGTCTCCGAACAGCGTGAACTGGGAGATGACGAGCACTCCGCCGCCTGTGTCCTTCACTGAGAGGTTCATCCTGTCCTGCTCGTCCCTGAAGATCCTGAGGTTTGCAATCTTCTCGGCCAGGTACTCTGCATCCCGCTCGAGATCGTCATCCTCGACCCCGAGCAGTACGAGAAGCCCGGCGCCTATGGCTCCGGATACACTGCTGTCCACTTCGACGCGGGATTCGGTAACCCGCTGAACCACTGCGCGCATGTCGATGACACCTCTCCTAGAGAAAATCCCCCGGGCTTGTCGCTCTCCCTACGGAGATGACATCCCTCAGGTGGGAAAGCCTCTTGATGATGTCGTCGAGCTGCGCCTTGTCGTTTATCTCCATGCACAGCCGCACCTGGGCTTTCGTCTTCTTTACCTTGGCGTTGCACGATGTGGCGTGCACCTTCGTCTCGTTGACCACGTTCATTATGTCGGCCAGCAGTCCCGTCCTGTCCCAGGCCTCCACCTCAATTTCGACTGCGTAGCGTATGTCGCGCCGCTTCCCTTCCCAGCTCACCTCGACGACGCGCTCCTGCTGCAGAGTCAGCGCAGGCATGTTGGGGCAGGTTCTCCTGTGGATCGAGATGCCCTTTCCGAGCGTGATATAGCCTATGATGTCATCGCCGGGCACAGGGCTGCAGCATTTGGAAAACCGGACGAGCACGTTGTCGATTCCCTTCACCTTGATGCCCTGGCTCATCTTCTCCTTCCTGGAGGGCGGGCGCTTAGGTATCAGAACCTCTTCCACCTCTTTGGGCATCTCTTCCCTGAGCCTCGTAAGGATCTGCGGAAGTGTCGTCTCTCCGTATCCCAGCGACGCGAAGAGATCGTCTATTTCAACGAAGTTGAGCTTGCTGGTGATCTTCTGCATGATGTCGTCCTTGGACAGCACATCATCGAGGCGGTGGCGCTTCAGCTCTTTCTCGAGTATGTCCTTGCCTCTCGCGATGTTCTCATCGCGGCGCTCCTTCTTGAACCACTGCCTGATCTTGTTCTTGGCGTGGGCGCTCCTGCAGATCTTGAGCCAGTCGAGGCTCGGCGTGGCGTGCTTCGATGTGATGACCTCGACTATATCGGCGTTCTGCAGGTTGTAGTCGAGGGGAACTATCCTGGCGTTCACCTTGGAGCCTACGCAGGCGTGGCCGACCTCCGTGTGAATCCTGTAGGCGAAGTCTATCGGAGTCGAGCCGGCAGGGAGATCGATTACATCGCCGCGGGGAGTGAAGACGAAGACCTCTGACTCGAGAAGGTCGAGTCTCAGGTTTTCGATGTAGTCCTTGGCGTCTTTCGAATCCTGCTGCCAGTCTACTATGCGCCTGATCCACGGGTAGATATCCTGGGCGATCTTTACGTTCTTGTCTTCCTTGTAGGCCCAGTGGGCGGCGATGCCGTACTCGTCGATGCGGTGCATCTCCCACGTGCGGATCTGTATCTCGAGCGGCTCATCGCCTGGACCGTAGACTGTCGTGTGAAGCGAGCGGTAGCTGTTCGACTTGGGAACCGCTATATAGTCCTTGATCCTGTCCTTCATCGGGATCCAGAGGCTGTGCACGGTTCCGAGCACTGTATAACACTCCTCGACCGAGTTGGTTATTATTCTGACGGCGATCAGGTCGTATATCTCGTTGAAGTCCTTACCCTTCTTGGTCATCTTCTGATAGATGCTGTAGAGATGCTTCTGCCTTCCCTCGATATGGGCCTTGATCCCGTGCTCGGCCAGTTTCCGCTCAATTATGGCGTTGGCTTCCTGGATGACCTTTTCGCGCTCGACGCTCTTCTTCGCCACTTTATCCTTCAGCGCGTTGAACTTGTCCGGCTCGAGGTGGCTGAACGCGAGATCCTCGAGCTCCCACTTTATCCTCCACATACCGAGCCGGGATGTGATTGGGGCGAAGATCTCGAGGGTCTCTCTCGCGATATAGCGGCGCTTCTCGGGGGCGAGCGACGAGAGTGTTCTCATGTTGTGGAGGCGGTCTGCCAGCTTGATCAGGATTACCCTGATATCCTTGGCCATGGCGAGGAAGATCTTCCTGAGGTTCTCGGCCTGGCTTTCTGCCTTCGATTTCAGTACCGCGCCCGCCTGGCTCTTCTCCTTGGAAGTGCTGATGGCAGTAAGTTTGGTGACTCCGTCGACGAGCAGGCCTATCTCCTTGCCGAACTCCCTGTCGATCTGCTCCTGGCTTGCTACTGTATCCTCGATGGTGTCGTGCAGAAGGGCCGCGGCAATGGTCGTAGTATCCATCTGAAGGGTGGCGAGGAGATGCGCCACCTCAAAGGGATGCATTATGTAAGGCTCGCCTGAGGCCCTTTTCTGCCCGTCGTGAAGGCGTTCGGCAAAATCGTACGCTTTCCTGATGAACTCGAAATCTGCCGAAGGGTTATAAGCCTTTACAGCGTCAATGAGAATCTGGACATCCATGACTTCCTCCGAATTCCCATCTACATATTATACCACATCTGGCAGATCAAATACAGTTTTCATCGCTGTTCTAGTCCTTCGGTCCGTCTTTCGCACCTGTCTTGTCCTGGCTCTTGTCCGGTGTCTTTGCAGGCGTCTTCGCCGGCATCGCTTTCTTCTTGCCTGTCAGGACATCATACTGGTCGGCTGTGAGGACCTTCTGGAGCTCGTCCTTGAAGCTCTCCCTGCTCTTTTTGCCTTTCTCGCGCTCATCGGCGACTATGGTCTGGATCTGCTTCTTCTGATCGCCTGTCAGGTCGAAGTCCTTCAGCAGGTCTGTGAAGTCCTGGGCGTTCTTCTGGAAGTATTCCTTGAAGATGGTGGCCTTTTTCTTGTCCCACAGTTCGGTCTGCTTGGTCGTGAAGACGTTTCGGATCCGCTTGTTTGCCGATTCGACTACGTTCTTTCTGTCGGCCTGGCGCTTCTTGATGAGCGCCTGGACCTGTGTTACCTGTGTTGCGTTCAGATCCAGCTTCTTTGTCAAGGTCTCGATAGGGGTCGAGGTCACCTGCTCGTCGAAAGTGGTGCCGACTGGTTTTGCTGTCTCTTTTCCTGACGAGCCCGGCTTCTGCGCTGAAACCGGAGCTATCAGAAGCAGAAGGGCTAGTACTGCGAGTACTGTGATAGATAGTTGTTTCACTGCTTCAATCTCCTTTTCTGTTATATACTGACGCCTGATATTCTGAAGGTGTCAAATGTGTTCCTGATTCTGGCTCTTTCCCGTAACGGCATCGATCTGCCGTGATCGTAATAATATACTTTGCCTGTGTCTCTCTTTCCTGTTTTCCTGAAGAGTGTAAAAGGGGAGATGGAGACACCATAATTCTTCATGTTAACGCCATCTGTCTTCAGGCCGGATGGCGCCGGGTCAGTCATATCATACGGCGCGCTGCTGACATTCTATAACTGTCATTATCTCCCTTTTCAGCTCGTCAAAGCCGTTTTTGTAAAGCTCCTTGAAATGTCCGAACGATTCTTTCATCGACAGCAGCGAGTTGAAGAGCCTCGAGGTCCTCAGAGTCTGCTCCGAGATCGGCTTCTCGTCGCAGAGCACGTATCCCTGATTTCCGGGCCCGCAGATGCCGCATTCAGAGAAAATCTGCAGCGCGAGCTCAACAGTCACCTTTTTAATCGACGAGCCTCTCAGGTCCTCGGCGATTCTGTCAGGTTCGTCAGGCATCATGCCGCTCCGCGACCGTTCAATCAGCGCTTCCCTTATAGCATTGAGCTTCTCCATCGTGGGCTCGATGGTGTCCTGGAGAGCCTGCTCGAACTCCAGCTCATCGCTGCTGAAAAGGAAGTGTATCCTCTCGGCTTTCCTGTACACAGGGCTGCTGAAATGCAGAAGCGAAGGCGGAGGATACAGAAAGATTATGTCCGGCGCCTGGCCGCATTCGTTGACCGTATGCGGGAGAGCGACGCGTATTCTGTCTGTTCCTGATCCAGCTTTCTGCTCTCCTCCGCTCAGCACGGCTGCCGGCAGGGCCGTGATCTGAGCCTGCTGCATCTTTGTTCTCAGGCTCTGCATCTGTCCCGGAGTCCTCACGACTATCAGCGCTTGAGGCGATGACGAGATCACGTTTCTGATATATCTCGTCTTGCTCGCGATTCTGCGTGAATCTATTATCAGAGGCCCTCTCTTTCCTGCCTTCGCGGCGGGGTTCCGTGCATTGACCCTGGCCGGTGAATTCATTGAGGCGGTCCTGTGATCGATCACGTTGAGCACGATGCTCGAGTAGCCCTGGAATGTGCTGTTTTCCAGTGAAATCAGGATATCATAGAGACGGCTTCCTGATATCTCCTCTGCACAGTCATCGTGCCAGGCGGCAAAGCCCTTCATTACACTCTCGCCGCTCCGGACGTAGAATCCCCATCGCCCGCGTCTCGAGGTCCTCGTGACCTGGTCGATCGAGACGCCCCGCACTTCGAAGACCGGGCTCTCATTGCCTTCTCCGAACGGCCCGAAGAGCTCCAGTTCGTGCATCAGGCGGTATGACAGATCTGACAGCGCGATCTCCATGTCGGCCATTTTCGGCAGTTCACAGTCAGGCCTGTTCATGTTCCCGGCTATCGTCTGCAGGCGCTCCCTGAAGGAGGCGATCTTGTCTTCTTCTATCACGAAGCCCCCGGCCCTCGCGTGTCCGCCGTAATCGGAGAGCAGATCGCCTGCCTGCGCCATCATCTCATAGATGCTTATCCCATCGGTGCCCCGCGCAGAGCCCTTGCCGGTCCCTTCATCGAGCCCGATCAGGAAGACAGGCTTCCCTGTCTGCTGGGAGATCCTGGAAGCCGTTATCCCGAGAACTCCCTGATGCCATCTGTCGCTTGCCAGCACTATCACGCTAGACTCTGCGACTCTGCGATCCATCTCGATGAGAGCCTGGATCTCCTTTCTTATACCTTCCTCTGCCTTCTGCCTCGATCTGTTCAGCGCCTCGAGTGCGGCGGCAGACTCTCTGGCACTCGCCATATCTCCGGTCATCAGCAGCTCCACGGCGAGCCCGGCTTTCTCCATCCGACCTGCTGCGTTGAGGCGGGGCGCCAGGCAGAATATCAATGCCCAGGTGTCCAGCGGCCTTCGCGGACATGATGCCTCATGCAGCGCGACGATGCCGGGCCTCGGCGATGAAGAGAGCCTCCTCAGCCCTTCTTTCAGCATGATCCTGTTCTCGCCTCTAAGCGGCACGGAATCGGCGGCAATGGCCAGCGCGAGAAGATCCAGATACTCGGCGGGAAATGCCTCGTTTCTCTTCGAGCGCAGCAATTGCACGAACTTGAATGCGACGCCTGCAGCGGCAAGCTCCTTGAAGCGGTATGGACAGTCCCGGCTTTTCGGGTTGACAACCGCGTCTGCAGGGGGGATGCGCTGCGGCACTTCATGGTGATCGAGTATGATTACCTTCATCCCCAGCCGCTTTGCCTCCGAGACCGCTTCATAGTCGCTTATGCCCAGATCTGCGGTGATCAGCAGAGAGATTCCGTAGGCTTTTGCCTGCTTGACAGACTCGACTGAGAGTCCGTAGCCCTCCTTCTGTCTGTGAGGGATGTAGTAGTCGACCGGTGCGCCTGCCCTCCTGAGCTCTGAGAGGAGAATTGCAGTCGAGGTTACGCCGTCCACGTCATAGTCGCCCACCACGCGAATCCTGCCGCCTTCCCTGATCGCCTCTTCCATCAGCGCGACAGCCTCACCGAGCCCTTTCATCGTCGAGGGGTCGTGAAGATTGCCTATGCCGCCATGCAGAAACAGGCGCCCCTCTTCTGCATCTGTGATTCCCCTGTTGACGAGAAGCTGTGCGGTGGCAGGCAGGATGCCCAGTTTGTGCTGCAGCTCCCGGCAGAGGAAAGGATCGCCTGTGCGATGGAGCTGCCACTTGCGGCGGCTTTCCATTATTTCTCCTTCTTTTCTGCAGAGCTTTCCGGGAATGCCTTCCTGATGGTATCCAGGTTCTTTTGCATCGATTTTTCGTAGTTGTCAGGATAGGTCGAGCCTTTGAGGCAGGTGTCGAGGTACAGCAGCGGAGGGGTCGATTTGACAGTGCCTGCCGAGGGCAGCAGCACTGCAGACGCATTATTGTCTTTGAGGGCCTGCTCCGGAGAGCTCTTTATCTTCTCTGTCTCTTCGGCATTGAGGGTCTGCACGATCTCCATGCTGCATCCTCTCGCCAGGTAGGCGGCGAAATCTCCGCCGGCGATGACGCGCTTCGACGCGCAGAGCCCATCGAAGCCTTTCTCGAGCTTTTCGAGGGTCTTTACATAATCGGACGATTTGCGGGATATCTCTTTTTCCCCGGCCTTGTCGACGGCGATCATCGCGTCCTGAATGGTCTTGACCTGCACTACCGCGCATCCCGGCGACATCCAGATGTATGGGTTCGCCGCGCCTTCCTTCGTCTGGATGGCGTCTATTCCCTTCGAGCAGTCGACTATGATCAGCGATGGATTCGCCTTCATCGCGGCCTCTGGAATTCCTCCTTCCAGCCCCAGCCCATTGATGATGAGCAGCTTCGCAACCTTTAGCCTCTCTGTGTCGTCAGGCGTCAACGTGTAAGTGCGGAGATCGACATCACGCTTCGGCGGCACGAGCATCTCGAGCGAGATGTTCTGCCTCGTGATTATCACGTGAGCCGTGAAGGTATAGAGCGGCAGGGTGGTGCAGATCACCTTCAGCGGCGGACCCGGTGCAGAAACCTCCTGGTATTCCTGTTGCGGGCTCATGCATGAAGCGTTGAAGATCGCTGTGATAATCAGGCAGAGAGCCAGAAGGCAGGCTTTTTTAGCTTTTACAGTGCGTATTCTACTCATGGTAACCCTCTTGTCATTCCTGTGTGAAATATTCCACACATACTGGTGTGATCGGGCCTCTTCATTTCCGTCCACAGGCAAATGCATGACAGGACTTATCTGTCTGTCACAGAAGTGGCGACAACGCCCGGAGCTGCAGGCAGGGATGACAGGCTGACGCAGTGAGAATCTATAGCTCTTCCAGGATGATGTTGACTATCTCCATTTCGTCGATCTTTTCCACGACCTTCAGATTCTTCTCGACCTGCTTCTTCAGACCCATATCCCGCGCCGTTCTGAGGGCGATCTTGAAGTTGACCAGCGCCTTTTTCAGATCGTTCATCTCCAGATAGAGGATCCCAAGTTCATGATGAGTCTCGATCAGGCGTGTGGAAGGCTCTTTCCAGCCAAGTATCTCCATGCTCTCAGTAAAGAATCTATAGGCCAGATCAAAATCCTTTTTCTTTCTCGCAATTACACCGCAGAGAGTTTTTGCGTACGCCGTGTCAGGGCTCTGCGGATATTTCTCGAGGGAGGAGAGCGCCTGCTGACCGGCCTTCTCCGCCTCTTCCACGTTTTCCTCAGCGAGGTACGCGTTGCAGAGGTCGATGTAGATGCGCCCGACATTGACAGTGTCCTGGAACTCCCTGAACCTCTCGAGGCCTTCCTTAAGGTACGATATGGCCTGCTCTGTCCGGTCGCTGTGGAGATATGACAGGCCCAGATTCCGATAAGTGTATGCCAGTGCCCTGTTGTTCTGGAATCGCTTGCACATCTCCAGATCCTTCAGATGGTATGTCACGGCGTTTTCGTAGTCTTCCTTCTGCATGAATATGTTGCCGAGCTTGCCGTAGATCGTGGCCGCTTCAGCGTCGGCTCCCAGCTCTCTGCAGATCCTCTCCGCCTTGCCCATGAAGAAGAGCGCTTCATCGAGCTTCTGCACGTCCAGGCAGAGCTGCCCTATGCTGTTGTATACCTTTGCCATCCCGAACGTGTAGCGGGCGTGACTGACAATCTGCAGGGCTTTCTGATGATAGCTCAGGGCTTCTCTGTAATTCGACTTTATACTGTGGATGACTCCGATGTACCTGTATGCCTCGGCCTTTTCCAGGCTGTCTTCACGCTCTTCGAGGATGCTTATGGCTTTTTCATAGTGAGAAACCGCTTCGTCGAACTTCCCTTTCCTGAAGCACTGCAGGCCGACCTGCGACAGGGCCGATGCCTTGAGGCTCCTCGTCTCCCACGTCTCTTTCAGCTCTTTGACGACATCGAGGCACTGCTCGATGAGATCCTTGCCTGCCTGCTGATCGCCTGTCCTGGCCTTTACCGTGCCGAGATGGAGATAGCACAGGGCCAGCTCCTCGGCGATGTTTCTCTCTCTGGCTGCTTCGAGCGCCGCCTCGAAAGACCTGATCGATTCGGTGTATTCGCCGAAGAAGCTCAGAAACTCGCCTTTCGTGATGTGGATCTTTATGACTTCGCCTTTTGACTTCTCGTCTGCAGGCAGTTGCAGGGCTTTTTCGAGATCTGCCATCGCGTCTTTCCACCGGCCTGTCATTTTGAAGATCTCGGCCTGCTTCAGGAGAGCCTGAACGTGAGGCGCAACGAGTCCAGCGCTGTCCGGAGAGGCTTTGAGCTTCTCAAGCGCCTCGTCAAGGGCGGCCAGAGCCTTGTCGTAATCAACTTTCAGGCGAAGCGCTTCCGCTTCCTCGATCTTATTCTGAACGCTCTGCTCTATCGTTGAAGTTTCCATGGTGATTACTCCTTTTTGCAGAAGTTAACAAAGGGCTGTATCTATCTGTCTCTGTGCTGCAACAGGATGACTGTCCTGGTTAGTTCATGCCTTCATTAAAGGTTCTGTAAATATGACTGTAATCCTTCAATTTTATATTATCGCTCAAAATTTGATTGCCTCAGCTTTTGCTGCCCATGGTCTGCAGTGCAGGTGAAAGATGAGTTCGCCTCTGCGAACACGAATATATCACATGAATCGGTCATTTTTGCAATTGAAAGAGGTGTCTTCTGTTGAGAAACAATTCAACCATCGCAATCCTTGTTTTCCTTGCCATGTCCGCTCTTATTTTCTCTGCATCCGCAGCCGCGAAGGAGGCGGCGCAGGGAAAGGATTCCATTCTGAAGAGCGCCGATACGCTTTTTGCAGATGGAAAGCGCGACGAAGCCGTCAAGGAATACCTGAAGGTGCTGCAGGTCGATCCGAAGTGCGCAAAAGCATATGACCGCCTCGCTTACCTCTCGATGAGCTTCGGTAGGGACAGCGAGGCATATGACTACGCCCGCAGGGCCGTCTCGCTCGATGACAGCCTTTCCGTATCATTCAACATACTCGGTATGATGGAGGAGGCCAGGGGAAACCTGGACGATGCCGAGACAAACTATCAGAAGGCGGTCAGGAACAACCCGTCCTATGGAAAAGCCCTCAACAACCTGGGGAACATCTATGTGAAGCGCAAAGATTACCGGCGCGCCGAGGAGACTTACAGGAAGGCCATCGAAAAGGAGCCGAAGCTGGCGATGGCTTACAACAACCTCGCCTATATCTACGAGATCCAGGGGAAAATGAAGAATGCCGAAGATGAATATCAGAAGGCCATCGCAGCCGATCCGGGCCTTCAGATCTCCCGGAACAACCTTACGAGGCTGAAAGAGAAGATGGCCGAGAAGGAGGCCTCTGCAGAGGAAAGGAAGGTGGCCGGGAGCATCTGCACGGTCCAGCTGCCGCAGGGCTTCAGGCTCGTGACAGGCAGCCTGCCGAAGGACGGCGGCAAACTGGCGCTATATGAGTACAATTATCTGCAGAAGGTGGTGCTCCGGGAGCTTCCGAAGGACAACACGATGACCGAGGAGCTTTTCGCGCAGATGATCATCAAGTACAAGGACGAGCTGATCAAATTGCTCGAGCAGCTGATGGAGGCAAAGTCCATGAAGATCACCGGACAGGGCTATATGGAAGTCGACGGGAGAAAGCTCCTCTATATCTCGACTCAGTTTCAGCACGGAGGCGTCCCTGTGGACGGGGTTTTCGCCGTCGTCACTGCCACGAGGAAAAAGCTCAGCACGCTGGTGATGGCCCTCGCCCCAAAAGGGCTTTATGAAAGAGGCGTCACTGAGGGCTTTCTGAAGAAGGCTCACTTCGACAGTTAGGGGGAGATATGGCGGAGAAGCACAGAGAGGCGTCTTACCTGGGCTCCGCGAGGTCAGGTGCGCTCGAAGAGAAGATCAGAGAGGCATACGCGATGATGGCGAAATGCCGCCTCTGCGCCCGCAGTTGCGATGTGGACAGGACAGGCGGGCAGAAGGGATTCTGCGGTACAGGCGACAGGGCCGTCGTATCGAGCGCAGGCCCCCATTTCGGGGAAGAATCGCCTCTTGTCGGGACCGGCGGCTCAGGCACCATATTCCTGACTTCATGCAATCTCAGATGCCTGTTCTGCCAGAACGACGACATCTCACATCTGAAGGAAGGCTCTGTGATGAGCCCCGGCGAAATAGCCGACAGCATGTGCGCGCTTCAGAGGCGGGGATGCCATAATATCAACTTCGTGACTCCGTCGCACCAGATGCCTTTTCTGCTCGAAGCCGTTTTCCTTGCGGCAGAAAAGGGCCTCTCCGTTCCAATCGTATGGAACTGCGGAGGATACGAGTCACTCGAGGCTCTTCAGATTCTGGACGGCATAGTCGACATATACATGCCCGATTTCAAGTTTTCCAGAGATGACAGCGCCGGGAGATACTGCTCGGCTCCTGATTATCCCGAGACTGCCAGGATCGCTCTGGCCGAGATGCACAGGCAGGTCGGAGATCTCGTGATAAACAGCCTGGGAATTGCAGAGCGCGGCCTCCTCGTAAGGCACCTCGTGATGCCCGGCGATGTCTGCGGCACAGGAGAGATCGTCAGATGGATCGCAGAGAACCTCTCGCGGAAGACATATGTCAATATTATGGCTCAGTACAGGCCTTGCTACAAGGCGTCACAGTTTCCGGAGATCAACAGGAGGATTACCGGCGCCGAATACGAGCAGGCTCTTCAACTGGCGAAGGAGCAGGGCCTTAGGCTCGATCAGGACCTCAATCCGCGAAATGTCATGCGCTTCCTGCGGGATATTTTCTGATCGGCCTGTAGACACAATGCCCATGAGCAAATCAAGAAAATTTTTCAAGATCAAATATAAAAATAAGTGTAACAATGGGGAGATGGATAGAATGGGGAGATGGGGAGGGATTCAGATCCTTTTTTACACAAGAAGAAGTCTTGATTTTCACTATTTCAGCGGCATTGATTTTAGACAGGATAGAAGGGATCGGATTCAGAATACAAGAGCCGGTATCCGGGGAAGGGCGGACCGATTTCAAACTGGAGTGTGCAACATGAGTGAAGATTACAAAGATGCCGAAATGGCGGAAAAACTGCTGAAATGGGAGAACCTCACGCTCGTGATGGTGAAGGGCGGCGAATGTCTGTACAGGGGGAGGGGCATGGGCCTCCGGGAGCTTCTCGAGGCAATAAGGCTGAACGGTGAGAATCTGAAAGGCGGATGCTGCGCAGACAGGATAGTGGGTAAGGCTGCAGCGATGCTGATGGTCTACGCAGGCATAGTCCATGTGCATGGAGAAGTGATGTCGGAAGCGGCTGATGAGCTGCTCGATTCGCGCGGCGTTGCCCATACTGCGGCTCAGAAAGTGCCGCAGATAAAGAACAGGGCGGGAAACGACATGTGCCCGATGGAGAAGCGGAGTCTCACGATCGAATCCCCGGAAGAGGCATACCGGGTATTCTCAGCCATGGGCGGGGTTCTTCACTGATACTCTACATCAGGAACCATTCGATCCTGTCTTTGTATTCCTTGATCTCCAGGCTGTCCTGCGTGAAGAGAAGCTGCGCGATATATGCGGCAGCTTTCTGGGCGCCGTTCTCAAAGACAGGAAGCTCCTCCGACTCGACGCGGGGTCTCCCCATCATCTCACGGAGCTTTTTCTCCAGATCGTCGAAGGATTTCTGCGCAACGACCTGACGCTCGCCCAACTTGACAGTCAGCTCTGCGTCGCCCGGCGATATGAAGATCGTCGGAACGCCCACTGCGAGAGACTCGTGGTACAGATTGTAGCTGTAATATCCGACGAGGATGTCTATCCCGTTGAAGAGCTCAAAGATGGGGAAGTAGCGTATGTTGTGCCACTGCTCGTTGATGTCCTGGAAGTTGTGCGGGCAGGCGTAGCGCAGCCCGAACGCGTCGTTTCTGATCTGCAGGAACACCTTGTCCAGCATCGTGAAAAAATCCAGGGACTGCTCCTTCTTGCCTGTCGAGATGCCCAGCACCACTCTTTCAGAGTTCCTGGCCATCAATACATCCCTTGCCTTGGAGCGATCCATCAGCTCTTCGCTGTCTCTTATCAGGATTGGAGAGCAGGGGAGCTCGAGAGGGTGCTCCGGCAGCAGCGGAAGGTTTTCGCAGTCTATGACCAGATCGTAGAGCTCAGCGGCGTGTGATGCCATTTTTTCAGCGGTTATCACCTTCTCGTCAAGAGCTCTCCTGAGAAGGACCTTCTTGAGCATGTCGCTGTTGAGTACCGGCAGGAGCTCGTCGCGTATGCCTGAAGGGTATGAGTCTACAACTATGAGCTCAGGGCTGACTCTCGCAATTATCCCCCTGATGAAGCTTCCGGTGCTGTCATTGATCTCAGTCAGGTTTTTGAGGTAGATTGTCACAATGTCTTCGACTTCGAGAAGGTAGTGGAACGGTGAATTGGTTATGATCGCGATGTCGCCCCTGATCAGCCGCTTCAGCTTTCGCGCTATCGCCACGGCTCTCGTCAGATGGCCCATGCCTGCCCCCAGGCAGTAAAAGAGGACTCTCGCCTCATGTGTTTCCATTCTCCAGATCCTCTCTGCGAATCCCCTGCTCAGGATTCATAGTTATCGCCGTTCCCGCTGTCACCAGAGGCCTTCTTCCCCTTTTTCCCCATCGCGAAATCGTCGAGGTCAGGATCTTCCTCACCGGCAGCCGCCGCGCCGTTGAGGTCAATGTAGTCATCGAGCTCGAGGTTCATGTCTTCCAGCTCCGTGATGTTCCTGCTGCCTGTTTTGCCGTTGTCACTGCCGTCCTGGACGACTATCTTCTTCAGATCGAACTCGAGGCTGTCGAGGTCCAGATCATCTTCAATCTCCTGCTCCACGTGGCCGTTGATTATGGTGGCTTTTTCGACAACGCCTGCCAGGTCGGGGACCAGGTTTCTGTCCGTTCCTGCAGTGAGCTCTTCGAATGTCTGCGCCGCCATGGCTCCAGGCGTCTCGTCCTCCGAAGGCCCTTCAAGCAGCACTTCTTCCTGCTGCTCAGCCACTTCGAGCTTTCTCGCGTATTCAACGAGCTCTTCCTCAGTCATGTCTTCAGGCCTGTCCGGAATGTCCAGCCTCGATTCCGTCTCTTCGGCTGTTTCTTCTTCAGCATCCTGCTGCTGCTCCGCCATCTCTTCGGTTGCTTCTTCGGACACGGCTTCAGCAGGCTCCTGCTGCTGCTCTGCCATCTCTTCAGCAGCTTCTTCGGACACGGCTTCAGCAGGCTCCTGCTGCTGCTCCGCCATCTCTTCGGCAGTTTCTTCGGACACGGCTTCTGCAGGCTCCTGCTGCTGCTCCGCCATCTCTTCAGTTGCTTCTTCGGACACGGCTTCAGCAGTCTCCTGCTGCTGCTCCGCCATCTCTTCGGCAGCTTCTTCGGACACGGCTTCTGCAGTCTCCTGCTGCTGCTCCGCCATCTCTTCGGTTGCTTCTTCGGACACGGCTTCAGCAGGCTCCTGCTGCTGCTCCGCCATCTCTTCGGTTGCTTCTTCGGACACGGCTTCAGCAGGCTCCTGCTGCTGCTCCGCCATCTCTTCAGTTGCTTCTTCGGACACGGCTTCTGCAGTCTCCTGCTGCTGCTCCGCCATCTCTTCGGTTGCTTCTTCGGACACGGCTTCTGCAGTCTCCTGCTGCTGCTCCGCCATCTCTTCGGTTGCTTCTTCGGACACGGCTTCTGCAGGCTCCTGCTGCTGCTCCGCCATCTCTTCGGCAGTTTCTTCGGACACGGCCTCGACAGGCTTCTGTTGCTCAGCTTCTGTCTCCATCTGCTGAGGCTCTGAGGCTTCCATAGTCTCCGCGGCCTCTTCAGTCTCAGGCATGACCGTCGAGCCTTCGCCGAGCATCGTCAGGAGCTTCATATCCTCCTCGAGGCTCTCGGCGATCGAAGCCTGCGTCAGCTCGGTCTGAGGATAGGCTGCGGCAAAATCCTCCAATGCCGGGAGATCCTGCTCGCCGCCGGCTTCAGCCAGGTCGGTCAAGCTGCCTGGTATCGCCATCTCGTCGTCGTATCGCATCTGCGATCCGGATGTTGTTGTAGAGCCGCCATAGTACTTCCTGCCGGACTCATGCTCTTCGTCACGGTGGCCGGCAATCCATTCCGGGGCCTCAGCTTCGCCTGGAGCCTCTTCGGGTGCCTCTGCGACAGCTTCCGCAGCCTCAGCGCTCGGAGCCTCTTCGGGCGCCTCTGCGACAGCTTCCGCCCCGCTCGGAGCCTCTTCGGGTGCCTCTGCGACAGCTTCCGCAGCCTCAGCGCTCGGAGCCTCTTCGGGCGCCTCTGCGACAGCTTCCGCCCCGCTCGGAGCCTCTTCGGG
>Ga0302252_1000034_pt1 | contig 213671 bp, 195 predicted proteins | sample AAG_RA_Leu_MG_FD_193511 | JGI IMG/M metagenome (GOLD analysis project Ga0302252, IMG submission 193511) | Enriched activated sludge microbial communities from anaerobic digester in WTTP, New Holstein, Wisconsin, United States - AAG_RA_Leu | ecosystem: Engineered > Bioreactor > Anaerobic >... | reverse complement strand
TGATCGAATGCTTTGAAGTGCCCGGTCAGAAACTGCAGGTTGGTGAAATAACGAAACACCAGAGCGACCTCTTTTCCAGATTGGGGATCACTCCACCAACCTCGTTACAATAATCCGGGAATTCAGGTTGTCAGGACGGTCGCGCCGCACCTGTTCCAGATACCTAAATAAAACGGGGCGGCCTTCCCCACAGAAAGGCCGCCCCGTTCGATAAAAACGCTAAAAAACAAGACCCCATCCCTTACAGGGGGATGTTGTTGTGCTTCCGGGGCGGCCGGACCTGCGACTTATCCTTCAGGGCGTCGAGAAGGACGGCGACGCGCTTCCGGGTCTCCCGGGGGGCGATGATCTCTTCGATGATCCCCATGGAGGCGGCGAAGTAGGGATTGTTGAACTGCTCCTCATAGGCCGCGACCAGCTCCGACCGCCTGGCGGCGGGATCGGCGGCCTCGTTGATCTCCCGGCGATAGATGATGTTGCACGCCCCTTCCGCGCCCATGACGGCGATTTCCGCCGACGGCCAGGCCATGACGTAGTCCGCGCCCAGGTACTTGCTGCACATGCCGATGTAGGCGCCGCCGTAATCCTTCCGGGTGACGACGGTGATCTTGGGCACCGTGGCTTCGGAATAGGCGTGGAGGAGTTTCGCTCCGTGGCTGATGATGCCGGCCCACTCCTGGGCGGTTCCGGGCATGTAGCCGGGGACGTCGGAGAAGGTGAGCAGGGGGATGTTGAAGGCGTCGCAGAAGCGGATGAACCGCGAGGCCTTGTCGGAGGCGGTGGTGTCGAGAACGCCGGCGCCGAATTTGGGGTTGTTGGCGATGACGCCCACCGGCTGCCCCATGATGCGGATGAAGGCCACAAGGATGTTCTTCGCCCACAGCTCGTGGGGCTGGAAGATCTCGTTGTTGTCCGCCACGGCCATGACGACCTGCTTCATGTCGTAGCCCCGGGTGGCCCGGTCGGGGATGATCTTGTCCAGCTCGGGGCAATCCCGGTCGGGGGAATCGGTGCAGGGCGCGATGGGCAGGGAACTGTGGCAACTGTCGGGCAGATAGGACAGCAGGGTCTTCACCTTGTTGATGCAGTCCTCGTCGTTTTCCGTGGCGAAGTGGCAGACGCCGCTTTTCGTGGCGTGGGCCACGGCACCGCCCAGATCGTCATGGGTGACCTCCTCACCGATGACCGCCTTGATGACGTCCGGTCCGGTGATGTACATGTAGGAACTCTTCTTCACCATAAAGACCCAGTCGGTAAGGGCCGGGGAATAGACGGCGCCGCCGGCGGTGGGTCCCATGATGGCGGTGATCTGGGGGATGTACCCCGAGCCGATGGTGTTGCGGTAGAAGATGCCGCCGTAGCCGTCCAGGGCCGGGACGCCTTCCTGGATCCGGGCGCCGCCCGAATCGTTCATGGACACGAAGGGCTTCCGGGCGTCCAGGGCCATGTCCATGACCTTCCAGATCTTCTTGGCGTGCATCTCGCCCAGGCTCCCGCCGGAGCTGGTGAAGTCCTGGGCCGCCGCAAAGACGGTCCGGCCGTTCACCTTGCCGAAACCGACGATGACACCGTCGGCGTTGATCTGCTTCTTGTCCAGGCCGAAGAGGGGGGAACGGTGCTTCACGAACAACTGCACCTCCTGAAATGTCCCCTCGTCATAAAACATCGCCAGACGTTCCCGGGCCGTAAGCTTGCCGAGTTCATGCTGCTTGGCGATCATCTTTTCGCCGCCCATGGTCTTCAGGGCTTCCCTGCGGGCCTCGAATACACGGATCTTTTCTTCCGTCACTCCTTTTCCTTGTTCTTTCGCCATAAACCTACTCTCTCCTTATCTCCTGATTTTATTCTCGTACGTGATGTACATGGAATTCGATTCGACCTTGACCGGAGGGGCCTTCTCATGTATAGAAGCTTGCCGCAAGGTTTCCTATGGGATTGCTAATGCGGCAATACCTCGCCGGAGAAAAATCCGGCCTCCCTTGCCTCGTTAAAATCGTAACATATTGTAATTTAAAAACTTTTTACCTTTTTCGGGACGCATCATAGCCTGTTTGTCAAAAATATGCAAGGAGGATCAATGAAATTTATCGATCAGTTCTCACTCAAAGACAAAAAAATCCTGTTCCGTTTCGACTACAACGTTCCCCTGGACGGCTCCCAGCACATCACCGACGACACCCGGATCCGGGCGACCCTGCCGACACTGAATTACGCCCTGGACGAGGGGGCGCAGATCATCATCGCCTCCCACCTGGGACGCCCCAAAGGAAAGGTGAAGCCGGAGTTCAGCCTGGCCCCCGTGGCCCGGCGCCTCTCCCGGCTCATCCAGAAGGAGGTGCGCCTGGCACCGGACTGTGTCGGGCCGGAAACGACGGCTCTGGTGGCGGCCATGAAACCCGGGGATGTAATCCTTCTGGAAAACCTCCGTTTCCATCCGGAGGAAGAGAAGAACGATGAGGACTTCGCCCGGCAGTTGGCGGCTTACGCCGATATTTACATCGACGACGCCTTCGGCAACGCCCACCGGGCCCATGCCTCCAATGTGGCGATCACGAAATTCGTCAAGGAATGCGGGGGCGGCTTCCTTATGAAAAAAGAGGTCAATTACTTCCAGAAATGTCTGGAAAAACCGGCCCGGCCCTTCGTGGCCATTATCGGGGGCTCCAAGGTGTCCGGCAAGCTGGAGGCCCTGGTCAATCTCATCCGGAAGGTGGACAAGATGATCATCGGCGGCGGCATGGCCTTTACCTTCCTCAAGGCCCTGGGCTACGAGGTGGGAAAATCTCTCGTGGAAGAAGATCTGATGCCCAAGGCGCTGGAGGTTGTGCAGACAGCCCGGGAAACGGGGGTCAAGTTCTATCTCCCCGTAGACTGTGTCATGGCGGAGGAGATGAGCGCCCAGGCGGAGACGAAGATCGTCCCCATCCAGGAGATGAACAGCCATTGGATGGGCCTGGATATCGGTCCGGCCACCATCACCCTGTTCACCGAGGCCCTGGCCAACGCCAAGACCATCGTCTGGAACGGACCCATGGGGGTCTTCGAGATCGACGCCTTCGGGCGGGGCACGGCGGCCATGGTGCACAGCATCGCCAATTCCTACGCCATGACCATCGTCGGCGGCGGCGACACCGACGTGGCGGTCCACAAGACGGGGGAAAGCGACAAGATCACCTACATTTCCACCGGCGGCGGGGCCTCCCTGGAACTCCTGGAGGGCAAGGTCCTCCCCGGCATCGCCGCCCTGGACGCCTGCGGCGGATGAGAGCCGATAACCGATCGCCCCGGAGCAGCAAACTGGTTGACACAATCAACACAAGGTAATACGAATAGCGACAAGTGTTTAACCATTATCGGGAGGGGTTGTTTGCGGTTTCTGTGTCTGATAAATCTTGGCGAGATCATTTATTTGACTAAAAGGCGTTTCGGTGATGAAAAGAAGATCGACATTCTAAGTCGTATCCATCAGATCGGGTTTAACCTGATTTCCATTTCCGCTTCCCTGGTTTTCCAAGCAGCGGAATTCAAGGCGCAATATCCCCTTTCTTATGCGGACTGCTTCGCGCTGGCGTGCGCCGTCAACCAGTCGGCAACGCTCGTGACCGGCGATCCCGAGTTCCGGGTGGTCTCGCATTTGATCGACATCAACTGGATTGGTTGAAATCGGCAGCGGCATGCGGACGATCCGGATGACCCTGGAATACGACGGGAGCGGCTACCACGGCTGGCAGCGGCAGAAAAACGGCCGGTCCATCCAGGAGGTGCTGGAGGAGCGGATCGCCGTCATCACCGGGGAGCCGATCAAGGTGATCGGCTCCGGACGGACCGACGCCGGGGTCCACGCCCTGGGTCAGGTGGCCCACTTCCAAACCGCCTGCGGGATCCCCGCCGGCAACCTCTTGAAGGGGATCAACAGCCTCCTGCCCGCCGATATCGTCGTAAAGTCCCTGGACGACGCCCCGCCGGGATTCCACGCCCGGATCGACGCCCGGCGGAAAACCTATCTGTATCGGATCTACAACGGGGCGACCCCGACGGCCCTTTACCGCCGGTCCGTCTGGCAGGTTTACGGGCCTCTGGATACGGTGGCGATGCGGGCGGCGGCGGCCCACCTTCTGGGCCGGCATGATTTCACCTCCTTCTGCACCGTTCACACCGACGCGGTCTCCTTTACCCGGGAGATCTACCGGCTGGAGATCTCCGCCGTCGCGTGCGATCCCGGACTTTTCCTGGAAATAGAGGTGGAGGCCGACGGGTTTTTGCGGTATATGGTGAGGACCATCGTGGGCACCCTGGTGGAAATCGGCCGGGGCAAACGCCCGGCGGCGGAAATGGGGGAGATCCTCCGGGGCCGCAACCGGGACCGGGCGGGAATGACGGCGCCGCCCCAGGGGCTGTTTCTCAAGGAAGTCCGCTACTGACGACGCCGCGGGAAGACGGCGGATCATATCCGGAAGGGATTAAATCTTCATGCAGATACTTATCCTGGGTCACAAGGGAATGCTCGGGACCGCGCTGATGCAGCGGCTGGGACCGTTTCACGCCGTCGTCGGCAAGGACGTCGAAGATTTCGACCTCACCTCCCCCGATTCCTGCCGGGAGCTCATCGCCGCCGAAAAACCCGAGGTGGTGATCAATGCCGCCGCCTACACCAATGTGGACGGGGCGGAAAGCGACGCGGAGCGCTGCTTTGCCGTCAACGCCGTGGGGGTGCAAAACATCACCGCCGCCTGCCGGGGCCGCCGGATCCGCATCGTCCATTTCAGCACCGATTACGTCTTCGACGGGACGGCGGCCGCCCCCTACCGGGAGGAAGATCCGCCGGCGCCCCGGGGCGTTTACGCCGCCTCCAAGGCCGCGGGGGAAAAATACCTCCAGGAGGGGAGCGACGATTATCTCCTCATCCGCACCGCCTGGCTCTACGGACCGACGGGCAAGAACTTCGTCAAGACCATTCTGGAGAAGGCCCTGCACAACCCGACCCTGCGGGTGGTGGACGATCAGGTGGGCTGCCCCACCTACAGCCGGGACCTTGCCGGGGCCGTGGCGGTCCTCCTGGAACAGGGACACCGGGGAATCTTCCATGTGACCAACCGGGGCTCATGCAGTTGGTTCGAGTTCACCCGGAAGATCCTCGCCGGCGCCGGCTTCAACCGGGTAAGCGTGGAACCCGTCAAGACCGCGGATTTGGGCCTGGCGGCACCGCGGCCGGCCTACAGCGTCCTGACCAGCGCCAAATTCACCGCCGCCACCGGGAAGACCCTGCGTTTCTGGCCGCTGGCCCTGGAGGATTTCCTCGCCCACTTGGAATTTCGCAAGGCGCCGTGAGGGGGAGGGAAAAATAACTTAACCATGAGAATAGAGCAAATAACACAATAAAATCAACAAAAAACTATTTTCATGCTTCGTGGCGCTCCCCGGCACACGCGGGTTGTTTACGATGTCGTCAATACTTCATGCTCCATAGCTTTTCAGCGGTTCTTTATGGTCTATACGGTTCCGTCGTGCGGGTTTGCCCGTTGTTACGTGATCGCCGGTTCCCGGGGGCTCATGGTGGTTGATCCGGGAAGCCGGGGCGCCGCCCGTGCCGCCGCCCGCCTGATCCGCCAGGAGTTGGGAATGCCCCTGACGGCGGTGCGCTATGTGGCCGCCACCCACTTTCACATCGACCACATCGGCGGGATGGGGCCGCTGCTGGCGGCCTGTGGACCGGAAACCCGGCTCCTCTTTCCTCCCCCGGTCCATGACTACCTCACCGGACGGCGGCGATTGAACCGTATGGCCGGCTGGTTGTCCGCCCTCCCCCCCGTAACCCTGGCCGCCGCCCGGGGCCTGCGCCGCCTCGAGGACGCCTTGCCGGCCACTCTCGCCGGCATCCCCCTGCCGCTCCTGCACCGCCGGACCGAATTATCCTTTCCCGTGGAAAGATGCGATTTCCCGAGGACGGGAGCGGGTCCGCCGGGCTTTGCGGACTGGGAGATCCTGGCCACGCCGGGGCACACGGAGGATTCGACGTCCTTCTACTCCCGGGAAACGGCGGCGCTGATCTGCGGCGATTTGATTCTCCACATGAAGCAGGACGGCCGCGGCGTCCTGAACGCCTTCTGCTGGAACCGCGACGTCATCCTGGACACCCTCGTCCGCCTGCGCCACACCATCGCACCGCGGACCGTTTATCCGGGGCACGGCGAACCCTGGGAAGGAGGAGAGCGAATGTTGGATAATATAGTGAAGCAGTGGTAGAATCGGACCGGCGGCCAAGGCGCCGGATGGACGACACATCGATGCAGGGAGGATCAAGTCCAGATGAAAAGATACCCGCATATCTTGCTGCTGGCGGCGTTGGCGTGGGGAGCGTTGCTCCTTGCCGGCTGCACGGTGGCCACCAAGGAAACGGTCATCACCCCCCAGCTCCGGGAGGCCTTCGAAGGCAAATACCAGGTCTATCCCGCCCTGGCCAAGGCCAAACCCCTGTCCGTAGCCGTCCTGCCCTTTACCGACGTCTCCCGGAGCCGGGTGGGAACCCAGGAGGTGCGCAGGGGCTTTTACAATCATTTCAGTTCCCTGCCCTTCCGGGACATGGAACTCTGGCGGGTGGACAACCTGCTCAAAAAGGCGGGGCTGACGGATCTCGAGCTCATCAATAAGACCCCGGCCCGAGACCTGGGCAAGATCCTGGGAACCGACGCCGTGGTTTACGGGGAGATATCCAATTTCGACAAGCTCTTCGCCGTCGTTTACTCCCAGGTCTCCGTCGGGGCCAAACTCCGGATGTACGACGCCCGCTCGGGGGAACTGCTTTGGACCGGGGAGCATGTGGCCCGGATCCACGAGGGGGGGATAGCGGTGAATCCCGTGGGGCTGGTCGCCACCGTCGTCGCCACCGCCATGAACGTCCGGGACGTCCAACTGCTTCGGGCCTGCGATGATCTCTTCCGGGACATGGTCAAGACGATCCCCGCCCCCACCATCGCCGAGGCCAAGCGGCCGCCCGTCATCACCCTCCTGGTCCAGGACACCAAGAATCTTCCGAAGAAGGCCGGGGACGAGATCCGGGTCGTCATTCAGGGGACGCCGAAGATGCAGGCCTCCTTCGCGATCGGGACCTACCGGCGGCATATCGAGATGCAGGAACAGCGGGAAGAACCGGGTGTCTATCTGGGGGTTTACAAGGTGGTTCCAGGTGACGAGGTACGGAAGGCGGTCATCACGGGCTCCCTTACCGATGACGCCGGCAACGCGGCCCACTGGGTGGATGCCGTGGGTACGGTGACCCTGAAGACCACCCCGCCCGCGCCTCCCCAGGCCATGCGGATCGTCGGCCGCGACGCCGCCGTCAACGTCTCCTGGGAGAAATCCGCCGATCCAGAGCTGGCGGGGTACCGGGTTTACCGGAGCCTGACGCCGCTCAGCGGCCACCAGGAGGTCGCCCGCACGGAACTGACGGAATACCGGGACGAAAAGCTCGTCAACGGCCGGACCTACTATTACTCGGTAACCGCCGTGGATCTCGCCGGCAACGAGAGCGACCGGACGGCGGGCGCCGGCGTCCCCGTCGCCCCGGGCCCCACCGCCGTAGGCGGGGAGTTGGAAAAGGACACCGTCTGGCATGCCGGCGCCAGTCCCTACATCATCGAAAGACCGTTACTGGTAAAAGACAAAACCACCCTGACTATCGAGGCGGGCACGGAGATCCGTTCGGCGGGACCGGGTCTGACCGTAGCGGGGGGGCTGATCGCCGCCGGGGATGGGGAGCGGATGATTTCCTGGGATGTCGCGACGCCGGGCAAGGCCTGGGAAGGGATCACCCTCCGCAACGTCCAGGACCGGGAGATTATCCTTCGGCACAACCGGATTCGGAACGCCGCGGTGGGCCTGAATCTTCAATCCTCGTCGCCAAAGATCGAAGCCTGTGAACTGACGGAAAACGGCACGGCGGTCCGGATATCCGGGAGTTTCGCCAAGCCTCGGGTGGCGGGCAGCGCGATCAGAAAAAGCGCCGCCGCCGCGATCATCGTCACGGAAGGCTCCCAGCCGCTGCTGACGGAAAACCGGATTCAGGACAATCTGAAGCAGGGGATTTTCGTGGAAGGGGCCGCTCCGACCATTTCCCGGAACGCCATCGCCCGCAACGGCGCCGGCGGCATCGAAATCCGGAACGGCCACGCCGTAATTACGGAAAACAATTTCACCGACAACCACCCCTGTCACATCGCGGGGGCCATGACCGGGGCCCCCGTCTCTGCCTTCGACAACTGGTGGGGCACGGCAAAAGGTCCGGAAATCCTCGCCTCCCTCCGGGGAAGAATCGATATCGGCTCCTTCCTCGACGCCCCCTATCCGGAGGGAAAACGGACCGTCCTGCCCATTCTCGGCCCGACTTTGGGCGGGACCCTCACGGCGGACGCCTATCTGACCCTGAGCAACAGTCCCTACCGCGTGGCGAAGAATCTGGTCGTTGACGGCGGGGCCACGCTGTTTGTCCAACCGGGGGTGACGCTCCGTTTCGACCAGAAAACGGCCTTAGCGGTGGAAGACGGCGGCATCATGGCCAAGGGGACGCCGGAACATCCCATCGTCTTTACCGCCACCGCCGCCACCCCGGCGCCGGGTTTCTATGCCGGCGCCATCAGTTGGCGGAAAAAGACGGCCGTCAACTCCGCCCTGCATTACGCGATCGTACAATATGCCGATATTGCCCTGGATATCGCTTACGGAGCGCCGGAGATAACCTCCTGCCTCATCGCCAGGAGCGCCCAGAGCGGCATCTATTGCCGCAACGACGCCGCGCCCGCCGTCTCCCTCTGCACCCTGACGGAAAACCGGGGGGAAGGGGCGATCACCGTCGTAGGCAACGCCCGTCCCCGGTTCCACCACAACAACATCTTCAACAATGATTTCGCCGCCCAGGCCCGCTCGACGATCTATATCGACGCCCGGAACAACTGGTGGGGCAAGGATCCTCCCGATCCGCGCATGATCATGGGGGACACGGCCAGCAATATCAACATCGAGCCCTGGCTCCCGGCCCCGGAGGCCGGGGCCTTTGCCGGGAAATAGAGAAAAAAGGCCCTTTTTCCGTCACAAAGAGGGATGGAAGCGGCCCCCACGGATAAAATAAACCGTTGCATCCCCCGGGGGCATTTGTTAACATGGCGCCCGATTTAGAGGCAAAAAAACGATAGAATCAGCATCCGGCCGGAAATCAAAGCGAGTTGGCCGGTAAAACGGAAGGAGGACGATATGCACAGCAACCGGCGCGTTACCGTAGGGATCATCGTTGCGACCGTATTTTTGTTCGCGGGGGCCACGGCGTTCTGTCAGACCGGCGGCGATGGCAAGGTCAGCATGACGGAATGGACGAAAATCATCGAAACGAAGGTCGCCGAACAGGCCGGCGACAAGGGCATCATCAACTACGAGGACGGATATGTGGAGGCCATCGGCATCGGCGCCCCCCCGGAACGCTATCTGGGGAAGCCCAACGCCCGCCCCATGGCCTTGCGGGCCGCCAAGCTGGACGCTTACCGTAATATCCTGGAGGTAATCAAGGGTGTGCGCGTCGATTCCAATACCGTGGTGAGAGACTTCATGACGGAAAACGACGAGATTCGGACCTCCGTGGAAGGGGTGGTCAGAAATTTCACTGTGGTGAATCAGGACTACATGTCGGACGGTACGATAGAGGTGACGGTGCGGATGAATCTCAGCGGCCGCCTCTCCCAGACGGTGCTGCCCAAAGGACCGGAGCCGGAGCCGTCGGCCGCTCCTGCGCCCGCCCCGGCGGCGCCGACCACGGATTCCGTCACCGGCCTGGTGATCGACGCCCGGGGCCTGGCCGCCCGGCCGGCCATGTCCCCCAAGATCGTCGATGAAAACGGCAAGGAGGTTTACGGCTCCATGCAGGTGGACCGCCAGTACGCCATCCAGCAGGGCATGACGGGTTACGCCCGGGATCTGACGGCGGCCCAGAGCAATCCCCGGGTCACCAGCAACCCCCTGAGCGTCAAGGGCATCCGGGCCGACGGTCCGGGAAAGTGCGACATCATCATCAGCAACGCCGACGCCGCCAAGGTGCGGGCCTCCGCCGAGGCCATGAACTACCTGCAGAAGTGCCGGGTGATGATCGTCCTGGATTGATCGTCCCTTCCCACCGGAACCACGAATCGATACCGGCCCCATCCTCCCCCGCCGGGGAGGGGATGGGGCTTTTAAATCCGCTCAAGGCAGCGGTCAACGGCCTTTGAATACATGAATCCCGACCCGAAACGTAATGATGTTCAAAATTCAGTAAAGCTGAATAATGTTCATAAAATCAGTATCCTGCCGACCGAGCTGGCCCATCGCATCGCCGCCGGCGAGGTGATCGAACGTCCCGCCTCGATCCTCAAGGAACTCCTGGAAAATTCCCTGGATGCCGGGGCGACCGTCCTGCGGATCGAACTGATCAAAGGGGGCTGCGCCGCCCTGCGCATTACCGACAACGGGGCGGGCATGGAACCAGCGGATGTACCTCTGGCCTTCCAGCGTCACGCCACGAGCAAATTGACCGTTTTCGAAGATCTCTACCGACTTCGGACCTTCGGCTTCCGGGGCGAGGCCCTGCCCAGCATCGCCGCCGTGGCCCGGGTGGAACTGACCACCCGGCCGCCGGCCTCCCTGGCAGGGACCACGATCATCGTGGAAAACAGCCGGGTTGAGGAGCTCCGGGAAGCAGGCTGTCCCGCCGGGACAACGATTCATGTGAGCCGGATCTTCGACGCCGTGCCGGTGCGCAAAAAATTCCTCAAATCGGAGGCGACGGAACAGGGGGCCTGTCTGGAGGCGATCAACCGCATCGCCCTCACCTCCCCCGGCGTCAAGATCCGCGTCCTGAGTAACGGCCGCCCCCTCTGGGACATGCCGGCCACCGCGGACGCCGGGGAACGGATCGGCATGGTCCTCGGCCGGGAGGCAGGGAGCGGCCTGCTCAAGATCAAGGGAGGTCGGGAAGAGCTGGCGCTGGTCGGTTACATCTCCCGCCCGGAGGTCACTCGGGCCAACTCGAAAGGTATCTACTGTTTCATCAACGGCCGCTGCATCCGCGACGCCCTTCTCAATCATGCCATCATGACGGCCTACCGGAACGTCATGGAGGCCAAACGCTACCCGGCGGCGGTCATCTTCCTGACGATGCCGCCGGAGGACGTGGACGTCAACGTTCATCCCGCGAAACTCGAGGTTCGTTTTCGGAATCCCCGGGCCGTTTACGGCCTGGTGGTGGAAGCCATCCTGGCGGGCTTAGCAGCCGTCGCCCCCGCCGCTGACGACATGACGGCCCCCGCCCCCACGGGCACCGCGGGTACCAACCTGACATCACAGGTCTATCAGAGACGTCTCGGAGAGGCGCTGAAACGCTACACCATTTTCGGAGGGACGAAAAAGGCCTCCTTTCGGCCCGGAACATCGATCTTCGCCAGAGGCGGGGGCCTCTTCGACACCCCCTCCACCGCTGGCACCCGCGCCGGGCGACACAGGGACGGGGCCGCCGGATCGGGAACGGACCTGCCGCCTTTTCTTGGGGCCGCAAGTGGTAGCGATCATGAACGGCGGGATGAGCCAGGGTCTTTTTCGGATCACATTGCCGCGGCGGTGGCTCCGACCGGCCCCGGCGATCCGCACGGTTTCCTGTCCCCGGGTATTTTTCCCTCCGGAGACGGAGGCCCCAAACGGCTTTTCGCCGCCATGACCTATCTGGGACAGACCGGGGGCTGCTATCTCGTCTTCTCCCATCACGACGAGCTGGTTCTGGTGGATCAGCATGCCGCCCATGAGCGCATCCTCTACGAGGAATTCCGCCGGGGCGGCCGGGAGGGCCGGGTAGCCGTCCAGCCCCTGCTCCTCCCCGAGGTGGCCACCCTTTCCCCGGGAGACTACGGGGTCCTCATGGAACATCGGGAACTGCTTCGGGAGGCGGGACTGGAGATCGAGCCCTTCGGCGGCCATACCGTCTCCATCCGGTCCCTGCCGGCAGTCCTCGGGCACCTGGATCCACGGACGCTCCTGGAGGAATCCCTGGCACAACTGACCGGGGCGGCCGGGGCGGTCTCCTGGCAGGAGAAGCGGGACAAGGTGTTGATTTCCCTGGCCTGTAAGGGAGCAGTCAAGGCGGGACAGGTCCTTTCCGAACCGGAGGTGGTCCGCCTCTGTCAGGATCTGGACCGCCTGCCTTTCGCGGGTACCTGCCCCCACGGCCGTCCGGTCTGGATCGTCCTGACGGCGAGGCAACTGGCCGGCCTCTTCAGGCGGACATAAAATGCAAAGAACCATGAACACACCCCCCGTCCGGGGGACAGTGCCGCCGGGCAGGACAATCACCTTCCGGAACCGGACATGAAATCATCAGGCGAAAAGAGGGATCGGCCTCGGCTGGTGGTCATCACCGGCCCCACGGGGGTGGGGAAGACGGCCCTGGCCCTGGCCCTGGCCAAAGAGTTTGCCGCCGAGATCATCAGCGCCGATTCGATGCAGGTCTATCGCTACCTGGACATCGGCACGGCCAAGCCCACCGCGGCGGAACGGCGCCTGGTCCCGCACCATCTCCTCGATTGCGTCGATCCCTACGAAGAATACCACGCCGCCCGGTTCCGTGACGAGGCGCGGCAGGTTATCGCCGCCCTGCACGGACGGGGGAAGAACATCTTTGTCGTCGGCGGCACGGGCCTGTACATTCGGGTCCTGCTCGGGGGGCTCCTGCCGGGTCCGGGCGCCGACGGGGCGTTGAGGAATCATTACCGGGATCTGGCCGCTCGCAGGGGCCGGGAGCACCTCCACGACCTCCTGCGCCATCGGGACCCGGCGGCGGCGGGCGCCATTGCGGTCAACGATACGGTGCGGGTCATCCGGGCCCTGGAGTACCTAAAAGCCACCGGCTGTTCCATCACCGCCGGTCAGGCCGCCCACCGCTTCGGGGAAAATCGTTACAAGTTGCTCCGAATCGGCCTCCAGGCCGGGCGGGAAGAACTTTTTGAACTTATTGCCCGCCGGGCCGATGCCATGCTTGCCGCCGGTCTCGTGGACGAAACCCGGGCGATTATGGCCCGGGGATACTCCGGGGAGATCAAGGCACTCCAGTCCCTGGGCTACAAGCACATCCGCGCCTATCTGGAGGGGCGCTGCTCCCTGGCCGAGGCCCGGGAAATGATGATCCGGGACACCCGGCATTACGCAAAGCGACAGCTCACCTGGTTCCGCGGGGAGCCGGACATGCGGTGGCACGGCCGGGGCGAGGAGGACCGCATCGCGGCCCTCATCAAGGAATTCCTCGCCCCGTGAGCCTCCCCACCTGCCGGTAAGGCATTTCCTTCCCTCCCCGGGGGGACGAGGCGAGGGGAGAAGAGGGAATTTACATATATTTATGAATGTTTTCAACAACGGGGCATTGGGAAATTGCTTGACATAAAAAAACGCTCCCCCTATATGGTGGAGACGCCACGGACTCGAACACCCTGGACGGCTTGACGTTGCCGGGGGAAAGGAAGGGAAGATCCATGCCCCTTGATCCCCGCCGCACCGGGGGAAGGATGGGGGCATCAATCCGATCCCATAAAATGAGGATGTTTTTCAGGTGAAAGGAGAAGGGATATGAAGCGAGTGAACGGCTGCCGGCGATTGTTCGTCTTCGTCGCCATCCTGGCGGCGGTTTTCCTGACGATCTCCTGCGGGCCGAAGGCGGTCAAGCCGGTGGGAGAAATGGACACCCCCGATCATCACGTATCCACGGGCATAAAACTCCTGGATCAGGGCCAGTATCCCCAGGCCCAGGGCGAGTTCGACCGGGCCATCCAGTTGGCCCCGAAGTTTTCCCGGGCCTTCACCGGCCGGGCCCTCGTCAAGGCCTATCAGAACGATTTCACCGGGGCCTTCGCCGCCCTGGACAAGGCTTGGGCATACGCCGACACGAAGGACGAGAAGCTCTTCATCCACATCGGCTACATCCGGGTCAACACCATGAGCAAGGCCACCTGCGCCAAGATCGGCACCGACTGCTCCCAGGATACCACCTGGCTCGACAAATCCAAAGATGAGTTCGACCACGCCGTGGCCATCAACGCGAAGTCCGCCGCCGCCCATTACTTCATGGGCCTCTGCTACAAGACCGCCCTGGATTTCCCCAAGGCCGGCCAGATGTTCGCCAAGGTCTTGGAGATCCAGTCTGAATATACCGCGGAGGCCGACGGACAGTGGAAACTCGTCCAGGATATTCAGCGGGCCATGCCCGGCACGATTACGGGCAAGAAGATCGCCCTGGTGGAAAAACTGAGCCGGGCCGACGCGGCGGCGCTGTTTATGGAAGAGTTGAAGATCGATGTCCTCTACAAGAAACGAACCCCGAAAGACTTCGACACCTCTTTCAAGGATCCCGCCCGGGCCCAGTCGCCGAGCCGGGGGGTAGCCTCGGCCAACGACATCGCCGTCCATCCCCTGAAGATGGATATCGAAGGCATCCTGCAGCTCGGCGTCCGGGGGCTGGAGAATTACCCCGACGGTAATTTCCATCCCGACGAGTCCGTCAACCGGGCCGCCTACGCCCTGATGGTCGAGGACATCCTCATCAAGGTCACCGGGGACAACAGCCTGGCCACCAAGTTTATCGGCGGCACCTCCACCTTCCCGGACCTGCGGAACGACCTGCCCTACTTCAACGCCGTCATGGTGGTGACCTCCCGGGGCATCATGCAGGCCAAAAGCATCTCGACGGGAGAATTCGCCCCCCTGGATTCCGTCTCGGGCGTGGAGGCCCTGCTGAGCATCAAGAAGTTCAAAGAGGAACTGAAGATATTCTAAAAGGAGAGATTTCATGGGCAGAGGGCAGTTGAGCAAGGTTTTCGAGCCGCATGCGGCCGAAGAGAAGTGGTATCGATACTGGCAGGACAACGACTTTTTCCACGCCATCGACGGCAGTGACAAGCCGCAGTTTTCCATCGTCATTCCGCCTCCCAATGTTACGGGCATGCTGCACATGGGCCATGCCCTCAACAACGCCCTTCAGGACATCATGATCCGCTACCGGCGGATGCAGGGCTACAACGCCATGTGGATGCCCGGAACGGACCATGCCGGCATCGCCACCCAGAACGTGGTGGAGCAGGAATTGGCCAAGGAAGGCCTGACCCGCCATGATCTCGGCCGGGAGAAGTTCATCGCCCGGGTCTGGGAGTGGAAGGAAAAATACGGCGGCGTCATCACCAACCAGCTCAAGCGCCTGGGTTGCTCCTGCGACTGGCAGCGGGAGCGGTTCACCATGGACGCCGGTCTCTCCCAGGCCGTCCGGGAGGTCTTCGTCCGTCTGTACAACGACGGGCTGATCTATCAGGGTGACTACATCGTCAACTGGTGCCCCCGGTGCCATACCGCCATATCCGATCTGGAGGTCGAATTCGTGGAAGAGGCGGGTCATCTCTGGGACATCCGCTATCCCTACGCGGACGGCAGCGGCGAGATCATCGTCGCCACCACCCGCCCGGAAACCATGCTGGGGGACACGGCGGTGGCGGTCAACCCCAACGACCCCCGGTATAAGGACAAGATCGGCAAGACGGTGATCCTCCCCCTGGTCAACCGGGAGATCCCCATCATCGGCGACGATTACGTCACCATGGATTTCGGCTCCGGGGCGGTGAAGATCACCCCCTCCTGCGATCCCGCCGACTTCGCCATGGCGGACCGCCACAACCTGGAGATCATCAAGATCATGGACGGCAGCGCCGTGATCAACGAAAACGGCGGCGTCTATCAGGGCCAGGACCGGTTCGAATGCCGGGCCAATGTCGTGAAGGATCTGGAGAAGGGCGGCTTCCTGGGCAACATTGAACCTTACACCCATAACGTGGGCCATTGCTACCGCTGCAAGACCACCATCGAACCCGCCGTCTCGAAGCAGTGGTTCGTCAAGGTCGCCCCGCTCGCCAAGGCGGCCACGGCGGCGGTCATCAAGGGCAGAACCCGGATCATCCCCGCCATGTGGGAGGCCACCTACTTCGAATGGATGACCAACATCCGCGACTGGTGCATCTCCCGGCAGATCTGGTGGGGGCACCGGATCCCCGTGTGGTATTGCGACGGCTGCGGCAACATGATCGTGTCCGCCCAGGACCCCTCCCACTGTCCGGCCTGCAAGGGCTCCGAACTCCGCCAGGAGGAAGACGTCCTGGATACGTGGTTCAGCTCCGCCCTCTGGCCTTTCTCCACCCTGGGCTGGCCGGAGCAGACCCCGGCGCTGAAGACCTTCTACCCCACCTCGCTGCTCGTCACCGGCTTCGACATCCTCTTCTTCTGGGTAGCCCGGATGATGATGATGGGCCTGTACACCATGAAGGACGTGCCCTTCCGGGATGTCTATCTCCACGCCCTGGTCCGGGACGAGCATGGGGATAAGATGAGCAAATCCAAGGGAAACATTATCGATCCCCTGGAAATGATAGATAAATTCGGCACCGACGCCTTCCGGTTCACCCTGGCCGCCTTCACCGCCCAGGGCCGGGATGTCCGGATGTCGGAAGAGCGGATCGAGGGCTACAAATTCTTCGTCAACAAGATCTGGAACGCCACACGGTTTGTCCTGATGAACATCGAGGATTATCCCGACGGAGAACCCCGGGTGGAGGCCGCCGCCCGTTCCCTGCCCGATCGCTGGATCGAGTCGCGGCTCCGCCGGACCATCGCCGAGGTTATCAAGGGACTAGACGAGTACAAGTTCAACGAGGCTACGGGGAGCATCTACCGGTTCATCTGGCATGAGTACTGCGACTGGTATCTGGAACTGGCCAAACCGGTCCTCTACGGCCGCGAGGACTCCGCCGCCCGCCTGGCCGCCCAGGATACCCTGTACCGCGTCCTGAGGACCGTGATGAAGCTCCTCCACCCCACCATGCCGTTCCTGACGGAGGAGATCTGGCAGACCATCGTGAACGACGGGAGTTCCATCATGGTGAGCCCCTTCCCCACCCCGGAGGAATATGCCGACGATCCCCGGGCGGAGGCGGAGATGGAGCTGATCATGGAGGCCATCACGAAGATCCGGACCATCCGCGGGGAGATGGGGATCGCCCCCGCCAAGAAGATCCGGGCCATCCTCTCGGCGCCCGACGAGAGCACCCTGGCGATCCTGGCCGCCGGGGCGCGTTACATCGCCGGCCTCGCCGGCCTGGAAAATCTCGAAACCGGCGTCGGTCTGGCCGAACCCAAGGGGGCGGCCACGGGCGTAGTGGGCAGCGTGCAGGTCTTCGTCCTCCTGGAGGGGGCCATCGACGTCACCGCGGAACAGGCCCGCCTGGAAAAAGAGCTGGCCAAACTGGACAAGGAGCTGGCCATCGTGCAACGGAAGCTCGCCAACAGCGATTTTCGCGCCAAGGCGGCCGCCGCCGTAGTGGCCAAGGAAGAGGAAAAGGACCGGGAACTCCGGGAGAAGCACCTCCTCCTCGAAAAGGCCCTGAAGAAGGTCCGGGAGCTGGCGTCCTGAGGCTGGTATGACACTCCTTCCCCTTCAAGGGGGAGGAATAGAATCGATTTCCGAGCGTGAGGGACAAAATCGGTTCTAGGGATGAGGGGATAAAATCCGTTGTTACGAGGTCGTCAACTTTGGACCATTATGAAAATACCCTTCGGCAGCGACTGATCAGCGCCGCCCTGGCCGAGGATATCGGCCCGGGAGACGTGACGTGCAACGCCGTCCTGACTGGGGATGAGACGGGAAGCGCCCGGGCCATCGCCAAGGCCGGCCTGGTTGTCGCCGGCCTGGACACCTTCCGGGAGACCTTTCTGGCGGTCGATCCCGAGCTCTCTTTCACCGCCCTAACCGCGGAAGGGGAAGAAGTCGTTCCGGGCGCGAAACTGGCGGAGATCGCCGGGTCCCTCAAATCGATCCTCATGGCGGAGCGGACCGCTCTGAACCTCTTCCAGCGCATGTGCGGCATCGCCACGACGACGCGGGCCTTTGTCCGGACCGTGGCCGGGACCGGCGCGAAGATCCTCGACACCCGCAAGACGGCGCCGGGGCTACGGATCCTGGACAAGTACGCCGTACGGATAGGGGGGGGGACCAACCATCGCTACGCCCTCTTCGACGGGGTGCTCATCAAGGACAACCACATCGCCGCCGCCGGCGGCATTGCCCCCGCCATCGCCATGGCCAGGCGCCGTATCACCCACACCCTGAAGATCGAAATCGAAGTGAAGAGTATCGCGGAGCTTACGGAAGCCCTGGCCGCCGGGGCCGATACCGTAATGCTGGACAACATGAGCGTCGCGGACATGAAAACCGCGGTGGCCATGACCGCCGGCCGGGCGTCCTTGGAGGCCTCGGGGAACGTGACCCTGAAGACCGTGCGCCGCATCGCCGAGACGGGCGTAGATTTCATCTCCGTCGGCGCCTTGACCCACTCCGTTCAGGCCGCCGACATATCTTTATTGATAGCCCAATAAAAACAGATCATTACTAACTCGGAGAAGATGACCGGCCGCCGGAGCGGCGGGGAAACAACTTGGCGACAGGCATGGAAAGGATTATACGCACCCCGGTAGCGACGCCCCTCTCGGAAGAGCGGCTTGCGGCGGTCATGGCGGGAATGAAACTCGGCTTCCCGGTCCGGTATTTCCCGGAAATCGACTCCACCAACCTCCAGGCCTGGCGTCTGGCCGGGGAGGGCGCCCCGGAAGGGACCACAGTCGTGGCGGACACCCAGATCCGGGGGAGGGGGCGTCTGAACCGGTCCTGGGTTTCACCCCCAGGGGCCAATATCTACGCCTCCGTGGTCCTGAGACCCCGGATCGACCCCGCCGCCGCCCCCCAGCTGACCCTCCTGGCCGGGGTGGCCGTGGCGGAACTCCTGTCCGGCCGGCTCCCCACCGGGGTGAAGATCAAATGGCCCAACGACATCCTCATCGCGGGGAAAAAGGTCTGCGGGATCCTCACGGAGATGAGAGCCACCGCGGCGGCCATCGATTTCATCATCCTGGGCATCGGCATCAATGTCAACATGGACCGGGAAGACTTCGAACCCTCCCTCCAAGAGACGGCCACCTCCCTGAAGATCGCCGCCGGGGCGTCCTTCGACCGCCTAAAAGTAATATCCGCGCTTTTTTCCTGCTTGGAAAAATGGTATTGGATCTTCCTCGCCCGGGGTTTTCCGGGGGTGCGGGAGGCCTGGCTGCGCCATGCCGATATCGTGGGCCGGCCGATCCGGGTGGTCTTCAAGAAAGACGCGCAAACCGGAGTGGTCACGGGGATCGACGCCGATGGGACCCTGGTAATGAAAGACACGGAGGGGATTGTCCGGCGGGTGATCGCCGGCGATATCCATCTGTTGAAGGAGTGAGATCATGCTGCTGGTGGTGGATGTGGGAAATACCAATACGGTGCTCGGCCTTTTCGACGGGGACACCCTCGTCCATGACTGGCGGATCAGAACGGTGGTCGATCATACGGTGGACGAGTACGGGATGCTGATCTACAACCTCTACAAATCGAGCAAGATCGGCGCCAAGCGGATCTCCGACATCATCATCTCCTGCGTGGTCCCCCCCATGCTCAACATCCTGGAGCCCCTGTGCCGGAAATACTTCCATCTCAAGCCCCTCATCGTCGGACCCGGGGTCAAGACGGGAATGCCCATCTACTACGACAACCCCAAGGAGGTGGGTGCGGACCGGATCGTCAACGCCGTGGCAGCCTTCGAGAAATACCGGCGGGATCTGATCATCGTGGATTTCGGCACGGCGACGACCTTCGACTACATCTCGGCGAAGGGGGAATACATGGGCGGCTGCATCGCCCCGGGGATCATGATCTCCAGTGAGGCCCTCTTCGAGCGGGCGGCCAAGCTCCCCCGGGTGGAGCTGAGCAAGCCCAAATCCATCATCGCCAAGGACACGGTGAGCAGCATGCAGGCGGGGATCATATACGGTTACGCGGGCCTGGTGGACGGCATCGCCCAACGCATGCAGGCGGAAGCCAAGGGCGACCCCATGGTGGTCGCCACCGGCGGGCTGGCGAAGATCGTCGCCCCGGAGACTAAGACCATCGCCGTGGTGGACGACATGCTCACCCTGGAGGGACTTCGGCTCATCCATCTCCGCAACAAATGACCACTTCGTAAAAAGCCCGCATCCGGCGTTGCGCTGCCGCCTTCGTCACTGTGACGTACGCTGAAGTACGCCTCACTCCTCAGGCTTTGCGCGCCTTGCCTCCATGCCTTTTGCGAAGCAGTCCAAATTGAAAAGAATGGGCAAGGCGAATTGACATGCTGAATGTGGGGTTGACAGGGGGAATCGCTTCCGGTAAATCCACGGTGGCCCGGATGCTGGTGGAGCTGGGCGCCGTCCACGTCGACTTCGACGTCCTGGCCCACGAGGTGGAGGCGCCGGGCCGGCCGGCCTGGCGGGAGTTGGTCGCCGCCTTCGGCCAGGGGATCCTCAATGCTGACGAGACGATCAACCGGGCGGTCTTGGGCGAGCTGGTCTTCCGGGACACCGCCCGGAGGGAGGCCCTCAACGCCATCGTCCATCCCGCGGTCTTCACGGCATGGCGCCGGCAACTGGGGGAGATCGAGAAGAACGATCCCCATGCCGTGGTCCTTGCCGATGTGCCGCTCCTCTTCGAGGTCGGGGCGGAGGGCATGGTGGACCTGGTGCTTCTGGTCTATATCCCGCCGGCCGAGCAGATTCGGCGCCTCATGGCCCGGAACGGTTACAGCCGCCCGGAGGCGGAGGCCCGCCTGGCCTCCCAAATGCCCATCGACGCCAAGCTCGTCCGGGCGGACATCGTCATCGACAACCGGGGCACTGTAGCGGAAACCCGCGAGCGGACCGCGGCGGTCTGGGAGGAACTCCGGCAGCGGGAACGGCAAAAGCGGGTCGCTTGATATTAAAAACGGATATTCAGATTTTTGACTTTAAACCTGGGAGGTTTTACGCATATGATTGAAAAGAATGTTACCGCTGATTTCAGCGCCAAGGCCGTGGCGCCCGTCATTGACCCCTCGACCTATGTCCATCCCTTGGCCGCGGTGATCGGCAATGTCACCCTGGGGAAGAACATCATGGTCTCCCCCTTCGCCTCGATCCGCGGCGACGAGGGCCAGCCCCTTTATGTGGGCGACAACGCCAACGTCCAGGACGGGGTCATCATCCATGCCCTGGAAACGGAGATGAACGGCGAGCCCATCGAGAAGAATCTCTGCGCGGTGGACGGCAAGAAATACGCCGTGTACGTGGGCAGCCGGGTCTCTTTGGCCCACCAGGTGCAGATCCACGGCCCCGCCGTGGTGCTGGACGAAACCTTCGTCGGCATGCAGTCCCTGGTTTTTAAATCCTTTGTCGGCCGGGGCTGCGTCATCGAACCGGGATGCCTCCTCATGGGGGTCACCGTCGCCGACGGCCGCTATGTACCCGCCGGCTCGGTGATCAAGACCCAGGAGCAGGCCGATGCCCTGCCGGTCATCACCGAAGATTACCCCTTCCGGACCCTGAACAAGGGCGTGCTGCACGTCAACACCGCCCTGGCCAGGGGCTATCTGGCCGCCAACAAATAACGACTCTCATCCGCAGACATCAACCGGCCCCGGAAGCCTGCCCCCCCCAGGTTTTCCGGAGCCGGTTTTTTTTGCCCGCGTAATAAGTCAGTCACGAAACTCCCTCCCCTTCAAGGGGAGGGACGGGGTGGGGATGGGGTTGTTATTCCCCCGTCATCACAAGTCGATGACCCGTCCCCCTCTTGACCTCCCCCTGGAAGGGGGAGGAACCAGACTTCTTTTCTTAACCATCTCCCGCAATGGGAAGGACAAAATTTTTCTCTTAACCTCGAATCTTCTTTACTTCCTCGATGAGTTTGGGCGTCACCTCGTAGAGATCGCCGATGATACCCAGATCCGCCGCCAGAAAGATCGGGGCGTTGGGGTCCCGGTTCACGGCGCAGATCAGCCGGGCGCCCCGCAGGCCCGTCAGGTGCTGGATCTGTCCGGAAACGCCCAGACCTAGGTACAGCTCCGGCTTCACCTGGACGCCGGACAGGCCGATGCAGAGATTGTCGGGCAGCCAGTGCAATTCCTCGGAGATGGGGCGGGTGCAGCCGATCTCACCTCCGAGGGCGGCGGCCAACTGCCTGGCCAGCTCCAGATCTTCCCGCTTCTCCAGGCCCCGGCCCACGCAGACCACCGTCTTGGCGGCGGTAATATCCTGGGCGCTCCGTTCCTTCTCCTTCCGGGCGACGACCCGGACGGTGTCCGCCGGGGGCGGCGGGAGCGTGCGGACCGAACCTTCCCGGCCGGGAATCGCCGCGGCCGCGGCCGGCGGAAAGGTCCGGGGGGGAATTGTCGCCATGACGGGCCGTCCCATAACGGCCACCCGCTGGAGGGCCGCGCCGCCATAGGCGAGGCGTTCCATGACTAAGGTGCCGTCGGCGTCGGCGGCCAGCGACAGGCAGTTGCTCGCCAGCCCGGTTTCCAGGCGGGCCGCCAGGCGGGCCGCAATTTCCTTTCCCCGGGACGTGGCCGCCAGAAGCACCGCCTCGGGATCCGCCGCCCTTATCTCCCCAGCCAGCACGGGCAGCCAGGCTCCCAGTGTCACGTCTTCGGCAAGGGGGCTCAAAAGTACAACCTCATCGGCCCCGGCAGCGAAATAATCGGCAGGATCACCCTCCGCCTCTGGGACGACGATCGTCAGTTTTCCTCCCTGCCGGGCAGCCAATTCCCCGCCCGGGGTCAGCAATTCCAATACAAGTTCCTTTTTTTCCGCAAAAATCCAGATGCCGGCCATGTTCACCTCTTTATCCGCTCACGCCCTTCTGTTGGAGCGCCGTCACAAACCGGGCGATATCCTCCGGCGCCGTCCCGAAAAGCTCGCAGTTCCTCTCCAGGCGCGCCGCCGTCATGGCGAGGGTCTTGAGTTTCGCCGCTCCCAAGGGGGGCAGCTCCTCATTTTTCACCGTGACGACGGGCTTTTTTCCCGCCATGAGGGTGTCCTTGACCCCGGGAATCCGGGGGATGTTGATCTCCGGCAGGACCGTCACGAGGACGGGAAAGGAGGCCTCGACCACCTCGACGCCTTCCTCGACCCGTCGCTCCGCTGTAATCCGACCCCCTTCGGCAGCCACGGTGAGCTTCTGGACATAGGAGATACATGGGATGCCCAGGTTCTCCGCCAGGCGGGGGCCGACCTGCTGGGCATACTGGTCGCCGGAGCCCTCGCCGCAGATGATCAGATCATAGGGGATGCGGTTGCGGATGACCTCGGCCAGGACCGCCGCCGTCTGGGAGGAATCCAGGGCGGCAAAGGCGGGATCGCTGGCGAAAACGGCGGTGTCGGCGCCCCGGGAAAGGGCGTCCTTCAGCCCTTTGGCGGCTTCGGGACTGCCGGCGGTAAGGGCGGTCACCGTCCCTCCCTCGCCCCGGCAGCGGGTGGCCTCTTCGAGGGCGTTGCGGTCGTACTCGCTGAGCTTGTAATCGACGGCGGAAAAATCCAGCGCCCCGCCGCCGCCTTTCCGGATATACGCCTCATCGACTACCCATTTGAAACAGGCAACTACCTTGGGCATAGCTCAATCCTTTACAAATTAATGGGGACGGTTCTTAAGCATGCGCTGAATTTTGGAAAAATGAGAACCGTCCCCAATTTTCCGTTTCTCAGCGGAGGACGTTGCCGGAGATAACCATGCGCTGGGCCTCCGAGGTCCCCTCGTAGATCTCGGTGATCTTGGCGTCCCGGAACAGCCGCTCCACCTTGGCACCCTTGCAGTAGCCATAACCGCCGTGGATCTGGACGGCCTTGATCGTGTGGCGCATCGCCGCTTCCGAGGCGAAGAGCTTCGCCATGGCAGCCTCCTTGCTGAAGCCCTGCTTCTGATCCTTCAGCCACGCGGCGTGGTAGGTGAGGAAACGGGCGGCCTGGAGTTCCGTGGCCATGTTGGCGATCATCCAGGAGATGGCTTGATTCCGGGAAATGGGATTGCCGAACTGGACCCGCTCCTTGGAGTAGCGGATCGACTCGTCCAGGGCGGCCTGGATGATCCCCACGGACTGGGCGGCGATCCCGACCCGACCGTGATCGAACCCGGCCATGGCCATGACCAGCCCCGCCCCCTCCTTGCCCAGGAGGTTCTCCTTGGGAACGCGGCAGTCCTTGAAGACCATCTCCGAAGTCTGGGAGGAGCGGAGACCCATTTTCCGAAAGTGTTCACCGGGGGTCATACCGGGGGTTCCCCGGGGGATGATGAAGCAGCTCATGCCCTTGCGGCCCGCCGCTTTGTCCGTCCAGGCGAAGACCATGTAGAAGTCGCCGGTGGGACCGTTGGAGGTGAAGGTCTTGGTGCCGTTGAGGACGTAGGCGTCGCCATCGAGGACGGCCGTCGTCGTGGCGGCCATGACATCCGTGCCGGCCCCCGGCTCGGTGAGAACGAAAGCCCCTAACTTCTCCCCCTTCGCCATCGGGGTGAGGTACTTCTTCTTCTGCTCTTCCGTTCCGTTGAGGAGGACGAGCATACAGGCGATCCCCACATGGATGGAGACGGTGAATCCCGTCGAGGCGCAGGAGCGGGAAAGTTCTTCCACGGCGAGGATATGAGTCAGATAATCGGCGCCGGCCCCGCCGTATTCCCCGGGGATGGGAATCCCCATCCAGTCCCCTTCGGCAAGCAGTTTGAACACCTCGGCAGGATGACGGCTGTTTTCATCGATCTCCGCGGCGATGGGCTCCACGTATTTGTCGGCGAATTCCCGCATGTTCTTGCGGATAAGTTCCTGTTCCTCCGTCAGCTTGAATTCCATAATTCCCCTCCTCGTTCGTATTTTCCAAGACCGCAAGCGGCCCGTGATCACCTCTGTCCGTTTATTCTTCCCGTCGCCGGCCCCACCGCCCGCGCCGCCGGGCCACGAAAAACGCTAATTTTAAAGACCTGACCCCATTATCCGTAGCGGAACTGGACCCCCGTGCCGCCCTCCGGGTAGTTCCATTCCAGGATCTCGGTCCCGCAGACCAGGCGGCAGGTCCCGCATTCCAGGCAGCCGTCCACGGTGAGGGTGATTGCTCCCCCCTCGCCTTCGCTGTACAACCCGGCGGGGCAGATCGCCGTCATCTTCCGCAGGCGCGGCTCCCGCTCCCGGCCCTCCCGGATGCGGATATGGGGCGCGCCGCCGGTCTTGAAGACATCGAGCCCCAGCTTGGCCTTCAGATCCAGGGCGTCGGTCGTCATAGCTTCGTCATCTCCCGGAAGTCCTTGAACATAGACCAGATCTCCTTCAGGTGCAGATACTTGCGGATCGTGGGGTAGAGGCGGTCCTTGGGACCCGCCGGGACGGCATAGACATCCCGGAGCAGCCGTCCCTTGAATTCCGGATAATAATCGAAGAGCTTCGGGTTCTTCACGAAGGCCGGGGCGGCCTGGAAATTCTGAAAGTCCTTGAGGACGAAGCTTTCCTGCAGGCGGCGGCCGTATTCCGCCAGGATCTCGGCGCCGTAGTCCCCCGTCTCCAGGGCCTTGAGGATCGACTGGGCGGCGTAATAGCCCGAAGCGAGGGCGTATTCCATCCCCCGGACGGTGAACCCCAGATTGAGGGCGAAACCGGCGGCGTCGCCGGCGACAAGGATGCCGTCACCGTGGAGGGGGTGCAGTGCCCGGAATCCCCCCTCGGGGATCACATGGGCGGCGTATTCCACCGTGGCGCCATCCCGGATCAGGGGGGCGATTTCCGGACGCCGTTTAAAATCCTCCATGAGGGCGGGCAGATTCTGAAGGCCGCCCTTCTCCATGAGCTCGGCGACCCCGACGACCAGGCCGAGGCTGATGCTCTCCCGGTTGGTATAGAGGAAGCCGCCGCCGAAGAGCCCCGCCGTCGCCGCCCCGACGAAGAGGCGGGCCGCCCCTTCGTTGCCCGCAAGCTGAAATCGGTCCTCGATCTTCTCCGCCGGCAGGGCGATGACCTCTTTGACGCCCACGGCATATTCCTGAGGAGATTCAGGTGGATGGAGCCCCGCCTTCTCCGCCAGGAGGGAGAGGACGCCGTCGGCGGCCACCACGACGTTGGCGTGTAGTTCGTCGCCCCCCGCTACGACGCCGGCCACCCGGCCGCTCTCCTTGACAACGTCCGTCACCAGGGTCTTGGTCAGGAGCATGGCCCCCTTTTCCTCGACCCGCTCGGCGAGCCAGCGGTCGAACCGGGCCCGGAGGACGCTGTAGCTCTGGTGGGGCGCCGCCCGCAGCTCGTCGCCGGAGTAATCGAAGGTCACGGACCGTTCCCGCGCCATGAGGGTGGCCCCTTCGTGGACGATGAAGCGTTCCAGGGGGGCATCGGGCCAGAGTTCGGGGAAGAGGTCCCGGACGGGATTTACGTAAATGCGGCCGCCGGTGACGTTTTTTGCCCCCGGATAGTCCCCCCGCTCCAGGACGAGGCACTCCACGCCCTGGCCGGCCAGGGTATAGGCGGCAGCCAGTCCGGCCAGCCCCGCCCCCACCACAATGACGTCAAATTTTTCCATGACCGCCGTTCTCCATCAGATCGATCCGATTTCCCTCTTGCCATGGACAGGAGGTATTGATTAGCCTGTCTACCGCTAAAAATCAATACGTAATTGATGGGACCACGAGCACGGATCAAGTTTTTCACCTCATCCTCGCAGAATTCCTCCAGCGGTATGAAAATATTCACAATGCATTGTTTTTTTGACCTGTATCCTTCCATTTATATTGTTCTGTCATTTTCACTGGCAATCGCCGCCTTAAAATTATACGCTAAAAAAGATCGTCGCCATGCTCACCCGCAAAACGGCGCTTCGGTCCACGTACTGCGGGACAAGCTCCAGATGACGGAACTCGCACAAATTGGGCAAACCGCTCATCGGGGAGCGAGAATCATCTTCTGCCGCGGGCAAGCCAAGGGGCTCCCGGCTATTCACGGCAAGGGGAGGGCGCCTTTAAGTTCCGTTTCAAGGGCTTAAATGAACCAACGGCCGCCCGGGCCAGGAATGAAGGTGAAAATAGAGATGGATATGAACCCTCAACCAAAGACCTTCTCTGTCCGCATGCTCATCGTGATGCTTTTTGCCCTGGTCGTCATTCCCTTCCTGCCACTGTTGATCACGGGGCGGTGGGATTGGTGGGAGGCGTGGATTTATGCCGGGATTTGGATTCTGGGTGCTGTGGGCAGCCGCGCCCTGGCGGCGCGGCGCCACCCGGACCTGATTGTCGAACGGTCCCTCTTCATGCGGCACAAAAACGAGAAGCCCTGGGACAGAATTCTATCCCCGCTGGTCGGACTGGGCGGCGGCTTGATACCGCTGGTCGCGGGATTGGAGGCGCGGTTCGACCCATCATTCGCCTGCGGTCTGCCGATCAAGATCGTGTCGCTGGCGGTTATTCTGGCGGGATATTCCCTGGCGTCCTATGCCTTGATAGAAAATCGTTTCTTCTCGGCGCTGGTGCGAATTCAGACCGATCGCGGCCATCGAGTGGTCTCGAGCGGCCCTTACCGCTGGCTCCGGCATCCCGGTTACGCCGGGGCGCTCATGTCGTTTTGGGCCACGCCGTCCTGGCTGGATTCATGGTGGGCGTTTATTCCCGCGGCCTTGGTCACGGCGGTCTTGGTGATTCGGACCCGCCTGGAAGATGAAACCCTGCGGAATGAATTGGACGGCTACGATGATTATGCCCGCCGGGTGCGTTATCGCCTGCTGCCGGGGGTGTGGTGAAAAGGGGCGGCCAAGCACCTCCAGAGAAACGCACATCGTGAAATTACCGGCGAGGGGATTGTAAGCCATTGGCCCGGCTCGTCCGGATTCGGAGATATGAAATCCTTCAAACTCAAAATTATGGCCTTACCGAGGAGACGGCGACGACCGGCCAGATAAATGCCAATTTCGATATTAACCAATCATATCCAGCACATAAAGCCTATAAATGTATTTATATTTTTCTGATTCGTCGAGTTTGTCAACTTTATGCCGCCCCTTCATCGGACCGGAGGGATAGGGCTGTCCCTTTGCTGCCCCCCGCCCCTAGGAGGGTGATGCACGGTCTCCTGTGCATCACCCTCCTACATTCGAATATACATTACGAGGGGGAAAATGATGTTGCCGCGCTCAGCGCCGGCCGCCGAAAAGCGATCCGAGGACGCCCCGGATGATCTGCCGGCCGATCTGGCTCCCCACGGAATGGGCGGCGCTCTTTACGAAGGCGCCCACGTACTTCTGCAACTCCGAAGGCTTTTCCCTGCCGGCCGCCGGGGCGGCAGGCGCCGCCTGGGCCGCCGCGGCCTGAATCTCCGCCGCCTTCTGCTGCAGCTTCTCGTAGGCACTCTCCCGGTCCAGGGTCCGCTCGTAATGGCCGTACAGCACCGATCCCCGGATGGTCCGCTCCATTTCCGCCGGTTCCAGGACCCCCAGGCGGCTCCGGGGCGGAAGAATCCAGGCCCGCTCCACGACGGTGGGGATCCCTTTGGCATCCTGGACCGACACCAGGGCCTCGCCCACGGCCAGCTCCAGGATGGCCTGGGCCGTGTCGAGCCGGGGATTGACCCGGAAGGTCTCGGCGGCGGCCCGGACCGCCTTCTGGTCCCGGGGGGTGAAGGCCCGCAGGGCGTGCTGGACCCGGTTGCCGAGCTGGCCCAGGACCGTTTCCGGGAGATCCAGGGGGTTCTGGGTGACGAAATACACCCCCACCCCCTTGGACCGGATGAGCCGGACGACCTGCTCGATCTTCTCCACCAGGGCCTTGGGGGCGTCGGCGAAGAGGAGATGGGCCTCGTCGAAGAAAAAGACGAGGCGGGGTTTGGGCGGGTCGCCCACCTCGGGAAGCTGCTCGAAGAACTCCGACAGGAGCCACAGCAGGAAGGCGGCATAAAGCCGCGGCGACTGCATCAGCCGGTCCGCTGCGATGATGTTGATCACCCCCCGGCCGTCGGCATCGGTCTGGAGGAGGTCGTTGACATCCAGGGCCGGCTCCTGGAAAAACAGGTCCCCGCCCTGCTCTTCCAGGACGAGGAGGTTTCGCTGAATGGCGCCGATGCTGGCCTTGGAGACGTTGCCATATTCCGTCCGGAATTTCTCCGCGTTGTCGCCGACAAACTGCAGGACGGACCGGAGGTCCTTGAGATCCAGCAGCAGCAGGCCGTTGTCGTCGGCGATCTTGAAGATGAGGTTCAGAACTCCGCTCTGGGTATCGTTGAGCCGCAGGATGCGCCCCAGCAGCAAGGGCCCCATCTCGGAGATCGTGGTCCGGAGGGGATGCCCCTTGGCGCCGAAGACATCCCAGAAGACCACGGGATAACCGGCGAACTCAAAGCCCTCGAGCTTCAGCTCGCCGATCCGCTCGTTTACCTTGGCGTTGTCTCCCCCGGGGCGGCAGAGGCCCCCTAGATCCCCCTTGACGTCCGCCAGAAAGACGGGAACGCCGACGGCGCTGAACTGTTCCGCCAGCACCCGCAGGGTCACCGTCTTGCCCGTGCCGGTGGCGCCGGCAATGAGTCCGTGACGGTTGGCCATGCGCGGTAGGATGGCAATATCCCCCTTTTCTCCTCTAGCGATCGGCAATGCGGGCGCCGCGTCCTTCATGATCCCTCTCCCTTCCTGCGCTTATTTCTTCTTGGCATCCTTCTTCGCATCCGCCTTAGCCTCGACGGCCACCGCCTTCATGATGTACTCGATGGTCACTTTGGAACCGACCTTCAGGTCTCCCTTCACCTTCGTGTCTTTGTCCCGGGCGATCTGCCACTTTTCCTTGCCCTTCTGGACGGTGATGACGTCATTGGTCATCTCCAGGACGGGGCCGGTGACCTGATAGGTCTTGGGACCCGCCGCCAGGGCCAGGGATACGGTCAACAGAACGATCGTCGCCGCCCAAACGATTTTCTTCATAAGCCATTCCTCCTTGGATTTTTATGATCGGATCATCCGGTAAAGACCAGTTAATGTCAAGGAGAAAACATTATTCTTCCCATCCGGGGCGGATCGTGGTACCCATGGCTGGCAGGCAAAATCCGGGGCCGGAGACCCCGGGAGGACAACGCCCGGAAATATGAACGGGTATCTTCAGGTAAAACACGTCTGATGGTTTTCCGTCGCAAGAGGATAAAGTGAAAAGATTTATCTCGCCCTGGTTGATCTCCTGTTTCTTCACCCTTCTGATGGGCTGCACCCAGGAGCAGATGATCTTCCATCCCGAAGTCCTCCCCCGGGATTATCGCTACAACTTCTCGGATTCATTTACGGAAGTAAACATACCCGTGGCGGGGGCGGTGATCAACGCCCTCCACTTCCGCATCCCGGAGGCCCGCGGGGTGGTCCTTTACCTCCACGGGAACGCCGGCAGCCTCCGTACCTGGGGCGACGTGGCCCGGGATTTCACCTCCCGGGGCTACGAACTGTTCATCTTCGACTATCGCGGCTTCGGCAAGAGCACGGGGCGCATCGACAGCGAGAGCCAGCTCCTCGACGACGCCCTGGCGGTTTACGAACGCCTTCGGGAAACCACCCCGGCGGAGCGGATCGTGGTTTACGGCCGCTCCATCGGCACCGGCATGGCCGCCTGGCTTGCCCGGACCGGCAAACCGGGCCTCCTGATCCTGGAGTCGCCCTTTTACAGCCTCGCCGACCTGGCCGCCCATCACTATCCCCTGCTGCCCCGGCGCCTTATCTCCCTGATCCTGAAATATCCCTTTCCTACCGACCGATGGCTCCCGGAGGTGGCCTGCCCGGTCTATCTCATCCACGGCACCAAGGACGATATCATCCCCTACGACGCCGCGGCGAGGCTGGAAAAGCTGATCCGCTCACCCCACGAGCTGATTCGCATCGAAGGAGGCGGGCACAACGACCTCAGTGAGTTCGGCGCCTACGACCAGGTCCTCGACCGGCTTCTGGGCGGGACGGCAAAGCGGCCATAACCGCCCGGACATAGAATCGGCGCACCCGCAAAAACCCCTCCGGCCACGGTATGAGCCTAGCCGCATGACCGTGGTAAAAAAGACATTGTCATCGAGACGATTTGTCGCTATGGAGAGGAGAAGGGAAGGCGGCTTCATTCCCGGGAAAACAAAATATGGACGGACAGGTGGGAAGGGAAATGGCGACAAGCGAAAACATGGAAGGCAACGAAGAGAAGAGTTTTGCCGAACTTTTTGAACAGACTCCGGTGCGGCAGGATTTCCTGAAACCCGGGCAGAAGGTGGAAGTAAAGATCGTAAAAATAACGAATGATTGGATCTTCCTCGATCTGGGCGGCAAGAGCGAGGGCTATCTGGACCGGAAGGAGCTGGCGGACGAAGAGGGGACCGTCGCCGTAAAGGAAGGCGATGTCCTGACGGCTTATTTCCTGTCTTCGAGACACAACGAAAAACTCTTCACCACCCGGATCGGGGCGGGGGATTCCGCCCGGGAATATCTGGAAGAGATCTGGCAGAGCGGGGTCCCGGTGGAAGGGGTGGTGGAAAAGGAGATCAAGGGCGGCTACGATATCAAGCTGCCGGGGGGGATGCGGGGCTTCTGTCCCTTCTCCCAGATGGGGCTGGCCCGGATGGATAAGGGACAGGACTTCCTGGGCCGGACCTTGGCGTTTCAGATCGTCGAGTATTCGGAGCGGGGCCGCAACATCATTCTCTCCAACCGGGCCATCCGCGAGGCGGAGAGAAAGAAGGAGGAAGAGGCCCTGAAAGAAACCCTCCGTGAGGGGATGGTCGTCTCCGGCACCGTGGTTTCCCTCCGTGACTTCGGTGCCTTCGTCGATATCGGCGGCGTCCAGGGGCTCCTCCCGGTGTCGGAAATCGGCTGGGAGCGGGTCACGGACATCAACGAGCGCCTGACGGTAGGCCAGGTCCTGGAGGTGGCCATCACGAAGCTGGACTGGGAAAACGGGCGGATCAGCCTGTCCCTGAAGTCCACCCTGGCCGATCCCTGGGACGAAGTCCGGAGCACCTATCCCGAAGGGACCATCCAAAGGGGAACGGTGGTGCGCCTGACCCCCTTCGGGGCCTTCGTCAACCTCGGACCGGGGGTGGACGGCCTCCTCCACGTCTCCAAACTGGGCAAGGGAAAACGGATCGCCCATCCCCGGGATGCGGTCCGGGAAGGAGACTCCCTGGAGGTCCGGATCGATGCCATCGACGGGGAACGCAAGCGGATCTCCCTGTCCCTGGCGACGGAGGAGGCGGCCGATCAGGACCGGCCGGGGGAAGCGGCGGCCGGTAAGGATGAAGACGATTATCGGCAGTACATGCGGCAGGGGCCGAAGACCATGGGTTCTTTGGGCGACCTCATGAAACAGAAGGCCTCGAGCGGGAAAAAACGCCGCTGAGGCGCCGCCGCGATGGCTTCCCGGCCCCGCCGCCTTATCCCCTTTCTCGCCTTTTTCTTCCGGCGCAAGGTCCTCAGGCAAAAACAGCCCCTCCTGGCCAGTTTCAAGTTGACCTACCGGTGCAATCTCGCCTGCCGGGCCTGTCCCTTCCATCTCCGCGCCGGGGAGGCGGGGGACCACATGAGCTGGGCGACGGCCACCGCCGGCCTCGAAGCCCTGCGGCGCCAGGGCGTCCTCATCGTCGTCTTTGAGGGCGGGGAGCCGCTCCTGTGGCGGGACGGCTCCCACGGCATCGGGGATTTGATCGCCTACGCCCGCCGGCGCTTCCCCCGGGTGGCCGTGACGACCAACGGCACCCAACCTCTGGACGTGCCGGCGGATCTCCTCTGGGTGAGCATCGACGGATTGCCGGAGACCCACGACCGGCTCCGCTCCCGCTCCTTCGCCCGGGTCTGGGAAAACCTCTGTTCCTCCCGCCACGACCGCCTCTTCGTCCACTTCACGATCAACCGGGAAAACCGCCGCGACCTCCGCCCCCTTCTGGACCAACTGCGGAAAATCAGGATGTTCAAAGGCATGACCGTCCAGCTCTTCTACCCCTACGGCCAGGGGGAAGCACCGCTGGCCCTGGACGGGCGGGAGAGGAGGGAGGTCCTGGAGGCGGTGATCGGAATGAAAAGGGAGGGGCGGCCCATCCTCAACTCCGCCGGGCGCCTCCGGACCATGATCGCCAACGACTGGCGCTGCCACGACGACCTCCTCGTCAACGTGGATCCTGACGGCGCCATCACCCGGGGCTGCTACGTCAAGAGCCGGGGCCGGATCGACTGCCGGGCCTGCGGCTTCTCCCCCGTCGCCGAGGCCTCGGGGGCGCTGGATCTTCGCCCCGGCTCCCTTTGGGCGGGCTGGTCCATCTTCCTGAGCTGACCCCCGCCATTCTCACCTTGAAATATCGCCGGGGTTTTGATACGTTCCGCGGTACAAAATTGTGCAAACGGCCGCCGGCCCGGTGCCGCGGCGGGGAGGAAGGATCGGCGCATGGACTTTTCGGAACGTATCTTTTGCGGGGAGTTGACCCGGGAGCATCTGGACCGCGAGGTGCTCCTGTGCGGCTGGGTGGATGCCTACCGGGATCACGGCGGGCTGCTGTTCATTCACCTTCGGGACCGGAGCGGTATCGTCCAGATCGTCTTCAGCCCCGAATTCACTCCCGCCGAGGTCTGCCGCGGCGCCGCGTCCCTGCGCACCGAATATTGCCTCGCCGTCCAGGGCGAAGTCCGGAAGCGCCAGGCGGGAACGGAAAACCCCAACATCGAAACTGGACATCTGGAGGTCTTCGTCTCCACGCTCACCGTCCTTAGCGAGGCGGAACCCCTGCCCTTCGCCATCTCCGAGAAGGCCATGACGGCCGGCGCCTCCGTCGGCGGCGCCGAGCAGGTAAACGAGGAGCTGCGGATGCAGTACCGCTACCTGGACATCCGCCGCCCGGCGATGCAACGCAACCTGACCCTCCGGCACCGGATCTTTCAATGCGTCCGGGAATACCTCGACAGCCGGGGGTTCGTGGAGGTGGAAACCCCCGTTCTCACCATGAGCACCCCCGAGGGTGCCCGGGACTACCTCGTCCCCAGCCGCCTCCACGACCGGAGCTTCTACGCCCTCCCCCAGTCGCCCCAACTCTTCAAGCAATTGCTCATGATCGGCGGGATGGAGCGATACTTTCAGCTTGCCCGCTGTTTTCGCGACGAGGATCTCCGGCCGAACCGCCAGCCGGAATTCACCCAGCTCGACATCGAGGCCTCCTTCGTCGATGAAGAATACATCTATGAATTGTTGGAAGAATTGACGGTGAGGATGTTCGCCGTGGGCGGCATCGCCCTCCCCCGCCCGTTCCCCCGGATGACCTACACGGAGGCCATGGACACCACCGGCTCCGACCGTCCCGACCTGCGCTTCGGTCTTTGCATGGTGGACGCCACCGACATCTTCGCCGCGACGACCTACGGGATTTTCCGGCAGATCCGGGAGCGCGGCGGGATCATCAAGGGGATCAACATCCGGGGCCAGTCGGAGAAGCTCAGCAAGAACGTCCTGCAAAACGAATACGCCAAGGAAATCGCCCCGTCCTTCGGCGCCAAGGGCATGACCTGGATGCGCGTGGAAGGGGGAAAGCTGGAGTCCAACATCGTCCAGTTCTTCAGCGCCGCCGAGCAGGAGGCCCTGAAAGGCCGCTTCCAGCTTGCGGACGGTGACGTCCTGATCATGGTCGCCGATCCTTCCCCGGCCGTGGTGAATTCCGCCCTGGGTCAGTTGCGCCTCCATCTGGCGGACCGCCTCGGCCTGATCCCGCCGGACGTCTTTTGTCCCGTCTGGGTCACTGATTTCCCCCTCTTCGAGCCTACCGACGACGGGGGCGTCACCTCCAGCCACCATCCCTTCACCGCCCCGGACCGCACCGACTTCGATCCCGCCGATGTGGCGGAACTCCTCTCCCTCCACTCCCGGGCCTACGACCTGGTGGTCAACGGCGAGGAGTTGGGGGGCGGCAGCATCCGCATCAACGACCGGCGGGTGCAGCGCCGGATCTTCGCCGCCCTGGGTCTTTCGGAGCAGGAGGTGCGGGAAAAATTCGGCTTCTTCCTCCGGGCCTTCGACTTCGGCGCCCCGCCCCACGGCGGCCTGGCCCTGGGGATGGACCGGGTGGCTTCCATGATCCTGAAGACCCCGTCCATCCGGGAGGTCATCGCCTTCCCGAAGAACCGTTCCGCCGCCTGCCCTCTCACCGGCGCCCCCGCCCCGGTGAAGGAGGAACAACTGGCGGAACTGGGGCTCCTGAATCTGGGCGGTCGGGACGTCCTGCCCGGCGACGCCGCAAAGCAGAACCGCCTGGATCACCTCTCCTGGGTCTCCCGGATCGGCATCACGGAGGGAGAGCGGCTCCTCCTGGAAGCCGCCGTCGCCCGGGCGGCGGAACTGGCGGCCCGGGTAGGGGAACTTGCGGGGTCGGAAGAACCGATCCGGTCGCCGGCGCCGGCGGCCAATCACGTCCGCCCGGGCCGGGAAGCCCGACGTTCACCCCTCGTCGCGGGCGGCCGGCTCCTCAAAAACGCCCCGGCGGTGAAAGGCGATTATTTCAAGGTCGCGGGCATTCTCGAATAACCATCATGTTCGCGACCGGCGCGACGTAAGATGAAACATTCATGACGGCATCCCGTCACGAAGGGGGATGAAAATGTAGCGCGGCCCTTCAGGTCCGCCAGTGGCGCAGTTGAGGCTACGCACTGCAATAATTAATGAAGTCAATCATATACAAGCCAATTTTCAGGTGAAAAAATCCGGCTAACTATGTATTTTCTCACATAAAAGGAAGCTGATTTTATGGAAACGATCTTTGCTTATCTACCCCCCCGAACCGATCCCCCCGCCGGCGGCACCCCGCCGGGACTCCGGGCGGCGATCCAGCCCTGCCTCTCGGTGGCGGAATGGCCCACCGACGCCGGCTCCCCGGCCCTGGCCGATTACACCGCCTGGGAAGACGCCACGGCGGTGAACCGCCTTCGGCAAGCCGGGGCGGCCCTGGTCGGCCTGACCCGGACCGGCGAGTTCGGCCTCGGCCTCAACGGCAGTCAGGCCGGAATGGCCGTCCGGAGCGGGGCCGCCGACCTGGAACTGGTTATCGACCTTACCGGCGAATCCCGCCTGGCGGCGGCCCGGGCCGGGATCTGCGGTTTCAAGACCAGTTGGGGGATCGTCTCCCGTTACGGTCTCATCGGCCTGATCCCCTCCATGGAATGCTGCGGCGTCCTCGCCGGGGGCGTGCCGCCGATCCGGGAATTCCTGCGGGCCGCCGCGGGTCCCGACGAGCGCGACTTTTCCCTTCCCGACGAGGAGACGCTTGATTTTTCGGGGGGGCGGATCGACGCCGGGGAAACGACCGTCGGCGTCGTCACCGAGGCGCTGGACTCCCTGACCCCCGAGGCGCGGGGGGCCTTCGCGGACAGCCTCTCCGCCCTGACGGCGGCGGGATTCACCCTCCGAGAGGTATCCATCCCCGATTTTCCCCTGTTCAGCCTGGTCCATCAGATCGTCGGCGCCGTGGAGGCCTCGTCCAGCGCCGGGCGCTACGATTCGGTGCGTTACGGCCGCCGGGCCGCCGGGGCGAAGAACTGGAACGAGATGTACCTCCTCTCCCGGGGCGCCGCCTTCGGAACCCTTCTGAAGAGCTACCTCTTCCAGGGGGCCTTTTTCCAGTTCCAGGCCTACGGGGCCTACGACAACGCCTGCCACCTCCGGGCCAGGCTGCTGGCCGCCATGGCTACGGCGACCGCCCAGGCCGATTTTCTCGTCCTGCCCGGGGAAAATCCCTCCGCCCCCGCGACCGCCGTCACCCCGGAAGACATATACGCGCAGTTTTCCTTTACGGCCTTTGCCAATGTCACGGGGCAACCCGCCCTGTACCTACCGCCGCCGACGGGGGAGGCCCGGCCGGGATGGCAGCTTACCGGGCCCAGACGGAGCGACGCCCGCCTCCTCGCTGTGGGGGAATCACTGCAAGGCATCCGCCAGGGAGGTAAATAGACATGGAATTCGAAGCCGTCATCGGATTGGAGATCCACATCGAACTGAATTGCCCGACGAAGATGTTCTGCGATTGCCCCAACGACCCCGCCGCGGAACCCAACGCCAACACCTGCCCGATCTGCCTGTGGTTTCCCGGGGCCATCCCCCGGTTCAGCCAGGCCGCCTTGGAAAAGGCGGCGCTCCTCTGTCTCGCCTTGGGCGCGGAGCTCCAGCCCCGGAGCGCCTTCGATCAGAAGGTATATTACTATCCCGATCTTCCCAAAGGCTATCAGTTGTCCCAGGCCCATCTCCCCCTGTCCCGGGGCGGCGGGATCGACATCACCGATGAAGACGGCACCCAGAAGCGGCTGCGGATCCACCACATCCATATGGAAGAGGACGTGGCCAAGCTGGTGCATGAAATGGAGGGGCGGACGCCCATCAGCCTGGTGGATTTCAACCGCGCCGGGGCGCCGCTCGTGGAGATCGTCACCGAACCGGACTTCCGGACGCCCCATCACGCCATGGAGTTTCTCAAGGCCCTCCGGACCCAGGTGCGCTACGCCGGAGCCTCGGAGTGCAGCATGGAGAACGGCACCATGCGCGTCGATGCCAACATCTCCGTCCGGCCCCGGGGCACGGAGCAGATGAACACCAAGGTGGAGGTGAAAAACATGAACTCCGTCCGCCACGTGGGCGACGCCATCGCCTACGAGATCGGCCGGCAGAGCGCCTCCGTCCAGGCCGGGGAGGAGGTGGTCCTCCATACCCGCCTGTGGGACCCCGACAAGAAGGCCACCTTCCCCATGCGGGCCAAGTTCGAGGGACCCTGCATCCCCGATCCGGCGGTCCCGGTCATCGAGCTGTCGCCGGCCTGGATCGAAACGATGCGGTCCCGTCTTCCCGAGATGCCTACGGTACGGGCCGAACGCTTCATGGCCCGGTACGGGCTCACCGGGGAGGAGGCGACCTACTTGAGCGCCGATCCGGAACTGGCCTCCTATTTCGAGGCCCTCATCGAGGCGGGAATCGCCCCCCGGACCGCCATGCACTGGCTGACCACGCAACTGGCCCCCGCCGTGAAAGACCGCGGCCGGGAGCTGGGCAACTCCCCCGTCTCCCCCGCCCGCCTCGCCGCGCTGCTCCATATGCTGTCCCGGGACGAGATCAATGCCCACGCCGCTCGGGAGGTCCTGACCGCCCTCTTTGAAAGCGACGCCGCCCCGGAGGAGATCGTCCGGTCCCGGGGCTTCCGCCAGGTGTCGGATCGCGACGCCCTGGGCGAGCTCATCGACCAGGTCCTGGCGGCCAATCAGGCGGCGGTGGAAGATTTCCGAGGCGGCCAGGGCAAGGCCATGGGTTTTCTCATCGGCCGGGTGATGCAGGCCTCCGAGGGTAAGGCCAATCCGAAGATCATCCGGGAGCTGCTTAACGACAAGTTCGCCGCGGGATCCCCTTAATGGCGCCGGCCGGGGAGACTGAGCGGCATCCCGGGCAACCGTCCATGACCTGATGGCGCACCGCCGTCGGAAGGGAGCATAAGGGCCGGTCATGAAATAAAGTTAGTAAGGTGGCACTCGGATTCAGGTTGTATCGTTCTTGGCCGATCAAGCCAAACCGCGGACGTAGCGCCGCTACGGCGAGGATTCTTGAACATGATTCAGATCTATGGAGCTGAATTGGCGATCGATGTCGCCCGGGCGGATATTCTCCCGGAAGGGATCATGGACCGGATCTGGAAGCGGGACCATACGGTTTGGAAACCCGCGCCCACGGAGATCGCCGATCGCCTGGGGTGGCTGGATTGCCCCGAAAACATGCCCGCCCGCCTGGCGGAGATCTGCCAATGGGCGAACTCCATCCGGCGGGATGGCTATGTCCAGGCGATCCTCCTGGGGATGGGGGGCTCCAGCCTCGCCCCGGAGACCTTCCGGAAGACCTTCGGCGTCCGGCCGGGCTTTCCGGAACTGACCATCCTCGACACCACCGATCCCGGCACCGTACTGGCCCGCGCCCGAAGTCTCGACCTCGCCCGGACCCTCTTCATCGTCTCCACCAAGTCCGGGGGCACCGTCGAGACCTTCTCCCTGATGAAATACTTCTACAATCAGGTCCGGGCCGGCATGGGTCCGGAAGCGGCGGGGCGGCATTTCACCGCGATCACCGATCCGGGGAGCGGCATCGCCGCCTGGGCGGAGCGGCTCCACTTCCGCCACACCTTTCTCAACGATCCGGACATCGGGGGACGCTACTCCGCCCTGTCCTGCTTCGGCATCGTCCCGGCCGCCCTGATCGGCGTGGATGTAAAACGACTCCTGGCCGAAGCCGCTACGGCCGGTGCCGGGACGCGTCCAGACGCCGCGGCCGCCGGCCGGGCGTTTGCCGGAAACGCCGTCCCGCTCGGAATATCAACCCGTCCGGGGGCCGGAGGGTGGCATGGCCAGGAAGCCTTACCGGCAACGCAACGGGAAAAGATGGAAGGGGGAAGGTCCCGCCCGGAACGACCGGACCGCCCCGAAACCCGGGCAACGGAAACGTTGAGCGACGCCGCTGTCCTCGGGACGGCGTTGGGCGAGCTGGCCCGGACGGGCCGGGACAAGGCGACCTTTTTCTTCTCCCCGCCCCTGGCGAGTTTCGGAGCCTGGCTGGAGCAGTTGCTCGCAGAAAGCACCGGCAAGGAGGGCCGGGGCATCGTTCCCATCGTCGGCGAACCGCCGGGATCGCCGGAGAGCTACGGCGATGACCGGGTCTTCATCGCTGTCGGCTTGGGCGGCGACAGACCTCAGGAAGAGCTGCTGGCCGCCCTCCGCCGGGCGAGACACCCCGTCCTGAAGATAACTTTGGCCGATCCCTACGAACTGGGCGGGCAGATCTTTATCTGGGAGATGGCCACGGCCGTCGCCGGCCGGCGCCTGGGGATCAATCCCTTCGACCAGCCCGACGTGGAGGCCGCCAAGGCCCTCGCCCGGGAAATGACCGCCGCCTACCGGGAGACGGGACGTCTCCCCGGGGAAAAACCCGCCTGGTCGTCTGCGCAATGGGACATTTACGGGGAGCATCCCTCCCTGGCGGATTTTCTGGCCCAGGGCAAGGCCGGGGATTACGTCGCCCTCCAGGCCTACGTCACCCCCACCCCGGCGCTGGACCGGGCGCTGGCGGGGCTGCGGCGGAAGATCAGGGACCGCCGGCGGCTGGCCACGACGGCGGGCTACGGCCCCCGGTATCTCCACTCCACCGGACAGTTGCACAAGGGCGACGGGGGCGGCGGCCTCTTCATCCAGTTCACCGCCGGCGATGCGGAAGACATCTCCATCCCCGACGAACCCGGACAGGATGCGTCATTTCTGACCTTCGGCGCGCTCAAGGCCGCTCAGGCCATGGGAGACCGCCGGGCGCTCCGCGACCGGGGACGCCGGGTGATCCGCTTCCATTTCCCCAGCGACCCGGCCGGGGCAATAAGCGACCTTCTTTGAACCGCCGCCCATCACTCTGATGCCGGAGCAACCACCCCGGAATTGTAAGTAAGGATTACCTGAAAATCAAACAGTTAAAAGCTGATATCCCTTTTCATGGAATAATCTTAGACAGACATCCACTACGTTATCGTCATACAATATGCCTCTGTTCTTTCCTATCTCCTCCAATGCTGCGTCAATGCCAAGGCTTGGACGGTAGGGCCGATGAGAGGCCATGGATTCCACAACATCCGCAACCGATATAATCCGGGACTCGATAAGGATGTTATCTCCCCTCAGTCCCTGGGGATATCCCGACCCATTCATTCGCTCATGATGCTCAAGGATTATCCGGGCAATAGGCCAGGGAAATTCAATGTCTTTCAAGATGTCGTAGCCTGACCGACTATGCGTCTTGATGAGGTTGAATTCGATGTCCATCAATTTCCTGGGCATGCTCAGGAGTTCGGCGGGCACCGAGATCTTGCCGAGGTCATGGATGGTCGCGGCCATGCGGATGCCGTCGATCTGGTCGGCCGGCAGCCCCATCTCCGTGGCAATAGACCGGGCCAGATCGGACACTCTGCGCTGATGACCGGCGGTGTAAGGATCCCTCTCCTCAACGGTCACGGCCATGGCCTGAATGGTAGCTCCCAATGATCTCCTAAGGCGATTTACACTTTCCTTTCGATCTGTTATATCCTCCAACAGGTCCACAAAATAGTCTACCGCGCCATCCTTTTTGCGCACGCAGCCGACCGCCAAGCTGGTCCATATCACCGCACCGCTTTTTCGTATAAACCGTTTTTCAAGCATGTAGCTTTCAATCTCGCCCGCCAAAATACGATTGAATTGCTCCACATCCGCGGCTAGGTCGTCAGGGTGAGTCAAGTCAGCCCAGTTCATGTTTCTGAGTTCCTGCCATGGATAGCCAAGAATGGCCGTCAGACGATCATTTCCTTCCAGCCATCCCTTTTCCGGTGATGTGATGGCAATGCCGATGAGCGGTAATTCGAAATAGCTCCTAAAACGGGCCTCACTGTTTCGTAATGCATCCGCCGCTTTTTTACGCTCGGTGATATCCCGGACGATCATGCTGGTTTTTTGCTGCCCGTTCATATCGGTGAAAATGGTGGAGGTGATGTCCGCAAGAAATTTCTCGCCATTGGCGCGAAGCATCGTTATCTCGGCCCGTACTTGGCCGGTGCGGTCCCGCTCCTCCAACGCGGCCTTTAAACGCGGATCGGTCTCGTCCACTAACGCGCTGCGTCCCACTTCTCTCAGTTCATCCACCGACCTGCCAAACATTTCGCAGGCCGCTTTGTTGGCCTCGATTATGGAACTGTCAGGCCTGGTCAGCAAGACCGCATCCTGTAAGTGTTCAAATAAGGAGCTATACTTATCCTCACTTTCCCTCAGTTCTTCTTGGGCGCGTTGGCGATCCGTAACATCACGGGCGATAGCGATCATGCCGAGGATTTTTCCTTCCTGCATTATTGGCGATCCGCTGACCTCGCCAAATTTGCTGGACCCATCCTTGGCGATGAATTCATACATTGTCGATGAAATTGGGTGACCCTTCAAAATCAGGTCGACGTCCTTGGCAGCCTGATCTAATGCCCCCGCCGCGAAAATATTGGCCAAATCAGTAACCGGACGGCCGACGAACTCCTCAGGATTGTAGCCCAATATTCTTTCCACGCTCGGAGAAATGCTGATAATCTTTAAATCGTTATCAATCATGTAGATCACGTCCGATACGTTCTCAAAAGAGAGATGATACCTCTCCGCCAATATCTTCAAATCCCGATTGGCCGTCTCCAGATCCGACATCTTTTTTTCGAGTTTGTTGAACAGGATTTCGTTGTATTGCCTAAAGAACTGTATCTCTTCCTCAAGAGGTTTGGTCTCCACCTGTCTGGCTGAATAGTTGTCCGCCAGCACCTCGCTTATGAGCTGCAGCAGCACGTCCGGCTCCTGGGGCTTGAGGATGAAGCGATCCGCCCCGAGGCTCAGCGCAAACGCCTCGTTTTTCGTGCCGGCATAGGTAGCCGTATAAATAACGAAGGGGATGTGTTTCAACTTATCATCTGATTTCCAATGCTTGCATAGGGCGTAGCCGTCCATTCCCGGCATGAGAACATCCGTGACAATCAGGGCTGGGGGGGTAAGAAGGGCCTTTTCCAATGCCTCCTGCCCGTTCGCTGCCGAAATAACCTCGAACCCTTCCCCCTTCAGGAGAATTTCCAGCATGTACAGATTGGCTTCGTTGTCGTCGGCGATCAGTATCTTCTTCATGACATCTCCTTCAAATCCTTCGCGAGCAGGCAGTTTTCAACTTGTTCTTCACAGGTGTCAATCAGGATTATCCCTTTCATGCGTGGCTACCCTCCTTAGGCAAGGACAAGCTGAAGGTGCTGCCCTCTTCCCAGACGCTTTCCACCCAGAGCTTGCCGCCCATCAACTCCGCCAGCCTTTTCGATATGGAAAGCCCCAGCCCCGTCCCCTCATACTTTCTGCTTATTCCGGAATCGATCTGCCTGAAGGTTTCGAATACCTTTCCCAAATCTTCATATTTGATGCCGATTCCCGTATCGATAACCTTTACCAGGACATGGGCATCGTCCAATGTACAGACGATTTTCACCGATCCCTTTTCGGTGAATTTGATGGCGTTGCTGAGCAGGTTCAGAAGAATCTGCTCTATCCGTCGGGCGTCTCCCGGAATTGAACTCAGTTCAGGAACTATCTCGATTCCCATTTCAAGCCCCTTGCTATCGGCGAGCGGGAGAGTGCTCTGGGCAACTTTCTCGATAATCTTTCGCAAATCCACAGCCTCTTGGACCAGCGTCAACTGTCCGGCTTCAATTTTTGATATGTCGAGGACATCATTGATCAGTGCCAGGAGGTGCTGGGCGCTGCTGCGCACCATATTCAACTGTTTTTTCTGCTCCTCATTTAATGGTCCGACCCGCTCACGCAGGATGAGGCCCGTGAAACCGATAATGGAATTCAGGGGTGTCCGCAACTCGTGGGACATCGTCGCCAGGAAGGCGGATTTGATCCGGTCTGCCTCCTGAGCCCTGGCCATTGCTTTTGCCAGATCCGCCGTGCGCTCGATGATTCGCTGCTCCATCTCCTGATTGATCAGCCGCAGTTCATTGGTGCGGGCATTTACCTGTCGCTTTAAAACAAAGCTTCCCACGAGGCTTGTAAGCAGAACGACACCCACCACGAGGCCGATGACTTGCATCCATACAGGCAGTTTGAACTTTACCTCTTCCGCTGTCCAGCGTTTCAATGTTAGATAATAAATGGATTGCGGGTCTTCTTTCATCTCCAGCAAATGAATGTCGATGGCATGCAACAATTGATCGTTTCTGCCTTTGGGCGCGGCAAAAAAAAGGGCGGACGGATTAAAGATAACCGCCGAATCATCAAGACCATACCTCCGGGCATTCAACTTCCCGTAGAAATTATTGGAAACAACCGCGTCAGCACCACCCTGAGCCACCATTTCAAATGCCTGTTGGTAATTCGAAACCGTCATGATGGTCATCTTCAAATCGAAGCTGTCAACCATGCGGACGAATTCCGTCTGCTGAACGGAACCTTCAAGAGCGACAATTCGCTTTCCACGCAAATCAAATAAGGATTGAATCCTAATGTCTTTGCCGCTGTAAACTTGATCCCAAGAGGAAAGAGCCGGCACCTTGTGAAATGAATACATCTTCTCCCGTGCCGCCGTATAGGCAACGTCCGGCATCAGATCGATGTCGCCGGCCTCTAAATGTTCCAAGCCTTCTTTCCAGGTTCCCGGGACATAGCGCAAAGTCCATCCCTCTATCTTCGCAATGTACTCAAGAATATCGATGAAGATGCCGGCAGGCTTACCGGATTCGGAAACGAAGATCTTCGGTGCATTGCTATAAATCCCGACCCGCACGACCCGATCCTCTGCATTTGAACATGGTATTCCGGAGCATAACCCTGTCAGTAGAATCAGCAGGAAACACCATGAGAACCGGAACAGATGAATTTTAGTCCCTTTGCTCTTCCTCACTATATTGCCTTATTCTAGTGACCGAAAATCTGTTATGTTAATTAGGGGATTATGACGGGCAGATAGAGACCCATCGCCATTCAAACAACCCGGAGATAGACCCGTCACGGGGACATATTAATTCATGAGCGGTAGGCCTGTATGTCTACCTCACTTTTTTTCTCTCATTAATTTCGCAACTTGTCAATGCAAATGAGATTTATCCCATACTATTAAGTCATTGCGAAACAACCCGGCATAAGGTAAGTTACGGATCAAGGAGACCGCCGCGATGCCCAACCGCCGGCAAAAGGAGGAGCAACCGCCGGCACCGGGAGAGGCGCTGTCGCCGGACCGGGGAGAACATCCTCCACCGCCTTGAAGCCGCCGGTTCAACGACCCGCCGAGAATCGCCGGCAGATCACCGGGAGGAAAAGCTGGCGCCGGAGCGGAGATGCTGGGTCGCGCCTTCTCGACCCCCATTGCATCGATTCCCTCGGCCCACGCCATGTTCATGACCGCGATCGTCACATAGGAGGACATGTTTATGGAGCTATTCACCATCCCGCTGGGATTCGATAATTCCTATCTGATCAGGGAAAGGCAGGGGGCGTTGCTCATCGACGCCGGCACGCCGGGCCAGGCGAAGACCTTCGGGAAGGCCCTGGACGAAGTCGGCGTCCTCCCGGCGGAGGTGAAGCTCATCGTCATCACCCACGGCCACTGGGACCATATCGGTTCGGCGCGGGACATCAAGGAAATGACCGGCGCCCCCCTGGCCATGCACCAGGCCGAGTGTTCCTGGCTGGAAACGGGGAAGCCACCGCTGCCTCCCGGCGTGACAGCCTGGGGAAAGATCTTCCGGAGCATCCTGCTCGCCGCGACGCCCTTCATTCGTATCGCCCCGGCTACCGTTGATATCGTTCTCGCGGAGGGATATTTCTCCCTGGTTCCCTATGGCATCCCCGGCCGGATAATCCCCACCCCCGGCCATTCCCCCGGCTCCGTAAGCGTGCTCCTGGACAACGGCGAGGCCTTCGTGGGCGATTTGGCCATGAACCAATTCCCCCTCTGCCTCAGGCCCGGCCCGCCCATCTTCGCCGACGATCTGGGCCTGGTGAGAAGAAGCTGGGAACTCCTTTTGGAACGGGGGGCCGGGATGATCTACCCGGCCCACGGCAAGCCGTTTCCCGCGGACCTTTTGCGGCAGTGGTGATGCAGGTGTAAGGAACTTTAAGTTTCGCGTTCAAGGCCGGCCATAGGCCTTGACCTCCTCCTCCCCCGCGAGGACCCGCAGGCCTCCCTCCGCCAGGGCGGACATCTCATCCTCCCCGGGATGGACATGAACGGGGGCCAGAAAACGGACCCGGTCGGCGATGAGGGAGGTCAGGCGCCCGGAATGGGCGAGGCCGCCGGTGAGGACGATGCCATCCAGCTTGCCCATGAGGACCGTCGCCATGGCGCCGATGTCCTTGGCCACCTGATAGGCCAGGGCGGCATAGATCAGTTCCGCCCTTTTATCCCCCGCGGCGATCATCTCCTCCACCCGCTGGGCGTCCGAGGTGCCCAGGTAGCCCACCAGCCCCCCTTGACCCACCAGGCGACCCTGGAGCGCCTTCTTGTCGAGCTTGCCGGAGCAGGCGAGGTCGAGGAGATCCTGGGTGGGCAGGGAACCGGCCCGCTCGGGGGTGAAGGGGCCCTCGCCGAGGCCGTGGGTGCAGTCGATCACCTTTCCCCGCCGGTGGGTCCCCACGGTAATGCCGCCACCCAGGTGGGCCACGACGATATCTATTTCCTCGTATCTCTTCCCGACGTCTTTCGCCATCCGCCGGGCCGCCGCCTTCTGGTTCAGGGCGTGGAAGGCGCTCTTGCGCTCGATCTCCGGCAGGCCGGAGAAGCGGGCCAGTGGCTCGAATTCATCAGTGCTCGGGGCGTCGATGACGACGGCGGGCAGGCCGAACTTTTCCGCCAAGCGGAGCGCCATGGCCGGTCCCAGGGCCGAGGGATGCTTCCCGTATTTACCCGCCAGCAGATCCCGGCACATGGCCGGATCGATGCGGTAAGCCCCAGCCGGGGCCGGCTTCCCAAGCCCGCCGCGACTGACGACCATGTCCAATTCCGCCATGGCGATGCCGTTCTTCTCCATAAACTTCATCACGTCCCCCGCCCGCAGGGGAAGCTGCTCCTCCAGGTCGGCAAAGGCGGCCAGATCCTCGCTACGGTAGCGGATGTTCTCCAGCGCCGCCTGTTCCCCGCCCCGGAACCAGGCCACCTTCGTGGAAGTGGAGCCCACGTTGATCACCAGCAATTGCCGCGTTTTATCCATTGCCGCCTCCATTCCCGACCAGGAGGGATGCCAGGGCGATTTCCGTAAGCCGGTTGTCATGGGTAACGAAGGGAAGGTGCAGGAGCGCCGGTTTGGCGGTCCCAAGCACGGCACCTACGGTCTGCATTTCACCGAAGAAGACCAGGGCCTCGGCCAGGAGGTGGCCTGTTTCGATCTCTGGAACGAGATAGACGTCGGCGTTCCCCGTCACGGGGCTCTGCAGCCCCTTGCGCCCCGCCGCCGCCTGGCTGAGGGCGCAATCCATGTCCAGGGGCCCCTCGACCATGGCCTTGCCGAACTGCCGGCGATCTCCCATCTTGGCGAGGATCGCCGCATCGAGAGTGGAGGGGATGCCGGGATTGACCTGCTCGATCGCCGCCAGGATCGCCACCTTCGGCGTCTCGATCCCCAAGAGGCGGGCCAGTCCCAGGGCGTTGGCAAGGATTTGCTGTTTTTCCACCAGCGTCGGCCGGTTGTTGAGGAAGGTGTCGGTGACGAGGATCAGTTTGTCCCGCTTCCGCAGTTGATAGAGGGACGCATAGCTGACCGTCACCCCTTTGCGCCCCAGCCCCTCCTGCCGGTCCTGGAGGACGGCGGCGAAATCCGCGGCGGAAATGCCTCCCTGGAGGAGGATGTCGGCGGCGCCGGAACGGACGGCGCTCAGGGACCGGGCCAGAGACCGGTGGGGATCCTTTTCCTCCCAAAGCTCGTAATCCCCTTCCCGGAGCGTCGTGGCGGCCGCCAGGACCGCAATGGCGCCGGCATCGCCGGCGAAACAGGGAATGGCCAGCCCCGCCGTCGCCGCCGCCGCTGCCAGAGAAACGTCCGCCGCCGTGGGAGCGGGGATCGCCAGCCTCTTGGGGCCACCCTGCTTTGCCGCGGCCAGAATATCGTTGAATGTATTTATCATGTTACTGCACCTCCTTTCCCATCCGATCGGCAAGGACGACGCACATGGCGATCTGCTGGACAATGACGTCGCTGAAGTCGGAACGGGCGGGGATGCAGACCGGACCCCGGGACGTGGCCACCAAGGAGCTGCGGTTGACATCGAGGAATAAATCGAGTTTGCAGATGATGTTCCCCATGTCGAGGCAGGGGACGAGAAAGATGTGGGGCAATTCCGCCTCTTTGAGGCGGCTGTAGTCCATCGGGTTTTGCCGACCGCCCAGGAAGATTTCCGTAAAGGAGGTGGCTGCCACGATCTCGCAAGACCCGAATTCCCCCGCCGCCGCCGCTGCCCGCAGGGCCTCGTAATCCTCGTAGGAGCTCAGTTTCCCGCCTACCTCCCGCTGCCCGGAAAGGACGGCAATCTTCGGCCGGGGATAGCCCAGGAGGTGATAAACGAAAACGGCGTTCTTGATGATCTCCCGCTTGGCATTGAGATCCGGATTGATATTTACCCCCGAATCGGTGAAGGCGATAAGATGGTCGCTACCGGGGATCTCCCAAAACGTCATCACGCTCACCGTCATCCCTGAAGCCGCCCGGGCTTCTTCGCGGATGATGGAGCGGTATATGTAGGACGTCGAGATCTGCCCCTTGCCGGCGATGGGCGCCGTACCGTCAAAGAGCATCTTGATGCCCAGGTCGGAAATCCCCTGGAGCTCGCCACCGGCGATCTTCTCGAAAGGCGCCAGGTCGAAGGAGACCTTCTGTGCCGCCTGGGCGATCTTCCCCTCGTTGCCAATGAGTACGGGCTCGATGTATCCCATCTCCCAGCTCTTCTTGACTGCCAGCATGAATTCTTCGTCTTCGGGAGCAAGGACGGCAATCTTCTTCGGCCCCTTCTCCCCCGCCAGTCGCTTAATATCACTTAATGATCTTATCATCTCCGGTTCTCCCTTCTCCGGGGAAGCCCGCCGCCGGCGCCGCCTCCCCGATACTGATCCGTAGTGCAATTCTCAATTATTTGTTGACTCGGGGAGAAGTCTATTATAGGTTTTTTAAAATGTAAAATATATTATTCATCTCAATTTAATATTTATTAGGAATCAATGGAATTAAGGCATCTGATTTATTTTGTTGCCGTGGCCGAGGAACTCCATTTCGGGCGGGCGGCGCAACGGCTGAACATCTCCCAGCCCCCGCTCAGCCAGCAGATCCGCCATTTGGAGGAGGAAATCGGCGTCCGCCTGCTGAACCGCACCAAGCGCCGGGTGGAAATCACCCCGGCGGGGTCGGCCTTCCTCGCCGAGGCCCGGCGGATTCTCGCCGCTTCGGAAGAGGCGGTGCGCCGGGCGATCCGGGCCGACAAGGGGGAGATCGGCAGACTCGCGGTGGGCTTCATCGGTTCCGCAAATTACAGTGTCCTGCCGCCGGTGATGCGGGAGTTTCGCCGGCGGTTCCAGGAGGTGGAGCTTTCCCTGATGGAGATGAACACGAGCAATCAGATCGAAGCCCTCCGCGCGGGGAGGATTCAGGTGGGGTTCCTGCGACCGCCCCCGGGGAGCGAGGAGGCCGGGCTGGCGGTGGCCCCCGTATATCGGGAGCCGCTGGTCGTCGCCATGTCCCGGAACCACCCCCTCCAGGGGATGAAGGAAATGCCCCTCCGTCTCCTGGCCAAGGAATCCTTCATCATGATCCCCCGGCAGCGGGGTCCCGGCTATTTCGACCATCTCATCGCCCTTTGCCAGCGGGAGGGATTCAGCCCCTACATTGTCCTGGAGGCTTCCCAGTTCCACACGATTGTGGGGCTCGTCGCCGCGGAGTTGGGAATCGCCGTGGTCCCCGCCTCAATGCGGCGTTCCCGCTTCGAGGGGGTCATCTTCCGAACCGTCGCCGGCGGCGCGGAGACGATCCTCCATGTGGCGTGGATGCACAACAATGATTCGCTGGTCCTGCGCAACTTCCTGGCCGTGGCCGACGAGGTGTCACAAGCCCTGCCGCCGACATCGGCTTAGTTTCCCCTTATTATCCCTATCCGCCGTAGTGCCTCCCCGGCAAGGCGGTAGGGCATTTAGCTGCTCCATTACATGCTGACATATATGGTAATATGTGTTAGTATTTACCCATGAAACTTAGCGTATGGGCGAAGAAGCAAGGTGTAACATATAAGACAGCGTGGCGATGGTGGAAAGCCGGGCGGCGGCCCTGAGGACAACTATGTTCCCGCTGACGGCCTTGCCGGCGCGGATGGTGTTACCGGCAAGGATGGAGACAGGGGGCATCAGTAAGCGTCGTCCTTCCCCCCGATCACCAGGAGGATCTCCTCCTGTTTGATCCGGTATCCCTCCGGCGTCCGGTGACGCCCGGCGAGGTACTTCCTTATCTCGTCCTCCCGATCCCGGAACCGACGGTCGATCAAAAGGAAGAGGCCGATGGCGGTCATATCCGTGAGACTCTCGGTAAATATCTCGTTGATGAAGTATCGGACCGATACTTTCCGGTCACCGTATATCTCGATCAGATCGCGCCACAAGTTCAAGATGTTTACATCATAATCGGCAAAGTAATGGAAAAAGTCGGCGACCTCGCCGATGGGCGATTGAATGACGATGGCAAGGCAGCCCTGATCGTCGAGATGGGTGTACATCTTCGCGATGGTGTCGAGCCAGCGGCCCTCGGCGATGTAATAGAGGACGTGGGAACAGAGGATGAAATCGAAGCGCTCCGAACCGAGGGCGACCTTGTCCCAGACATCGTTGATGATCTGGAATTGGGGGCAGCGGCGCCGGAGATAGGCGGCCTGCCTCGCGTTCGGCTCCACCACCGTGGTGGCGTCGAAAGAGGTGGAGATGGGGATGGTCAGATGACCGCCGCCGGCACCGATATCGAGAAACGACCTGCGCCGGGCCAGCCGGGCGATGGTTTCACCGATTCTTACCAGTTCGATCCCCTTCTCCGTGGAGGATTGGGAAAACAGGGCGAGTTGCCGCTGGTATTCGCCGTCCTCTTCCATTTCCACTATTTCCACCATTTCCACGGTGGAAGTCGCCGCCGTCGCTTCCTTCTTGAGCAGATCCAGGGTCATTTCTTCCTTCTCTCTTCCTCCCGCCGGGGTCTCATCCCCGGACGGCAAGATGTGCGTCTGCCGTAAGCTGGCTAATCCGTTGGGATGCAAGTGCAGAGGATCACTGCCTGAATATCCCTCATCACCAAGATATATTCAAGCTTCTTCTTTCCCGGCCCAAAAGAGGACGGGTTTCTGAAATGGAAAAAATCCTTGCTCACCGCCCGCAGGCCTTGCCGATGGCCCGCTCCATGGCCTGCATGAAGTTTCGCCAGTATTCTTCATAGGTCGTGTTGCTCGTCAGGTAGGGGGTGAGGATGCAGGAGCGGAGCACATAGACACTTTCCAGGCGATCCCACTCGCCGGCGGCGATGCCGAATTTCTCTATGAAAGCAGCGGGCGCGTCGCCGTATTCCTCCCTGCTCAAGGCCGTCTTCGACATGATGAAATCGCTCAAATAAACAGGTCCGGCCTTGTAGGAACACTGTTCGTAGATCGCCAGATTCAAACGGTTCATCTCCTCCAGACTGCCGTTGCCCTGTTCATGAAAGGCGTAATCGACGATGTTGATATCGGGCCGCGACAGGGGGATAACCTCGAAGCGACGGCCGGCGACAACGAGGGGAGGAGAGGAAAGCAGGGATCTGTAGAAGCGGTAGGCCCCTTCGATGCTGTAGCCGATGATCCGCCCGTAGCCGGTGATATTGAGGGGGACAACCCGATGGGCCATCCAGACCGCCGCGGCTACGGCGCCCGCCTTCGAGCCCTCCAGGATATAGCTGCCCAGGAGCATGGGATTATCGTCCGTGCGCTCGAATACATAGGCGGCAAAATAGGAGATCAAGTCGATGATCCGGCGATCCCTGGCCACGATAGCCCCCGCAGCATAGGGCACGTAACCCAGTTTGTGGGGATCGACGGTGATCGAATCCGCCTCCGGCATGGACCGGAAGGCCTCGTAAACATCGAGGGTGAGCCAGTCGGTATCACCGTGGAGAACACCCTGCCGGGCGTGCTGGCGGTTGATTTCGTTGTAATCGAGAAAGCGGCCCTCGGCATCGAGAAAGAGGGAACGGGCGTAGCCGCCGTAGGCGGCGTCGATGTGGAGATAGAAGCACACCCCCTGATCTTCGTATCGGTCTCGGAGCCGGACGATCTCGTGTATCTCGTCCACGGCCCCTTCCTCCGTGGTGCCGACTACGGCGACCACGGCCAGGATCGGTATCCGCTGCGCCGCCAGGCCGTCGATGATCTTCTTGAGGGCGGCAACATCAATCCGATAATTGTCCCGGACCGGCACGGAGATGAGATGCTCCTGGCCGATACCGAGGAGGTCCACCGCCTTGGCCCAGGAATAGTGCTTCGACTGCGGCACGAGGACCTTTCCCAGCCCGGCGCCCCTCATGCCGATGCCCCGTACGGAATGCCGTCGCAGCTCTTCGAACCTCCCCCCCGCCCGGGCCTGATCGGCAAGCGCCAGAATCTCGGCGCTGGGAAGGTTCCGCAGCCGCCAATCATCAAGTCCCGCAGCCGCGGCCGGCATACAGGTTTTAAGGGCAAGGGGAATCGACTTGAGATTGCGGGCCATCCAAAGTCCTTCATAGTTGGCCACCGTCCCCCCGGAGGTGATGTGTCCCCAGGACCTTTCCGGATCATAGCCCATCAGTTTGGCCAGTTGCCTCCCCACTTCGATCTCCAGGGCCGTGGTTGCCGGCGACCCCTCATAGGCACAGTTGTTGGGATTGTAAAGGAGGGTCAGCATATAGCCGAGATTGGCGGCAATGAGGGTGTCGGCGTTCATGTGCCCCAGATAGCGGGGAGAGAACCACGGAATGGAAGAGAGCTGCAGGTTGCCCGCCAGTTCGATGAGGGCCTCCCTCGTCTTCTGCAAGGTGGACAGATAATCCGGCCCTGCCTGCTCATCGGCGCTGACCACGGGAGCATCGTCGGGATGGAAGTTCCGCCGCCATTCGGAATGGTCGTCCATGAGGTATCCGAGCATTTCCTTGAAATAACCGTAATTTTCCGCTTTCGGCCCGAGGAACAAAGCCTTCACGTTGACCCGTTCATCCATGATTAACCTCGCCTTTCGTTTCTTCGTTCTTGCATATTACCACCATACCACAAACGGATCGCCGCGGCGATGTCCCGGTCCCCGTATTGCTCTTATACCATGTTTAGCCACGGCTCCGTCTTCCGGACCTAACCCCGGAACGGCGACTATTCGGCGGGAGAAGACATCCTCGTCAGGCGGCGGGTTCTGATGATGGCCAGGGCGCTGAGAAAGGCGATCCCCATGAGGATCAGGACGATGCCGGCCGCCTCCCGCGGGGCGGGGAGCTCCCCCAGTTGCACCGCCGCGGCGGTGACGGCGATCACCGGCGCGGCCAGGGTGCCGATGGTGGCCATCCCCGCCGGGAGGCGCTCCAGGATATAGAACCAGAGGAGATAGCCGATGACGCTGGTAAAGACGACATTGTACGTCAGGGCGGCAATGAAGGCCGCGGTCCACTGGGTCGGCGGCGCCGGCAGCAGCAGGGCGAGGAGGATCAGGGGCACGGCGCCGTAGATCATCTGCCAGGTCGTGACGGAGATGAGCTCGAATTTCGGGCTCCTCCTCATGATCCGGGTGACGATGGCGCTTCCCGCCCAGGAGATCCCCGCCACCACGGCGATAACGCTTGACCAGAGCTTGGCCCCCACCACCTGGAAGTCCACCATGAGCCCCAACCCGGCAAAGGCCAGGGCCACCGCCAGCCATTCCATGCCTCGAATCCGTTCCCCCAGGATCGGCCAGGCCAGGAGGATTACCCAGAACGGCATGGTATAGAGAAGAATGGCCGTTTTCCCCGCCCCGCCGCTCACCAGGGCATACATGGGCAGGCCGAGGCCCAGGGTAGTGGAAAACAGGCCCAGGAGGATCGTCCCTTTGATCTGCCGGGGCCGGAGCTGTTTCCCTGACCACATCAGGAGCGGCAAAAGGAAGGCGGCGGCCAGGGCCACGCGAAGGGCGGCAAAGACGAAAGGATCGCAGAAGCGGAGCCCCTCCTTCATCACCACCCAGTTGTAGCCCCAGACAATGCTTAGAAAAGCAAGGGCAAGAAAGGGTTTGCCTTTGATGGCGGCGGATTTATTCTTGGCGACCATGAGGATCAAAAATAAAAGAACAAACCCGTAATGTCAAGAAATGAAGATGATCCATCGTGAATAGATGAAGCCGGAAACGCTAAGATCAATCTGGACAAATCAATGGAACAACGCTACAGGAATGGACACTTGGAGGGGAAATACTCCGCCTGTTCAACGAAGTGGCCTCATATTAAAGGTATTTGAAGATGTCGAAAAAACAAGTGATCGGATCGTGTTTGGCGGTTATTGTGGGCATCGTTGTAGCGTTGATCACGCCTCCCCAGGGTTTAACCCCGCCGGCCATGTACGGCCTGGGCATCCTTCTTTGGGCGGTGACGTGTTGGATGTTCGAGGTTGCTCCGGACTATATCATTGCCATGGCGATGTGCACATTATGGGTCCTGTTTCAATGTGTTCCCTTCAAAACGGCGTTTGCGACGTTTTCCGACCCGACCTGGTGGCTTCTCCTCGGTGCGATGGGCATGGGAGTGGCCGTGTCGAAAAGCGGTCTGCTCCGGCGGATCTCCCTGCGGGTCATGCGAACATTCCCGGCCACCTTCAACGGCCAGGTCCTGGCCATGATCAGCGCCGGAACCGTCATCGCTCCGCTGGTTCCCAGCATGACGGTCAAGGCGGCCATCGTGGCTCCGATCAGTATGGGGATCAGCGATGCAATGGGTTATCCACGAAAGAGTCGCGGGGCAGGCGGGCTGTTCGGCGCCATGTATCTCGGCTTCGTATTGACGGGTCCCATGTTTATCAGCGCGTCCTTTATCGGTTACATGATGCGGGGACTGCTGCCCCAAGATATCCAGAGCCAGTTTACTTGGACCTTGTGGTTTACGGCCAGCCTTGTCTGGTCCGTGGTTGTGCTGATCCTCATGTATATCGCCATCCGGTTCTTCTACACGCCCAAAGAGAAGGATTCACTTCCCCCGGATTACGCAGCCAAACAGTTGGCGGCTCTCGGCCCGATGCAGCGCAACGAAAAAATTACCGCAGCAGTCCTGATCATGGCCCTCCTGTGCTGGATGACCGAAGCGCTCCACGGCATCCATGCCACCGTAATCGCCCTGTCGGGGCTAGTCGTCCTGCTGATATGCAAGGTTTTTGACCGGCAGGATTTCCGCTCGGGAATGGGTTGGGACAATATGATATTTATCGGCGGGATCATCAACCTGGGAAGTGTCTTGCCCGTATTGAAGATCGACAAATGGATCGCCCAGATGGCGAGCCCCGTGATCGGGCCGATGATTTCAAACATCTATCTCTTCATCGTCGTCCTGTGCTTTGCGATCTACGCGATCCGGTTCATCCTGGTATCCTTCACGGCCACGACGGCGATCTTTACGGTTCTCTTTGTGCCCTTCGCCCAGCAAGCGGGCGTCAATCCCTGGATCACGGGGTTCATCGTCTACGTCTCGACCGGTATCTGGCACGTGTTTTACCAGAACAGCACGTTTCTTACCTCTTTCTATGCCGTGGAGGGGGAGATGGTGACCCATAGACAAATGGTGCCCCTGTCTCTGGCGTACTCGGCAATATCGATTGCCGCCTCGCTGCTGAGTGTCCCCCTGTGGCGGTACCTGGGTCTGGTGCCATAATCCATTTTTTTCAAATCGCAACAAAGGACCATACGATGAAGAGCGAAGCCGCAGTCAGATACACCAAAAAAATTTAAGATCATTAAGGGGGAATCGGTATGCCATTCACAAAGGTAATTTTCGAGAAGAAAGAAAAGACAGCCGTGATCAAGCTCAACAGGCCAAAAGAATTTAATGCCCTGGATTATGAATTAACCGGCGACCTCGCAAGAGCGCTTGAGATCTGCAAGAATGAGCGAGATATCCGCGCGATAGTTATCACCGGGGTAGGAAAGGCTTTTTGTTCCGGCGGAGATGTCGCCATGTTCGGCAGCGCCAAGGATAAAGGGGAGGCAATCAGGCAACTGGTGGAGCTGTTGCATAATGTCACGGTAGGAATCAGACAAATGCCCAAACCGGTTATTGCTGCCATCAACGGCGTGGCTGCCGGTGGTGGATTGAGCATGGCCGCAGCCTGCGATCTAAGGATCAGCGCTTCAACTGCGAAGTTCAAGCAAGCTTATACCTCCATAGGCTTGGCACCCGATGGGGCTTGGTCCTTGACTGTTCCCTTGCTGATTGGCTTTGGGAAAGCCACGGAACTGGCCTTTCTGGATCCAACATTCGATGCGAAAAAGGCATTGGACCTGGGACTGGTTCATCAAGTTGTCGATGACGCGGAGTTGGAAAAAGTCGCAATGGATGTGGCAGGGAAACTTTCCCGAGGTCCGGCAACCGCTTTTGCGGTTGTAAAAGACAATCTCAACAGGTCCATGATGGGATTGTTGGCACAGCAGCTTGAGCTGGAACGAAGAGGCATGAGCCGCCTTGGGAAGACGGCGGATGCCGAAGAGGGTATTACCGCCTTTGTGGAGAGAAGAAAACCCCTGTTCAGCACATAGAGCGGAGAAAATTCAGCTGGTACATCGCTTCCAAAATGGTTGCCGGAACGGTCCGATTGACTCATTTTGAGAAACATGTTAATTTAAACAATAATCCTCTGGGAAAACATTCGGCAACCGGAGAAACCAACCTTCATCCTACGCCTCGGGGTGAAATCGGAGGGCCACTTCCCCATGACCCCAAAACCTACCTACAAGGACCTTGAAAAGAGGATCAGGATACTCGAAGCAGAAATCATCAAATGCCAGCGGATTGATGAGCTCCTGAGGGACAATGACCTCCGGTTCAAAAAACTCTCTGCTCATATCCCCGGGATCGTTTATCAGTTGATGAGGCGGCCTGACGGCACTTATTGCATACCGTTCACCACGGACGCCATCACGCACTTTTTTGGTTGTTTGCCTCAAGATGTGGCTGAGGACATCACTGCTATAACCAGGGTCATCTTCCCGGACGATTTGGATAATGTCCTTGGCTTGATTGAATCTTCCGCCGCATCCATGACGATCTATCATTGTGAATTTCGAGTGCAGATTCCCGGCCAGCCGATCAGATTGATGTATGGCCATGCAACACCCGAAAAAATGGCTGACGGCGGCATCATCTGGCATGGTGTCATCATGGACATCACGGACCGCAAGATGATCGAAGAGGAGCTCAGGAAGAGCGAAGAACAAAACCGAGCTCTGCTTGACGGCATGATCGATACGGTTTGGGTTATCGACTTTGATGCGAACCTCATCGATGTGAACAAAGCCGCCGTGGAACAGTTGGGCTATTCAAAAGAGGAGTTGCTTGCCATCGGTTTACCCGGCATCGATTTTTCGCTCAAACCCAATGACATCAAAACGCTTGCCAGCACGATGCCTTCCGATGAGTTGCAGATTTTTGAAACATCCCATACGGCCAAAAATGGCAGAACTATTCCGGTCGAGGTATGCTCCAGCCTTGTGACGTACCGGGGGAAGCGGGCGATCCTGAGCATTGCCAGGAATATTACCGAACGCAAACAGATGGAAGAGCAGATACGCCACATGGCGAATCATGATCCTCTGACGGCTTTGCCCACGCTGAGATTGGCCAATGATCGTCTTGACATGGCTATAAGCGAGGCGACCCGAAACAATACCATGGTGGCCGTACTGTTTCTCGATCTGGACGACTTCAAGGAAGTGAATGACACTTTCGGCCATAGTGCCGGTGACAGCGTTCTCAAGCAGGTTGCCCTACGCATGCTTGATTGCGTACGGAAAGCGGATACAGTCGCCCGGATCGGAGGGGATGAGTTTTTGGTTATTGCATCCGGAATTCATGCGCCCAAGGATGCGGCGCTGGTTGCTGAAAAAATAATCCGGGTTGTGCCCCAACCGATCATGATCGATACGAAACAGATAGTCGTTGGCGTAAGCATTGGAATCGCATTGTTTCCCGACCACAGCGAAGATAAGGAACAGCTGCTCGAACTCGCTGATGAGGCTATGTATATGATCAAAAAATCAGGCAAGAACGGATACCGCTTTGCCACAGCGAGATCACCAGTATAACATGCATTCGGCTTATGATACCCTGAGGTATGGTTCGTCTGTAGAAGCTCAGACGGCAAAATATATTGAAAAGGTTAAAATTCTTATCAACAGCGGCATTGATGTGAACTGTAAATCAAAAGCCGGATATACGGCGCTTCATTGGGCACAGCGGGCCGGAATGGGTAGAATCGTGGATATTCTTAAAAAAGCCGGAGCACGTTAATTTTGATTTTTACCAAAAGTTAGGAGCGTATTATGAAGAAAATTTTAGTTTTAATTTTATTAGGAATTACTATACAGGCATATGCACAATTACCACCAATAATTGATCGTGAATTATTTTTTGGCGATCCCAAAATATCCGGTGCGCAAATTTCGCCGGATGGAAAGTTCATTACTTTTATCAAACCGTTTAACAATGTGCCTAATATTTGGGTAAAGGAAAGAAAGCAGAAATTTGAAGAAGCGAGACCGCTTACAAACGATACTAAAAGACCGGTCAGAAATTACTTCTGGTCTCGGGATAGCAGATATGTTCTTTATGTTCAAGATAAGGGTGGAAATGAAAATTATAGACTATATGCAGTAGATCCTACGGTAAAAGGAGACCCTGTTCCTCAAACCAGAGATCTAACTCCTATGGAAAATGTTAAAGCTTATATTTATGATGTACCGAGAAAAACTCCCAACGAAATTCTTATCGGATTAAATGATCGACATCCCCAGCTTCATGATGTTTATAAACTAAATCTTACCACCGGGGAAAAAACCTTAATTCGAAAAAACGATGAGAATGTTGCCAGATGGGTTTTTGATCTTGACGCTAAGCTTAGATTGGGTTCACGCCAGACCCAGGACGGCGGAACAGAAATTCTTAAAGTTGATGGAGATAAGCTTGTATCTATTTATTCCGTTAACAACGAAGAGACGGTGTCGCGGTATCGTTTTACAGTGGATGGAAAAAGTTTTTATATGATTTCGAATAAGGGCAGTAAAGCTGATAAAACAGAATTACTCCTTTATAACCTTGATGATAATACCACAAAATTTATTGAGCGTGATCCTGAAAATGAAGTTGATTTCGGCGGAGCTCTTTTTTCCGATGTTACCAATGAATTGTTGGCAACATATTACATAGCGGATCATTTTAAAATTTATTTTAAGAACAAAGAATTTGAAAAATCCTATAATCAATTAAAGAAGGCAGTTCCTGAAGGTGAAATCAGATTTACATCAATGACCTCAGATGAAAATCTGTGGATCGTTAATGTATCGAGAGATGTTGATCCCGGTTCTACGTATTTATTTGATAGAACAACAGGAAAGGCTGAACTTCTATATAAATCGCGTCCCGATCTTCCTACAGAAAATCTTGCCCAGATGAAGACAATAAAATATAGAGCCCAAGATGGGATTATGATTCCCGCTTATCTTGTCTTGCCCAAAGGAATTGCCGCGAAAAAATTACCTTTGGTTATTTATCCGCATGGCGGTCCCTGGGAGCGCGATTATTGGGGATATAACCCCACCGCGCAATTTTTGGCAAACAGAGGTTATGCGGTTCTTCTTCCTAACTTCAGAGGTTCAACCGGGTACGGAAAAAAATTCCTAAATGCCGGTAATAAACAGTGGGGAAGAGCAATGCAGCAGGATTTAACCGCTGGTGTTAATTATTTAATCAAAGAAGGAATTGCTGATCCTAAAAAAGTTGCCATTGCCGGAGCTTCGTACGGAGGTTATGCAACATTAGCGGGTTTAGCATTCACTCCCGATTTATACGCGGCCGGTTTCGATATTGTTGGTCCTTCAAACATCGTGTCACTACTAAAATCAATTCCTCCGTACATGGCGCCGCTTAAAAAGGCTTTTGCCATAAGAGTCGGCGATATGGATAACCCCGAAGAGAAGAAAATGCTCGATGAACAATCACCATTCAATTATGCAAATAATATTAAAGCTCCATTGTATGTTGTTCAGGGTGCCAATGATCCCCGTGTAAATAAAGCGGAATCGGATCATATTGTCGTTGCTTTGCGTGATCTTGGCAGGGATGTGGAATATATGGTTGCACCGGATGAAGGTCACGGGTTTGCAGGTAGGGAAAACCGTTTAGCAATGGTAGTGGCAATGGAAAAATTCTTTTCCAAACATCTCGGTGGACGTCTTCAACAAGATGTTAAACCAGAAATACAAAAGAAATTGGATGAAATAACCGTTGACGTTAAGACGGTAACAATTCCTAAGTAAGCTGGACATTTGGGTGCGACACTAAAAATTATAAAACACTTTCAGATAATACATTAATAAAGACGGCATCGTAAAAAGATCCGCAGGCGAGGCGCGCGAATCCTGAGGAATGAGACGTACTTGGACGTACGTCGCAGTGACGAGGGATGAAGCGCAACGAAGCATCCGGACTTTTTACGATGCCGTCAATAAAGAAGGAAATTATATCTGACAAGAGAGAAGGCTGTTCCATTTATGGCCGATTTTGCCCGCTATGCTCGTGACGGGCATACTATAACATATTGAAATCACGAGCATATTTCTTTTACAGGCATTTTTCTGACCAGTCACAAACTGACCGATGGTCATTTTCCTTGTCAACGAATCATTCCGGCACGGAAAGGAAGGCGCCGATCACCGCCAGGGACGGCATGGGGTTCGTAGCCGTTAGCTGCCCATATTGTATTTTCGGATGAATGCTATCGGGCGTGCTCTGGTGGCGCCACCGGCACGGATTCAGGCCATGCGATGGGGATAGGTGTCGGCGGGGTCGTAGGGGTCGGGGCTGTATTCCAGGACCTGGGACCTGATCCGGGAACGGACGGCATGGGCGACGCCAGGGAGAATCCGGACCCGTTCCCCCGCACGGAGGACCACCGTATCCCGCGCGCCGGTCCGCGGATCTTCCAGGAGCAGTTCCACTTCCCCGGCGATCACGTACATCCGATCCGTTTTCCGGAGATGATAGTGGTGGCCCCGATCCACGCCGGTGCGGGCGGAATCGATGTCCCAGTAAACGATCTGCCGGATGGCGGCATCCGGGCGGTTGATGATCTGGGCCATCTCGCCCTTGTCGGAAAAGATCCGCCGCTCCGCCGCATCGGGACCGCCGATGGGCAGGGACTCGACTAACACCCTATCGTAGAAGTATGTATTTGTCGGCACTTTCGGGCTCACCTGCATGGACGCAACCATCCCCGACACCCCGAACCACCGGGAAGGTAACATCGGCTGCGCATTGAATTACTTTTCATTTACGGGTTGCGGCCGGCGAGTTCATGCCCCCAGGTAGGCCCGCTTCACCCCTTCGTCGTTGCGGAGGTTTTCCGCCGTATCCGCCATGACGATCCGGCCCGTCTCCATGACATACCCCCGATGGGCCACCTTCAGGGCCATATTGGCGTTCTGTTCCACCAGAAAGATCGTCGTCCCGTCCTCGCGGTTGATCCGGCGGATGATGTCGAAGATGAGGCGCACGTAAATCGGGGCCAGCCCCAGGGAGGGCTCGTCGAGAAGGAGCAGACGGGGCCGGGCCATCAGGGCCCGGGAAATGGCCAGCATCTGCTGCTCGCCGCCGGAGAGGGTGCCTCCGGGCTGGTTCCGCCGCTCCGCAAGGATGGGGAAAAGCGCGAAGATATGCTCCATGTCCTTCTTCACGCCGGCCTGGTCCTTGCGGAGGAAGGCCCCCATGTCGAGATTCTCCGTCACCGTGAGATAGGGGAAGATCCGGCGCCCTTCCGGCACCTGGGAGATCCCCAAGGCGACGATCTCGTTGGGGCTGACGCCGCCAAGCCTCCGGCCCATGAACAGGATGTCGCCGGCCCGCGGCGGGACAATGCCCGAGATGGACATCAGGGTGGTGGATTTGCCCGCCCCGTTGGCCCCGATGAGGGTGATGATCTCCCCCTCCCCTACGGTAAGCGTAATGTCCTTCAGGGCCTGGATGTTGCCATAATAAGTCTGGACGTCGATCAATTCGAGTAGGCCGCTCATCGCCCCTCCGGGATGCTCCGCATGAGGAAGGAATTCCCGGCTGCCGCCGGGTGAAGATCACCGCAGCAAGCGAGGACCGTCCCCCTTGCGACTAGTTCGATATGCTTACGAAAAAATGGGAACCGTCCCCGTTTTTCCCATTTGCTTGTCGCCGGCTCAGGGTTGTCGCCGAAAAAGAGGACCGTCTCCATATTATTCCTCCGTTTCCTCGCCCAGATAGGCCTTGATCACCACGGGATTCTCCCAGATCTCCGCCGCGGTGCCGGCGGCGATTTTCTTACCGTAATCGAGAACATAGATGCGATTGGAGATGCTCATGACGATCCGCATGTCATGTTCGATCAGGAGCACCGCGATGCCCTCCTCGTCACAGATCCGGCGGATCAGGGCCTCGAGGGCGTCGGTCTCCCGGGGGTTCATCCCCGCGGCGGGCTCGTCGAGGAGGAGGAGGAAGGGCTCCGTCGCCATGGCCCGGGCGATCTCCAGGCGGCGTTGATCGCCGTAGGGAAGGTTCTTGGCCAGCTCGTTTACCTCGCCGGCGAGACCGATCTTTTCCAGGATGGTGTAACTGCGCTCCACGATATCCCTTTCCTCTCGGCGGGTCTGGGGGTCCCGGAGGACCGCCCCGAGGACCCCCGCCCGGGTCCGGCAGTGGCGGCCGATCATGACATTCTCCAGGACGGTCATCTCCTGGAAAAGGCGGATGTTCTGGAAGGTCCGGGCCAGCCCCGAGGCCGTGACCTGGTGGGTCTTCAGACCATTGAGGCGCCGCCGCTTCTTCCCCGGCGGCGTCACGAAGACATCCCCCCCCGAGGGCCGGTAGATGCCGGTAACGCAGTTGAAGAAGGTGGTTTTCCCCGCGCCGTTGGGGCCGATCAGGGCCACCACCTCTCCGGGCTGAACCTGGAGGCTTACCTGGTCCAGGGCCCGGAGACCGCCGAAATTCATGGTCAGTGTCTGGACATTGAGGAGGGGTTCCGTCACGGCGTTCATCTCTGCTCCCCCGGTCCCCGATGGAATTCATAGATCCGGCGGACGCCGCTGACGATGCCCTGGGGCCGGAAGATCATCATCATCACCATGATCAGGCCGAACAGCAGCATCCGGTATTCGCTGAAGGCCCGGAGATATTCCGGCGTGAGGATCAGAACAAAGGCGCCGATGATCACGCCCAGGATGGAACCCATGCCGCCCAGGACGACGATGGAGAGGATCATGGCCGATTCGAGGAAGGTGAAGCTCGCCGGATTGACGAAGGTCGTCTTGGCGGCAAAGACCACGCCGGCGAGACCCGCCCAGGTGGACCCCAGGGCGAAGGCCGTAAGTTTCGCCGCGGTGGGATTGACGCCCATGGCCTCACACGCCGTTTCGTCCTCCCGGAGGGCCACCCAGGCCCGGCCGATCCGGGAGTTCTGGAGACGGTTGACCACAAAGATCGTCAGGAGGCACAGAAAGATCATGAGGAAATAGATGTAGATCGTGGCCCCGTGGAGATCCATTTCCCAACCGAAGAGACCCGGCCGGGGAATCCCGGCGATCCCGCTCGGACCGAAGGAAAACTCGTTCCAGTTTTCCAGGACGAGGCGGGTTATCTCGGCAAAGCCCAGGGTGACGATGGCCAGATAATCACCCCGGAGACGCAGGATGGGAAATCCCAAGGCAATTCCGAACAGGGTTGCCAGGAGGGCGCCCAAGGGCAGGGCGGTCCAGAAGCCGATCCCGAAATGGTGATAGAGGAGGGCGTAACTGTAGGCGCCCACGGCATAGAACGCCACGTAACCCAGATGGAGGAGCCCCGCCAGGCCGACGACGATGTTCAGCCCCAATCCCAGCATCACGTAGAGGAGGGCGTTGGTGACGATGTTGATCTGATAGGTGGAGGTGAAGGGAAGAAAGGGGAAGATCGTCCCGGCGGCGGCCAGGATCAGCAGCAGGGGGCGGCGGAGTTTCCGGTCGTCCATCAACCGATGCAGCCAGGGTTTGGCCGGCGGCGCCGGCGGCGTTGATACCTTTTCTTCCACCCCACCGGAGCGACCAGTCTCCACTCCACCGGCCAACGCAATTCCCGCCGGCCCCACGTCGTACCCAGGGCCGACAGCTACCGCTGCCAGTTGGCGGGTCCCGGCCGGAACGGCATTTCTGCTTGCGGAGCGCTCCCTCCGGCCCAGAAAATATCGCCAGGCGAAGGACCCCAGAAAGCTTCCCGCCCCCACATACATCATATTCAGCCAGCGCCACTCGATGATATTTTCGATGGTATTGACGCGGACCACCAAAATGGGAAAGGTCAAGAACATGAACCAGAGGGCGATGATCAGGGATTGGCGGATATGGGCAATGGCGGGCAAGGGAGCGGCTCCTCTCATACCTTCTGTACCGTCGAACGGCCCAACAGACCGGAAGGACGCACGATCAAAATGATCACGAGGAGGAGGAAGGCAAAGACGTCTTCGTAATCACTGGAAACGTAGCCGGTGGCGAAGCTCTCCGTCCAGCCCAGGATCAGGGCCCCCAGCACCGCCCCGGGGATGGAACCGATCCCGCCCAAGACCGCCGCCGTAAAGGCCTTGATGCCGGCGATGAAGCCGATGTAGAAATTTATCCGGCCGATGTGGGAGGCGATGAGGACCCCGCCGATGGCAGCCAGTACCGAACCGATGATAAAGGTATAGGAAATCGTCCGGTTGACGTCGACCCCTACCAGCATGGCCATTTTGCGGTCCTGGGCGGTGGCCCGCATGGCCTTCCCCATCTTCGTGAACTTGATGAGGAGGGTCAGCAGCACCATGGAGACCGCCGTGGTCATCAGGATGATCAATTCCGTGGAGCCAATGCTGAGCTCCAGCTCCTCCAGGAACGGCAATTCGGGAAGGAGACTGGGAAAGGGAAGGAAATCCGATGTCTGGGCCAGCATGACGTAATTCTGGAGGAAGATGGACATGCCGATGGCGCTGATGAGGGGGGCAAGACGAGAGGCCTGGCGCAGGGGCTTGTAGGCTATCTTCTCCACGGTAAAGCCGTAGGCGGCGGAGTAGATGATCGCCACCGCCGCCGCCAGGAAGAGGACCGAAAGTCCCGAGAAGCCCGCGAAGGCCAGGACGGAAGACACGATCAGGGCCGTGAAGGCCCCGATCATGTAAATCTCCCCGTGGGCGAAATTGATCAGCTCGATGATGCCGTACACCATCGTATAGCCCAGGGCAATGAGGGCGTAGATGCTGCCCCGAGTCAGTCCTCCGAAAAAAAGCTCAAGGAAATAATCCACTTATCTCTTCTTTTTCGGTGCCGGGGCGGCCGCCACGGGCACCTCGACATAGACCCCGTTTTTCACCTGATACATGGAAAAGCCCACGCCAATGGCGTCGCCGTTCTTGTCGAACTTGATCTTTCCCAGGGGGGTATCCACCGGGTAGGTGCGCAACGCCTTGGCCACGGCGGCGTACTTGGTGGATTTGGCCTTCTGGATTGCCGCCAGGAGGGCCTGGGCGGCGGCGTAACCGTTCAGGAAGAAGGCGCCCGGGTCGGCATTGTAGGTCTTCTTGTGGGCGGCGATGGCGGCGATGGCCAGGGGATTCTTGGTGGTGTCCTTGGGGCCCGAGGCATAGACGCCTTCCGCGGCCTTGCCGGCCACCTTGATGAAGGTATCGTCCTTCACCCCGTCATCGGAGATGAAGTAGGTATTCATCCTTTTCTTGCGCATCTGGATGACGATGGAGGAGGCCTCGGGGTGATACCCGCCATAGATAACCGCCTCCGCCCCGGATTGTTTGATCTTGTTCACCACCGCGGAATAATCGACGGCGCCCGGCGTTATTCCCTCGAAGAGGACCACCTTGGCCTTCCTGGAGGCCTCGATGAAGGAACGGGCAAATTCCGCCAGGCCTTTCCCGTAATCTCCCTTGTCGTGGAGCACGGCGATCTTTTTCACCTTCAGGACATCCATGGCGAACCCGGCATCCAGACGGGCCTGGGCGTCATCGGAGGCGATGGTGCGGAAGAAATTCGGGTACCTGCCGCTCTGGGTCAGATCGGGATTGGTGGCGGAGGAAGACATGGTGACGATGCCCGCATCTTTATAAATACCCAGGGCCGTTTTCGTTGCCCCACTGCAGATATGTCCCAGCACCACATGGACGCCGCCGGACACCAGCTTGGTGGCGGTGTTCGTCGCCACTTCCGGTTTGCAGACGTCATCCTCGGCCAGGATCTCCACCTTCTTGCCCAGGACGCCGCCCTTGGCATTGTATTCCTTGACCACAAGCTCGGCGGCCCGTTTGGTGGGCAGGCCGTAAGAAGCCAGATCGCCGCTGTGGGCACCGGCGACACCCAGCCTGATGGTGTCCGCCGCGGCGGCGAAACCGCTAAGCATGAACGCCAAACCAACGCCAATCAACCAGGGCACAAAGATACGCGTAGATGATTTCACGACCATATAACCTCCTTTTCCTGTTGTCTTGGTTAGAAGTCCGTCCATACTGTAAACATCCCTCCCTCGTCAAGATGAAAGCTGGGATTTGCTCTTTTTCTTAAAGAAGATCCTAAGCGGCACGGAGTCGAAACCGAAGGCCTCCCGAAGCTGATTGGCCAGATAGCGCTCGTAGGAGAAATGGACCGCCCGGGGATCGCGCACAAAGAAGATAAATGTTGGCGGCTTGACGGCCACCTGGGTAACATAGGCAAAGGCGTTGGGGCTGCCGCCGGACCGGGACGGCGGATTCCGGTCCGTAAATTCCCGTACCGCCCGATTGAGATCGCCGGTGGAGATCCGCCGGGTGTATTGTTCGTAAACCTTTTCGATCAGGTCGAAGATCTTCGTCACCCGCTGCCCCGAAAGGGCGGAGATGAAGATGATCGGCGCGAAATCGAGGAACTTGGCTTTGTCCTTGATGTCCTTTACGTAAACGCCGATCGTTTCGTTGTCCTTGACCACCAAATCCCACTTGTTGACCGCCAGGATGCAGGCTGTACCCCGCTCGTGGGCCAGGCCGGCAATCTTGACGTCCTGCTCCGTAATGCCCTCGGCGGCATCGATGAGGATCAGGGCGATGTCGCACCGGTCGATCGTCTTGAGGGCCTGAACGATGCTGTACTTCTCCAGGGTAAGGCTGACGCGGCTCTTGCGGCGGATCCCCGCCGTATCGACAAGGAGATACTTTCTCCCCTGCCGTTCAAAGGGGGTGTCGATGGCGTCCCGGGTTGTCCCCGGCATGGGATTGGCAATGGTCCGCTCATAACCCAGGAGGCGGTTGATCAGGGATGATTTCCCCACGTTTGGCTTGCCGATGACGGCGATGCGGAGCCGCTCCTCTTCCCGCGACGCCTCGACCTCCTTGGGAAGGAGATGCACCATCGCATCCATAAGCTCGAAAACGCCCTGACCATGCTGGGCGGAAAGGGTAAAGATCTCTTCGACTCCCAGACCGTAAAAATCATAGGCAAGTTGCTCGTGTTTCGGGCCGTCGATCTTGTTGACGACATGGAAGACCGGTTTATCGATCTCCCGGAGCATGGCGGCTATTTCCCGGTCCGCCGGCGTCAGCCCGTCGCGCCCGTCCATGAGAAAAACTATGATGTCCGCCTCTTCCATGGCGAGGGTGGTCTGTTCCCGCATCTGGGCCAGGATGCCGTCGGTAGCCGCCGGCTCGAAGCCGCCGGTGTCTATGAGGACAAACGGTCGTCCCTGCCAATCGCCGTCGGCATAATTCCGGTCCCGCGTTGCCCCCGGCTCGTCGATGACGATCGCCTTGCCCCGGCCGGCCAGGCGGTTGAAGAGGGTCGATTTGCCCACATTGGGCCGGCCGATGACGGCAATTACCGGTCTCATTACGCCACCGCCGCGGTCCGGCGATAATCGCCGCCAATCGTGATTTTCATCCGGTACATTTACCTTCCTTCTCCTGCCCGGCCGACCCGCCCTTGACAACCCCGCAAAATGGCGTCCTTATGAACTTGGCCGGCGCTTTCAGATCCAAATGCTAAATAGGGAGTCCCCAGAGCCACCGCTAAAAAGTCAAATCCGATTATCGCGCTTCCCTGCGCACCGCGGGGCATGGGAATTATTTGTGCGCCGGTCACTTTGACGACATATTGCGATGTCATCCATTTTGCCTCTTTTCGTTTTTTTGCCGCTCGATGTCAAGAAATAACCGTGCCGGCGCCGGGTAACGGCGCCATTAGTCCGGTGAGGCCGGAGTGAACTCATTTTCGGGCAAAGCTTTATTCTCTTGAAATATATCGGCGGTTCATATAGAAATCTCTCTAACTAAATTATCTCGGGGGAAAACATGCCGCAGCACCGAGAACCTCCCGCAAGCCCGGCCGCACCGTCGTCAGAGCGCCGGAGCAACCGCACGAGAGAAGCCGGGAACGATATTTTCACCGGGGAAGACGGCGACCTGACGGACTTCTACCGCACTTTTCTCGATTCCATATCCGATATGGCCTACCTGAAGGATGAATCGTTTCGCCACATCATCGCCAACGCGCCGCTCCTGAGATTCTTCGGCAAGCGGGAATCCGAGGTGATCGGCAGGACCGACTTCGAACTCATGCCGGAAGGGGCGGCGAGAAAGTGCCGGATGTCCGATACGGAGGCATTGGAGACCGATACTATCCACACCGACGAAGAGCCCGTGGGCGACCGTATCTACGAGACCAGAAAATTCCGGGTAAGGATCGGTAAGGACAAGTACGGCATCGGCGGCTACATAAGGGACGTGACGGATAAGCGCCAGGTCGCCTCCGCCCTGAAGGCGAGCGAGGAAACATTCCGCGCCATTGCCGAGACGACCCCCTCGGCGATCTTCATCATCCAGGACACGAAAGTCCGCTATGTCAATCTCGCCTTTGAACGAATCACCGGTTACAACCTCGCGGAATTGAAGTGGATTGATTATTGGGAACTGGCGCATGGCGATTATCGGGAACTCATCAAGGTCCGGGGTCTGGCCCGGCAGCGGGGGGAAGCAGTTCCGTCCCGTTATGAGTTGAAGATCGTCACCAAGAACGGGGAGCAACGGTGGATAGATTTAGCCGCCACCAATCTGGAATACGAAGGGCGTCCCGCCATACTGGGAACGGCCATCGACATCACGGACCGCGTCCTGGCTGAAGAAGCCATCCGGAAAAGCGAAGCGCAATACCGTCTCCTCATCAACAATGCCAACGAGGCGATCGTCGTCGCCCAGTCCGGGGTCATCAAGTTCGCCAATCCCAAAACGATGGAAATGACCGAATATTCCGCGGAAGAACTCCTTTCCCGTCCGTTCACGGACTGCATCCATCCTGAGGATCGGGAGATGGTAAGCGAACGTTTCCAAGCAAGGGTGGCCGGCGGATCCGCTTATCCGGAGATCTACCCCTTCCGCTGCGTGACAAAAACGGGTAAGATCATCTGGGTGGAGATCAACGCCGTCTCCTTTACCTGGAACGGCCGGGGGGCGACGCTGAATTTTCTTACCGACATCACCGCCCGCAGGGAAGCGGAAGATCTCATCGGGCAGACTATCGCCCGGATGGAGAAATCCATTGAGGCGATCATCCAGGTCATATCCGCCACCGTCGAAGCCAGGGACCCTTATACGGCGGGCCACCAGAAGCGAGTGGCCGAACTCGCCCGGGCGATTGCCCTGGAAATGGGCCTGTCGCCGGAGCAGGCGGACGGCATCCGGGTGGCCGGGGCGATCCACGATCTGGGCAAATTGTCCATCCCGGCGGAAATTCTGAGCAAACCGACGCGGTTGACGGATATCGAATACGACCTCATCAAGTTCCATGCCCAGATCGGCCACGACATCCTCCAGGGCATCGATTTTCCCTGGCCGATAGCCCGGATGATCATGGAACATCATGAGCGGATGGACGGCTCCGGCTATCCCCGGCATCTGAAAGGTCAGGATTTACTATTGGCGTCGAGGATAATCAGCGTGGCGGACGTGGTGGAATCCATGGCTTCACACCGCCCGTACCGGCCGTCCCTGGGGATCCACAAGGCCATCGAAGAAATCAGCAGCCAGCAGGGCGTCCGTTACGACGCCGACGTCGTGGCTGCCTGTCTGAGGCTGCTGAAAGATAAAAACTTCAAATTTCGTTGATCAGCATATGAAAGTCATTCTTGCCGGTTACAACATCGATTACGAAACGATCATGGACATCGAGGACCGCTGCGAGGACCTCGAAGAACTGACGCCGGAAACCATCGCCGCCGCCTATGCCCGGATCAGCCGCTCCCCCCGGCCGGTGCACGAACTGCGGGCCGCCGCCCGGGGAGAGGTGGACAAGGCCCGTCAGTCAAACCGGAATATCGTCTTCGAGATGGGCCACAGTTCCATCGCCGAACACGCGGTATTCAACCTCGACGTCCTGGGGGTATCCCGGCTTTTGGTGGAGGACATCGAGAAGTTTCGCCTCTGTTCCTATACGGAAAAATCTCAGCGCTACGTCCTGTTCAAGGACGACTTCGTGATCCCGGAGGAGATAAAAAATGCGGGGCTGGCAGGGCCGTTCGCCGAGGTCGTCGGGCGTCAGAACTCCTTTTACCGGGAATGCTACGAACAGCTCCGCCCCCATGTCTTCGCCCGGCATCCGGAGCTGGCGCGGGATCCCGCGAACCGCTCCCTTCTCGAAGGCTGGGCCAAGGAAGATGCCCGCTACGCCATCGCCCTGGCCACGGAAACCCAACTGGGGATGACCCTCAACGCCCGGAATCTGGAACTCATGCTCCGCCGCCTCGCCGCTCATCCCTTAAAGGAGGCCCGGGATTTGAGCGCCGCCCTCTATAAGGCCACCAAGTCCATCGCCCCGTCCCTGGTGCGCTATACCGAGGCGACGGACTACGATCTGCTGACACGGAGGGAGTTGCGGGAGGCGGCGGCCGCCCTGTTCAAGGAAGACTCGCCGGACGAACGGGATCGGCGGATGACAGGCGACGGCGGCGGTCCCGAGGTGGAGCAGGTGGTTCAAACGCCCCCAGGGCAAAGGGGTGACGCCATCGCCCCGGTGACGACATTGCCGGAAGCGTCGCGAGACGACGTCTTCTTGGCCTATGTCACGCCCGAAGCCGATCTCCGGCTCCTGGCGGCCCTCCTCCATTCCTCGTCCCGGCGGCCCCTGTCTTCCTGTCTTTCCCGGGCCCGGCGACTGGATGCCGGGCAACGTATGAACCTCGTCAAAACCGCCCTGCGTCACCTACGGTCTCACGATACCGTCCTGAGAGAATTCGAATATGTGGATCTCCTCTTCGAACTCACCGTCAGCGCCGGTTGTTTCGCCCAGTTGAAACGCCACCGCATGGCCACCATCACCGCCCAGGGATACGACCCCGGTCTGGGCGTCACCATCCCGCCATCGATTGCCGCCATCGGGATGGACGAATCTTTCCGGAAACTCATGGACTTCACCGGTAAGCGGTACGAACAGCTCCGGGAGACGGAGGCCGCTGAGGCCGCCTCCTACATCCTGACCAACGCCCACCGGCGGCGCGTCGCCCTGAAGGTCAACGCCCGGGAACTCTATCATATCGCCCGCCTTCGGGCGGACCGCCACGCCCAGTGGGATATCCGGAACCTCACGGCGTCGATGCTGGCGGCGGCGGAGAAGACCATGCCTTTAACCTTGCTTATGGCCACGGGCAAGGACGGCTTTGCCGACCTCTACAATCGCCGCTTCGGAAATTGAACCGTGCCGCCGCTGATCGGTTTGAACATGTCCATAGAGAGCACGGCCGTCTCCGGAGTCGAGCGCCTGTTCGTCCCCCCGGACTACGTAGCCGCGGTCGCCGGGGCCGGCGGCGTCCCCCTCTGCATCCCTCCTGGCGAAGATTTAGCGACGATCCGGAAGATCATCCCCCGGCTCCGGGGCTTTCTCTTCATCGGCGGGGCCGATTACCGCCCAGAGCATTACGGAGGCCATCCCCAGCCGGCGGAGGAGCTGGTGCATCCCCGGCGGGATCGTTTCGACGTCGCCCTGGCCAAAACGATCCTGGAAGAGACGGATCTCCCGGTCCTGGGGATCTGCGGGGGCTGCCAGCTCTTGTCCATCATCCGGGGCGGCGCGTTGATTCAGGACATCGGAACGGAATGGCGGCCGCCGGGAGGCGGTCCGTCCCTACCCCACAGCGCAAAGGACCGGGAGCGGGGCGTGGGGGACGAAGCGCCTGCGGACTTTCCCGATTTGATCACGGCGACGACCCCGGCGGAGGAAACGAAGGAAGCAGAAACCCACCGGACCGGCGCTCTTGCCGGGGAAGAGAAGGGTATGGCCAACGGTCCGACTGCCGACAAGGCGGACAAGGCCGCAACGGGAGAAAGCAGCAACCGGCCGGCGGCGTCCCCAGGGAGAGTTCATCCGGAAGGCAGCAAGGACTGCTACCTGCATTCCGTGCGCTTTGCGCCGTTAAGCCTCGCCACCTGTACCACCGGCACGCCGCCGGGGGAGGCGTTGGCCGCCAACTCCTTCCATCACCAGGCCGTCCATCCGGAGCGGGTGGGAAAAGACCTGGTCGCCTCGGCCTGGACCGCCGACGGCATCATCGAGGCCATCGAGTCGGCCCCCGGTTCGGCCTGGGCGGAGATAGGGCGTTTTGTCCTGGGCGTTCAGTGGCATCCCGAGCGGATGCAGGAAGAAGCACCGCATCGGCGTCTTTTTCTTGTCTTGGTCGAGGCGGCGTCACGTTACCGGAGGCGTAAATAATCAGGGACGATCATGAAATACATATTCCCCCTCTTCCGGATCTATTTCACCAAAAAGATGCTCCTCATGCTGGTTCTGGGCTTTGCCTCGGGGATGCCCCTGGCCCTGACCAGCTCCACCCTCGCCGCGTGGATGGTCACGGAGGGCGTGGACATCAAGACGATCGGGATCTTTTCTCTCGTCGGTCTCCCCTACGCGTTCAAATTTCTCTGGTCGCCGCTGCTGGATCGCTTCCTTCCCCCCTTTCTGGGCCGGCGGCGGGGATGGATGCTCATCACCCAGGGGGCCCTGATCGCCACCATTGCCACCATGGGTTTTTTCAGTCCCGCCTCCCAGCCGTTGATCGTCGCCTTCTGGGCCGTCGCGCTGGCCTTCTTCAGCGCCAGTCAGGACATCGTCCTGGACGCCTACCGGACGGAATACCTCGCCCCGGAAGAACGGGGCCCCGGCGCCGGGATCTGGATCATGGGCTACCGTCTCGCCATTCTGGTCAGCGGCGCCCTGGCCCTGATCATGTCGGATCATATCTCCTGGCGGAGCGTCTATGTCATCATGGGCTTGGTCATGCTGGTCGGCGTTGCCGCCACCTTCCTCTGTCCCGATCCCGAGGCGGGGCGGCCCCTCCGGCACGGTGCGGCGCCGCCCCAAAGTCTCCAGGAGGCGGTCGTGCAGCCTTTCGTGGAGTTTTTCAAGCGGCCTGGGGCGGTGGAGATCCTGCTGTTCGTCATCATCTACAAGCTCGGCGACGTCGCCGCCGCCCAGATGACCACTCCCTACATCCTCCAACATATCGGATTTTCCCGGACGGAATTGGGAACGATCTTCAAGGGTTTCGGCATGGCCGCCACCATCCTGGGCGGCATCGTGGGCGGGGCGCTGATGACGAAATGGGACCTGCGGCGGTCGCTGCTGGTCTTCGGCATCCTCCAGGGCGTCTCCACGATCTCCTTCGTCCTCCTGGAGTTCACGGGCCGCCAGCTCTGGGCCTTAAGCACGGTCATCGGGATCGAGAACATCTGCGGGGGCATGGGGACGGCGGCCTATACGGCGCTGCTCATGGGGCTCTGCAACACCCGCTTCACGGCAACCCAGTACGCCCTCCTGAGCAGTCTCATGGCCGTCAGCCGTTATGTCACCGGGGCGCCGACGGGTTTCCTCGTTGTCGCCGTGGGCTGGATCTGGTTCTTCGTCATCTGCACCGCCCTGGCGGCCCCCGGCCTGCTGCTGCTGATCCGGTACCGCAAGTGGGCGGGCGGCTTGGAAACCGGACCGTGAATGGAATCCGGGAACGCCCCTCCCCTTCTTGACATGAAACGACCGGGAGTATATGCAAAAAACATCGGCGCTAATCGGTCCGCATACATAGACCGACCCATTGCCGGGGCAGGTCCTGATGATGTGTTCACGGAAGCTTTTATTGTTATTGACGCTGTTTATCCTGTCGCTAACTTTTACACCGTGGGGAGCCGCACCGCTTACGGTCATGTTTTCCGCCTTTTCCTGGGCGACTGAGCCCGCAAAAAACCCCGGCGCCTCTCCCGGCGGCGAAGGCCGTCCTGCCCCCGCCCCGGCGGTGGCGTCCCGACAGGCCATAGTCGTCAAGACCGCCGATTGGCTCTCGCTACGGGGAACAATGCAACGTTACGAAAGATCTTTACGGCAAGACAAATGGCGGCCCGTAGGCCGGGCGGTCCCGGTGTCAGTAGGCCGCAACGGCCTGGGCTGGGGTATGGGCCTGCATCCGGAAGGCGCGGCCACATCCTTTTCCGCGCGGAAAGAAGCTTCAAAACGACTTACAGACAATGAGTCCGCCCCGATGGCGGGGAAGGGGCATCGATGGGGCTCAGAAAATGGCAAGGCAAACGATCGGGCCCCGGTTAAACGAGAGGGAGACGGTCGGGCCCCGGCGGGCATCTTCAGCCTGAGCGGTGCCTTCGGATACGCCCCGGTCGAAGAATGCCGGTGGATAAAGATGCCGTACCAGGAAGCGACGCCGAGCCTAAGGTGCATAGACGACGTCACATCCCGCTATTACAATCGACTGGTACATATAGACAACGTCGAGGACGACTGGTCAAGTTGTGAAGAAATGCATCGCCCCGACCAGCAGTACCGCCTCGGCGTCATCGTGGACCACAACGCCGTCCCACCCATCCCCGGCCGGGGTTCCTGCATCTTCATCCATATTTGGCAAGGCCCCGATAGAGGCACGGCGGGATGCACGGCCATGTCCCCGGAAAATATGGAAATGATCCTCCGCTGGCTCGATCCGGCCGCCTTCCCCGTTCTCATCCAACTCCCGGAAACCACCTATCGGCGGCTCCGATCCACCTGGAAACTTCCCTGATCCGGATACGGAAATGGATCACCGCCAGTGTCCATTTCCGGGGCATCAATCTTTCCGGCCGTTTCCCGGTTTCCTGATCCTTTTCGTCATCTTAATTCCCGTACCGATAACGCTCTTTTCGCGAAACTTGTAGCGCGCCTGCACCTTGTCCAGTTCCTGGCCGAGTTCGACTTCCACGGACGAAGATTTCTTCATCGCCATGACCTGGGTGGGAAAGATGCTCCGATGCCCGGTGATGAGGAAACTGATGACGCAGGCGATGGCGGCGTAGGCGCCGATGCCCTTTCCGAAGAGTTCGATGGCCAGGATGCTCATGGCGATGGGGGTGTTCGCCGCCCCAGCCAAAACGCTCACCAGTCCCACCGCGGCAAAGGTGGCCGCATCAAGGCCCGTCATAGCAGCGAAGAAGGCCCCGGCGGCGGCGCCGATGACCATCAGGGGGGCGATGATCCCGCCGCTCCCCCCGGAGGCGAAGGTCACGGCGGTAAACAGGATTTTCATGACGAAGGCGGAGGCCGCCACCTTTACCCCCTGGAGGGAGTCGGCGATGATTTCCATACCCAGGCCGAGGTAGCGGAAGGACGTCAGGAAGGCGAGCACGATGAGAAAAATCCCGCCGATAATCCCCTTGAGAGGCGGCCAGACGGGAATCTTGTCGAAGAGACTTCGCGTCAGCCGCAGGGACTCGATGGCCAGGATGGCGCAGAGGCCGAAAAAGATGCCGGCGCCGATGATCTCGAGGAAGAAAACCTCGGTGAAAACCGGCTGTAAATGGACGGGATAGTGGAAATAATCGATCCCCAGGACGGCGGCGGTGTGATAGGAGATGATCCCGGCGATGAAGGAGGGAAGGAGGACTTCATAGAGAAGCGACCCGACGAAGAGGACCTCCAATCCGAAGACGGCGCCGGCTACCGGCGCCCCGAGGACGGCGGCAAAACCGGCGCTGATGCCGCAGATCACGAGTTTTTTCCGGTCATTGGCATCCAGGCGAAAGGCATTGGCAAAGGCGGCGGCCAGCCCGCCGCCGATCTGGGCGCAGGGTCCCACCTGTCCGGCGGAACCACCGGCGGCGATGGTCACTACCGTGGCGCAGAGCTTCGCGGGAATGACCACGGCCCGCATGGCCCCGCCGTTTTTGTGGACCGCCTCGATCACCTTTTCCGTGCCGTAGCCCTGGGCTTCCCGGGCCATGTACTTGATGATCAGGACACTGGCGAAGAGTCCCAGGGGCAGGGCAAGGTAATAACGCGGGAAATCCTGGGCGAAGGCTATGGCGGCCGCTAGGATTTTGAGAAACACCGTGGTGGAGACGCCGACGACAAATCCGATACCGGCCGCAAGCACAATCCATTTCAGGATGCTGACAAACAGCACCGATTCTTCAATAATCCTAAGTTTCATTCTGTCTTATAACGGCCCGGATTTATTGGTGCCACTCCTGTCCTCCGTGGCCCGGACAAAGCCGGCGCCGGAGCTGTAAACCGCTCCCGTCCCGGCCTGATTTACCCGCCCGGCACCCGAAACGGGCCAATACCGGCCCCCCCGGATCAGACCGCCAGGGCCCTTTCCAGGCGGCGGCGTAGCGATGCCCGGCCCAGGACGGAGAAACAGCGATCCAGTTCCGGCCCTCTGGTCCGGCCCGTGAGGGCGGCGCGGAGGGGCAGGAACAGTTTTTTCCCCCGCCGGCCCGTGCGCTCGGCCAGGAGCTCGATAACGGTTCGATAAAGGCTTGGCGTCACCTCATCGTTGGCTCCGGCGATCCCGGCGTCTTCCCCGGCACCGGTTGCGGACGCCGCAGCGTTGCGGCTTTGGGCCTCCGGGCCCCCATCGCCCTGAACGCCCTGAACGTCGGCAACGGGACCGTCAAGGAGGTCAAGGAGGGACGCGATCACCTCCCGGGCCTCCGGATCGGCAATGATCGCCCGGGCCTCCGGGGATAAATCGTAGGCGTCGTCGTCGAAGATTCGCAAATAATCTCCTATTTCCGTCAGGTCATGGAGGTTGTCCCGGACCGCTGCGATGATCCCGTGGAGGCGAGAGGTGCCAATCTCCCCGTAACCCGCCGCCGCGACGAAGGGTCGCAGGCGCCGAGCGAGAATCTCCGGGGCTTCCTGCCTGATATACAGGCTGTTGAGCCACCACAGCTTGTCCTCATCGAAGACGGCGCCGCTCTTGCCGGCCCGGTCCAGGGAAAAGGAGGCGATGGTCTCCTCCACCCGGCTAAACTCCCGCCCCGCCTCGAAGGAGGACCCCAGGAGGGCCAGATAATTCACCAGGGCCTCCGGCAGCACCCCCTGTTCCCGGAATTCCCGGACGGCGGTGGCGCCGTGGCGCTTCCCGAGCTTGGCCCGGTCCCGCCCAAGAATCAGGGCGTGATGGGCGAATCGCGGCGGCTCGAAACCCAGCGCCCGGTAGAGAAGGAGCTGCAGGGCCGTGTTGGAAAGGTGGTCCTCACCCCGGATCACGTGGGTAATCCCCATCAGGTGATCATCGACCACGACGGCGAAATTATAGGCGGGGATGCCGTTGGAACGGACGATGATGAAATCCCCCAGGGCCTCGCCGGCAAAGCGCATCTCCCCCCGGATCAGGTCGCGGAAGGCGATGCTTCCCGGCGGGACATGGAAACGCCAGGCCGCCGGCCGTCCCGACTCCGCCAACCGTCGCCGTTGATCATCGTCGAGCCTCCGGCACTTTCCCGAATAGCGCGGGGCCAGTTTCCGCGAAAGAAGACTGAGGCGCTCCGCCTCCAGCTCCTCGTCGGTACAGAAACAGGGATAAACCATACCGGCGGCGACGAGTCTTTCCAGGCCGTCCCGATAAAGAGGCAGTCGCTCACTCTGATGGTAGGGTCCGCAGGGACCCCCGCGCCCCGGACCCTCGTCCCAGTCGATGCCCAGCCAGGCCAGGTCGGCGAGGAGATGCTCCTCGAACACCCGGGAGGTCCGGACCTGATCCGTATCCTCGATGCGCAGGACCAGGACCCCCCCGTAACGGCGGGCGAAAAGCCAGTTGAACAGGGCGGTGCGGGCGTTGCCCACATGGAGATCCCCGGTGGGGGAAGGGGCGAAGCGGACGCGGGGGGGGAGATCCTTCATGAAGCGGCACCCGCGGCTGATTCGGGTGAATTTATCTTTTTCATCCACATGATCATATCGTCATACTCGCCAAAAATGAAGGGAATATTCCCCATTGCCGCCCTCCTCAGAGCGCCCCGGCCGTCTCCACCAGGGCCACGGCCATAACGGCGACCCCTTCCTCCCGGCCTACGAAACCCATCCCCTCGTTGGTCTTGGCCTTGACGCTCACCGCGGCGGCATCCATGGCCAGGGCGTCGGCAATATTGGCGATCATCCCGCCGATATAGGCGCGCAATTTCGGCCGCTCCATGATCACCGTGGCATCCATGTTCACCACCCGGCCTCCCCGGGCGGCCGCGATCTCCCTTACCCGGGCCAGAAGGACAAGGCTGGAGATCCCCCGGTAAGCGGGATCGGTGTCGGGGAAATGGGCACCGATATCCCCGGCGCCCACAGCCCCAAGGACGGCATCGCAGATGGCATGGATCAAGGCATCGGCGTCGGAGTGGCCGGAGAGTCCCCGAGAATGGGGAATCTCCACCCCGCCGAGGACAAGGGGACGGCCGTCGCACCAGCGGTGGCTGTCATAACCGATGCCCACGCGGGCCGTTTTTATTCCCCCTGCACCGCTACCTGTCATTATCTCTTTCCTTCGGGTTCTTCAACGGCATTCCCATCGCTTACGGGCGGAGGCTATCCCGAACCCGGCGGATATATGCCGGCCGGCCGGCCCCCGCCTCCGGAGCGCGGCGGCGGGGAGCCTTATCATAGCGAATCATCGCTGCGCCGACAAGATATGCTCCGCCCAGACCAGATCATCGGGGGTGGTAATCTTTATATTTTCGGACTCGCCCACGATCATCCGCACCGCGACGCCCAGACGCTCCACCAGGGCGGCGTCGTCGGTCCCGGAAAAATTGTCCCGGCGGGCCTGCCGGTGAGCGGCGACAATAGTCTCCCGGCGGAAGGCCTGGGGTGTCTGCACGATCCAGATCCGCTCCCGGGGGAGGGTGCGGGCAACCCGGCCCGCGGCGTCGCAATACTTGATGGTATCCCTGGCCGGGATGCCCGCGGCCACGGCGCCGTATTGTGCCGCGCCTTCCACGGCCCGGGCGATCAAGTCCGGCGTGACAAAAGGTCGGGCGGCATCATGAATGACGACCAGCTCGCAATCATCGGCCAAGGCCGCGATGCCGTTATGGACTGAGTCCTGCCTTTGCCGGCCGCCCGCCACTACGTGCCGAACCTTGGTCAATCGGAAGGGGTCCAGGATTTCCCTCCGGATTCTATCTACATCGGCGGCGGGTACGGCGAGGATGATCTCCCCGATCACCGCCGCCTCCTGAAACACCCGGAGGGTATGGACCAGCAGGGGAATCCCCTGAAGCAGCAGGTACTGCTTCGCTTCCGTGCCTCCCATGCGCCGGCCGCTCCCGCCGGCGGGGATGATAGCCGTGGCCTGCACCTTCCCAAGCCCCCCATGCCCGAATTCGGAAATCATCATGCGCCCGGAGACCCCGCCGTGGGGAGCGAACGCATGTTTGACGACTTTTTACGAATTCATCATGTTTCAGATATAAAAAAGCCCGGAGGTCAAGGTCCTCCGGGCCTGGGAAACGATCATGACTTCACCGACAGGGAAAAGGGTTTCTTGTCCCCGGCCAGGGCCTTCATCTCCGAAAAGATCATGCGCCCCGCCGTGGTCTGGAGGACGCTGGTCACCGCCACATCTACAACGGCGCCCTGAAATTTCTGGGCGTTATCGACAATGATCATGGTGCCGTCATCCAAATAGGCCACCCCCTGTCCGGGCTCCTTGCCTTCTTTGATGATCTTCACCGTCATGGTTTCGCCGGGCAGCACCACCGGTTTCAGGGCGTTGGCGAGTTCGTTGACGTTGAGGATCTTGATGCCCTGCAGTTCCGCCACCTTGTTGAGATTGAAATCGTTGGTGATGATCTTGGCATTGATCTTCCGCGCTAACGCTACCAGTTTGGCGTCCACGCCCTTGACCTTGGGAAAATCCTGGTCGCCTACTTCCACTGTGATCCCGGCCATCTTCTGCATCCGGTTCAGGATATCGAGCCCGCGCCGACCCCGGGAACGCTTCAGGGTGTCGGAAGAGTCGGCAATATACTGCAACTCGTCGAGAACGAATCTCGGCACCATGAGGGTGCCTTCGACAAAGCCCGTCTCACAGACGTCGGCAATCCGGCCGTCGATGATGACGCTGGTATCCAGGACTCTGGCTTCATCCGGCTCCTTGGTTTGTCCGAAGCCGAATATATTCAATTCCTCCGTTTTTTTCGATCCGAGAACCAATCCGAGGTATCCCATGATTCCCGTCAAGAGGGCGTATATCCACGGTACGACCTCCTGATTATGCTTGATATTACTTACGAAATTTAGGCCATAGGCAAGAAGAAACGCTATGATAAGACCAACGATCATGCCCACCACTCCCCCCAGGATGATCCGGAGGGAAAACTTACGAATGTCCTGTTCCACCTTGATGACGAAGAACGCAATGACCAGCCCGATGACGAACCCTATGGGCCAGGTCCACCACTGGCTGGGGGGATACGTTAGATAGGCGATGAAGAAACCGCTAATGGAACAGGCGGCGATAAGTATAATTCTGACTATCATTCCTTTTTCACCTCCTTTCTTTTTCGATTTATTATGAAAATACCCGCCTTACGGGCGGATATTTTCAACCTCCGGGCCCGTGATCCGGCCCCGAAGCGAGTCGGGCGGGGCCGGCGCCGTCGTCAGGACCGGTCCGCCCTTCCAAACATGCTTCTTTTTACGCAATGATCCGGTTTACTGGATCGTGAAGATCGTCTTCAGGTCCTCCTCGATCTTGGTTTCATCGGATTTCGTCGCCACGGATATCTCCTTGACGAGCAGGTTCTTGGCCGTATCCATCATCTTCCGCTCCCCGAAGGAGAGGTTCTTGTCGTTTTTCAGGATGAGAAGGTCCCGGAGGACCCGGGCGATTTCATATACGGAACCGGTCTTTATCTTCTCCAGGTATTCCCGGTAACGCTTGTTCCACGTCTGCTTGTCGATCGTAACTTCTTTATTTTTCAGGATATCGTACACCTTGGAAATCTCCTTCTCGGAGATGACCTCGCGGAGCCCTACGGATTTCGCACTCTTAGTGGGGATCATGATCTTCATGCCGTTGCCCATGATCTTGAGGATGTAAAAGGTCTGCTTGGTCCCCATGATTTCGCGGTTTTCAATGTTTTCAATGACCCCGACGCCCTGCGCGGGATATACTGCCATGTCGCCAATCTTAAACATCTTGCCACCACCAAATATATTTTGAATTTCGCATGTTAACATATTTTTAAACCATAGTCAATACGTCATCATATGTAATGATGCATCAATTCCTTCAGGTCGGCGTCAAACCGTTCGGCGCCGTCCGGTACGTATTCATCCGTAACGGCCTTCAGCCGCCCGTACATGACCGGGTCGTTCAGGTCGGCCAGACGCCGGTAGATCCCCTGCCTCCGACCCAGGCGGAAAATCATCCGATCCTGTTCCGGCAGGGACAGATACGTATCGATGACGGCGAGAATCCTGTCCCGGTCGTCGGGAAGCTTTCCCTCCACCTCTTCCAGGAGGTTGAGGATATGATCGCTGACGATGGTTGTCCGCACCCCCGTCAGGTTTTCGATAAACAGGCGGATCTCCCGCACCGTCTCCTCGTCCCCCTGAGGGATGAATTCACCGTTCTGCATCCGTTCATAAAGGCCGGTTCCCTTGACGACCTGGAGGGACCGCAACCGTACATAGTCGGGATTGATGGCGTTGACGGCCGCGGCGGTGGCGACGGCGTGCTCCCGAGACCAGCTCTCGCCGCCCAGGCCGGGAATTATGTATTCGCAGAGGGAAATGCCCGCCGCGACGATCCTTTTCCCCCCTTCGACATGGTCGGCCACCGTGGCGCCCTTCCGAATGAATTCGAGGAGCGGATCGTAGCCGCTCTCCATGCCCATATGAATCCGCGCCAGCCCCGCCTCGCGAATCTTCTCCAGCTCCGCCACGGTTTTTCTGGCCGCTGTCTTGGAGCGGCAGTAGGAGGTAATCCTGTTGACGCCGGGAAACTGCTCCTTGACAAAGGAGAGGATCTCCACCAGTTCATCGGTCTTCAGAATCAGGGAGTTGGCGTCCTGGAGAAAAACCGACTCCCCTCCCCAGTAAAACCAGGCGCAAACGGAGCGAAAGGCGTCGTTGTAACCGTTGCCGCCGCTGTAAACGCGCCGGACCACCGCATCGGTCACCCGACCTCCGCCGCCGAGTTTCCAGGACAGGGCCCGGATCTCATCGGCGATCATCCGGGCATTCCGGATATCGTCCTTGATTTCCTCGCGGCTCCGGAGTTCGAATTTCTTCCCCTGATAGGTGCGGCAAAAGGCGCACTTATTCCACGGGCAATTTCTCGTGGCCCGAATCAGCAGGCTTTTTGCCTCGCTGGGCGGTCGAATGGGTCCCTGTTCAAACGTCAATTCCATTATATGTCTGACTTTCCTTATTATTGTCTTCCCGCATTATCTCCGGATGCTCAATGATAAATATATGCATCGGGGCCTTCATATTCAAGGCAGAAATAAAAGCGGGTCCAATGCCTTGTTGTGCCGGCGGATCTCAAAATTCATGTATCCCTCCCCCTTCTTTTCCGATTTTCCCGTCTGACCGACGATCTCCCCCTTCTTGATGCGGCTGTCCGCCCGGACGGACCTGCTGCCCAGATGGGTGTAAACCGTGGCGAAATCATCGTCATGCTTGATGATGACCGTCTCTCCGAAATCCCGGAGGGGAGCGGAGAAGATCACCGTCCCCGAGGCGGCGGCGACAATCTGGGCGTGATCCCGGGTAGCAATCCGAATATGATTGAAGACCATTCCGTTGGGCTGCCTCCCGAAACGGGATGCTACGCGACCCCGCACGGGCCAGGCGAAGGAAACCTTGCCCGGGGACGCGCTCGCCGCTGTCCCCGGCAGAGGCGGCGGCGGGGGAGCGGCAGTGGGAACGGCGTCCCGGTTCTTTTCCTTAGCCGGCTTTCCCGCCCCCCCTTTCCGATGATCAACCCCTGGCTTGGGCGTGCCCTCCCGGGGTAATTCCGCGGGTTTACGCTCCTTTTTCCCCGCTACGGACGGCGGTTTTTTCTCCCCGCTTTTCTTCGCCGGCCCCTTTTCCGGCTGATCTACCGTTGCCTTCGCCTGCAAAACCTTGCCGACATCGAGCACCCGGACGGCATCGGGGATGAAGACTACACTGCCCGCCTCCAGGTGATCGGGGTGACGGATATTGTTTGCCTCCACCAGCTTCCGTTGACTCACCCCATAGGCCAGGGCTATCTGCGAGAGGGTTTCCCCCTTTTTTACCAGATGATACACCCCCTTACCCGGACGGACGACATTCTTTTGACCGGCGCAGGAAAAAACTAACAGGCTCAGAAGGGCCATCAATACAGCAAGATATCTCATGGCGAGTTTCTTCAAGACGGCGGGGTCGGGAGGCATGCTCAATTGTTCCAACCATGCTCGCCAATGAGATCGACAAAACGGCATCCACACAGGACCTCCGTCTTGACCTCATTCAGATCGGCGGACATACGGGTAACCCTGAGCAACTCCTGGCTTATCCGTCCTCCTGTCGGTATGACGAGGCGGCCGCCGACGGCAAGCTGTTCCAGAAGGATTGTCGGAACCTTCGGCGCCCCCGCCGTGACCATGATGCCGTCAAAAGGAGACTCCTCCCGCCAGCCGTAGGTTCCGTCCCCGACCCGCATGGCCACATTGAAGCAGTTGAGGGCATCCAGTCGCTTCCTCGCCCCCGCCGCCAACTGGGCAATCCGCTCGATGGAAAAGACCTGTTCCGCCAGTTCCGCCAGGATCGCGGTCTGATAACCCGACCCCGTACCGATCTCCAGCACCTTTTCCTTTCCCGTCAGCTTCAGCGCCGCCGTCATCAGGGCGACAATGTAAGGCTGCGAGATCGTTTGGCTCTTTCCGATAGGCAGGGGGTTGTCGTTGTATGCCTGTTCGATGAGGGCTTCGTCGATAAAAAGATGGCGGGGTATTTTGGCCATCGCGGCCAGGACCCTTTCGTCGGTCACGCCCCGAGCCCGGATCTGGGTCTCCACCATCTTGATCCGTAGCTTCTGGAATCGGTCCATTATCCTCCTGAAAGCTGTTTTTTCTTCGGTGGAATGCGATATATCTCCTCTGCGCGGTGATGGCTTCGCAAACCCATGGCCTCCCTGGTGACGATGAGATAATAGTAGCGCAACTGGGCGTGGTCCCAGAGGCGGTTGTACTGGGCGATCTTGCTGTTGATATCGTTTACGGCGCTTTCTTTCGCCGTCCTCAGTTCATGGCATTCCGTGGCGCCGTCCGGCTCCCGGTCCAGGCGCCGGAGCTCCTGATGACGATTCTCTATGATCTGCGCCAGATGCTGGAGCCTGGCAATGGCCCGGGCCACGCTCTCCCCGGTCCGCCCCAGAACCACGGCCCGCTCTTTGAGGAATTCCTCCCGAAGGATATCATCAATCGTTTTTCCCTTCATCTTGCCGCCGATGCCTTCCCGATGTTAATTCATATAAGGTATTCTATCACTTAAGTTGTTGACGATCAATTAAAAAGCACGACCCGAACCAGGGAATAGCCGACATTGTTATGATTTTTCCTTTACAGACCCGGCGCTTTTCTATACAAGTCACGGGCGGGCGGCACCCTTGGCCCGTCCCGGCCAACAAGCCGAAAAACAGCGGACCGCCGGACATCCCGACAGACAGGAACGGACGGCCGCGACATCCACACGGGGAGATCGTCATTATGGAACCAACCGGGAATTATCCGCTGTCCGAGGCGGTCCGCGAGTCATACCGGGCCGGCGAGGAAGACGAGACGCTGCAGCCGCTGGTCGCCGGAGGAAAGGACGGCGCGCCGTTGGGCAGGATCGGCAAGCGCGACGCCGTAATCTTTTACAACATCCGGGGCGAACGGGAAATAGAACTAACCAGGAGCCTCACGGAAAAGGGCTTCGCCGAATTCCCCACCGCCCCGGATCTGGGGCTGGCCTACGCCACCATGATCGAGTACCGGCGGGACCTTCCCGTGGAGGTGGCCTTTCCCCCCGAAGAGACTCTGGAGAATACCCTGAGCGCCCTGATCGCCCGGGCCGGTCTGAAGCAGGTGAAGATCACCGAGGCGGAAAAGGCGGTCCACGTGAGCTATTTCCTCAACGGCAAGCGGCAGGAGCCCTTCCCCGGCGAAGACCGGATCGTGGTGCCGACCCGCAAGGACGTCGCCCTTTTCGATGCCGCCCCGGAGATGTCCATCGGGGAGATCGGGGCGGCGATCGCGGACGCGATCCACGACCAGCGCTATTCCTTTATCTTTGCCAACTTTCCCAATGTGGATGTGGTGGGACACATTGAAAACCGGGAGGCCATCATCCGGGCCATCGAAGCAGTGGACCTCCAGGCGGGCGCCGCCATCGCCGCCGCCGCCGAGGCGGGGATGACGGTCGTCGTCTCCGCCGACCACGGCACAGTGGAGAAATGGCTCTACCCCGACGGCGCCGTGGACACCGGGCATACGGACAGTCCCGTCCCCTTCGCCCTCATCTCCCCGGACGGGCGGATAACCCTGCGGAGGCAGGGGGAGCTTGCCGACGCGGCGCCGACGGTCCTGGATCTCCTGGGGCTCCCCCCCTCCCCGCTCATGACGGGCCGATCCCTGATCGAAAAAAATCCTGGCACGGGCGAGGGGAAAGGCAAAGCCCGTCTCCTGTATCTCCTCCTCGACGGCTGGGGCTACCGGGAAGACGCCTACGGCAACCTCTTGGCGGCCGCCCGGACGCCCGTCATGGACCGGCTGCTTGCGGAACGTCCCTTTGCCGTCCTGGCGGCCGCCGGCGAAGCCGTGGGCCTGCCCCCGGGCACCGTGGGCAACTCCGAGGCCGGACACCTCCACATCGGCGCCGGCCGGCGGATCTATTCCGACCGGGTCCGCATCGACCGGGCCATCGCCGACGGCTCCTTCTTCCAGAACGAGGCCTTCCTGAAGGTCATGAACGCCGCCAAAGAGAGGAAATCCGCTCTGCACCTCATGGGCATCGTCTCCTTCTTCAGCTCCCACGGCTCCCTCCCCCATCTCTTCGCCCTCCTGGAGATGGCACGGCGGCAATCCGTACCGGAGGTTTATATCCACGCCATGCTGGGCCGCCGCGGGGAGCAGCCGGAAAGCGGCGCCCGCTATATCCAGGAAGTGGAAAAAAAATGCGCCTCCCTGGGTTTGGGGCAGGTAGTCTCCGTCATCGGCCGGTTCTGGTCCATGGACCGGGAGGAAAACTGGGACCGCATCGAGAAGACCTATCGCCTGCTGGTTTACGGCGAGGGGAGAGGAGTCCCGGGGTGAACGTCAAAACCCCGGGGAGCACTTTTTGCCACCGGATGGAGAATTGCCAAAATGTCTAAATAACCGTCGGTCTGCATGTATGCCAACATTCATTATTTGGTTCATCCGGTTTTTGCATACTCTTTAAAAATGACTTCTTCTTGTAATCAACAAATAAGGGAAAGTGGTTTGAGTAGAGGCTTTCAACCAGTACTACTCAGGCGAGCCAGAGCAAAAAATCAAGGCCGGCAATTACTGACATCACCTACGTATCTATACCATCATGCCTGTCCGAATTTCGGGGATAACCATTTGAAGTATTGTATACGCCTCACGTAGCGACCTTGAGGTGATTAACATTGCTGAAGTGTCCCTGCTTTGCATTGATATATCTCAATCGTTATATGCGTTAATTCATGAATATTCTCCAAGCGCTTCTTATATTCTTCAATTGAATATTTACCACCCATTACTAAAGATATTATACAAGCGTATTTGTTTTGTGCAACCTGCCAAATATGTAAGTCACTGATTTTTGTGTCACCATCAGATTCTATCTCTTTTTTGATCTCTGCTGCAATAGGTGAGTCCATTTCACGATCAAGCAGAATTTTAGCGGTGTCTTTAAGCAGTAATACTGTCCAACGTATAATTAAACCGGCTCCCACGATCCCGATAAATGGATCAAGCCAATTGAACTGGAAATACTTAGCTCCAAGCAAGGCAACAATTGCCAATACAGATGTCAAGGCATCAGCAAGAACATGCAAATACGCTGATTTTTGGTTTAAGTCCTGATGATCGTGATTATGTTCCGAGTGTTGATGCTCACCGTGGTGGTGTTCATGTGACCATCCATCTGAATTAAGAATTACCGCGCAAATCACATTAACCACCAATCCGATAACCGCTACAAATAGCGCCTGATTATATTGGATGCTAAGTGGATTTATTATTCTTTCCACAGAAGTGAAAATCATGAGAAGCCCGACAATCCCTAAAACAATTGCATTTGTATAGGCACCGAGAATCTCTATCTTCCATGCTCCAAATGTAAATCGATCATCGCATGCATATTTCCTTGCTAATATGTAGGCAAGCAATGATACTCCCAAGGCAAAGGCGTGAGTACCCATATGCCAACCATCAGCAAACAACGCCATTGAATTTGTAAACCATCCAAAAAAGATTTCGGCAAACATTGTAATGAATGTAATGATGACCACTATGAGAGTCCGCTTTTCTATCGCCTTCTTTTCGGCATTAAATACATGGTGATGTTGCCACAATTCTATATGTTCCTGATGCATTTTCAGTCCTTATTTCAAAGTGAGAAAACCATAGAAAGTTTTTCGGAACTCTATCAGTTCCTTTTCGAGTGCCTTGTCTTTATTCTTGTTGAGTACACAGTGATCAAAATGATCTTCAATCAAGATTTTTGTTGCCCTATTCAATGCAGATCTTACTGCTGATAATTGCAAGAGAACCTGATCGCAGGATTTGCCTTCCTCAAGCATTTTTTTTATGCCTCGAATGTGGCCTTCAATCTTTGATAGCCTTTTTATGACTTCATCAGTATGTTCATGCGCATCATTTTTCATATCCTATCCCCCTGGAGGGGATATATAAAGCACATGGATACTTTTGTCAACCACTTTTTGTGAGTCCCGTGCGGGATAATTCATTTGGAAGTAAATAGATGAACTTCATAATTATTTGATAATAGCTCAACAGCCATCAACGGCCGGGCAGCGCAAGGCGAATGCATTCCGTCGCCAATCCGGCGGATATCGACGGCAAAAAACGATCTTTCCTTAAATTGCGGCCCTAAAAGATTGCAATCATGAAAAAAGGGCCGCCCCACGGTCGGGTGAGGCGGCCCACAATAACGTTTTCAACCAGCTTTTGTTTCCGACCCGCTTGCCTGAAAGCTACCCTTGCAGAAATCCGTGCCGAACCAGAACCTTTCGCAAAGATTCGCGGTTTTCCGGCCTGAGAGGCACCAGGGGCAGGCGCAGTTTTCCTGCCGGCAACCCCATCATTGCCAGGGCTTCCTTGATCGGGACGGGATTGGTCTCGATAAACAGGGCCCGGACCACCGGGAGAGTCCGGAAATGAATTTCCCGGGCGGCATCGATATTCCCGGCGTGGAATAGACGGATCATCTCAATATACTCCTTCCCGACCACATGGGACACGGCCAGTATCCCCCCGTCGCCGCCCAAAGCCAGCATGGGAAACGTCAGTGCGTCCTCCCCGCAAAGGACGTAGAATTTCTTTTCACTGCCCCGCGTGGCGCCGATTATGTCCATGGTGATCATCAGATCGCCACAAGCATCCTTCATTCCTGCGACATTGTCGATCTCGGAAAGGGCGATCATCGTCTTTGCCTCGATGAGCCGTCCCGTCCGCGCGGGAATGTTGTAGATGAAAAGGGGCAGCCCGGTCGCGGCGGCAACCGCCTCGAAGTGCCTGCGCAGGCCGTCCTGCGTGGGCCGGTTATAATAGGGACATACCTGCAGGCTTGCCGCGGCCCCGGCACCTTCCGCGTGCTTTGTCATTTCGATCGCTTCCTTCGTACTGTTGGAACCCGTTCCCGCCATCACCGGCACCCGCCCCGCGGCCTCTTCAACCACGATTTCGATGACCCGGTTGTGCTCGTCTCTGTCCAGTGTCGGCGATTCCCCCGTCGTTCCACAGGGAACAAGCCCGTCACACTTCACCTCCTCGATATAATAATTAACCAGTTTGCGCAGCCCCGCCTCGTCAACGGAATAATCGTCCCTGAAGGGGGTAATTATCGGTACATGGCATCCCGCCCATGACTGTGTTTGCATATGTTCTCCTTTCTTACAGTTAAATGATTATCGGTAATATTCATGACATCCTCTCAGGCAAAAAAAAAGCCATGGGGGCTGACCCATGGCTTTAAGGAAATCATATGTTCGTTGTCAGTACACGCACGCCCTCAAAACCATGGGTTGCCCCATACGCTTTATGCCCTGCTTTTTACCCGCGGATTGCTTGATAGCCGAGAGGACGTTCATTGCTCTTCCTGATTCTTAATTTTACTTTACAACACAGAACACACCCGTATTTTCTTGTCAATGCATTTATCGATTTGTGGCCGCGCGGGATAAATCAACCGATCCACAAATCATAACTTTCGTTGACAGTTTATTCCGATCACCGAATATTCATATCAAATACAAGTCCTCACATAGATGAATTTGGTCATCCAATGAATCCCATTGGAAAGCGCGCATACATCTGAATGCCAATTTTTCCCTTTAGAGTAGATCCGCTTCTTCTTGTAATGGTGATTTGTGAAGAACATGTTGTTGATGTAACTTTGAACCTGTAATGCTCAGGATATCAAAAGGAAATTATGTTTTCACCGGCTGCAAATAAGGAAACGCCATGGGGGCGGGATAAACCCGCCCCCTGGTTGCAGATTCACTCTCATTCGAAGGCCATGTCGGTCGTCCAAACCTCCCAGACTCTGCCGACAAGGTCCGGTCCTGGTTTCAGGGTCAATTTGCCGGGACGCCAGCCGGAAGGCGTAGCTTCCGTGCCTTTGCTGTCACGGACATGCTGGAAAGCCTGAATCTGCCGGATGCTTTCCATAATATTTCGTCCCACCGGTGGCGTAAGAACTTCAAATCCCTGAATTACCCCGTCAGGATCGATGATAAACCGTCCACGGGCTTCTACGCCGGCATCTTCGAGATATACGCTGAAGATGCTGCCCACCTTGCCTCCACCGTCGGAAAGCATGGGAAAGGGTACACCGCCTTTTACCATTTTGGAGAGCTCATGGTCATTCCACATTTTGTGGACGAAGATGCTGTCCACACTCATGGAAAGCACCTCAACGCCCAACTCTTTGAATTCGTGATATTTCTCCGCGACCGCGGAGATTTCGGTCGCTCAGACAAAAGTAAAATCTCCTGGATAGAAACACAGGATCACCCATTTGCCGAGATACTCGGACAGCTGAACGTTGATAAATTTACCATTATGATACGCGGGTGCAGTAAAATCGGGAGCCTTCTTGCCGACGGTTACCATGCTTTTCACCTCCTTGACAGTGTGTTGCGGGGTTTCTTGTTTTGCCGCGGGTTCTTCTCCGACCGGGCCGCCGGTTGGTCTGGCGCAACCGGCCTTGATTTCTTCCGTCATATGTTTTTGCCTCCTTTCCACAGCTTCCTTTTAAAAATACTCATTGTAACTTTGCATAAAGATATTATCGACATAAATAAGGAATAATATTTTATCCATTCCTCGAGTTTATCAAAATCTTCCCATGTTCTGCCAAGGAGCGGATCAAGGGCAGATGTGTGAACCATTCTTATCAAGCGGCGGTGTTAAGCCGTCCGCTGGAATCGGTTATTTTAACTGGCTTCGTGCTTCTCCCTGTCAGAGAAGCACGAAGACGTTTTTTATGATCAAGCAAGATCGAAACGATCAAGGTTCATGACCTTGTTCCACACCGCTACAAAATCGTACAGGAACTTTCCCTGAGAGTCTTCGCATCCGTAAACCTCCGCCAATGCCCGGAGTTGTGAGTTAGAACCGAAGATCAAGTCCGCTCGGGTGGCTGTCCACCTGAGCTCGCCGGTTTTGCGATCACGACCCTCGAACAGATCTTTGTCTTCGGATGTTGCCTTCCATTCCGTTCCCATGTCGAGCAGATTAACGAAGAAGTCATTTGTCAGCGCCTCCGGCCGTTTGGTGAAAACACCGTGCCGAGCGCCTCCGAAGTTGGTGTTGAGTACGCGCATGCCACCGATAAGTACAGTCATTTCCGGCGCGGTCAGCGTCAGAAGCTGTGCCCTGTCAACGAGCATCTCCTCTGCCGATACGGCATATTTGGCCCTCTGGTAGTTGCGGAAGCCGTCTGCCTTCGGTTCCAGGACGGCAAAGGAGGCCGCATCGGTCTGCTCCTGCGAGGCGTCCATCCGCCCCGGTGTAAAAGGAACCGACACCTCATGCCCCGCATTCCTGGCAGCCTGTTCGAGGCCCGCACAGCCGCCCAGAACGATTAGGTCGGCCATCGATACCTTCTTACCGTCTTTCTCCGCGCCGTTGAAATCGCTCTGGATCCCCTCAAGGGTTTTAAGCACCTTTGCCAACCGGGCAGGCTGGTTGACCTCCCAATCCTTCTGCGGGGCAAGCCGAATGCGGGCGCCGTTCGCACCTCCTCTCTTGTCGGAGCCGCGGAAAGTGGATGCCGAAGCCCAGGCAGTAGAGACAAGCTCCGACACGGAGAGGCCGGAAGCCGATATCTTGCCTTTGAGGACGGCAATGTCCTTGGCATCAATCAGTTTATGATTGACAGCAGGGATGGGATCCTGCCAGATAAGCTCTTCGGCCGGGACCTCCGGGCCCAAATAGCGCGAGCGGGGTCCCATGTCGCGGTGGGTCAGCTTGAACCACGCCCGGGCAAAAGCGTCGGCAAATTCATCAGGATTAGCCAGATAACGCCGCGCGATTTTCTCGTAAGCAGGATCAAACTTGAGGGAAAGATCTGCCGTGGTCATCATGGGCCGACGTTTTTTAGATGGATCATGGGCATCAACAGCCATATCCTCGTCTTCTACATCTTTTGCCAGCCATATATAGGCCCCTGCCGGGCTTTTGAGAAGTTCCCATTCATATTTGAATAATACCTTCAGATAGCCCATGTCCCATTTGGTCGGGTTTGGCTTCCAGGCGCCCTCGATGCCACTGCTAATCGTGTCTCCACCCTTGCCGCTGCCGAAGTTGCTTTTCCATCCGAGCCCCTGATCTTCGATAGGAGCCCCCTCTGGTTCAGGCCCCACATGGGACGCCGGGCCGGCGCCGTGAGCTTTACCAAAGGTGTGCCCGCCGGCGACCAGCGCGACGGTCTCTTCGTCGTTCATGGCCATACGGGCGAAAGTTTGACGAACATCATGAGCAGAAGCGGATGGGATAGGTTCACCGTTCGGCCCTTCCGGGTTCACATAAATCAGTCCCATCTGCACGGCGGCAAGCGGATTTTCGAGATTCCGGTCACCTGTATATCGCTTGTCGCCGAGCCAGGTATCCTCGCTGCCCCAATATATGTCCTCTTCCGGCTCCCATACGTCCTCACGCCCCCCGGCGAAGCCGAAGGTCTTCAATCCCATCGACTCGATGGCACAGTTGCCGGCAAGGATCATGAGGTCGGCCCAGGATATCTTTTTGCCGTATTTTTGTTTGATGGGCCAGATCAGGCGGCGTGCCTTGTCTAGGTTCACATTGTCGGGCCAGCTATTGAGAGGTGCCAGGCGCTGGGAGCCTGACCCCGCGCCACCACGGCCGTCGCCCATGCGGTAAGTACCTGCGCTGTGCCACGCCATCCGGATGAAAAGCGGACCGTAATGACCCCAGTCGGCCGGCCACCAGTCCTGCGAGTCGGTCATCAGCGTATAAAGGTCATTCTTCACGGCCTCAAGGTCGAGTTTCTTGAATTCCTCGGCGTAGTTGAACGCCTCCTCCATCGGATTGCTCAACCGGGAGTGCTGATGGAGAATCTTCAAGTTCAACTGGTTCGGCCACCAGTCCCGGTTCGAAGTGCCGCCACCTGAAATTGGTTTGCCCATCCTGCCCGTTACCGGGCACTTGCTGTCTTCGCTCATAATTTGTCCTCCTTTCATTTTTTTGTATTATGTCTGTTTTTATGCTCCAACCAATCCGATTGTTTTATCTGGAATCATTCCAGATAAAAGAGTAAAAAAATTTGAATACGGAAACCGATCTACAGAGGCGCTCCCAGCGGCTTGTGATCGGAGATCGGCCACCCTTTACCTTTGGTGCATTCTGCACAGTATCCGTAATACTCCAGTCTGTTATGGGTGATCATGAAGCCCGTTCTTTTTGCCACATCTGTTTGATTTATGGAAACGGGCAGTTCGTAATCAATAATCTTCCCGCAATGTTCGCAAATAAGATTGATGTGCTCTCCAAGATTAGCCTCGCAGCGGTTTTCCCTGCCGTCGAACTCAAGTGATTTGATGATCTTGTACCGGCACAGCTCCTTTATGTTTTCATAGACGGATGAAAGGCTTAGAGGGATGCCCTTCTTTTTCGCCTCATTGTATATGAAGCTTGCACTTGGATGAAGATGCCCCTTCTTGACCAGCACATCAATAATAGAAAGTCTTTGAGGGGTGATTCTTAATCCTCTTTCTTTAAGCTTTTGAACAATTGATTCTTTTGTCAACATGTTTTACTCGGAACCATTCCAGATTGAGGTTCAAATTATCCTTCATTCAATCGGCTGTCAAGATATTTTTTGCTAATATATAATCACATGAGAAAAATAATGATTCGAAGATTGGTATCTCAAAGAAGTTTCATTTTGCTGCGTATATGCAGAAAGGAAATTTTACCACCTCCCAATGAAAAATTCATGTTTGAAAACGTGCACATTACGCCCCGCATTCAATGCCTTGACCAATGTATCACGAGTAACGCTTTGCAGATGGAGACGATATTTTTCACCCGCTATATTTTCCCTGGTCTTGTCTAAATAGTATTGGTTAAAAGCCGCTACTACTCAAGCCCTTTTCCATCATTTGTTGAGTAAATGAAGGATACGAGAGGCCATTTGAATCAGAATCAACCTATTATCAATGTGAACCTTTCGACCCATTATAATAGATTCGGACTTACCGGCCAACATCTCCCTTTGTACATCTAAGAGATAAAATACGCATCCGTCGAATGACCTTTATTTGGGTGGGGAGGTTGCCGCATTTTCCTACGGCAGGGAACGGATGCCGGCCAGAGGAAGGTCGTGGGATGATGCGGTCTGCTGCTATTTGGACGTCCCCTGCTCCCTGGCAGCCGCTTCCGCGCGGCGCCGCCGCACCATCCAGCGCAGAAAACGGACCCACGGCCCCCAGTGCGAGCGCTTTACCACCGTGCCCCGGAACCTGCTTTCCACCTTGTCAAAGGCATCCTCGATCAGCGTGTCGTGGAGCGGCCGGACCAGAAAGTTCCATCTCAGCCACATGCCGAGGTTGCAGTTGCCCTCCAGATCGTGACGGATGATAACGTCCGTGCGTCTAGGTACAACCTCGAAGAAATGCCGGCCGTCCACACCGTCCATAAGACCCTGCGGGTCGAACTGGAATACCACCCGGTGCCCCGGAACATACTCCGCTACCCGGTACTTTACTAAGCTGTGACCACCTGCCGCTCCGACACGCAGACCCTGGTCCAGGACCATCGGCGGCCAGCTCTCCCGCGGCCACAGGGCATCTTCCGGGCCGGAAAGGGTGTTGAGAACGGAACCCAGGGTATCCTTGTCCACAGGGATTACCCGGTCATGTCTATTGAATATCTTCATAACTACCTCCTATAATGGCATCATATGTTTTTGTCAGATAGTCTTCGACCGCCCGTGGCGGCTTCTTTCCCAACCGGATGTAGCGCAGGACCGCCGCATAGGGCGCATCTATGGTCGCAAAAACGATCCGTCCCACCTCCTCGCGCCCCGTCCGGCCGAAGGTCCTGGCCGCAAAGGCGACGACTCCGTCACTGAGCCTGCGAGCGATCTCCTGCACCTCGAACTTCAGGCTTTCCGGCCCGTCGCCCGCCACCAGTTCCTCCCGCCGGTACATCAGGAGGATGCGGGCCTCTACAGGATACCGGCGCACCCACCTTGGTGTGTGAAGCGCTGCTCCCAGCCCGTCTCCTTTTTCCAGGAAGGCCAGATATTCTTCCTGGAAAGAAGCGACGACCCGCAGCCATACCTCCGCCATGAGGACGTCGCGGGACGGGAACCGGTGATACACCGATCCCACCGGCGCGCCCACCGCTTCGGCCACAGCGGTAATGGTTACGGCGGCAGGCCCGTGTTCCGCGGCGATCGTCAGGACCGCCTTGATAAAATCCTCGTTCTGGAAATGCGCATTTCTTCCCATTTGGGCGTTATATTAGAATAGACATTCTAATATGTCAAGATTTTTTTCAGTCCATAAAGAATAGGATTGACCGTTAACGCCAGGTTGTAACAATTAAAGAAGACGGCCTATATTGATTGCTTATGCATAGCGGCCAGTTGTACCGGCAGTGCTGAGGCCATTCTGAATGACGGTGTTTTTTTCGGAAAAGTGCGGACCTAATTAGGTGTAAAAGTTAATCTCTCCCCGTTCAGTTAGCGAATTTTTTCACGGGAAGAAATTTGTAACTTCTCATCAACATTCAATACATCTGCAAGGTTGTCAAGGATGATGCCTTGCAGATGAAGGGTACTTTAGATAAGTACAACTACCCACTGCAATACCCGGCTATGGCCCGAATCTCTATGTACCGCCCGATGCGGACCTATGCATGCCGGGTCATGTGGGGCTGGGTGAAAAAACCCCCGGTTACGCGATCAGATTTCGCCTTTATAAACTTCCTTCCGATTGCCAATCCTGAGGATGATGATGTCAAGGCCCAACAAGGCATAGATCACCCTGTAGTCACCGATGCGGTACTTGCGAAGTCCGGCAAACTGCCCCTTGAGCGTGGGATTGGATTCAGGCATTTTGATCAATTCCGTCTCAATGAGGTCAAGGATTCGTTTTGCTTCTGTCTTCGATAGTTTCTTGAGGTCGCGGTAGACCGATTTCTTGTAAACGATGTTATAAGCCAAGGGACTTCCTCATCTCTTTGGATGAAATAACTGCATCACCCTTGTCGTAGAGTCGGTCCAAGGCGATCTGGAGATCCGCGTAATCCTCTATATAGGACTCTAGTGCCTTTTGAATGATGAAAGAGCGAGGTCTTTCGGTCTCTTTAGATATATTGTCGAGTTGGCTGGCAAGGCTTTTTGGAAGCCGAATTGATATTGCTGTGCTCATAGCGTACCTCCTGTCATTGATGTCTTACAATGTATGCAATAGTACCTGTTTTGTCAAGTCCATTCTCAAAATCTTACCAGTATTTGTATTGACCAGCCCTTTATAGTTAGTTGATAATGTGCACAGGAAGGTAATATGTAGCAAATATGGCAACAAGCCATGGTAATCAGCTTCCGAAATTGGTGAAGTGTTGTTCTCAGGAAATTCTGAAGCTGTGGACCAAAACAATTTATAAGAGTCAAAATGTGCTGCTTTCCTCCATTATTCAATGACTTGACCAAGTAATCCAGGCTCACGCTTTGCAGATGAAGGGTACTTTAGATAAGTACAACTACCCACTGCAATACCCGGCTATGGCCCGAATCTCTATGTACCGCCAGATGCGGACCTGCATGCCGGGTCGTGTGGGGGCCGGGAGAGCCCCCCGGCTACCCGATTAGATTTCGCCTTTATAAACATCCTTCCGATTGCCGATCCTGAGGATGATGTTATAGGCCAAGGGACTTCCTCATCTCTTTAGATGAAATAACTTCATCACCCTCGAAAATCTAGCGAAGATTTTTGTTGACATGGGGGAAAAACTGTGAGTAATTCTCACGGCACAAATTTAGGCAAGGAGTCTATCAACCGACACGATGGGTAACCACAACGCGCTTTCCAGCTTTTATTACTGGTATTATTTTTACGGCGCGCCGGTCTGCCTGTCGCTCAGGGAGGGATAAAACCTCAAGAAAATAAAAAATGAGCCATGGGCGGAGCGGCAGTTCCCCCGTGGCTTTTTTGTTTCTGAAAGGCCATGGGGCGGCGGTTCCCATGGCCTTTCCTTTTGGAGGTCGAAACAATGGTTATCATCATGAAGAAAAACGCCACGGAAAATCAGGTGGACCACGTCATCAGTTGGATCGAGTCGGTGGGCTACCGGGCCCATCCCTCCCAGGGGGTGGAAAGGACGATCATCGGCATCGTGGGCGACGACCGGGGCAAGGCGCAACTGAAGGCCACGGAGCACCTGCCGGGGGTGGAAAAGGTCATGCCCATCCTCAAGCCTTACAAGCTGGCCAGCCGCGAGTCCCGGGACGGCGACACGATCGTCCGGGTGGGCGAGTTGGAGATCGGCGGGCCGGATTTCGTCGTTATGGCCGGACCCTGCTCCATCGAAAGCGAGGCGCAGCTTCTCGAAAGCGCCTACATCGCCCGGAAAGGAGGCGCCCAGGTACTCCGGGGCGGGGCCTACAAACCCCGCACGTCGCCGTACAGCTTCCAGGGCATGGAGGAGGAGGGTCTCAAGATCCTCAAGAAGGCCCGGGAGAAGACGGGTCTCCCCGTCGTGACGGAAGTGATGAACACCACCGACGTGGATCTGGTGGAGCAGTATGCCGACATCCTCCAGATCGGGGCGCGGAACGTCCAGAACTTCGCCCTCCTGAAGAAGGTGGGACAGGCGAGAAAACCCGTCCTCCTGAAGCGGGGAATGATGTGCACCATCGAGGAACTCCTCATGGCGGCGGAATACATCCTCGCCGCGGGCAACGACAACGTCATCCTCTGCGAACGGGGGATCCGCACCTTCGAGACGGCCACCCGCAACACCCTGGACATCAGCGCCGTGCCGGTCCTCAAGGAGCTTACCCATCTCCCTGTCATCGTCGATCCCAGTCACGCCGCCGGTCACTGGCAATACGTCAAGCCCCTGGCCCGGACGGCCATCGTAGCCGGGGCGGACGGCCTGATCATCGAGGTCCATCCCGAACCCGCCAAGGCCGTCTCCGACGGGGCTCAGTCCCTGAAACCGGAAAAGTTCTACGAGCTTATGGAAGAGACCCGGATCCTTTCGGAGGTCATGAAGAACCGGATCGAGGTGCGCCAATGAACCGCTTCAAGATCAGTCTCGAAAAGAAGACCTCCCGGTCCCATGAAGTTTTCATCGGCCGGGACATCCTGGACCGGGCCGCGCTCCTCATTGCCAAGGGCAACTGGGCACAGCGGTATTTCCTCATCACCGACGCCAAAGTCGCCGCCCTCCACGGAGAGCGGGTGGCGGAAACTCTGCAAAAGGCGGGCTTGTCGCTGGAGTCCATCACTATCCCCGCCGGCGAGCAGGCCAAGACCATGGCTACCGCCGTCGCCGTTGCCGAGGAATTACTCCGCCGGGGGGCGGACCGCACCACGGGACTTATCGCCCTGGGCGGCGGCGTGGTGGGCGATCTGACGGGGTTCGTCGCCTCCATCTACATGCGGGGGATCCCCTGCCTCCAATTCCCCACCACCCTCCTGGCCCAGGTGGACAGCAGCATCGGCGGCAAGACCGGCGTGGATCTCCCGGCCGCCAAGAACATCCTGGGAACCTTTCACCAGCCCAAGGCGGTCTTCGCGGACCTGGAGTTCCTCCGGACCCTGCCGGCGAGGGAAATGAGCAACGGTCTGGCGGAGATCGTCAAATGCGCCGTCATCGACGATCCCGGGCTGCTGGAACTCCTGGAGGACTGGGCGGCAATCCTGCGGCGGGGCGACGACCTGGACACCCTGCTGCCCATAGTGACGAGGGCGGGAGAAATCAAGAAGAAGATTGTCGAGATCGACGAAAAGGAGCATGGGTTGCGGCGTATCCTCAATTTCGGCCACACTCTCGGTCACGCCGTCGAAGCGGCGTCCGCCTACGCCCTTCCCCACGGCGAGGCGGTGTCCATCGGCATGGCGGGGGCGCTGGCCCTTTCCCAGCGCCTCGGCCACCTCCCCGACGCCGACGGCGAGCGGATCGTCGCGCTCCTCCAGAAGCTGGGGCTGCCGGTCCGGCTGCCCGCCGCCCTGGACCGGGAGGCCATCATGGCCCGCATGGAACATGACAAGAAGAAGTCCGGCGGCATGATCCATTTCGTCCTCCTGAAGAGGCCGGGGATGCCCTTCGTCAACGGGGGAATCCCGGGCGAGAGGATCAGGGAGATCCTCGCGGCGGCGGCACCGGAACGGAAGGCTCAGCGCCGGGTAAAGACAGGCGGCAAGTGACGCCGGAAGAGGAAAGATGAAAAGATCACTGGAAACACTCCGGCGGGAGGTGCGGGACATCGACACGGAACTCTTGCGCCTGTTGAACGAACGGGCGTCCCGGTCCGTCGCCATCGGCAAGGTCAAGAAAGAAGCCGGCACCGATGTTTACCGGCCCGACCAGGAGGCCCGGGTCCTGGCCTTCCTGAAACGGCACAATGCGGGGCCATTGCCCGACCAGGCGGTCGCGGAGATCTTCCGGGAGATATTTTCCTCCTCCCGGGCCCTCCAGGCGCCGCTGACCGTAGCCTATCTCGGCCCGGAAGGCTCCTTCAGCCACCTGGCCGCCCGGGCCCATTTCGGCCACGGCGCGGAGCTGCGGCCCGCCGCCACCATCGACCAAGTATTCGACCGGGCGGAGCGGGACCGGAACTCCCGGGGCATCGTCCCCGTGGAGAACTCCACCGAGGGCTCCGTGGGCCATACCCTGCGCCGACTCATCGCGACTCCCCTGGCGATCCGGGCGGAGATCTTTCTGCCGGTCTCCCTGTGCCTCCTCACCAACCTTGCCCGGCGGGAGGAAATCTGCCGTGTTTACTCCCACCCCCAGGCCCTGGCCCAGTGCCGGCACTGGCTCGCCGAGAATCTTCCGCAAGCGGAACAGATCGAGACGTCCAGCACCTCCGCTGCGGGCACCCAGGCCCAGGACGATCCCGCCGGGGCGGCGGTGGGCAGCCGGCTCACCGGGGAGATCAACAGCCTGGCGATCCTGGCGGCGGACATCGAGGACACACCCGGCAACACCACCCGATTCCTCGTCCTCGGCCGGGGGGATGGGGAGCGGACCGGCCGGGACAAGACGTCCATCCTCTTCGGAACCCCCCATGTCCCGGGGGCCCTGCACCAGGCCCTGGCGCCCATTGCCCGGGAAAGGATCAACCTCCTGCGCATTGAGTCCCACCCCCTCCGGGACCGGAAGTGGGAATATCTCTTCTTCGCCGATCTGGCCGGGCACCGGGAAGACGAACCGGTGGCCGGATGCCTCCGAGAGATGGCAAACACCACGACTTTCATCAAGGTTCTGGGTTCCTACGCCCGGGGGGAGGAGGGATCGTGATCTGCCTCTCCCTGGGCGGGGACGGCATGGCGGCGGTCCGGAAAAAAATGGCCGCCTGCCCTCCCGACGCCGCGCTCATCGAGCTGCGTCTCGACCTGATCGCCGACCTCGACCTGGCAGCGCTGCTCCGGGCGAAAACCCGGCCCGTTATCGTTACCAACCGCCGCCGGGAGGAAGGAGGCCGCTTCGCCGGCACGGAGGAACAGCGGCTCGACCTGCTCTGCCGGGCCGCCGTCAACGGCGCCGATTATCTCGACCTGGAAGCGGCGACCGAGGACCGGCTGGCGGAAAGGCTGTTTACCGCGGTATCGGCGGCGGGAAAAAGCGGCCCGCGCCCCCGGATCATCGTCTCCTGCCACGACTGGCGGGGCACGCCGGGAGTGGGCTCCCTGCGGCGGTGCTGGCGGACCTGCCGGGAAAAGGGGGGCGACATCGTCAAGGTGGTTACCCTAGCCCGGCGTCCGGAGGACAATCTCCGGATCTTGTCTTTGATCCCCTATTCCCGGCAGCGGGGGCAGGAGATCATCGCCTTCGCCATGGGCGAACAGGGGAAGAGCAGCCGGATCATGTCGCTGGTGCTCGGCGCCCACCTCACCTATGCCACGGCGGCCAGGGGCCGGGAAACGGCGCCGGGGCAGTTCACCTGCAAAGAGATGCAAAAGGCGCTGACTTTATTGACCCCCGGGGGAAGAACATGAAAGGATGCGGTTTGCGCTTTGCCCTCTTCGGCGACCCCATAGGGCACAGCCTTTCCCCGGCGATGCACCGGGCCGCCTATGCGTCCATGGGATTCACGGCCTCCTATGAGGCATACCGGGTGGCCGATGCGGGGGAAATCATCCCCCGGATGAGATCCCTGGGTCTGGACGGCGCCAGTGTCACAATCCCCCACAAGGAGGGGATCGCTGCCCATCTCGATGAAGTCACGGCGGACGCCCGGATGATCGGCGCCGTCAATACCGTCGTCAGGCAGGGGGATCGCTTTGTCGGGGACAACACGGACTGGCTCGGTCTCGTCCAGGACCTGCAAGAGCACGTCCCGATCCGGGGAAGCACCTTTGCCGTCCTCGGGGCGGGCGGCATGGCCCGGGCGGCGGTCTTCGCCCTCCTCCGCCAGGGGGGCATGCCGGTGATCTTCAACCGGACCCCTGAACGGGGAGCGGCGCTGGTCCGTGATTTCCACTGTCCGGTCCGACCCCTGACCGCCCTGACGGATTTCCGGGCCGACGTGCTGATCAATACTACCCCCGTGGGTATGCACCCGCATACGGAACAATCGCCGGTGGCCCCGGAGTCGTTGCCCAATTTTCGTTTCGTCATAGACGCTGTCTATAATCCCCGGGAGACGAAGCTGCTCCGGGAAGCCGCGGCGGCCGGGTGCACCCCCATCAGCGGCGTCGGCCTCTTCGTCCGCCAGGGGGCAGAGCAGATCCGGATCTGGACCGGCCGGGAGGCGCCGGCGGCAGTCATGCGCCAGGTTGTCCTCGCGGCGCTGCCAGAGCGATGACCTCGCAAAAAGTGTTTTTCCGCCCCTTGGAGATTCATTCCTCCCCCTTCAAGGGGGAGGTTAGGAGGGGGATGGGGTAAAGATTGGTGAGACTTTATAATACCGATTCATCGAGAATGATGCTATGGAAACAGTCGACATAAGACCGCTGTCCGGTCCCCTGAACGCCGCCGTGGCCGTGCCCGGTTCCAAGAGCTACACCCAGCGGGCGTTGATCCTTGCCGCCCTCGCCCGGGGGGAGTCCCTGCTGCGCCGCCCCCTCGTGGCGGAGGACTCCATGCACCTCACCGCTGCCCTCCGGGCCCTGGGGGCCGTCATCACCCCCGGGCAGCAGGACGACCTCGTCGTGGGTGGCACCGGCGGCCGCCTGGAAAATCCGGGCCGGGAGATCTACCTGGGCAACAATGGGACGGCCATGCGGATCCTCACCGGAGTGACCGCCATCGGCCGGGGGGAGTTCATCCTCACCGGCAACGATCGGCTTCAGGAACGGCCCCTCGCCCCGCTGCTGGCGGCCCTGAACAGCCTCGGCATCGCGGCCCGGGGCCTTAACCGCAACGGGTATCCCCCCGTTTCGATTCATACTTCGGGATTGCCAGGAGGCAGTGTTACCCTGCGGGACCTCGACAGCAGCCAGTACGTCTCCGCCCTCCTCATCGCCGCCCCCTACGCGGCGGGGGATATGCGGATCGACCTGGCCGGACGGATCCCCTCCCGGCCCTACATCGCCGTCACCGTGGAGGCCATGGGGGAATTCGGCGTGGAGGTCCGGACAGAAACTCCCGATCGTTACATCATCCGGGGCGGCCAGAGTTACCGGGGAACGGACTGCCGGATCGAGGGCGACGCCTCCAGCGCCTCTTACTTCTTCCTGGCCGCGGCGCTCGCCGGGGGAATCGTGGCGGTGAAGAACGTCCCCCTCCGGACCCGGCAGGGCGACATCGGCTTCCTGAAGCTCCTGGAGGAACTGGGCTGCGGCATCACCGCCCGGGGAAACGGCGTGGCGGTTGCCGGCGGGCCGCTACGGGCCGGGACATGCCGCTTCGATCTCCAGAACATGCCCGACCTGGTCCCCACCCTGGCGGTCCTGGCCGCGGTGCGGCCGGGGCGGACGGTAATCGCCAACGTGGCCCAACTCCGGATCAAGGAGAGCGACCGGCTGGCGGCGCTGGCGGCGGAGCTGAGGAAGATGGGCGTCCCGGTGGAAGAGAAACCGGACGGCCTCGTCATCGACGGTGGCAACCCCCACGGCGCCGAAATCGAAACCTACAACGACCATCGGATCGCCATGAGTTTCGCCGTGTTGGGACTGGTCGTCCCGGGGGTGAAGATCCGGAATCCCCGCTGCGTGGACAAGTCCTTTCCGTGTTTCTGGCGGGAGCTGAATAAATTATATGACTAGAGACAGGTCTGATTGTAAAAAATGATGAACATTGTGTTGATCGGCTATCGGGCCTGTGGCAAGACCTCCGCGGGCCGGGTGCTGGCGGAAAAGATGCGGCGGCCGTTTCTCGACACGGACGCCCTGGTCCAGGAGCGGACGGGGAAATCGATCCGCGAGCTCGTCGCCGGCGGCGGCTGGCCCGCCTTCCGCAGCGCGGAGCGGGTCTGCATCCGGGAAATCGCCCGCCGGGACGGTCTGGTCATCTCCCTGGGCGGCGGCGCCGTCCTCGACCGCCGCAATGTGGCGGATCTGAAGCGCCGGGGGGTGTTTTTCTGGCTGACCGCCGATGCGGCCACCATCCGGAAGCGCCTGGAGCAGGCCCCGGAGAGCAAGGACCAGCGCCCCTCCCTGTCCGGCGGCGACGCGGGTGCGGAAATCGAGTCGCTCCTCCGGGAGCGGGAGCCGGTTTACCGCGGGGTTGCCGACGGAGTGGTGGACACCAGCCGGTTGACCGTCGCGGAGGTAGCCGGGGAGATCATGGTTCTAGTGGCAAAAATGGTGAAAGATAAATCAAAGGAGATGAATAACGATGTCAGGTAACACCACCGGCGTCCTCTTTCGGGTCACCACCTGGGGAGAGTCCCACGGCCCGGCCATCGGGGCGGTCATCGACGGCTGCCCGCCGCTTTTGGAGTTGACGGCGGCGGACATCCAGGCGGATCTGGAGCGGCGCAAACCCGGACAGGCTCCGGGCGCGTCGCCCCGGCGGGAGGCGGACCAGGTCGAGATCCTCTCCGGGGTTTTCGAAGGGAAAACGACCGGCACGCCCATCTCCCTCGTCATCCGGAACCGCGACGTCCGGAGCGGCGACTATGAAAACCTCCGCCATGTGTATCGGCCGGGACACGGCGATTTCACCTACGAACAAAAATACGGCCTCCGGGACCACCGGGGCGGCGGCCGGGCCTCGGGACGGGAAACCGCCGCCCGGGTAGCCGCCGGGGCGGTGGCCAGGAAACTGCTGGCCGGCCGGGGGATAACCGTCATGGCCTACACCGTCGCCCTGGGGGGCGTCACGGCGGCGGCATTTGATCCCGTCGCGGCCGCCGGCAACCGTCTCCACTGCCCCGATCCGGAGGCGGCCCGGAAGATGGAGGCGGCACTGGACGCGGCCCGCCGCCAGGGAGACAGCCGGGGCGGAAAGGTGGAGATCATCGTCCGGGGCTGCCCCGCCGGTCTGGGCGAGCCGGTCTTCGCCAAGCTCGACGCGGACCTGGCCGGGGCTATCATGGGGATCGGCACGGTCAAGGGGGTGGAGATCGGCGCCGGTTTCGCCGCCGCCGCCATGACGGGCTCGGAAAACAACGATCCCCTCGTTCCGGGGGGGTTCGCCGCCAACAACGCCGGCGGGATACTGGCGGGGATCTCCACGGGCCAGGACCTGGTGATCCGGGCGGCCTGCAAGCCCATCCCGTCCCTGGGCCGGGAACAGACGACCATCGATCGGGACGGCAACCCCGTGCTGCTGGCCGTCCGGGGCCGCCACGACGTCGCCGTCATCCCCCGGATCCTCCCGGTCTGCGAGGCCATGGTCTGCCTGGTCCTGGCGGATCATCTCCTCCGCCAGGAGGCGCTGGGGATCACGCGGCGGGGATGAATTCAGAGGAGGAGGCATGAAGACGGGGATATTTCCCCTCGGGATCATCGGCGGCACCGGGGGCATGGGCAAGTGGTTCGCAGACTTCTTCCGGAGGAACGGCTATCCGGTGGTGGCAACCGGCCGGACCCGGGGCCCCGATTTTGCGTCCCTGGCGGCGACCTGTCCGGTGGTTATCGTCAGCGTCCCTATCGCCATCACGGAAGCGGTCATCGAGAAGATCGGCCCCTGCCTGCCCCCGGAGTCCCTGCTCATGGACCTGACCTCGCTCAAGGAAGGGCCGGTGCGGGCCATGCTGGCCGCCACCGCCGCGGAGGTCATCGGCCTCCATCCCCTCTTCGGCCCCGGCGTCACCTCCCTGTCCGGCCAGAACATCGCCGTCTGCCCAGCACGGGGAAACTCCTGGCTGCCCTGGCTTAGGGATATCCTGGAGAAAAACGGGGCGCACCTGGTGGAAACCACCCCGGCCCGGCATGACGAACTGATGGCCGTCATCCAGGCCCTCAACCATTTCCTCACCGCCGCCCTGGGCCTCTCCGTCGCCGCCGCCGGCATCGAGCCGGAGGAACTGCGGCGTTTTTCCACGCCGGTTTTTCGGGAACGACTGGATCATCTCCACCGCCTCCTCAGCCATCCCGATCTGTACGCCCACCTCATCGCCGGCAATTCCTATGGAAAAAAGTCAATAATATCAACGATCAATCATCTTGAAGCGTTGTTGGCACCCGTCCGGGGGGGAGATACCGCCGCCCTGGCCGCACAGCTCCGGGCAATCAGCGCAAGTTCGCCATCCCCCCGGTCGGATACGCACGAATCGGCAGAGGAATGACTTCGTCAAGCGGCGCCGAACCCTCGCCCTGCACTTCCCGGTGGACAAATGGCATACGCCCGACGATCTCGTCGTCAGTTCCGCCATCCTGGCCAAGGAATACGCCCGGCTGTCCTCCACAACCCTCCGGCGGGATCTGACGGAGCTGGATAGGCTTGATTTGATCGTCAGGGACAAGGACAAATACAAGGGGAACATCGAGATCATGCGCGGATACATGCCGCAGCGGAAGGCAAGACCGGTCCGTTAAATAACCAGCGACACACCAAAAGAGTAAAAATCACTACTTGACAACATCGTAACAAGAAGTCCATATGCGTCTGAAGCAAGAAAGCGGCTATACAATTTGGTCGACGAGGTTAAAGAATCACATACCTCCATACAAGTAGTAGGCAAGAGAGGTTCTGCCGTTCTTATATCGGAAGAAGACTGGAGAGCTATTGAAGAAACACTTAATCTTACATCTATTCCGGGCATGAGGGAGTCCATCAAGAAAGGGCTCAAGACCCCGGTGGAAAAATGTTCTGAGGAACCCGGCTGGTGAAATGGCGATTGGTTTTTACGGAACAGGCCCAAAAGGACGCAAAGAAGATCGCCCCATCCGGTCTTAGGCCGCAAGTATCAAAGCTTTTAGAGATTCTTCAGAATGATCCTTACCAAAAACCGCCCCCCTACGAGAAGCTGGTGGGTGATCTCACCGGCGCCTTCTCACGCAGGACAAACATCCAACACCGTCTTATCTATCAAGTCCTCGTTGATATAAAGACTGTGAAGATAATACGCATGTGGACGCATTATGAGTGAATGAAAAACGGCGCGCATTGTCGTCAATTCGCTATTAATATCATACATTTAACCTCTGCCGGTGCTCCGGCAAAGATTTTTATCCGGGGGAAAACGAGCCGAAAACTCCGGTTCTGAAATTGGATGACATCGTAAAAAGCGCAAAAAATGTTCCATTTGGGACGGCATCTTAAAAAGATCCGCAGGCGAGGCGCGCGAATCATGAGGAATGAGGCGTACTGGGACGTACGTCGCAGTGACGAGGGATGAAGCGCTTTCGAAGCATCCGGACTTTTTACGATGCCGTCAAATTGAATGATTGAGCAGGATTTAATATCGCAATAACTGGGAAAATATTCCATCTATATGCGCTGATATGATGGAATATTTTCCGTCTATTACACCGTTCGGTATGTGAAGGTGATCGAGATGAATCCAGATGCAATCCGGGAGAAGTTTGGGGACGACTACATAGCAGATGAACGTACGTTCATGATGGGCATTGATCAGCGATTCACCGCACATATGGCAGAGCGGTTTCGTGGGCGCAGAGTCCTTGAGACATGCACGGGTGCTGGGTTCACGACCATCGCTTTGGCTCGAGCAGCATCCCAGGTAATAACAGTGGAGATTGATCCCTACCATCAAACCCAGGCAAAGAAGAACTTACAAAGAGCAGGTCTTTTGAGCTCCGTGGAATTTGTTTCCGGCAGTATCCTCGACCCAAGCCTCTTGGCGGGACTTCCGCCCTTCGATGCAGCATTTCTGGATCCGGACTGGGCCATAACTGGCCCTGACCACGTTTATCGTTTCGTTCACTCCAACACTCAACCACCAGCAGATATACTGCTCAAGACAATCCTTGAGCGGACTCGAAATGTAGCCATTGTGCTGCCACCACTTCTGGATACACGGGAGCTGGCGGGGCTGCCTCGAAATGAATGCCAGAAGCTTTATCTGGGGGAGAGCCACGAGTTGTATTGCCTTTATTTTGGGGACTTGGCTGCTGGCTTTGGTGACACGGCATTCCGTGTATCGGTGTGACACCGGCATTGCCGAACAAGGTCATGCCTCTGTGCTTCGCGCCCACAACGTTAGCGCAAGGAGAAAACTTCATGGAATATTCAATCAGGCCGATATCAAATGAAGATCGTGAATCAATAATGGACATCTTTAACCATTACGTAGAAAACTCCTTTGCGCCATACCCGGAAAATAAACTTCCATATCAGGCCTTTGATATGTTTCGGCAAATGTCACATGGCTTCCCGACCGGTTCTATAAAGGATCAGAATGGGAAAATTGTCGGATTTGGAATGCTACGCGCACATAATCCAATGCCGACTTTTTCACAAACTGCCGAGACGACATATTTTATCCATCCAGAACATACAGGAAAAGGGAGGAACAAAGATGAATGAGCGGCACAGCAAGTGGCAAACCAAAGAAATAGCAGAGACCTTTGTGGAAGGTGTTCGCGGAGCTATCCCTGGTGCCAAACTCCAGTTGGAAGTGATCAGTAAGATTATAACTGCCTGGTTTCCTCAGCCATCCAGGATTCTGGACCTGGGTTGTGGCGATGGAATTATCGGTCGCCTGCTCCTTGAAGAGTATCCTGAAGCAAGGGTGATATTTGCCGACTTTTCCGAACCTATGCTGGAAAAATTACGGATAAAAATCGGCATTAATCAGCGTGCAAAAGTCATCAATGCGGATTTCGCAACGTCGGACTGGGTTAAGGGTAGCGAGTTAGAAAAACCTTTTGATATCGTCGTCTCGGGGTTTGCCATTCATCATCAGCCGGATGAGAGAAAGGTTGAGTTATACACCGAGATCTTTTGTCTTCTCAGAAGTGGCGGGATTTTCCTCAATCTCGATCAGGTAAAATCAAAAAACCCCTCCACAAGTGAAATATTTGATGGTTTTTTTCTTGATCATATTCGACGCGCTCTCTCAATATCCGATCAGAATGAAATGATGAATCAAATTGAGAAGGCATACTATGAAGACAAAAAAGAGAATATCCCCGCCCCGGTTGAAAAACAATGCCAATGGCTCAGTGACATAGGCTTTGAAGATGTAGATTGCTTCTTCAAGACATTTGAACTTGCTCTATTTGGTGGCAAGAAAACATTCACTCGGGTAGCCGGGGGTAGCTAGCCCCCAGCCCCCCACCACCCGGCATGCGGGTCCGCACCGGGCGGCGAACCGAGATTACCGGGCCGCGGCCCTATTCATGAGCCTCATCAAATCCTGTAAGGATTGTAACGTCAATCCCTGGGAATACTTCGACGACCTCCTCCAGAACATCATGAGCCACCCGTCCAACAGGCTCCGGGAACTGCTGCCCGACCAGTGGAAACCTCAGACGAAAGAGTAACGCGGCTTGATCCTGAAGCCCCGCCGATCTGCAACCGCCGGTCCGCGCTTCCCGATCGCCGGCCGTCTGCTCCAGCCCGGTGACTGCGACCATCCGCCATCCATTTTCAACCCAGATTTTCCATTAGGAGATTTTAGCCATATTGATGAGGCGGCAATGATAGAGGTTGCAAAGATTACCGGGACATGTTCTAATGGAAACCACTAGAGATACCTTTTCAATTACGGCATGTTACGGGAGGGCAGAGTGAAGCGACAGCTTCAAGGGGGTGGTTTTGCAGTCGGATTTTCGGACAGGGAGGTTACGGTATGGGGCGGTTTGGCGTTGATGAAGCAGATGCTTGATCGTCTTCAGTTCCGGGAAGCGTTTCCCCAGTTTGGTGTACCGGAGGCTTCTTCAAACCGTGGTTCTGTACCATGCCAGCTTATTGAACAGTTCATTGTATCGATCTGGTGCGGGGCCTGCCGGTTTGCACATGCGGAGGTGGTGCGTTTGGATAATGTGCTATGCCGTCTTTTCGGGTGGTCATGCGCTGCCGGGCATGGTTCAGCGGCCTGTGGGCCAACGCCTCGAACCTATCATGTTGTAAAACCTAAACTACAAATTATCTAATGGAAAATCTGGATTTAATGAACATCAAACTTCGCTTTCACCCCCCGTTGTGGCCCTGCGGGAATTTTGACGCGGCCTTTGTCGGAGGGCAAAACTTTTTCCGCGTCGTCTAAAACTCAATAATATCAAGTAGATTATATATGTCGGAGCTCCGACATACCCCCTGAAAAAGTCCCTTCACCGCCGGTGTAAAAGGACAAATATCCGAGATGCTGAGGATATATTCTCGTATGCCGTCATGACCGTTTCACCTTAATTAATTGATAAGACGCCTGTCCAAAATACCTGGAGCCAAAATACTGCGCCAGACCCCTTCTATTCCTTCTCAAACTCCTGGCTCGCGAATTTCAGTGTCCGGCTGTTTTCGGTGACGGTGCGGACCACGTGATCCGGAGCACCGGAGGGAATATCCGCCTCGACCTCCAGTGTGACAGTTACAGTGGCACCAACCAGACCGGAGAGATGGGCAATCACCTCATCGGCAATACGGCTGGCGTCGCGTCCGACGCGCGCCGCATCCAGAATTACCGTCCCGTGGAAGCGCTTCAGTTTCGGCGCTACCGCAGGTGTGTCTGGCGTTCCCATGGGACCACCTACAGGTATAATAGTTGTCGTCCCTTCTCCACCCGCAGTTGGTCCGACAGTCACACCACCCACAGTCGTTTTCGCTTTCTCTTCGTCCATCTGCCTACAGGCCACATCCGGTTTCACCAGCAACCCCTGCGTCTCTCCCCCGGCAATGTAAACCTCCACACCGCAGCGAAGCCCCCTGTATCGGTTGGCGCTTTCATCATAGCTGTCGGCAAAGGCAAAGGAGTCCTGCATCCACAGCATCAAGGGCAACCCGGTGCGGATGGCGCCGACTAAGACCGATGAATCCTTGAGTCTGGGCAGATAGCTGAAGCTCGCAAAGTCCTCGGCAAGCTGCTTGATGGCAACATGGTTGCCACGCCAGAGGGGAATCCTGTCCAGCTCCATTCGCAGCCGTGTTGCTGCAAAGGTCGTAATCAGCAATTCATCGTTCTTGAGCTTCTTACTTGCCCGTACGGCCAGTGCATCCTGCCCGGAAAGGCGCAGCGCTTGCCATTCGACGGCCGATTGCGGCGTCGATTGCACCGGCACCAGCAGCCACTGATACGTCTCCGGCAGGCGGGCCGTCACGGCGCTGTCGGCCGCAGTTCTCTGTGTTTCGGCTTGCTTTACCTGTTGCGGATCGAGGTTTAGTCCTTTCTCCCCTTTTTCAGTCAGGATTGATTCCCAGGCGAGAAATTTCCGGGCCGCCTCGTCAAGGTCCTGGAGACGTGTCTTGTCGGCGGCAAGAAAAACGAGGGTGTTGCGATAGTGGCGCGGGGAGCTGCCCCGCGATTCCAGAATCGCCTTTGCGGCTGCCTCTGCGGCGCTTCCCGGCTCCTTGCTGTAGGGATGATTGATCCCCAAGACAACCAGACGTGCGTCAAGGTCGTCGGAAACATCTTGCCCCGATTGTGGCAGGGGATGGATACGGCTAAAGTCACCCTTGCGTTCCAGATCCTTGCGCAGCCGTCCGTCCAGTTCCTGCATCACCTTGTCGGGATCGCGCTTGAGTTGTTCAGCGCGGTCCTCAGCCAACTTGGTGACCGTGGGCTGGGTCGAATACCAGTATCGCGGACCATCCTGGTAGAGATAGGTGGCAGCGGCAGCCAATCTCCGCAGGGCGTCTCCGAAAACGTTTGGCGATTCTCCCGGCATGACGCATCCGAGCTTCACCTGCCGGTCCTCAAGGCCGCGATGGGCGGCTTTGGTCAGGGGCGCTGACCCCAGATAGATGGCACGGGCCACACGTCGGCAGGCCGCAAATTTGCCCAGGTTGGGCACTTCACCATCGATTTTAAGCGGCAGCGAGTTCGGACCATCCACGTCTCTTTCGATGATCGGCGGCCAGTTGTCCGAAAGATAGCGGGTCAGTTCAGACTGGACGCGCGAATCATCGATGGAGATATTCGCCGGCATGATGAGGGGATTGCGGTCGCCCTTCTCCCAGAGGCTGTGGATGACGGACGCCATCAATCGGAGGACGCCCCGTGTGCGCTGGAACTTCACCAGGGTGGACCAGTCGGTGTAGAGGCGGTCGAAGATCTCCGGATGGATGGGGTAGGCTGCCCTGATACGTTTTTCGTAATCGGCGTCGCGACATTCCGGGGGGAATTCCGCCTGCTGGGTGCGGTAGAAGTCGGCAAATGCCCGTGCCACGACGTCGCGGTCCTTGAACTGGGCCGGATCGGCCAGTGGTTCGAAGAGCCGCCGCCTCACGATTTCGAAACCTTCCTCGGCACTGGCCGGCCGCCAGGAAGATTCCAGCCGCCCCACAACATTTCTCAACCTGTCGAGGGCCTCCCGTCCCCGCTGACCGCCCACCTCTGCGTCATCCGTCTGTGCGTGGGGCGAGCCCGACGTATCCGAAGCGGGAAGGCTGATCACCAGCAGACAGTTCCCCGCCAGTTTCGCTGATTCGGTCAATGCCTGGGCAAAGGTGAATTGCGTCTCGAAACTGCCGCCGGGAAGATCGCTCTGATCATGAAGCTGACGCGCATAGGCGACCCATTCGTCGATAAGGATCAGGCAGGGACCATACCTGACGAATAACTCACGCAGCACATCGCCGGGGCTGGTGGCCCGCTCGTCATCGGCGGCAAGCTGATCAAATGCCTTCCCTGCCTCGCTCTCCCCTCCGGCAGCGTAGCCCAACTGCCAGGCCAGCTCGCCCCATAGGGTCCGCACCACCGTGCCGTCCTGTTTCCTGACCGGATTGCCGGGGGATATCCGATTGCCCACCAGAACAACGCGGCGGACGGACGGCAGTGTCGCCGTTCCCGCCTCCTGCATGACGGCATCGATGCCGGCAAGCTCGGTTGGGGCAATCCCGGATAACAGGTGATAAAGCGCCAGCATCGCGTGGGTCTTCCCCCCTCCGAAGTTTGTCTGGAGCTGCACCACGGGATCTGCGCTCTGCCCGGAAAGCCGCCGGACCGCACCGACGAGCATTCTTTTCAGGCTTTCGGTCAGATAGGTGCGGCGGAAAAATTCTATGGGATCTCGATACTCAGGGGTGCCTTCGCCCAGACGAACCTGCCAGAGATCAGCGGCAAACTCCGCCTGCTGATAGCGACCGCTGGCCACATCTTTGTGTGGCGTCACCACTTCGCGCCAGGGTTTCAGATTTCCCGCCGCAGCGCTTTCTATGGCCGATCCCGCGCTTTTTCGCTTTTCGCTCCGCACCTGTTCGTCGTATATGGTGCGCCGTAATTCCATCTTGAGTTTTCGGACGTCTTCGGCCTGCGGCGCCGATACCGCAGCCAGTAACCGCTCGGCGGAATCAAGCGCCCGGTCGGCGTCGTCGCCGGAAAATGGTTCCTGGTGAGCCCATTTGTTGCGATGATCGCGCAGTTCGCTCACCAGGCTCCGTTCGGTGTGCCCAAGCGTCTTTTTGAAGACGCTATTCCATTGGTTCCAAAGTGCAGCCAGCACGACGGCGATATCGCCGAAGGGTTCGGCCTCCGTACCGGCAAAACTTAATTGCTGGGGAGGAAGAGACGCTTTCAGTTCGTCAAACCAGCTTTGTTGATACTGGGACTTTAGCTCCCTCTCCACGAAGGGACGCAACCCCTCCTTTAACAGGCTAAGCGCCTTACCGACACGTTCATGATTGGTAATTGCCATAAATTCACTCCCGTCTTATTCTTAAGCGAACCTTCTTGCCTGTAGTGCTCTTGAGCATTCGTTGTATCCCTTCTATAAATACCTGGAAACTACGTGAATAGTTATCTGATTTCTCAAGCGGCATGGCCATGCCCATCCGGCGGGCACCCTCAATTTTTCTGAATTCTGGTATCAGTTTAATCACTTCGGAAGATGGGTTGCCGAGTCGATCCGGATTTCGATACTTAGACTTTAAATTCAAACCGGTTAACTTTGGTCGGGCATAGACCGCCGCCAGTATATCCATTGCGCCTAAATACCATGACTCCAATTCCTGGCAGGCAATGCGAATCAGAACATCTGATTTCCCTTCGTTCTTGCAGACATCAATTAATCTCGCTTTGATGGCACGGCAATCTGCCCCGTCATTATCACGGATAATGACAAACAGCTCCCGGCGAAATGCCTTAAGCTTGCGAGGGATGCTTTTCTCCAGATCCTGCTTGCCCTCATGGGTGATGCAGAGGAATTCAAGATCGGGGATAAGGCGGGGCAAGAACTCTTCGATAAACGCCTTCATCGAAGGTTCCTCCAGAAGGAATACGATCTTCTTCATTATTACCATGCCCCCTTGAAAACGCCTTGACGCCAAAGAGTCCCGGGATAATCGCCTTCGGCAACCAGACTTTTCAGGATCTCACTATCGGCGCCGCGATGAATAGTCGCGTAACCTTCCTTCTTGGTCAACCAGTATATCTCGTCCAGATTCAGACCATTCATAAACTCCGGGGAATGGGTCGATATGAAAACCTGGCCGCCCCTCCGGGCGTAATCGCGAAATTCTTCCGCAAGCTCCTGCAATAGTTCCGGGTAAAGTTGATTTTCCGGTTCTTCCACCGCCAGCAGCGGAAACGGATTGGGATCATGAAGGAGGACTAGATAGGCAAACATCTTGATGGTTCCGTCTGATACGTAGCGAGCAATAAAGGGATCCTTAAAAGCCCCATCCTGGAAACGGAGCACCAGCCGTCCGTCCTCTGTAGGCTTGGCTTCAACCTTTTCCACACCGGGAATGCGCCTCTTCATGGCATCGAGAATATCATTAAACCGGTCTTGGTGGTGATCGAAGAGGAACTGTGCCACCTGCGCAACATTATCACCCCGGGTGGAAAGATGTTCGGCATACCCTTCCTCGGCGCTGGGACGGGCGTCGGCAATGTGGAAATCGGTGATATGCCAGTTCTCAATGAGATTGCGGAACTCGGAGACAACGCGAAACTCCTTGAACTGCCCCAATCCCTTGATCGCCAGGACTGTCGGTTCATCAAGGATATACTCCTTACGTTCCTTCTTGGCCCCCGGTTCACCATACACGGCTTCATTGGTAATGGCTGTCCCCTTCCCACGGGAAAAATCGACAAAATGCCAGGGTTGACCGCGCTGCCCCCTGCGGAACTTAAGCACTTCCCGGTCCACAACAACCTTGCCGCCTTCAAATGCTACGGATAGTTCATAAGTTGCCAATCGCTTGCCTGTTTCCCGAAATTTAAGCACAATGGATATCGGACCTTCTGTACCCCGGCTAACCAGTTCTTTAAACCCGCCACGTTTGGCAACAGCTTTTGCTACGTTCTGTGCAAGCGCATCCTTCAGGAAGGAAAAAACATCGAAAAAAGTGGATTTCCCCGCTCCATTCTCACCGACAAGCACGGCAAGTCTTTTTAGGTGCATCAATGAGGCCTCTTTGAACAGCCGGTAATTTAAAATGTCGATGCTCTCGATCTGCATGCTCTGTATTTCCATCCTATCCATGGTTCTTTCTCCCCATCATCTACAAAATAACCTATATTTCGTCATTGTCGAAGATATCGGCTTGCACGCCTCGCGATTTTTCACTTCCCGTTGCCAACCGCATGATTTCTGGCCAGCTTTGCACCAGGCTGTTGTATGAAAGCGCCTCGGCGGCGCGTTTCTTCCGTTCGCACAATGTATAGAGTCGATACGCCAATTCACGGGCAACTTCCGCTTTCGATCCCAGCTTGGTGACAAGAACCGCCGCCGCGCCTTCACCGCCTGTTTCAAGCGCACGGACAAGCTGATGGACCATCTCCCACGCCGGAATCCGTTTGTCTTTCTCCGGATCCCAAGCAGCGGATAGTTCGTCCGGACGGAGCAGTCGTACCCTGCCGCCAGTAGATGCGAGTATTCCGTCTCGCTTCATCCCGTCAATGCTGGTGGCCTTGGCCTTTGAGAGGACCTCCGCCACACCGTACTCGCCTTCGTCAAAGCCTGCTTGCTCGAACCACGCCAATGCCCAGCGGCTGTCGGCATCAAAGTCGCCTTCCTGCTCGGCCAAGACCTCATCGAGGGTTTGATTGATCAGCGCCAGGGCCTCCCGCACCGTAAGCGGCTTGCCCTCGGCATCGAGGACTTTGGCGTAGCGAGTGAAGATTGCCATCCCCGGGCCGATGGCCGCCTGCGCCAAGTCTACCGGAGCGATATTGCTACGCTGCAAATGGGCGAGTGCCACGGGTAGCTCCGCTTTAAGCACGTTGATGAATTCGCGACGTGTGGATATTGGCGCGTCTGCTACGCGCTTACGGCATACCAGAACAATGCTGGAGGCAAGGGCGTTTGATGCCTGCCCTCTCAAGCGACTGTCGTTTTCTGTTCGCATTGGCCATGTCCCGGTGGTAGAGAAACCCGCACAAATCACCGCCTCTAGGAAAGTCTCCCAACCTGTGCTCGCGTTTCCATCAGCGCCATCGTTTTCGACTTGTTTGAAAGCATAATAGATGGTCACCGGAAATGCCGGATGCGACTGCTCGGCAAGGCGCTGCATCGCTTGCTTCATACCATTGAGGAAAAACGCCTCTGCATCCACCTTACCACCGTGACGATAACCGAAGGCAACTAATTCTTCAGTTTTAGGCACAGCAAGCGTAGCAAAGAGATCTGGGAAGACAGGCTGTAACGATCTGCGCAACCAGACGTAGAAGAAGTCAGAGAGATCGGCATAGGGTACGTTGTCGTAGTACGGCGGATCGGTGGAAACGACTTTTGCTTTAGACGCATCCTGCCGACTAGCATCCGCCTGTAGGGCAGACCCTATCACTTTCGACGAAACAAACTCGAAGGCTTTAGCGAACGCCTTCGTAATCCCATCAATCAATACGATCCAAGCACCAGAGCTGTCGCCGAGCGGATTCCCTTCCGCAAAATCCCAGACCATTGGGATGGCTTGCCGTCCAAATAGCTGACGAGGACACTGTGCGATGGGTTCCCACCTGCAGAGACTATTTCCAAGGTCGGCCTGTTTGCTCAGGGCGAAAGATAGATAAACACCTACGGCATCAGCGTAGGATATGATACCAATACCAGGATCGAGGAATTTGCTATCATCCAACAGGCCCGCGGCAAGTGCGTCGCGCTTTATCATCGCGCACGCCTCCTGTACCAAGTTGGATAAGACCGTCAGCGTCACGAGTTGCCGGGCAGTGAAAAGGTCGTACCATTTCGCCAGCCCATACAGGGTAGGCGTAAAAGCCCGTGCGTCTTCGACCAAAGTGCCTTCTGGCTGCCACGCCGGATTCGTCTGACGCGCTACAGACTCCATTGCCGCGGTTGGCGGGAGGTAAATCCGCCCGCGATCACCCGCAGCAACGATTGCCATCATCTGCACACCCATGCGCCCCGCCTTGCCCTCAGCTTTTATGTAATCAGCGGCAATCGGAGTCCCAGACATTATGCATTGGAAATGCGCGCCGCGTGAAAGCTTTGTACCATTCTTCGCAGCCTCGGCATCCTTCGGCTTGCCCACCTTCACCGTGAAGCGGTAACCACCATTCTCGATCACCGGTTCGACATAGGCTTCCTTGCCAGCCTTGGCTGAAAGCATGAAAGTGGAGGCGAGCGGCACATCCACATTGGCAAAGGCTGGGTTCGGGCTCTTTACCGTTCGTGCCCATAGCCACGCAATGACGGTGAGCTTCTTTCCCAAATAGGGTTTGAGATCCGAGCGTTCTTTCACCATCTCTGTCGTAATCTCGACCTTGGGGTAGAGATGGCCGATGCGCTTTTCAGCCTCGTCGCGCATCCATTTTCCGTAATAACGCACGTCCTCGGCAAGGCCCTGTGCGCCTTTCCATGTCCTCAGGGCTTTTTGCCCATCCGGCAACTGCTGCCATTCCGGATTGACCGGCGGCTTGCCGGCAAACTTGGGCGGAATTTCGATCATCGCCTTGTTGATCAGGACCGCCACAGGATTTAGGTCACTGGCATACGCTTCCAAACCGAGCCGTTGCGCCTCCAGCGGCAGTGCACCACCACCGGCAAAAGGATCATGAAAAGCAGGTAGCTTGTGGCGGTCAAAAAGTTCCTTGGCGCGCGGGTGACCGGCATTTTCAGCACAAGTATAGCGCCAGCTTTGCCAGATTTCGTCTCTGGCTTGCTGGAGAACTTTCTCATTGGTCGTGTTTTCCCAGAGCACCAGGTCCTCGATAATCTTGAAGAGACGTTTTCTCTCTTTTTCCTGTGCCTTTTCTGTGGGGAAAAGATCAGGATGCGCCGAAGGGTCGTCCACCATCTGCGAAAAGATCACCGCCCGCGCCGCCGCCAAGGGCCGCCGCGCCCACCAGAGGTGCAGGGTGCTCGGATGGCCGTGGCGAATGGACTTCTCCCGGGCCGACGCCTTGTTGATGGCATCCAGCGGCAGGGCAACTTCGATGAGTTTCTTCTTGTAATTCATGATCTTTCCTTATGACTCCGGTCGAAAATCTGACGATTAGCGTCATTCATCGGACGATTATCCGACGATTAAGGCAGAATATCGGTCGATTCCGAGGAAACTCGGAAGGCGGTGAAATCGGAAGATTACGGCAAAACATCGAAAGATTATCGGAAGATTTCATCATCAAAAGCCACTTCCATTTTGAGCTTAAAATCTTCCAGCATTTTGCCGGATTCTTTCAAGGTCGTACTGTCAACGATAGCCTCTCCGCATTCGGAACATGCATAGGTAATGTAATTCGGAATTACCTTTGTTTGCCCTTTATATTCAAAGGACTCGGTTTCAACTTTCTTTTTCAGCTTGCCGGCTCCGCAGATAGGACAATTTTTTGTTTTCATTTTTTTTCAGATCACCTTCCACCAGGGCACCGCCAAAACCCTGGGCGTCAACCACTCAATTACCGTGCCGGTGTGCAGCAGTAACCCGGCACGTGCGTCAGCACCATACTCATTTTGAAAGGCAAGCAGGTTCATGGCATCCTTGATCCGCGGGCGGTTTGTGGATTTGATCTCGATGGGAAGCACTTTCCCGTCCGTCTCGATCACCAGATCCACTTCTTCACCTGTCGTCGTCCGCCAATAGAGAATCTCCGTATTCTGGAGCCTTCCACACTGCCAGACAAGAAGGTCAAGCAACACAATGTTCTCGAGATAGGCGCCCGTTGGTTCGGCCATTCCAGAGAGGTGCATCGCCAGTCCGACGTCGCCCCAGTACAGCTTGGGGGATTTGAGGAGACGTTTGGTACGGTTCACCGAATAGGCCGGCAAGCGAATCAAAAGGTACGAAGTTTCAAGCAGGTTCAGGTAGCGGTGTATCGTGGGCTGCTTTAATGATAGATCGCGGGCCATTTCCGTCTGGTTTACGAGCTGCCCGAGACGAAAACAGGCGGCGCGCATCAGCCGGCGAAAATCAGGCAGGGCGGCTATGGAGGAAAGCACCTGGAGGTCCCGCTCCAAGTAGGTCCGGACATAGCCGTCGAACCAGACCATCCGGTCCTCCGCACGGGTCATGTGGACAGCGGGCGTTGGAAATCCGCCGCGACGGGCAAATGCCAGCCAGTCTTCCGGACCCGATGTGTCCACACTGAGTAGATCGGGCCATTCGGCGTCATTCGCTGCGACCAGTTCTTCCCAAAGTCCGCAACGGCCGAGGCCCAATTGCTCCCGCCGGGTCATCGGCCAAAGGGTGAGGTAGCTGGCGCGACCGGCGAGAGATTCGGATACTCCCTGCATCAGGAGCAGGTTGGCCGATCCGGTCAGAAGAAATCGGCCCGGTTGGCGGTCTGAATCGATGGCCCGTTTAACAGCGAGGAGCAAATCGGGTTCCCGTTGCACCTCATCGAGAGTCACCTTCGCCGCACCCCCCACCAGGGCTTCAGGATTTTGCCTGGCGAGTTCGAAAACATCCATGTCATCGAGGGAAAAGTAGGAACGCTTTTCCAGGGTAAGCACCTTTACCAGAGTGCTCTTGCCCGTCTGACGGGCGCCGGTAACCACAACAGCCGGCATCACACGTAACCGTTGGCCCAATGCGGCCATCATGTGTCGGGGAAATGTATTTTCATTCATGGCGTGAATTATATCCATTCATGGACGATTTTGCAAGGATTATGAGGGTTCTTTCGCTTTGGCCAGCAACTCGGCAAAGTCGTAGTTGACGCTTGTCACGCCGAAATCCGGCTCGCGTTGAAAGGGCTGTCTCAGGTAGTGTACCCGGTAAGAGTCGCCATCGAGAAATTCCACGATGGCAAGGATAAAATCCTCGGGCTTGTTGAGGGAGTAGAGGATTTCATTGCGGGTCACCGTGACCGTCGGTGCACCGGATACTCGTCCTTTCACCTCGATGAAACGCAATTTTCCCGTGCCCGGGATACAGCTTTCGATATCGTAACCCAATTTCTCAAGTTCGCGGTCGGTCGGCTCAAACCCGAGGTTGCGTTCGACCTCCATAATGATGGCGCGGGCTCGGGCGGCACTGGCTTGTGTATCAGCAGGCGCGGTCGATATTGCCGCCCCCTGACCTGTCATGGCCGTCAGTAAACCTTTGGGCACGATCAGCATTCCACCCAACACGACCGGTGGTAGCGGCGAGATCTGAGCTTCGAGTTTCAGGTCTTCGAGTCGCTTTTGCAGCCGCCCCTGAAGCAGATCGGCCCGCTTACGGGCCTCACCCGAATTGAGCCGATTACCTGTTCTGCCTGCCTGTTCCAAGAGTTTGAGCTGCTCGGCGCGATGATCCCAATAGGTAATCTCCTTGGTGAGCCGCTCCTTCACCGCCGCTTCTGTCTTGGCAATCAGTTTGAGCTTGGGGCCTCGCACCTCCGCCAAGTGTTCCGGAACGACGTTCACTATCGCGTGACCCTGTGCCTTCTTCTCCAGCTCGCGGGTAATCCAGGTGCACTCGGGCCTGTTGAGGATTGCTTCAACAGTCGGTTCGCCTTTGGCCAGCGGCCGGTAATCGAGATAGGGTGCATAATTCACATGGTGTGTGGCGCCATCGGCGTCAAGCTCTATATATAGCATCCGCCTGGAGACGACGCGGCGCTCTCCCGACCGTGTCAGGCTTGCGTCCTGGATAGTATGTTCGAGATAGAACATCACGTGCGGCTGGATACCCGTGTCGCGTTCATCTACCAGCACGGCGCCGCGTTTCAAGAGATCTCGGTGGCGCTCAAGGGTAAGGTCGATAACCGAATCAAGCAACGGATGCCCAGGACAAACAAAGGCAGCCAGTGGCAGACCTTGAGGCGCTACCAGCGGCTTCTCAAAGGCAATGCGTTCATATCGGGGCAGCACCGGTTCGCCGATACCGATCAAACGGTCACGGTTCCGCACCGGGGCCGGGACATGGGTAACCTCGTAGCGGCGCGGCTCACGCTGTCTGGCCGATCCTCCCAGATAGCGGAAGGCTTCGAGGAAAAAAGACTCGATATAGTGCGGCTGAAGGCGTCTGGCTTCTGCCCGCTCCATATCCTCCCGGATATGTTGGATGCGACTCGCGTCCATTGCATCGTGGGCAAGAGCATGGTCTTCAAGAAGGTCCCGGAGCTGGTCGCGATCCAAAGCATGGTCAATAACGGTGGTCAGGTAGGCTTTAACCTCTGGGCGCTCGCCATAACGGACAGCCTCAATCAGCAGATCCCGCAACAGTTTACCCTCGAATTGGAGCTTGCCGAGCACGTCGAATACCTGGCCGCCGAGGGATTGACGGGCCTGTTCCAGTTTGTCCAGAAGCTTGCGATAAACGTCTCCCTCACGGGTTTCTTCGGCCACCAGGTTCCAGAGATGGCATACCTCGGTCTGGCCGATGCGGTGGATACGGCCAAAACGCTGCTCGATGCGGTTGGGGTTCCACGGCAGGTCATAGTTCACCATCAAATGTGCACGCTGGAGGTTGATGCCCTCGCCGGCGGCATCCGTGGCCAACAGAACCTGCACTTTGGGGTCATGCTTGAAAGACTCCTGCTCCTTCATGCGTTCCTCGCGGCCCATGCCGCCGTGGATCATAACCACCGCCTCCTTACGTCCGAGCAGCGTGGTGATACGGTTCTCAAGATAATTCAGGGTGTCGCGGTGCTCGGTGAAGAGTACAAGCTTCTGTTGTAAGGATGGTGTGTGACGGGGAATCGCTCCGGCGCCGAAAGGAGTAATCGGTTCGGCTAATCTGTTCGAAATTGCGGCGGTGGTGAAAATCTCACCCAGAAGGGTTGAAAGCTCGCGCCATTTGGTATCCGTACCGCTGCGACGGACACCGAGCGCGAGCGACTCCAGACCTTTGAGGGTCTCAATCTCCGCTTTTAACTCGGTGATGGTTCGCGCCGCCGTTGCCTGATCGAGGATTTCCTCCTCGGCGGCCTTGACCTCATTGTCCGGTGCATCTTCGAGATCCTCGACGTCCTCGGCATCCAGAGCCAGCAGGTCGGCGGCAAGGATCGGCGCGGCTTGGCCTCCGCGTTGGAGCACTTCCATCTCACGCAGTCTGCTTTCTAAGCGTTCTCGTCGTCTACGCAATGATTGATAGATCGCTTCGGGCGAGGAAGCAAGCCGTCGTTGCAGAATAGTGAGGGCGAAGCCCACAGTTCCGGTACGTTTATCATTCTGTAGCGCCTCGGCACGGTTGAATTCCTCGCGAACATATTCGGTGACCGCTTTGTAGAGCTTCGCTTCGGCCTCCGAGAGTTTGTAGGGAACGGTGTAAGCGATGCGCTCAGGGAATAGCGGCGTACCGTCGAACTTGAGCAGGCTCTCCTTCACCATCCGGCGCATCAGGTCCGAGACGTCGGCTACATGAACCCCGTCGCGGAAGCGGCCTTCGAAACGGTCGCCGTCGAGGAGGGCCATAAAGAGCTGAAAGTCAGCCTCCTTACCGTTGTGCGGCGTCGCCGTCATCAAGAGGAAGTGCCGTGTGAGGGTCGAAAGAAGCTGGCCGAGCCGGTATCGCTTGGTGTATTTAGTCTCCGTGCCGAAAATGGTGGCAGACATCTTGTGCGCCTCGTCACAGACCACAAGATCCCAGCGACAATCCGGCGTCTGGAGTTTTTGCTGTACGTCCTCATTGCGCGAGAGCTTGTCAAGCCGGGCAATGACAAGGTTGGTCTCAAGGAACCAGTTGCCGGTGCGTGCCGCTTGGAGCTTGTCGTTGGTGAGAATCTCAAAGGGCAGATGAAATCGGTGGTAGAGCTCGTCCTGCCACTGCTCGGCGAGGCTGCCCGGGCAGACGATTAGACAGCGCTGTAAATCGCCGCGGGCGACCAGCTCTTTGATGAGCAGGCCTGCCATGATCGTCTTGCCGGCGCCGGGATCGTCGGCAAGGAGAAAGCGCAGCGGTTGACGCGGCAGCATGGCCTCGTAAACGGCGGTAATCTGGTGCGGCAGTGGGTCAACAATAGAGGTGTGGACGGCGAGCACCGGGTCGAAGAGGTGGGCAAGGCGGATGCGGTGCGCTTCGGAAACCAGACGGAACAGCGCTCCGTCGCCGTCGAAACTCCAGGGGCGGCCTTGCTCCACGAGATCGAGACGTGGCTCGTCGTATCGATAGAGAAGTTCGTTTGCCACCTTGCCCGTGGGCGTCTTGTAGGTTAATTCGAGCGCCTCGGAGCCAAACCACTGCACGCTGACAACCGTGATAAGGCAGTCCGGAAGAAGGCCACATACTGCGGCGTTTGGTTGAAGGTCTTCGAGACGAATCATTCGGATTTTTATTTAGCAGCGATGTTCCGGCGTGAGTTCCTGATGTCGTTCTTACTTGCCTGATGAAAGTATTCTTCAAAACATAAAACCCCGCTCTCTTCTGGAGACACGGGGTTTCAGTAATCAGTCCATAGCATCCTCACGCTGTGTTGACCAGTTTAGGATTCTTAATCTTTATAGTCACATATGCGACACCGATTATCATAATATAATTAAGATTGCTACAGAAAAACGAGAAATAAGACGAAGGACTCTTCAAGAGGCAAAGACCGGGTTCTTTATGAAAATAATAGTAGTCAGACATGTGCGTCTTTCGAACCGCATTCAATATTTTTATCAAAATGGCCAAGCATTGACTTGTATTTGCTTTCAGTAAGGCTGATTTTCAATTCTGTATCGTATGCCATGCCTCCCGTTCATCTACGAGTCAATAAAACTACGACTCCTGAAAAGCAATGAATACGCTTATTCGAAATGGAGCAATTTTTTTATCACGGGAGGTGGGTAAAGATCTGTACCCAATCTTATTTGACGACATCGTAAAAAGCGCCCTAGCCCGCCGACTGCCGGGCCTGTATAAAAGAAGTAAGTCGAGTCTGTGCCATGAAACCGGCCCAAAACCGTCAAACACGTATCTAAAGAATCCAATTAGTTACGTGCGACTTACTTAGAAGTCCATATGCGGCGTTGCGCTTCATCCTTCGTCACTGCGACGTACGCACAAGTACGCCTCATTCCTCAGGATTCGCGCGCCTTGCCTCTGGAGCTTTTTACTTCGTCGTCTCCATCATGACTTTTTACGAATTCATCTTATTTGGGTGGGGAGGTTACCGCGGCGGTGATCTCCCGGCTCAACTTTGCCAATGCCCGGCTCTGAGCCGCCACATAGGCGGTATAATCCGACCCGCTCATGCCTTCGGCGATCTCCGTGTGCCGGACCAGGATGGTTTTCGTTCCGCTGTCGCTCGTGACGGTGACCGCCCAGTTGGCCTTCAGGATGATCTGCCCGCCAAGTTTGCCGTCCATCCGGAGGATATCGATGGCGATCTGCCTGTCGACGTTCAGCCTCCGTCCCCAGGGTAGGGAAACCACCCGATACGAGGGCAAGAGGATGGTGAGATTCTCCGTCACCGTCCGGGATATTTCCTCCTGAAGGGATCCGGACCAGCGGTCGAACTCCGCGACGGTGATTTCGTTTTCTCCGGACAGACTGGTTATTTGCGGGCGGTTCAGCCGATCCGGAATGGCGACAGGTCCGAGACCGATTAGGACGGCGTCTTTGGTTGCCGCGGCGGCTGTCGGTCCTGGCGGCGGCGCCAGCGTATTCAAAGTATAGAAGCGCGGTGACTGCGAAACTCCGCAGCCGGAGAGTGCCAGCGCCACCAGCAGGAGCAGCGGCCATCCTTTTTTCATCGCTTTTCACCTCCTGTCTTCTTCTTGCCGGTAAAGACCGCCTCGGGATGCATTTCCAGATAGTCCGTCAGGGTGCGCAGGGAGCGGGCGATACCGGAAAATTCCCGCAGGGTCTCCTCCAGTTGATAGGCGACCTCCGTATTTCCCTGGGTGATCTCTTCATGGCGGCGAGGTTGTCGTCCACCTTCTTCAGGGTGGCCTTGGTCTGGGCCAAGGTTGCTTTGGCCTCAGCGGCCAGTTCTCCAGAGACCCCTTCCGACATGGCCAGCGTCTTCTCCGCCTGTTGGAAAGCCCCGCGGGCCGCCCCGGAGGTAGCCTTGAGATCCGCGAGGACCGGACCTATTTGCTCATTCATCTTTTTTATCATCTGCTGGGCCTCTTTGCCGGCCTGGGCCAGTGATTTGACGCCTTCCCTGGTCTCCGGGGAATTGACGATGCCTTCAATCCCTTCGATAATTTTGTCGAGTTTCTTGGCCATCTCCTTGATCGGCAGATCCCGGAGCGCCCGGGTCAATTCCTCATATTGGGTGGGAATTGTTGGTATCTCTGCGAATTCAGTGAGATATTTATGAAAAACCGCGGGTCGCTCGGGATAAAAATCCAGGGTGATGATGAGCTGCCCCGTCACCAAGCTCTGGATGTCCAACTGGGCCTTCAATCCCTGTGTTTCTACTAGATACTGAACGGCTTTGGCCTCGGTTTCCACCTTTTCCCGGGTTCGCAGATTCACAACGCGGTCCTGATCGAGTTCGATAATAACGGCGCTCAACAGCAATTCTTTTTCCGGATGATAAAAGAGCCGGATGTCGGCGACGGCACCGACCTTGACGCCTTTGAAATAGACCGGAGATCCCGTGTTCAGGCCCCGGATAGATTCGTCGAAGTACAGGGCAAATAATTTCCGCTCCTGGAAAAATTTACCCGAAGAGAAGATAACGACGGCGGCCGTAAATAAGACCACCGCCCCGACCACGAAAAGGCCGATCATTTTCATGCTGGCCTGTTTGCTCATATCCCGGCTCCATAATATCGTAACATATTGTTTTTTATGCCTTCTGGCTTCCGTACCGGAAGACGGGGGCGCCGCCGATAGCTCCCGGAACCGGTCCGGTGGACGGTGCGGAGAAGTCCTCTCGGGAAGTGATGTTTCACCTGCATCCCTCCCCGATCGCGCCAGGGTTGCTGACGGGCATTGATCCGCCCCTGGTCAGAAAATTCCGCACCACCGGGTCCTTCGCTTCCGCCAGCAGGGTCTTCGGGTTGCCGGCGGCGATCATCGTTCCAGCGGCGGCGTCCAGAAAGACGGAATTGTCGGCGATGGCGAAGATGCTGGCCAACTCATGGGTCACCACGACGATCGTGGCATCCAGACTGTCCCGGAGCTGGAGGATCAGGTCGTCCAGGAGACGGGAACTGATAGGGTCCAGGCCGGCGGATGGTTCGTCGAAAAAAAGGATCTCCGGATCGAGGGCCATGGCCCGAGCCAGCCCCGCCCGCTTCACCATGCCGCCGCTGATCTGGGCCGGATAATAATCCTCGAATCCCTTCAGCCCCACCAGGGCCAGCTTCAATGCGGCAATCTTCCTGATCTGACGGGCCGAAAGTTCCGTGTATTCCTCCAGGGGCAGGGCGATGTTTTCCGCCAGGGTCAGGGAACTCCACAGGGCGCCGCCCTGGTAAAGGACGCCGAAGGTGCGGGTAACCTTTTCCCGGTCGTTTTCTTCCATCTGCCAGTAGTTGCGGCCGTGGAAATATATCCCCCCCCGGGCCGGCTTCTTGAGACCGATGAGATGCTTGAGGAGCGTGCTTTTTCCGCAGCCGCTCCCCCCCATGATGATGAAGATCTCACCCCGGCGGATGGTGAAGGTCAGGTCCCGCTGGAGGACGAAGTCTCCGTAAGCCATCGTCAGTTCTTCAACGACAATATGCGCTTTGCTGTCGAAGTAATCGGTCACTCTATATCCCCAGGATGTTGCACAACACCGTAATCGTCGCCGTGGCGATGACGATGGCGACGATGGCCGTTACAACCGCCGAGGTGGTCGCATTGCCTACCGCCGCGGCACTCCGCTCACATTGCAGACCCCGGAGGCAGCCGATGGCGGCGATCAGCACCCCGAAAACGGCGCTCATGAACAGACCGACCCACAGATCGTTGAGGCGGATGGCGCCGATTGTCTGATGGTAATATTCCAGAAAATTGAGATCCAGCATGGTTACCCCGACGATGAAACCTCCCAGGACGCCCATGAAATCGGCATAGAGACACAGAAGCGGCATCATCAAAAAAAGGGCGATCATCCGCGGCAAGACGAGGTAGTCCATGGGTGGGATCCCCAGGGTTTTGAGGGCGTCGATCTCCTCGGTGGTCTGCATGGTTCCCAGTTGGGCGGCGAAGGCGGCCCCAGTCCTTCCCGCCATGATCACTCCGGTCATGATCGCCCCCATCTGTCGGAAGATGCCGATGCCCACAAGATTGGCGATATAGATCTGGGCCCCGAACATGCTCAACTGGATGGAGCCGACGAAGGCGAGGATGAGACCCACGAGGACGCTGATCAAAGAGACGATGGGCAGGGCTCGGATCCCGCATTCCTGGATGATGAGCAGCAGTTCTCGGCAACGGAAGCGGGCCCGACCCCGGAGCAGCCGTCCGCAAGCCATCGTCGCCTCGCCGATGAAGGAGAGGGCCTCCGCGGTGCTTATCCAGAGACCGTAAACGGCTTGCCCCAAGCGCTCCACCAGGGGCGGTCGGGCCTCTTCCTGCCTGGCCCCGGCCCGTTCCGGCACCGCATAGGCCAGCTTCAGCAGGCCCGCTATGCCCGGCGGCAGGCTTTCCCGCTCCACCTCGATCCCATGCCGCTGTGCGTAATCGATGATGTCGATGAGGAAGGTGATCAGGACACTGTTCCATCCGGTCAGTCCGGAACAATCGAAGGCGACGTGGAGGGGCGCCGGGGATTGTTCCAGTTGATTTTGGACCGCGGCAAAGGGGGGATAATTCCCCCCTTCCCGCCAGTTCCCCTGTAAGGAAATGACCAGCCTTCCCCCCTCCGGCCGTCTGAACTCTATCATTTCATCTAAAATGCGTTCCTATGTGGTTGACTTCCTTCACCAATTAATTTCCTCCCCTTCAAGGGGAGGATCAAGGTGGGGATGGGTCTATTTTTCATCCCCTTTGTGACGGCATACCGTCATGGGTGTTTCATGTTATTTTCAAATCAAGGGCCTTCGCTACCTTGACAGCCAGCCGGCTTTCGGGATCGATCCGGGCGTCGCTGATCATCATTATTTCCATGGTCATGGCAACGCATTTCTCCCGTTCTTCCTCGGTCGGCAGGAGCTTGGCCAGGGAGGCGATGGCCTGGTCCTCGTCGATGAGGAGCATGAAGTACTGGTCCCGGATCATTTCCCGCCATTGTTCCTTGCTGATCTTGTCTTTAGGGTATTTAGCCTCGAGCCTGTTCGCGATGAGACTAGAGCGGTAGTCGATCATGCCGAGGTGGATCATCGCGGCCATCACGAGGCGGATAAGGGCTTCATTGAAACCGCCCTGGTCCATTCTGTTTTTCAGCTCTTCGACTTTGCGGTGGATCGCTTCTTCCCGTTCCGCGTTTTCCCGTTCCAGGACCTGGGCCTGCCGGCCCGGAAAGAGGGGGGCCAAACCCAGCGGTCCGTACATCGTCTTGAACAAGTTCCGGTAGGCATCGTCCCTCAGCTCCCGGTAGGAATCAAGAAAATCTTCGATGGTCTGGGCCATGTCCCGTTCCAGCATGGCGAAATAGTTGCCCGCGCGGATCGGCCGGCGGTTTTTCCGCACCCAGTCCGCACCGATCCGGAAAGAGACCATGCCGGGATTGAAACGTTCCGAAAAGAGGTAGTATTTCATCCGGCTGGGGTTGAGCCAGCGAAGTATCTCCGCCGATTGCTCCGTGGTCATGAGGCGCACCAGGGGACCGAGAAACATCCGGTATAGTTCGTAATTGTAATCGGATACTTCCGCCACGGAGGAGAAATAATCCTCGTCCCGGATCTCATCGCTCATGGCCGTGATGTCGGCGATTTTTCGCATCTCGAAGCGGGCCACATATTCGCCGGGTATTAGTTCCGCATGTTCCATGAAGAGGCTTTTCTTTTCGATGATCATTTCGTAGAGCCCCGGCGGCAGCGCGTCGATCATCTCCAGGGTATTGACGAATTCCTGGTGCTGTTTTTTTGCGATGGACGTCCCCACGAAGATCCCCAGATGACCTACGTCGGGATGGAGGGTATAGACGATGGTCTGTCCTTCGGTGAGAATCGCCTGGTCGGAGTCGTAAACATCGACGATCCAGTTCAGGGCCTGCTGGGGCGGGGTGATGTTGTCACCCTGGGAGGCGAAGACCACCACGGGACACTTGATGTTCCGAAGATCGACCCGCTGGCCGTCCGGCAGGACCACGCCGCCCTTGGCGAGCCGGTTGCCGATGAACAGATTGGTCACGATGCCGTCGATCTCGTCGGCGTTCATGAGGAAATAGCCGCTCCACCACTTCTCGAAGTTGAGGTAGCGTTCCGCCTCCTGGTCGACGTTGGCGTAGAGGTTGTATTCCTTCCGGAAATAGGTGTTGGCGGGATTGAGGTTCTCGAAGTTCGTCACCAGGTAGGAGCCGTCGAATTTGCCGTTCCCCAGGTCGCAGGTCAACGAGGTGAGCCACTTGCCTCCCAAAAGGCCGCCGGTGTAACGCATGGGATTCTTGTTCTTGTTTCCGGCCCAGTAGGACATAGGGGCGCCGTTGAGGATGATGGTGCCCATGAGATCCGGCGCCATGGCGGCCAGAGAGGCCACGGCCCAGCCGGCCTGGCAGTTTCCCATGACGCAGGGCCGGGGCGCTTCCGGGTGGCGGCGGATGACTTCCTGGAGGAAGAGGGCCTCCGCCTGGCCTACATCGACCAGCGTCTGCCCCGGTTCCGGCTTGGGGAAAAACATGACAAAATAAACCGGATGGCCCGCTCTCATGGCGATGCCCACCTGGGATTCATGCTTGGAACCCCCGATTCCCGGCCCGTGTCCCGCCCGGGGATCGACGATGACGAAGGGACGCTTTAGGGGATCTATCTTCAGGCCCTCCTCAGGAATTATCCTCAGGAGGGCGTAATTGACGTGATTATCCAGGGTTCGTCCGTCGATAATTGTTTCGTATTGGAATTGCAGCACCGGCGGCTCGCCTTCCTTTACGTGCGCCAAGAAATTGTCCCCCCGCCGGCGCATGACGTCCCAGAAGAGGATGGATCGCTGGCATGTATCCACCAGGTATTCCCAGGCCTCGCGCGCCGCGACGTTCCCCTGCCAGGCCTCCTCCAGGCTCTGGAAGAGCGCGGCGGGATCCCAGGCGCCCAGGCATTTACCCCAGGGGACCTCCGCCGGCGCCAGGGGGGCCTTTATAGCTCCCTGCCACACGGCCGCGGTGGATTTAAACAGATCTTTCAGGAGGACATTGTCCTTCCAGAGGTTTTCGAATCCCCTGAAGAACACGGCGGGATCGAAACCGGGAAGGAGAGATTGCGGCTTTTCCCGGTGTTCCTCGTTTTTCCCCGTTCCCGCTGTCCCAGCCGCAGTGGTCGGCGCCGGCGCCTCCCTCTTCGTTTCCGGCCGTGAGGCCGACTTGGCGGTCTCTCCCATCGCCGCGGTTTCATCAACAGGTTTGGTCGGATCTTTTGTGTTTGCCGGCGAGAATACTGACTCCGCCGCCTCTTTGATCTTTATCGCCTTTTCCTTCTTCGGCGCTGCTTTTCTGGCCATAGCCGCTTCCTCCTTGGCAGGTAAGTTTGACGGCATCTTAAAAAACCGGTTGCTTCGTTGCCCTTCATCCTTCGTCACGGCGACGTACGTCCAGGTAATTCTCATTCCTCATGATTCGTACGCCTTGCCTGCGGATCCTTTTACGATGCCGTCCCAAATGGGACATTTTTTGACTTACTGACGATTCAGCTCACAACGGCGGAAACGACCATTATCCCGTGGTTTCTACTGTTGCCGGGAGATAAATCCTTTACGGGGAGGGAGCGGCCTTCGTTTCGGTATAACCGGCGGCCATTTTATCCGCCTCGGTGATCCAGCCACCCCCCATGGTCTTATAGACATTCACGAGGGACTGGAACAGGCTTCCCTTGGTTTGAACCTGGGAAAGCTGGCCGTTGAACAAGCTGCGCTCGGCGTCCAGAACCTCTAAATAACTGCTGTATCCATTGTCGTATCGCAGGCCGGCAAGCCGGCGGGTATTCCTGAGGGCCATCACCTGCTCGCCTTGGACGGCCAGCCTTTCCCGGTATTTCCGCTGGTCCACCAGGGAGTCGTCCACCTCTTTGAACGCCGTCTGCACCGTCTGCAGATATTTAACCAGTGCCTGCTCCTGGAGGGCCTCCGCCTGTTTGACCTGCCCTTTTATCTTTCCGGCGGTGAAGATGGGCGCCGTCAGCGAGGCGGCGTAATTCCAGGTCTTGGCGGGCCCCGTCATGAGATCGTTCAGCTCGGCGCTGGCGAAGCCGAAGGCGCCGGTGAGGGATATGGAGGGGAAGTAAAGCGCCTTGGCCACGGCGATCCGGGCGTTGGCGGCGATCAGGTTCTGTTCCGCCTGGCGGACGTCGGGACGGCGATCCAGGAGATCGGAAGGGATGCCGGTCGGCACCGCCGGCAATACCAGCTCATCCAGGGTCCTGCCTCGGGGAATGGGACCGGGATTGCGTCCGAGGAGAAGATTGAGAGCGTTTTCCTGTTGGGCGATATTCTTTTCCAGTTGAGGAATGACCGCCCGGGCGTCTTCGTATTCCGACCGGGACTGGTTCAGCTCCAGCTCGGAAATCACGCCGCCCGCATAACGCTTCTGGAATATCTCCAGGGAGTCTTTGCGGCTTTTCAGGGTTTCCCTGGCGATGACCAACTGCTGGTCGTAATTGAGCAGATTGATGTAGCTGTTGGCCACCGAGGCCACCAGGGTCATGATCACGGCCCGGCGGGCCTCGTCGGTGCTGAGGAGATCGGCCCGGGCCGCTTCCGTGGCCCGTCGGAGCTTGCCCCAGAGGTCGAGTTCCCAGTTGGCGTTGAGGTTGCCCTGGAAGGTGTAGGAAGTAGGCTGCGTCGTCGGGTTCCATCCCGTTGGACCCACTTCCGTCAGACGCTGCCGGCCGGCACTGGCTCCCAGACCGACCTGGGGGAAGAGATCCGCCCGGGTGACGCCAAGTTTTCCCATGTATTCTTCCACCCGCGCCGTAGCGATGCGCACATCCTTGTTTTCTTGCAAGGACGTCCGGATCAGGTCGTTGAGGACCGGGTCCTGAAATTGCTTCCACCAAGACGTGTTGGCCAGGGCCAGGGCGTCTTTTTCCTCGAAACGCCAATTATCGGGCGTGTCCACCTGCGGGCGGCTGTAATCCTTGCCCAGCATACAGCCGCTGAGGAGGAGCGCCGTGACCAGGACGACAAAGAGTCTCTTGGTGAAAGCGAAATATCGATTGGCGGGACCGGCAGTGAGTTTCGGCTTGACAACCATGTTCTTATTTCTCCTCCTTTTCCGGCGTCGATTCGCCTTTCTTTGCCACAGGACCCGCCAGGGCGCCGGTTTTCTTTTCCAGCCGGGCGCTCAAGGTTTCAAAAAACTGAAAGAACAGGGGGATGAAGAAAATGGCGATAAGGGTTGCCCCGAGCATCCCGCCGATAACCCCGGTGCCGATGGAGTGACGGCTGTTGGCCGAGGCCCCCGTGGCGATGGCCAGGGGGACGCAGCCAAGGATGAAGGCGATGGAAGTCATGACGATGGGGCGGAGTCGGAGTCGCGCCGCTTCCAGGGCCGCATCGTAGATGGACAGTCCCTCCGCCCGCTTCATGACGGCAAACTCCGTGATGAGGATGCCGTTCTTGGCGGCCAGGGCAATGAGGGTCAAAAGTCCGATCTGGAAATAGATGTCGTTCTCGATCCCCCGCATCAGGATGGAAAGGACCGCTCCGAAGAGGGCGAAAGGAACGGCCATCAGGACGCCGAAGGGCAGGGACCACTTCTCGTATTGGGCCGCGAGGATCAGGAAGACCATGATCAGACCGAAGACGAACACCAGCCCGGAAGTTCCCCCCGCCTGTTTGGCATAAAAGGCCTCGCCGCTCCAGGCGTAGCTGAAATCCTCCGGCAGGACCTCCTTGGCCACTCGCTCCATGGCGACGATGGCCTGACCCGAGCTGTAGCCGGGGGCGGCGCCGCCGATGATGTTCGCCGCCGGGAAGTTGTTGAACCGGTTGACGATATCGGGACCGGATTCATATTTCATGGTGACGACCGACTGAAGGGGGATCATGTTGCCGCTGGTGGAACGTACATAGACCTGGGTCAGGTCGTTGGGGCGGGAACGATACTGGGGTTCCGCCTGGACGATAACCTGCCAGAGGCGGCTGAACTTGTTGAATTGACTTACGTAGGCCGAGCCGAAGAGGATCTGGAGGGCCTCATAGACATCCTGGACGGGCACCCCCAGGGTCTCGGCCTTTTCCCGGTCCACATCCACCCGCAACTGCTGGGAGTAAGCGTTCATGGTTGTATTGACCCCCTGCAGTTCCGGCTGTTTGTGGCAGGTGGCGATAAACGTCTCCGCCACGTTCTGGAGCTTTGCCGCATCCCCTTCCCCCCGGTTGAGGATCCAGAACTGGAACCCCCCCATATTGCCCAGGCCGGGAATTGACGGGGGATTGACGGGCATGACAAACCCTTCCTTGATCTGGGAGAAGTTCCGGAAGGCCGCATGGAGGAGCGCCGGGGCCTTGAGCTCCTCCTTTTGTCTTTGCTCGAAATCCTTGAGGGAGACGAAGATGACGCCGGCATTCGCCTTCAGGGCGCTATCGACCAGGCTGTACCCGATAAACTCGCTGACGTCCTGAACGGCCGGATGCTTCATGAAGAACTGCGCCGCCTTTGCCCCCACCGCTTCCGTCCGGTCCAGGCTGGCCGTATCCGGCAGGAAGGTGACCCCGAAGAGGTAGCCCTGGTCTTCGGAGGGCACAAAACTGGTGGGAGTGATATAGAACATGAAGCCGGTGAGACTAGCCATGATGACAAAGACAATCATCGCCGTCTTCGTGTGCTTGAGCATCTTGGCGACACCGCCGGTATAGCCGGTGGTTATCTTCTGGAAGAACGTTTCGAACCATTTGAAGAAGCCCTTTTTCTCTCCCGTCTTGTGCTGGAGGAGAAGGGCGGCTAGGGCTGGGGAAAGGGTCAAGGCGACGATCCCGGAGAAAACGACGGAGATGGCGATGGTGATGGCAAACTGTTTGTAGAGCTGTCCCGTCATCCCGCCGAGGAAGGCGACGGGGACGAAGACGGCGCAGAGGACCAGAACGATGGCGATGACCGGTCCCGTCACTTCCTCCATGGCCTTCTTGGCGGCCGCGTTCGGCGTCATATGAAACTCCTCCATATTTCGCTCCACGTTCTCGATGACGACGATGGCGTCATCGACAACGATGCCGATGGCAAGGACCATCCCGAACAACGTCAGCATGTTGATGGAAAAATCGAAGAGGATCATCCCTATGGCGGCGCCGATAATGGAGATGGGAACGGCCAGGATGGGAATGATGGTGGCCCGGGCGCTCTGGAGGAAGATATACACGACGAGGATGACGAGGAGACAGGCCTCAAAGAAGGTAATTATGACGTCCTTGATGGATGCCCGGACGAACTCCGTGGAATCCATGGCGATCTTGTAGTCGATCCCGTCGGGGAAATTTTTCTTCAACTGTTCCAGGGTCTTCTTGACCTCGTCCGAGACGTGGACCGCATTGGCCCCGGGTTGCTGGTAAACGGCGAGCAGCGTCGCCGTCTTGCCGTTCATCTTCGTGCGGACGGAATAGTCCTTGGAACCCAGGATCGCCCGCCCCACGTCTTTCAGGCGGACGATGGCCGAGCCGTCCTTGCTGGCCCGCAGGATGATGTTCTCGAACTCCTGGGGGGTGGTCAGGCGCCCCTTCGTGGTTACGGAAAAGGTCTGTTCCACCGGACCGTCCGTGGGGGACTGGCCGATCTTGCCCACGGCGAACTGCTGGTTCTGCTCGGAGATGGCGTTGGAGACGTCGGAGGCGGTGATGCCGAGCTGGGCCATCCGGTCCGGCTTCAGCCAGATCCGCATGGCATAATCGGGGGACCCCAGGATCTCCGTCCGGTTGGCCCCGTTGATGCGCTTCAGGGCGTCGAGGACATAGAGGTTTGCATAATTGGCCACATAGCCCTGGTCATAGCGGTCGTCGGGGGAATAGACGCCGATGACCATGAGGAAGGAGCTCGATTTCTTCTGGACCGTCACCCCCTGTTTCTGGACCGACTGGGGCAGTTGGGGCATGGCGATGTTCACCCGGTTCTGGACATCCACCTGGGCCATGTCGGGGTTCGTCCCGATGTCGAAAAAGACGGTCAGGGACATCGTCCCCATTCCCGTGGAGACGGAGCTCATGTAGATCATGTTGTCGGCGCCGTTCACCTGGAGCTCGAGGGGGGAGGCGACATTTTCGGCGATGACTTCGGCGCTGGCCCCGGGATAGGTGGCCGAAACCTGGACCTGGGGCGGCGAGATCTCCGGGTACTGGGCAATGGGGAGGTTGAACATCGACACGCCGCCGGCTATGACGATGACGATGGAGATGACGGCGGCAAAGATGGGCCGATCGATGAAGAATTTCGAGATCATTAGGCCCCCCTATTTCTTTTCCGGAGGGGAGTTCTTGCCCGCCGCCGGCGCCGTGGCTGCATCCTTTGCCTTATGCTCGGGGGGCGCCGTCGCGGTTTTCCCGCCGGAAGGGTCGGCATTACCCGCTCCGTCCGGCGCCACCGGCTGGCCTTCCGACTTTGCGTCAGGAGCTTTCTTTTCAACGATCTTAACCGGCATTCCTTCCGCCAGCATCATCACCCCGTCCACGATAACCCGGTCGCCGGCTTTCAAGCCACTGGTAATGAATATGTCTTCGCCATGCCATTCGCCGACGATTACATGGCGGACCTCGGCCTTGCCTTCCTTGTCCACGCACCAGACGAACTGACCCTTGGCCCCTTCGAAGACCGCCCGTCGGGGGGCGACGATGGCCTTGGGGCGGACGGCGCCCTTGAGGCGCACCCGAACAAACTGTCCCGGCTTTAGAATACCTTGGGGATTGTCCATGGTGGCCTTGATAAGAAAGGTTCCCGTTTCCTTGCTAAAGGAAGGATCGGCAAAGATGAGATGACCCTTTTGGGGGTAGATGGACCCATCGGCCAGGACCAGCTCCACGATGAATTTCTCCCCCGGCGGAAAGCGGAGGGTGTCTTTTTTGATCTCTTCCAGGGAGTTGAGATACTGATTCTCCGACAGGCTGAAGGTAACCCACATGGGATTCATCTTGGCCACATAGGTCAGGAGGCTGTCCGAAGCGGATATATACGTTCCATCCTGTTTTTTGGCCTGACTGGAGAGGCCGGTCACCGGGGAGGTGATGACGGTATAGCTGAGATTGATCTCCGCTTCCCGGACCTTGCCCTGGGCGGCCAGGACTGAGGCGGCGGTGGCCTGCTCCTGGCCCGTGGCGTCGTCCAGGTCCTTCTTGCTCACGGCGTTTTGTTCCACCAAGGGCTTGATCCGGGCCAGGTTGGCCTTGGCGGTGGCCCAGCGGGCCTCCTGCTGGGCCAGTTCTCCCTTGGCCTGCTGCAGGGTGGCCTGGAAGTTTCGGGGGTCGATGCGGAACAGGACCTGCCCGGCTTTCACTAGGGAACCTTCCTCATACACCCGCTTGTCTAGGAATCCTTCCACGCGGGAGCGGATTTCCACCAGATGGGAACTCTCGGTCTGTCCCACTACCTCCCACACTACGGGAGTGTCCTTCGGGGCGATCGTAACCACGTTCACCTCGGCCGGCGGTCGCTGGACGCCCCCTTTCTGATCCTTTCCACATCCCCACGGGATTCCGGAAAACAGAAGCAGACAAAATAAAAGAATCACGATTTTAGATGAAAAATCACGCTCCGGGATGAAATTGCGACAGTTTGCCGAGTTCATAAGATACCCCCCCTATGAAAATAACGAAAGTTTAACTCATTTTCAATATCCTGTCAAAAAAAAACAGCCGATAGATTTTCCAAAAAGGTCCGTGAAGGCGAGGTTTTGCGGCGTCGGATATAATTATAATTCATTGATCCAGGGGTTGAGAGACCCTGTTGTCTTCCACCCAGGATTTCAGTAGGGTGAAGGCTACAGCCAGCACCACCGGGCCGATGAATATGCCGACGATGCCGAAGGCGATGAGGCCGCCGATCACCCCGGCAAAGACGAGGAGCAGGGGGAGATCCGCACCTCTTTTGATAAGCATGGGGCGGAGGATATTGTCGAGGCTGACGATCCCTGCCGTCCAGACAAGGAGCAGCGAACCCGCGATGGCGTTACTGCTCCAGAACAGCCATACGACGGCGGGAAGCAAGACCAACCCCGGTCCGAGCTGGGCCAGGCAAAGTACGAACATTATCGCCGTGAGTGCCACGGCCGCCGGGACACCGGCCGCCGCCAGGCCGATGCCGCCCAGGAGGGACTGTGCCAGGGCCGTAACAACCACTCCCATGGCGACGCCCCGGATCGATTTTTCAACCAGAGAAACGATCTCTTCGCCCCGCTTTCCCCCCAGGCGCTCGGCGAAACGGCGGATGCCGGTCGTCGCGACCTCCCCCCTCGCATAAAGGATCGTCGAGATGATTACGGTCAGCAGGAACTGCACCAGTATCTTCCCCAAGTTGCCGGCTTGATCGATGAACCATTTGGCTGCCTGTCCTGAATACGGTTTGATCCGTGCGATAATTCCTTCCGGTCCGGCCGTCGCCAGATCCTGCCAGGTCGCCGCAAGGTTGGGGCCAATCAACGGTAATTTCTGAATCCAAGACGGAGGCGGGGGAATGGCCGCCGCACAGAAAGACGCCGCCACTTCGTCGATCCGACGATAGTTGTCGGCAATGGTAGCCAAAGACACCCATAACGGCACTACGAAGACCAGCAGCAGACCCAGGGTCATCACCAGGACGGCAAGACCTCGTTTGCCCCACAGTGTTTCCTGGGCGCGCAACATCAGCGGCCAGGTGGTGATCACGATTGTGGTCGCCCAGATGAACGGCGGCAGGAACGGGTGGAGGATTAAGTAAACGGCGATGATCAAGACGGCGATCAACAGCACCGTAAGGGTTATATGGGTTACGTCTTTGCGCTTCGATTCTTTCATTTTGCTCTGGACCATCAGAATGGATTGTCTCTCCGACATATCTTTTCCATTTTGTCAACAGGAAAGTCTTGTCAATTTCCTATTTTCATTGTAGATTACCATCCATAGAATCAATAGATGGCAAGATATGAAATAAAAATCGGTATCAGCACTGAATACCGAAAGAATCAACCGCCGCTTTCGAAAAATAATGCTGGTAAAGGTTTGTTGGATGCCCCTAAACCCCGTTGCCTGTCCGGATTGCGATCTACTCCAGAACATTCCCCATCTGCCGCCGCAGGCCAAGGCCCGGTGCCGCCGGTGCGGCAAGGTTCTGGCAATCAACAGACCGAGGGCCAATGAACGCACTTTGGCCCTGGCGATCGGAGCAGCGATCGTTTTCACCCTCGCCAATGGCTTTCCACTCATGGGTTTGTCGGTGGCGGGCCGGGAGGTCGATACGACCATTATGGGCGGCGCCTGGATGATGTGGCAGGAGGGACAGCAGATGACGGCGGCGCTCGTCGCCATCTGTGCCGTCATTGCCCCGGCGATATATATCAGTTTCACGATCGTCGTCCTGATCACCTCCCGATGGTATCGTCCCGCGCCGGTATGGGTGGGAGAACTGCTGCTGTGGGCGGAACTGGCCCATGAATGGGCCATGGCCGAGGTGATGATGCTCGGTATCCTGGTTGCCCTGGTCAAGATCGCTGATCTGGCCACCGTAATCGTGGGGGTGGGAATGTTCGCCACTGGGGCACTCATCGTTCTCATTACCATGATTGCCGTGAATTTCGATCCGGAAAAGATCTGGGCACAGGTGCAATGGGTCGGTTCCGTAACGTCGGAGCCGGTCGGCGGCTTGCGGACAGGCGGCGATCGGGAGGCCGAAAAATGATCGCCGGAGAGACATCAGCCATGAGGGCGGGCCTGGCGCTGTGCAGGCACTGCCGGTTGTTGTCCAGGATCGATACGACCGGGAGTGTTAATTACTGCCCCCGCTGCGGTCACGAACTCGCGTACCGGCGTCATGACGCGATCCAGCGTACCTGGGCCCTCATCATCGCCGCCGCCATCTGCTATCTTCCCGCCAACCTGCTCCCCGTCATGAAATCCACGACCCTGGTCGGAGCTTCCGAAGACACGATTATCGGCGGGGTCATCCTCCTGTATCTGACGGGATCGTGGCACCTGGCCCTGATCGTTCTGATCGCCAGCGTGATGATTCCCCTGGCCAAGCTCATGTCCCTTGCCTATCTGCTCATTACCGTGCAGCGCCGCTCGACGAAGAGCAATCAGGAACGGGTCCGGCTTTATCGGCTCGTCGAATTCATCGGCCGCTGGTCCATGCTCGATGTCTTCGTCATCGCCTTCGTCGTCGCCCTGGTGCAGATCAAGCCCCTAATGGCAGCGCAGCCCCGGGCCGGTATATTATTCTTTGCCGCCGTAGTGATATTGACCATATTTGCGGCCCAAACCTTTGATCCCCGGCTCATCTGGGATTTCGCCGGGAATATGGAGAAGCGAAATGAGTGAAACCAGTCCAGCAGCCGACATCCCGGAGGCGACGACCGCTCCACGCAAACGGGCGCGTTTTTCTGTCGTCTGGATCATTCCCATCATTGCCGCCCTGGTGGGCATCGGCATCGCCGTGGAGCGATTCCTGAACGAAGGTCCGACCATCAAGATCTCCTTCAAGGTGGCCGAAGGTGTCGAGGCCGGCAAGACGTTCGTCAAGTACAAGGACGTCAATATCGGCCAGGTCACGGCGGTCAGCCTTTCCGAAGATTACTCCCACGTCATGGTGACGGCCAAGATCGCCAAGAGCGCCAAGAACCTCCTCGTCAAGGACACCAAGTTCTGGATCATGCATCCCCGGATTACCCTGAGCGGCGTTTCCGGTATTGGCACCCTGCTTTCGGGAAATTACATCGGCATTGAAGCGGGAAAATCCAAAGAGAAGGAAAAGGTCTTCGTCGGCCTCGATACCCCGCCCATCATTACCGGCGCGGACCCCGGCCGGCAGTTTGTCCTGAAGGCCGAAGATCTCGGTTCCCTGGGCTACGGCTCCCCTGTATATTACCGCCGTCTGAACGTGGGCCAGGTCATTGCCTATGATCTGGCAAAAGATGGAAAAACCATGGAGATCAAAATCTTCGTGAATTCTCCCTATGACAAATATGTCACCACCGCCACGAGATTCTGGGAGGCCAGCGGCATCGACGTCTCCATGGGAGTCAAGGGACTCCTCGTCCGCACCCAGTCCCTGGCTTCGGTTCTCGCCGGAGGCATCGCCTTTGAAACCCCTCCCTACTCCCAGGCCGGCGAGCAGGCGGCGGAAAACGCCGTCTTTACCCTCTTCGAGAGCCAGGAGGCGGCAACGACGAAGCATGAAATGAAAGACGATCCGTTCATCCTCGTTTTCGATGAATCCATCCGGGGCCTGTCCGTCGGCGCCCCGCTCACCTACATGGGGCTCGAGATCGGGGAAGTGAAGAAAATCGGCATTCATTACGATCGGGATTCCTATACGTTCAAACCCTATGCCCTGGTATCCTATTATGAGGAGCGTTTCTTTTCGCAAGTCGATGAGAAAGACAAGGATGCCGCCGTCCGCGATCATCCCGCCAAGGCCTGGCAAGAAGATCAAGGCACCCAGAAGCTCATCGACAAAGGAATGCGGGCGCAATTGCGCCTGGGGAACATCGTTACGGGACAGCTTTACATCGCCCTGGATTATTTCCCCCGGGCCCCCAAGGTTCAGGTGGACTGGACGAAAAGCCCCCCGCGTCTGCCGGTGATGCCCAGCGGCATGGCGGAATTTCAGATGAAGGTCACGGGTATCCTGGATAAGATCGACAAGATACCCTTCGACGATATCGGCAAGGAAACCAAGACGGCCCTGAACGGCCTCGATCAAACGCTCAAGGACGCCCGTAAGTTGCTGGGACGCATCGATGCGGAAGTGGTGCCGGAGGCGAAGGCGGCGATGGAGAATTTGAAACGGGCCGTGGCGGCGGCCGAACGGGTGCTGGCCAATACGGACAAAACCCTGGTGGGCCCCGATGCGCCGGCGACGCAGGAACTGCGGGAGGCACTGCAGGAGGTGTCACGGGCCGCCCGGGCCGTGCGGGTGTTCGTGGAGTATATGGACAAGCATCCGGAGGCACTGATCAGCGGCAAAGCCAAGGAGAAACCATGATGAAAAAACTCGAAATGTCCATAATCGGTTGCGTTGTCGCGGTGTTGATCTGCGGATGTGCATCCGTATCTCCCCAGTTGTACGCCTTGATTCCCACCGCGGCGCCGTCAGGGGAGGCATCGGATCTTGCCGTGACCGTCGGCCCCGTTTCCGTTCCGGAAGCCGTGGACCGCCCCCAACTCGTATCGATCGTTGCTCCCAATAAGTTGCGGGTCGATGAATTCAACCGCTGGGCCTCCCCGCTAAAGAACGGCATCGCCCGCACCGTGGCCGAAAATCTCGCGGTGATCATGGGTTCGCCTTATGTGTCCGTATTTCCCCAATCGGTATCGGTTGCCCCCTCCTACCGGGTGGCCATCGACGTGGTGCGTTTCGAATCCGTTCCAGGTTCGGAGGCCAGACTTGGCGCCCTTTGGTCGGTCCGTTCCGCCGCCGACGGAAAAAGCCGGAACGGCGCCACGACCCTGGCGGAACCGGTCAAGGAGTCGGCTCCGGCGGCCATGGTCGCGGCCCACAGCCGGATGCTGGGGGGATTGAGCGTCGATATTGCCGCCGCCATCAGGTCGTTGGCGGCGGGCGCCCGGAAGGGAGCGGCGGGACCGGCCAAATAATCACAAGCGGCCTTCGCCGCCGCCGGGACGGGGACGTGGTGCGGCCCAAATCAGCCCCGGACGTTTTTCGAGAATGCCGTCCCCGAACATTGACGACATCGTAAAAAGTCAAAAAAATGTTCCATTTGGGACGGCATCGTAAAAAGATCCGCAGGCGAGGCGCGCGAATCCTGAGGAATGAGGCGTACTTGGACGTACGTCGCAGTGACGAGGGATGAAGAGCTTTCGAAGCATCCGGACTTTTTACGATGCCGTCAAGATTCGGTCACTGATCGTAGCCGAATTCCTTTACCAGCCGTTCGCTGTGGGTCCAGTCCTTCTGTACCCGGACGAACAGGGTCAGAAATATCCGGGTGGCAAAGAACCTCTCCATTTCGAGCCGGGCGGCGGTGCCGATCCTTTTCAACATGGCGCCCCGGCGGCCTATTATGATCTTCTTCTGCGAGTCTCGCTCCACATTTATGGTCGCCTCGATGCGGATCAGTTCCTTCCCCTCCTCTTCCTTGAAGGCATCCACGACGACGGCGGTGGCGTAAGGGATCTCTTTGTGGGTATAGGAGATGATCTTCTCCCTGATTATTTCGGCGGCGATAAATCTCTCCGGACGGTCGGTGAGCATGTCTTCCGGAAAATAGGGAGGGCCGGCGGGGAGGAGCGACCGGATTTCCTGAAGGAGGACCGGGACGCCGTCGCCGGTGCGGGCGCATAGGGGAATGAAGGCGCGGCAGGGGAAGATCGTCCGGGCCGCGTCGATGAGGGGCAGGAGGGCGTCTTTTTTTACCAGATCCATCTTGTTGACGGCCAAGATTGCCCGTTGCCGGTAAGATTGAAGCGTCGCCAGCAGCGCCCGGTCCTCGGGGGGGATGTCCTCGCCCGCCTCGATGAGCACCAGCAGCACATCTACGTCTCCCGCCACGTTGCGCGCCGTTTTCACCATGGCGGCGTTCAGAGGCTTATGAGGATCGTGAATCCCCGGGGTGTCCAAGAAGATCATCTGGCCATCGGCCTGATGTTTGATCCCCATGATCCGGTTGCGGGTCGTCTGGGGTTTGGGGCTGGTAATGGCGATGTTCTCCTCCAGGATACTGTTGAGGAGGGTCGATTTGCCCACGTTGGGCCGTCCCACGATACCGATGAATCCCGATTTGAACATCTAAACCTCCTCTTTCAACCACAGAGATAATGGAAGTCCCGCTCCGCCGTTTTGATTTCCAAGGCGGCGAGGCGGCAGTGGTTCCGTAAGAACTTGATGTTGCAGTTTTCATGTCCGCGAAAGGCGCTTTCCTCCCCGGGGGGGACAAAAAAGACCGCCTTCCGGCCCTCGAGATCGGCGCCCCCAAGAAGGGCCAGGGCCCGTTCCCGCCAGCGCGCCGAAGCGACCAGGGCCCCGAAGGCGGGATGATAGGGGCCACCCAGTACGGCGCCGGGGCCGCTGAGGATATCCGTTGCCTGGAGACCCAGGCGGATGATGGCGATGCCCGCATTTTCCAGGATGTCCCACGCCTGCCGGCAGAGATCGACGGCTTCGGGGAGCGTTAAAGGCACGTACCGCCCCTGAAGAAAATCCTCCGCCAGGGGGCTGCCGGCGAGGACCAGGGTGGGATGGATACGCACACCTTGGGGTCCAAGCGCTGTCGTCCGGGAAACGGTATCCAGGAAGGCGCCGCCATCGTCGCCGGGCAGGCCCGCCATGAGATGGAGGATGACCTCCAGCCCCCGGTGCTTGAGCATCGCCACGGCGGCGACTACATCCCGGGCGGTATGCCCCCGGCCGGAGGCGGCCAGTACGCCGTCGACCAGGGACTGGGCGCCGATTTCCACGGTCCGGACCCCGAAGGCCGCCAGTCGTTCCACATCCTTGTCGCGCAGGCAATCCGGACGGGTCGAGACGCGGATCCCTACGACGGTGCCGTTTTCCATATGCCGCCGGGCCATGTGGAGGAGATCTTCCTGTTCTTCCGGGGTCAGGCCGGTGAAATTGCCACCGTAAAAGGCGATCTCCACCGGTTGCCCGGGTTTTTTCCCCCGCGCTGCCGAGGTGAGAAACGCCCGAACCTTTTCGTGGAAATAGCCCGCCCCCAGCTTTCGGGGATCAGCACCGCCGGAGATCTCCTGGTTGCAGAAACGGCAGCGGTGGGGACAGCCGCGATTACGGAGGAAAAAGGGGATGATCATGGCTCGGCGGCGGCGGTGAAGAAATCCCAGGCCTTTTTTGCCACCTGCTGCTCCGCCTCCTTTCTGCTCTTGCCGACGCCGGTGGTCTCCATCATCCCGGCAATCTGGATTTCCACCACAAAGGTCTTGTCATGGTCCGGTCCGGATTCGGACTGCAACAGGTATCGCGGTGTCTCGTGGAACCGGTTCTGGCAATATTCCTGGAGGGCCGATTTGTAATCCTGGAAATGGGGGCCGGCACCGCTGCCTTCGGTGATCAACTGGGCAAACAGGTTTCTGATCAGCACAGACGCCCGTTCATAGCCGCCGTCGAGAAAGACCGCGGCGATTACGGCTTCGAAGGCGTCGGCGAGGAGAGAGGATTTCTCCCGGCCGCCGGAGGACTCCTCTCCTTTTCCCAAGAGCAGGCACTCGCCTAGACCGAACTTTCTCGCCAGATTCGCCAGGGATTGCTCATTGACAACGGCGGCCCTCATCTTGGAGAGCTGACCTTCCGTATAGGCGGGAAACCTGTTCATGAGCTCATCGCTGATGCAGAGCTGCAGGACGGCGTCCCCGAGGAATTCGAGCCGTTCGTTGTCGGAGTAGGGCGCCGAGGGATTTTCATTCGTAAAGGAACGATGGGTACAGGCGTTCATCAGGAGACGGTGATCTTGGAAAACGTATCCGAGGGTCGCGGTCAGGGCCCGCCAGTGCGAGCACTCTTCCCTATTCATGGACGGGCGCCCCCAAAAGCGAGTGATCGTTGGCCAGGGCGGCAATTTTCGCCGGCATGATGGTGTTGGTCATTACCGCGCTTCCTTTCTTGAAGACCACCGAAAGATAGTTGTGGGACAAGCCCTGAAAGCGACCGCCGTCTCGCTTTTCTCGCTCTTCTACCAGGACCGGTAGGACGGCGCCGACGAACTTTTCCATATGTTGCCGGCGTTTGTTTGTGCCCAGGTCCCTGAGGATGAGGCAGCGCCTCTTTTTCTCTTCCTCCCGCACTTGATTGCCCATCCGGGCCGCCGCAGTTCCCGAGCGCCGGGAGTAGGGGAAGACATGAAGGTAGGCAATCGGGGCGGAGGTAACCAAATTAATCGTATTTTCAAAGGCTTTCATGTCTTCGCCTGGAAAGCCCGCCATGACGTCCATCCCGACGGTCATGTCGGGGCGGAGGGAGACGGCCTTTTCCAGTAACGCCTGGAAAAATATCCGGTCGTAGTTGCGGCCCATCTTGGTCAGGATGCCGTCATCCCCGCTCTGGAGGGGGATATGGAGATGGGGACATACGATCCGGGCGGTGCTCATTATCCCCAGGATCTCATCGCTGATTTCCCGGGGCTCCAGAGAGCTCAACCGCAAACGTTCCACAAGCTGATAGTCTTCCACGTGCCTCAATACCTTAGCCAGGGTGGAACCGTCCCGGCGGTCCTCGCCATAGACCCCGAGATGGATGCCCGTCAGCACCACCTCCCGATAACCGCGCCGGGCCAGGTTTTCGATGCGCTCGATTACTTCCGCCGCTCCGATGCTGCGGCTTCGCCCCCGGGCAAAGGGGACGATGCAATAACTGCAGAAGGCATTGCAGCCGTCCTGAATCTTCAGGAAGGCCCGGGTGTGACCGGAAAAACGGCTGACGGGAGGGATATTCGCCTCCCGATAGCCGTCGATCGGTGCAACCTGCACCTCCGGTGCCAGGGACGCCTCCATCCCCTCCGAAAACTTTTCTCGTACGGCGGCGATTATTTCCCTCATCCGGTGTTTCTCCTCTGTCCCGACGACCACGGCGACCCCCGGCATCCCGGCAAAAACATGGGGTGTGGTCTGGGCATAACAGCCGGTGACGATGATGGCCGCCTGGGGGTTGAGCCTTTGCGCTCGCCGGATGAGCTGCCGCGACTGATAATCCGCGCCGTTCGTGACCGTACAGGTGTTGATGATATAACAGTCCGCGGCGGCGTGGAAATCCACGAGGCGATAGCCTGCTCCGGTCAGACATTCCGCCATGGCCGCCGATTCGTATTGATTTACCTTGCATCCCAGGGTGGCGATGGCCACCTTGATGAATGCCCCGGAGGCCACGATGGGGACTTGAGATGCCTTATTGTTCGCATCATCATGGTCCGCCGGGGTGGCATCAAAAACACCGCCCGATTCCGGTGTGGACATGTCGGCCGTTTCCTTCAGCATAACATATTCTTTTCTCTGCTCTTTTCCCTCATGGGCCGAAAAGCATAACTGCGGCCCGATTCTTTTGTCAAGGTGAAAGGATACTGGATTTTTTTCCCGAATTCCGCTAATAAGTACCTAGGTTTCTTTGTCCCAAACGGAAGGCATCCATCCATGGAAGCAATATGGTCTTCAATCCATACCCATCAGTTTGCCGTAGTGGCGATCGTCATCGCCGCCCTGATCGTTATCTATTTTCTTTTCAAAAACCTCATCAAGCTTGCCTTGCTTTTTCTCCTCATCATGATCCTGACCGGGGGTTATTTCTACCTTACTGCTCCGAAGAAATCTCCCGAAGACCTCAACCGGGCCATCGAGCAAACCCAGGAGCAGACCGCCGAGATTATCGACAAGGGGAAAGTCGCTTATGAGAAGGGTAAGGAGGTTGTAGAACGGGGCAAAGAACTTACCGACCGGTTCGGCAAGGTGATTGGCGGCAACCCCCGCCGGGATTGATTCCTGCGGCGTGAATATGCCGGCCATACCGCGGATATTATGGTCTTGGGCGGCGACCGGCGGGGCGGGAGAATCAAAATATGTTGACCTCCATGGCTCGCACCGGACAGGCGGAGACGCATAGTTCGCACCCGTTGCACTTTTCGGGATCGAAGACCACCTTCCGAGTGCCGGGCTCAAAAGAGAGGGCGTCGGTGGGACAGAAGGCCGTGCAGGCCCCGCAATGAACGCACTTGTCGGAATTCTGGTTGACGCTCTTGGATAAGGGCTCCACCTTGAGACCTTTATCCTTGAGAAAACGGATGCCGTTGTCGAAATTCCGCTGGTTGCCGCTCAGCTCCAGGACTATTATGCCTTCCCGCTTGGGGAAGATCCGGGCCTTGAGGATGTTGAATACTAGGTCATGGGTTTTGACGAGCTGGCAGATAATCGGCTGGTCGACGTTGTCGGCCGTGTAGTGAATGACGATTTTTCTCGATACGATTTGTTCCTCCGCCATGATCTCGCTCCCATCGGAATTGGTTGGGGCGATGTTAGGGGAGCGGTCTTTTTTTGTCAAGGCTTTCATGACGATCCTTTCATTTATCTATCGGTTGCCCTTGCCTTTCTTGTCCTCTTCCCCGGCACCGGCCGCCGGGGGAAAGATATCGAAGAACGGCTTGAAGGGATTTATGGGGTTGATCGCGGAATAATCGATGCCCAAATCCAGCCACTTTTTGAACTGATTGTCCGTCACGGAACGGTAGGATAGGTAGTTATTGAGGATCTGTTCCAGGTATTGCTGAAAAAAGTCGTTGAGGAGGTTTTCCCCGAACCGGATGAGGAGGTGCAGGAGGGGTACGGGGAGCAGAAAATTTTTTTTTCTCGATTCCTCAAGAATCACCTGGGTGAGGATAAAGGCGGTAACGTCCTCCCCGGTTTTGGCGTCCAGGACCTGAACCTGATGGTCCGCACGGATGGCCCGGGTTATGTCTTCGAGGTTGACATAACTGCTCTTGGCCGTATCGTAGAGGCGTCGGTTGCCGTATTTTTTATAGAGGAGCTTTTCTGCCATAAGCGCTTTCCTTGTATGCAGGATGTCTTTAAGCCTTAGCAGGTATCATGTTATAACGCAACAAAAAAAACTGTTTATGGGCAGAAAAGTGGTTAAGCGGAGGCTTTTAATTTGATAACAACTCGATAAATAAAAGATTATTTTATGACGGCGGTGAATGCCCTGTTTATTTGTGGGCAAAAATTATTTTGCAATGCAACATTTTTCCTTGACAAACAAAAAAGGAAGGCTATAATAGCCCAAAAACAAACAGGAGGTATCAAAAAAATGGAACAGGGAAAGATAGCCAAACAGATGATCGATTTTCACAAGGCCACCTTCGACAACACCTTCAATGCCATGTCGATTTTACAGGAACAGACGGAGCGGATGGTGAACATGTTTCTCGAACAGTCTCCCTGGGTGCCCGAAGAGGGGAAAAACGCCATTCAGGACTGGGTGAAGGCCTACAAGAAGGGACGTATGGATTTCAAGACTTCCGCCGACGACAGCTTCAAGAAGGTGGAAGATTTTTTCGCCGGGTTCAACAAGCAGGCCAAGGAAACAAAGGTCAAAGCGGGCAAATAGCCTGAAATAATTAAAAGGAGGAATGAATATGGATCCGAAACAGATTTCCAAACAGATGTTCGATTTCAACAAGATGGCTTTTGAGCGGTCCTTTGCGGCCATGGTGGTCATGCAGGATCAGGCGGAGAAGATGTTCAATATGTGGCTCGACCAGAACAAGTGGTTCCCCGAGGAAGGGAAGAAGGCCATGTCGGAGTGGGTGAAGACCTACAAGAAGGGTCGGGAAGACTTCAAGTCCAAGGTTGAAGAGGGATACGACAAGATCGAGCAATATCTGGCGCCGGCGGAAAAATAGGGCATGTAGATAAAATCGATTTGGTTGCAGGGAACAATTATGATCTCCAAGTATCAACAACAGGTTTTGAAACGTGCCGCGTCCCTATACACGGACAGGTTAACCGAGACCCCCGGAAAGATGCTGGGTGTAGCCACGGATATCCTCAAGGCCGGCCAGCTTTACGGCCTGGGCGTCATGGCATATTTTGCCGATTTCATGGTTCCCTTCTGGACGGCGTGGCAGAGCTTCAACCGCCTGGAAAAGGAAAAGCTCCGCCGGACTTTCTTTCTCCAGAGCCTGGCCGACTATTACGAGTTGATGCAATTCAATCTTCAAATCGCCGAGCAAGGCATGCAGGGCACGGTCAACGGTTTTCGTGATTTCTACCGGAAGGAAACCGCCCAGGCCCTCATGTCCCTGCTCAACAGCCTCTACGGGGAGGAAGAAGAGGATGTGGGCAAGTATGCCGCACGTCTGGTTCAACTTACCGACGGCGTCATCAATCGTTACCCCGAGGCAATCAAAAATATCGGTGGCGAATTCGGCTTCCACTTCGACGACGACGGTTACATCAAGACGGCGGAGACGGACCGGTTCTTCCTGTATCAGGTCCTTTCCCGGGATAAAAGCATCACCCCCCGCAAGGACGGGAAACCGGTCGTCATCATTCATCCCTATGTGCTGGGACCGAATATCCTGGCCTTTCTTCCCGATGAAAAGAAAAGCTATGTCCATGCCTTTGCCGATCAGGGCATCCCCACCTACATCCGGATCCTGAAGGATATCCAGACTACGGAGGCGGTGCAGATCATGACGGGGGAAGACGACGCCCTCGATACCCGCCGGTTCTGTGAATTGCTTATGGTAACCCATGGCCGTCCCGTGACCCTGAACGGTTTTTGTCAGGGCGGTTTTATGGCCCTTCTGGATATCCTCTCCGGCGAACTCGATGGCTTAGTGGACGCCCTGATCACCTGTGTCGCTCCCATGGACGGCACCCGCAGCAGATCCCTGGTGGAATACATGCAGCATTTGCCGGGTCGGTTCCGGGACTTGAATTATGCCATCAAGAAGCTGCCGAACGGCAACGGCATCGTGGACGGCAAGGTCATGAGCTGGGTCTATAAATTGAAGAGTATGGAGAAGGAGGCCCCCTTCGTCACTTTTTACCGGGACCTGAGCAACGTTGGCGGGGAAGGGATCAGCAAGACGGCGGCGGCGATGAACCACTGGCTGATCTATGACCGGATCGATCTGCCGGAGGGCATTACCAAACTGAGTTTCGATTCCTATACGATTCCGGTGACCGAAGACGGCACCCTGCCGGTAAAGCTCTTCGGCAGGACCCTAAATTTCAAGGGGATACAGGAAAAGGGCATTCCCTGGCTGCTCTGCTACGCGGAACGGGATGATCTTGTGGACAAGGACGCTGCCCTGGCGCCTGTGGATTTCATCGACGTGGAAGTAACACCTTTTCCCAAGGGGCACGGGGCGATCGCGACCTCCTGGTCCGATCCGCGTTCCGCCTGCGCCCTCCACACCCGGTTCGGCAATGGTTGCCGGGGACCCGTGCGATTCCAGCTCGATCTGGAGGAAGGGAAGACAACGAACAATGGATCGTAATTTCTACGAGTTTTGGGGACAGATGTTTCTGAATTTGGCCAAGGGGCAGAAGCAGATCGAGGATTTTCGTAAATGGTTCGGCCAGGGGCTGATGGGTTATGAGTCCATGAATGCGATGTTCCGCAAGGCATACGGACTGGACCGGATCGAAGAAGAATCGCCGGATTATGCGGAAATCTGGAAGAAGTCGGTGGAGACCTTTCAGAAATCCTTTCGGGAGGGCCTATCCCTGATGGAGGTGGTTCCCAAAGGAGAATATGAAAAACTCGCGCAAAAGTGCGCCGCTCTGGAAAAAACCGTGGCGGAGCAGGAGGAGACGATTCGTACCCTGAAGCGTCTCCTCACCGAAGAGGCGAGCGGCGCTCCCGCCGCCGCCCTCGAGGATCTCCAGGGGCTGCTCAGAGATCAACAGACCCAGTTTCAGGAACTGGTGAAAAACATGACGCTCCTGTTCGAAAAGGAGCCGGTGGTCACCCGGGGGACCAAGAAGAAGGGGCACTGACTCCCCGCCGTTTTCCCCGTCACGTTCGGTCCATACTGTTTCCTAACTCGGAACGAATCAATCATCCGGCTGCATTCCCTGTTGCCGGATCGATATTATCTTCGCGATGCGAGTTTTGCTACCTGATAAGGCGCCCTATGGGGCGTGGATCGCTCTTCAATTCCGGTGGTTCATCATGTGGCGGTTTCAGGCCTTGGGAGGGCTTACGAGCGCCTCGCCGTCCAGGACGACGGTTCCCTCCTGATTCCGGCAGGTGGTTTGGAGTCGGAGCCTGTTTTTCTCCGTGATTACCTCCACGACCTCTACCCGCGCGGTGATCGTGTCCCCCATGCGGACCGGGGCGAGAAATTTCAAGGACTGGCTCATATAGATCGTTCCCGGACCGGGGAGTTGCATACCCAGGATGGCCGAGATGAAGCCCGCCGTCAATATCCCGTGGACGATGCGACCCTTGAAAAACGTCCCGGCGGCATAGGTCTCGTTGATATGGGCCGGATTCAAATCCCCCGTGATCCCGGCGTAGAGATAGACGTCCGTTTCCGTGACGGTCTTGGTAAACTCCGCCGCGTCCCCCACCTTTATCGTATCAATGGTTCGTCCCTTCATCTTCCTTTCCTCCCGTCTCGATTGTTTACCCGGCGGCGGACTTTCGCCCCCGCCGTTCCGCATGAACATCGGGCACTTTCCTCCCGGCGGTTAAAACCAGCATTTGTGGGTCCAGGTCGCCTCTTTCATGTCCCTCAGATCGTTCTGCAACATGAGATACATGCTGGCATTATGGATGGCCAGCCCCCCCTGATAGGCCAGAGCGGTAACGAGTCCGATCTCGTCCTCCGTGAATTCCCGCTTCTTGTCGCAGTAAAGACGCAGAACCCCGATGACCTCGTTCTTGGCCTTGATCGGTACGCAGAGGATGGAGACGATCCCCTCCTCTTTCTTTTCCTTCTTGTATTGCACCCCCTTGTCCGTATAGGCATCGGTAATGGCCACCGGTTTGCCGTTGAGGGCTTCAGCGATGCTCTTCTCGGCAGAAATAGGACCTTTTTTCAAATACTTGTCGCTCAAACCATAGCTCGCCACCAGTTGCAGCACCGTTCTTTCGTCGTTGAGGAGACGGATCGAGGCCGCTTTTACCCGCAGGGCCTTGGCCACTTCCTCGGTGAGGGTTTGCAGAATCGTCTTGATATCCAGACTGGCGGCGATATCGGCGGCGAGGTTCAGGAAGAGTTTCGTGTTGTCCCGCAGTTGATCGACAAGTTTCTTGATCTGGATGGCCCAGCCGCCCTGGCCGGCCAGGAGTTGCAGGAATTCAATCTCGTCTCTGGTGAATTCCCTGATTTTTGATGTGTAAAGAGTCAGGATGGCAATGAGTTCACCTTTGACCATGGCAGGAACGACGATAATGGAACCGATGCCTTCCGCTTTCTTGCCCTCCCGGTTTTCCAGGCGGATGTCCGTCGTGGCATCCTTGTAGTAGATGAAGCCATCCTGCTTCAGAATGGGGATGATCTTTTCGGCGTGTCCGTAACCGGCATGGAGATAGTCGGCGGACAGGCCACGCTGGGCGACGGCCTTGAAGATTTCCCGTCCCTCATCCGCCAAAAAGAGGCTGGCCGCCTTTGCCTTCATGGACCCAATGGCGCTGTCCACGATCAACTGCAACAGGGCGTCCATATCGGTGCTGGTGCCAAAGGCGTCACTGACTTTGATGAACGTCTTTAAATAACTGGTCTGCTTTTCCGGCATTTTCCTTTCCCCCCTTTAAATCGTATCCTGGATGATTTGTGTTAGCGATGGTTTGACGGTCTGCCTTTTCGCCGCTGATTGTTTTCTCCCCGACGCGCGGGCGACCCTCTTCGCCCTTGGCCTCGGACCGGCTTTGTCTTTCTCATCGGCCTTTCCTGCCGCGACGGCAAGGGCGTCCATGACCGGTTGCGCCGTTGCGGCCGTATCCACAGTGTAGGCCGCCGGGAATTTTGCTTCCCCGTCCCGTTCCCGAAGCCACCGGACGATCTTGGGGGCAAATTCCCGCTGGCACTTGGAGCTTACGTAGATGCCGATATGTCCCGTGTCCAGGGTAATATCCTCCGTATCGGTGCTGCCGACACATTTGGTAAGCATGCCGCATGCCTCCGGGGGAACGAGATGGTCGTACATTCCATAAAAGTTGAGGAGCGGCATGGTGATGTTCTTCAAATCGACGTGCCGGCCGCCGATTTCGAGCTTATTCTGGATCAGGAGGTTCTTCTTGTAGAAGTCGGAGGCAAACTGGCGGAAGGTCTCGCCGGGAACATCGGGGCTATCGAAGATCCATTTTTCCATCCGGACGAAGTTTTCCACAAAGGACTTGCTTCCCATGTTTTCGAAGAAGCCCACATATTTATCGATCATCAACCGGGCCGGATTCAGGAGTAGGAAACCGATGTTCATCACGTCTCCGGGCAGATTGCCGAAGGCGTTGATCATTTTGTCCGTGTCGATGGCCCGCATCCAGATGTGCAGCAGCCCCTTGTCCGTATCGAAGTTCGTCGGCGTAACGGTGGTGATGAGATTTTTGATCTTCTCCGGATGGAGGGCGGAGTAAATGACGCAAAACGTGCCGCCCATGCAGATGCCCATGAGATTGATCTTGGGAGCGCCCGTTTCCTCCCGGATGAACTCGACGATATTGTCCATGTAGCCGTTGACATGGTCGTCGATGGTGAGAAAACGGTCCTTCCTGGTCGGGTAACCCCAGTCGATCATGTAGAGGTCGACGCCGCTGTTGAGGAAGGTCTGGACAACGCTCCGATCCGGCTGGAGATCCAGCATCGTCTCCCGGTTGATGAGGGCGTACGTTACCAGCAGGGGCGTCTTCATGGTAATCTCCCCGGGGGTGCGGTAGTGCTTCAGCTTGACCCGGTCCTCTTCGTAAACCACATCGTAGGGAGTCATGGCCAAGTTGGATTCCAGTGGGCCCAGGAGGACCTCCGACGCTTTGGTGACTGTTTCCTGCGCCTTTTCCGCCTCCGAGGCGATATTGGCTAAAATGAGATCCAGGGATATCTTGGGTTGTTCCATTGTCGTCACCTCCTTCAATAGGGGTTATTTCTTTTCTTTACTTTTTGCGCCCAGTTCCTTTTCGAGAACCCGCACGCGTTTCTTCAGCAGGTAGAGATCCTTGTAGATGTTGTCCATATCCCGGTTGGTGGGCACGGGTAGGGACTGGAGGAGATCCTGCAAGACCTCGTTTTTGGCGTTCGCGAAGTTTTCCACCTGGTCGAGCATCTCCCGGAAAGCCGCCAGGTATTCCGGGGATTTGAAGAGGTTCATGTAATGCCCTTCGAGGATCTTTACCCAAAGATTGTAATACTCTTTGGCCTTTTCCGGCACCTTTCCCTCCTTGGATAGCTCTTCCACCTGGTCCTGGAGGACCTGCATGGATTTTTCCATCGGCAGATAGAGGAGGTAGAAGAACTCCGACAGGGCGGCCTGGAGGATGTTCGCCTGATCCGCCAGGCGATTCATCCGTTCCTGATAATACCGGGTCAATCCCAATTGCGGGATCTGGAAATATTGGCGAAATTCCTCCTCGTATATTTCCCTCCAGAGCTTGAAGACGTCCTGATCCAGGTTCTCGAACTGGTAGGCCTCGGTTTTCTGGCCGATCTTGCCGGCCTTTTCCATCGCCTGCTTCTGGATCTTCGCCGACGCCTCCCACGACGCCCGGACAATCTTCAGGATGAATTCCGGCATGGTGTTGAGCCCTTTGAGTACGGCATCGGCAACTTGCGGATCGTTGAACGTCGTCGAGACGGACTGCATCCTTTTCAGGGCCGCTTCCATTGATTCGGCGTAACGGTTCTTGATTCCCTCCCCGACTTCGGATACCTTGAAGGCGGGTGCGGCGGTGGGGACGGCCTTGAGCATGGACGTCCAGAAGTCCGTGGAGGCCTTCATCCAGTCCTGCATCACGGCGTCGAGATTGATCTGGTCCGACTTTTTCTCTTCCATATTGGACACCTCAAAAAATAAAGAAAGCTGATAAGGCTGTCGCCTGTTAATAATCGGGGGGTATGATTGAAAGCTGTACCCTATAATATGATAAAAAAGCCTCCAGTGTCAATAGTGGTTAATTCTAATGAACGGCGGTTTTCCTACTTTTTTAAGCTGGCATCCTGTTTTGTATTGTATCGGTCAAGGATGCGAAGATACCGGCGTCCCTGACGCCGTTTCAATCCTGAAGCAGCTCCGCCCAGGGCAGCGCGGGAAAGGTGTTATGGAGGGAGTGGTCGTCTTCCACGAGGTGGTAGCGGAGATCGGAAAAGACGGCTTCCGCCACTGGCCACACTTCGTTCGTGGGGACCACGTCGTCCTGATCTCCGTGATAGAGATGGACGGGAATGGTTAAGGCGTGACTCGTATAGGGGGTAAATTCCTCTAGATTGATGGCCGGGGCCAGGAGGATCAAGCGGCGAACCCGCTCCGGATGGCGGCAGGCGTAAATAGCCGCCATAAGCCCCCCGTAACTGGAGCCCACAAGAATCAGGTCCTCCTTCACTGCCAATACCGCTTCCAGCTTCGTCATTCGCTCTTCGAGCGAACCGGTGTAATCCTCGATGATCATCCCGGGGTACGATTCCCGGAAATAGACCCCTTTTGTACCCTGACTGGTGCTTTCCAGCCCGTGAATGAAAACCCTCGTTGCCGCCATGACCTGCCTCCCTGTTTTCAGCCCGACGCCTGTCCGCTCCGGGCCACGGATTCTTTGCCGTTCCCATATCATCTTTGCCGTCAAACGGGAATAGCTACTTGTGGCGATTCCGGACCGATTCCGGACCTGACGCGGGATTGGAGCCGGCGCCAATAGCGACGTATGTAATCGAGGACATTGTGCCGCCGGGACAAAGATTTCCGGGTTCGGTATCCCTTCCCTCACGTTGCTTTCGGATAACGAGTGTGGTAGAAATCCCGGAGCGAAAACATTGGAAAGGTTTCATTCATGGCGCGTATTGTCCCCTTTCGGGCCCTCCGTCCGGATCGTCATTATGCCGCCCGAATCGCGGCTCTCCCCTACGACGTCATCGACGTGGAGGAGGCCCGGGAGATAGCCGGCGGCAATCCCTGGAGTTTTCTCCACGTGGAAAAATCGGAGATCGATCTTCCGGACTACCCTCATGTCGAGGAGGGGTCGGTCTTTCAGACAGCCGCCCGGAATCTGGAGAAGATGCGGGAGAAAAATATCCTCTGCCAGGATCCGGAGCCCTGTCTGTACGTTTATGCCCAGGAAATGGCCGGCCGTCGCCAGTACGGCATCGTCGCCGCCGTCAGCGTTCGGGAATACGAGGCGGGGCTGATCAAGAAACACGAACATACCCGGGCGGACAAGGAGCAGGAGCGGATCGGACACGTGGATGCCGTCAGCGCCCAGACGGGCCCGGTTTTTATTGCCTACCGGAAGCGAGGGGACATCGACGCCATCGTAAGTCGGATCGCCCAATCCCCGCCGGAATACGATTTCGTCGCCTCCGACGGCATTGCCCACCGGGTCTGGGTCGTTGCGGATCCGGCGGCGGGGAGATTGACGGCCGCTTTCGCTCAGGTGCCGGCGCTTTACATTGCCGACGGACATCACCGGGCGGCGGCTGCCGCCGCTGTAGCCCGGAGACGCCGGGAGCGGGATCCGGTCCCTTCCCCTGATCGACCTTATGAATCATTCCTGGCGGTCCTTTTCCCCCACGACCAGCTCCGGATCATGGATTACAACCGTGCCGTAAGGGATCTCCACGGGCTTTCCGGCAGCGATTTTTTGGCGCGAATTTCCGAGAATTTCAAGGTCTTCGCCGATTTCTCGGACCGTTCCCCCCGCCGCCGCCGCGAATTCGGCATGTATCTGGATGGCACATGGCGGCGCCTCGTCTTCCGTAAGGAATTGCCGGTTTCCCCGGACCCGGTGCGTGCCCTGGACGTTTCTATCCTCCAGGACTACCTTCTGGGCCCGATTCTCGGCATCGGCGATCCCCGGACGGACCGGCGCATCGATTTCATCGGCGGGATTCGGGGGATGGAGGAACTGGAAAGGCTTGTAGATTCCCGGCGCTTTGCCGTGGCCTTTTCCATGTACCCCACGACCATGGGGGAGCTTATGGGGGTTGCCGACACCGGTCTGGTCATGCCCCCCAAATCGACCTGGTTCGAACCGAAGCTCCGCAGCGGTCTGTTCGTTCACCTCATCTGAAGGGTTCCGACGGAGGCGACGATGGGATGGGGCGGCGCTTTCCGGGAGCCGGTTTCGTTGTTGCGCGTCCGGATCGGCGGACCTTTGCCGCCGGTGCCCGGATCACCACCGGAGGGGATGGATGAAAGACAGCCGGCCGCGTTGAGCCGGGAAATCAATGGGAAGGCTGGGGATGGCGAAAACGGGCCGTACGTATCCGACCGATAACCGGCTTAGGGAGGGGGAAACGGTGGATGAACTCCTGGGAGGGCGTCTGTGGGTCATCCAGGAGCGCTGGGGCTATCGCTTTTCCCTGGACGCCCTACTGTTGGCCAATTTCGTCCGGATGAAAAATGGCGCCTCCCTACTGGATCTGGGGACGGGAAGCGCCGTGATCCCCATGCTCCTGTGCCGCCGTTGGGCCTGTACCCGGGCCGTGGGGGTGGAGATCCAGGGCGAACTGGCCGACATGGCCCGGCGAAGTCTGGAGCTCAACGATCTCACGGGGGCGATTACCATCATTGAGGGCGATGTCCGGGACGTGGCGAAGTTGGTCCCGTTCCGATCCTTCGATGCCGTGACCTGCAACCCCCCCTACCGGAAGTTGCGCTCAGGGCGGATCAACCCCTTGGCGCAGAAGGCCCGGGCCCGCCATGAACTCTTCGGCGACCTGGGCGATTTCCTCCGAGCGGCCACCCACGCCGTCCGTCCGAGCGGCCGCGTCTTTGCCATCTATCCCGCCCGCCGGCTGGTGGAACTGATCTTCCAGATGCGCCGTCACCACCTGGAGCCGAAGCGGCTCAGGATGGTCCATTCCCGGCGTGAAACGGCGGGGGAATTCGTCCTGGTGGAGGGGCGTCCCGGGGCGGGGGAGGAACTGACGGTGCTACCGCCCCTGTTTATCTACGCGGCGGAACAGGAATATACCGCGGCTATGGAGGAGATCTTCAGCGATCTTTGCGTTTTTCCAGAAAGCGCCGGCGGCTGATGGCCCTCGTCATCACCCGCCGGAGTATCTCCTGCAGTTCCGGGTCGGAGACGGTGGCCAGGCTCTCTTTCATGAGCCGTTTGTCCCGGGCGTTCAGGCCGGTGATCTTATCGGTGGGGGCAACGGTCTCACCCTGACGGACCGGCGCCGCTATGACGCCTATGGATAGATGCAGCTCTCGCACCGTTCCTTTCCCGTAGAGCTCGTTGAAGCGCTGAAGGATCTCCTTTTTCAGGAACTGGAGATGGTGAATCCAGACCGAAGAAGACACTTTGACGAAGAGCGTGCCTCTTTTGATGTTTTCCGGGGCCGTTTGGGCGGCGATCCCGTCTCCCACCGCCTCGTTCCAGACCCGGCGCAGATAGGGGTCGCCGGTGGTCAGGGGAATCCCCTGTTTTTTCATGACCTTCTGGAGGATATCGGCGAGGGGAAAGGGTTTGAATTGAGAACGCCGGCGCGCCATACATCAGCTCCTCATTTAACACAAAACGGGCATTAACCCGGGGATTTTCCCCCGGGATATTTATATGAAAATACGGTTCGCGGCGGTGATCCAAATCACCGGCAGCGATCCGGCACAGGAGGCGATATGTCTTTAGATGATCTGCTTGCCCAGGTCAAGCAACATCCCCGCTATCCGGAGGTCGGGATGATCCTCTGCCATAACGGCGTGGTCCGCGCTACCTCCCGGGACGGACAACCGGTGAAGGAACTCACCGTCAAGGCCGACCGCCGCCGTCTGGCGGAAATCATCACCGCGATCAAAAACCGCCCCGGCATCGTGGAGGTCCTGGCGGTGGTACGGGAAGGGACCATCCGGGTCGGTGATGACGTCATGTATGTCGTCGTGGCCGGGGACATCCGGGAAAATGTGTTTCCGGCCCTGCAGGATGCCGTGAACACCATCAAGCGGGACGTAACGAAGAAAACGGAACGTTAAAAAGGGCATATCTCTGTTCAGCGGCCGCAATGCCGCCGCAGCCCGTTGCGCTTCCGCGCCGGTGCGCCGCCGGATTGTCGCGGCTCATCCCCGGCAGGCGATCCCTGCCGCCACCGCTTGTTTTCCGCCGCTCCCGGCAGCAGCCGCCAAAACCAGGTGGGCAATGTAGCCTTCGTCCGATGATGATGACCGCCGCGGTCTACAGGATTTTTCTCAGTTCCTCCACGAAGACCTCGTAAGTTCCCCGGTCAAAGAGAACGAAACGGATCAGCTCGATATCCTCGTGGCTCCGCAGGTATTCCACGGCCGTTTTCAGGGCGATGTGGGCCGCCTCGCCCAGGGGATAACTGTAAACCCCCGTGCTGATCGCCGGGAAGGCGACGCTTTTCAACTTCCGGGTTGACGCCAGCTTCAGGCTTTCGGCGTAAGCGCTCCGGAGCAGGTTTGCCTCTCCCCGGCCGCCGCCCCGATAGACCGGCCCCACTGTGTGGATGACATACCTGGCCTTCAATTTGCCGGCCGTGGTAATTACGGCCTGACCGGTGGGACAGCCGCCGATCTGCCGGCATTCGTCCATGATGGACGGCCCGCCGGCCCGGTGGATGGCCCCGTCCACGCCGGCGCCCCCGGCCAGGCGGGAGTTGGCGGCATTGACGATGGCCTCCGTTTCTTCCCGGGTGATGTCCCCCTGGACCAGGGACAGGGTGCCCTTGTTGACCTTCACTTCCATAACGATTACCTCCCGGCCATAGAGATCTTTACCGCCAATGGAAAACCTGTCCGCTGGCGGAAAAATAATTTTTCCAGATATCCCTTTATTGTATGAGGGATTGATAAGAAATCTAACCCGCTGTGCCGCCGGATGCAAGAAAAAAACGCCGGAAAAACAATATAACCCTTAGGTGCTGCCGGTATTAGGGCGGGCAGGAAAAATCGTGGATGGTTACCCCTATCCGTCCGATAACGATGCTCAACTGGATAAGAGCCGACCAGTCCTGTCCGTCGGCCAGCTTGATATGGGTGGCGTCTACCCCCACCTGATTGAAGGTGGGATCGACGGCAATCCATCCGTCCAGATAGCTTTCCGCCCAGGCATGATAGAGAAATCCCATCCCCTCCATGTAGACGATGCCGCCGACAACCCGGCTCGGTATTCCGGCGGCCCTGGCCATGGCTGTGTAAAGCATCGTGTGGGCTTTGCATTCGCCCCGGCGGTTGTGGAGGACTTCAAGCGCCGAATAACTGTCAACCGCCTCGTCCCGCACTTCCGCAGCCACCCAGCCGGCCAGGCGCACGACTTTTTCCCGGGGGGTGCGGGTCCCCGAGACAACGGCCGCCGCTGCTTTTCTGATTTCCGGGCTGTCGCTCTCGATGTGGCCGGAGGGCGCAAGGTAGCGGCTGCGGTCCCGGAGCGGCAGGGCGCTTTTCCGCAGGTCTGCCGGCATGGGCGCCGTTTTCCGAATCCGGTATATTCTCACCGTTTTCCCCTCGTGCAGTGTTTCCACAACTTCCTGATAAGACTCCCGGAGCGGGGGCAGCAATCCGGAAATCCCTGCGACGGCGGCTTCCAAAGTGGTGGCTGTTCTGGGACAGGTTATCGGTTTGTCGGTCTTGATCACGCTGAAGTCGTAAATCAGATCTTTCTTGCTCAGACTTGCTTCGGCCAGGAATGACTTCGCATTTTCTTCACTTTCCTTGAAGGTGATCAGGACCCCGCTCATGCCGAGCTCGAAGATTGTTTCCCCCCGGCAGTTGATCCAACTGGAGACGGTATGGCCCAGCATGCCGGTTTCCACCTTGAAAGCGGGTTCGAGATCCAGTTCCCGGCTCTCTTCGAAAGATACAATCGACTGGGATACTCCCGCGATGGACTGAGTCTGCGGATCGTAAACCGAATATTTATAACCGGTTCCCAATTTCATACCCTGAAGGACCGGATAAAGGTTGATGACACTGCTGGGATATAAAGGGGAGTCAAGAATTGTCTCAATCTTTTTAGTCACCCCGCCCGATCGCTGCTCTACAGACAGGCTGCCGGCAGCGACGGCGCCGGTGAGGATGAGTTTCTTTTCTCCCACGTCTTGTTCATAAAGAAATGATACCAGGGTGAGATCGGGATTGACGATATCCACGCTCTTCATGATAATTTTCTTATTCAGGCCGAGAAAGCGGATACGCAGGTTTGCCTCCGCGGTGACCCGGTAGGTTATGGCTCCCGCGACCGGTTCGATCTTCATATGCAGGAATCCCACCTTTTCGCCATTGAAGACAAAGCCATGCCAGGATTCACGTTCGGGAAGATTTCCCAGTTCCTTGATTTGGCATGGATCCGTCGGGGGCGAAGCAGGTCGGAAGTAGCGGGCCGTGCACCCGTTGATCAGCATCGTGGCCATGACGATGACCAGGATGAGATGCAGATAGCCGGCAGGCTGCCCGGAGCACTTTGCGGCGGGCGGGATTTTCGTGATGGTAAGCAAGCGCTTCCCTTGCTGTGGATAATTGATCATGCCTGACGGAAATCTCAAAACAAAAGTACCCTCCGGCAAACCCGTTCGCAACCGTGAGGATCTTAAAAAGAAAACACGTTCATTCATGAGAACCCTGCTGAAAAGACCCGCTCATGTCAAAAGCTACTTCAAACATCCCAAGGTGCTCTATGCCGCATAATGAAATTCATATGTTCAATTGCCGGATTAATAATTTCTCTTCAAGGCCTCAACGCTGGCGATTATTTTCTGCAAAGACGATCCCGGACCGAACACCGCGGCGATCCCCGCTTTTTTCAAAATCGGCACATCGTCCGGCGGCACGGTGCCGCCGAATATCACCTTGATGTCCTGCGCCTTTTCTTTTTTCAGCAGTTTCACGACTTCCGGCGCCAACATCAGGTGGTTGCCGGAAAGGGAACTCAGCCCGATGATGTCCACGTCTTCCTGCAGCGCCATTTTGACGATGTTGGCGGGCATTTGATTGCCCCCGTAAATCACTTCCATCCCCGCATCGCGCAAGGCCCTGGCCACAACGATACTTCCCCGCCAGTGGGCATCCATCCCCAGACGGACCATCAATATGCGAATCCTTTGTTTTTTCATTATCTCGCTCCCTGATATCATTTTTTTTAAAAAAGTCGTTAAAAAAGAGGCGGCTCCCAGACCCCGTAAACACGTTTCAGCGTCCTGGAAATTTCACCTTCCGTAAGGAAATTTTTGACTTCACCTACCATCAGTTTCATCAGATTCTTGTTTCTTTCGCAACAGCCGGCGATGGCATCCAGAGATTTGGCCACGGCCCCGGCATTTCTCGTTTTTTTGATTTTCTTCAGTTTTCTTGTCTGCACCTTTACGGTTTCCGGTGAAGAGAAAAGCTCGATCGGCAGCACTTCGTCCTCGATCTGGTAGCAGTTCACGCCGACGATCGGCATCGCGCCCGATTCCACATCCAACTGATATTTATAGGCGGCGGCCGCGATCTCTCCGTGTATCCAGCCCTTTTCCACGGCCTTCACCAAACCCCCGATCCGATCGATATCGTCCAGGATCCTGAGCACTTCCGCTTCCATGCTGTTGGTAAGGGATTCCAGATAATATGAACCGCCCAAGGGGTCGATGGTGTTGGTAACTCCCGTTTCGTTCCGGAGTATTTGCTGGGTGCGCAATGCTGTTACCGATGAGAGTTCCGTGGGCGTGCATAAGGCTTCATCGTAGGCGTCCACATGGACAGACTGGGCGCCGCCCAGCACGGCGGCAAGGGCATGGTAGGCGGAGCGGGCGATGTTGTTCAGCGGCTGTTGGGCGGTGAGGGCCACGCCGGCAGTCTGCACGTGAAACCGGAACATGAGCGAGCGCGGATCCTGGGGGTGATATCTTTTCTTCATGACATGGTAGTAGACCCTGCGGGCGGCCCGGTATTTGGCGATTTCTTCAAAGAAGTCGTTGTGGGCGGAGAGGAAAAAGCTGAGTCGTTTCGAAAAGTTGTCTATCTTCAGACCCCGGGCGAGCATATCCTCGGCACAGGCCAGCGCGTGAGCGATCACGAAAGCGATTTCCTGCGGCGCTGTGCAACCTGCTTCGCGATAATTATATCCGGCAAAACTGATGGGATTCCATTGCGGAGCGTATTTTGTACAGAACTCGATGGCGTCGCAACTGATTTTGAAAGAAGCTCTGGGGGGCAGCACCCCCGGGGCGATGGTGGTTGCCGTTTCCATCAAAAAATCATTTTGGCTTGTTCCGGCCAAGTTCGCGAGCGGAATGCCGCGGTCGAGAGCGTTGGCAAAATACATGGATTGCACGGAAATATTGCAGATCGGCTGGCAGGTTACCAGCGAGACGCTTACCTTGTCGATGGGAATATCATCGAAAAGGGTGCGCATGTCGCCGATCGTATCAATCGCCACCCCGCCCCGGCCGACGTCGGCGTAAACATCGGGATCGTCGCTGCTGTAGCCCCGCAGCGTGGGATAATCGAAAACCCCGTTTATCCCGGTGGCGCCCTGCTGGAGCAGGAACTTGTAGCGCTTGTTGGTTTCCTCGGGCGGACCGAATCCCGCCAGTTGCCGGTGCGTCCAGGTCCGGCCGCGATACATCGTGGGATGAACTCCCCGGATGAACGGCCCCTTCCCCGGATACCCCAGGTCGCGGAGATAATCCAGGCCGGCCACGTCATCCGGCGTGTAAAGAGGCTTTACCTTGAATCCGGATAATGTTTCATACTTGTCTTTCAGCCGTTGCTGGCATGAATACGAGTTCTCCTCCCAATCCGCGGTTTCCCTGGCGACCTCTTTAATCCTGTTTTGATTAAAAATGCCCGTTTTCACGATAGACCCTCCTTTGCATAATTTGAGCGTCTTTTTTGCACATAATATGCCAGGGATTTTTCAGGACAGTGTTTCCCGCGGGGAAGGTCAGAACTTTATTCCGGATCAGTATTTTATGCTGTCTTCAGCTATGCTCACGCACTTGAAGGTATCCTTAGGGTAGGGCTTTTGTGAAATATTTTTACATCGGCGGTGAAATTATTTCACTTGTCCGGCAGCCGGTGCTTATTCATTAGATACCGCAGTGAAAAACGATCCAAACGCAGCAGTTTTGCCGCTTCCGTCTTGTTCCCTCCGGTCTTGAGCAGCGCCTGCTTGATCAGTTTGCTCTGTAATGCCGACGTGAGTTCCTTGATGTCCAATCCGGAATCCGGCAGGTTAATTTCCGCTGCTCCGGTTACGGGGTCTGCATAGCTCTCATCGGTGATTTCCCGCGGCAAGTGCTTGAGCAAAATAATCTCGGGATTGTCGATGATCATGATCCGCTCCATCGTGTTCCTTAGCTCCCGGACGTTTCCGGGCCAGGAATAATTCAACATGGCGGTGATTGCGTCTTCGCTTATGCCCTTCACATTCTTTCTGTAGTCGTTATTGAGGAGATCAAGGAAATATCTCGCGGTCGGAACGATATCCTCCTTTCGCTCCCGTAGCGGCGGGATAAAAATTGTCAGGACGTTTAAGCGGTAATACAGGTCCTCGCGGAATTTATTCTGGCGGATTCGCTCCTTGAGATTGTGGTTGGTCGCGGCAATTATTCGGGTGTTTACCTGAATCGTCCGCTGCCCACCCAGGCGGCGAAACCTCTTTTCCTGCAGAACGCTTAACAGTTTCGACTGTATGATCAGGTCCATATCGCCGATTTCATCGAGAAACAGTGTTCCTCCGGAGGATTGTTCAAAAAGGCCTTTCCTGGCACGCTTGGCATCGGTAAACGCCCCCTGCTCATAACCGAACAACTCACTTTCCAGGAGGGAATACGGGATAGCCGAGCAGTTGATCTCGATGTATGGCCCGTTCAGCCTGGGGCTGCCGTAATGAATCGCTTTTGCCACCAGTTCTTTGCCGGTTCCGCTTTCACCATGGATCAGTACTGTTGACGATCCTATTTGCGAGACCTTCGCGATCGTCTCCTGGATGTCCTGCATGGCCCGGCTCTGACCGATGATCCTATCCGGTTTGAACAGCGATCTGTTCCTGTCTCTGAGTTCGTTAACTTCCGTCTGCAGCTTTTGGGTTTCCAGTGCCAGCTTTATTATGGTGGAGATGTGCCTGGATTTGAACGGCTTGTTTATGTAATCAAAAGCACCGAGCTTCATTGCGGCCACGGCGTTTTCGATGGACCCGTAGCCGGTCATCATTATTACGGTGCATTCTGGGTTTAAGGCCTTGATCTGCTTCAGAACGTCTATGCCGTTGCTGTCCGGCAGTTTGAGATCCAGCAGGACAAGATCGACACTTCTTTTTTTCAGGACGGCAATGCCCTGTTTGCCGTTTTCGGCGGACAGGACATCATAACCTTCGTCGCTCAATGTCAGTTTCAGGGAATCTCTAATGAGCTTCTGGTCGTCTATGATCAGGATGGTATTCATATTCCGCCCCGCTTATGCATCCAGGTATTCAACAGCTTTTCTGCAGTCACAGGGCAGGATTATCGTAAATTCCGTCCCTTTGCCAAGTTCTGAATCGACCTTCACAATCCCGCTATGCTCCTTGATTATGCTGTGCGTTATGGACAGCCCCAGCCCCGTTCCTTCATTGTTTGTCGTGAAGAATGGATCGAAGATACGGCCGATATTTTCCGTTGCGATACCCACGCCGGTGTCGCCGATGGTTATCTCGATGCGTCTCTCCGGGTCGCCGGAGCCGGAATCGCCGGTTAGTTCGGCGGCCTTTATGGTGAGATTTCCACCTGACGGCATGGCCTTTATCGCATTGATGACAATATTCAGTAATCCTTGTCTGATCCGCTCCTGATCCACGTACAGGCCGTCTATGTCATCGTCAATTCTGATGAACATTTTTATGCCGCGGTGATTGCACTGCTCGTTTATGAGCAGATAGATACTGTTGATAATATTCCTGATGTCGGCAAGTTCGAAGTTGAACTTTTTAGGACGGGCGAAGGTGAGCAGATCGGAAATCAGTTTTTCCAGCCGCTCTATTTCCCCATTTGCCTCATTGATAAGTTCAAGGTCCCTCCGGGGCAGTTTCTTGCGGCTCAAGAAATCCAGCACCACGCCGATCCCGGTCAAGGGGTTGCGAATCTCATGCGCTATGCCGGCGGCAAGCTCGCCTAATGATATGAGGCGGTTTACCCGCTGCAGGTACTCGTCGCGTTTCCTTTCCCCGGTGATGTCCTGGATGAGAAACATGAAGCCGATAAGGCTTTCCCCTTCGTTCATGATATGGGAAGTGGTGACATTTAAAATCTTGTCATCCGGATTCAGGGTGAATTCCATCCCTTTCATGTTGTGCAGATGAAAGACAGCTTTCCTTGTGCATTCAATCCATTCCGGCAGGGGGAAAATCTCCCAGATAAATCTGTTGATTAAAGTATCCTTCATCATGCCGAACATTTTTTCCACAGCGGGGTTCAGGGAGGTTATCCTTCCCGTAATATCTACCGTCAGAATGCCGTTGATCGAGCTGTTTAAAACATTTTCCGAGAATTTTTTCTCGTTCATCAAATCCTGCAACAGTTTCGAATTTTCGATGATGATGCTCGCATAATTGGCTAAAATGGATAGTGACTCGAATTCTTTCTCGTTTATTTCCGGCTCCCCGTGTTTCTTATCGACGCCCAGAATGCCGATGATGTCCCCTTTGATCTTGAGAGGCACATACAATGTGCATCCGCGACCCATCCGGGTGGTGACCCTGCGGTCGAGATCCGTCAAATTGTCTGATGAACTGAAATTCTTCACTAATACCGGTTCGCCGGTGACGGCTACTCTTGTTTCTATGCAATCGTGCTTCTTAATGTCGAAAGGTCTTTCCTTTACGTAGTTCTCGGTTTCCGGGGAAAAGCCGGTAATGTACTTGCATTCAAGCTTGTGGTTCGTCTTGTTTAAAAGATAGACTGAACATCTGTTGAAGTTGAGGTCCTGTGTCACCGTCTGCACTATCGCTTCGACGACCCTATCCATTGTCGCCGGCTCGGTCAGCAGCGAACTTATTCTGTATACATGGGATAAGATCTGGTCGGTGAATTCGTAACTCATAACATATAAAAATGACTGGTGACGTTATCAATTAACTTAATTCGTGGCCGGGCGGGAGTTGGCGGCATTGACGATGGCCTCCGTTTCTTCCCGGGTGATGTCCCCCTGGACCAGGGACAGGGTGCCCTTGTTGACCTTCACTTCCATAACGATCACCTCCCGGCCGCTTATTTTATCGTTCTGCTCTTTTGGGATTTTCCCGCCCTATTTAACACAAGCGGTGATTCGATTTCAATCCTGCGCCTGTCAATGCGGCCAGGGCTTAACCTTTACATCTTTCACCGCTTCCGCCCACCCGCATGGCGGAGAACGCGAAGACAGCTTATAAATCAGACCGCGGGTTGCTGATAGACGGCAAATTGTAAAAAGGCGCCGGTAATCTTGCTCAAATACTTGTCCTTACGGTAGGCAAAATAGAAGGTTCTTTTAAGATCGACGCCGGAAACACGCAACGACTTTATGACGCCCAGGTATTCCTCCCTAAGGACGGAGGCCTTCGAGAGAATGGAAACCCCGAGACCCGCTTCCACCGCCTTCTTGACCGCCTCCGTATTGCCGATCTCCAGCGTGTTTCTCAAAATAATGCCGGTGGCGGCAAGCTTTTTTTCAATGATATCTCTCGTCCCCGATCCCTTACGTGGGTACAGGAACGTCACCCCCAGCAGGTCGTGTGCGTCCACGGCGTCCCACAATGACCATTCGTGCGTGGCGGGAACGATAAGAACCAGCTCATCCTGCCTGAACGGCTCCATTTTTAACCTTTCATCATTGACCGGTGCCCCCAGAAACCCGACATCTGTGGAATTGGCGATCAGGTTTCCCACCACCTGTTTGTTCATAGCAATATCCAGATTGATATTAACCCGGGGATACCGGGAACGAAACCGTCCCAGAATTGCCGGGAGGATATAAATGCCCAGGGTGTTGCTGGCGCCCACATTGAGCACGCCCCGGTCCATGCCCTGCAGTTCATCGATCTCAATCTTCATCTGCTCGATTATGCCGAAGATGATCTCTGTTCGTGCGTAGAGGATCTCGCCGGCCTGGGTAAGCACAACCTTTTTCCCCAGGCGGTCAAAGAGGCGTGTCCCGTAGTACTCCTCCAGGTCTTTAATATGCTTGCTGATCCCCGGCTGGGTAAGGAACAGGGCTTCCGCCGCCCGGGTGAAGCTCTGGACTTTAGCCGCCACATGAAAAACCTTCAATTGATTGAGGCTTGCTTCCATAATTATACATTATGCTACAAATAATTATTATTCAGTTGAATTATATGCAGGATGACCTTATTTAGCAAACAAAAAGATTGTTGAGGATCCTAAGCCATGGACAATGCCGACAGGGAAAAGATCGAAAAGATCATCAGCGACAGAAAAGCGGCCCACGCATTCTACGAGGACAACTCGCAGACTTATGTTACCTTTGCCAGGATGGCAAATGAGGCGTTTGCGGCAGGCGAACTGGGCAGGAAAACACCTGAAGGTCATCAATTACTATCAAGAAAAGAATAACCGCCGCTAACGAAGGCGGCACAACAAAATTATGGAGGAGGTTGCGTCATGCTGGATAAAACAGATACCGACAAGATTGAAAAGGTTCTCGGTGATTTAAAATACGTCCACAAGTCTTTCACCTTCAGGGATTCCAAGTGCTATGGGCACTATATGCAGCTTCTGAATCATGCCATGGTGGACAGAAGTCTGACGAGAATGACCAAGGAACTGATCGCCGTCGGCATCTCCGCTTATGCCAACTGCGAGCCCTGCATGACCGTTCATGTCCGGGAGGCGCTGCGCGCCGGGGCGACCGATGAGCAAGTGGAGGAGGCCGTCGATGTGGCCATGGAAATGGGCGGCGGACCCGTAGTGGCGAGGGGTGGCGCCTACATATTCAAACTGCTCGAATACTTCCGAGGTAAAGGCAGGTAATAACGTCGGCATTGGCGGTGATGACCGTGAGGGGGAGCCGTGAAGCGTCTCAGTCCGGGGGGCAGCCTCCCTGCGTGCGCCATGGACAGGGGGAGTCATGATTGCCGGCGGCAATCGCCCCCGGCGCATCCGCAGTCGGGAGCGCCGGGGATATGCGTATCTCCGGTAATCCCGGTTATGGTCCGGTTGCCGCCTTGAGCTCCCGGACGTAGGCGGCGGCCTGGGGAAGCAGGTCCGGGTCCTCACTGTGCGTGGCGAGCCATTTGACCAGGGCGCTGCCGATGACCACCCCGTCGGCCTGAGCGGCGAAGCCCCTCACCTGGGCCGGCGTGGAGATGCCGAAACCCACCGCTACGGGAAGATCGGTCCGGCGCCTGATCCGCTGGAGGTCGGGAAGCACCGCCGCGGCCTCCGGGGTCTTCGTCCCCGTGACCCCGGTTACGGAGATGTAATAGATGAATCCCGCGGCGTCCTTGACAATCCCGGCCAGCCGCCGGTCGCCGGTGGTCGGGGCGACCAGGGTGATGAAGTCCAGGCCCCGGGGATCGGTGAATTGCCGCAACTCCGCCGCCTCCTCGGGGGGCAGGTCTACGACAAGGAGTCCATCCACCCCCGCCGCCGCGGCCTGCCGGGCGAACCGCTCGTTGCCGTAAGCGAAGACGGGATTGTAATAGGTGAAAAGGACGATGGGAATATCCGACCCCCGGCGGAGACGGGCGATCATGTCCATGATGGCGGCGAGATTGGTCCCCGCCCGGAGGGAGCGTTGGGCCGCCTCCTGGATGACCGGACCGTCCGCTGTAGGATCGGAGAAGGGAACGCCGATCTCCAGGATGTCCGCCCCGGCCTCATCCAGAATGGGGATCAGCGCCTCCGTCCTTTGCAGGTCCGGATCGCCGGCGGTGAGATAGAGGATCAGGGCCTTTTCCCCCCGGCTCCGCAAGGCTTGGAATCTTTTTTCGATGCGGTTCATGGCAGTTCCACCTCCTTTTGTGCGGCAACGATGCCCATGTCCTTGTCCCCCCGGCCGGAGAGGCAAACGACAATGATCTTGTCCCGGCCGAGCGCCGGGGCCAGCTTCAGAGTGTAGGCGAGGGCATGAGCGCTTTCCATGGCGGGCATGATCCCCTCACAGGTCGTCAGGAGCCGGAAGGCTGCCAGGGCCTCCGCGTCGGTGACGGATAGGTACCGAGCCCGTCCCGCGGCATGGAAGAAACTGTGCTCCGGTCCGACGCCGGGATAGTCGAGGCCGGCGGAGATGGAGTGGGCGTCCCGCACCTGCCCGTGCTCGTCCTGGAGGAGGTAGGTCTTGTTGCCGTGGAGAACCCCGACTGCGCCGGCGGAGATGCTGGCGGCATGGAGACCCGTAGGGATGCCCTTGCCCCCGGCTTCCACGCCGATCATGGCCGTGCCCCCGTCCTGGCGGAAGGGATAAAACAGCCCCATGGCGTTGCTGCCGCCGCCGACGCAGGCCACGAGAAAATCAGGGAGGCGTCCCTCCTTTTTGAGGATCTGCCGGCGGGCCTCCCGGCCGATGACGCTTTGGAAGTCCCGGACCATACGCGGATAGGGGTGGGGGCCGGCGGTGGTGCCGATGACGTAGAAGGTGTCCCGGACCCGGGCTACCCAGTGGCGCATGGCCTCGTTCATGGCGTCCTTCAGGGTGGCCGTTCCGGAGGCAACCGGGGTCACCCGCGCCCCCAGCATTTCCATCCGGAAGACGTTGGGGGCTTGGCGCCGGATGTCCTCCTCCCCCATGAAGACCTCGCACTCCATGCCGAAGAGGGCGGCGACGGTGGCAGTGGCCACGCCGTGCTGGCCGGCGCCGGTTTCAGCGATGACCCGTTTCTTTCCCATCCGCCGGGCCAGGAGAGCCTGCCCCAGGGTGTTGTTGATCTTGTGGGCCCCGGTATGGTTGAGATCCTCCCGTTTGAGATAGATCTTGGCCCCTCCGGCCTTTGCCGTGAAATTTTCCGCAAAATAGAGGGGTGTCTCCCGGCCGGCGTAATCATGGAGGTAGTGGCGGAATTCCCTCCGAAACTCCGGGTCCTGGGCCGCCCGGCGGTAGGCCTCCTCAAGTTCGATCAAGGCGGGCATGAGGGTCTCGGCGACATAGCGGCCCCCGAAGATCCCGAAGTGCCCCTGTTTGTCCGGCAGGTTCTTTTTCATATGCTCCTCTTGCAGTTAAATGTTTGTAATTACGTAATTATGTGAAATATATCTCCGGTGGACCGGATATTACAATTGTTGAGTCATCCCCCTCCTCGCCTCCCCCTGCCGGGGGAGAAACGAAATTGCCCTTCACGGGGGAGGGGAAATCATTTTTTTTACGAGCTTGTCGCTCTCGGGGAGGAAAACGGTCCGTTCCGGCAAAGGAAGATGGCGTCCCGGCTTTCCCCGTTTTTCAGTTCGTCTTCTTCCCGAATGAGGCGGATGATCTCCGCCACCTTGGCCGGATCCTTCACCCCCGGCGCCGTCTCCACACCGCTGTTGATATCCACGGCTCGGGGCCGGACCGTCCGCAGGGCGGCATGGATGTTTTCGCCGTTGAGCCCTCCGGCCAGGATCAACCGCCCGGTTTTCCCGAGCCGGGCAGCCAGCTCCCAGGAGGCTGATTTCCCCGTTCCCCCGTAACGGTCGTCGTCCCGGGCATCTACGAGGATCGCCGTCACCGGGTAAAGGGCCGCCCGGTGGAGATCCGCCGCCGTTGTCAGGGGGAGGGCCTTGATCAGGAGGTTGCGGTCGGCGATGCCGCGGCAGTAGGCCGGACTTTCATCGCCGTGAAGCTGGAGCATATCCAGACCGCAGGTCGCCGCCGTCTCCCTGATCACCGCTGCCTCCTCGTTGACGAAGACCCCGACCTTGCAGACCCGGGCGGGGAGGCGGGCGATGATTGCCGCCGCGGCCGCTGGGGAGATGCCGCGGGGACTTTTCCGGTAAAAGATGAATCCCAGGGCGTCGGCCCCGCAGGCGGCGGCGTGTGCGGCGTCTTCCGGGCGGGTGATGCCGCAGATTTTGATTTCGGTCATGGCCGGTCTTCCTCTCCCCGCAGCTCCCGCAGTTTTCTTCCCATGTCTTCCGACCGCATCAGGGTCTCGCCGACCAGCAAGGCGTCATAACCGGCCTGCCGCAGCCGCTCCACATCCCGGTGGCCGGTGATGCCGCTTTCGCTCACCTTGACGACCCCCGCCGGGATCAGCGGGGCCAGGCGCAGGGAGGTTCCGAGGTCGGTGACGAAGGTGGCGAGATTGCGGTTGTTGACCCCGATCGCCGGCGCCCCGGCGGCCAGGCTCCGTGCCAGTTCCTCTTCGTCGTGCACCTCCACCAGCGGTGTCATGCCCAGCTCCCGGGTCAAGGCGATGAGCTCCGCCAGGATGGCGCCGGGCAGGGCCCGGGCGATCAGGAGGAGGGCGTCGCCGCCGAGGCAGCGCGTTTCGTAAATCTGGTATGGATCGACAAGGAAGTCCTTTCTCAGCAGCGGGATGCGCACCGTCTTCCTGATTTCCGCAAGGTAGCGGCCATCGCCCTGAAAGAAGGACCGTTCCGTGAGGACCGAGATCGCCGCCGCGCCATGGGCCTCGTATATCCCGGCGATGGCGTGGGGATCGAAATCCTCCCGGATGACCCCCCGGGACGGCGAGGCCTTTTTAATCTCCGCGATGATCGCACATTCCCTGCCCGTCAGGGCTTCCTGAAAATTTCGGGGCGGCGGAACTTCGCAAAGGATGGCCTGCATCTCCCGCAGCGGTGCCAGCCTTTTCGTTTCCGCAAGCTCCGCTTCTTTTGCCGCCACAATCTTTTCCAAAAAATTATTTTCCATTGCCGTCCTGTTTGATGAACCAGTAAAGAGTAAAATATTGGCTATAATTGACGGCAGCGTAAAAAGATCCGCAGGCAAGGCGCGCAAGTCCTGAGGACTGAGGCGTACTTGGCGTACGCCGCAGGGACGAAGGATGCAGCGCAACGCCGCATCCGGACTTTTTCCGCTGCCGTCCTGCTCAACTGTTGGACATTTCGATCAGCCCCTGGAGCTTCCGGCGGGCCCCTCCCTCGTCGATGCATGCCTCCGCCACCTCGATGCCCTCCCGGAGGCTTTCCGCCCTCCCTCCGGCGACGATGGCCAGGGCGGCATTCAGGACGACAATCCGGCGGCGGATTCCTCTGTCCATTCCGGTCAATATATCGGTGGTTATCCGGGCGTTGGCGGCAGCATCGCCGCCCCGGAGATCGGCGTCCGGGACGACATCCCCAAACAGGTCCGTCGGATCCAGATTGTAGGCGATGACCTCCCCCTCCCGGAGTTCCGCCACCCGGGTCTCGCCGGTGATCGTCGCCTCGTCGAGACCGTCGGCGCCGTGGACGATGAAGGCCCGCTTGGTCCCCAGATTTTTCAGGACGGTGGCGAACATCTCCGTAAGCTTTGCGTCATAGACACCGATGAGTTGGCAGGTGGCCCCGGCGGGATTGGTCAGGGGACCCAGCATATTGAAAATGGTCCGGATACCGATCTCCCGGCGGGGGCCGATGGCGTACTTCATGGCGCCATGGAGCTTCGGGGCGAAGAGGAAACCGATGCCCAACTGCTGGACGCATTCCTCTACGATCTCCGGCTGGGCGTCGATATTTACCCCCAGGGCCTCCAGGACGTCGGCGCTGCCGCAGCCGCTGGATACGGCCCGGTTGCCGTGTTTGGCCACGGTCAGACCTGCCGCCGCCACGACGAAGGCGGCAGTGGTGGAGATGTTGAAGGTGTTCCGGCCGTCCCCGCCGGTGCCGCAGGTATCGATGATGGTAGAGGACCGGGCGTCGATGCGGGTGGCCTTCTGCCGCATCACCCGGGCGGCGCCGGTGACCTCCTCGCTGGTTTCTCCCTTCAGGCGCAGGGCCGTCATGAAGGCCCCGATCTGGGCCGGCGTGGCCTGGCCTTCCATGATCTCCGTCATTGTGGCGACCATTTCACCCTCCCGCAGGTCGGCACCCCCTACTACCTTGCCTATCGCTTCCTTGATCATTATGTTCTCCTTCTCAAGCAAATGCTTGGCTGTATTTACTTAGTTTCAATATTAACAACATCGCAAAAAATCACTTTTCCGCCCCCCCTTCAATAAGGGATGGGAATAGGGCAGCAATAAATCACGCTGCCTGGGCGCGGTTTTTCCTTCCTTCCGTCAGATTCAGGAAATTGCGGATAATCCGCTTGCCCTGGGGGGTGAGGATCGATTCGGGATGGAACTGTATCCCCTCCACGGGGAACTCACGATGGCGGAGCCCCATGATCTCCCCCTCCTCTGTCTCCGCGCTGATTTCCAGACAGGCCGGCAGATTGTCCCGCCGGACGATCAGAGAGTGGTAACGCCCGGCGGTGAAGGGATTGGGCAGCCCTCGGAAGATCGTTCGCCCGTCGCTGAAGATGGAAGAGGTCTTGCCGTGCATGACCTTTGCCGCCCGGACCACCTCGCCGCCGAAGGCATAGCCGATGGCTTGGTGCCCGAGGCAGACGCCCATGATGGGGATGTCCTGATGAAAGTGGCGGATGACATCCACCGTGACGCCGGCTTCCCGGGGAGAGCAGGGACCCGGGGAAAGAAAGATGGCCTCGATGTCCCGGCCGGCCATATCCGCCGCCGTAAATTCGTCATTGCGGTAAACGTCCACCTCCCGTCCCATCTGCTTCAGATATTGGACGAGGTTGTAGGTAAAGGAATCGTAGTTGTCGATCATAAGTATCATGGTTAGATCTCCTTATAAATCCATCAGTTCGAAGTTTGACGCCGCCAGGCGGATCGCCCGAAGCATCCCGGCCGCCTTGCTCTGCGTCTCCCGGTATTCCGTCTCCGGGTCGGAGTCGGCGACGATGCCCGCCCCGGCCTGGATGTATATCCGGTTGTTTTTCAACAGCATGGTGCGGATGGTGATCCCGAAATCCATGTTGCCCGTATAGCTGAAATAACCCACGGCGCCGCCGTAGGGGCCGCGCTGGTGGGGTTCGAGCTCTTCGATGATCTCCATCGCCCGGATTTTGGGGGCCCCGCTGAGCGTGCCGGCGGGGAAAGCGGCCCGGATCACGTCGAACGCGTCCTTCCCGGCTTCCAGTTGGGCCTGGATATGGGAGACCAGATGCATGACGTGGGAGTAGCGCTCCACCGCCATGAGCTGATTCACCTGGACGCTGCCCGTCCGGGCGATGCGTCCCAGATCGTTCCTCCCCAGATCGACCAGCATGACGTGTTCGGCCTTTTCCTTCGGGTCCTGGAGGAGTTCGTCGGCCATTTTCCGGTCTTCCTGTTCCGTTCCTCCCCGGCGGCGGGTGCCGGCAATGGGACGCAGCTCCGCGACCCCCTCTTCCAGGCGGACCAGCACTTCCGGCGAAGAGCCGATGAGAATCGTCTCCCCGGCCTTGAAAAAGAAAAGGTACGGCGATGGGTTGATGAAACGGAGGGCCCGGTAGAGGTGGAGAGGGGCGAAGCTGTTTTCCACCGCGAAGCGCTGGGAAAGGACCGCCTGGATGATATCCCCGTTGAGGATGTAGTCTTTGGCCTTGCGGACCATTTCCCGGAAGGCTTCCGCCGTCATATTGGGGCTGATGGCAATTTCCCCGTCTGCCGGCGCCGGTCCGGCGGGAGGCAGGGATGGCGCTCTTTCCTGCAGATCTTCCATGATCCGGTCGATCTTGGCCGTCGCCTCCCGGTAGCTTGCCTCCGGGGTAACGCCGTCTTTTTCATCCACAAAGGCGCAGGCCACGATCTTGATGGTGTGGCGGACGTTGTCGAAGACGAGAATGGTGTCCGTCAGCAGAAACACGGCCTCGTCGGTGCCGAGATCGTCTGCGGCCCGGACGGGCAGTTTCTCGAAATAGCGGACCATGCCATAGCCCAGATAGCCAACGGCGCCGCCGTAAAACCGCGGCAGTCCCGTCACCGCTATCGGGCGGTATTTTTGCAGCAGCGCCTGCAGGTGCCGCAGGGGGTCGCCGCCGTGACGAAAGCGCCGGATGCTGCCGTTGTTGCTGATAATGACCTCTGCACCGGAGACGCGGAAGATGAGTTGCGGGTCGGCGCCCAAAAAAGAGAACCGTCCCCATTTTTCGTTGCCTTCCACGCTCTCCAGAAGAAAAACGTGGGACTTCGCGGCCAGCTTGCTCAAGGCGGTAACCGGCGTCTCTACGTCGGCGAGGATTTCCCGGTAAACGGGGATCAGGTTTCCCTCCCGGGTGAGCTTTTTGAATGTCTCCAAATCCGGATAGTACATATGCCTCCTGACAAAAAGAGGCCGTGATCGCTCACGGCCTCTTTCGTTGCGGATAAAAAAAAAGGCCGTGGAGTCCTGGGAAGATCTCCACGGCCCTATTGGTTTATGTCAAGTGTTTCAACCGGCGGCGCGCAGACCCCTCCCCATGTTCTGCCACCACCACCAGCCATTGTTGTTCAGGAAAGATTCGTTGCGTTTCATTTCAAACTCGCTTTTCCTCGTTTGGGCGTTGCTTATCAGCTTTTTTTCCCCTTGTCAAAAACTTTTTTGCCGGTTGTCTTGTCAACGATCATGCCGGGGAGAGCGGAGAGTTCTGACATCCGATTTTTTATTCATGCCCCCCACTGCCATACCTTTGTTCTATATAGCTTTTTCCTCCCACCAATCCCTCTTTTCGGGCCTGCCCGGTCTTGAGGAATTTACCGACCATCAGCAGATGGGCTTCCAGGGGCAATTCCCGGTAATTAACCTCATCCAAAAAGCGGCCCACGGTGCTCATGATCACCTTTTGCCGTGTCCGGTCCCCGGCGTGGTTGACCACGGCAACCGGGGTGTTATCAGGGTAATGGCGGTTGAGTTGCGCAAAGAGCTCCGGGTAGTTCAAATGCATAGTGTAAAAAACCATGGAGGTTTGGGTTGCCATCAACTTCTCGTTTGTATCGGCGTGGCCCGTCCAGTCGTTCATGGTCAGGATGACGGAACTGGTGTCCCATCCATAGGGAGGACTCATCTTAACCGCCGCGCTGGCCGCTTGAAAGGCCCCGACTCCGGGAACGATTTCTACGGGAACGCTTTTTGGCAACATCTCCAACGGATAGGTTATGCCGTAGATCATGGGATCCCCCCCCTGCAGGAAGGCGATTTTTTTCCCTTTCCGCACCGCCGCCGCTATTCTATCGATCATTTCCCGCCGCTGTTTATCGAGCCGGAAGGCCTTTTCTCTGGCTGCCTGGTCTTTCAACGTCTCGGGATCCACACCGTAAAACACCTGGGTGTTATGTCCCAAAAACCAGACTTCCTTGCGGGCAATCAGCTCTTTCCAGGCCGTTTTATCCCCCGCCTCCGCGAGGATGACGATATCCGCCTCTTTAACGCATTCCACCGCCCGGATGGTCATCAGATCCGGCGTGGTTCCCATGCCGACGATCGTGAATTTGCCGGTCGCCCCCATGGAAACACCCGACAAGAAGAAAAGGAAGATCATGACGCACTGGATAATTATTCGCATTTTATTTTTCTTCGACATGCTGTTGCTCCTTTATTTGATGAAATTGCATAAATCCCGGAAAATTTTGCCCTCCCCGATCAATCCAGACGATATGTAATGGGAATGACCAGTTGGGCTTCCCCGGGCGGCCTGGGAAATGGCGCGGTTTCCTTTACGGTTTCCATGGCGCTTTTATCCAGCAGAGGAAAACCGGAACTTTGCAGGATCTGAAATCTTCCCACAAAACCGTCCTCCTTGATGACAAAGGAAAACACGACCTTTCCTTGCCATCCCATCCGCCTGGCCGCGTCGGGGTAGCGGACATTGCGGAGAATTTTATCTCGAATATAGGCGAAGTGATCGTTTAAATATTTAATCTTGGATGCCTTTTTCGAGCCGTCGGTCCTGACTGTGTTCGGATCGGTCCCCCGGGCAATGCCGACGTAATTACCTTTTTCCTCCTTTTCCAGTCCTGATACTCCCAATTCCAACGGTTGGTTTTCCCGCCTTTCGGCTTCCGAAAGCTCCGGGGTCGCCAGTGTTTCCGGATTCGTTGATGACTTGGGAGCTGCTTGCATCCGGGGTGTCCCCGTTGGTCGTGCGTGTTCCCGTAAAGCTGGTGGGACGGGTTTAGCTTCACTCAGACGTGCGGGTAGCTCGGGCTTGGTAATTTCCTGAGTCGGCTCCCGCAGCTCGAAATCCAACACGATCGTTTTTTTCCCCTGTTCCAGGAGCGAACCGGCTATGACGACAGTGGCAACGAGGATAATGTGCAGCAAACCAGATATCCCCAACGCCCTCAGCTGGTAATTCACGTGCCCTCCTGGGTCTGTAGAGTGACACGGGAAAAGTCCAACCCCTTGACGACATCCAATACGCTGACGAAATTCTGTAGATTGATGCGGCGATCGGCCCTGATCAGAACGGGCGCTTTTCTGTTCCTCCCGGCGAGTTCGGCTTTCAATTCCGCGAGAGACACCGGCCGGGAGTTTAAAAAAATTCGCCCGTCCCCGATGATTTCAATCGTTTGCGTTTTAAGAATTTCACCGGCACTCCGCTGTGCTTTGGGCAGATCCAGGGGAATCATACCGCTGGCGATAAAGGAGGAGGTGGTGAGTACGATCGTGAGCAGCACGAGCATTACGTCAACCAGGGGGATGACATTGATGTAATCAAACTCTTTTTCTTCCATGTTCCCTCTCCCATCTGTTGAGCAGGACCTTAATGTCGCGCAGGAGAAAATTGTATAGAGCAACGGACGGAATGGCGACCAGAAGGCCGATGGCCGTGGCTTTCAAGGCCAGTGCCAGACCGACCATAATCTTGCCCGTATCCATAAAACCATCCCGTCCGATGGTGTAAAAGGTGGCCATGATGCCCAGAACCGTACCCAAAAGGCCAATGTACGGCGCGTTGCTGCCGATGGTGGCGACGAGGTGGATTTTTCTCGTCAGCTCGATTTCCAGGCTCTTTCGATCCGTGAAAGTGCCGAGTTTTACATGTCGAAAGAAATAAAACCGTTCGATGGCGATGCCGATGGCGATCACGCTCAAGAGGATCAAAAAGCCGATGATCCCGTAATCAACGAAAACTCCCATCCATTCCATATCTTCTCCCGAGATGTCCGCCGGTCATTTTTGATGACATCGTAAAAAGCGCAAAAAATGTCCCATTTGGGATGGCATCGTAAAAAGATCCGCAGGCGAGGCGCGCGCATCCTGAGGAATGAGGCGTACTTGGACGTACGTCGCAGTGACGAGGGATGAAGCGCTTTCGAAGCATCCGGACTTTTTACGATGCCGTCATTTTTTAGTATTTTGCCGTAAGCCCCACAAAGAAGGTCCTTCCCGGAGCGGGATAACCTGCTTCCGGTTCGTAGTTTTTATCAGTGAGATTTTTAAAGGCCACGTAAGCTTCAAAATATTTCCAGATCGGCTGGGTGACCTTGGCATCGAACAATGTGTAATCGCTCGTCTTGAGCACCGGTGTCGCGGGGTTCGCGGGAGAGGGCAATTGCGAGTAGGTCGGTCCGATGTAGGTCATGTTGAAATTGAGGCGGGTCTTGATTACCGGTAGGGAGTATTGAATCCCCAGGTCCACTTTGTGGTCGGGGACATTGGTTACATCGTCGGTTACCCGACCCTCGCTCTGGTTGCTGGCGCTTTCATATGTATAGTCGGCCCGGAGGATGAGGCCATCCAGCGGATATACCTCGACATTCGCCTCGGCGCCGTAGAGACGGACCTTGCCGACGTTGTCATTGGTACCGAACCAGCCGATCCCGTCTTTGGAAATCATGTCGGAAACATCGTAATAAAATCCGGACAATCCGACTTTGGCATATTTGGAGATGGGGCGCGAAATCCCGAGGGTGTAATTCCAGCTCTTTTCCGCCTCCAGATTCGTATTGCCACCTTTGCCGTAGAGTTCGTTGAGTGTCGGGAAACGGCTCTTCTGGGCCGCCGAGCCGAACACCTTCGTGGCGTCGGGGAAGGTATAGGTGAGACCGATCATGGGATTGAAGGTTCTGGAGCTGGTGGTGGCGTTTTCGCTCATATAATCGAAATCGCCATTTTTCTTGAGATTGGTTTTGTCGGACTTGTTTACATTCCACCAGTCGTAACTGATGCCGCCGATCACCGAAAGATTCTTTACCAGGTTGAATTCATTTTCCAGGCCCACGGAGCCGGTGTAGGACGCGGATTCCTCGAAAGGCAGATAGTCGTCGTCCCGCTGTTCATGATTGTCCTTTTTGAAATGGACGGAAAATCTCAGGATGTCCCAGTCGATCGGTTTATAATCCGCAAAGAATGAACCGCCGAGGATATAATCTTTATAGGTGCTGTGGGCGAGTTGCTCCGAATAGGTCTGATCCGTATAGGAATCCAGATCGTCGTTGTGGTGGTGATAAAACAGTTTGGCCTTTAAGGTAACTTTCTCATGGACCTCTTGTTTGGCATCCAGGTCGAGACCCCAATCCGTGTAGTTGGGCAGGCGGGCGAACTGGGTAAAGTACGGCCGGCTGTCGAAGTATGACAAGCTGGACGTGGAGGGAGACCAGGCCTTCTTGCGATCCAGATAGTGAAAATTGAGATAATACTCCGAGTCTTTTCGCGGCTCGATCCCAACCTTGGCCCAGACATTGTTGTTCTCGAAATCGGAATTGAGACGTTTGCCTTTATTTTGCAGCGTTTGATATGTGGTAGTTCTCTTTTTGCCCTGTTGTTTGGTAATCGCCGTTCTACTTGGTTCAAAATCGCTGGACAGGTCATATCCGTCCGATTTTGCATAGGTGTAATTCAACCAGTAATTGAAGATTCCGACCTTCATTCCGTGCGTGGCGGAATAGCGCTGGGCATTGTTTTGACCAAACTCCATGGAGCCGCTGGTAAAAGGTTTTTCCGATGCCTTTTTCGTGATGACGTTGATCACCCCTCCCAGGGCATTGGCCCCGTATAGGACGGAAGGGGCGCCTTTGGTGATTTCAATTTTGGCGATATTTTCCGTGGGGATCTGGTTCAAATCCAGGACCCCGTACTTGGTTTCATAATAGGGCACCCCATCGATCATAACCAGGAGACGGTTTTGTGCAAAGACGTGGATATAAATACTGGGGGAGTTCTTCGCTCCGGTGGTCACCCGTACGCCGGGGGCGTATGACAGCGCCTCGGCGAGGGTCTTACTGTTGGTGGCCTTGATATCCTCGGCGGTTATCTCGTTGATGACCGCCACATCCTTGACTCTGGCCTTATCCGCGGAGACCACGATTTCACCCAGGTTGTAGACTTCGAATTCCTTGGCGGACTTTCCCGGTTGCTCCTCCTTGACCTGGGATTTTCCCGCGGCGGCGATCTGTCCGATGTTGACGGCGCCTTTGATTTCGGCGATGGGCAGGGCATACAGGTAGGTAACGTTGATCAAGGTAAAAGAACGCCGACGACGGCCGTTCCGAGAATCAGCGAAAGGGGCAGGTTGCGCTCCGGTTTTACGATTTCGCTGCCCACATAGGCGGAAGTGAACCAGCCGCTGTAGGTGAAGACGATGGCGATCATGGCGGAACCGAAGACATTCGTCAGCGGCGGGACGGGTGCGGAAGAGAGGGCGAAATGGCTCCAACTTCCCTTTCCACAAAAGAGGCCCCCGGCGATAAAGGCCACCAGAATCAGCAAGGACCCCAGGGTAAATAAATCCTGGGTTTTCCCGCCCCACCGAATGCCCCGGTAGTTGATCCAGGAAAAAACCAGGATGACCGCCAAGGCCAGGATCTTGTTCAGGTTGGGATCATGCAAGGGCCAGGGATAAGGCCGCGTTGAAGGCGCTGATGCCGGGGACGAATGCCTTCTCGTGATCGCCGAAGGCAGTGTGAAGCTTCCGGAGGCCTCCATAGAGCAAAGGATCGCCATACTCCAAAAGGGCGACGGATTTGCCCTGGCCCAGGGCGGTACGGATCATGCCCAACGCCTCGCTTGTCTTGTCCGTCTCTGCCTCTTCGAGTCTATGGGAGGAAAAATCCCCTTTCCCCCGCTTGCGGTTCCCGCCCGAGAGGCCCAACTGGAAGGGATCGAAAAGGATGGGACGCCGGCCGATATAGAAGGCGAAACGGTTGGCGATATCGGCCGAGCAGACCACGACGTCGGTTTTGTTCAGATGATTCAAGGCTTCCAGCGTTATCAGGCCGGTGTCGGCACAGCCCACGCCGATGATGTAAACCTTGGGCGGCGGTTTCAGGCTGACCACTTCGATGCTGGTGATGCCTTTTACATTGCGGTCCGAGGAAAGATCGTTCGGAATGACCAGGGTGAAGCGACCTTCCTTTGCCACGCCCTGGTTTTCTTTGCCGTCGGCGATGAGGATATGTTTCCCGTCGGGGTTCAAAAACAATTCTCCCCAGGAAAAGACGGCTTGCTTGCCCTGGGCGTTTCGGACGACCACGGCCACGTCGAGATATTTCGAAAAGGAGGCCTCTTCCTTGTGGATATGCGCCAGCTCAAGAAGCGTGCGCAGGGGGACGCCCTGATAATGAAAAGATCCGTGGAAATGCCTGGCGCTGTCCACTTCGTTCAGGCGGACGCTGAGCGACTGAAACCGGGAAAGGTCTTCGAGGGATAAAACTACCGGCTGGCGGACCGCGCCGGTAATGCTGACGCGGGGCGACGAATCCGCCCCCCCCGCCGCCGCCGCCACAAAGATGAGCAGCAAAATAAACAAACAAGACGTAAGGACAATGCTTTTTCTCATGATCGCGCCTTCTTTTCAGATCTTCTTTCTCTGGGGGAAATACCAGAACATCAGGAGGCACAAAACGGCGAAAAATCCAATCATCGGCACCACGCCCGGGTCTTTCTTGATTACCAGCGTCAGCTCCGGCGGCGCCGCCGTTTGCCGGGATTTAGTTTTTGTCGCGATGTCCAGATGAATACTCAGTCCTTCCCAGAATAGCGGGTGGAGGACGCGCATCTCTTTGAGAGCCGTTTTCTCCGGATTCTGGATTCTCAGGATGACCTTGCCCTGCTTCACCGCCCCCGCGAAGGACGCCGGGGTGGTGTAATATTCGATGTCCTGCTTCATCACTTCGACGCTGTTTCCCTGGGGAAGGCTGATTTGCCGGTGTAGTTCAACCGGGACTTGCAGCTCGTAACCGCCTATCAGGCTGATGAAATGTCCGGCCAGGATGGCGACGAAGCAGAGGTGGATGAGGGAAGGAGAGATTCTCAAGGAAAAGGCACGAAAGCCCAAAGATCTTTTTTGCAGCCAGAGCAGCGCTATCCTTTTCACCGCGCAGACAAATGTGTTGATGCCGAGAATGAACGCCAGGACGAACAGGAGCGCCAGCCACCAGCATTGCTCCGGCTGGTGCCGGCCGTACGCCAGGAACCAGTCCTGGACCGGTAAATGATTGAGCATCCTAAAAAACGTCGGATTGTATTTTATGGAATAAGCGCCGGCAGCCAGATTGATGGCAATGGCAACGATGAGCCAGAAGTTGACTTTCATGTCGCCACAGATATCCCAGCTCCTTTTCCGCATCCTGCTATCCTTCCATCCCGGGGATTCTGAAGGCTTTCGCCTGGGCGCTGTAGATGAAAACCAGCAGGAGCGCCGCGCCGGCGATGGCGAACCGGGCCTCTTGTCTGGAGTTCCAGGCCGGCAAGTACCGCCCATGCAAGACGGCCGCGTAATAACACCAGATGGACGCTGACTGGAGATGCTTGGTGCTCCAATGCATCGGGAGTGCCCATCCCAGATAGGCCCAGTAAGCACCCACAACCTGGGAGATGCTGTAAAAGACGAATCCCGCGATTAAAAAGGAAGTGAAGAATCGATGCGGGTCTTTTCCCTTTAAGTGCGCCACGGCGAGCCAGGCCCCGAGGAGAAAAAAGGCCTGGGCAAGAATATCGATGCCGTAATACAGGGGGACAAAAAAAGTTTCGTGCCGGGGACCGGGCGGCATGATCTCCCGGTGAAGAAACAATGCCGGCAGGGAAAAGACAACGACGGCCATAAAAAGCCCCCGACTCACTGCCTTGCCGTGCTCATGCCCGGAAGACAGGCGCATCGCCAGGCAGATGGCGCCCATCGCCCAGGGCAGGAAATAGGTGCTATCGATGATGAGATTGGGCATCCAGACGCCCGTAATCAGGCCCCGGCTCAAGAGAAAAAGGGTGTGTAAAAAAAAACCCGACCAGGAAAATTGCCGCGCCGGCTTCAGGCCGACGATAAATAGAGACTACGGAACCAAGCAGATAAAAAATTATAACGACGGGGAAAAAATTGTGGAAGATTAAGGCGATCAACGTCTTCACCGCCTATGATTGCCTCCTAATCGACGAAATAGGATACGTGGAAGTTGAACCCGTGCAGGTAGGCCTGTTCTTCAGCCTGATGCATAAAAGACACAAGAAAAAAACAACGATGATCACTTCAAATTTAGGCTTCGAGCAATGGTCTTCGTTCTTGAAGAATGACCACCTGACGGTGGCGCTGATCGACCGCCTGACAGAAAACAGCCATGTGATCAACATGAAAAAATGCGCCAGCTTAAGAACAAAACTTGACCAGGAATGACCTGTCGGCAGGCTTGCCCAGACTTATACCCTCCCGACAAATAAAGCGTCTCAAAAATACACGGCAATACCGTCTGCCATCACCATCCATACTCACCCTTCCGTAAATGTAAATCCCGCTACGGACCATCCTGTCACTTTCAGGTCTCTGCGATGGGGATTACCATCGCATCCCATCAACGCTCTCTGCCGTGAATCCGGAGCAGCATTTAACTGAGTACAACCTGTAGAATTTATCGGAGCGCTATAGATATACACGCTGGTGCGGCGCATTAAAACTTAAATATCATCTGAAATTCATTGTTTATGTTGCCAGGAAGCCAAGTAATAGCGTGCCGGCAAAATATCTCTTGACATATATGCCCAAAATGACATATGTAAAAAGAAACATATATATTTCTAAGCATAAGATAAAAATCTTTTTTTGATCGAGAGGTTATCACTGCCTTTTGTTCCCCTTTGTCCCAAAATCTCATGTCCCTTCCAGAGAGTCAATCCAAAAAAATTATACATAAGGAGAAAACCATGCTGAAAAGGAAAAAGTTATTTTTATTGCCATTGTTGAGTATTATTCTTTTTAACGTCTCCTGGGCCGCGGAACCGACCGCCAAAGCGCCCGGTAAAACCGGCATTTCCGCTCAGAAAGCCGTGGTCAAAGAGACTTCGGTTGTTAAAACCGAGAAGGAATTCGAGGTCTATGACCTGGGAGAAGTCGTGATTTCCGCGGAAAAAGCCAGGGTCAAGGAAGTAGCCATCGTTAACGAAATAACCGCCGACGATATCAAGGCCACCAACAGTAAGACCCTGGCCGAGGCATTATTCTATGCCCCCGGCGTTCGCGTAACCACCGGCGCGAAGAACGCGCCTAATGTCTCTATCCACGGTTTCGCTCAGCACCGGATTCTCGTGCTGATCGATGGGGTGCCCTATTATGAAACCAGATATGGCCTGCTGGATTTGAACCAGATTCCCACGGAGAATATCGCCAAAATCGAAATCACCAAGGGCGCCGCTTCCGTCCTCTACGGGGCCAACGCTCTGGGCGGGGTCGTCAACGTTATCACCAAGAAGCCCTCCGATAAGCCCTACACCAGCGCCTCCATGGAGTTCGGCAATTACGAGTCGCAACGTTATTCCGCCACGCACGGCATGAAGGCCGGGATATTCAATTATTGGCTTAATTACACCTATGCCAAGTCAAACGGGTATCGTCTGTCCGAAGATTATGAACCGACTCCGAGCGGGATCGGCAATAAAAAAGGGAAACCCCTATTTTCAAGAATCGTTCAGGAGAAGGGTCAGCGGGTCAATTCGGATTACACCAGTAATAATATCTGGGCCAAGGTCGGGATAGAACCGAAGAAAGATTCCGAGTATTATGTGAATTTTCATTACCTGGACCGAGATAAGGCCTGGTCTCCTTCCACTAATTCAACGGCCAATTCCATCAGGTACTTCCCCGATAAGCCTGCTTTCACCAATTTTGCCCGCCTTCCCAATTATATCGACTGGGGGATCGATCTGGACGCCAAACAAAAAATTCATGACAAGGTAATCCTGAAGGCGAAACTTTTTTATCACAACCACACCGATGACCTCGTGTCCTATGATGATGAAACCTATACCAAGAAGCTTGCCCTCAGCACTTACAAGGATTACATAATGGGCATGTCCTTCTTTGCCGATTATCAACCGGTTAAATGGGATACCTTGAGATTTTCCGTACATTACAAAAAAGACAATCATGAGGAGCGTGCCGATACTTACCTGCCTTTTGACGAATCCACCTCCTATACCGGTTCCGTAGGCCTGGAAAATGAGTTCACCTTCGTGAAGAATTTGTCCGTTGTGGCCGGCATCAGTTATGACTGGTTCAAGGTGGACAAAGGGGAGTCAACAGAAACGAAGAAGAACGGTGATTTTGATTATAAGACCCAATACCCTACAGGCAACACCGATACCTACAATCCCATGGGGGGGCTTGCCTACACCTTTGCCGACAAAACGAAATTATTCGGTTCGGTGGCCAAAAAGACCCGTTTCCCGAATCTGGGCGAGCTATACGGCGGCGACAAACCGAATCCGGATTTGAAACCGGAAAGAAGTCTGAATTACACATTAGGAATATCACGGCCCTTCTCCAAGTATGCCAAAGCTGGTGTATCGGCATTCTATTACGATGTTGACGACATGATCACCAGGGACACCCCGCCCGAATTGAAATATCCGTATTACGTCAACTACGACAAAGTCCAACTATACGGCCTGGAGGTGAGTGCCGAGATTTACCCCCTGGATGATCTGATGCTCCGGGCCGACTATACATATGAAGAGGCCCGCAACCGTAGCGAAGGAAGGGTGACGGACGATGTAACCTATGTTCCGAAGCATAGGGTTAACCTCGCCATGCAATACTCCCTGCCCGTGATCAAAACCCGCCTCGATTTCGACATGACCTATGTCGGAGACTTGTACTCCCAACTCCCGACCCCGCAAAAACCGGACACTGAAGTGCAAAGGACGAGCGATTATACAATATTCGACGCCAAGATCACCCAGCCGATCTGGAAATATTTTGAGGCTTATGTGGCCTGCAAAAATATTTTCGACAAAGACTACCAACCGGAAGTCGGCTACCCGGCGCCGGGACGCAGTTTCTGGGCAGGGCTGGCGGCGAAATATTTTTAGGAAGAAAGAGGGGAAGCATAAGGTGGCCTTTCTAAGGATAAATAATGGAATGGCTTAGCGTTGTCATAGATTACGGGATCATCGGGTTGTTGGTTTTTCTGAGCTTCATTGCCATGGGAATTGCCATGGAACGGTTCTATTTTTTCAGGAATATAAACATCGAAGCTTTCCCGGATAAAACCACACTGGAAATGGAGCTCACAAAAAAAATCCATCTCATCGCCACCATCGGCAGCAATGCCCCTTATATCGGCCTGTTGGGAACGGTTCTGGGCATCATGCTCACTTTTTTCACGATCGGCAGGGAAGGCATCATGGACACGGGCAAGATCATGTCCGGCCTGGCGCTGGCGCTGAAGGCCACGGCCGTCGGCCTGCTGGTGGCCATTCCCTCCGTATCTTTGTACAATTTTCTTTTGAGAAAAATTAAGGTTCTTCTTATGAGTTGGGAGATTGTCCATGGAAGAAAAGACGTTTGATTATATCAATGTAATTCCTCTCGTCGATGTCATGCTGGTGCTCCTGACGATCGTCCTCACCACCTCTTCCTTTATCGCGGCCGGCGTGATTCCCATGGACTTGCCAAAGGCCCGTCACACAGCGGGTGAGGCCCTTAAGACCCAGATGATAGAAATCGACCGGGGCGGGACGGTTTATTTGAACTCCCGGGCCGTTTCCCGGGAGGAATTGAAAACCAACCTGGGGGGGATGAACAGGAAAGTCCCCGTTTTGATTCGTGCGGATCGCCGTTGTTACCTCCAGGACTTTGTCGGCATCCTGGACATCGTCAAGGGCTTGGAATTTACCCGCGTCAGTCTCCAGACCGAGGAAGGATCATGAATTACCAAATCAGGGCGTTCCAGTTATCTTTCTTAATTCACGTTTTTCTTGTTGGTTTGGCCTTGTTGGGCGGCGCTTTCTCTGCGCAATACAGGAAAGCCGTCGTTCTGGATTTTGATTTGCTGCCTCCCGCGCCTACTGTTCAAAAAAACGAGCCGATGCCGCGGGTCAAACTGAAGCCTGTCAAACCCGCCAGTCGTTCTGAACGAAAAGAGAAAGAGGCATCTGTGTCAACCAGGGAAAATTCCCGGATGACGTCAGTTCCTGAAAATCTGCCAATCATCGAGCCTCCCGAAACTTTCAAGCTTGAGAGCAGGACGGCGGCAACGGCCGGTCTCACGGATAGTGGGATATCAACCAGGGACGGCATCCCCGGAATTGCCGGTGGAACAGGAGCAGGAAACGGCAAGGGCCCCGGCGCGGGGAACAAGGCAAGCGATCAGGAATCGTCAAGGGCTGGCTATTTGAACGAACACTTTGCTTACATTCGGGATAAGATCCTCCGCAACGTCGTCTATCCCGACGTCGCCAGAAGAATGGGATGGCAGGGCAAGGTGGTCCTTTCCTTTGTTATTACGGCCAAAGGCGCCGTGAAATCATTCCAGGTCGTGCAAAGCTCGGGTTTTAAAATGCTGGATAGACAAGCCATCGAAACGGTTCAGGATGCCGCTCCCTTTCCCAAACCGCCAGTGGAAGCCAAACTGGTTATTCCCATTATTTATCGCCTGGATTGACCGTTCAACAAAGGGCAGGGAGACAAAACAGAGAGCCAATTGCAGAAGCGCCCAAAATACCTTTCCGTCATTCCGTGCTTGACGCGGAATCCATAATAATCAATCAGTTCTGGGCTCCGGCTTTCGCCGGAGCGACGGATTTAATAAGTTTTGCGATTGGTTCCAGAAAAAACTTTTGATGGAGAAAAAGAAAAAATGGAAATGAAAAAAAGTCTGGATTTTGAAGCCTGTATAAACGAGGCCAAAACCTTTCACGGAGACGCCTGCGCGGGCATTGTCATTGGCACCCGTATGGCCATGCTGGGCCTGGAGAGGATCGGCATTACCGATCCGAAAGGCGCCGACAAAAAAGATTTGATTGTTTTTGTTGAAATGGACCGCTGCGCCAGCGATGCGATTCTGGCGGTAACCGGCTGCCACCCCGGCAAGCGCAGTATGAAAATTCTCGATTACGGGAAAATGGCGGCCACCTTCGTCAACCTGAAAACGGGAAAAGCCGTCCGTGTCCGGGCCAAAAACAAGGACGGCAACAAGACAATGACCAAGGAAGACATTGAGAAATCTCCTCATACCGAGGAATACACAATGCTGCCGCTGGAAGAGCTTTTTGAAACCAGCGAAGTCCGCGTGTCACTCAAACCGGAAGACCTGCCGGGCAGACCGCTCCTGATTGTCACCTGTGAAGAATGCGGCGAGAGAGTCATGGATATGCGGTTTGAAGAAAAAAACGGCCGGAGGCTTTGCCGGCCCTGCGCCGCGGGCCGCAACTATTATTCCGGGTGGGAGGAAAAAGAAAAGTGAATTACGAAGGGACGGCAAATGAACCCCCGGCAGGTTCCATCCATAAAAAAAATGACTCGCCGGACAAAGTCATCGATCTCACGGATCTGGACTGGAACCGGCTGTGGAAAGCAAAGCTTGCCGCGCGCCGCTCGGTAAGCCGGGATGCGGCTTTCTGGGACGGACGGGCCTCCGCTTTTGCCAAATCCACGGATACAATCTACTGCGACAAACTATTGTCTCTGATGAATCCGGAGGCGCACTGGACGGTTTATGATATGGGCTGCGGAAGCGGCGCCCTGGCCATTCCACTGGCGCAAAGGGTGTCTTCCGTCACGGCGGTGGATTTCTCGGCCCGGATGCTGGATGTAATCAATGACCGCTGTAAAATCGATGGCATATCTAATGTAAAAACCATTTTGGGAAGCTGGGAAGATGATTGGGCGCAACTGGGCGTCGGCAATTACGATATCGTGATTGCTTCGCGTTCCCTCGTGGTTGACGATCTTCAATCCTGCATTCTGAAACTCGCTGCCGTCGCGAAAAAACGCGTTTATATCGTCACCGCCGTCGGGGACGGCCCTCATGACCGCCGCCTTTTTACGGCTCTGGGCAGGCCTTTTGAGCCGGGGCCGGACTACATTTATTATTACAACGTGCTGTATCATCTGGGCATCCGGGCGCAGTTGTCTTTTATTGAAGAAATCCGCGATCGGACATTCGAAAGCCCTGACGATGCGGCAGAGTCTATGAAATGGATGCTGGGAAAGTTAACCGCTCTTGAAGAAAAAAAGCTTGCGGCTTATGTCGGGAAGAACTTGATCCAGCGCCTGGGCAAGTGGCGGCTATCCTACAGCCAGACCATCCGGTGGGCGGTGATGTGGTGGGAAAAAGAATAACGTGAAAATAAGAAAATCTTTTTTCCCCGTCCTGTTCATTCTCTTTGCGCTGACGGTCGCTATTTCACTGACGCTGGGCAAATACCCGCTGGGATGGAGCGAGCTTGCGGACTTTTTATTGCTGAAATCTTTCGGAATGGGCGCCATGGAACCCGATCGTTACAGTTTACTTTCAAGTCTGCTTTTCGAGATCCGCCTGCCCCGCATTCTGGCGGCGGCTCTTATCGGCGCATCGCTGGCCGTGGCCGGCGCATCCTTTCAGGCCATGTTCGTGAACCCCCTTGTTTCCCCTTCCCTTCTCGGCGTGCTGGCGGGCGCCTCCTTTGGCGCGGCGCTGGGCATGGTTTTCTTCACAAACTGGCTGGCCGTGCAGTGCCTGACCTTTCTTTTCGGATTTCTTGCCGTCGGCATCGCCGTCGGCATCGCCAAAATTCACAAGGGCAATACGATTTTACTGCTTATTCTCGGCGGCGTCATCAGCAGCGCGCTTTTCACGTCTCTTTTGTCCGTCGTGAAATATATCGCCGATTCCGCCAATCAACTGCCCGCCATTGTCCAATGGCTCATGGGCGGCCTGTCCCTCGTGGACCATAAAACCCTTCTCGCCGCGGGCATTCCCCAGATCGTGAGCATTGCTCTCATGATTCTCTTTTCCGGTTATCTCAACGCCCTGAGCATGGGCGACGAAGAGGCGCAATCGCTGGGCATTCACGTCGAATGGATACGGATGTTTCTGATTTTTCTGGCGACGTTGATGAGCGCCCTCACCGTCGTGATCGCGGGGATGATCGGCTGGGTCGGCCTCATCATTCCCCATATCGCCCGGATGCTCGTGGGACCGGACAACAAGATCCTCATCCCCGCCAGCGCCCTCATCGGCGCCATTTACCTGATGATTGTCGATGATTTTTCCAGAATGCTTTTCAATGTGGAAATTCCCATCGGGATCATTACATCGCTCGTCGGCATACCGTTCTTTGTCTTGATTTTGAGGAAAGCGAAAAAAGGATGGGAATAGAGTCGTTGATTAAAATGGAGGGAATATCCTTCGGCTATACGAAAAAAAAAGTCATTGACAGGATCAGCCTGTCCATTGCGCGGGGAGAAGTCGTCACCCTCCTCGGACCCAACGGATGCGGTAAAAGCACGCTTCTTAAAATCATGCTCGGCCTGATTATTCCGGACGCGGGCCGGGTGTATTTCAACGGGGAGGACATCCGGAGACTGGGCGCCAGAACCATGGCACGCGAAATCGCCTATGTCCCGCAGATCCATAAAAGTTCTTTCCCTTACACGGTGATGGATGTTGTCCTGATGGGCAGGATTCCTCACAAGACCTTTTTTTTCAGATACACAAAATCGGACCGGGAGATAGCGGAAAAGGCTCTGGAGAGGCTTTCCATCGCCCATCTGTCGGACAGGGCCTACACGGAGATCAGCGGCGGGGAAAGACAGCTTACCCTCATTGCCCGGGCCCTCGCTCAGGGCGCGAGAACCTTTATCATGGACGAACCGGCCGGCGGGCTGGATTACGGAAATCAGTTGAAGCTCCTCGATCAGATCATCAGGCTGTCACGTGACGGATACACGTTCATCAAGGCGACTCACTCTCCCGAACATGCCCTCTGGATAGCGGACCGGGCTGTCATGATCAAAAAAGGGATGATTGTCGCAGACGGCCCGTGCGACGACATTATCAACACGGAAAATCTGTTTCATCTTTACAACGCCAGGGTGAATGTGCTGAAGTTTGAAAACGGTTCTTTCCAGGTGTGTGTGCCGCAGACAATTTGCGGCTGTGGAAAGCATTTGTGCTGATATGGAAAAATGACATTTCAAGAAAGGCATCCCATGAAAATTCTCAACAGCATACTGGAAAGCATCAAAGAAGACGCCCCCGTGGAAGACGTAAGAAGAGGGCTCAACTGGACCGCCGTTGTGAGCAGGCGGGTCGGACTGGCCTCCAGCATGGCCGAAGGAACGGGATGCAATCACAGCCGGGCGGAAAGCAAAGAAGGTTCTTTTACGGAAATGACGGCTCTGGAGTTGGCGCACTATTGCCTGGACAACAACATAACGCGGGCAACCCTGGGACTTGCCGCCATCAATTCCCTGCTTCATGTCGATCCGAACTGCTATGCCGGCGTGGATGGGCTAAAAATCGCCGAAGACATGGGCAGAGGCAAAAATATTTCCGTGATCGGCCATTTCCCAAACATGGAGTCGCTCCAAGGCGTCGCCCGGAACTTCTGGGTGATCGAAAAACGTCCGGGGCCGGAAGATTTTCCGGAAGAGCAGGGGGATGTTCTTCTGCCCCAGTCGGATATCGTAGTCATTTCCAGCACCACACTCATGAATCATACGCTTCCAGGCATTCTTGAACGTTGCCGGAAGGACAGCATGAAAATGCTTCTGGGTCCGTCCACACCTTTTTCTGAAGTTCTTTACGACTACGGCATTGATATCCTTGCCGGAAGCGTGGTGACGGAAAAAGACGTCGTACTGAGATCGGTCAGTGAAGGGGCGTCGTTCATGCAACTGAAGAAGAAAGGCGGCATTCGCTTCGTTACGCTCGTCAGAGACTACGACGACATCGTCCGGAGGCTGGCCTGAATTCAGAATTACATTTGGAGATCCAATTATGAAAAAGCATTATCTGTTATGTCTTTGGGGGTTGATTATTCTTGTGGCGCTCGTGTCGGCCAACACGGCACAGGGAAAAGAAATCACCGACATGTTCGGGCGGAAGTTTTCCATCGCCGACAAGCCGCAAAAAGTTTACAGCGCTTCGCCGCCCATGACCAATTTGCTTTATGCGATTGATCCTTCCATGCTGGCCGGACTGACCGTTCCCATCCGTGAATACGAAAAGCCTTACCTGCGGAAGGAAATACTGTCCCTTCCCCTGCTCGGCGGATGGTACGGCCAGGCAAACACCCCGAATATCGAAATGATTCTGAAAGTCAAGCCCGAGCTCATCATCATTCAGAAGTTCGGTTCCGCCTTCCATACCAGAACCAACGAGACCGTCATGAAGGCCGTGCCCGCTCCCGTCGTAGCGGTCAATCTCACCACCGTTGCTGACTATCCCGCGGCCCTTGCCTTTCTGGGGCGTCTGCTGGGACGTGAAGGCCGGACGGGAGAACTTTCCGCCTATGCCCAAAAAACGATTGCCGATATGAAGGCTTTTACGGCAAAAATCGATCCCAAAAAGAAAGCATCGGTATATTACGCCGAAGGTGTGGATGGTCTCAATACCGACTGCGACACCTCGATGCACACGGAGCTTATCAAACTGGCCGGCGGCCGCAATGTTCATCAATGCCCCGTGCGAGACATGTTCGGCATGGAAAAAATCTCCCTGGAACAGGTCATGCTTTATGATCCGGATGTAATTTTGGTTTTCGAAGGCGCCTTTTACCGCGCCGTGTTTGGCGATCCCCGCTGGCAGAGGCTCAGGGCCGTAAAAAACGGGAGGGTTTATCTCATCCCAAATCAGCCATTTAACTGGTTTGACCGCCCCCCATCCTTCATGCGGCTTTTGGGGGTGAAGTGGGTGGCGAATCTTCTCTATCCGGACCGGTATCCAGTGGATATGGTCAAGGAAACGCAACAGTTCTTTCGGCTTTTCCTGGGATTTGATCTGAGCGCCAAAGAAGCGAAAAAACTGATGAACCGGTGAACAAAATCCGGTTTAACCCTGTGAAAGGTAAAAAAAGATGCAATGCGGTTATTGTGAAAGGCGGTGTGAGATAGCGCCAGGCAAAACAGGCTTTTGCCGCATGTACACCAGTAATGAGCAGGGCATCCGCGAACGCTTCCCGGAACGCTGGAGTTCCTGTGCCTCCTCCGTCATCGAATCCATTCCTTTTTATCATGTTGATCCGGGCAGCCGCTGTCTGGCCATCGGCACAACGGGCTGCAATTTCCGTTGCCGGTACTGCTCCAACGCTTATTTCGCCAAGGAAGATCCAGAAGCTCAGCAGGACCGGCTGTATAGTCTGACGCCCGGCAAGCTGGTCGCCACGGCGAAAAAACTCAACTGCCGCAGCCTTGTCTTCAGTATCAACGAGCCCACCGTGTCCATCCCCTCCCTGCTTGATGTGGCCCGCGAGGCAAAAGCCGCCGGACTTCCCCTGGGATGTCTCACCAACGCCTACACCACGGAAGAAGGGACGGAAATTCTGGCCGCCATCTTTTCCTTTTTCAATATCAGCCTTAAAGGCCTTTCCGACGAATTCAACCGGACGTATATCGGCATCGGTTCCGTTCAGCCGGTGCTGCGCAATATCCGGAGACTGGCGCAAATCCGCCATGTGGAGGTGGCCACGCCCGTGATTATCGGGGCCAATGACCATGAAATTGAGGACATGGCGGACTTTATTGCGTCAGTTGACCCGGAGATTCCGTGGCATGTGTTTCGCCTGCTGCCGGAAGACGAGATGATCCATGCCGAATATCCCAGCATTCAGGCCATCAACGCGGCGCTGGAATCGGCCCGGAAGAAACTTCCTTATGTTTATTTTCACAATTTTGTCGGATCCGATTGGGTGAATACCCTTTGTCCCGCATGCGGCGCCGTGGCCATTGAGCGCTTCAGCCTGGGGTGCGGCGGCGACAAATTAAACCGGCTTTTTTGTAAAGACGACCTGTGTTCCGGCTGCGGGCGCAAGATAGGCATTGCGCGTCTCCAAAGCTCACCCGTGGGAAAAGGGGAGGCGCAATCATGAGTGTGGCCATTGTGGACGGACGGGGATGGCAAAACGCGTTTGACCTGAAAACAGGCGAAAAGGCGGAAGCTGCCGGACCGGTTGTTGAAATGGTCCGAGGGGTCCTGCAAAGGCACGCCTATCCGGGCGACATGGACCCGCAAAGCAATCGCTGGGTCAGTGATACGGCGCTGGATCTCATGGACCACTATCATCCCCGCTTTGTCTTTCTGACTTATGCGGCCCAGTATTATGCGGGCCGATATACGGTCATGACCAAAGAAGCGAGGGGCGGGATGATTGCGGATGCCTTCCGAGAAGCGGAGCGTTTTGTCCAGCGGTCGGGGGTTGCCGCCATCGTGGTCGGGACGGGGGACATGACGCAGTTTCTGGGAGCGATCGATGTCACCGGACTGGACGGTCTGGCCATCTGCACCCACTGGTCCACCCGGTATGCCGGCCTGCATGAGCCGAGTCCCGCCGACATGCAATTCCTGCGGGAGCATCCGCACATCGAGAAAATCATTCCCCGGAATGAAGTGGTCGGTCTTTTTGGCGGAACAGCAAAGCAGGCGTTGCGGACGCCGGAACATCTGATGCTGGCGCGCAAAGGCTATGCCTTCAAAACCATTACCGACACCAAGAAGACGCCGGTGATGATTCCGTCCATCAATTTTTCCGTGCCCCTCTATGCGCCGGGCCGCGCCGTTTCAGACATCACCGGTATCCGGCAAGCCGTGGAAGAGGAACTTTTGCGGAATAACGTCGCGCTGATTGTGATGGAAGGCGTGGGACGGGAGGATTTCCCGTGGCCGCACACGCCCTGCGCCAATAGCGCAAAATGGTACTACTACGAGCCGGGAAGCGCCCAGTATCTGACTATTACGTCCGGAGAGCATCGCTTTTTCGACTATCCCGCGGGTTATAAATACTATGAGGAACTTCACGAAACAAATGATTACCCCTTTTCGGGGTACTTCAAATCCGTCCCGTCAGGAACTTTAGGAGGCGCTTTTCCGGGCAAGAGCATTGCCGTGGGCAACCGCAGCATGTTCATGCACATGGTAGCCGGCGCGGACATTGCGGTGGAATGCTTCGCCCGCAACCTCTACAACCAGGGCACAATGGCCGTCATTCACCGGGATGACAAGCTATGACCATCCATCCGCGCAGGCAAATCCTTTCTGTTGTTCTCCTGCTGGCGTTGTTTTCACTTCTTGTCGTTTCCTGCATCCACAGCGGGGCGTTGCCGGGGGAAGGTCAAAAATCCTGGAAGTTTGCCATCATCAGCGACACGCAGGGAGACAATAAAGATGCAGTCAATAAAACCTGCATCAATGACGCAGTTTTACGCGCCATCGCCGACGACATTGCACAGGAAAAACCCGATCTCGTGCTGGTTGCGGGAGATCTCGTCAATGGTTGGTTCAGGAACGGGGGAACGGATTACGATACGCAATACGCAAACTGGAAGAAAGCCATGCGCCCCGTTTATCAGGCTGGGATAAGGGTATATCCGATCCGGGGCAACCATGACAGCGGGCCGGAACGGCTGGCGCTGCCGCCGCTGCCCCGCCATCTTGAACCGCCTCCCGATACGGTTCAACGGCTGAAGGAAACCTTCAGAAAACACTTTGGACACAATCCCCAAAACGGACCAGGCGAAGAAGCGGGCCTTACCTACAGCTTTGTCCACAAAAACGCCTTATTCATCGGCCTGGATCAGTTCACCGGAGGTCAGCATCAAGTGAACCAGGCCTGGCTCAACGGGCAACTAGGCGATAAGGGGAGTCCTCATGTCTTCATTTACGGCCATGAACCGGCTTTCGAGACGAGGCACCGGGACAATCTCGGTTTCTACCCGAAAAAGAGGGACGCCTTCTGGAATGCCATCGGCAAGGCCGGCGGAAAAGCATATTTTTGCGGGCATGACCACTTTTATAACCGCGCCCTGATCCCTGATGACGCTGGTCATCCGATCCGGCAGATCATCGTGGGCACGGGAGGCGGGAACCTGAAAAAATGGTCCGGCCGGTATCAGGACAAGCGGGTCCAGGGGGAATACCACAACGGCGATCATCACGGATATGTTCTCGTTACGGTGGCTGGAACAAAAGTGACGGTTATATGGAAGGCCCTAATGCAACCGGGTGCATTTGGTGCCTGGCAGCATCTCGATGTCTTTACATATGATTTGCCTATTTTTCCTTGGAAAAAACGGGGATAATTATTGGCGAAATGATCATTCTTCCTTGTTTTTCTTAGGTGTTTTTTCATAAATATCCCCGTAGAACTTTTTTTGTTCATTCGGGATAGATACTATGGCTGAATTCCGGATCCTGTCATCCAATTTGAGACTTGTAGAAAGCATCTGCAAATCGTTGCCCTTGGTATCTTGGTCGAAGCATTGAATACCGGAGGAAACCTACAATTATTTGGCGGTCAAATCATTTTATGCAATAAAGTAGAATCGCGAGCCGTGCTTAGCCCAAGTTCATGGTTGTGAAAAAAATGACGAGTGATACCGGGCGCATCCCCAGCTCTGATTTCATGCTCCGGAAGGCGTCTTCAATGTCCGTAAGCATGGCAAAGATGTTAAATAATTCCTGCTCTTTGAAATCAATACGGTTGGATCTCAGGCAGTAAACACCGGCAGGTTTCTCTTGTTCCTTTCGTTCCCAGGCGATGGTCGTTGCCCAGTTCGTGTTTTCATCCTTTGTCACCGCAATCTCATAACGAGAAGAAATCCGTTTGTAGCGTTCCTTGAGCCGACCGATCTTTTCGACTACCTTTTCATAAACCTTGGTTCCGTGTTTCTTGGATAGGGCGTTACGTATCTGTTCCAGCTTTTCCTCAAAACGGCTTTCAAAAAGATTTTTGATTCCCCTTTCCTTGATTTCCTTGTCCGTCGAATGGCAATAGAGGGTAACCTCATCATCGTCCGGTCCCTTTATTATGGCGGCCCGGATCAGTCTCCGGTTGTCCTCCCGAACGGTAATCATCTCCGTCTCCAGGGTAACCAGAGGACAATCACTTCGTTTTTCCTTTGAAGGGCCAAAATGGGCCTTGCCGTTATACCGGCCGGAACCCTCAAAAAAGGTGTTGGTCAGATCATAGAGGATGATTTTCTCTTCCAGATTGAACAGACTGCATTCCTTTGCGCACAGATGATCTTCAATCTGTTTCTTGTGACGAAGCAGCAAATCGGAGGTCTTATACACCCGGTGGTAATCGGGATCAGTAGATTTTATCCCCCCGCCACCCGGTTCCCCTTGATAGTCAATGACCTTACGGGCGTAGCGGACGGCAAGGTTTTCAATATCCGCCGGATATGCAAACAGGGCATCCTGGCCGGTGATGATCTCTTCTATCCGATTGGCCAAGTCCTTCCAGCGATCTTCGGGCAAGGAGAAATCCGTTCCCAGGTTGAGAAGCATCCGCTGCCTGGGTCCCCGCTCGGTGCGCACGGACTCGATGAGCTTGAAGGTGTGGTATTCCTTTTTATTCTTTTTGTCGGGCCATAACTTATAAGTATCAGATATTATTAGAAGTGACTCTTGAATAATGACACCCAAAAGCCATTTTTTGAGGAAAAACCATGAACTTGGGCTAATATTTCTTTTGTCGAACTTGCGGGGGGAGCTTGACGGCGCGCATTTTTATCCCGTCAGGTGCGAAGAATGTCACCGGAGATCGTCCAGGGGGCGGTAAGGAATCTCAACGCCATGAAGACCAGGATCTCCAAGCTGGAAATGGCCGCCTTGGGCGAGGAGGAGAAGACCCGCCTCACCGGTGAAATAAGCCAATTCAGCGCGGAATTGGCAGCCCGTCTAAAAGAGATCCTTTCCCGGTTTCCGCCCCGCCGATCGGCCGGACGGCGGCGCGGAAAGAATTATAAAAAACGGCGCGCAGTGTCGTCAAATAGCTATTAATATCATACATTTAACCTCTGCCGGTGCTCCGGCAAAGATTTTCCCCAGGCGGAAAACGAGCGGAAAAGCCCAATCTGTAAAATGAATTATTGATGATTTAGGTGTGGAAATAACAATCAAAATTTGACTATCTGTGATACCCTGATGTGGACAACCCCTGGGAGTGTTTTTATTGAAAGAAGCGAGAATTTGGGGAAATATGCTTCTGTGGCAGATTTCTTTTGGTAATGCTCAAGCATGACCTGCCACTCTACTTGGTTTGCAACAACAGATTGATTCATGATGCAAACAAGAGCCTTTGATTCATTGTTTGCTCAATGATTGCTTCAAATGCCATAGAGCGGTCTGGCCATGCCCCTCTTGATAGACCAGCCCGTCTGATTCCAGCTCCTTCATGATCCTATAGACCTGCTGACGTCCCAAGTCTGTAAAGTTTCTGATGTCGGCATTGCGGAGAGGCCTATCTTTAAGCAGAGACAGGATGCGGACCTTGATTGCTTCACGATCCAGCCTACGCGTCATGTCGTAGGCTACGCCTTCATTCAGAATGGCGGACGCCCGGCGGGAAAGACGATACGTCATACCCCGCCCGGAGCCGCTGTGTTCCAGCATCAGGAGATGGGTTTCCAGAGAGGCCAGTTTTTCACGCAAACGTCGGTCATCGTATGGATAGGCTTGGCGGACGTCATGCCAATGCGCTTCATGACGCCGCCTGAAAAAATGGAGGAGCAGAAGATCATCCACATCCAGATAGGCCCCCTGCTGATCGGTCAGAAAGGTGAGCAGCGCTTTGAATGCCTTATCCACCTTCTGGCCGGGGAAGGTCACCCGCACCGTCTGTCCTATTTCGTCAAAGGCCGGCGGTTCTATCCCTTCTTCCAGAAGGGCGCGGAAGATACGCGGGACACCAAGGTTTTGCCGGTTCACCAACCGTGTGGCCAGCAATACGGTCTCGACCAAATATCTGTTTCTTGTGACCGGTGGATGGTGCAGGATATTTTCCGGTGTGACACCACCGGCAAAACTGCCTGGACTGTTGATCTCGAATCAATCGCGGAAGTGTCTGATAAAAACCATCCCCGGAATTGTATAGTCCCGGTGGGCGAAAGCGTTCAGCAAGGCTTCCCGGAGTGCAATGGTCGGATATTGAGGGAATTCGGCATGAAAAAGTCCGGAAGGAACAGTGGTCATTGGATTATGTTGCCCCAGAAGAAGCATGATCTTATCCAGCGCCGCCAAAATGCAGTCACGGCCACTCACCGGCGGTGTTTCGTAATCCGTATCTGTACGCAATCGGCTGTATTTCCATTCATGGTTGGGGGCATGATCGGCTATAAATTCGTCTCGTCCTGCAACCAGCAAGCCGGCTACGGTCAGGCGGCCATCCTTGAAGAAACCCAATTTGCCGCAAAGGTCGGCATCATTATTTGCCAGCAGATCTCCCGGAGAGCCCATATTTTTCATTTCGCGGCGGAGTATTTCAATCGCTGATGGAGAGACCGCCTGCAACGGATTATCAAGGGGCAGCACCTTTGCCGTGGGATCGCTCAAGCCCGCTTTCTCGCGTAACTGGCGCAACAAAGAGCCGGTTAAAGGTTTGCAGTCCTTACCGACTCGCATCCAACCTTTACCGGATGTCGTCGTATAAGGTGGCATGGATGGATGGACGTGCATAAGCAGAAGACGGCGTGGACCATACGTCAGCCATTCAAATTGCACCGGCAGCTTTGGGTCAATACTATCGTAAAGGGTTGCGTTCAGCGCCTCCAAATCGGGCGCGAAGTCAAGCCCCACTATTGCTTTGACGCAACCGCAGACCCGCTCCCTGACACCGAAAACAACTGTCCCGCCAGAGGCGTTGCCAAGACAAACTGCCATCTCTTTAGCCAGTTCCCGTAACCTTGTTTCTGTCGGGCACTCTTTGAAATCGAGGGTTTCATTTTCGAGGTCATCGGCGGTTTGTTCTTCAAGCAAAGGCAGAAGGGCCATTATTTTTTCAGATGTATAGACCATGATAAGTCCTTCCATGTTTTTGGCATTTATTTCTGTTATCAAAAAATAGAACCATCCCCATTTATTCTTTTTAACAGCGCTGCCTTCGGTTTATTCCAGGTCATCATCTTTCCAAGATTGGTGAGGTAAACACGCAGAATAACGTCGAGGTCCTTGTCCTCTCGGTTGATAGGCAGCCAGTTTTCGCCCGGGATGCCGGCAGGTTTCCGGGCAGCAATATAAATCTCTATCCCACCGTCATCACTGAGTTTGTAGCCGGCGTTCTCCCCTACCGAATACTTATTCTGCGGATTGGGAATGAAAAAGCCGTTCTTAGTGTCATACAGCGTGAATGACCAGAAGGCCTTTGCCGGTGGCAGTTCATCCCTGGTCATTTTTATCACATAGTCGTGCAAGGCGTTCATCGGTTTGCCATCAACCGTATTAATGGGCAGGAATACCGCTTCGACTGCAGGGGGGCCGATCGGGCCGATGATGGACTGCAAGACCAAAGCATCGAGTTTCATCTTGCCCTTGGGCAGAAAGAGACGCGTCATCATGGAAGCGTCACGGGCAGGGTCACTCATGATCGCTAGATTGGCCTTCTGCACATCTTGTGAAACCTGACGAAACATGGCGCCATCGATTTTCGCGGTCTTGGCTGGATCCCAAACGTTGCCCGGCTCAATACCAAGCGGTTTGTAAGCGGCAAGCAACGCCTGATCGAGCTCATCCGACGGATCAAAGGTCGTGTGGTTGAAGACAAACTGCATCACTTCCAGCAGGTTGTTCCCGAAGATGTCCGCATCGGTCTTGCCGTAGACGGGGAAAGCAGCATCGCTGGCCGGCTTGACCGGCTTGCCCAAGTATTCGGAAAGGGTCATCACCTTCAGCGATTCAATCTGTCCGGCGATGCGCTTGAACCGGGCTGGATCATTCGCATGGGGCATGATCCGATGAAAAGCCATGACAAAATCGCCGCTCATTTGCAGATAGCGATCTACGCCCTTGATCTTGTCGCCGATCTTGTAGCCATTGGTGCGCAATGTATAGAACAAGAGCCTTTGAGGCTTCATGTAGTCACCCTGCTGCGTGCTCATCGGAATCTCGACATAGTGGTCGTATGCTGAAGTCTCCAGCAATACATACTTCGAGTCGAAGGCCGGCGCATCGAGGATCACCGGTTCATTGCGCAAGTCCAGCACGGCGATCTGGTAAAGCGTGTCATTGTTCGGCCGAGCAATGGCCTTGAGATCAGCGTTAGCAAGCTGGGTGTTGAGTCTGATCTTGTTCCACCCGTTGGCGCTCGTCGGCACTGGAGCCATAGCCGCCTTGTTGATTACATTGTACATGGCGACGTATTGATACGACCTCTGCACGATGTTTTCGATCTGTCCGCGGTCAAGTTTCAGTTCGCCGGTCTGAGCAACAACCGCGGTCGCAAACTAACTTACGACGAAAATATTTGCTATTGCTGCGTTGAGGATTCGGCTTATTATCTTCATGGTATTACCTCCTTTGCACAGACTGATCTTCACACAATCAGGAAGTGACTCAAATCATAGTTTTTGACAATCCCAACGGGTGCGAGATGCGCTGGAATGTCTCGTTGGGCGGTTTTTTTCGTCACATTTCAACATATCAAGAGCGCCCCTTTATCCCCTCATTTCCAGTAGGCCCTGTGGGGCGCGAGCAGTTCGTCTTCAAGTTCCGGAACGGGGCCCACTACCCTGATGGGCTTCTGCCCTGCCGTGAATACTGTGCGACACGGCAGGTTCATCGTGGGATTTCTCTTGTCGGCGCCGGTCAGTTTCTTTGCTATGATTTCCTCAACGCCATAGACCACGTTTCCGATGTTGGCCCAATAGATGTTTCCGGCACACATGGCGCATGGTTCGACCGTCGTCACAAGGGTACATTTCCACAAGTAGTCGGGGTCGTACTTAACAAATGCCTGCCGTGCGATCACTGTTTCGGCATGGTCCATCAAACTCACATTTCCCTGCTTTATCAGCACCGTCTCGCCATCCGGTGCAACAAGCACTGCGCCAAAGGGCGGGTGACCAGATTCCACCGCTTCCTTGGCGGCCTCATTGGCATTCCTCAGATGTTTGAGGACCTGCTGATGATTGAGGGCAAACCCCTCCAGGTCCGAAGAGGGTTTCCGGTCCCAGGATCCGTTCCCAACGCAGGCGCCCAGGGTCAAAAGCAGGAATGCGAGCGAAACTATCATTGTGATCTTCTTCATTTCAATTCTCTCCTCTCGCTTATTACTCTATGGGGGCACATGGGCCTAACCGTCTACCCCAATTGACATTTGACATCTTCTCCTATGATATCGCCCAACGCGGAGCTAAGCGGTGGCATGAGCATGCGGGAAGCGGAGCTTCCATAGCATGCGAAATGCCAGCCGTCTTGAGCGATTTGTTGGCGCCGCGCGAAGCAGCGCGCGAGGCTATATTGCCCCTATTATATTTCACCGGATATCAAACCCGGAGTTAAACATCTTGGGCGCCATAAAAAGAGCGAAAAGCGGAAGCTTTGCTCCGCCGTTGCCGACGCGCGCAGCGCGGCGGCAACAATTAATATTGTGCACCATCGCTTATACCTAACACCAAGGTCAGCCAAAGCCTACATTATGAGATCGGCCATAATTCTCGGAAAATCATATGCTGATGCGGGGTTACAGGAAGGAGGTAATACCACCTCTTGGCAAAATAATCACGCCCAAAAGTTAGTACCTTTCTCTCCGCATTCATTGCCCTGACAGGGTCATGCACCCCCTCGCTTTGTATTTAAAGTAAATGCGGCTATTTACGGGAATATGGCATGGGCCAAACGTTGACGCCATCTACGAGTTTGTGGTCTGCGATTTGGAACGAAGGTCAGGATTACTAATGAAACGGTGCTACTTACAGAAATATGCCATACTGTTCCGATATATATGTGAAAGACCGGCTGGCTAGACAACCGGTCTTCTTTAAAGAACATTGATTTTTTTCTTAGAGTCTTGGGTATTTACTTGGATATCTTGAAGCCCACTTCCTTCATCAGGTCTTCTACCGTCATCAGATATTTTGCGAGAATCTGCATTTCAAGCAGGCCTGAAGACAATCGTTTATCTATGGCTTCCTTTGAAACGGGTGGTTCGCCAAAATACATTTTCAGATCCTTCTTGGCTTCCGCCTTCTGCTTTTTACTAAGCTGAATATGATCCAATCCTATCATCAGTTCAATGGGAGTGTAGCCATACTTCATCAGGCATGCTTCTTCAAAAAGACCTGAGGTGAGGTGATGCCGGACATACTCACTTTCGTAAGGGGGTTTTCCAAAAAAAAATTCCAGATCTTTCAACACTTCCTTTTTAGTTTTTTCCGACATTTTTTTCATTGATGATCCCTCCTGTGAGTTACATAGGTTAAGAAAATCTGAAAAATATTTCTCTACTTAGAATGCCTTGGGAATTATACTAAAATGAATTATCTTTTTTGTCAATGTGAATCCATGAAGGGCAGGTTCATATAATCAGCCGCCCATTAAAATAAAAAAGAAAGGGAAAAAAGGGGCAAATTATCTGATCTTTGCTGTTCAATGATCTTTGATTGTAAGGTTGTATCACTCTAAAATAGTCAGATAACCTCTTTCAGGAAAATGTTCATACCACCCCGCTACGAAATCATCATCCTTAAAAATCGGCACCTTTCATCCCGATATCAATAGCTGCTCTGAAAAACCAAACTGGCGATTTGTATTTGGAGGTATTGGCCGTATAGCCCGGTAATCTCTGTAAACCGCCCGGTGCGGACCCGCATGCCGGGTGGGGGTGTGCCATGAGTGCCAGGTTTGGCGCGTAACTCTACAAGAGATGGGGGGAAGTTCCCCCGATGTCGGCTTACAGGAGCAGGCATCAAACCACCGTAAGCTACGTCGGTTAAGTACCGGGGTGGTGAGCGTTACGGAAGGTATAATAAATATATCAGGTGTGGAATAAGAAGGCGATTGAAAACGAACCACTGAGGACGTGTCGAAAACATGAACTATGGCATCAAAATCGGAGTTGCACCACTGCTCCGTGATAAATTCAGGAGAAACCTGTTTACTGCCTGAGTGGTGCCCGTCATAAAGGTGGCGCGAGCTTATTCTTGGCTTTTGTAGGGAACATGGGAACCTGTCGTGCGCATGGTTATTGGGAAGCAGGCTACCTTCAGATAATTTGGGGAATGCCTTCAAGGCCATCGCTTTGATATCACTTGTTGATAGGATCTTACCTCTATAATCTTTCAACTCCACATCCATCATTTTGTGGTTGTTCGTATCAATCTCCATTTGCTCCTCAGTCATCTTTCTTGTTTCTGCGACCCAGATAATTGAGAAAGATGAAGTAAAAAATTAACATCAACGCCACAAAGCCTATAAGCCTGGCTTCCAAGAGGCGGTCAAAGAGATTGTCGGAGTCTCCGTGGGGCAAATGATCCCAGATGAAATAAAGCAGGACGATAGAAATGCCAATATAGGCTATCTTCAGGTATTTACTCATACGAGCCACTCCTTTATGGTTATGGTTTCAGTACCCTGATGATATCCCATTTGCTCTTAAGGTTCTTGTCCATGGCCCCATCATAAGGAATGAGATAGCTGATCTCACCATAACCGCTTGTCTCCTGGTTACTGTACACCATCCAGAGCCTTTTTTGAATTATCTTTTCAATCATACGACAGCGTCACAGTATCTCAACAATTACCAATGGGATTCATTGGCTGGCCAAATTTATCTATGTGAGGACTTGTATTTGCTATACGCAGGGCTGATACGTAGCTGGTTTTTTAAGTTCTATATAAATATTTGTTAATAAATTCTCCTGGTTTTAAAACTTCGATACCCTGGTATCCAGAAATTTTAAGTAACTGTTTGTCGCCGCTTATGATAATCCTGCTCCCGCTCACTATAGCACAGGCCACAAATTTATCATCATCGGGATCACTACACAGAGGTTCGGGGAGATCTTCTGCAACGTATAACTCTGCCTCAATGGTTACCAAATCAAGAATCGGTCGCAAGTCAATTGAAGGGAAATCATCGGAAAACGCTTCCCCCACCCGCCGGTATCCATTCAATATATCTTGAGAAATAACCAACCTAATTACGCCGTCACGCCATGCATTGAGTATTAGATGAGGTGGACCACTGAAAAAAACGCCGGACATAAAGACATTCGTATCGAGAATGACCTTCACTTGCGACCTCGCACCTTTGCGATAGTGGCGTGGATGTCAGACCGTTTCAGCCCGGCTTCTTTCGCTTGCTTGCGGGCTTCGGCAATCAGTTTGTCAAAATCTTCCATAGATGGTTGGGAGATCGACTTTAATATAACCACATCCTTTTCTCCCACAACGACAAATTGAGTGCCAACTTTTAAGTTAAGACGTTTGCGTATATCCTCAGGGATAACGACTTGCCCCCTGGAGGTCATTTTTGTAGTTGCTAAACTTGCCATTTCAATCCTCCTTGGAAAATATTCTTACTGGTAAGATTTAGCTTAGATAATTATATTTGGCAAGTCGAAATTTTAAATCAACGTCTATGCCATAGTATCATTGCCAGTATAGGGAACCCCATAATCCTCACCGGTGGTTCTATGTTTCAAATGATTATCAATGGATTTTCGATCTTGACTTTTTAATAGATTGGGCGCAGAAAATAATCAAAATAAAGAGTTATAAATTAGGGGACACCGGATTTTTTCTAATGATGATTCCGTAAAGAGATTTTTGAAATTCCGTTTATCAAAAGATTGCGGAGTTTTCTGTTTAAGGAGCAGATAATGAAGAAGTCTCTCGTGTTTGTTTGTCTTATTGCTTTAATGGGAATTATGAATGTTCAAAGTTATGCGTATGAGAAAATAGGTTTCTTTGAAATGAAGGAAGTCATACTGAAATCTGAAAGAGGAAAGCAGGCTGCTCAGGAATTAAAAAAGCTTTATGACGAAAAAAAAGCTATTATTCAACATACTGAAAAAGATCTTAGAGAACGTAAAAATTATTTAGAAAAAAACACCTCGGTTTTATCTTCTGCGGAAAAAATGAAACTGGAGTCTGATTATCAAAAGAAATTTAAAGACTATCAAGACTTGGTTGATGGCGCTAATAAAGAACTAAAAAAACGAGATGAAGAAATTGCATCGAATCTGATTCCTGAGATAACGAAGGTTGTAAAAATTATTGGTGAAAAAGATGACTACACCGTCATCATGCATGAACGGTATGATGACATACCTTATTCAAAAAATAGTGATATTACGAATATAATAATAGCTGAATTTGATTATTATATCAGAACAAATCAAGTAAGAGATTCCTCTACACGTAAAAAATTATCACCTGTTTTCGAAAATAATTCGTCCAAGATAAGTTTTTTCAATTTAACGGTAGTCTTGCAGCAATCTGAAGTTGGGAAAAAAGCTGCGCAGGAATTGAAAAAGCTTTACGAAGAAAAATCGGCTATGGTCAAAGACGCAGAAAAAGAGCTTAAAATAAGTAAAGATTACTCACGGAATTCGGATTATCAAAAGAAATTTAAAGACTATCAAGACTTGGTTGATGGCGCTAATAAAGAACTAAAAAAACGAGATGAAGAAATTGCATCGAATCTGATTCCTGAGATAATGAAGATTGTAGAAACAATTAAAAAAGAAGATAATTACACAGCAATAGTGGATTTAACTACGGTTGCCTATTCAAAGAAGGATAAAGATATTACTGATAAAATTATATATAAATTCAATCAGTATGCAAAAATGAATCTAACACCAGATCAAAGAATAACAGTAAATTCTTCAGCCGCCTTGGATAAGGGGCAACCAGAAATAACAATTACGCAGCCGGATGTTCAAAGGGGTATAAAGGTTGTTGCCAAAAAAGAAAGTATTACGGTTATTGGTAAAGCAACTGACAAGGGTGGCGTTGCATTGGTGGAGGTAAACGGTGAAAAAGCCAGTCTTGATGAGAACGGCAATTTTTCCGTCGATATTCTTCTTAAGGTAGGAGAAAATAACATAACCGTTACTGCTACTAATATTTACAGGATAGAGAAAACGGAGCGCTTTTCCATTGTTCGTGAGGCCGATGTTATAGCTACATCAAAAAGTATAATATCTGCAAATACCGATCTTCCTGAGGCCTCAACTAATATTAAAACAGGTAAATACTATGCTCTGATAATCGGCAATAATGATTATATGTATCTGAGTAAACTGCATATGGCTATCAACGATGCCAAAGATGTTGCAAAGATTTTAAAGGATAATTTTGGCTTTGAAACAAAAGTGATTACTAATGCAAAAAGAAAAGATATTCTTTCCAACTTGAATAATTTCCGCAGGAAGTTAGGTACAAATGATAATTTTTTAATATATTATGCAGGGCATGGGGAGTTCGATAAAGCGTCTGATAAGGCCTATTGGCTTCCAGTAGATGCAAAGCGAGATGACCCGACCGAATGGATAATTGCCGATGAAATCACTTCAAGCATTAAAAGGTTGTCATCACGCCATGTCCTTGTAGTTTCAGACAGTTGCTATTCCGGTACTCTAGCTAGAAGCATTGAGACAGACCTTAGTAAAAAAGGGCCTAGGGGAGAGTTCATAAAGAAGATGCTGAAACGTCCTTCCCGAACACTAATGGCAAGCGGTGGCAATGAACCGGTGTCGGATAGCGGCGGCATGGGCAATTCTATTTTTGCTGATTCTTTAATAAAAGCTCTAAATAATATCGAACATAAAACATTTACAGCGGATGAACTCTTCTATCATCAGGTAAGATCAAGGGTTGCCGGTAAATCAGAACAAGTACCAGAATACAAGGAAATTCGTAACTCCGGACATGAAGGTGGAGACTTTATATTTGTAAAAGTAAGATAGGGAAGCAAAAGCCTAATGCCCGTTTTTGCATTAAAAGCGGATTTGGGAAGTTGGTGGCCGGGTTGGACAGTGCTAAATCTTCAGAGTCTCGGCAATGATGTGGGTGTATCGCATATTACGGCACGGGCCTGGTTGACCATTTTAGAGGCAAGCTTCGTCTCTCAATTTTTGTGCTCCAACCCTGGCACGCCAACGTTGTCAAGCGGTTGATCAAGTCACCCAAACTGTATTTCTACGATGTGGGTCTTGCCGCTTTTCTTCTCAGACTGGAAAATGAAAAACAGGCAAGCCGCGATCCCTTGCGAGGGAATCTTTTTGAAAACATGGTGATCATGGAGGCACTGAAGTGGCGCTACAACAGGGGATTGCGCAACAATCTCTTTTTTTTACAGAGAAAGCAACGGCAACGAGGTTGATCTTATCGCCGAAAACGGCCGGGATATTCTGGCTGTTGAAATCAAATCCGGCGCAACCGTTAACCCCGATTTTTTCAAAGGCCTGCTCCATTTTAAGAAAGCGGTCGGGCCAAACCGAATTGTCAGGGGCGGTATCGCATATGGCGGAGATGAAATGCAAAAGCGGAGCGATATCCCCGTTTATCCGTTAACCCGGTGCGAAGAGTTGTTAGATGTGCAAAAAGAGAAAACTTTAGAGGAACCGAAAACCAAATAGCCGGGAAAAGTAATGCCTATGATGAATGATCTATCATTGGCGAACCGCGGGACAAGATGAGGAGCCGAAGGCCATGTCTCTTTAAACCCCATGCCCGGCGCGGACACAACAAAACATGAAAATATCCGGCTTCTTGCGGACATTTTCATAGAAACACGTGAAGAATTTCCGGTACATCTGGTTATCTCCGAAGAACTACAGTTACTCAACAAACGTAAGCTTCAGAAGATGGATGGCAGCCGGGGGAGCCTATATGAAACCATTGACCGCACGGCCCGTCCACTGCGCAGGTGACCGGCTCGTGCTCCCCAAAATAACTTTAGTCCATTTTCCTTGGCTGGTCTCCAGCCGGAAAATGATTGACAAGGCCGATATTTTTCCTTACTTTTTCCGGCGGAAGGGCGGTATGAATCCGGAAAGATAAACGGCAAAACGTCAAAAGCGAGGACATGATGACTTTAGAAAAATTTGAAAAAGGGAAATTGTACCATTTTTCCGTCATTGATTTTAAAAAGGACCCCCAGCAGCCGCGCAAAACACTCGATGCGGCGGCCCTCGACGAACTGACGGCCTCGATCAAGGAACACGGCATCCTGGAGCCGGTCCTGTTCAAGGAAGGGGATCAGGGCTATGTGACCATCGTCGCGGGGGAGCGACGTATCGAAGCCGCCAAAAAAGCCGGCCTGTTGACCATCCCGGCCCTCTACGTCGATGGCAATGCGGCGGAGATCGCCCTGGTGGAAAACATGCTCCGCCAGGACCTGACGGCGGTGGAGGAAGCGGAAGCGATGAAGCGGCTCATGGACGAAGGAAACTACAATCAGGAACAGTTGAGCAACATCATCGGCAAGCCCCGGAGCACGATCACGGACATCATTGCCTTGACGCGCCTGCCGCAGCAGATCCGGGACGAGTGCCGGGGCGATCACAAGGTTTCCCGGGCCGTCCTGCTGGAGATATCGAGAAAGAAGCAGGATCGAGCCATGCGGACGGAATGGAACAACTACAAGGAAAAACTAAAGAAGGAACAGGCCGGACCACAGCCCCGGGTGGTGCGGGCGCCGACCCCCGAGGAAACGGTAAAGCTGGTGAAGAAAACGGAGGCAAAATTGACCTCCGTCGATACCCAAGAATGGGCGGCGGATCAGAAAGCGGCTTTTTCCGAATCCCTGGGGGGACTGAAAGACCGGATAGAGAACCTGATGGCGGCCCTGGAAGAGAACGACGATGAACGGCCTCCGGGCATGAGTTTATCGTGACTCTATCGTGGGTGCAAAAAGTCCACCCCCAAAAGTTTACAAAAACAAGCAAACAATTCAATTAGTTGCACCGCCGGTGCACCGGCGGAACTTTTCGGGGGCATAAAACAGCGCGGTGTGACCAAGACGACGATGCCGTCCAAATTCATTTCAGGGGGACAAACCAATGAAAGAATTTCCCCCATTATGAAAAAAATTAAACGATCCGCAACTTGGCTGTTCGGATAGCCAGTTCTCTGTCCTTAGTGAACATCCACCACTGCGGCTTTGCTGTATGTGGACCCTTATCTTTCTCTCTGCCCCGGCAGTAGTACCAGTGTCCGTATCTTTCAACAGTTGAGAAAGGATGGTCTCCATCGCAGAGGATGCTGCACTCCCTGATTTCTTTAAAAAAAATGGTCTCTTCAGGGTCTTCTTCATTTGCCAATTCATCAGGCAGGACAATATTAGAAACATCTACACCTTCGGCTTCCTTGCCATCCAACCATTCGGAGATCGTCATGATGTCACCCATTCCTATGATAATCCGCCATAGATGCCAATGCCGGGTCATCGGCCAATAGTATATTGGTGGTCTCGGATTCGTCATCGAAGACGAGCACGGCCATGCCTTTTTCGAGCTTGGATTTGACCGCATTGAAATTAGTATCCTTGTGTGATTCAACCTCGCCATAATCGGTTCCATCTCTGGTGATGAACTCCTCGATGACTCCGTGAAGGGCTTCCATGCTGAGTCTATCGATGGGGATTTTATGAACGGCCATTGTTGAATATCCCGTTTACATGCGATTTACCGTTCACCGATAATGGACAGCCAGCCAGATAGTGTCCTGATCTGGATCGGTCCATTCCACCCGATGGCGCCGATGCTTCTCAATATTGAGAAAATCGCCTGTTTTCATGGTGACGTTTTCTGGTTGATCTTCGAATCTGAGAGTGGCGCTGCCCTTCAAAAGCAGCACCCATTCGTTTTCACCCTGATCATACCAGAATCCCGTTGGGGAAGAATGGCCGCGAGAGATGATCCTCTCGATACGGAAATGGGGTACCTTGAGAATGGTTTCAAAGAATTCGTCGGCAAGGTCCTGGTGAATATCGGCAAAGATGCTTTTCAGGGGTGAATATTGGCTCATAATGGTCTCTTGCCGGTTATCAAGAATATGGGAAAAGTCTTATTTTTGCTGGTGGCATCTTTTTTTGTTACCTGTGCCGCTGTCGTCAAATTTACGTCATCCAAACCGATTTTATCGAAGAGATCCGTCATTACAGACCTCTCGAACCCGAAATGAAAGACGCCGTCATTGGATGAATGAAAGGCGCCATCCTCTGAATCGAGATCCGCAATGCACAAAGATCCGCCCGGCAGCAGGCCTGCATACAGTTTTTCGATCAGGGAAGCAGGATTTTCAGCATGGTGGAGGGTCATGCTGCATGTAATAAGGTTGTATCGTCCTTCCAGAAGGGCATCCTTTTCGAGATCAAGAAATTTCGTTGCTACATTGGGCAATAATAATTGATCAATCTTTTGATTCAACATATCGAGCATTCCCTGTGAGCTGTCCGTACCTGTAATATGGCGGACATGCGGCTGAAGAAGAAGTGTGAGCAGGCCAGTGCCGCAGCCATAATCGAGGGCATCCGTTTCCGGGCTGATACTGACGGCCTTTATAATTGCGGCATAAATATCTTTTGCCAACTTCACTCGGCCGGGATTTTCATCCCATTTCATTGCTTCCCTGTCGAAATCTCTTTTCTCCAGTTGCATTATTTGATTGTTCCTCCTTGCCTTCAAAATAGACATTTGCCTTGTATATGACGCTTACATCATCAAACCGTTACGGAATACTTGCCGGCATATCTGCCTCCTTTTACGAAATTTCTACTGGTCAATAGGCAATCCCCACCATCTACGGGCTTGAATTGTTTATAACCGATATCTGATTTTTCAACGTCCAGAAATCACCGTTATCATAATTGAATCCTTAAATCTAAATTGAAATATGTAAGAACGACATGCTGCTCAACAATCGCCGCAACGCTTATGAAGCCCATTTCCCGAAGGAGAGCGCCATCGTCACTGGTCATGAAAATCCTGGCCGCCAGTCCGGCGGTCCCAGCCGATTTCCTCAACGAGCCTGGGTGCGAAAGAGATTATCTTCGCAGTTTTCATACACCTGATAACGGGGCTAGGCAAGAGATTATAAGAAAGCTTGGAAGATCGGCAAAACTGATATGCCCGCTTAAGGGAAGTCTGGGGCGGCGACCCAGGACAAATTTCTGTGATCAAATATTATCCGCTTTCATCCGTTACTCAATGCCTGGACTGGAGTTTCGAGGGAAAATAGTAGGCAGATGAAAGCTTGGTCAAAATGATAGGTAATGAAGATGCTTCCGGCTTGTTAGCGAGCAAATGGGAATTATTTGGGAACATGCTCTATTACGAATGATTACCACGGGTGGGTCAGCCAGGGTCGGCTATATCGGCGATTTACTGCACCCGCGGGTGTACGCCCGGTATGGGCGTGAACTTATGGGGTGCAAGCCCCCTGTATATGAATTCTTTAACCCCTCGCTTTGTATTTGACAGTTTCGTGGCACATAATAAAATAGAGTGGCTCGTTCGCCTGTTATCGGCTCAACTTCGAACCGACAATCCGGTTTAGGCTTACACCTGATTCGGATGCCTGAATGGCAAGATTTCTGTGAATCTCAGGCGGGACTCGCACCATAAATTTGCCGCTGTATCTTTTACAAGCAATCGGTTGAGGTATCTCTTCGCCGCTATGTGCCATGTCTTTGATAACGCTCTCGACAGTTACTCGGATGCCTTTTAGAGCCAATTCTGGCGATTTGTCCAACCAGCTCAAGCTAGGAAATTCGGTACATAGGCCTACATATTCCTGATCATCTTCAGACCAGGTTACTCGATATGTGTAACGATCATTTTTCAGTGGCATGTTCAACCTCCAACTTTTCAATAGCCAAAAGCACCTGTTTTACTTGGTACACCTTCGCCTTCCCTTTATTGTTTTGTATGTTAATCCTCGGGTCCCCCTTCCATGGAGTTTTGTAAACATGGTGACTTTCTTCCTTCTGTCGTGCCTGACCGAAAGGTAGTGTCAAGTTTTTTGTGTAAAATATTCATAGGCCAATTCCTTGAAGAAAGGCAGGTTCTTACGCACTTTTCCTACAGGGTTCGCTCTCCAATGCAACTCCATTTTCAAAGAGATATAGGCC